>Ga0247727_10000497_pt1 | contig 95590 bp, 98 predicted proteins | sample WisWelCaveWW1625_FD_202498 | JGI IMG/M metagenome (GOLD analysis project Ga0247727, IMG submission 202498) | Biofilm microbial communities from Wishing Well Cave, Virginia, United States - WW16-25 | ecosystem: Environmental > Aquatic > Deep subsurface > Groundwater > Cave microbial mat | place...
TCTCTCCCACTCTGTCCACGTTCCACCACAGACCCTCTCCGCCACGCACGCGCCTCCAGTGTTCCGAAAATGCGTCCCCAGAACGCCTTGCTCGCCTACGCCTTACGTCGATCTGCGGAACAGCTGGACCTCCCGGCCGGCGACTCCGTCGCCGGGCAGCGCGGGTTAGAATGGTCGGCATGACCGATGGCGCGCTTCCGATCGAGGTCGCCAACGCGCCGCCCAGTGCCCGCTTCGGCCGGTACATCCGCACCCAAAAGCTCGGCGCCGGTGGAATGGGCGAAGTGTGGAGGGCGTGGGATACCGGACTCAATCGGTGGGTCGCCCTGAAGTTCCTGAAGGGCGGCGACGCGGAGGAGGTGGCGCGCTTCAAGCGGGAGGCGCAGACGGCGGCCCAGCTCTCGCATCCGTCGATCGCCGCCGTCTACGAAGCGACCGATCAGTACATCGCCATGCACTGCGTCGATGGGCAGACGCTCGGGACGCTCCCGCGAAGCGATGTGCGGCGATTGGTCGACCTCGTGCGCCAATCGGCACAGGCCGTGCACTACGCCCACGAGCGGGGCGTCATCCATCGAGATCTAAAACCTGCGAACCTGATGGTCGACCGTGATGGTCGGCTCTTTGTCATGGATTTCGGCCTGGCGCGCCAGGTTCGCGCGGAGCGGTCTCTTACGGTCTCGGGCATGATGCTCGGCACGCCCGCGTACATGAGTCCCGAGCAGGCGCAGGCTTGCCGGGCGGACGCGGCAAGCGACGTCTACAGTCTCGGGGCGACGCTCTACGACCTGCTCGCGGGACACCCGCCCTTCCGCGACGCCAACATGATCGACCTGCTGATGAAGGTCGTGGGCGAGGAGGCGAAGCCGCTCCGGCTGGTCGACACGCGCATCGACCGAGACCTCGACACGATCGTCATGAAGTGCCTGGAGAAGGATCCCGGGCGCCGATACGAGACGGCGGCGGCGCTGGCGGACGACCTGGGTCGCTGGCTGGCGGGGGAGCCCGTGCGGGCGCGGCCCGTTTCATGGATGCAGCGCGCGTGGAGACGGGCGCGACGGAACCGGGCGCTCTCGGCTGCCGTTGCGGGGATCCTGGTGGTGGCCGCTGTGGCCGGCGTCGTCGGGGTCCTGCAGCATCGCCGCGCAGCGACGGAACTCGCGCGAACGGAAAGCCTGTCGACGCTCTGGATGGAGATCGTGGAGAAGAAGCGCGATCTGCGGTCGCGCAAGGTGTCGCCGCGGAAGGCGCGGGAGGCGCTGGAGCGCGCCGCGAACGAGCTGGGAGCGTTCGTGGAGGCGAACCCGGCGATGGCGCAGGGTTGGTATCTGAAGGCGCGGGCCAATCTCTATCTCGAGCGGTACGAGGACGCCGAGGCCGACGCACGCAAAGCGATCGACCTTGCGGCCGATTTTCACCTGGCGCGCGCCCTCCTGGGCATGATCCTCATCGAGAAGGCGCAGGCTGCCTCCATCGCCTCCACGAGTGAACTCGGCGAGATTCCGCGCCGGCAGGAAGCGCTCGTCCTCCAGGCGATGCGCGAATTCGCCGCTTGGAACGCGGGCGCGAAGGACTCACGGCGGCTCGGACTGGCGCCGACGGCCGAAGACGAGATCATGGGCGTCCTGGCCGACGTGCTCTCAAGGCACTACGCGGCGAATGACCCGAACGCGGTGGCCGATCTCAAGCGGGCCGCCGACGAGCGCAAGGCCGAGGAGTACGCGGTGTGGATCGGCTTGATCGGCCCGAGGGAAGTCGAGGCGGAATGGTACCGGCGGGCGACGGAGTGGGCGCCGGGCTACACCCTGGCGTGGCTGCTGGCGGGCTTCAATCGGCTCAGGAGCGGCGACTCCGCCGGCGCGATCGCCGATTTCGGCGAAGCGATCGCCGTCGATCCGCGGAACAAGCTGCCCTACTTGATCCGCGGCTTTGCGCGCATGTCGACGGGCGACTTCGACGGCGCAATCGCCGATTGCAGCGAGGCGATCCTGATCGATCCTCGATGCAAGGAGGCGTATCAGAACCGCGGCGGCTCTCTCCTTTCGAAGGGCGACTACGACAACGCAATGGCGAACTTCACCACGGCCATCTCGGTCGACGGGCGATACGCGAATGCACACTACGGACGCGGAAACGCGCGTCGGGCGAAGGGCGATTTCCAGGGCGCGATCTCGGACTACGGCGAAGCCCTCGCGATCGACCCGCGGAACACGCGCGCGCTCATCAACCGCGGCATCGCCCGCAGCCAGATGGGAGATGCGGCGGGCGCCATCGAGGACTACGGAGAGGCGATCGCCGTCGATCCGCGGTGCGTCGAGGCGCACTACAACCGGGGAATCGTCCGCGACGCGAAGGGCGACTTCGATGGGGCGATCCGGGATTACGACAATGCGATTGCGATCGATCGACGGCACGTGCAGGCGCACTTCAATCGCGGCATCACACGCTACCGGAAAGGCGACCTCGACGGCGCGATTGCGGATCACACCCAGGTGATCTCGATCGATCCTCGCCACGCAGGGGCGTACGCACGTCGTGGGGTTATGCGCCACATGAAGGGAGATATCGACGGGGCCGTCGCGGACTATCGCGAGGCGATCTCGATCGATCCGCGCTGCGCGGATGCGCACTACAACCTGGGAAACGCCCGCAGGGAGAAGGGCGACCTTGACGGCGCGATCGAGCACTACGGCAAGGCGATCGAGGCCGATCCCCGGTGCGCGGAGGCGTACTGCAACCGCGGGTTCGCGCACCAGGTGAAGCGCGACAAGGACCGGGCCATCGCCGATTTCGAGAAGGCGCTTGACGTCGCCCCGGCCGACTGGCCGCACCGTCGCCAGGTGTCGGCGGCACTCAAGTCGCTGAGAGAGCGCAAGCGTTGATGGATCCGTCGCCCTGAGTCGCGGCTTCACGCGGGGATCAGCACCATTTCGACATCGCTTCGAGAAACCGCCACGCGAGGAAGACGAAGCCGACGGCGAGGATGGCGACGGCGATCAGCGCGCCAAGCGCCATCCCCCAGAGGGCGTCGATCCCGCGCTCAGGTCGGATTCGCCACCCCTTCGCCGACCAGCATCGCCGCCGTCGCCGGTGTCGGCCATAGCCCGCGATCAACCGTCCGCCCGCGCCGCTCCACGAACTCGCCCGGGAGCACCGCGCCGCGGACGACGATCCGCGCGCCGGGCCGTCCCGTCCGGATCACCTGCGCGGTCAGCTCCGCGCTCATCGCGCCGCCACCCATGGCGAAGACGTCGAACGATCCGTCGGGCATCGCCTCGAACGCGCGCTCCGGCGGCTGGGGCGTGAGGATGACGCGGTTGGCCAGGACCTTCAGCGCGTCGAACACGGCCTCCGTCATCGGAATCGCCCGGGCCGCAAAGAGCCAGTTGAGCGCCGCGTTCGATTTCGCCGGCGACGCCGTCATCGCTTCCTCGAGTCGGCGCATCGCCATCCCCGGCCATGCCGCCGCCAGAACACGCTCGGCGAACTTCCGCCAGAGGAAGCCTCGAAAATCACGCTGAACGGCGTCTCGCTGCGCCTGGAGATCGGTCAGCTGAAGAAACGACTCGAGACGGGCGCCGCCGACGGCGATCGCCGCGAACCGCCGGAAGCCGGCCAGTCCGCGCTCCAATTCGCCCTGGCCGACCAGGCCGCGCCGGAGAAGGTCGGCGTTCTGCTCCCAGAACGATGCAGTTTCCGTAGAGAGCAGCCAGCGCACGCGAAGGTAGAGCTCGGGCCGATGATTGGACGGCTTGACGCCAAGGAACTCAAGCCACTCACCGTGCGCGAGCGACTTCAGCGCCGCGAGCTTGAGCTCCACCAGGGCCATCTCCTCCGGCGCGCCGGCGACCATGATCACCTTGGGGCCCGCGCCGAGCAGGCAGAGAACGTGGTCTCCGGCCCCCGCCTGTGCGAAGAGGGCGTCGTCAGGGCCGATCGCCAGTTCGTCGCGGTCGAACGCGGGATCGAACCACTCCTGGGTGCGAGTCAGTGCGTACGTCATGACGGTCCCACAGCAACCGTTGTGCCAGTGCAATACAGCGGCGATTGCGCCACGAGCTGTGAAGAAGACTGCACAGGGTAGGATGAAGGCGTGTCGACGCCCCTGAAGATCATCGGCCTGCTCGCGGTCATCGTCGGTTTCTGCCCGGCCCTCCGGCACATGTGGGAGGAGAACCGCCGCTACGGCATGCTCGGGCTGATGACGTTTCCGATCGCGACGATCATCTGGTCGGCGATCAACATGGAGGAGCTGAAGCTCTGGTTCTGGATCCAGATCGCGGGGTGCGCGCTCTACGGTGCCGGCATCTACTTCGAACCGCCCGCGGCGCCGCTCGACCTCCAGCTGCCCAGGTAGCCGACTTCGAACTTCACTTCGAACTTCACTTCGAACTTCACTTCGAACTTCAGACTTCGAACTTCAGACTTCGAACTTCAGACTTCGAACTTCAGACTTCCCTAATACCATCCCCACCTTACCCGGATGAGCTTCCACGCAAATGCGAACCCGCCGGTGTCGCTCGCGATGCGGATCCGGCGCATCGCGAAGTCGCCACCCTCGCCGCTCTTCGTCGCCCACGCGGCGCGGTAGCCCGCGGCCTTCGCCGCGGCCTTGACGCGTTCGTCGTGCTTTCCCTGCGGGTAGGCCAGGTGCCTCACCTTGATCGAGAGCTTCCCCTCGATCAGCCGCTTCGACTCCGCCAGCTCGACGCGAAGCGTGTCGTCATCGAGCTCCGGCAGCCGAGGATGGGTCATCGAATGGCCGCCGATCTCGAACCCCGCGAACTTCAGCTGCTCCAGGTCGTCCCACGTCATCACGTCCTGCTCGCCCTTGTACCAGCCATCTTTCGCTCCAACGGCGCCGGCGACGATGAAGAACGTCGCGGGAATCCGCAGGTCGCGCAGCACCGGCACGGCGTGCGTCATGAGATCGCGGTACCCGTCGTCGAACGTCACCGCCGCCACCCTGCCCGTCACGCCGGCGAGGACCTCATCGAGCGTCACGACGCGGTACTTCCGCACGAGGTGCTTCATCTGGTCGCGGAAGCGGTCGGGCTCGACGTTCATCTTCCGCTCCGCGCCCGGCGCGAACGGTCCGACGCGATGGTAGTAGAGGACGGGGATCATCGGGTTCGCTACTCCTCTACTCTCCAACCCCAATAGAGCGCGTCCGCAGGCGCGCATTCCTCTGCTGCTGGCTACTGTTCACTAGCTACCAGCTGCTTTTTCGATCCCGTTCACGCATCGAATGGGCACGTCCTTGCGATGGTAGTAATCGGGATTCTTCCGCCGCGGAATCCGCCGCTGCCGGATCTTCGGATCGATGATGTCGTCGACGTGGTAGACCCACGCCTTCCCCCACAGCGACACCGGCTTCGCGTGGAATCGCCGAAACCGGTTTCGCAGGTCGCTGTCCTCTTTCCCGAACCCATCGAAGTTCTCGTCGTAGCCGTTGACGCCGAGGTAGACGTCGCGCCCCGCCGAGATGTTGCAGCCGTAGACCTTCGGCTTCTTGATGTTGCCGAAAACGACGCCGACCCTGCCCTTGATGTGGGTCATGAAGAACCGCCACCGGTCACCCTTCGTGAACTGCCCCTCGTACTCGCCGGCCCTCACGTTCGATTCCGTCATCGTCTTGCAGTAGTCGGCCGAGAGCCGCACGTAGCCGCCGACGCAGAACCTCCCCGCTCCGCCGTTCGCCGCGTGCATCTTCACGAAGTCGCGGTGCGGGATGCAGTCGCCGTCGGAGAGCACGACGATCTTCCCCTCGCTCTCCTTGAAGCCGGTGTTGACGATCTTCGAGCGGCGGTAGCCCTTGTTCTCCTGCCAGACGTGCTTGACGGCGAAGTCGCTCTCCTTGCGAAACCGCTCGACGATCGCCTTCGTCTCCGCGTCGGAGCCGTCGTCGCAGATGACGAGCTCGAAGTCCCTGAAGGTCTGCCGCTGATAACCGAGCAACGCGAAGGTGAAGGCGTTAGGCTGGTCGTAGATGCTCAGCAGGACGGAGACGCTCGGGGTCGCCACGGGCGGCGAGTATATCCGCCTCCGCCGTCCTTGGCACCAAGCCGCGGCGGATGATCGCGCCGTAGCCTGTGGGCACCCAGCGACCGTTTCAAGGCTACGGCGCGATTATTCGGCCTTCGCGTCCTCACGGGACGGCGAAGGCGAATATACTCCTGCCGTGCCCGACGCCAATCCGCTCATCTGCCGCTGCTACCGCATCCACAAGGCCGAACTCATCGCGGCGATCCGCGAGAAAGGCCTCAAGACCGCCGATGAGATCCGCGCTGAAACCGGCGCCTCCGCCGGCTGCGGCTCCTGCTACGAGGACGTCGAGGCGGTGCTTGACGGCGTCATCGGACGCGTGACGTCCCAGCGCGCCGCGCCGACCCTGGCGATGTCGCAGATGCGCATCCTCGTCCTCGGCGCCATCGACCGCCACGTTAAGCCGCTCTTCGCGCTCAATGGCATCGAGGTCGACGTCATCGGCATCGAGCCCGATCGCGTCCTCGCCCGCCTGCGTGGCAAAACGGTTGGAACCACGCTCGCGAGCATCTTGACCCTCAAGTGGTTCATGGTGAAAATCATGACCGACGCCTGCGGACGCAAGGTGGGGCTGATCGAGATGAACATTCTCGACGAAGAGCGTCCGGCGGCATCAGCATGAAGCGCACCGCGATTGTCTCCGACATCCACTCCAACCTCGAGGCCCTCGAAGCGGTCCTCGACGACGCCGCGACGCAGGGCTGCAAGGACATCGTCTGCCTCGGCGACCTCATCGGCTACGGCCCGAACCCCCGCGAGGTCATGCGCATCGCGCTCGACAGCTTCCGCTTCACGCTGATGGGCAACCACGAGGAGGGCGTGCTCTTCCAGCCGATCGGCTTCAACTGGAAGGCGGAGGCGTCGGCGTGGTGGACCAAGGACCAGCTCCGGTCGAAGCGCTACCCGGGCAACCAGAACGAAGTCTACTGGAGCTACCTCGAGAACGCGCCGCGCTACGTCGAGGAGGGCGACGTGCTCTACGTCCACGGTTCGCCGCTCGACCCGACGAAGGAGTACGTGATGCCGGAGGCGAGCTACAACAAGGACTACATGAAGCTGCTCTTCCACAAGATCAAGCGGGTCGCCTTCGGGGGCCACACGCACCTGCCCGGGATCTTCACGCCGAACAAGCCGTTCCTTCCCCAGGAGAAACTCGACGAGCCGTTCTCAGTCGTCGGCAGCAAGTACTTCGTGAACGTCGGCTCGGTCGGACAGCCGCGGGACGGCGACACGCGGTCGTGCTACGTGATTTTCGACGGCTACTTCGTGACGTTCCGGCGGATCGAGTACAACTTCCGCCGCACGGCGCGGAAGATCCGGACGATCAAGCGGCTGCCGAACGCGCTGGGGCAGCGGCTGGCGCTGGGGCTGTAAGACCCTCGTCCCACGGTCCCTGGTCCTGTGTCCCACGACCCGAGTTCCGGGTTTTTTCGCTCCGTTTCCGCAAAGAAGGGTAGTCTGCTCGTCCCCCGCGGAGCGGATAGGTGAAACCCTTATGGACGTCAAGAGCATTGGCGACGCCAAGAAGTTCGACCCGCTGAAGGTCGTCAAGACGCCGCTCTTCCAGTCCGAGCGCATCGCGTGCGACCTGGTCTGCCTGGCGCCCGGCCAGGAGCAGAAGGCGCACACGCACGACGGCGCCGACAAGATCTACATCGTCGTCGAGGGCTGCGGCGTCTTCACCATCGGCGGCGACGTGCGCGAGATCGGGGAGCGGAACCTTGTGGTTGCTCCAACCGGCGTGAGCCACGGCGTGAAGAACGACACGCAGGGCAACCTGGCGCTGCTGGTGTTCCTGAGCCCGCCGGGGAAGAGGAAGACGTAGACCGTGGACCGTAAACCACACGAAGTAGCTACTTCACCGCGGCCCGCGCAGCTTCCAACGAGATTGCGACTCGTCGGCGCAACCCTGGCAATTCCGCCAACTCACAGGGAACGTGCGTGACGAGGAACTGCGCCTCTTCGAATTCCTCGGCGGCACTGCGGAAAAGCCCACGCTTCAAATAGCCATCACCTGACGAGATCCGGCGCTCGACCTCGAGCATCACGTGCTCCACGCTGTAGGTTCAGCCGTGGAACGCCGCAAGGCTCCCTGCTGCGTCAGGAGACGGGCTGGACGACGCACACGCGGCGAACATCAGGGTGCCAGCCGCCGCGGCCCTCACCGCTTCGCCGCCGCGCGCGCTTCGCGCAGCCCCTCGTCGACCTGCGGCGCCAGCGCCCTCGCCTCGGGAATGTCGCAGGGCGCGTGCTTGATGCGGAAATCGGCCTCCTCGAACTCCGCGATGGCTGCCTCGTAGAGCCGCAGCCCAAAGTATCGATGGCCGTTGAAAACGTGTGCCTGAAGGTCGCCCCAGATCCGTGGAGACCAGAAAACGCAGCGGGAGATGCGACCGTCGTTGATTGAATGGCCGTGGGGTACTCCGGCGTTCAGTTCGCGCAGGAACACGCGAGCCGCGCCGTCCCCGGGCCAGAACTGCACTGCGAACTCTGCGTTCCGCCTGGCTCCTTCGAGGTCGCCCTCCAGCTCGCAGCGAAGCGCGTCCGCGAGAGGGTCCCCCTCCCTGGGCGGGTGCGACTGGTCATTGAGCGAGTACCGTTTGAACGCCTCCTCCGCGACCCGCCGCCATTCAGCGTCCTGGTCCGGCGGCGCCGGACGGGACGCACACGCGGCGAGCAGAATGCTGAGAACCGCCGCGGCCCTCATCGCTTCGCCGCCGCGCGCGCAACCTTGAGCGACTCGGTAACCCTCGGCTGCACTTCCTTCAGCGCACCGACCTCGTAGGGCATGTGCTTGATCTTGAAATCGGCCTGCTCGAACTGCCACGCGGCCTTCTCGTACTCGCGCCCGTTGTAGAGCCGCTCGCCGTTGCACAGGTGGTTGGCGATCTCGATCAGCGCCTGCTCGATCTCGATCCGCGCCGTCGAGAGCGGATCGCGCGTCGGCTCGCCGGAGATGATCGCGTTCACCTCGGCCAGCATGCGCCGCGCCTCACGGTTCCCGGTCCAGCGCTGGAGCGCCGCCTGCAGGGCTTCGCGTCCCTTCTCGAAGTCCCCCGCCTTGATCCACGCCGCCCCCTGGCGCGTGAACTCCATGCTGACAGCCATCGCCTCTTGTTCGGCGGGCGAGCTCGACTTCGCCTGGTCCAGGATGCGGCGCCAGTCGTCGTCGAGCGCGTCGGCCGTCGGCTTTGAGACGGGCGGTGGCGGCCTCACCGGCTCCACGCCTGCCGGCACGGCGCACGCGGCGAGCATCAGCAGCCACAGGGAGCGCATACCTATCAGGACGTGATGGAACCCAGAACCTAGGCTCGGTTTCACACGCCTCAGCCGCCACCGTAGCCGATCGACACCTTGCCCTCTTCGACGATGATCGGCACCGTGCGGTCGCCCTTCGACGCCTTCAGCATTGTCTTGAGCGCATCGGCGTCCTTGAGCACGTTGATGTACTGCACGTCGTACTTCTTCTTCGCGTAATCCTCACGCGCCGACGTGGTGTAGGGTCACGTGTCCTTGCCGTAGATGGTCACCTTCGCCATGGCTCAACCTCCGATTGAGTACATCGCGCGGGCCGGTTGTACGAAGTTCGGATCGTTGATCCCGTGGCCCGCTTCCTTCTTGGAAATCGCCCCGCGCAGCACGGCCGCGATCTCCCCGTCCTCCGCTCCGCCGCGCAACATCGCGCGGATGTCGGTCTCCTTGTGCGAGAAGAGGCAGGTCCGGAATTTCCCCTCGGCCGTGATCCGCACGCGATCGCACGCGAAGCAGAACGGCTCCGTCACGCTCGCGATGATGCCGATGTCGCCGAGCCCGTCCTTGAACCGCCACCGCCGCGCGGGATCGGAGAGCGATCCCTCCGACCGCTCCAGCGGGAACTTCGCCTGTACGCGATCAAGGATCTCCTGGGCGCCCACGACCTTGTCACGGCTCCAGAGATGGTCGCCATCGAGGGGCATGAACTCGATGAACCGCACCTGGTACGGCTTGGTCCGCGCGAGGGCCGCCATCTCGACGACCTCGTCATCGTTCACGCCGCGCATCACGACCATGTTGATCTTGATCGGCTTGAAGCCGACCCGCTCGGCCCTCTCCAGCCCGGCGATCACCTTGCCGTAGCCTTCGCGACGGACGATGTGGACGAACTTCTCCTCCGTCAGGGTGTCGAGCGAGACGTTCAGGCGGCGCAGGCCGGCGTCCCAGAGCGGCTTCGCGAGCTTCTCGAGCAGGATACCGTTGGTCGTCATCCCGAGATCACGGACGCCGGGAAGCGCCGTGAGCATGCCGATCAGCTCCGGCAGGTCCTTGCGCGCCGTCGGCTCGCCGCCCGTGACGCGGAAATGGTCGACGCCGAGCGAGATGCAGATCCGCGCGAACCGCGTGATCTCCTCGAAGGTCAGCACCTGGTTCTGCGGCAGCCAGACCGGCTTCTCCGGCATGCAGTAGATGCAGCGGAGATTGCAGCGGTCGGTCACCGAGATGCGGCAGTTGGTGATGGCTCGGCCGTAGGAGTCCTGGATCACGGTTCAATCGTAGCCGCAGGGCCACAAGGGTGCTAGCCTCCTCCGCAGTGCATCCCGACCGCGAACGTTGGAACGCGAAGTACCGCGCGGGCGTCCACCACCCGATCTGCGTGAACTTGATCATGCATCTCGGCCGCTTGACGAAGGGCCGGGCGATCGACGTCGCCGGCGGCATCGGCGAGAATGCGGCCATGCTCGCCCAGGCCGGGTTCCGCGTGACGCTCGCCGACATCAGCGACGAAGGCGTCATCGCCGCGAAGCGCCACTCGCGCGAACTCCGCGCCGATTTCGACGTCGTGCAGGCCGACGCCGCCCGCCTGCCGTTTCGCGCGGCGTTCGACACGGTCGTCTGCACGTACTTCCTGGACCGGTCGGTCGACCTTGCCTCGCTCCTGCGTCCCGGCGGCACGCTCTTCGTCGAGAGCTTCACCGTCGGCACGCTCAAGTACACGCCCGATTTCCGCCGCGCGTTCTGCCTCGAGGAGGGCGAACTGCGCCGCCTGTTCCCGCTGGAAGAAGTGCTCTACAAGGAGGACGACGACGGGAGCAGGGTGACGGCGACGCTGATTGCACGGCGATGAAGATCCGCAACGCCCGGCCCGACGACGCCGCCACGCTCGCGAACGCGGAGCGGACGCTCGCCCGCACCCCGGGCCGGCTCGTCTCCCGGCCGCATGAGCTCAAGGCCGGCGATTTCCGCCGCAAGATCAAGGAGCTGGCCAGGACGGGGCTGTACGTCGTCGCGGAGAAATCCGGCTTGATCGTCGGCCATGCGCTGCTCTCCCCGATGGACCGCGAGGCGATCGCCCACGTCTTCCGCCTGACGATCATGGTTCACGAGGGCCACCAGGGCCGCGGCACCGGCACGGCGCTCATGACGCACCTCATCGCGTGGGCGCGGCGCGACAAGCGCTGCCGCAAGATCGAGCTCGGCGTGCGGTCGGTGAACCGCGGCGCAATCCGGCTCTACAAGAAGCTGGGGTTCAAACTCGAGGGACGGCTGCGAAAGCGCCTGCGGATGCCGGACGGAACCTTCATCGACGATCTGCTGATGGGCTGGTTTCCGCGCTGAGTCCTGAGTGATCGTTTATACATGTCATGACTTGTCAAGTTATGACTTGACAAGTGTGCCGGGGGGCCTGTACCCTCCTCTTGGGATGGATGAGTTTGTCGGCAGGGAGGAGCAGCTGAGGCTCCTCGAGTCGGCCTTCGAAGGCCCCGGCGGGGCGTTCGTCCCAATCTACGGCCGCCGCCGCGTGGGCAAGAGCGAGCTCATCCTGCGCTTCCTCCACGGCCGCCGCGGGATCTACTTCATCGGCAAGCGCGCGCAGGCGGGCCTGCAGATCCGGGAGTTCCTCCAGGAGGCGGCCGTCGCGCTCCAGGAGCCGCTCCTCGCCACCTTTCCCGCCGAGCACTGGAAGCCCGCTCTCCAGGCGGTCGTCCAGCGCTGGAAGGGGCCCGGGAAGCTGGTCCTTGCCTTCGACGAGTTTCAATGGACCGCCGAGGCGAGCCCCGAGCTTCCCTCCATCCTCCAGGAGCTCTGGGATCGCGAGTGGCGCCGGGGCCGCGTCTTCCTGATCCTCTGCGGCTCCTACATCGGATTCATGGAGCGCGAAATCCTCGGCCGCAAGAGCCCCCTGTTCGGCCGCCGCACGGGCCAGATCCTCCTCAAGCCGTTCCCGTTTCACGAAGCCGCGCGCTTTCACCCCGGCTGGTCGCTGGACGACTGCGCACGCGCGTACTTCATCTGCGGCGGCGTTCCTCTCTACCTCCGCCGCTTTTCCCGCCACCGCTCCGTGGAGACGAATCTCGCCGCCGAACTCCTCGACGAGCATGCCCCCCTCTTCGCCGAGCCCGACTTCCTGCTCCGCGAAGAGCTCCGCGACCTCGTGAACTACTACGCGGTCCTCCTGGCGCTCTCGTCCGGCGCCTCGCCGAGCCGCGAAATTTCGCGGCGCACGGGCATCGGCGACCGCGCGCTCCACTACTACCTCGCCCAGCTCGTTGACCTCGGCTACCTGCGCCGCCGCTACCCCCTCACCGGACGCCCGCCCGTCCCGCGCCACGTCCGCTACGAGCTGGACGACCCCCTGCTGCGCTTCTGGTTCCGCTTCGTCTATCCCAACACGAGCTTCATCCGGCAGATGGGACCGGAGCGCGCCTTGAAGGATCGAATCCGCCCCGAGCTCGAGTCGTACTGGGGCGGCTGCTTCGAGCGACTCTGCCGCGAGGCCCTGCCCCACCTCTACCGTCGCGAGCGGGTCTCCGCTTCCTTCGAGATCGGCACGTACTGGGACAAGTCCGTGCAGATCGATCTCGTCGGCCTCCGTGATGACGGCTGGACGGACGTGGGCGAATGCAAGTGGGGCGCGGTCCCCTCGGCGACGGGACTGCTCAAGGAACTCGACGGGAAAGCCGGCCGCTACCCCAATCCCCGCCACGCGACCATCGGTCGCCGCATCTTCACGCGCCGCCGCATTGCCCACCCGCCACCGGGCCCCGGGGTCGTGAAGTGGTACGCGCTGCCGGATCTCTACGCGGCCGCGAGGCTCTCGTCCGCACGCCCATGAGGTCCGCCTGCCTTCTCTCTTCCCTCTGAGTCCTTCCCATGGTTAGACTCGCGCCATGACCTGCCTGAAGTGCGGCTGCACGGTGAGCCGCGACACTTCCTTCGACTCCGGCGACGGCCAGATCTGCACGACCTGCCTCGTCACGATGGCCCAGTCCCAGCGCAAGCTCACCGGCGACGAACGCAAACGGCTGAAGAAGGCCGTCAAGGACGAGCTCGCCGGCGTGCTGCCACGGGAGGCGCTGCGCGAGCTGATCGAAGACGGCTACGGACGCCTCATCAAGGGCCGCGATTTCGACGACGAGGTCAGCCGCCTCGCGAATGAGATCGACCGGCTCGCCGGCATCGCCATGATGAACGAGATGCTCCACGTCATCCGATTGCTCAAGTCGACGCTCGACGACCAGGAAGACGAGATTCGCGGCAAGGCGCGAAAGCTGTCCAAGCTATAGGGCACCCAGCCGGCGCAGCGCCCATCGTGCCGCATCGCGCACGCCCTCATCTCGATCCTTGAGCGCCGGCTGGAGCGCCGGGATCGCCCTCGCGCTCCCCGCGTTTCCAAGCGCGATCGCCGCGTTCCGCGCCAGCCCCGCCCGCTTGGCGCGCGACACCCCCGTCTCCCGGTGATCGATGCCCCGGAGCATCGCCGCGAGATCAGGGTTCTTCAGCGTCGGCTGGAACGCCACTTCGTCCGTCGTCGGCGCTTTCGCATTGTGAGGACAGACCCCCTGGCAGATGTCGCAGCCGAAAACCCACGCTCCCATCCCGGACTTCATCCCGTCCTCGATCGGCCCGCGCTTCTCGATCGTCAGGTACGAGATGCACTTCCGCGCATCGACGACATACGGCTCGACGATCGCCGCCGTCGGGCACGCATCCATGCAGGCCGTGCAGGCGCCGCACAAATCGGTCGCGGGCGGATCGGGATCGAGCACCGCGTCGGTCACGAGCACGCCGAGGTAGAACCAGCTTCCGAGTTCCGCGTCCAGCTGCAGCGAGTGCTTCCCGGTCCACCCGACGCCGGCGGCCGCCGCCCAGCGCTTCTCGAGCACGGCGCCCGCGTCGACCGTGATCTTCGCCTTCGCGCCGCGCGAGACGACGAAGGCCTTGAGTTTCTCCAGCCGCGCCATCATCAGGTCCTGGTAGCCGCGACCCCACGCATAGCACGACACGCTTCGCCCCGCCTCGCCCGTCCAGTAGTTCATCGCGACGACGACGACGGACTGCGCCCCGGGCATGAACGTCGTGATGTCGGCCCGCTTCGCCGCCGACGCGGCGAGGTACTCCATCTCTCCCGCGTAGCCGAGCGCGAGCCACGTGCGGAAGTCGTCGACATGATCGATGGCACGCGCCACGCCGACCTTCTGGAAGCCGAGCGCCCTGGCGCGCTCCATCAGTTCACGCTTCACTTCGAGTGCCGTTCCTTCTGCTCCTCATAGTCGTCCGTGAACCTCCCGGCGGTGCCCAAGTCGTACGCCGCGTGCTCGGGATTCCGCACGCCGCCCGTGTACTCCGCCAGGCACTGATAGCAGATCGTCCGATCACCCGCGACGGCGTAGGCGATGGCGTCGAGCAGCGCGGCGCCCATCAGGATCCCCATCGCCACGAACCAGTTGATCGTGATGGTCCAGACGAACGCGACGATGGCGATCGTGATCACGATGAACCCGATCCACCGGTTGAAGCTCTTCTCGACGTAGAAATAGCCCGACCCGCAGAGCGCGCAAAGGTCGACGACCTTCCTGTCGCGAACCGAGGCCGACGCGCTCACGGCGCGCCGCTCGCCGCAGGCGCAGGTGACTTCCGCCGGCGGCGCATCGAACGGCACGACCGTGCGCTTCAGGCACTTGCCGCAGATGGACGCCATCTTCACAGCGGCGTCCCCTTCCCGAGAGTGAGGTAGAGCGACATGACCTCGCCGACGAGCACGAACATGACGGCAACGTACAGGATTCCGGTCGCCGACTGGTTCGACTTCTGCTTCGCGCACGCGTAGGCCATCAGGGCCAGCACGAGGCTGAAGGCGCCGCCGGCCAGCAGCCGCGTCCAGAGGTAGATCCCTTCGAACTCGAAGGCGACACGCCAGAACTCCTTGAAGCCGAGCGCGAAGTAGACGCCGCTGACGACGAGCTTCGCCCCGCACGCGATGACAAACCACCGCGTCAGCCCGACGAGATGGTCGAACGACAGCGATGCGTCATTCAGGTACCAGTGGCCGAGGCTCATCGCGATGAGCGACGAGCCGAGCATCGCCGCGCACGTGATGAGGTGAAGGGCGAGCAAGAGCCCCATCGGCAGGCCGAGAACAGCGATGCCCTCGAAAACCGTGAAGAGGACGCCCGTCGAAATGGGCATCCACAGAAGCTCGACCCGGAGCGGCGCCCGCACCGAGACCGAGGTCGCGACGACGAGCAGCACCGTGATCCCGAACGCGATCGCCGCGATGCCCGCGACGGTTCCCATCGGCGACTTCGAGGCGGCCAGCAGCGGCCGGCCGATCAGAGTCGCCACCACGATGAGCACGAGCGCGAGAATGGCGTGGAACTTGAAGAAATAGCGGCCGATCGACTTCTCCGGAACGAACGCCACCGCGCCCGACATCCCGAACGCGTAGAGATAGAGAAAGTCCGCGAACCAATGCACCGCGAAATAGTAACGGCTAGGATGCCGCCGTGACCACCATCGAGCTGTGCGAGCCGATCACCGACCTCGCGATGCGCCGCATCGTCGATGAACTGCTCGCAGCCGGCGACGAGATCACGCTTCGCATCGACAGCCCCGGCGGGCCGACGTCGACCTCGCTGGCCCTGCGGGTGGTGCTGCGCACGTCGCTCGTGCCGGTCCGCACAGTCTGCGTCGGCGAGGCCGTCGGCGGCGCCGCGCTCCTGCTCGCCTCGGGCGCCGTCGGAAAGCGGCTCCTCGAGCGGCATGCGCGGATCTCCCTGGGCCGGCCGGCCGCGCCGGGCTCGAAGACGATCTCGACCGACGACGTGGTGCTCGACGATCCGATGTTTTTCCACGAGCTGGCGAGCGCGACGGGCGCCGACCGCGCGGCGCTGGAGCGGCTCGGCGACGGCCGATGGCTGAGCGCCCACGAGGCGATCGAACTCGGCTTCGCGGATGGAATCGATGACGACGGTGAGGAAGGCAGCGGAAGATGACGAAGGGAACGATCCTTCACTCGTTCAGCAGCTTCGCGAGTTCCGCCGGCGTGGCCGCCGACGTCTCCTTGCCGCCTCGCTTCACCACCGCCCGCCGCGCCTCGCCGCGCACATGTCGCACGTTTCGGCGCGGCACATACAGCTGGAGCGCGGCGGTCCGCATCGCCGGGAGCGCCGCGTCGCTCGACGGGAACTCGAGCGTGATCGTCGTCGTCGCCCCCACCAGGGAATCGACCGCGATCGCGTACTCCGCCGAGTGATGGCCGTAGTCCTCGCGATAATCCGGGAAGCTCGTCAGCACCCGCTTCGCCTCGTCGTGCCGGCCCAGCCGGGCGAGCGAACGCGCCGCCAGCGCCGCCTCGCCGATCCGGCGGCGCCGCTTCGAGAGCTCGCCGAGCTCGTCGCGGCCCGTGATGCGGTCGAGCAGGCCCCCGTCGCGCTTGTCCCAGAACCGGTCCATCGTGAAGTCGAGCAGCCGCTCCGCCTCGGCGTAGAAGCGGTCGTCGGCCGCCCACTCGTACGCGTCGAGCAGCGCCGCCGCGACGCACACCTGGTCGCGAAGCAGCCCGGCGACGCGCGGCTCGCCGACGAGCGTGTGCGCCATGCCGCCCTTCGGGTCGCGGCCCTCGCCCAGCAGCACCTGCAGGGACTTCACCGCCGAGGCGCCCAGATCATCGTCCGGCAGGATCACGGCGGCGCGGAGCAGCGTGGAGACCATCAGCGCGCCGCCGTCGACGTACGCCGCGGCCGGCACTTCCGGCGCCGCGCGCTTCGCCCGCGCCGCCGCGTCGACGATGTAGTACTCCGGATCAGCCGCCTGGCCGGCAAGGAAGAGGCCGCGCTCCGCGTCGAAGAGCCGGCGACGCACGTAGTCGATCGTCGCCGTGCCTTTCGCCAGGTAGCCGGGCGACTCGAAGATCTGTCCCGCGTCGAGGTAGATGCGGATCAGCGCCGCCTGGTCCGCCAGCAGCTTCTCCGTCTCCGGCTGCGTCCACGCCTCGCTGCGCGAGCAGGCGAAGAAGCCGGCCTCGACCGGATCGAAAAGCCCGCGGTCGCCGATGACGTCGAGCGTCTTGAGGAGGATCCCCTCGAACTCGCCGCCGCCCGATTCCGAAAAGGCCTGGAGCAGCGCGGCCAGCGAGCCGGCGAGGGGGAACTTCGGCGCCTTGCCGAAACCCCCGAAGAGCGGGTCGTACATCCCCACGATGCCCCGCAGCGTGCGGCGCAGGATCTCCTGCGACATCTCCGGCGGATTGTCGTAGACGCCGAGCTGCGCCCGTGTGACCCGCGTGTCCCGCTCCTTGATGGCCTCGGCGAGCTTCGCGCGGTTCGTCTCGAAGCCGGCCTTCAGCCGCGCGAGCGTTACGCGCATGTCGTCCGGCGGGATGAACGTCGCGCCCCACAGGAGATCCCCTTCAGGCGTCAGGAAGACCGTCGATGGCAGCGCGCCGCAGTTGTACCGCTCGTTCACGTCCGGGAACCGGTCGGCGTCGACGCGTACGCAGACGTACTCGGCCTCCGCGAATTTCGCCACGTCCGCGTCCGACCACGTCTCGCGATCCATCAACCGGCAGATGGAGGGATAGGGCGAGGTGATCGCCAGCAGGACCGGCTTGTCGCCCTTTTTCGCGAGCTTGAACGCGTCAGGGCCCCAGTCAAGCCAGCGCATGAGGAATGTTCGATGTCACGCGGAACCCGCGAACTAGATGAGGCGCTCTTTTTCCGGCAGGCCGAACGCGTCTTCGGGCGACGCATGGCCCATGAAGGTGGTCTGCACCTTCACGCCGATGTCATCGGCGTAGCTCCCGTCGGGCCAGAGGATCACGACCGCGTCCTTCTGGACACACACTTCTTCGCAGAGTTTTCAGCCAACACAGTCCTTCGGACGGACGTTCCTGGCCACCTTGAAGAACTCGCCGGGCTGCTCCGGCGTGACCATCTCCAGGCAGTCGAACGGGCAGACGTCGACGCACCACTCGCAGCTCGTGCAGTTCTCCTCGCGGACGACGGCAATGGGGCGCTTCTTCGCCTCGATCTTCAGCTCGATCTTGCCCGCCTCGTTCTGAATGCAGTCGACGGGACAGTAGCTCGCGCAGACGCCGCACTCGATGCACGACGTCGGATGGATGATGTGGAGCTCTTTCGCCTTCGCCCAGTTCCCGGGCTCGCCCCCCCAGATGCAGGGGACCGGGCACTTCTTGGCGCAGATCGTGCAGCCGATGCACCACTCGTTGATGTAGTACGTCATTTCGACTTCGGGCTACCGCCCTCCGATCCATGCAGGCATGCGGCTAGGTCAGCTCGTACTTGATCACGTTGACGGGGCAGCCGACGGCGGCATCCACGATCCGCTCCGACCACTCGCCCCACTTCGCCTGGGTTTCGATCTGGACGACGCTGGTCGTCTCCGTGACGTGGAAGACCTCCTCGGCCGCGTCTTCGCAGGCGTCGCAGACGATGCAGCCGGGGATGATCCAGACCTTCACGACGGTGCCCTTGTCGCCCATCGGCGCCGGCTTGCCGCCGATGCCGCTCTCGACCGTGTTGCCCTCGGCGTCCGTGCCGGCAGGAGGCGCCACCGGGGCAGGCGCCACCGCTGCTGCCGCGCCGGGCGCCGCCGCCGCGGGAGCCGGAGCCGCCGCGGGCTTCGGCTTCGGAGGGGGCTTCGTGCCAACCGGCTTCGCGTACGGGTTCTTCGTGAAGTTCTCGGGGGCCGCCCAGTCGATGATCTGCGGCACCCGCGTGTACGACGAGTTCTCGTACTCGTGCGAGTGGAAGACCGCCAGGGTCGGGCACGGCTCGGTGCAGAGCCCGCAGTACATGCACTTCTGGTAGTCGACGATGAAGCGGTCGGCGATCTTGCCCGACTTGCCCGCTTCGCGGTGCCAGTCAATGGTGATGCAGTCGATCGGGCACGCCTTGACGCAAAGGTCGCAGACGATGCACGCTTCGATGTCGCATTTGAGGAGGCCCCGGAAGGCCTCGGGCATCTGCCATTTCTCGTCGGGGTAGTGCATCGTGACCGGCGCCTCCGTCATGTGGCGCGCGGTAATGCGCATGCCGACGGCGATGGTGTGGAGGCCGCGGACGAGCTCGCCGGCCCAGCGTACGATGCCCATGAAGTCTGTGTGGTTATAGCACCCCGCGTCGCGCCACGCAACGCTTCACGCGGGCGGCGGTCCCAGGAGCTCCGCGAGCTCCGGCAGCCCCTGCTCCGCCGCCAGCTCGATCGCGGTCTCCTGGCCGAAGGGCGAGTTGCGACGCAGGTGCGGGTCGGCCCCGTGCGCGACGAGGATCAGGGCGTGCTGGACGTGCCGGCCGACGATCGCCGAATGGAGCGGCGTCTGTCCGGCCGCATCTCTCGCGTTGACCGCCGCGCCATGTCGCAGGAGCAGCTCGACGCCGGCAACGGAATCCCATCGGGCCGCGACATGCAGCGGCGTGCTTCCATCCGGTCCCGGACGGTTCGAATCGACTCCCGCATCCAGGCAGAGCTTCATCATTTTCAAATCGCCCCGCTGGACGCTTTCCGCGAAGGCCGGGGCGGGATCGGCCCCGGATCGGACCAGGAGCGCCGCCGCCTCCGTGCTCCCGCCGATGACAGCCCCCACCAACGCCTCACTGCTCGCCGGCGCGTGCTGGAGGAGCAGGCGCAGCAGCTCCAGGCGGGTCAACGCGTGCTGCTGCGCCTCCGAGAGGGTGTCGCGTTCGACGCCCTTCGCGAGGAAGCGTCCGACCAGGTCGATATGGCCCTGCTCCACCGCACACACAAAGGAGTCCCGCGGCGCGGCTCCGGGAGCGGCGGCGTCAAGTTCGAGGAGAACGCGGCAGGCAGAGCCTCGAGCGTGTCGCAGCAGATCATCGCGCTTCGCGCCGGCTTCAACGAGGTACGTGACCATCGCCGCGCGCTCGCGCTCCTCTCCACGGCCGCAGGGCATCTCCACGATGGAGAAGCAGGAGCCTCCATCCATCTCGAGCGAGAACGGCTCGCCGTCGCTCACGGCGAAATGCAGCGGCGTCCCGACGATGCCGTCGCCCGCCTCCACGGCGGCGCCCGCCGCCAGCAGGAGCCCCGCCAGTTCGCGATCGAATCGGGACGCCGCAATGTGAAGCGCCGTGACGCCGCGCCTCGGTCCGGACGCCACGTTCACACCGGCGCCGGAACGGATCAGCAGGCTCGCGGCCTCCGGCTGATTCCAGAGAACGGCGCAGTGGAGCGCCGAGAGCTCGTACAGGGGCGATCCCGGCTCGTCCGGATCGCCGTAGAAGGCGACCGGCAGCAGCCGGTCCGGCATCGACGGCTCCGCGCGGAGAATCCGCTCGATCGCCTTCAGGTCGCCGCGGAGCGCAGCTCCGTGGAGTGTCGAATCGAACCCGCTCACACGACGAGTTCCTTCGGATAGCGCGTCAAGTTGCGGCAGCCGCCGCTGGTCACCAGCACCATGTCCTCGAGCCGCACGCCGCCGAGGCCCGGGTAGTAAAGCCCCGGCTCCACCGTCACCACCGAATGCTCCGGCAGCGGCGTGCCGCCCGACGTCAGCCACGGCGATTCATGCACGTCGAGGCCGACGCCGTGGCCCAAGCCGTGGAAGTAGCCGACCATCTTCCCGCCGCGCGGCTCGGTCGCGTAGCCCATCTCCTTGAAGAGCTTCTGCGTCTCCTCGTGGATCGACTTTCCATCGGCGCCCGGCTTGACCTTCGCGATGCCCGCTTCCTGCGCCGTCTGTACATCCTTGAAGAGCTTCACGAGCGCCGGCGACGCCTTGCCGCGGACAACCGTTCGCGACATGTCGGCGTGGTAGTACGTGCGCGTCGAGCGCGGGAAGATATCCATCACGATCGACCGGTCGGGCGCCACCGGTCCCGTCCCGGTGCAGTGCGGATCGCACGCCTGGTCGCCCCCCGCGACGATCGTCCGCGTCGCCGCGCATTCGCGGTCCATGAGCGCCCGGTGGATCACGCCCTTCAACAGCTCGCTGGTCACGGTCTCGCCGCCGACGACGAGCTTCGAGCCGCGCGGCTTCGAGCGTCGCAGCAGCTTCAGCGCTTCGTCGGTCGCCTCCTCCGTCGCGCGCTGGACCGCCTCGATCGCCGCGACCTCCCCCGGCGTCTTGACGGCCCGCTCCGGGAAGAGCGACGCCGACGGCACCGCCTGGACGCCCTGCTTCCTCAGCGCCACGGCGAGCCCCAGCGGGAAGTTGTCGGGCACCGACACCGCGGCGACCCCGTGGTCCGCCAGGACGCGCGCGATCACCTCGGAGCGCGAGACGCGCTTCGCCCCGTCCTTCCCCTTCAGCTTCTTCTCGACGGCGCTGTAGGGGACGACCTCGTCGACCTTCGACTCGTCGCGGGCGCGGCCGAGCTCGAGGTCCGACATGACGAGCATCGACCGGCCGCCCACGCGCAGGAAGATGAAGGGATCACCGGCGAGAAAGCCCGACGCGTAGAGCATCGTCGCGTCCGATTCGCTGCCGGCGTAGACGAGAACGTCGGTCGGCGCCTTCATCAGTTGTTTCTCGCTCGCAGCTTCCCGAGCTCGCGCTTCGCCTGCGCATAGTCGGGGGCCAGCTCGATCGCCCGCTCCAGCTGCTCGATGGCGCGGTCGTAGTCGCACCGCTGGATGTAGACGCGCGCCAGGTTGAAATGCGGGTAGTGGCGCGGATCGTACCGCCCGGCCTGCATCGCCTTCTTGAACCACGGCTCGGCCTCGTCGAACCGCCCCAGCTCGATGAGGTACGCGCCGATGTCGTTGTAGGGATTGCCGAACGACGGGTCGACCTCGATCGCCCGCCGGCATTCGGCGATCGCGTCCTCGATGCGTCCGAGGAACGAAAAGGTCCACCCGAGGAACGTATGCGCCTCCGCCGTGGGGTGGAGCTGGATCGACTCCTGGTAAAGCGCGGCGGCGCGCTCCAGCTGGCCGGCCATCTGCGCCTGGTACGCGCGTCGGAACGCGTCGGCCGCCTGGTCCCTCGTCAGCTCGTCGCTCATGGGGTCCGCTCCGGCAGCGCCGGCATCGACTGCGACTTCAGCCGCGCGTCGATCTCGTTGATGAGCGCGAGGTTCGCCTTCAGCGCGCGGTACTCGAGCCAGAACGCCGCGAGGTTCACTGCCAGGGCAAGGATGCCGAGCGCCCAGTGGATCTGCGTCGCGGTCGCTTTCGTGTGCGCCCCACCGCCCAGGATCACCGCGGCTCCCGTGATGAGCGGCGCCAGCGTCGCGATGCCCGACGTCTGCATCTTGAACCGACGCAGCTGCTTGAGCACGTCCGCGTCGCCCCCCAGGACCTCGACCGCCTCCTTGATCTCCTTCCCGCTCCCGATGAAATGGAACATCGTCATGACATGGATGACGCACACCAGCGTGGCGAGGAAGATGCCGCCGAGCATGTGGTAATTGAGGAGCGACTGGGCCGTCTCAATCTGCTTCGCGTCGAGCGCGAGCCAGAGCATGATTCCGATGCCGAACTCGGCCGCGAAGATCAGGACGATCCAGATGGCGATGCCGAGGAAGATCCGGTGCATGGGCGAGCCAATCTAGCGCAGGGACTTGGCAACGGCAAGGCGGCCGTGTGCGTCTGTCCGTCGTTCTGGCTATCGGGCTATCACGTGCGTTCGCCGGAGGCGAATGCACAACCCGCTATCTTCCTTCCTCACCTTGGCTCCGCCCAGTCATTCATCAGCGTCCGGATCCTCAGCTTGACTTCGTCGTCGCCCGACTTCAGCCCCGGCTTGATGATGGCCGCGCAGGCCGGGCCGATCTTCCGCAGCGTCTCGATGCCCTCCTCGCGGTCGCCGACGTCGTCGCTCGAGACCTTCGCGAAGGCGTCCTTTGCGCGCTTCGCGTCCTCGTCGCTCAGCGCGGGCAGCTTCGACTCCATCAGGCGCTCGATGAAGTAGTCGTCGCCGACTTTCTTCAGGAGATCGGCCCGCAGCGACTCCGGCGTCGCCTCCTTCTTCTCGTCGGGCTGGCCCCGGCGGCCCATCAGCTGATCCTGGAACGACTGCGGTCCCAGGATCTGGGCGTCGAAGCCGAAGGCGATCGCGCGGTTCAGGTTGCGCATCGCCTCCGTCCAGTTCTTCTGCGCCGTGTAGAGCGCCGCGAGCTTGACGTACGGCCGGTAGCCCTCGGGCTCCAGCCGCCGCAGCGCCGCCGCCGCCTCCTCGAGCATCGCCGCGCCCTCGAGGAGCTCGCCGGCGTGCCACAGCTCCCATGGCTGGACGTCGCTCGAGCCGAGGTCGAGCTTCGCCAGCACCGCCTTCGTGCCCTCCGCGTCGCCGGCCTTCACCGCGAGGTCGGCCATCGTCATCAGCGCCCGCGCCGGCGACCAGGGCTTGTCGCAGGTCGATCCCGTCTTGAGCGCCTCGATGACCTCTTCGCACGCCTTCACGGCCTTCGTCCGGTCGTTCTTCTTCGCGTACAGGTCGGCCAGCGCCTGGAGCGCCTCGAGATCCTTCGGCGCCCACTCGTGCGCCTTCTCGTAGAGCTCGACCGGATCGATGCCGGTGTCGGCCCGCTCGCCGAAAATGCTGTTCCCCTGCGCCTGCTTCGCCAGCCACTTGATGCCCGCGAGATCCTTCGAATCCCGGAGCGCCTCCTCCTTCGCCGCCGCGAAAAACTCCTTCAGCCCCGAGCCCTGCGCCTCCTGCATGAAGAGCATCGGCAGGGTCATCCAGCCGCCGAACTCCATCCCCTTGAGCGACTGGTACAGGTCGACGAACTTCTTCGTCCGCGTGCAGTACTTGATGTAGATGCCCAGCGGGTTGTTTCCGCCGCGCATTCCCATCATCAACTCCATCATCGATCCGCCCCGGGGAAGCTGCGCCAGGTGCAGCTTGCAGGCCTTCTCGAGCAGCGCGTCGTCCCCGAAGTCGGCCAGCTCGCGGACGAGGCAGCCCGACAGGTCGAGCGCCTCCTTCCCCGCCAGCTTCGCCACAGCGTCGCAGGCCGCGATGAAGTCCTTCGCCGCCCCCTCCTTGTCGCCCGCGATCTTGCGGGCCTGGCCGAGGGCGATGCGCGCCGGCGTCCTCGATCCCGCCGCCTCAATCGCCGCGATGAACGCCTTGATCGACGCCTTGACTTTCTCCGGCTCGATCTTCGGCTTCGCCGGCTGCCCCGGGCCGATCACCATGACGCCGCCCCCGGCGTTTGGATCGGCCGTTCCGAGGATGGCATCGAGAATCGAAAACGCCGCCTGGTCGACGACCTTGTCGTTGGTCTGCTCGAACGCCGCCTTGATCGCGGCCGCGAGCTGATCGAGCTCCTCCCCCGCCGAGAGTACCCGCAGCCGGGCGACGTGGAGGGAGGCGGTTGACCCCGCCGTGATGGCGGCGTCGAGCGCCTTGATCAAGTCGGCCCGCGGGATCGCCTTCTTCACCTCGTCGGGAAGCTGCTCCGCCAGCGCGACGAGCCGCTCGACCCAGGCAGGATCCTGGATGGACGCAACCTCCGCGATCGCCTTCGCCAGGTCGCCCTTGGCGATGAACGCGTGAATCCGCTCCTCCGCGATCCGCGTCCGGGAAACGCCCTCGAGCTTGTCGAGAAGCGCCAGTGCCCGGTCGTGCTTGCCCAGCGCGTTCAGCGCCTCCGCGGCATCGAGCGCCTCGATCGCCGTGCGCTTTTCGTTTTTCTCGATCGTCTCGACCAGGGCCGCCAGCTTGTCGATCTCCTTCCGCTGCGCGTAGAGCGCCAGCAGGTTCCGCACGACGGTTGGCGACGGCGATTTCGCGAGGACTTTCTCGAGCGCCGCGGCGATCGGGCCGGAGTCGACGGCGCGGCCCATCGCCATCGCCATCGGCGAGCCGGCCTCGGTGGCGGCGTGCACCGCGAACGACCAGTTGAGCTGGGCGTCGTCGGGCGACTGCTGGAGCAGCTTCGGCAGATTCGGGTCGTGGGCGTGCGTCGCGTAGAGCTCGCCGTCGGGCGCGGCCGCGGCGGGATCCTGCCCCGTCTTCACGTCGGACGTCTCGAACGGAAGCGAGAACTCGTAGCCGTCGATCGAGCTGTAGGACATCGTCAACGAGATCTTCCCCGGCACGCCCGAGGCCCACTCGTCGAGCCGCCAGGTCATCTTCATGTCCTGGAAGACCTGCGTGGAGGCGAACCGCTCCTCGACCCGCCGGAGCCGGAAGTCCTTGAGGGAGACGTAGAACTTCTTCGTCACGCCCTGGAAGGGCATCCCGGTTTCGGCCGCGTCGGCCAGCTTGCGGCGCGACAGGATGACATAGAACTCTTCGCTGCCGATCGTCCGCTTGCCGATGAGCTCCAGCCCCCGCTCGAACGCGAACGTGCGCTTCGGCGAGAGCGACAGCAGGATCACGCCGTCCACGACCGACGACGAGAAACCCCAGGCGCTCACGGACGCGAACGGATCGAAGCTGTCGGCGGCGGCCGCCGCGATCTTCTCCACCTTCCGCCGGAGGTACCCCCCCGTTGCGTGCGCCGGAAACTCCTCGATGATGCAGACCCCGTCCTCCCCGAGGATCACGTCGCGACCCGGCGAGTTCCGATTCATTCCGAAGACGGACGAATTCTCGTTCGCGGCCGTGTGGACGCGCACGACGCCGTTCTTGCTGATCGCGACGTCGACTTCGCCCGTTCCCCCGCCCACGAGGGCCGCCATCATCCCGCTCGCCTCGCTCGACGCGACGCGGAAGGTTGTCCCGCGCGAGCCGCTCGCGGCGGCTTCCATCTTCTCCATCACCTGGGCGAGGGTCAGCGCGTCCTGCGCGGGCGGGGCGGCCAGCAGCAGAACCAGTGCGGGCAAGATCCTCATGGTCTCCTCCTACCTTCCACAGCCCTTGGATGGATCGTCGTCGTTCCGGTGCGCGTAGATCTCGAAGATCCTCTCGAGGTCGGCCACGGACAGCGGCTCCGCGTCCACGGCCCCGACCACCTCGTCCAGGTGGGCTTCAGATGAGACGTGGACGAGCACGGAATTCAGGTGCATATTCGCGATCGCAAACAGGACGGCGACCTGGACGAGCGAGCGCCTGGGGGTCGCCAGGGGCCTGAGGGCTTGGACGACGGCGGGGACGGGATGTTTCGCCGTCCGGCCGCCGAAGGCGCCGCCGGCCAGCGCGGAGACCCCGATGACCCCGAGCCCGGCGCGGCCCGCCCGCGGCAGGAGCGCCGAGCACTGCTGCTCCGCCGGGTTGAACGGCACCACGACGCCGCCGACTCCGCCCGCCAGCGAAAGCGCCAGGCCGAGATCGCCGGGATCCGAACAGAGCGCCATCGTCCGTGGATCGCCGCACGATGCGCGGATCTCGGAGAGCGTGCGCGGACAGACATCGCCGCCGGGCGCCAGGACGACGACATCGGGGGCGAGGCGCACGGCGTCGACGTCCCCGTCCTCGACGCGAAAGAGGCGCACACCCAGCGCGACAGCGCGCTTCGCGAGCGCGGCGACGTTGCCGCCGGCGAGGCTGAGCCCGATCTCGCTGACCGCCAAGCCGGTCTTGCCGAGCTTGCGAACTTCAAGCATGGCCGCGCAGAAGAGGGACGCCGTCCGACTTCATTCCTTCACCACGTTGCACGCCGTTCTTTCCTTCCGACTTCCCTCTTCCGACGTCCGTCTTTCTTCCGCCTACTCCTTCACGGCCGGGACATTGAAGGCCGCCGCCTGCTCGGGCGCCATGTCATCCACGCAGTACTGCGTCTCCTGCGGAATGTACCTGGAGAGCAGCGACTCGAGCAGCGTCGCGTCCTTCTTGAAGGCTCGCGAGATCACGAGCTTCTGCACCTGGTTGGCACCCTCGTAGATCTGCGTGATCTTCGCGTCGCGCATGTACTTCTCGATCGGGTAATCCTTCATGAAGCCGTAGCCGCCGAAGAGCTGCACGCAGTTGGTCGTGACCTCCATCGCGACGTCGGTCGCGTAGAGCTTCGCCATGGCCGACATGCGCGAGATGTTCTCGAGCCCCTTGTCGGCCGCGCGGGCCGTCGCGTAGATAAGCTGCCGCGCCGCCTCGATTTTCGTCCCCATTTCCGCAATCATGTGCTCGATCGCCTGGAAGTCGATGATGCGCTGGCCGAACTGCCGGCGCCGCGAGGTGTAGACGAGCGCGAGCTCGAGGGCGCCCTGCGCCAGGCCGAGCGCCTGCGCCGCCACGCCGGGCCGCGCCAGGTCGAGCGTGGACATCGCGTGCTTGAAGCCGAAGCCCTCTTCGCCGCCGAGGACCGCCGAGGCCGGGACACGGCAGTTCTTGAAGTGGGTCTCGACCACCGGCACGCAGCGGATGCCCATCTTGTCCTCGACCTTCTTGATCGAGAATCCCGGCGTCCCCTTCTCCACGAGCAGGCCGCTGATCCGCTTCGATTTCGACTTCGGATCGGTCACCGCGAACAGCGTGTAGAGCGTCGCGGCGCCGCCGTTGGTGGTCCACTTCTTCTCGCCGTCGATGACCAGGGTGTCGCCGTCGCGCCGTGCGCGGCAGCGCATGCTGAAGGCGTCGGAGCCGGAGCCCTTCTCGGAAAGGCAGAACGCCATCAGCGTCTCACCCGAGGCGATCTTCGGCAGCCACTTCTGCTTCTGCTCCTCGGTGCCGCCGAGGATGATCGGGAACGAGCCGAGCGCGTTGACGGCGAACATGACGCCGACGCCGCCGCAGGCGCGCGAGAGCTCCTCGACGACGAGGCAGAGGTTCAGGATCCGTTCCCCGCCCGCGCCGCCGTACTCCTTCGGGATCCAGACCCGGAAGAGCCCCGCCTCCTTCATGGCGCGCTGGATCTCCCACGGATACTCCTGCAGCTTGTCGTACTTGGCCGCGTTCGGCCGCACGATCTCCTCGGCGACCTTGCGCGCCCGTTCGCGCCACTGGAGGTTCTCGGCGCTGAGCAGTCCGTCCATTGCGAGTCTCCTGTCTTCCTTGCCTGCCCGGAGCGAGTCGAGCGCGCCGCCTACGTCTTCGGCGCGCCGACCATTCCGCTTTCACCGGCAAACAGCGTGTGCAGCTTGCGCTCCTTGAAGAGCGCCCACAAGTCCTTGTCGAGCGCGCCGCGGGCAACCTCGTCGTCGAGGATCGCCATCGCCTTGTCCACCGGCATCGCCTTCTTGTAGGGCCGGTCCTTGGCGGTGAGCGCCTCGAAGATGTCGACGATCGCGAGGATCTTGCCGGCGAACGGGATTTCGTCCGCCTTGAAGCCCCACGGGTACCCGGAGCCGTTCACCTTCTCGTGGTGGCACGCCGCGATGTTGGCCACCTTCGCGAACTGCTTCGGCCACGGCACCTGCTTGAGCATCTCCCACGTGTCGGTGATGTGCCGCTCGATCTGCTTGCGCTCGCGCGTCGTCAGGTTGCCGCGGCGGATGACCAGGTTCTCGTGCTCCCAGTCGCCCAGCAGGGGCTTTTCCGTCCCGTCCACGTCGATGAACGTCGCCGCCTTGATTTCGTCGAGCAGCTTCACGTCCTCGTCGCCGAGCCGCTCCAGCGGGATGTTCACGCGCTTGATGTGGGCGAGGTACTTGTCGATCCTCTCGCCGAGCGGCTTCGAGCCGGGCCCCTGCGCCGTGAGCTTCGCCTTCCAGTAGTGGAAACGGTACTCGAGCGCCTTCATCTGGTCGTCGGTCAGCTTGTTGCCCTTGTCGAGCACCGCCTCGGGCACCGCGATCTTCCCGATGTCGTGCAGCAGCCCCGCGTAGCGGAGCTCCTTCAGCTGGTCGGACGAGAAGACCACGCCGCCGAACTTCTCCGGGCAGGTGTTCACAGCCTCCGCGATCGCCAGCGCGTACTGCGCTACGCGCATGCAGTGGCCGAACGTCGTCCGGTTGCGCCGCTCCAGCGCGAGCGTGAAGCTCTGCACGAGGCCCTCGAACATCCGCTCGATCTCCTCGTAGAGCTTCGCCGTCTCGACGCAGATGCCGGCCTGCGACGCGAGCGACAGCACCAGCTCCTCGTCGAACGCGTCGAACATCGTCACGTGCTCCTCGACCACGGTCTTGTCGCGCAGCCGGGTCCCGGCCTCGCGCTTCTTGTTGATCAGCTGGATGGCCCCGATGATCTCGCCGTCGCGGTTGTGCATCGCGACCACGAGCATCGACTTGCACCGGTAGCCCGACGCCTCGTCGAACCCCTTGTTGTAGGAGTACGGCACGTCCGGCGGCAGGCTGTAGCAATCGATCAGGTTCTGCATCTCGCCCGAGAGCGCGACGTAGCCGGCGATCGTCTTGCGGTCGAACGGGAGCTTCATCTCCTTGAAGGGAAACGTGACCGAGTCGTTCTGAACGACCTTCAGGGCGAGGTACGGCGTCCGCTTCGTGATCTCGTCCTTCGCCGTCGCCTTCGGATCGACTTCGACCTCGTCGCCGCGGATGTAGATGGAGCCGGAGTCGGCGCCCGTAAGCGAGCGGCTCTCGCGGAGGATCAGCTGAAGGAGCTTTCCCAGGTCGTGCTCCGCGGAGAGCGCGGCGCCGATCTGCTGGAGCTTCTGGAGGCGCTGGACGAGCCCGCGCGCGTCCTTGGAGACGGCGTCGAGGATGCGGGACGACGTGGCTTGGCTCATGAAACCATGCTCCCACCCGCGATATCGCGGTTCGCGGTGATGAAGAAACCGCGGCGCGAAATGGCGATCACTCCGACCGGGACGTCGGCCGCGAACTGGGCGACGCCGCGTTCGCACGCGCGCCGAACCTCCTCGCCCGAGGCGATCCAGTCGTGCACCTGGCGGCACAGCATGCGGCGGATGATCTCCTCCCCGATCCCGGTGGCGCAGACCGCCCCGGACGGCCCCGCGTAGAAGCCGCAGCCGGGAATCGGCGAGTCGCCGATCCGTCCCGCCAGCATCGGGGCGGCCCCCCCGGTCGAGTTCGCGGTCGCCAGGATTCCCTCCTTGTCGATGGCGACGGCGCCCACGGTGTCGCACCCTGCTTCGCGCGAGAACACGCCGCCGTACGGCGCAGCGAAATTCCAGTTCGCCTTGAGATCGAACGTGCGCCAGGCCTCGCGGAAATCGCCGTCCTTGCCCGCGGCCACGGCGCTCCTCACCTTCTCGAACCGAGCCTTCGCTTCCTTCGTCGGCTCGTAAAAGTCGGCGAAGCCGCGCTTTCGCGCGAACGCGGAGGCCCCTTCTCCCGAGAGGATCACGTGCGGGGTCTTCATCACCTCGCGGGCCAGCAGAATCGGGTTCTTGACGCGCCGAACCGCCGCCACCGCCCCGATCTCGCCGTTTGACGTCATCAGCGATGCATCCATTTCGATCGTTTCGCCATCGAGCCTGAGGCACGATCCCCGCCCCGCGTTGAACCGGCCGTCGTCCTCCAGCTCGAGGGTCGCCTCGACGACGGCGTCGAGCGCCTTGCCGCCGCGATGAAGCACCATCCACCCGCGCGAGAGGGCGCGGTCGCAACCGTCGCTCCAGGCGCGCGGCGAACCGACCCCTCCGTGTACGACGATGCCGTAGGAGATCATGAAGAGGAGCGGATTCTAAATGACCCCCCGCGGTTTCCTGACAGAAATCGCGGACCGCATCCTCCCCCCGGGGGATCGAGGGGGAACGATTTGCTTACTTCGTACCTCGTACATCGAACATCGTACTTCCCATGGGCGTGGGTCCTATCCCCTCCCCTTGATCTTCCACTTCCCCTCGATCTGCGTGCAGATGTGGGAGACCTTGCGATCCTCGTCCTTGAGCTCGAACTCCGTCTCCGAGTCCCCCTTGGGGGCCATGTTCTTGCGCTTGATCCGCAGCTCCACGCGCTTTCCGTCCTTCACCTCCGTCACGCGGACGATTTCCATCTCGTACTTCTTCATCGTCGACAGATTGCTGCGGACGAAGTCGTACCGCGCGCGCTCCTTCTTGAGCTGCTTCTCCTCGTCGGCCTTGTCGGCGAGCCACGCCAGGCCCGCCTCCATGCAGTCGAGGCGCCACTTCCAGCGGAGCAGCTCGTCGTCCCCGTCGGCGACCTGCTGGTCGAGCACCGCGGCCTGGTACGACTTGGCGCAGGCCTCCGGCGATCCCAGGTCCGGCCCGCACGAGGAGAGGACGGCGCAGAGGAGGGCCGCCGCGACCGGCAACATGCGCGTCTTCATTGCTTCACCTTCCATTTGCCTTCGATCTGCGTGAGTCGGATCGTCTGCTCGTCGCTACGGTCGCCGAGCTTCCAGCCCTCGCCGTCGGCATCGAGCCTCTTGCCCGTGACCTTCACGCGGACGAGCTTGATCCCCTCCGCGTCCTTCACGTCGACGACCGAGACGTCGAATTTTGAAAGCTCGCTGCGGTGCTTGCGGTAGGCCTCGATCCACGCCTCCGTCTTCTTGATGTCCTTCTCGGCTTCGGCGGCATCGGCGAGCCAGGGAAGGAGCTCGCGGCTCTGGGCCAGATCCTTGCCGCGTCGATCGGCGGTCGCCTCGGCAATGATCACGGCCTGCTCCGCTTCGAACAACGCGTACGATTTCGCGGCCGCCTCGGGCGTCTTCAGGTCGGGGCCGGCGCCGGGCATCCGCAGCCCGCCGCCGAAGAAGCTCATCGCCACCCAGACGACGACGACGAGCACGACGAGAAGGACGATGCCACCGCAGCCTGCCGCGATCAGCAGGATCGGCGACTTGCCCTTGCCGGCGGCCGGGGCCGCCGCGGCGGGCGGCGCCCCCTCGGGCTTCGGGGGCGGCGATGCGGCGGGTTGCGGGGGCTTCGGATCGTCAGCCATGGTCATTCTCCAATGAGCAAGGGTGTCATCATAGCGACCGATTCGGCGGCCTGGACTCGAACCAGGAATCGGAGAATCAAAATCTCCCGTGTTGCCGATTACACCACCGCCGAGCGAGTGCAGACGTTGAGACGTGGGGGCGTGAAGGCGCGGAGGAGTCCCATGTTCTCATGCGTCCTTCACCGGAATGGGCTTGAAATGCTCGTCGACGCAGACGAAGACGAGGTCCGCCTCGGTGACCTTGACCACCTCGTCCGGCTTGCTCCGCCGCTGCGCCTCGACATCGACGTGGACCGCGATCGACGTGCGGCCGATGCGGGTCGTGCGCGTGTAAAAGCTGACGAGGTCGCCGACCCAGACGGGGGCGAGGAACTCGACCTTCGTGATGGCGACCGTCACGACGCGCTTGACGGTCTGCTTGCGGGCCTCGACGGCGCCCGCGATGTCGAGGTGGCTGAGGATGACGCCGCCGAAGATCGTGCCGGTCTCGTTCGTGTCGCGCGGAAGCAGCACGACGCGGAGGGTCGGCCCCTGTGCCTTGGCGAGCTTCGTCTCCGCGCTTTCCATCCGCGGATGATAGCAGGCCGCCGCCGGGCCGCATCACGCCCGACTCACCCAAAGAAAATGCGCCCTTCGTGTCCCTCGCGTCCATGGGGGTCAGCGTCCTCGGGCCCGCCTCGGCCGGGACGGCACTCCCACTTTTTCGACCTGCACCCCGGCGCGCACGAGTTCGCGAGAACCCCCATGACATGGCGGCACCCGTCGCTTATCATCAGTTCCCATGTCGACACCGGCCACCAAGCGCCGCTACGAGCGGTTCTCCTGCGATATCTTGATGGAGGCGCGCCGGACCGGGCTCGCCTCCCTCCTCACCCGCAAGAACCTCGGCATCCGCCTCGTCGACATGAGCGAGGTCGGCATTCAGTTCGTCGCTCGTGACCGCCTCGAAAAGGGCGCGAAGCTCGTCATCGCCGTCCGGATCCCGCGCGTCGCCGACACCATCGAAGGGACCGTCGTCATCCATTGGTGTCTCGCCAATGGCAAAAGCGTGGGTGAATTCCTCGCCGGCGCGGAGTTCATCAAGATGCCCGACGGCACGCTCGCGAAGATCCAGTTCCTGCGCAAGTACGTCCGCTCGCCCGAGTACAAGCTCAGGCCGGGCGCCGGCTTTGTCCCGCCCCCCGACGCGCCCGCACCGCCGCCCAAGAAGCCCGACGGAGGCGGCATCACGTTCGTCGACAACCCCCGCACATGACCCGATCCAGTGCCGGTTGAACCCCCGCGGAGATTCCGTCCGCGGCCGGCGGTTTTCGCCCCCCACCGTCTTCGTCCCGACCTTATACTCCGGTTGTGGGGGATCCAAAGACTGAGATGATGGATGCGGCGAACCGCCGCAAATTCGTCCGGTTCCGCCCGCCCGAGTGCGAGATCTCCATCACCAAGGAGACCACCGGACTCGCCAAACTTCTCGGCCGGAGCGACGACACCAACATCGCCTCGGGGCTCTACGACATCTCCGAAGGCGGCGTGCGTGTCAGCTTGAAGGAGCGCCTTGCCGTCGGGCTCAAGGTCCGCGTCCGCCTCAAGGTCCTGAAGTTCAACGACGACGTCAACCAGGAAGGCACCGTCTCCTGGCTGACCATGCACGCTTATCGCACCGACCTCTTCATCGCGGGCATCACGTTCACGAAGGTTGACGCCGCGACGCAGCGGGTGATCGGCGCGATGCGAGGCTACTTCCTATCGCCCCAGTACAAACTCAAGACCGAGACGCGAATCCGCACAAGCCCGAACACGCCCTTGCCGCCGACCACGACAAAAACCCCGCCACCGAAGTGAGACCAGACGCGCCGCAGCTGCCAGGCGGCGGGACGGCGACGGCGGATCACGAGAAGCAAGCGCCTCACCGCAGCTGGCGCCTGATCGCCCGTGCCGCCGCACGGACGTTCCTCGCACCGACCACGGCCGCGCAGACCGCCACGCACGTCACGCCACGCCGCGACAGGCTCGCGACGTTCGACGGCGTGATGCCGCCGATGCAGACGACCGGAATGGCGAGCGTCAGCGCACGGTCCAGGTAGGCCAGGCCCCGCGCCGCCAGGCCAGGCTTCGTCGTCGACGCGAAAACCGGCCCGCACGAGATGTAGTCCGCGCCCGCCGAGACCGCCGCTTTCGCCTCCCGGAGCGAGTGGCTCGTCGCGCCGACGATCCCGCCGCAGATCCGCCGTGCCTCGGCCACCGGCAGGTCGTGCGCACCCACGTGGACGCCGTCCGCCCCCGCGGCCGCCGCGATGTCGGCGCGGTCGTTGACGATCAGGAGCGCGTCACCCTTCAGGGCCTTCGCCAGGCGGAGCAGCACGCGGTCATCCGCCTCCTCGCGAAGCTGCAGCGCGTCGGCGCCGCCCGCCACCGCCTCCGCCGCCTGCTTCTCAAGCCGTCCGAATCGGGAATCGAGGATGACGTAGAGCCGCACGTCTCGAAAGGAGCGCCGGAACCGCGGCAGCAGCTTCTGCTCGAGAACGTAGAGGGCGTACCGGAGCCGGGATGCAGAGGACAAGCCGTCACGCCCCGCCTCCTCGATCGATCGCAGCGCCTCCTGGCCGCGCTTGAAATTCGCCGCCGCGACCTCGGCCGCCGACCGTCGCCCCCCGACATCGCTGCCGCGCCCCACGTCGCGAACCGACTCGCGCGCCGCCAGGAGCCGCGCCGCGATCGGCCGCTCCAGCAGGGAGAGGGCGTGGCGCATCGACTTCAGCTCGCGCTGGGCGGCGGGATCGTCGAGCTCGAACCGCGCGAGGTCCTCGAGAACGCGGAGCGCCTCGCGGGCGCGGTTGAAGCTGGCATCGAGCAGGCGGTCGAGCATTGTGAGGAACGTTGGAGCGTGAGCGAGCCACTCTAACTCATTTTTCCCAGCAGACCTTGAGCGTCTTCCGCCCGCCGTCTCGAACGACGACGATCGGGACTTCCTGGCCGAAGGGCGCTTTCTTGATCTCCTCGCGGAGCGTGTCGAGCGGCGCATCGCGCGCGAGCTTCACCCCGTTGAACTCGACGAGGACATCGCCCTCCTCGAGCCCTCCCGCCTCGGCCACGGAGCCCGGATCGACCCCGCTCAGTTCCACGCCGCCCTCTTGCTTCCCCAGCTTGAGGTCCTCGCACTCCCCGGCGGAGAGGTCCCTGCCCACCACGCCGAGCCGCCGCGCGCGGGCAGGCGGCGGCTTCCACTCGATGCGCTTCTCGCGCCCGGCCAGCGCCACCACGAGCCGCAGGGCGAGCTTCCCGACCTTCTCCATGTTCTCGAACGAGATCTTCTCGACCTCGTCGCTCTGGCAGTGGTAGTCCTCGTGGAAGCCGGTGAAGAAGTGCACGGCGGGCACCTTGCGCTGGATGAAGGGGTAGTGGTCGCTGTCCTGCGTGATGTCGGTGCTGGTGCGATACTTGAGTTTCAACCCGTCCGCCGCGCCGTCGACGAGGTCTTTCCAATCATCGCTGGTCGCCATGCCCGTGACCGCCATCTTCCGTTCCGGATTGCGTCCGACCATGTCCATGTTGATCATCGCGACGGTCTTCGCAAGGGCAAAGATCGGGTTCTTGCAGTAGTACGTCGAACCCAGCAGGTTGTACTCCTCCGCACCGAAGGCGATGAAGAGGATGCTCCGCTTCGTCCTGACCCTGCTCTCCATGAACGCGCGGGCGACCTCGAGGAGCGCCGTGGTGCCGGAGCCGTTGTCGTCCGCGCCATTCCAGACCGTGTCGTCCCGGTCGGCGCGCGGATTCCGCATCCTGCCCGCGTCGGTCTCGTCGCCCTTCTGTCCGACGTGGTCGTGGTGCGCGCCGAGGATCACGACCTCCTCCTTCAGCGTGGAATCGCTCCCTTCCACGAAGCCGACGCAGTTGCGCGTCTTCAGCTTCTCCTTGCCGCCGAACTCGAACGACTGGAAGTAGCTCTTCTCGTCCTTGTCGTTGCGGTCGCCGACGGGCGCCAGGCCGATCTTCTTGAAATGCGCGGCGATGTACTCCGTCGCTTTGTCGTTCCCCGCGTAGCCGGCGTGACGCCCGGCGAGCTCGTCGCTCGCAAGGTAGGTCAGCATCGTCTTCATGCTCTCGGCGGAGACGAGCTTGACCGCGTCGTCGACGGTGGGCTTCGGCGGATCCTGGTGGCGGAACGCCAGGAGCAGAAGAACCAGGGGGATCCAAGGTCTCATCGCAGCATCAGGTGATACGGAGTCGACCGGGCCTTGGTTGGTCTTCGGTCTTGCGGTCTACGGTTCTACGGTTTCCACTGCGCCTTCAGCTCAACCCGTCCGCCGTTGCGCAGCACGATGACCTTCACCGGCTTGTCGGTCACCTTCGCGAGCTCCGCGTCCAGCGTCGCCTTCGGGTTCCGTCGCGGCAGCTTCACGCCGTTGAATTCGACGATCACGTCGTCCTTCTTGATGCCCGCCGCCTCCGCCACCGACTTCGCGATCACCTCGGAGATGACGAGCCCGCCCTCGTCGTCCGCGAGCTTCGCCTTCTTCGCCTCGGCGTTGGACAGGTCGCCCTTGATCTTCACGCCCAGCGACCGCGGGCCGTTGAAAACGAACCGCTCCTTCCGGTTCGCCGCCTCGATCAGGATCAGGAAGGTCGCGCGGCTGATCTTCTCCACGTTCGGGTAGGCGAGCTTGTCGGCCGTGTCGGTTTTCTGGTGGTAGTCCGCGTGAAGCTCGGTGAAGAAGAACATCGCGGGGACTTCCTTCTTGAAGAACGGGTAGTGGTCGCTGTCCTCCTTCTTGATGTCGCCCATGTCGATGAGATTCGCGTTCAGGCCGGTCAGCTTGACGGCGTCCTCGACGACCTTCTTCAGCTCGCCGTTCTTGGCGGTTCCCACGCCGTGCGTCCCCACCGCCTTGTCGTCGTTGCGGCCCACCATGTCGAGGTTGATCATCAGGCTCGTCTTGTCGAGCGGGAAGATCGGATGGTCGCAGTACCAGTAGCTGCCGAAAAGGCCGTGCTCCTCCGCGCTGAAGGCGATGAAGAGGATCGTCCGCTTCGGCTTGACGCCCGACTCCTTGAATGCCTGCGCGATCTCCATCAGCGCAATCGTGCCCGACCCGTTGTCGTCGGCGCCGTTCCAGACCTTGTCGCCGCGGTCGCCGCGGTCCGTCATGCGGCCCGAGTCCGCCTGCGTGGACGTGCCGACGTGGTCGTAGTGGGCGCCCAGGATCACGATTTCGCTCTTCAGCTTCGCATCGGCGCCTTCGATGATCCCGACGACGTTGCGGGTCTTGGAGCTCCCCGGCTTGCCCCCGCCGCGGTCATCGCGCGTGGGGAACTCGAAGTTCTGGAAGTAGGTTCCCAGGTCGCCGCACGGCTTGAGCCCGGATTCCTTGAAGTGCGCCGCGATGTAATCCCCGGCCTTTACGCATCCGGGGTAGCCGGCGTTGCGCCCCTCCAGCTCGTCGCTGGCGAGGAACTCCGCGTGCTTCTTGAGGTCCGCCTCCTTGATGGAGTCGAGCCCCTTCTTCTGGTCCTCCTTGACCTCGGTCTTGTCCTGGCCTGCCCCAAGCGGCGTCGAGCCGACGAAGAGCGCCAGCAGCGGAATCAGCGGCAATGTACGCATGTCTAGTTAACCCCGGCCGACGGGACTCGTGACACGGGACTGGTATCGCCCGCGACGCATCCGCCTTCGCCTTGCTTCTCGCCGTTCCGGCGAGAAGGCCCCTTCGGGCAGGCTACGGCGCGATGAGACCAGCGGTGACCAGAGGTCACCGCAGCTCTCACTTCTCCCATTTCGCCTGGAGCGTCACCTTCTTGCCGTCGCGGATCACGACGACGTCGGCCTCCTTGCCCGCCTCGGCCTTCCCGATCGCCGCCCGGAGATCGGCGAGCGGATCGGTCCGCCCGAACGTGATGCCGCAGACCGAGATGATGACGTCGTTGAGGTGGAGCCCCGCCTTCTCACCGACCGAGTTGGGCGTGATCTTCTCGACCTTGATGCCCCCCTGGTCCTTGTCGAGCTTCCACGAGGTGATCTCCTCGTCTCCGACATCGGCCGGCGTGATGCCGATGGTTCGGCGCCCCTTCGGCGGCGGCGGGTTGTCGAAATTGAAATCGTTGGTGCCGCCCCCCTTGAAGACCGGCCGCTTCTCCATGTCCGCCACCGTCGTGATCATGTGCGCCGCCGTCTTGGCCACCTTCACCATGTTCGGGTAGGCCAGCTTGTCGGACGTGTCGCTGGGCTTGTGGTAGTCGGCGTGGAAGCCGCTGAAGAAGAACGTGAACGGGACGTTCGCCTCCTTGAACGACGTGTGATCGCTGTCACCGCCGACGAGCTGCACCTTGTCGAAGAGCTTCCCCTGCAGGCCCGACTTCTCGAGGGCGGCCTCGACGACCTTCCGGAGCACGTCGTCGTTGGCGCTCCCGACGCCGTGGATCTCCATCGGCTTCTCCGGGTTGCGGCCGACCATGTCGAGGTTGAGCATGTAGACGTGCTGCGCGATGGGCGCAATGGGGTGCTTGACGTAGAACGCGCTGCCGAGAAGCCCGCCCTCTTCGCCCGAGAAGGTCATCAGGATGATCGACCGCTTGCACTTGATCTTTCCTTCACCCAGCGCCTTGATGACGCCGAGGACGGTCGTCGTGCCAGAGCCGTTGTCGTCGGCGCCGTTCCAGATCTTGTCGTTCGCCGTGGCGCGGCCGAGGCGGCCCCAGTGGCCCTGGTCGTCGGTTCCGACGTGGTCGTGATGCCCGCCCAGGACGACGTACTCCTTCTTCAGGTCGGGGTCGCTGCCCTCGATGAGGCCAATGCAGTTCTGCGTCTGGCGGCCGAAGACCTTGAAGTGCTGGAAGTAGGTCGGCTTGTCGTCCTTGTCCTTGTCGCCGACGGGAACGAGCCCCGCCTTCTTCATGACGTCGGCGATGTACTCACAAGCCTTGTCGTTGCCGGGGTAGCCGGCATTGCGCCCTTCGAGGTCGTCTCCCGCGAGGTAGCCCGCGTGGCCCTTCAGCAGCTCTTCCGTGACGAGCTCGAGCGCCTTGGGCAGCGTGCCGTCGGCCTTCCAGTTCTTCGGCGTCGCGTCGGGCGGCTTCGCCGTGGTTTTGGCGCCGAGCTCCGAGCGGACGATGTCCATCAGCGATTCGCGCAGCCGCTTGAAGTCCTGGTCGAGCTCCTTGTCGAGACGCTCGCGGAGCCTCTTTTCAAGATCTTGCGAGTCCTGCCCCGAGGGAGCGAAGCGAGTCGAGGGGTCCTGGGCCCGCGCCGGGGCGAAGAGGGTTGCGACGATGGCGACAACGGCGAATACACGAGCCATAAGGCCTCCTGAGTCCAGCAGATTATACGGAGAGCTTTGGTGCCGCGTGTGACGGTCCTGCGGTCTTCATCGGTCCACGGTCCACGGTCCACGGTCTACAGCTTCAGCGTCTTCCACCGCCCCCGCTTCCAGAGAATCCAGAAGACGCCCGCACGCGCACCCCAGTCTACGACCATGGTCAGCCACGCGCCGTAGAGGCCGAGCTTCATCGGAATCGCGGCCACGTACGAGAGCGGGACGCGGATCAGCCAGACGCCGATGAGCGCGACGATCAGCGGGCTCTTCGTATCGCCCGCGCCGCGCAGCGCACCGCCGAGCACCATCGCCAGCGCCAGCCCGGGCAGCTCGAAGGCGCTCACTTTCAGGCAGAGCGCCGCGCCGTCCTTCACGGCGTCGGACGCATCGTGCGCAAGCAGGGAGACCATCGGCCGGCCGGCGACGAAGAAGATCACGCCGAGCGTGCCCATCACCCACAGCGACAGCCGCGCGGAGACGCGGAACCCCTCCTCGGCAAGGTCGGGCCGCTTCGCGCCGAGGCACTGCCCCACCAGCGCGCCGCACGCGATCGAAAGCCCGTAGCCCGGCATGAAGGCGATCGATTCGATGGAGACCGCCGTCCGGTGCGCCGCCATCGCGACGCTCCCGAGCGACGCCATCGTGTGGATGAAGATGAGGAATCCGACCTGGAGCAGCAGCGGCTCGATCACCGCCGGGACCGTCACCCTCGCCAGCCGCACCAGCGACTCGCGCCCGACCTGCGCGTACGCCGACCACCGGAGCCTGACCGCCGAGCCCCTGGTGTGCATCCACGCGAGCGTCATCAGCCCCTGGAGCGTCAGGCAGATCGACGTCGAGAGGCCCGCGCCGACCACGCCCATCTCGGGCGCGCCGAATTTCCCGAAGATGAGGATCCAGTTTCCGATGCCGTTGAGCACGTTCGCGATCAGCGCGAAAACCATCGGCATCCGCGTGTCGCCCGCGCCGCGCAGCGCCGAGGATCCGACAATCTCGAGGAGCACGAACGGCATCGCCAGCGACATCCAGAAGAGGAAGCCCGACGCCGTCGAGGCCGTGGCGGGATCGTCGCTCAAGAGCCTCGCGATGGCCGGCAGCCCGACGAGCGAGAGCGGAAGGACGAGCAGCCCGAGCGCCAGCCCCGCGACGACGGCCGTCGCCGCTTCTCGCTCCTGCTTCTTGACGTCGCCCTCGCCCTTGGCGCGAGCCACGATGGCGAGCGCGCCGGTCCCAAGGGCGGAGAGGACCATCACGAGCGTGTTCGAGATCGGCTGAAGGACGCCCGTCGCGGCGAGCGCGTGGTCGGCCTTGGCGCCCTTCTCGCCGTAGTGGCCCAGCAGCGTGGTGTCGACGAGGAACATCATCGTCCGCATCAGCGACTGGATCACCACCGGCCACGCGAGGAGCAGCACCTGCTTGCGGATCGAGGCGCGGTCCTCCAGCGTCAGCGGGCCGGGCGGAATCTCGGTGACGATTTCGGGGGGCATGGAGGGGACTACTCTAGCGGCGCGCGCCGCCTACCGCATCAGCTCCTCCACCGCCATGTCGCCGATCGTGTCGGTGGGAATGCCGCTGTCGGTCCCGATCGACGTGATCTTGCCCGAATTCAGGAGCCGGATGACGGCGTCCTCCATCCCCTTCGCGGCTGCTTTCTCGCCGACGTGCTCCAGCATCATCCCGACGGCGAGCACCGTCGCGAGCGGGTTCGCCTTCTTCAGCCCCTTGTACTTCGGCGCCGACCCATGGATGGGCTCGAAGACCGACACCTTGCCGGGGTGGATGTTCCCGCCCGCCGCGATGCCGAGCCCGCCCTGCAGCACGGCGCCGAGGTCGGTGATGATGTCGCCGAACATGTTCGTCGTCACGATCGTGTCGAACCCCTCGGGGTTCTTCACCATCCACATGCAGCACGCGTCTACGTAGGCGAAGTCCTGCTGCACCTGGGGAAACTCCTTGCCGACCTCGACGAAGATGCGCCGCCACAGGTCGTGGGCGCGCACCGCGTTGGCCTTGTCGACGAGCGTCAGTTTCTTGCGGCGCTCCATCGCCCGCTGATACGCAAACCGGATGATCCGCTCGCACCCCCTGCGCGTGTACCAGAGGTTCTGCGTCACGCTCTCGTCGGGCGTCCCCTGTTTCTCGAAGACCGGCTTCGTGCGGTACGCGTCCTCCGTGTTCTCGCGGCAAACGAGGATGTCGAAGTCCTTCGTCGTCTTGCCCTTGAGCGGGCAGAGGTGGTCGGCGTAGAGCTTGATGGGACGGAGGTTGACGTAGAGATCGAGATCGAACCGCAGCCGGCCGACGATGCCGAACTCGAGGAAGCCCGGCTCGAAGCGCGGATCGCCGATCGCGCCGAGCAGAACGCCGTCGAGCTGCTTGATCTCGGCGAACTGCGCGTCGGAGATGAGCTCCTTGGTCTTGAGGTAGTGGTCGGCGCCGCAGGGATAGTCGATGATCTCCGCTCCGAAGCCGTGTTTTTTCATCGCGGCGCGGAGCGCCTTCACCCCTTCCGCGCAGACTTCGGGGCCGATGCCGTCGCCGCCGACGATGCCGAAGCGGTAGGTTTTTCCCATAGGCCGCGCAAGATACGTCTGTGCCTTCGGCATGACAACACTTTCGGCCCGGGGCCGAGGCGTCCGACTCCGCGGCGCGGGCTTCCTTGCCATGCAACGGAAGAAGGTGGTCATGGGAATCGCACGGTCCCGCCGAAATCTCCGGGGAGGCGGTCAAAACGTCACGTTTCGTAACCGGTATGTGACGAAACGTAACGAAGGGCGACCGGACCGGGCCGTCGCGGAGCTGGAGCGGGCGTTGAAGATCGCTCCGCCGGGCTGGCGCGCGAGGAGCGAGACGCAGAAACGGCTGGCGCCGCGTCGGGGCCGTAGTGCGGCAAGATCTTCCCCGGAGGATTGGCATGACCGGCCTGCTTTCCAAGCGCTTCGACGAACCGGACGACGTACTCAAGGTGAATCACTGCTCGGGCCAGATCGTCACGCTGGGAGAAGTGTTCGTCGGTCGTTACGTCTACGAGCCAGGCTGGGTCTGGTCTCGCGACGTCAAGCCGGTCGTGGGCACGCCGGACTGACGTCATCATCACCAGGGAGTGGTGCTCTCTGGCAGCATGCAGATCGAGATGACCGACGGCGCGCGCCGGCTTCTCGCCGTCGGCGACGTCTTCAACATCCCGCCGGGGCACGACGCTCACGTCGTGGGCAACGAAGCCTGCGTCATGATCATGTTCAACGGCGTACGGGACTGGGCCAAACCCAGGATGGGCGATGAACGCATCCTTGCAACGCTGCTCGTCACCGACATTGTCGGCTCCACGGCCCTTGCGGCCCGGTTGGGCGACACGCGGTGGAAGGACTCTCTCGCTCAGCACAGCGATCGCGTTCGCCGGGAGTTCGACCAGTTCCGCGGCTTTGAGATCGCCACGACCGGCGACGGATTCCTCGCCATCTTCGACGGGACGGCGAGGGCGGTCCGCTGCGCCGCCGCCATCTGCCGCGCCGCGCGCGTCGACGGCATGGAGGTCCGGGCCGGCGTTCACACGGGGGAGGTCGAGCGCCAGGCGGACAACCTCCGCGGCATGGCCGTGCACGTCGTTTCGCGCATCGCGTCCCTGGCCGGGGCCGGTGAGGTCCTCGTCTCCGCGACGGCCGCAACGCTCCTCGAGGGCTCGGGACTGGTTCTGAGCGACGCGGGCGAGCACGAGCTCAAGGGGGTCGACGGTCGCCGTCGGGTCTATCGGCTCACGGCGGAGTCCACAGCGTAGCCGTGGCCAATCCACTTCATGCCTATCGGACGCAAGTGGGCCGCTAGAACCTCCTATGCTCCGGCGGACTCGGCCCCGTAGGACGTTGCCGCCACCTTCAGAGGACGGCCTTCATCACGGCCTTCACCCGCTCCAGCGGCCAGCCGACCACCGTCGCGACCTCCGCGTCGCTCATGTGATCGCCGCCGTCGAGGCCGTTGCGCAGGTAGACGACGGCCTTCGCCCGGATCAGGAACGACGTCAGCCGCTCCTCGACGCTCCGCTTGGGGGTCGAGCCGTCGGTGATGAGCGAATCGAAGATCGCCACGCGCTCGGGCAGCATGCGCAGCATGAGCGCGGTCTCGTCGATCGACCGGGCGACGCCGCCGCCGGCGCCGTAGCGGATCTTCGCGACGGAGGCGAGCAGCGTCGGCAGCGAGTTGAGGTACTGTTCGGACACGCTTGTTTCCCTTCGATCGGATGCTATTGTACGCCCGATGCCGACCACCCTTTACGAGAAGATCTGGAACTCCCATGTCGTCGCGCAGGAGCCCGACTGCCCCGCCGTCATCTACATCGACCTCCACCTGATCCATGAAATGACCTCGCCGCAGGCCTTCGCGGGCCTCCGCAGGCGCGGATTGAAAGTCCGGCGACCCGAGCGGACCGCCGCGGTCGTCGACCACATCATCCAGACCACGCCGGAGCGGTTTCAGCCCCAGAAAGACCCGAAGATCGCCGACCTGCTCCGTTCGATCGAGTCGAGCTGCAAGGAGTTCGGCATCCGCTTCTACGGCATCGGCAACGAGCACCAGGGCATCGTCCACGTCGTCGGGCCGGAGCTCGGCCTGACGCAGCCCGGCATGACGATCGTCTGCGGCGACAGTCATACGTCGACGCACGGCGCGTTCGGCGCTCTCGCCCACGGCATCGGCACGAGCGAAGTCGAGCACGTGCTCGCGACGCAGTGCCTGCTCCAGCGCAAATCGAAGACCTTCGCGATCAACGTCGAAGGGACGCTCAAGAGGGGCGTCACCGCGAAGGACATCATCCTCCACGTCTGCACGAAGCTCGGCATCGGCGGCGCGACGGGCCACGTCGCCGAATTCCGGGGCAGTGCGATCCGCGCCCTCTCGATGGAGGAGCGGATGACGGTGGGCAACATGTCGATCGAGTTCGGCTCGCGCGCGGGGCTCATCGCGCCCGACGACACGACCTTCCAGTGGCTCGCCGGCCGCGAGTTCGCGCCGAAGAGCTTCGAACAGTTCAGCCACCTGAAGAGCGACGACGACTCGAGATTCGACCAGACACTCGCGATCGACGCATCGACCCTCGAGCCGATGATCACGTGGGGCACGAACCCCGGCATGGGGATGGGCATCAGCGCCGCCGTGCCGTCGAACGCCGACAAGAAGGCGCTCGACTACATGGGCATCGAGGCCGGCAAGCCGCTCCTCGGCCACGCCATCGACGTCGTCTTCATCGGCAGCTGCACGAACTCGCGCCTCAGCGACCTCAAGGCCGCGGCGGGCGTGCTCAAGGGGCGGAAGGTCAAGGCACGCACGCTCGTCGTCCCCGGGTCGAATCCGGTGAAGAAGGCGGCCGAGAAGGAGGGGCTCGACAAGATCTTCCTCGCCGCCGGCGCCGAGTGGCGCGAGCCGGGCTGCTCGATGTGCATCGCGATGAACGGCGACGAGCTCAAGGAAGGCGAATACTGCGTCTCGACCTCGAACCGCAACTTCGAGGGGCGGCAGGGCAAGGGCGGACGGACGATTCTCGCCAGCCCGCTCACCGCGGCGGCCAGCGCGGTCGAGGGGAAGGTCGCCGACGTAAGGAAGATGATGTGATGCTTGCATTGAGCGGAGACGGCCGAAGGCCGGCATAGTCGAAATGCAGCCGATCACGACGTTCGCCGGCAGGACCGTCACGCTCAACGTGGCGAACATCGACACCGACCAGGTGACCCCCGCGAAGTTCACGATGGTCACCGACAAGCTCGGGCTCGGCAAGATCCTCTTCGCCCACTGGCGCTACAGCGACACGGAGAAGTGGATCCCGAAGCCGGAGTTCCCGCTCAACAAGCCCGGCGCGCAGGGCGCGACGATTCTCGTGACGGGCGACAACTTCGGCTGCGGCAGCTCGCGCGAGCATGCGCCGTGGGCGATCGCCGGCTACGGTTTCCGCGCGCTGATCTCGACGAGCTTCGCCGACATCTTCCGGAACAACGCGCTCAAGAACGGCATCATCCCGATCATCGTCGACGCCGCGACGCACAAGGAAGCGCTCGACGCCGGCGAGAAGAACCTGGAGATGAGCGTCGACCTGCCGAACCAGACGCTGATGCTCCCGAGCGGGCGGACGGTGCACTTCCCCATCGATGGGTACGCGAAGCGCTGCCTCGTGAAGGGCGTGGATGATCTCGGCTACACGCTCGGCCACGAGAAGGACATTTCGAAGTTCGAAGCCGCGCGCGGATAGCGATGGCCGCCTCCCTCTTCATCAGCCTGGAGAAGGAGATCGAAGGCGTCGCCTCCGTGGAGCCGCTCAGCGGCCGCCCGCTGGCACGAGCCCAGGCCAGGCTCGACGCGATCGCGAAGCGCCTGCGGGTGCGTCCGCTCGCCGACTTCATCACGCCTGAGACGGACGACGACGAGTGGTCGGAGCTCGACGAGTTCTTCGACGCCATCTTCGGTCTGCGCACGGTCCGCGCGCTGATCCGTCACGTCGGATCGAACCCGCGCAGCGTCATGAGGTCGGTCGACGTCATGCGCGACTTGAAGAGCCTTGAGGGAATCCTGAAGCTCGCGGAGAAGCAGGGCGTGCGGTTCTGCCTGGGGCTCGAGATCTGAGCGTCAGCGAGGCGGTAGACTGGGGCCGTGACACCGTTGCTGGCGATTTGGATGGCGATCCAAACCCAGGAGCCTCCGCCGCCGCAGGCGCCGTCCATGGCGGTCGTGCCGCGATATCGCGCGTCGATTTCGCGCTTGAGCGGCGAGTTGACGGCCGAAGGCGCGGCCAGCCCCGGGTCGAACCTCACCCTGAGCGGCGATCTCGAGCTGCCCGATTTCGGACTTCTGCACGATCTGCAAGTGACGGCCTTCACGCCGGGCTCCTGGGGCCTCCGCGCCGAAGCGTGGTACGCCGAGCGGCACGAGGAGACACTCTTCGCCGCGCCCATGCGCTTTGGCGACGAGATCATCACGGCCGGCAGCAGTGTCAGGGCACGGCTGCGCGCCACTGTCGCGACGCTGAGTTGTTGGACCCCGATGGTCGGCGCTGGTTCGGACTGGATTGCCATGGGCTTCCAGCTGGGGGGCGGAGTTCGTTCCATCAATGTGCGCCTTTCGCTTGATCCCGACGGATCGACGGCCTCGGAGGCCGGCCACGCGCGAGGCTTGACGCCGTTTCTGGCCGTGAGCGGGTTTTACGGGATCAAACCGCTGCGGCTTGAATTCTGGGCGGGGGGCTGGGTAGGTCGCTACGGGCCGCTTCGATGCGGCCACTTCGACGGTGGCGTGGAGCTCGCCATCGGTGATCTTCTCCACGGATTCGGCGGCTCGATCGGGTTTTGCGGGGCGCGCATCACCTTCGACGACCATCTGCACGACTTCAGCGGGAATCTCCGAATCGACGGACTGAGCCTCAGCGTCCAGTACGCCTTCTGAAGCACACCTAACCTGCCGCCACGCCCTCTTGCGCCGGCGCCCTCCATGCCGTAGTTAGTGCGCCGTGATGATTCGAATCGTCCGACTTTCCCGCCATCACGGGCTGCGGATCTGATCGCATCATCGCATCGACCGGACGAGCCCCGCCACCTGCGGGGCTCTTGTGGTTTCTGGAGGCATCATGAGGCAGGACCGAAGGGCCATGGACCCGCCCTCCGAAGCGCCAGACAAGGGCGCGAAGGAGGGCCGCGTGACCGTGTTCGACACGACGCTCCGCGACGGCGAGCAGTCGCCCGGCGCGAGCATGACCCGCGACGGCAAGCTCGAGGTCGCCCGGGCGCTCGAAGAGCTCGGCGTCGATGTCATCGAGGCCGGCTTTCCCGCCGCGTCGCCCGGCGATTTCGAGGCGGTTCAGACCGTGGCGCAGGGCGTGCAGGCCCGCGTCGCCGCCCTCGCCCGCTGCACGCACGGCGACATCGCCCGCGCCGCCGAGGCGCTGCGCGACGCGGCGCATCCGCGCCTGCACCTCTTCCTCGCCACCAGCGCCATCCACCGCGAGCACAAGCTCCGCATGGCACGCGAGGAGATCCTGCACCGCACGTCCGACGCTGTCGCGATGGCCAAGGAGCTCTGCGACGACGTCGAGTTCTCGCCCGAGGACGCGTCGCGCACCGAGCCCGACTTCCTGGCGCAGGTCGTCGAAGCCGCGATCGCGTCTGGCGCGACGACGATCAACATCCCCGACACCGTCGGCTACGCGATGCCGACCCCGTACGCCGAGCTGATCCGCGGCCTCGTCGCGCGGTTCGGCGCCCGCGCGGTCTTCAGCGTCCACTGCCACGACGACCTCGGCCTGGCGACGGCGAACAGCCTCGCGGCGCTTCAGGCCGGCGCGCGCCAGGTCGAGTGCACGATCAACGGCATCGGCGAGCGGGCGGGGAACGCGGCGCTCGAAGAGATCGTGATGGCGCTCAAGACACGCCGCGACGTCTTCGGCCTCGAGACCGGCGTGAATACTGAGCGGCTCGGGCCGACGTCGAAGCTCGTCGCGAACGTGACGGGCCTCGCGGTGCCGCGAAACAAGGCGGTCGTCGGACGCAACGCGTTCGCGCACGAGTCGGGCATCCACCAGCACGGCGTCATCGCCCACCGCGCGACCTACGAGATCATGCGTCCCGAGGAAGTCGGCTTCACGGCGGAGTCGATCGTCCTCGGCAAGCACAGCGGCCGCCACGCGCTCCGCGCCCGCGCCGCGGCGCTCGGCTACCATCTCGACGATGCCGCGCTCGGCCGCGTCTTCGCGGAATTCAAGCAGCTCGCCGACCGCAAGAAGGAGATCTACGACGACGACCTGGCGGCCCTGATCAGCGCGAGCCCGGCGCGCGCGACGTGGGAGATGATCTCGGTCCAGAGCCACTCGGGGCCGCGATCGACGGCGGCGGTCCGCCTGCGCCACGCCGATGGACGCACGCTTGACGAGGCGGCCACCGGCGACGGACCGGTCGACGCCGTCATGAAGGCGATTGCGCGGATCACCGGCGTCTCCGCGCGCCTCCGCGACTACAGCGTGCGCAGCGTCACCGTCGGCGAAGACGCGCAGGGCGAGGCATCGGTCGAAGTCGAGCACCGCGGGCGGACGTGGCGCGGACGCGCGGCGAGCACGGACGTCGTCGAAGCGAGCGCGAAAGCGTACCTGGACGTCGTCAACCGCATCGTAGACACCGGCGTCGAGGCCGCGGGCGACGTCGACTGCCCCGTCGGCGACTATATTGGTCCCGTCGCATGAAGAAGATCGCGGTCCTGGCCGGAGACGGGATCGGCCCGGAGGTCGTCGAGCAGGGCTGCCGCCTGCTCCGCGCGCTGGGAACGATCGAGCTCGTGCCCGCCCTCATCGGCGGCGCGGCGATCGACCGCACCGGCACGCCGCTCCCGCCGGAGACGCTCGCCCTCTGCCGCGAATCCGACGCCGTCCTCCTGGGCGCCGTCGGCGGCCCAAAATGGAAGGACGCCGAGCAGGGGCTGCTCGGAATCCGGAGGGAGCTCGGCCTCTTCGCCAACCTGCGGCCCGTCGCCGCGCTGCCCGAACTCGCGGCGTCGTCGCCGCTCAAGCCGGAGCGGCTCGACGGCGTCTCGCTTCTCATCGTGCGCGAGCTCACCGGCGGGATCTACTTCGGCGAGAAGCGCCGCGACGGCGACACCGCGGTCGACGTCTGCTCCTACTCCGTCGCGGAGATCGAGCGGATCGCGCGGGTCGCGTTCGGATGGGCCGCCGACCGGCGGCGCATGGTGACCTCGGTCGACAAGGCGAACGTGATGGAGACGTCGCGGCTGTGGCGCGAGGTCGTGACGCGGATCGCCGCCCGGGAGTTCCCGCGGATCGCCCTCGAGCACCAGCTCGTTGACTCGATGGCGATGGCGCTCATCCAGCGGCCCGCGGACTTCGACGTGATCCTCACGGAGAACCTGTTCGGCGACATCCTCAGCGACGAGGCCGCCGTGCTCGCGGGGTCGATCGGGATGCTGCCGAGCGCGTCGTTCGGCGAGCGGCACGCGCTCTACGAGCCGGTCCATGGATCGGCGCCCGACCTTGCAGGGCGCGGCGTGGCGAATCCGTACGGCACGATCCTGTCGGTGGCGCTGATGCTGCGCGAGTCGCTCGAGTTGCGCGGGGCCGCCGACGCGATCGACCGCGGTGTGAAACGCGCGATCGCCGACGGGGTCTTTACGCCCGACCTGGGCGGCACGGCGACGACGTCGGACGTTGGCGACGCGGTGTTGAGGGAACTGGGATGAGAAGCGTGGCGCTGCCCATCGCGAACATCGACACCGACCAGATCATCCCCGCGAAGTTCCTGGTCACGACCGACAAGGCCGGCCTCGGCCGCGCGCTCTTCGCGAACTGGCGCGGTGCCGACTTCCCGCTTGACCGCGTTGCAGGCGCCGAGGTGCTGGTCGCCGGCGACAACTTCGGCTGCGGCTCGTCGCGCGAGCATGCGCCGTGGGCGCTCGTCGGAGCCGGCTTCCGCGCGGTGATCTCGACGAGCTTCGCCGACATCTTCCGGAGCAACGCGCTGAAGAACGGCCTGCTGCCGGTGGTGGTGAATGCGTCGTTCCACGCGGCGGCGCTCGAGGCGGATGACATCGACGTCGATCTCGTCTCGCAGACCGTCACGCTGAAGTCGGGCCGCGCGGCGCGGTTCCCGATCGACGCGTTCTCCAAGCGCTGCCTGCTGGGCGGCGTCGATGAGCTGGGCTACCTGATGTCGCAGGAGCAGGCGATCACGCGGTACGAAAGCCGCTGACTACGGGCGCCGCAGCCCGGACGTCTCGCAGGTGCAGATCATCGTGCAGAGGCCGTCCGCTCCGGAGATGGCCCACCGGTGCTGGCCGCGCGCCATTGCTTCGTCGAGGCGGCGGCGGGCGTCATCGGGCATGCCCCACATCCGCGATACGGTGCAGGTGTCGATGCGTTCGATCTCGACGTGGGCGGGCAGATCGGCGATCGTCTGGAGGAACCGGTCGAAGTCCTCCGTCTCGACGGCGATCCCGCGGAGGCGGTCGCACAGCCGGAACCACCGTTCGGCCGGGGTCCAGACAATGACCGCACTGTAAGGCCGCGAGGCCATGACCGGCGTGTCGCCGACACGGCAGAGGACGGAGTCGCTCGCGCGGGGCGCCGATGGTGCGCATGCGCCGAGCGCGACCAGCAGGATCGTGACGTTCTTCATGACGAGCGGCCTGACCTACTCGACCGTCGTGACTTCCATGCCCTTCCAGGCGATGCGCGCCACTTCGACCACGTCTTCGTTTAGCATCCGGACGCAGCCCATGGACGCCTTGGTGCCCATCGTCTCGGGGGCATTGGTGCCGTGGATGCCGAAGCCGTTGTACTGGCTGTTGTCGATCGAGAGCCAGTACTCGCCGAGCGGGTTCTTCGCGTGGCCGTACGGAATGGGGTTCTTGAGGTTCTCCCGCTCGATCCAGTCGCTCGGGGCGTACCACGTCGGCTTCGGGTTCTTCGTGCCGATCGTCCACTTCGCGGCGGGCGTCTTGTCGTCGGCGCCGACGCAGACTTTGTAGCCCTTGTACGGCGCGCCCTCGTAGCAGATCCACAGCGTGAAGAGGCTCTTGTCGACGACGATCGTCCAGGTGCCCTTGGGGACGCGGAACTTCGTGCCGGCACGGATCGCGCCGTCGTTCCGGATGTTGTTCACGAGCTTGAGGACGCCGTACTCGCCGTTGAACTGCTTGAAGCGCTTGGCGAACGCGAAGAGGCTCTCGCCCTGCTTGATCTCGGCAATCTCAACGTCACGCTCGTCGGGATTCGTGACGAGCAGCTTCTGGTTGAGCTCGATGGCCTTCGCGGCGAGGTCGGCACGGACGGCGTCGTCCGAGGTCGACTGGAAGATCGCGGCGAGCACGGTGCGCGCGTCGTGCCACTTTCCCATGCCGTAGAGCTTGTTGAACATGCCGAGATCGTCCTGCGCCGCCGGGGTGGGCCTGACCTCAGGCTTGGGTGCCGGCTTTGGAGCGACGACCGTGGCCGAGAGGTCGGGGCCGGCCGTCTTGACGGCGGGCGCAGGAGCGGCGGCGGTTTCGGGCGTTGTGCCGGACGGCGCGGGACCCTTGCCGCGGTACGCCGCGATGTAGACGCCGCCGGCGACGACGAGCGCCACGAACGCGATGACGGCGATGCGGGCGGACGTCCGGGAACGTTTCTGCTGTGCCATGGTCTCCCCTTCTCTCTCCCCCGATGGGCGCGCCCCAATCATATACGACTTTTTATACATTGTCAATTGTAATTTATAAAATACAAAGTAGGTCGGCCCCTCGGACGGTGGGACGCGGGCCCCCGCTGGCGTTTCGCGGGGCAGGCTCAGAGCCTCTTCAGGAACTCCTTCATGACCTCCGTCGGGATCCCCCGCCCCAGCCACTCCCGCGCCTGCGCGTTGGCCTGCTTGACGAACATCCCGACGCCATCGGCGGCCTCCGCCCCGCCCTCCCTCGCCTCGCGCAGGAACCGGGTGTTCCTGGGCGTATAGACCGCGTCGAAGGCGACCTGGTCGGTCTTCCAGAGCTCCTTCGGATAGGGCGTCTCATCGCTTCCCATCCCGACCGTCGTCGCGTTGCAGACGATCTGCGCGCGAGCCTCGATGAGCCGCGACAAGGGCAGGTAGTCGCACTTCAAATCCTCGGCGAGCGACTTCGCCTTCTCGAACGTCCGGTTCGCGATCGTCACCCGCGCGCCCTCCGCCATCAGCCCCCACGCCACCGCGCGCGCCGTCCCGCCCGCCCCGAGCACCAGCGCGCGCATCCCGTAGACGCCGTGCTTCCATTTCCGCATCGCCGCCTCGCGGATCGACTCGATCGCACCCACGACGTCCGTGTTCGAACCGACGAGACGACCCCTGGCCACGATCGTGTTCACCGCCCCGATCCCCGTCGCCACCTCGTCCGCCTCGTCGACCGCCTTCAGCGCCGCCTCCTTGTGCGGCGCCGTCACGCTCGCCCCCGACAGCTCCCACCCGGCGAACACCTCGCGGAGCTTCGTCGCGTCATCCACCCGCAGCTTCACGTACCGCGCGTTCACCCCGAGCTCGTGAAAGACCCGGTTGAAGATCGACGGGCTCCGCGACTGCGCCACCGGATCTCCGATGACCGCGTAGACCTGGGTCGTGTCGTCGATCGCCTTCGCGCGGTACCCCTTCACGAGCGCCTCGACGGTGAGCTGCCCCGGCGCCGCCTCCTGGCCCGACGTGAGCGACGCGTAGGTCAGAATGCCGCCGTAGCGCCGGTAGAGCACGCGCAGCGGCTCACCGAAGTCGCCCATCGCGATGAAGGCCGACGGCCGCGCGGCCCGCTTCTGGGCCAGCACCACGCGGATCGCGTCCGCGGCGGAGTTCGCCTTCACCGCGATCTTCACCACGAGCGGTTCGAGACCGCCGAGCTTCGCCGCCAGCCGGTCGAGATCGTCTGGCGTCTTCTCGAAATCGTGCCAGCTGACCACGAGCTTCGTCCCGCGGAGCTTGATGTCCTTGAACGCCTTGAACTCGAGGTCGACGTAGTCCGCGCCGAGCACGCACGCATCCTCAAGCAGCCCGACACGCAGCACCTCGTCGCCCGTCCACCTCCCGCCCTCCCACGCCGGCCGGCACGTCACCATCACCGGCAGCGGCTTCTTCGTCAGGATCGCCTTGAGATCGGGCTCGACGAGGTAGTCGGCGCGCAGCTCGGCGACATCCGCGCCGGCCTTCCGCGCCTCGTTCATGGCGTCGAGCGCGGACGCGGCCGTGGGCGCGGTGATGGAGCAGACGATCATCGCGGGAGATAGTAGCGAAACGGGAAGGCCTACTTGTAGTGAGCGGAGGCTCGCGGAGCGAACCGAGTCGAACTACTCCTGCCAGTCCTTGCCGGACTTCTTCGACCACCACGCGCGGCACTTCTTGATCGCCTCGGCGTTCGCCTTCGCGTCGAGCCGGGGGTCGAAGCCGCCGTCGCCCGCCAGGGGCTTGAGGATCTCGTACGCCGCCTCGCGGAGATAGACGTCGTCGGAATCGAGCGACCGGACGACGGCGGCCAGCCCGTCGGCCTCGCCGATGATCGCGAGCGCCGCCATGGCATTGCGCTTGAGGTGGACGTCGCGCTCCGCCTTGTCGTCGACGAGGCCCGTGAGCGGCCGGACGGCCGCCTTGCTGCGCAGGAGGCCCATCGTTTTCACGAGCAGGGCGCGCTCGCGCCGGTCCTTGCTCGCCGAGAGCAGGCGGATCGCCTCGTCGCACGCCTCGTCCGCGTCCGCGCTCGACAACGATGCGCGCAGCAGCCCCAGCGCCTCGCCGGCGCGGAGCCTCACGTCGGGGCTGCCGCTGCCGAGCATCTCCTTCAGGAGAGGCTTCACGGCCCGCCCGTCGCCAATCTGTCCGAGCACCTGGCAGAGCGCCGCGTTGCGCGTGAAGTCGAGCGTGCTCTCGCGCCCCTTCATCTCCTCGATCTCCGCGAGCGACGTCTTGACGCGCCAGCGCACCTCGGGGTCGCCGTCGTCGGTGTGCTTTTTGATGAACTCGATCGCCCGCCGCCCCAGCCGCGCCAGCGACCGCATCGCCTCGTCACGCTCCTTCCATTCCTTGGCGGCGAGCTTCTTGACGAGATCTTCGACCCGCTGCGGGAGCCCGGGGGACTCGTCGGCCAGCGTCCGCAGGATCGCGGGCACCGCGGTTTTGCCCAGCTCGATGAGCGCCTCGATGGCCTTGCGCCGCACGGCGATGTCGTCGGCCCGGAGCTCGTCGATGGTAGCGGCCGCCTTGGCGTCGGGATCCTGGAGCGCGCAGACGAGGGCGCAGAGGAGGAGCATGGAGAATGAGACGGAGCTACCGCTCCAAGGATTCCACGTACTTGATGAACTGGTCCTGGAGCGTGCCCAGGTCCATCGCCGGATAGTGGCGGCGGAGGATCTCCTCGAACTTCGGGCGCGACCCGCCCCCCTTGAGCTCCTGGGCGAAGTACTCGTCGAAGACGACGCGGTACTTGCCCTGCTCGCCGTGGCGCAGGAAGAGGACCAGTGCGCACGCCTCGCCGTAGGCCAGCTGCGCGGTCTTCGTGCGCTCCTGCTGCTCCTTCTCGTCGCGCGCCTCGGTGTACCACTTGCTCCAGAAGTCGTCGACGGTCATCCCCATCAGCATCGACAGCGGGAGGAAGGACTCGCGCCGTTCCTTCAGCGTCTCCTGCACGACCTTGATGCGGTTGCCGTGCGCGGCCGGCGTGGTCACGAGCGCCCCCTGCCCGTCGCGCCGCATCGACTCGAAGTACGTGCCGAGCCCCTCCTGGAACCACCAGTAGGTCGGCTTGCGGTGGCCATCGCACCGTTCGAGCGTGTAGAAGTGGATGAGCTGGTGCGTGCCCTCGTGCATGAGCACTTCGAGCGGCGCCTGGGCGCGATCGTAGACCATGACGATGCGGCGGTTGTGGTACTCGTAGACCCCGGGGATCTCCGCCGGCATCTGCTTGCCGTGCGCCTTGCGGCAGTAGGTGTCGAAGCTCTCGCGCGACGTGAAGATGACGACCGGCAGGATTTCGTTCTTGATGTCGCGCAGCCCCAGCGGCTCGCGGAACTCGCGCATGAACGTCTGGTAGAGAAGGTCGAGCGCCGGGCGGTGGTAGTCGAAGAGGCCCATCATCCAGACTCGGTCGCTCTTCTCCGCGACCATGAGGAAGGGCGGGGCGTCGTGGTAGAGGAACCGGCTGGGGTCGAAGTCCGAGCTCAGGAAGGTGGCGACCTGCCGCTTCGCCTCTTCGCGGGTCAGGGGCCGGTCGGCCTCCTTCGCCGGGGCCAGGGCCGCCGACGGCGGGCGCTCGATGACGGCGGGATGCTGCCGGGCCGCCCGCAGGGCGACGTAGCTGCCGCTGGCGATGAGGAGCCCTCCCAGGAGGGCGGTGACGAACTGGCTCGACGGTGTCTGGGGGAGGACGCGCCGCCAGACCGACTCACGGGCCGGCTGCTTGGGCGCGGGAACGGAAAGGACGCCGCGACAGGCGGTGCAAAGGACCTTGGTGCCGGCGGGGATGCCAGTGACGTTGTACCGCCGGTCGCAGAACGGACAACGGACGAGGCTCAGGCCCATCCGACCTCCCGAAACGCCCCCGGTCTGCCCCTTCTCCGTTCGATGCACCGGCCCTCCCCGGCGCACCAACAAAAAGTCTAGACGTGCTCACCCAACGAATCAAGGGCATTCATGCGGCGCTCACTCCTGTACCGCCTCCGCCCCCTCCTCTTTCCTTCTTTCTCTCTTTCTCTCTCTCCCACGTTCCCTCTCTCCCCCCTCACTGTTCATTCCTCCACTCCAACAGCCCCCACTGTGCGCGAAGCGTCTGGGGCGGCGGCACGCCAAGCGCGGCCCGGGCCTCGCGGATGCGCCGATTCTCCGGTATGGCGGCGAATGCATCGAACGCCCGCCGGTCTCGCACCATCGGCAGCACGGCGCTGGTCCAGAGCGCCAGCGCGCGATCGGGGCCGATCAGCCCGTCGCCGCCGGGATCGAAAAACCGCGCCGGATCGGACGCCTGGCGCGCCGCCGCCGCAGGGGAGCGGCCCGGGACTGACGACGCGAACCGACAAAACCCCTCGAGCCGCCGCTCCGGCCGGTTGGCGGGCCGCACGCTGAGACGCCACGGAAGGCCACGCGCCGCCGCCTGCAGCCGCTCGCGCGACGCCTCCACCCACGAGACGATCCGCGCCAGCTCCGCGAAGGGCGCCTTGTTGGCCTGGTAGCCGAGCCCCGTCATCAGCTCCCGGTAGAGCGCTTCATCCGGCCCCAGCACGCCTGCAAGGCGCGCCAGCCGTGCCGCCGTCCGCTCGAACCGCCGCTCGCCGAGCCGCTCCAGCCATTCCACCTGGCGCCCCGGCCGCGCTTCCGGACCGCCGCACAGCAGCCGCCGGAGCTCAACCTCCGGCACCTCCAGGTGCGGCTCCAGCACGAGTTCCGGCACCGTCCGCCGGACCGACGTCTGCACGCGGCGCCCAAAGGCGTCCCGCCTCAGCGCCACATGGAGGATGACGTTCGCGTACGAGTGCTGTTCTCCGTGCCCGTGCGATGCCCATCCGCACGGCGTGAGGTGGATTTCAACGTCCCCCGACCGCGCCTCCCCGTCGAACGCGATCCGGGCCGCGCGAAAATCAGGGCCCTCCCCGCTCGGGAACCCCGCGAACTCGATGGCGACGCCGCGCCCGTCCTCGGTTCTCAGCCCCGAGCGACGGAACATCCCCAGCGCCCAGACCTCCTGCACTTCCCGCTCCGTGAGCATGCGCCGACCCTCCTTGCAAGGGTCTCTCAGGAACGGAGTCCGCCGTCCAGGGTCCACGGTCCATGGTGGGTCCGACTCTTCCCGAGTGTACCACACACCGTTCTGGACTCCTGAGACTCCGGACCGGCTCTGCTACAACGGCGCCATCTCATCCTGCTCGTTGTCGTTCTTCGGCCCGCCCAGCCCGCGGCCCTCCAGGAACGTCATGATGTCCTTGACGACATCGTCCACCGCCCGGCTGTCGGTCTGCACGACGTGATCGGCCGCCTCGACGTAATAGGCCTTTCGCAGTTCCATCTGCTGCTGCACCTCGACGAAGGGGTCGTAGTTCGTCAGCGCCGGCCGCCGCGTCCGCGATTTCGGGTCCTTCGCGATCCGCTCGAACGCCGTCTTCGCCGTGACGTCCAGGAGCACCAGCACGCCGTTGCGCTTGAGGTACTTCGTGTTCTGCCGCTTGAGGATCGCCCCGCCGCCCGTCGCAATCACGTGCCCGTCCAGCCTCGACAGGTCGGCGATCGCCTGCCCTTCCAGCGTGCGGAAGTACGACTCCCCCGCGATGTCGAAAATCTCCCGGACCTGCAGGTGAGTCTTCTTCTCGATGTAGTCGTCGCAATCGATGAAGGTCCGCTTGAGCTTGTTGGCGATGATCTCGCCGACCGTGCTCTTTCCGGAGCAACGGAAGCCGATGAGGATGATGTTCATCCGGGCGCGATCCTATCGCTTTCGCAAGATCGCGTCGAGACGGCCCGCCGCGCGCCCGTCGATGGACCCTTTCTCCCTCGCGATCCCGATGCAGACTCGGGCGAGCGACGCATAGAGCGGCGCCAGCGCCCCCGCGGCCCGCAGGTGCCGCGCCACCGTCCGCACGTCCCCCCGCTCGACCGGCCCGGTCAGCGCCCCCGGCAGGCCGACCGCCCCCAGGTTCGCGACGGTCCCCTTCGCGAGCGGCAGCAGGACGCGCGCCGCGTCGCGCCGCTTCAACCCAGCACGCACCAGCAGCCGCACCGCCGCATCGAAGCACGCGACGAGGTAGTTGGACGCGAAGACGGCACCCGCGTGGTAGGCCGCTTTTCCACGGACATGGAACGGAACGCCGCCGATGGCGCGCGCCATGCGCTCGAGCGTCCGCCACGCGCGGCCCTCGACGGCCACGGGCGTCCCCGCAAAGGTCCGCGCCGCCAGCGCCGGATCGGCGAAGCTCTTGAGCGGGTGGAACGATCCGTCAGCCCCGACCGATTTCGCGTCCAGCCCGCCCGCGCAGTGAACCCGCGTGCCGGCGAGTCCCCGCGCGACGCGCTCGATTTCATCGTCCGGCACCGTCACGAAGACGAGGCCGCCCTCGATGGGCCCCTGCGGAGTCCCGCCGCCGATGAACCGCACCGCCCGCCGCGCCGACGCGATCGAGCGGCACCGCACCGCGCCGAGCTTGAATCCGGCCTCGCGCAGCAGCCTCCCCAGCGTCCGGCCGAGCTTCCCGCCTCCGACAATGTGAATCTGCCTCACGTGGACTTCTCTTTCTTGCCCGCCCAGGCGGGCAAGAAAAAGGGCCCCCACTCATGCCGCCGGGGACGTGGCGACGACCCATGTGCCAAAATCGTGGGCGCAGCCCGGACTCCTCGGTCTTCCCCGCGACCCGGCATGGCCGAAGCCGCGCAGGCATGACCTACGAATCCGACGCCTCAGCCCGCGAACGCAATCGTTGGATCCGCCAGTAGTCCCGTGGCGAACACAGCAGAGGCCGCGAAGATGATGACCGGCGCACGAGAAATGTTCAAACGAAAAAACCGGGGCTTTGGCATCACCAAAGCCCCGGCGTGGTTTCGATCGTGTCGAGGTCTAGTACCGGTCCGGGTCCCGCTCGTCGAGGTTGAAGGCGTAACGGTCGATCTCCTTGTGGAGCTCGACGAAGTCCTTGTACGCGCCCAGGATGTGCCACTCGACGTGCTTCCATGCGCGGTACCAGACACTCCCGCTGTCACGGGCGCAGCCGCTGAACGAAAGGGCCACGGCCGCCACCAGCAGCGCGATGCCGATCTTCTTCATAGCCAGTTCCTCGATTGCCCTTGGGACGCGTGAATCCTATGGATTCCCCGACCACTGTCAACAATTACAAGACGGGGGCGCTCCGCCGATTCCTGCATCAAAAAATGAGAGCGCGCGCCCCGCTAATCGTTGAGGAACTTCTTGAGCTCGGCCGGCACGTCGACCGTGGTCGTCTTGTCGTAGCCCTTGAGGGTGAGGCGGTAGGTCGACACGAACTTCATCTTCCCCATTCCAAAGCCCTGCCCGCCGCCCTCGTCCTCGTCTCCCTCGTCATCATCTTCGTCGCCTCCGCCCGGGAGCCGGATCGCGCTGGAGAAGCCCTTCGTCAGCTTCATCTCGATCGACCGCACCAGGTGGTCCTCGCGGCCGATCCAGATCGTCGCCTCGATTTTCTTGAGCTCCTGCAGCTTCAGATTCATCGGCCCCTCCGCCCCCGGCTCCTCCGCGAGCGCCGCGGGAAAGAGCCCGCGGACCGGGACGCATTCCACGTCGCCGACCTTCTTCGTGTCGCCCTTCTTCAGATCCTTCGCCTGGTCGAGGTGTTTCCCAAGCCGCGCCAGGCTCAGGATCGAGGTCACTTCGTGGGCGAAGGCGCCAGCGTGGATCTGCTGGCCCGTCCACGTCTGCCGCTGCACGACCTTCTCGCCCTTCTGGAAGAGCTCATACACGCCGTTTTCGTTCTCCACCTTCACCGTCGTGATTCCGTTCGCGCCAATCGTCGCCGTGAAATCGCCTTCGATCCCCTCTCCCATCAGCGCGCCGAACTGCCCGCCCATCCCGCCAAACGGATCCTCGCGGCTCACGCTGCCGCTCACCGTGACGCCACCCGCCTTCTGCGACACGTCGAGCGCCTTCTTGAGCAGCTCCTTCGCGTCATCCTTCTTGTCCTGTCCGGACGCGGCGGCGGCGCACCACGCCGTCACAGCCATCAACGCAAGCGTCCTCATGTTGCCTCCGTCAGGTACTACGCGCCGACGACCGCTCCTAGTAGTCCTTTTCCCTTTCGACGACCCTGCTCTTCGCGCTCTTCTGCACGCCGACCGTGAAGTAGATCACGCCGTCCTTCTCCGCGATCTCCGTCACGTAAACCGAGGCGGCGCTCGACGGCGTCGTGTCGGGCGTGAAGTCGCGGTTGTACAGGCTCGGGAAGGGGACCTCGTCGAGCTCGACGAGCGACGCATTGGGCACCTTCCGGCCGTGCGCCTCGATCACGTCGACGCCCGACCGTTTCACCTGCCAGATCACCAGCCCCGTCCCCTCGAGCTCCCGGTCGAACCCGACGTTCTGGCGGTTCTCGAGCAGGTAGCACTCGCTCCCGTCGGGCTTCATCGGAATCTTGAAGCACTGCCCCCCGTCCTTCTCGATCGCGCCGAGCCTCAGCATCTGCTTCTCCGCCGGATCAATCACCACCGGCTTGATCCAGCCGAGCCGCTCCTTGCACCACGGGCAGAGATGGAACGGCCGCATCGTCCGGCTCTCGCCGCCGCCCATGTGGCCGATCGCCATCGTGCACCACTTCCCGACCCCCGTCGCGTGCTTCGCGCCGTACTGGTCCGGCAGCCCCAGCATGTGGCCGAACTCGTGGATGTGCACGCCGACCGCGTTGAAGTACTTCCCGCCTTCCGAGTTCAGGTAGTACGCCAGCGTCCTCTTCCCGGCCTTGATCGAGGCCCGGTGCGGCCACAGCATCAGGGGCCGCAGGTACGTCTGCTTTCCCGCGTACATGAAGACGATCCCGTCGAACTCATCGAAGCACGCCTCGCCGTCGCGCGCCTGCACCAGGGCGAGCGCCTTCGGCAGGAGCTCCTTCGACCCCTCGCGGTCGCCCATCCGGCGGTTCTCGAACCACTCGCGCGCCTTCTCCAGCGCGACCCAGTCGAAGACCTTCCCCTTGACCGCCAGCTTGCCGTACGAGTTCTCCCCGTAGTAGTCGGCGAGGCTGCCGTAGACCCTTTCGCCCGACGGCGCGCTCTTCGTGTACTCGCCGCGCGAAAAGAAGAGCTTCTCGAAGTCGGCGAGCTTGAAGTCGGGGTTGTGCTTCACGTCGGAAAACTCGAAGGGAACGATCGCGAGGTTGAAGGCCGGCTTCTTCCAGTAGGCCGCCTCTCCCCCGCCCGGCCGCGTGCCGAGTGCCGCCTTGAGCTCAACGCTCTCCCCGTCGCGGACGACCGTGAACGTCACCTCGTCGCCGGGCTTTTTCGCGCCGATCTTCGACGTGATCGCGCTGTAGGCCTTCACCGACTCGCCGTCGAACTCCGTGACGCGGTCTCCCGCCTTGAGACCCGCCTTCGCGGCAGGACCGTCGGGAACGACGTCGCCGATGACGACTCCGCCCTCTTCGGACGGCTCTCCGCCCTGGATCCCGAGCCACGGCCGCGCGGACGCAGGCGCGGCGGACGGCTTCAGCTCGATCGACTTCGCCTCCGACGGCGGCTTGTGGAGCGCGGGATTGAGCGCTTCATCCTGCGGCAGGAGGACCAGGAGGGGAATCAGCCAGCGCATTGATAACTCCTACGTGACAACGGGAGGGAATGAGAGACGGCCTGCGGCGCCGCCGAAGGCCGTCACTTCTGCACGATCTTGACCGCGTCCGCGGCCAGCGGCTTGTCGTCCTCGCCCGTCAGGACGACCCTCTGCGCCGGCCCGCCCTTCATGAGCGTGACCGTGCCGAGCTTCACCCATTTGCCGCCGTCCTTCGACTGGTCAAGCTTCACTTCCTTCTGCTCAACGCCCGCGACGATCTGGAAAACCGCATGAGGCGTGTAGGCGCCCTCCGGCCAGCGCGCGTAGACGTCGTACTCACCCTTGAACTCGACCTCCAGCTTCCACATCGCCTCGGCGCCGAGCGCCTCCTTCGCGAACATGAAATCGTTGCCGACCGCCAGCGAATCGGCCGCCTTCGTCATCGTCGCCCTCCCCGTCGCCCCGGGCGTCGACCGCCCGTCGCGCATCCACCGATCCCGGGGCTGGCACGAGAACTGCGCATCGCGGTCGTCAAAGACGATCACGTCCTTCGCCATCACCACCAGCCCGTTCGCGACCGCGGTCTCGCTGCCCGCGACGGTCGCCGGCTTCCCGCGCACCCACATCGATGCCGACGCGCCGCCGTCGAGGCTCACCGCCGCCAGGCACGAAAGCTCTTTCATGAGCCGCGCCAGCTCCGCCATCGTCATGCCCCCGTCGACGACGACATACATCACGCGGTCGCGCGCCGTGATCCCCACCGCCGTCCTCGCCTGCTTCGCCTCGTCGTTCAGGTCGGCCGTGTCCTTCCCCTTCTCGACGAGCGTCAGGCCGCCGCCGACCGCGTGTTCGACCTCGGCCCAGTCCGCGTCGGGCTCGACGCTCTTGAAGAGGATCTTCCCCTCCTTCGTCCAGCCGACGCAGCCCCCCGACGCCTGGTTCGACGCCATCTTTTTCCCGTCGCATCGCAGGAAGCCGGTCGCGCTGCCCGACGAGTCGAACGGTCCGCCGTTGATCGCGGCGATCGCGTCGGTCCCGCCGGCGATCTCGCCGACCCGTTTCAGCCCCAGCCCGCGGACGAGCCCGGTCCTCACGCTCTTTCTCGCGCTGTCAATCTCCAGCACGTGGATCGCGTGCTTCCCGAAGGCGGCCCGCCGCCATACGACGCCGTCACCGACCTCCTCGTCCCTCCACTCGCGCTTGGCCTCCTGCCGGGCCGACGCGAGCAGCAGCAGCGCGACGCTAACGATTCGCATGGACCGCCTCCCGCAGCATCTTGACACGCGCGGGGCCGAGCTCCGCGCGGAAGAACGAATCATAGCTGAAGAGCGCGAAGCCCTTCGCGCCGCTCGCACGGACAATCGCGATCTGCTCCGCCGTCCGCTCAGCCGTCGCGTGGCGGGTCACGCCGATGCCGTTGAACGCCTTGTCGCCGAAGCAGCTCCGCGCGTCCTTCACCATCGGCTCGAAGTCCTCGTTCTTCTCCCGGTACTGCATCGGGAAGACGGCGTCGACGAGCCCCTCGCGCACCCACCGCTCCGCGTCCTGGCAGACGCCCCGGCGGCGCGGCGCCGTCGGGTAGACCGCCGCCGTCAGCAGCTTTCCGCGCGTCGCCTCTCTCACCTTCCGCACGACCTCCGTCACGAGCCCCGACTTGAACTCGATCCAGTCGCCGCCCGCCGGGAAGCGGCGCAGCGTTTCCGCGTCGTACGAGAAGTCGCCTTCGAGGTAGCGGATGTAGTCGAGGTGGATTCCGTCCACGTCGTACCTCGCGACGTCGCGCACGACCGCGACAAAGTGGGCGACCCACGCGCCGCTAGCCGGATTCGCGCAGAGGTAGTGGTCGTTCGGCGCCTGCGGCTTGCCGTCCTTCCCGACGACGATCCAGTCGGGATGGCGGCCGGCGATCGATCCCGCCGACGGCGCCTCCTTCCCGCGCCAGATCGGCATCGCGTTCAGCCACGCGTGGATCCGCATCCCGCGGGCGTGCGCCTCCCGCACCGCCAGTTCCAGCGGATCGCAATCGAACGGCACGACCGGCTCGAGCTCCGACCGGTAGTAGGCGTCCGCCTCGCCGCGGCACTGCCACAGCACGTCCGTCACGCCCGCCGACGCGCAGTTGGCGATGACGTCGCGCACCTCGGCGGCGTTGTGGTAGTTCCACCGCGTCACCCACATCGCGACGACTTCGCGCCCCTCCAGCGACGGCGGCGAGGCGCAGCCAATCAGCATCGTTGGCAGGAGCACCCATCGCATGCTATTCATCGTATCTCCGTGAAGCCGATCCGCCTCGACGTCCCTCTCGCGCGCCAGGTCAACTGGTGCTCGTGCGGCCTCGCCGCCCTCACCATGGCGATGCGCCACCACGGCGTCACGGTCACCGAGAAGGGCATGGAGTCCCACCCGCTCGTCACGCGCGAGTTCCTCCAGAAGCACGGCTTCAACCCGGGTCGGCTCGGCCGCATCGCCCTCTCGTTCGGATTCCGCGTCACCCTCATCGACGCCGACCCGGAAGGCATCGGCTCGACCTTCACGAAGGAGGGCGGCCGCTGGCTCAAGCGCGATCCGAACCACCGCGATCTTCATGACGCGCTCACGAGCAACATCGCGCCGGTCGCCTGCATCCCCAACAAGCGTGAGGCTTTCGCAGGCTCGAACTCCGCGGGCTCCCACTGGGTCACGCTCCACAGCTTCGAGAACGGCGACTTCGTCTTCCACGACCCCGCCCCCTGGAGGAAGGCGACCCACTGCAAACCCGGCTATTGGAAGAGTTGGAACTGCTCGGCAATTCTCGTTTCACCGAAATAAGTGCGCGGGCTATACTCCCTCCAACAGGGGAGGAATCATGACGCACATCCAAGGCCGCAACATCTCGATCGTGCTCTTCGCCGCGATCTGCGTCGCCTGCGCCGACGCGCCCAAGCGCACCACCAGCAACCAGCCCTACTGCAACGTCAGCCTGTCGCGCAACAAGGGCATGGTCAACAAGCACTTCTCGGCCCGAATCCAGTGGAACTCGAACTTCGTCAAGAACCCCGAGTACATCGTCAGCGGCACGCTGCCGCCGGGCCTCTCTCTCGACTCGAACACCGGCATCATCGACGGCACGCCGACCGTCGCCGGCTTCTGGCAGATCCAGGTCCGCGTCCGCGACCGCGAGCGGGGCACCCACGGCCAGCCCGCCGGTGAGAAGTGGTCGTACTACGACAACGTCGAGCTCGGGATCTACGACAAGCTGATCGATGACAAGTGAGCGGTTCCGCAGGCACCGCCTGCGGAACGGCTCATCCCGCCGTAGCTCGCCCGCAGGGGCCGGCTCGCCGGAACGGCGAGACGTCAAGCGAAGGCGGATCACGAGAGATCAGCGCCCGATGACCGCGACGTAGACCCGCTTCGCCCCTGCCACGAGCATCGCCCGCGCGCAGTCGTTCGCCGTCGCCCCGGTCGTGAGCACGTCGTCCACCAGCAGCACGTTCTTCCCGTCGACCGACTTCTTCGAACCGTAGGCGCCCTTCGGATTCTCGATCCGTTCCTCCCGCTTCAGGACGACTTGCGCTTTCGTCGTCCGGATCTGCTTCAACGCCCAGGCCAGCGGCTTCTTCAGCAGCGACGCCAGCCGCTCCGCCAGCGTTTCGGATGCGCCGTGCAGCCGACCCTCCCAGAGGATCTTCAGCGGCCGCGCCGGCACCGGCACGACGACATCGATCGGCCAGTCACGCACCTTGACGACGAGCCGCTCGGCGAACGGCTTCGCCAGCCACATCTGCCGGTGGAACTTGAACCGGTGGACGAGTTCGCGCAGGTAGCCAGAGTAGCGGCCGGCCGCGACCGCCGCCTCGAAGATGAGCTTCTTCTCTTCGCACTCTCCGCAGACCTTCCCCGTCATCGCCGCCCCGCAGCGCCCGCACGCCTCCCCGCCGATCCACTCGATGTGCGCATCGCACGCCGCGCAGGCGATCGGCTCGTCCGCCGCCAGCGCCCGCTGGCAGAACGCGCACTCGCGCGGGAAGAGAAGATCGAGGATCACCGAGCTATCCCCCTTCGCCGTCCTGTGCAGTAGGCCGAGAGTATGATCGCGCCGGAGGCTTGCAACACCCGACGGCTGCCTACGGGCTTCGGCGAGATCATCCACCTCCGCGTCCCCCATGGGACGGCGGCGGCGGATATCATGCGGCGGATGACCAGCGCCGTCTACTTCGCGATGTGGATGACCGCCCTGCTCATCTCCGCCATTTTTCACGAGCAGTGGCACGCCCGCGTCGCCCTGTGGCTCGGCGATCCGACGGCGAAGGCGGAGAACCGCCTCTCCTGGAACCCGCGCTACCACATCGACCCGTTCATGAGCATCCTGCTTCCGCTCATGCTCTACTTCACGACCGGCACCGCCTTCGGCGGCGCGAAGCCGGTCCGCGTCAATCCCATGGACTTCCGCCATCCGATGCTCGGCAACGCCCTGGTCGCCGCCGCCGGACCGATCTCCAATCTCTTCCTCGCGCTCCTCACCTTCGGCATCCTCGCGCTTCTCTGGGTCGCCGACAAGGGCGCCCTCTACGACGGCGAGCGCGCGACCTTCAACGCCGTCTTCCTCTTCATCTTCCTCTTCACCAACGTTCTGCTCGCCGCCTTCAACATCCTTCCCTTCCCCGGCCTCGACGGCTCCCGCATCCTCTACCTCTTCCTGCCCCGCGCTGGCCGGGCGCTCCTGGACGCCGTCGAGCCCTATGCGCTCCTCGTGACCTTCATGCTGATTCGCGTCGGCGCGGGGAACATCCTCGCCCCCGTCTACCGTCTGCTCTTCGCGCTGATCCGCGGCGTCTTCGGCGACGAGTTCCTCGCGGCCGTCGGCCGCGCCCTCGCGGGCCAATGAACCCCCGGCGTGCTCATCGGTTCTCTTCTTGGCGCCCTTGGCGCTCTCTGCGGTTACAATTCCGCCCCTCGCATGGCAAAGAAACGAATCCTCTCCGGCATGCGCCCGACCGGCCAGCTCCACATCGGCCACTACTTCGGCGCCCTCGTCAACTGGGTCGCCCTCCAGGACGAGTTCGACGCCTTCTACATGGTCGCCGACTGGCACGCCCTCACCAGCGAGTACAAGGACTCCGGCAAGATCGCCGGCTTCTCGCGCGAAAACGTCGCCGACTGGATCGCCTGCGGGCTCGACCCGAACAAGTCGACGATCTTCATCCAGTCCCACGTGCCCGAGCACGCGGAGCTCCATCTCATCCTCTCGTGCGTCACGCCGCTCGGCTGGCTGGAGCGCGTCCCGACTTACAAGGATGCCCTCAAGGAACTCGAGGCCAAGGGCGTCGACAACTACGCCTTCCTCGGCTACCCGGTCCTCCAGGCGGCCGACATCCTCCTCTACAAGGGCGACTGCGTCCCCGTCGGCCAGGACCAGCTCGCCCACCTCGAGCTGACCCGCGAGATCGTCCGCCGCTTCAACGGCATCTTCGGAAAGACCGTCTTTCCGGAACCGCAGCCGCGCCTCACGAAAGTCTCGCTGCTCACCGGCCTCGACGGCCGCAAGATGTCGAAGAGCTACGACAACGGCATCCTGCTCTCCGAGGAGGAGGCGCCGCTCCGCAAGAAGGTCCTCTCGATGTTCACCGACCCCGCCCGCAAGCGCCGCACCGACCCCGGCCATCCCGACATTTGCAACGTCTTCACCTGGCACAAGATCTTCTCCGCCGCGCCGCGGGTGCCGGAGATCGAAACCGCCTGCAAGGGCGCCACCATCGGCTGCATCGACTGCAAGGGGGAGATCGCCGACCGCCTCGCGGCGTTCCTCAAGCCGATCCGCGAGAAGCGCCGCGAACTCCTGGCGAAGCCGAAGGAGCTCGACCAGATCATCGGCGACGGCACCGTGAAGGCGCGCCGGATCGCCGCGGAGACGATGCGCGAGGTGAGAGACGTGGTCTTCAAGACCGGGCAGGCGGCAGCGGCCTCGAAAAAGTGATTTCGCCCGAGTTTTCACTCGATTTGGCATCCCCCGATGGCCGATAAGGAGGGCAGAGAGGGGGACCGCGCCTTGCCACCAGAGTCCGACACATCCATCCCATCCGCCGCTCCCGACGCCCCGGTTGCCAATCCCGGCGTCCAGGTCCCGGCCTCGATGGGCGTCGGCCTCTCCTACAAGGTGAAGGTCGAGAACTACTTCGGCCCTCTCGACCTCCTCCTCCACCTCGTCAAGGAGAGCGAGGTCGACATCACCCGCATCAAGCTCGCCTCCGTGGCCAGCCAGTACATCTCCTACATCCATGCGATGCAGAAGCTCGACCTCGAGGTCGCCGGCGAGTTCCTCGTGATGGCGTCGCAGCTGCTGCTGATGAAGTCGCGAACGCTCGCCCCGCCGCCCGTCGACGGCGACAACCCCGAGGATGCCGAGGAGGAGCAGAACGTCGACAACTCGCTGGAGCTGATCAAGAAGCTCCTCGACTACAAGCGGTTCAAGGACCGGTCGCGCGCGCTCGACCGCTGCTGGGAGGAGCGCTCGCACAAGTTCGCCCGCCCGCGCCTCAAGATCGAAGGCGCTCCGGAGCCCGAGCCCGAACCGCTCCGCGACATGGAGCTCTGGGACCTCGTCCTGCTCTACACGAAGGTCCTGAAGGGCATCCGGATCGACGCCGCCTACAACATCCTCTACCGCGAAGTCCCGATCGAGGTCTGGATCGAGAAGATCCTCGAGATGCTCGCCTCGCAAAAGCAGATTTCGTTCCGCGACCTGCTCGGGGGCGAGACCGACCGCATGAAGACGGTCGGCATGTTCCTCGCGATGCTCAACCTGGCACGCGACGGCAGGGTCACCGTCGTGCAGGATGCCGACCTGGGGGACATCCGGGTGATTCCGATCCTGAACCCGGCGCCGGCGGTCGAACCGCCTCTGGCCGTCACCCCCCCGCCCGAGCCGCCGCTCGCGCCTCCGCCCGCGCCCGAACCGCCGATGCAACCCTAGCCTCCATCGCGGTCACTCTTGCCAAGGGAGCGTTTCACGGTCGTCCCCACCGTCTTCCGCCCATCGGGTTCCATCGGGTCCATCGGGGTTCGCTCCCGCCAGGGAGCGCAAGACGCTGCCGGGGTCACAGTCGGGTCGTGCCCACTTCGCACTTCCCTTCGTACTTCATATTTCGTACTTCGTACTTCCATGAAGCTCCTTCTTCTCCACGGCCTCGAGTCGACTCCCGGCGGCTCCAAGTCCGACTTCCTCGCCTCCAAGGGCTGCACGATGATCAATCCCGCCCTGCCCAAGGAGAGCTGGGACCGCTCGCTCGACATCGCCCGGGATGCATTCGACGCCGAGAAGCCCGACCTCGTCGTCGGCTCCAGCCGCGGCGGCGCGCTCGCCATGGGCCTCGACCGGCCGACGCGCATCGTCCTCATCGCGCCCGGCTGGCAGCGGTTCGGCAGCGTCACCGTCGTCCCGACCGACACGATCATCCTCCACTCCGAGAAGGACGACGTCATCCCGCTCGACGCGAGCCGGGACCTTGCGAAGCGGAGCGGCCTGCCCGCGAGTCAGCTCGTCGTCGTCGGCATCGACCATCGCATGAAGGACCCGACGGCGCTCGAGGCGCTCTGGGCCGCCGTTCAAACCGCACCGAAGCGCCAGGACGATCGGGCCTGCCCCCGCTGCCGTTCGACGGAGTTCGCCGCCGGCGCGTGCCCCGTCTGCGGCCTGCGCGCCGTGGGCCCCCGGAGATGACCACCGCCGAGCGCCTGGCCCGCGCCCGCCTCGCCCTCGACGGCCTCTCCGTCGGCGACGCGTTCGGCGAGACCTTCTTCCGCGGCGATGCCGCCGGCCGCCTCGAGCGCCGCGAGTTGGCGAAGGGCAAGTGGCGGTGGACCGACGACACCGCGATGGCGCTCGGCATCGTCGAGGTTATCGAGAAGCACGGCGCCATCGAGCAGTCCGCGCTCGCCGCGACCTTCGCCCGCAACTACACGCGTGAGCCTGATCGCGGCTACGGCCGCGCCGCCCATTCGATCCTCCAGATGATCGGCAGCGGCATCCCCTGGCACGTCGCCGCCGGCTCGGTCTTCGGCGGCGCCGGCTCGATGGGGAACGGCAGCGCGATGAGGATTGCGCCGCTGGGTGCCTTCTTCGCGGACGACCTCGACCGAGTCGTCGAGCAGGCGCGCCTCTCCGCCGAAGTGACCCATCGCCATTCCGAGGGGATCGCCGGTGCGATCGCGACGGCCGTCGCGGCGGCCGCGGCGTCGTCAGGCCGCACCGACCTCCTCGCGGCAGCGCTGGCGCGGACGCCCGACGGCGACGTGAGGCGCGGGCTGGTCAAGGCGGCGGCGCTCAAGGGGACGTGGCGCGAGGCCGCGCGCGACCTCGGCAACGGGAGCGCGGTCACCTGCCCCGACACGGTTCCGTTCTGCCTTTGGGCCGCGGAGCACTATCTCGGCAGCTACGCCGAGGCGATGTGGGCGACGGCGTCGGCGTTCGGCGACATCGATACCAACTGCGCGATTGTCGGCGGCATCGTCGCGCTGCGGTCGGCGGTCCCGGCCGACTGGGTGGCGCGCCGCGAGCCGCTTCCGTGATTCCATTTTGCGGCAACCCGCGAGCAGGCTACTTGGCGGGTTTGCCCGTCGCGACATCCTCGAGCGGCCGCGTGGCCCGCCGGAGGAAGAGGATCGCGAAGCACGTGTCCCACACCTTGTTCGCCCCGTTCGCGCCCGTCGCGTTCCACGAGCCGTCCTTCGCCTGGTGGTCGAGCAGCCAGAGCGCGCCGTCGGGATACCATTCGTGCCCGCCGAAGAACTCCGTCCCCATCAGCATCCCCAGCCGCTCCAGCGCGTAGAGCCAGTAGTAGAGAAAGACCTCCGGCTTGCCGCCGCCGTGCTCGCACGGCCCGGGATTCTCGGAGACCGTGAAGTGCTTGGCGACCCACGTGGCGCCCGCCTGCACGTCCTTGTCCTTGCGCCAGTCGTCGTTGAGCAGGTGGTCGTAGATCACCAGCGCCCCGGCGGCGCCCGCCGTCATCGACCCGTACGCCTCGTGGCCGTGGTCCTTCGCGCCGTAGCACCACCCCGCCGACGGGTACCCCTGCCGCGGCTCCTCCTCTACGTGCTGGGAGTCCCGCCACCACCGCGCGCCGAGTTGAAGCACCGCGTTGGGGATCCGCACGCCGGCGTCGTTGCACGCGCGCAGGCCCAGCGCCGCGTACTGCGCGTTCGAGTTGTCGCCGCGGTCCGGACCTTCGCGCTTCTTCTGGACGGTGACGACCTTGATCACCTTCGGCTTCGGCCCCTTCTTCCGCTCCTTGGCGTCCTTGCCCGTCGCGACGTCCTGCTTTTCGCCGCCGCCCCCGCTCGGGGTGTCCTTCACGGACGGCGTCGGATCGCCATAGGACCACTGGCCGTTCTTGCACTGGTTGTCGACAAGGAACTGCGCGCACTGCTGGATCCGCCACTGGTACTTCACGCGGTCCAGCTCCTCGAGGATCATCGCCTGGAGCGCCACGCTGTAGGTGCGCTCGAGGTCGCCCTCGATCATCGGCTTGAAGAGCTTTACGAATGCCGGATCGGTCTCGGCCATCCCGGCGTGGAGATAGGTCCAGAGCACGAGCTCGTCCCACTTGATGTCGCGGTCGCCGTGCTTCGTGGTTCCGAGTTTCGCCGTCTTGAGGAACTCGACCCCCTCCTTGATCGCGCGATCGACCTTGTCCTGCGGCACCCTCGGGTGCGGCTGCCCGGGCTCCTTCTTGTCCTGCACGAACGCAACGGCCACCGCCAGCATCAGAGCAAGCTTCATAGATCCCTCCCCATATGGGTACCCCCCACCTCGTCAATCGTGGAAGGAATTTGCAAATTGCAAATCGCGCGGACCCATATGGGCGCTGAAACGCTCTCTGCTCTTTGCTCTCTGCTCTCGGTTCCTTGTACTCTTCTTTGGTCTTCGATCTTTGATCTTGGATCTCTTCCCCATGATTCGGACCGCCCACCTCGCCGACGCCCGCGCCATCGCGAAGGTCCACGTCGCCTCATGGCGCACGACGTACCAGGGCATCGTTCCGGGCTCCCACCTGTCGGCTCTCTCCGTCGCGGAGCGACAGGCACGCTGGACGCAGATCCTCTCTGATCCGCCGAAGGACAAGATCGCACTCGTTGCCGGCAATCCCGTCGCCGCTTTCGTTTCCGCCGGACCGTCGCGCGACCGCGATCCGCGATTCACAGCCGAGCTCTACGCGATTTACCTCCTGGGCGCCGCGCAGGGCCGGGGCCTGGGACGCGCGCTCGTCTCCGAATTCGCCCGCCGCATGATGGCGCTCGGCCACCGGGCGGCCCATGTATGGGTCCTCGAAGCGAATCCCGCCTGCGGCTTCTACGAATCGACGGGCGCCCGATTGCTCCGCACGACGACGATTGAGATCGGCCGCCGGCTCCTCGTCGAGCGCTGCTACGGGTGGCCGGAGCTCGGCCGCGTTCGTTAACGGAGCCGCGGCACTAACGGCCGCAAGAAGACGCAGAAAGGCCGAGAGATTCTTCCGCTCCTCTTTCTTGCGTCCGCTTGCGTCCGCTTGCGGCTGGACTAGCGCGTGAGTTCCTTCAGGAACTCGCGCGCTTCTTCCGCCCCCGCTTCGCTGCCATGCCCGGCCAGGAACGCCCGCAGCGCCTCCAGCGCCGCCTCCTTGCGGTCGTCGCCGGCCAGCGACATCGACAGGAAGTAGCGCGCCCTCGAATCGCCACCCTGCACCGCCGCCGCGAAGTCGCGCGCCGCGAGGTCGTAGTTCCGCTTGTAGTAGAGGTAGGCCCCGCGCAGGACGAACATCGACGGGTCCTTGTCCCCCGCCTGGATCTGCCGCGTCAGCTCGGCGATCTGCCGGTTGACCTCCCCGATGTTCTTCCCGTGACGCGTCGAAAGATCGGACATCGCCTTCTTGTTCTCGGTCCGCTTCAGGTAGATCGCGATCCGCAGGTCCAGGTACTTGACCTCTGCTTCGTTCAGCTCGATCGCGCGGTTGATCTCGGAGAGCGCCTTCGACGTGTCGTTCAGCTGCATCGCCGCCTGCGCGCCGTAGTAGTGAAGGAAGTCGCGGTCCTTCCCATCGTAGAAGCCGCGCACGCCCGCCTCGTCGCAGATCTCCGAGAGCTTCGCCCAGTTCTGATCCGCGAGCGCGTTCGTGCAGCCGTAGCGGAGATCGTGCGCTTCGTTGATCCCCATCGGCCCCTTCTTCTTCCACTCCTCGACGCGCGTCTTCTTCGCCAGCTCCGTCGGATTGACGATCTTCTCCGGCTTCTTTTCAGGCGTCACGGGGCCCGGCGTCCAGGCCGGGGCCGGGGTCGGCTTCTTGTCGGGCGTCTTCGTCGCGTCGCCGCCCGCGCCGGGCGCCGGCTTCGGCCGCGTCGCCAGCCATGACCCGACGACGATGAGCAGCACCGCCGCGGCCGCTCCAAGGACGAACGGCAGCTTCGAGCCCTTCGACTTCGGCGCGCGCGGGACGAAGACCGGGACTTCCTGGTGCGCGAGCACCTTGCGGAGATCCTCGAGCAGCGCCCCCGCCTCCGGGTAGCGCTGCTCCGGATTGAGCGCCAGCGCCCGGTGGATGACGTTCTCCGCCGAGCCCGCCGCCTGCGCGTTGTGCCGCGACGCCGCCTTCAGCTCCTTCGAGTGGAATCCTGCGTACGGCGGCACGGCCGTCGCGATCTCGTAGAGCACCTCGCCCATCGCGAAGACGTCGTCCAGCGGCGTCCCCGCCGTCCATCCGAACTCCGCGAGATGGGGCGCTTCGTCGCGGCCGACGAGGATCGCGCTCGCGCTGACGTGGCCGTGCGCTTCGCCCTTCGCATGAAGCGGCGCCAGGGCTGCAGCCACCCTCTCCATGATCTCGAACCCGCGCCGCACCGAGATCTTGTGCTCCACGATCAGCGTCTCGATGCTCTCCCCCTCGACAAACGCGGTGATTGCATAGGGGAGGCCCTCGGCCTCGCCGGCGGCCCAGAGCGGCACGAGGCCCGCGTCGTTCCGTCCGACCAGCCCCTTCAGCCGCCCGACGAAGGCGCCCCGCTCCGCCTCGTTCGCAAACGCCTCGGGGCGGAAGACTTTCACCGCGCATTCGTGGGGCACTTCCGCGCGCCGCGCCCGATAGGTCGTGCCGTGCACGCCGTGGCCGACTTCCCATTCGAAGTCGATCGTCGCGTGCAGCGGCTTCGGCACCGGCACCGTCGGCAGCGCCTTCTTTTCCTTCAGCGACAGGAACGAGTTGACGAGCCTCTCGAGCTCCCCCTCGTTCACGAGCTCCGCCTTCAGCAGGAACTCGCCCAGCGCGTCGACAGCTTCGGGGTCGCGCCTCGGATCGACGGGAGCCGATGCCGAGAGCACGCTGGCGCGATCGGCGGGCACGATTTTCAGTTCGACCAGCAGCGCCCCCACGCTCTTGCGCGCGTCCAGCTGCGCCGTGAAGACGCGGTCGAGATCCTTGACCGTCGCCGCTTTCTGCGAAAGGGCGCGGAACGCCGTCGCGAAATCCTCACGGGAGAGGCTCATGGTGCTCTACCCATAACTATAGCCCGTCCGGGCCGTTTTGCCCTGTCAATGAGACGAAGCCCCCTACCAGAACCTTACGGCGGCGATGGGGGCCGGTTTCGGACGGAACCATCCTTCTGATTTCTTCACGTTTTGCTTGCGGCCGCGTGTACAGGTTCGTAGATAGACATGCACATGGCACGGTTCGGGTTCACCTGATAGCGCGACGCACCCCTCCGAGTGGCGGGACCATTCACCCGTTCTGATCGCGTCGTGACGAGAACCTGACCATGTACAACCTGACTCCAAGCCTTCTGCCTCCTCCCTCCCACCTCCTCCCTGTCTTCACCTGATAAGAGGCGCTCCCCTTTCGCCGTCGGCGACCGGTTTTCGTCACCGATCCATGGAGCGTCTCATGCACCGAACCTCGATTCTCGCCGTTCTCCTCGTTCTCGGCTGTGACTCGAAGCCACCGGGCTCGAATCCCGGGCCCAAGGGCGCCGCTGGTGTCCTGAAATTCACGGCGATCCCGGGCGACAACACGACCGAGCTTCGAGAGAAGTTCAAGCCCCTGGAAGAGCACCTGACGCGGGTGCTCGGCATCAGGGTCGAGTACGTCCCGACGCTCGATTACAACGCCTCGGTCGAGTCATTCGTCAACGGCGACGTGCACCTCGCGTGGTTCGGCGGCCTCACCGGCATCCGCGCCGCCAAGGCCGTCCCCGGGGCGCGCCCGATCGCGCAGGGCAAAGTCGATCCCGAGTACCGCAGCTACTTCATCGCCAACAAGAACTCCGGCATCGACCCGGGCGACGGCTTCCCGATGGCGCTCGCCGGGAAGAAATTCACCTTCGGCTCCGACAGCTCGACCTCGGGACGCCTCATGCCCGAGTACTTCATCCGCAAGAACACCGGCAAGTCGCCGAAGGAGTTCTTCGGGGCCGAGATGAGCTTCTCGGGCAGCCACGAGAAGACCGCGGCGCTCGTCGAAGCCGGTACGTTCGACGCGGGGGCGATCGACTACAAGACCTACGACCGCCTCGTCGCCGAGAAGAAGATCCATGCCGACGTCTGCCGGATCATCTGGACCACGCCCCGCTATCCCGACTACCACTGGATGGTCCACCCGAAGATCGACGAGGTCTTCGGCGCCGGATTCTCCGACAAGCTCCAGTCGGCGATGCTCGCCATGACGGAGCCCAGGCTGCTCGAGGCCATCAACCGGAAGGAAGGGTTGATCGCCGCAAAACCCGAGGAATGGAATGTCCTTCGTGACCTTGCCAAAGAGCTCGGCCTCATCCGCTGAGGGAGCGGCGCCCGCCCCGGCCCATCTCGAGCTGCGGGGCGTGACGCACTCCTACAACGGCCATGCCGCCGTCGAGGCGGCCACTCTCGAGGTCCGCTCCGGCGAGGCCGTGGCGCTCGTCGGCCCGAGCGGCGCCGGCAAGACGACGCTCCTCCGGCTGATGAACGGCACGCTGCGGCCTTCCGTGGGTACCGTCGTCGTCGATGGGCGCACGCTCGGCGACCTCTCCGAGAACGAACTGCGCCGCGTCCGCGCCCACATCGGGTTCATCCACCAGGACCTCGACCTCGTCCCCAACCTCCGCGTTTCGCAGAACGTCCTCGCCGGAAAACTCGGGCGCCTCTCCTTTTTCCAGTCGCTGCGCGCGATGCTGATGCCGGCCCGCGCCGACCTGGAGCTCGCCCACCGGATCCTCGAACGCGTCGGCATCGCGGAGAAGCTCTTCGAGAGGACCGACACGCTTTCGGGCGGAGAGCAGCAGCGCGTCGCGATCGCGCGGGCGCTCTTCCAGGAGCCGACCGCGCTCCTCGCGGACGAGCCAGTCTCTTCGGTCGATCCGGCGCGGGCACGCGACACCGTGGCGCTGCTCACGTCGATCTCGCGCGAGCGGGGCCTCACGCTGGTCATGAGCCTTCACAACCTGGAGCTGGCGCGCGAGTTCTTCCCCCGCCTGATCGGACTGCGCGAGGGCCGGATCCTCTTCGACCAGGCTGCTGCGCAGGTGACCGACGCCCAGTTCCACCAGCTCTACGACTTGAAATGAAGATCGGCGGCACGCGTCGGATGACCCTCGCGGCGATCGCGATCGCCGGAGCGGTGGCGTTCGTCGCGCTCGGCCTGACGCCCGCCCAGCTTGTCCCGGGCCGGGGCGGCCTTGACGTTCTTTCGTCGTTCTTCGCCCGCGCGCTGTCGCCGGCCGTCGCGTACGAATCGAGCGTGCCCGAGGGCACCGCCCCGATCGTCGTGAAGGCGATCCAGGCGTCGCTCCGAACCGTCACCTTTGCGGTCGCGGGAATGAGCCTGGCGCTGCTGCTGGGAGTGCTCTTCGCGATCCCCTCCTCCCAGAGCTGGTGGCAGGGGGGCCGTCCGCGCCGCGCGCTGGGAACTGCCGCGTGGGGTGCGTCACGCACGGTCATCATGCTCATGCGCTCGGTCCACGAGCTGCTCTGGGCCGTCCTGTTCCTCGCGGCGTTCGGCCTCACGCCCTTCAGCGCCGTCATCGCCATCGCCATCCCCTACGGCGGCACGCTGGCGAAGATCTTCTCCGAGATGATCGACGAGGCGCCGCGGAACTCCGCGGAGGCGCTTCGCGCGGCGGGCGCGTCGCCGCTGCAGATCTTCTTCTTCGGCCTCGTCCCCCGCGCGCTCCCCGACATGTCGGCCTACGCGTTCTACCGCTTCGAGTGCGCGGTCCGCGCCTCCGCCGTCCTCGGCTTCTTCGGCTTCGAGACGCTCGGCTACTACATCCGCGGATCGTTCGACAACCTCCACTACGGAGAGGTCTGGACCTATCTCTACGCGCTCGTCCTCCTCGTGGTCGCCATCGATGTCTGGAGCGGCGCCCTTCGACGGAGGTTCGTCGCATGAGCCCCATCGACCGGCTCTGGCAGGCGCGTCCGCGCAGCCGATTCCTGCACGCGAGCATCGGGGCGCTGATCGCGCTCGCCGCGTTCGCGTGGCTCTTCGGCGATCTCGAAATCGGCGCGATCTTCGGCGCGGGACGCCGCGCGAACGTGGAGCGCTTCCTTCGCGACGACATCGTCCCGCCCGCGGTTCGCGAGCACGGGGCCGGCGCGCTGCCGGGCTGGGCCTGGCCGCTCTTCCGCGATCGCGGGCTCGCCGGCCTCGGCGCAACGCTGGCCATCGCGGTGCTGGCGATCGTGCTGGCCGCGGCGGGCGGCCTCGCGCTCACCCTGCCGGGGGCACGGACTTTCATGTCGCCCCAGGCATGGCTTCCGCATTCGAGCGCGCCGTCGGGCACCCGCCGGTTCGCCTGGGCCACGGCCGTCGCGATCGCGCGCGCCTTCCAGCTCTTTCTCCGGTCGATTCCCGAGTACATCTGGGCGTTCCTCTTCCTGGCAATCCTCGGGCCGAACGCATGGCCGGCCGTGCTCGCCCTCGCGATCCACAACGCCGGCATCCTGGGCAAGCTCGGCTCGGAGACGGTCGAGAACCTGGAGAGCCCGGCGCTTCGTTCCCTGCGCGGGCTCGGCGCCAGCCGCGCGCAGGTCGCCGTCACGGCGATCTTCCCGGCGGCGTTCGGGCGTTTCCTTCTTTACTTTTTCTACCGCTTCGAGACCTGCGTGCGCGACGCCACCGCGCTCGGAATGCTCGGCGTCGTCTCCCTCGGCTACTGGATCGCCGACGCGCGCGCGAAGCGGTTCTACGACGAGATGCTCTTCTACGTCCTGCTCGGCGCCGTCATCGTCCTGGTCGCCGATTTCGGCTCCGCCGCTGCGCGTCGTGCCGTTCGGAGGGCCGCATGAAGCCCTTCTCGTGACGCCGCCCTTGCCTCAGTCGCCGTTGGTGATCTGGCGAGGCGAGTGGTCCCGGTGGCCACCCCGGGCTTCAAACCCGGTGCACGGGCTGCAACCCCGTGGGTAGGTTCGACTCCTATGCCTCGTCGTGTGATGAAAATGAAAAGAGTCGCGGCCGAAGCCGCGACTCCGTTCCTTCACTGGCTGCAGGCTGCTGGCGACCGGCTACTTCTTCTTGCTCGGATCGTCGTCCGGGTTGACGTAGGTCAAGCCCCAGGGGCCGATCGTGGTGAGCTGGACCACCGTCTCTTCGCTCGCCATCGCGAAGTGATTGCTCTTCGGCGTGAACGACAGGTAGCTGCCGGGAGAGAACGCCTTCAGCTTGGCCTCATCGAACTTGTCGCCGAACCCCACGTGAAACTTGCCCGAGATCACCGTCACGCGCTCGTTGGCGGGATGGTTGTGCGCCGGAAGCTTGTAGCCGGCGGGCAGCTTCAGCCGCATGCAGAAGTACCCTTCCTTCTTCGGATCGCCCTCGAGGAGCGCCGCCTTTGCGCCCGCAGGCAGCATCGCCGGAGCGTCGCCCCACTTGACGTCGTCCGGAGAGACGAGGATGTGCTCCTGCTTCGCCTTCTCTCCGTCCTGCGCGACGCCTCCGGCGCCCGCCAGGACCACCACGATCGCCACCGCAAACAGCTTTCCGCTCATGGATTATCCTCCAAAAGTGAGTTCGAGATAATACGACAGTCAGGGCAGCGCGATCACTTTTCTCCACAACTCCCGCCCGATCCGCGCGCCGAACGTCATGCGGGTTCCATCGGCGCTGAAGGCGGGGTCGAAGATCACCCACTCGCCCAGCACGATCTCCGTGTCGCCCACGACCAGGAGCTTCACGCGATCGCGCTCGGCGAAGTAGACAGGCCGCCCCCGGCGATCGAACGACGGCCATCCGATCCAGTCGAACGGCTTGCCTCCCGCGACGCGGCTGAGACGCTGCTCCTCGATCACCCATCCGACGCGCTCGCCGTCGGAGAAGACCGACGTGACCTCGCCTCCGGCCGCCACCTCGCCCGCCCCGCTCACGATACGCCATTCCCCGTTTCGCCTCGCTCCGTACGCGACGCGGCCGTCGGCCAGCGCCGGCTTCGTGACTCGCTCGAACGCCGGCCCCGCCTTCCCGTCGAGAACGACGAACGACCGGAACTCGCTGTCCTCGGCAACATAGGCGACATGGCCGACCTTCACGACGATATTCCCCACCCAGCGGAACCGCGGACCGCGCGCGCCGTTAACGACAATCGACGCTCCCTCCGCGTCGCCCGCCGCGTACGCCACGATCGAGCCGTCCGCGCTGACGACGGGATTGCCGACGTGGTGGAAGCCGGGCCCCTTCTCGCGCCCGACGACGCACCACTGCGTCGCGCCCTTCCGCGCCGCATACGCGACAACGCCACCGTCGTCGCTCATCGCAACACCCGGGGAGACGGCGTCGAACGGCTCGCCCGCCACGCCGTCGATCACCGCGAGGTTCTTGCCGTCAATCCACGTCGCGAACGCGACGTGCCGCCCGTCGGCGCTGAGAAGGGGCCCTCAGACTCAGGTGTAGGGGCCGTAGTTGCGGTCACCGATCGTGAGGAACGCGCTCGCTACGCGGCGCTCGGTGTAGGCCGCCGTCGATCCATCGCGGCTGACCGTGAACCACCACGGATCGCAATCGGCGGGAAGGACGGCGACGAGCCGCTCTTCGACGCCGCCCGCCGGCGGAGTCGCACAGCCCGCGAGCGCGGAGAGCAGGAAAAGCAGACGTCGCATCGCGCCATGAAAGCGAGTCGTGTTGAGCCATGCAAGAGTCCACCGCCCTTCACGTGACGGCAGGGCTCATGGCCTCGCCGTTGGTGATTCAACTTCCATTTCGTGAACAGATAGGGAGACACTCATGTCCTTTGTTTCGCTCGTCATCGCGCTCATGCTCCAGGCCCCGGCCGATCCCCCCAAGCAGGATCCTCCGAAGCAGGATCCGCCGAAGGGCTTCGTCATCACGTCCGGCGACTGGAGCCTGAAGTTCTACGGATTCCTTCGCGCCGATATGTTCTACGACACCCAGCACCCCAACAACGTCCTGGTCCCGGCCGCGATCAAGGCCAACGAAAGCGACGCCACCGCCGCGGCGTTCCCCGGCGTCGCCGCCAGGAAGGGCTCCGAGGACTTCGAGATCAGCCCCCGCCTCACGCGGTTCGGCTTCGACATCACCGGCCCCATGATCGAGCGCCTCGGCGCCAAGGCGTCGGGCAAGATCGAGCTCGACTTCTACTCGACGAACGTCGTCTCCGACTCGCGTGCCGAGTTCCGCATGCGCCACGCGTACGCGAAGCTCGCGTGGGACGACGTCTACATCCTCGCGGGCCAGACGTCCGACGTCATCTCGCCGATCTTCCCCAGCGTCAACTCCGACCTCGTCATGTGGGGCGCGGGCAACCTCGGCGACCGCCGCCCGCAGTTCCAGTTCGGCTTCACGCCGAAGGTCGGTGAAGGCCAGGTCTCGGCCCAGCTCGAGATCGGCGTCACCGGCGCCAACGACAACCAGAACCTCGACGCAGCGGGCGTGAGCTACCTCGACGGCGTCTCGTCGGGCCTTCCGACGATCCAGGGCCGCCTGGGCTACAAGGGCCCGCACTTCTGGCTGAAGGAGAAGAAGTTCGAGATCGGCGGCTGGGCTCACTACGCCCAGGAGAAATTCGACCAGGTGGTGCCCTTCGGCGCCTTCACCGAGGACAAGTTCGTCTCGATGGCTTACGGCTTCGACGTCACGCTCCCGCTCTTCGACATGCTCGAGATCAAGGGCGAGGCGTGGTCGGGCAAGAATCTCGATGACGTCCGCGGCGGCATCTTCCAGGGCGTCACCAGCTTCAACGGCGGCACCGAGATCAAGTCGCGCGGCTACTGGATCGAGATCACCCTCAAGCCGGTCGAGTGGTACTCGTTCGGCGTCGGCGCGTCGGCCGACAACCCGATGAACGAGGCGATCGCCGCGCCGGGCGCAGGCACGACCGCCCCGACGGGCGCGCTCGCCAACCACATCCTCTACGTCGCCAACCGCTTCATGCTCGGCAACGGCCTGACCGTCGGCTTCGACGTCCTGCACTGGACGACCACGTGGGGCGGCGGCCTCGAGGACGGCGTCGACAACCGCATCAACATGTTCATCCAGTGGAATTTCTAGGCAATCCGCTGCACAAACCAGACGAGCCCGGCGCCGGCAGCAGCCAGCGAGCCGAGCCTCAAGATCCCCTTCCTGTAGAGCACCTCGCGGCGCCGCGCGAGCATCAGCAGCGGAAAGACGACGGCGACGACGGCGAGCTGCCCGAGCTCGACGCCGAGATTGAATCCCAGCAGCGCCGTCACTGGCCGCGTCAACTCCATCTCCACCAGCACCCCGCCGAAGCCCATCCCGTGCACGAGGCCGAAGACGAAGACCAGCAGCCACCGCCAGCGGTGCTTGTCCCGAGCGAGGCCGGAGGCCGAGTCGAGGGGCTGGTCCTTCAACGCGAGGTTCTCCAGCGCCACGTAGATGATGCTCGCCGCGATCACGGGCTCGACGAACGACGGCGGACCAATCACCCGCAGCGCCGTCAGCGCCAGCGTGATGCTGTGCGCAACCGTGAACGCCGTCACCAGCCGGACGACGCTGCCGAGCTTCGCCGCGATCAGGAGCAGCGCCACCAGGAAGACGAGGTGGTCCCAGCCCGTCAGGATGTGCTCCATGCCGAGCCAGACGAACGCGAGCAGCGACGGACTCGCCGTCCACCCGGCCTCCACGCGCTCGCCGTCGAACACCAGCGTCCGCCCATCGCTGAAGTCCGCGATGTGCTTGTGCTTCCTCACGACATCCCGGAACAGGTCGACGCGCAGCCTCAGCGCGCCGACCCGGCCCGAGAATCGCTGCACGACGTCGCGGGTCTTCCCCGACTCCGTGTCGCTCACCATCACCCTGGTGAGCGGCTCGCCGTCGCTCGTGATGACGAAGTGCTGCGCGAGATACTCCTCGAGCGGACCCTGAATCGCCGCGACGTCCTCGTTCGAGAGCCGGAGCGCGACGAGGATCTCGCCCTGCCGGACATCGATGCGCGACGACGAGATGCTCTCGTCGTGACACCGAAGGTCCTTCGTAGCGCCACCGGAGGGCGCGAAGAAGGGGAGAACCGAAAGCAGCAGGAGGATTCTCACTTCGCGAGCCCTTCGTAGACCGTCGCCCTCGAATGGACGCCCAGCGCCCGCTCGACCTCCGCCGCGCGGGCATAGACCGCCGGATGGCTCGTCTGGCGGAGCAGTTCGCGGAGAACCGTGCGCGCCTCGGCGGCGCGGTTCGCCCTCAAGAGCGTCAGCGCAAGCGTGTCGAGCGTCTCCGCGTCGCGCCGCGTCCCCGCCTCCTGCGTGATCACCGTGAGCGCCTCGGCGTCGCGTCCGCGATCGAGCAGCAGCCGCGCGAGCTGCGTCCCATGGCCGAACGGCTCGTCACGCATCATTCTTTCCGCGAGGTCGTAGAGCTCGTCGGCTTCGGTGCCGCGTTTCAACGCGGCCTTCTTCGCCATCCACACCGGTGCCTTCGAGAGATGGAACGCGGCCGAATAGCGGCGCTCCGCGTCGTCGATCCGCCCCTCGCGCGCATCGACGTCCGCGAGCAGGCCCAGGGCCAGTGCGTTCGCCGCATCGATCGCGAGTGCTGCTTCAAGGCACTCCCGCGCCTCGCGCAGCCGCCCGTACCGCAGATGATGGCGGCCAAGCCACGCGCGAACCTGCGCCGACAGCTCCGCCTGCCCGAACTCCTCGGCCTCGAGCGCGCGCGCAAAATCATGGAGCGCTTCGCGGTCCCGCCCCACCGCCGACATCGTGAGTCCATGGAGCGACCACGACGCGAGTGTCGGAATCGCATCGACCAGCCGATCGGCGAGTACCACCGCCTCATCGATCGCTCCGACGGCGAGATGCGTCGTGATCAGGAGGCCGATCGCGTCCTCGTTGCGCGGCGACTCGGCCAGGACTTCCTCCGCGAGCCGCCGACACTCGTCGAACCGGTGGCGCGACTGCGCGATCGCCGCGAGAACAAGCTTCGCGCCGGGATTTGAGAACGGCATCTTCTCGAGAGACTGCTTCGCCGTCTCCGCCGCCTTCTCTGTCCGCCCCTTCTTCAAGTAGAGCCCCGCGAGCGCGCCGAGATCGAGGCCGCCCTCCGGATTCCTCTGCACGCGCTGCTCGAGAAACGCGATCTCGGCGTCAGGGTTCACGGGCTTGGGGATGCGAAAGGGATACGGCCGGACCGCCGCGGCACGGCTGGTCATCGACCACGCCGCCAGGCCGCCACCCACCGCGACGACCGCCGCGGCGATCCAGGCACCGTATCTCATGGACTAGTTCGGAGTCGCCAGGAAGGGAAACGTCGACGCGCCGAGCGGCGCGCCCTGCCCGTTGAGCAGCTTGTGGCCGGGCTGCGCTTCGTTGCCACCCACGCCGGTGTAGCCGACGTTGTCGGCCGTCACTCCGCCGTTGGTCAGGACGGAGAGCGTGACGTCGATCACGTCGTCTTCGAGCTTCCGTCCGCCCACGGGCCGGACCACGCCGAGCGCTCCGACCGCCTGGGCGCCGTTCGGATAGGCCGCGGTGCCGGTGGCGCACGCCAGCGTCGTGTTGACCCGCAGCACGTCGGGAAGGAACGCGGTCGCGATGTCGCCGATGCGCGTCGGTGAGTTGCCCAGCGCCGTCAAGGTGCCGACCACCTCGTTCACGACGCTCGTCGAGCCGGCATCCGCGCTGGGCGGGATGCTGTTCCACGCATTCAGATTGGTGTTCGTGAGGACGAGGCCCTCGTTCACCGCGGGCCGCGCGAGCCGCTCCACCTGGACGTACGTCGTGACCACGCCGTCATCGGAACTCTTGCGGCATTTCGCCGCCGGGATGACCGCCGCGATGGCGATCGCCGCCAGGACAAGTCTTGTTGAGGTCATGTCGTTCTCCTGTGCCTATTGGCGGACCGAGATCGTTTCCCACACGTCGAAAACCGGGTCGGTGCTCGTCCCCTGGATGAAGGCGATCGGCACCCGGACCACGATCGCATTCGTGTTGTAACCCGCGGTGAAGTCGACCGCCGTCGCCGCCGGCTTGAAGGCGGCCGCCGGACCGATGCCCGCCAGCGCCGCCCGCACGCGGAAGTACGACTCGACGTCGAAGAAGAACGGATCCTCGTGCAGCCCCGAGTGCACCCGCAGCGTCGAGCCGCCGAGCGTGACGTCGTACGCCTCGTGCACGTACGCGCCGGCGCCGCCGATCGGCGTCGTCTTGATCGACTCCGTCCCGCCCGTGGCCACGCCGTTGTCGAACCGCGCGCCCGTCGTCGCCACGAACTCGGCGCCGTCGCGGATCGCCGTCACGGTCACCGCCTGGCGGTTGGCCCCGTCCGGCGCGCCGAACTCGAACCGCAGCGTGAAGTTCTCCGAGCCGGTCGCCGCGCCGTTCAACGAGGCGAGCGGCAGGCGCCCGACATGGAACTCGTACCGCGCGTTCGTGCTCCAGTAATACTGCTGGCGGGCCACCGACCGCGGGTTGGCGCACATGACGAACACCAGGTTGCCGCTGTCGCCGCCGACGCCGGTCTGCCAGTCCTCGCGGAACACGTACAGATCGGTGAGGTTCAGGTTCCGGCCCTTCAACTCCGTCTCGCCGTCATCGTGGTCCGACGCCTTCACGCCGGCCAGCCACAGCCCGCCAACGACGGCGATCGCGAGCCCGCCCGTCATCGCTTTGCGCACAGTCTGCCCTCCACGTAAGAGATTCAATCCCGACCACGGCTCCCTTACTCCCTTACGCGGAGCAGGCAAAGACGGATTTAAACTGCTATCGTCTCTTCATGGAAAAGCGACTCACCGACCTCGCCTCCTCCGGAGGCTGAGCCGCCAAGCTCTCCGCGCGCCAGTTGAAAGGCGCGCTCGACGGGCTCAGCATCTACACCTCGCCCGACGTCCTCGAAGGCTACGAGACGCTCGACGACGCCGGCATCGTCCGCCTCACCGACGAGATCGCCCTCGTCCAGACGCTCGACTTCTTCCCGCCCATCGTCGACGACCCCTACGCCTTCGGCCAGATCGCGACGGCGAACTCGCTGAGCGACGTCTACGCCATGGGCGGCCGCCCGATCACCGCGATGAACATCCTCGCCGTCCCCGTCGACGACGTCGGCCCCGAGCGCCTCCGCCAGGTCCTCCAGGGCGGCGCCGACAAGCTCCGCGAGGCCGAGTGCTCGCTCGTCGGCGGCCACACCGTCAAGGACAAGGAGCTGAAATTCGGCTGCTCGATCACCGGGCTCGTCCATCCGAAGAAGTTCTGGTCGAACGCGACGGCGCGCGTCGGCGACCTTCTCGTTCTCACCAAGCCGATCGGCAGCGGCATCCTCACCAACGCCTTCAAGGCCGGAAAGCTCTCCGACGAGATCGAGCGGCGCGTCATCGCCTGCATGGCGACGCTGAACCGCACCGCCTGCGAGGTTGCGATCCGCGTCGGCGGCGTTTCCGCCGCGACCGACATCACCGGCTTCGGCCTCGTCGGCCACGTCGGCTCGATGGCCCGCGGAAGCAAGGCGACGATCCGGATCGACACGGCGAAAGTCCCGCGTTTCGACGAGGCGCTCGCCTTCGCGAAGCAGGGCGTCAAGACCGGCGGCGGCCGCACCAACCGTGAGTACGTTGCCGGCCACGCCGAGACGGCGTCCGGCATCGCGCCGGAGCTCGAGGAGCTCATGTTCGACCCGCAGACCTCCGGCGGCCTGCTGCTCGTGATCGCGCCCGACAGGGCCGACGCCCTCGTTCGCGAGCTCAAGGCCGCGAAGACGCTCGCGTCGTCGGTCATCGGCGAAGTGCTGCCGCGCGAGGGCGAGCTCTACGTGAAACTGGCTTGAGCACGAAGGACGAAGCGCGGTCTTCCGTCTTCCGACGTCCGTCTTTCCTTCCGTCCGTCTTTCCTTCCGTCGTCTTTCCTTCCGTCGTCTTTCTTGCGCCTTGTGTCTTTCCTTCTGCCTTCCCTCTTCCGTCTTCCGACTTTCCTCCGGCTACTGCTTCGCCTTGAGCCCGTTGATCTCCAGCTTTCCCTTTTTCACGTCGACGTAGAGATTCCCGTCCACCGCGATCCCGTTCTGCCCGCGGCTGCGCAGCGGATGCGCCTTCCCGTCGAGGGAGACCCGCACGTCCTGGTCGGGCTTCAGCGCCGCCGTCACCTCGTGCCACTTCCCGTCCGCCGGAATCGCCAGGTCGCTCCCGACGCGGTCCCCGTTGAACCGGAAGCTGAAGATGGCATCGCTCCCCTCCGACGCCTTCACGCGGAACGTGATGTCCGCCACTTCGAACGGGAGCATCGACCGCGCCGCGAACGGCCCGTCCGCCGTCAGCATCCCCTTGTCGAAGCTCCACTTGTCGGCGCCGGCCAGCACCTTCCAGCCGTCGAGCGAGCCATTGAAGAGGTCGGTCCACCGCGACATCGCGGGCGGCGGATCGATCGGCTGGATCTTGATGTCGCGGAAGAGCGTCACCCCGCCGGCGCGCACGTCGAACCACAAGTAGCCCGGCACGACCGTCCCTGAACGCGGCTCGACCTTGATCGGCACGCCGTCGATCGACGCGCTGACCCGCTCCTCAACGGCCACCAGCTCGAACTTGCGCCATCCCCCTTCGCCCGAGAAGAGCCACCATTCGATGACCGCGTCGACGCCCGACCGGAACTGGACGCGCGTGAACCGTCCCCGCTCCAGCTTGTAGTCGAACGAAAGCCGGCCATTGCGGAACTTCTTGTCGGTGATGATCTGTGCCGTTTCGCGGTCGCCGTTGCCGACCGACTCGCCCCGAAGCGCGCCGCCCTCGGCTCTCCAGCGGTCCGCGGTTTCCGGCCGCCAGCCTGCCAGCGTGCGCCCGTTGAAGAGCGCGACCGCGGGACCCACGCGCGGCTCCCGCTTGTCGACGGCCGCCTTCTTCGCCCACGCCGCGTCCATGACCCCTTCGAGCGTCAGCCGCTTCAGCCACGCCTTGGCGTTGCCGGTCGACTGGAGCCGGAACTGGAGCGCCTCGTTGAACGGTTCGACGGCGCGCGTCTCATCGACGGCACCGGCGACGACCCGCAGGCTCCGCCCCTTGAGCACGAGCTTGATCGTCACTTCCTGGCCCAGGGCGGCTGGCGTACCGCGCCCCGAAAACAGCGGCTCGCGCGCCCGCCGGTCGCCGACGCCGATCGCGCCCGTCTGCGGCACCCAGTTCACGTAGAACGGGTCGATCCAGAGCGCCAGCGTCCCCGTCGCCGGGCCGTCGGCCACCAGCCGCAGCTCGACTTCGACACCGCCCCGCCACGCCGGGCCTGCACTCACCCGCACGTTGACGATGTGAAGCCCGTCGCTCAGCCGCCTGACCTCGTTCCCTTCGATGTCGCCCGCGTTCACCATCTGCTGCTCGACGAACCAGTCCGCCATCTCCGCGTCCGTGGCGAAGCCGTACTCGAGATGCGTCTCCGCGCCGGCCGCGCGCTCGACCGTCGCGTGCACGAGCGAGAGAACGTCGATCCCCTTGAGCTCCAACCCGAGCCGGACCTGCTCGATCTCCTCGCGCGCCGCTTCGGCCGCCTTCGTTCCGCCCAGCTCGCCGTCGATCAGCGCCAGGAGGTCGCGCGTCTTCTTCTCGTCCTTCGACTTGCGCAGCGCCTCGATCGCGGCGATCGCCGCGCGCTCGCGACGCTCGACGGCCAGCGCGTCGAGCAGGGGCGCGATCGCCTCGACGCGGTCCGGCTTCCCGCCCTGGAGCACGGTCGCGATCGCGAGCGGCCCCGCCTCCATCCCGCCCTTCCGCGCCGCCGCGAGAACCTCGGCCATCGCGAGGTCCTTCATTCGATACGTCGTCTCCGCGTTGTATTCGATGACCTTCGTGACCAGCCCGTCGCCGCGCACTCCGATGATCTCGACTTTGACCGTCGAGCCGCTCGCCAGCTGAAGCGTCGTCTTCTCGCCCGTCCGCTGTGCAAACCCCGCCAGCGCCCTGGCGAGGAGGTCATCGAGCCCCGCGATCGCCCGCGCGATGTCGTCGAGGCCCGCCGCCGACCGGGCCAGGCTCTTCGCCTTCGTCACGTCGTCCGACAGCAGCGCCGAGGCGATCGACGCGATCAGCGCGGCCGGTGAATCGGGGGGCGGCTTCACCTCGACCGGCGGCGCCGCCAGGGCCGCGATCGCCTCATCGACCTTCGCCGCGTAGTCTGCGAGGCCGAACGCCAGCGCCTCCTCGAACACCTTGCGGGCGTCGTCGCGCGGAAGGCCGCGCGCCCGCTCCACGAGCTGCTCCCACGCCGCGGCGGCCAGGCGGGCGATTTCCGCCTTCAGCCACGTCACGCGGCCGTTCACCGCCGTCGCGTCAAGTTCCGGATCGACTTCCAGGAGCCGGAGCGCCGTCCCGAATTTCAAGGTGCGGCACTGCTCCGCCACGCCCGCATCGAGCGCGATCATCACCTTGACCGTCTCCGCCGTGCGAACGGCGTCGAGCTCTACGCGCAGCCGCCGGGCGCCGTCCGCCTCGGGGGCGGCGCCGTGCGCGGCGAGGAACGCGTCGCACGCCTTGACGTTCGTGAGGTACTGCCGCGGGGCGCGGAGCACCTGCGCCTTGAGCGCCTCGAACGCCTCGCGCACGCCGGTGTCGGCGACGGGCTTGGGCTCCGCCGGGGGAGACGCGCGATGGTCGAGCTTCGCCCGCTTCTCATCGATCGCGCGCTGCACGGCGGCGCGCTCTTCGACGGTCTTCGCACTGGCGAGCCGGGTCTGCAAGTCGGCCAGCTCGCCGCGCAGCGCGTCGTTTTCGGCCCGGCCCGACCGCAGGGCGACGAAGAGCGTCAGCCCGAGCGCCGCCGCGAGGACCGCCGCGAAGGTCGCCATCAGCCAGGGTTTTCCTTTCACCCACCGGACGGTCCGCGTCACACCGCCGACCGGCACCGCCGCGACCGCTCGGTGCTCGAGGAACGCCTTGAGGTCCTCGGCCATTTCGCCCGCGTCCTTGTAGCGCCGCGACGCGTCCTTCTCGAGGCACTTGAGCACGACGGTTTCGAGGTCCTGCGGGAGCCGCGGGTCGATCACGCGCGGCGCCACCGGCTCAACGGTGATGATCCGGTTGAGCATCTCGTAGACCTGCGGCGCGTCGACGACCGGCCGTGCCGTGATGAGTTCGTAGAGCACCGCGCCGAGCGAGTAGACGTCGCTGCGCGGGTCGAGCCGCTGGTGCCCCTTCGCCTGCTCGGGCGACATGTAATGCGGCGTGCCCAGGATCGTGCCAACCTGCGTGAGCTTCTCCCGCAGGTTCACCGGCTTGGCCAGGCCGAAGTCGGTGAGCGAGACCTTCGGCCCCTCCGCCGGCCGCGACAGGTCGACGATCATGTTCGACGGCTTGATGTCGCGGTGGATGATCTGCTTCTTGTGCGCGGCCGCCAGCGCGTCGGCGGCCGCCGCGACGATTTCTACCGCGACGCGCGTCGAGAGCCGTTTCCTCTTCATCACGCGGTCGAGCGGGTCGCCGGCGATGAAGTCCATCACGATGTAGGGCTTGCCCTCGTGCTGGCCGTACTCGTGCACCGCGACAAGCCCCGGATGGCGGATCGCCCCCGCCATCTGCGCCTCGCGCTGGAACCTCTCGACCGCCGTCGGGTCCTCGTTCGTCAGGACCTTGATGGCGACGTGGCGCTTCAAGTCTTCCTGCCACGCCTTGTAGACCATCCCCATGCCGCCGCGGCCGAGTTCGGAAAGGAGGACGTACTTGCCGATGCGGCCCTTCATCGCTTCGACCGGCTTCGGCGTCGCGGCCGGAGCGGGCGGGATGAGCACCGTCGCCCCCGTGGGCTTCACCATCAACTCCACGGTGTCGCGCGACAGGACCCCGTTCTCGATGAGCAGGTCGGAGTACGACTTTTCCGTCGTCCGGTTCGCGGTGACGAGCGAATCGACCTGCTCGCGGGTCAGGTATCCCTGCGCCACGACGGCATCGAGCAGCTTCCGGTCGGTTTCATTCACGGCTGTGGTTTGACGCGGCTTTAGTGAGCCGCGGTCCCATTTTTAATACACAAATCTAGCGCTTCAGCTTCGCCGCCTCGGCAATCGCGCGCGCGTACCGGGGATGAATCTCGATCGCCCTACGGATGTCCTTCAACGCGTACTCGTCGCTCCCCAGCTGCTTCAGCATCAGCCCCCGCCACAGGAACGCCTGGTAGTAGTTCGGCCGCACGTCGATGGCGTTCGTCAGGGCCTGGAGCGCCTCGCGCCCCGGCGATTTCCGGAACTGCGCCAGACCCACGACGACGAAGAACTCCTCCGCCTTCGCCGTCCGTGCCGACGCGTACTCGACCGCCCCGTCGTAGTCCCCCGCCGCGACGAACCGCCACGCCTCGATGAGCTCGTTCTCGAGCGCCCCCTCTTTCACGCGGCGCCCGAGCCCCGGCATCTCCTCGAAGATCCGCCGCGCGCTTGCCAGCAGGAAGACTCCCTGCTCCTCGCGCCCCGCGAAGAGCTCCTCCGCCGCCTCCTCGACATACGCACGCGCCTGGCCCAGCCGCCCGGCCACCGTGCTGCCCCGGTCGAGCTCGACCGCGCGCCCATACTCGCGCCGGGCCACGTCGTAGTTGCCCCAGAGCAGCTCGATCCGACCCAGGACGATGTGCGCCTCCGCCGTGTCGGCAAGGTCGATGCTGCCGCGCACGCTCGCCGCCGCGCCGGCGAGATCGCGGAAGAACGTCTCGGAAAGCGTCGCGCCTTTCTTGTACAGGTTCACCCGCGACTCCTCGATCAGGCTCCGCGCCTTCTCGATCACCCGCCGCGCCGCATCAACCCGCGCGCCCTTCAGCGTCACGAGCCGCTCTTTCACGTCGGCCCCGAGCTTCGCCGCGTCGTCCAGCGCCCGCTTCACGTCGTCGAACTTCCCACGCCTCAACGCTTCATCGGCCGCGGCGAGGAGCTCGGTCCGCTCGCGGTCGATGCGCGACGTCTCCTGCACCGTGCGCCACAGCCGCCATCCGGCGAAGGCCGCGAGCAGCAGCACCGCGACGCCGACCTTCTGCCAGCGATTCACCCGGAACCGGCGCGACACCGGCTCGCCCCGCAGCACCCGGTCAAGGTCATCGGCGAGCTGCTTCGCCGTCTCGTACCGGTGCTCGCGCGCGTCCATCGCCTTCAGGATCACCGTCTGGAGATCGACCGGGATCGACGGATTCACCAGCCGCGGCGGCGGCGGCGGCGGCACCTCGAGCCTCGAGATCAGCTCCAGCGTGCTGCGCGCTTCCACCGGCGCCCGCCCCGTGGCCAGCCGGTAGAGCGTCGCGCCCAGCGAGTAGACATCGGCCGCCGGACCGACCGATTCCCCCGCCGCCTGCTCACGGCTCATGTAAGCGAGCGTCCCCGCGATCGTGCCGCTCAACGTTTCGGCGCCGATCGGCTTCGCGAGGCCGAAGTCGACGACGTGCACCTCGCCGCCGACCCGCATCAGGTTCCCCGGCTTCACGTCGCGGTGGACGACGCCCCGCCGGTGCGCCCAGTCGAGAACGTACGCCGCGTCACGGACGACGCGCGCCGCCTCGCGCGGCTCCAGCGTCAATCCTTCCAGCGACGCCCCGTCGAGGTACTTCATCACGATGAAGGCGACGCCATGCGCCTCGCCGACGTCGTAGACCGGCGCGATCCGCGGATGATCGAGCCGCGCCGTCATCTGCGCCTCGCGCTTCAGCCGGCCGATGTCGCCGGACGACGCGAGCACCTTGAGCGCGACGAGCCGACGCAGGTCGGGATCCCACGCGAGCCAGACGCGCCCGAGTCCGCCGCGCCCAAGCTCGCGAATCAGCCCGTACTTTCCGAAGCTCTGCTCGAAGTCGACGTCGCGGCCGGCTTCGAGATCGCGCACCATCGAGTCGGCGGAGGCGCGCTGCTCGTCCCGCTCCTCCTTGAAGAGCGTGGTCAGGCGATCGAGCGCCGCGTCATCGATCATCGGAAGAGCTCGCGCATTTCATCGTCGAACTCGACATCGCTCTCGCACGACTCCCGCACCAGCCGCCGGACGATCTCGCGCAGCTTCGCCTTCGCGAGATGAAGATGATTCGTCACGTCGCTCTCGCGGATTCCCATCGCCTCGGCGATCTCGCGGTACGTCGTGGCATGCAGGTAGTACCGGCGGAAGCAGTCCGCGACGACGGGCCGCTCGCTGCGCGCCAGCTCGTCGATCGCGCGCTCGAAGAGGACCCGCCGCCATTCGCGCTCGAAGAGGTCGTCCGTCGGCGCGATCACGGCGTCATCGACCAGCTCCACTGGCGCGCCCGCACGCTTCAGCCGCGACGCATCGCGCTTCGCGTTCCTCAGGAAGTTGTCGAGCGCCGCGCGCAGGAAGGTGCGGAACCGCCCCCGCTCCGGCGAGTAGCTCTTCATGCCGCCGTCGAACATCGCGGCGAAAAACGTCTGCGTCAGATCCTTCGCCTCCTCGACCGGCTTGTTCCAGCGGAACCGGATCGACCGGTAGACCGGCCGCCAGTAGAGCGTCACGAGCTCGTTCCAGCTCTCGAGGTACTTCGGATCGCCCGGCGCCTGCGCCGTCAGCACCACCGACCAGCGCGTCGGCTCGAACGTCGCCGGCCCGGCCGCCATCCGCGTCTCGTCCACGACACTATTGAACCGTCTGGAGGGGCGCTCTTTACCGGCAAAGACACGTCCAGATCGGATTGTCGGTTCTCTGAGCGTAGACTAATCAGGTGCACCCGGTGGTCGTTCGGTTCGCTGAGGTCCGAGGGTCGATCGCATGAGCGAGGAGGCGAGTTCGGCGTTCCGGCGCTGGTGCGAGGACAAGAACTCGGTCGCGGCGCTCGAGGCGCTCGACCGGATCCTGGCGGCCGAACCGCGCTCGGCGCTGGCCTGGTTTTTCAAAGGCACGATCCGGCTCGCCGGCGGGGACGCGCGCCTCGCGATCAAGGACTTCGACCGCGCCATCGGCGCCGATCCGTCGCTCGCGGTCGCCTGGGCGAACCGCTCGCGGGCAAGATCCGCGGCGGGCCAGGTGAGGAAGGCGATCGCCGACGTCGAACGAGCGATCGCGCTCGATCCCAACGACCCGGCCCTTCCGGCGTGGCGCGATGAGCTCGTGACGCGGAATCCGCCGCTGGGGTGGCGCGACTGGGTCCCTTTTGTCGTCTGCGTCCTGGCGGCCGCCGGCAGCGGCTACCTCGTCGGGCGGGGCGGGCCGGGGACGCACGAAAACCCGGGCATCGCGGAGATCGACCAGGCCAGGCCGCCGGACCGCTGCTCCTACAAGAGCTGCGACCGCGCGGCGACGGGAAGTCATGAGCTCACGATCGAATCGGCGGGCGAGCGGCGAGCCACGGGCGGGGGACACACCGAGGTGGGCCCCGGCCGCGCGAGCGAGGCGAGGCTCGGACTCTGCGACGAGCACGCCGCGTGGCACAAGGAGAAGCGGTGGCCCAACGTGGCCTGGGTTCACTGGGGGATGACCGCGCTCGTTACGGTCGTCGGCGCGATGATCGCCTTCGTCGCGCTTTATCTCATGGGCGCCGTAAAGGTCTGACGCTGATCCCCAAAACTGAGCGATGGCGGCCGGGGTACTATCCGCAGAAACCGCGATGAAGAACCTGGTCGTTGCCGTCACGCTCCTCTTGATGTCGCCGCTCGTCGATCCCGTCCAGCAGGGGAAGACCACCTCCCTCATTCCGGAAGAGCGCCGGATGGAATGGAAGCCCGGAGTCCCGGGCGGAATCCCCTCCTACCCGGGCTTTGCAAGCGTGAAGGCGGCACCCTACGGCGCCAAGGGCGACGGCCGCACGGACGACACGGCGGCCATCCAGAAGGCCCTCGACGACTGTCCGGAGGGGAAAGCCGTTCTCTGTCCGGCGGGCACCTACCGGCTGACGGCCTCCCTGACGTTCTCGCGCGGGATCGTGATCCGCGGCGAAGGGCCGGAGAAAACGCGATTGGTCAACGAGGCGACCACCGGAAACGCCCTCTCCTTCGCCAACTACGACAACGAGGTCATCACGAACGTCGTCAAGGGCGCCGTGAAGGGCTCGACGTCGATCGTCGTCGAAGACGCGTCGCGACTCCGACCCGGTGACCTGCTGCTGGTCGACCAGCTGAACGACCCGGACGTGGTGAACATCGAAGGTGAGGGCGGCACCTGCCGATGGGCGTCGCGCGCGGACGGCAGGCGCGCGATGGGGCAGCTGGTCGAACTGACGAAGAAAGAGGGCAACACGCTCACGCTCAGCCGTCCGCTGGCGATCACGTTCAAGGAGTCGCTCACGCCGCAGGCGCTGCGGACCTCCGACAGGATCATCCGCCGCGCGGGCGTCGAGGACCTCTACCTCGAAACGACGAAGCGGCGAACCGACCAGACCTCGTCGATCAAGTTCTGGAACGCGGTCCACTGCTGGGTGAGGAACGTCGAGTCGAGCCGGGGCTGGTTCGACGGGCACGTCACGGTCAAGAAGTCGCTCGGCTGCGAGATCCGCGACAGCTACTTCCACCACGCCCACGCCTACGGCTCGGGCCATGGCTACGCGGTGCTCATCACGGGCCAGAGCACCGACACGCTGGTCGAGAACAACCTGTGCTACTACCTCAACACCGGTCCGCAGGTCGCGTGCGGCGGTCCGGGAAACGTGATCGCGTACAACTTCTCGTTCCAGACCTGGGGCCGCGACTACCCGAAGACCGACTGGGCCCACTTCGATCTCAGCCAGCACGCCGCGCACCCGTTCCTGACCCTCTACGAGGGAAACCAGGTCGGCACCGTCTCCTTCGACTTCTACTGGGGATCGTCGAGCCACAACACGCTCTTTCGCAACGCCATCGACATGAAAAACCCCCGCATGGATGGGCAGCAGATGACGCGGAACATCGTCGCGATCCGGATCGACAAGTTCAGCCGTTTCAACAACGCGCTGGGGAACGTCCTCGGCCACGAGGGCATCAAGGCCGAGGCCGAAAGCGAAGGACAGTCCGGTTTCACAACGCCTCTCGTCTGGAGCCTCGGCCACCCGGGCGATCCCGAGGTGAAGAAGACGCTGTTGCGCCACGGCAATTTCGACTGGGTCACCAGGCAGGTGCAGTGGGACCCGAAGATCGCCGACCACAAGCTGCCCGACTCGCTCTACCTCGCGTCGAAGCCGGCGTTTTTCAACAAGCTGCCGTGGCCGCCGATCGGTCCCGATCGCAAGCCGATGGTCTCGTCGATTCCCGCCCGCGAGCGGTTCCTCAAGATCCCGGCCGCGGAGCGCGAGGCCCAGGACCTGCTCTACCTGGGTGAGTTTCAGCTCGCCGCGGGGGACAAGCCGGAAGCGCGGAAGGCGTTCGAGGAAGTGCTGCGGAAGTACGGCGGCAGTTCCTCGGCAGCCGCCGCGCGCCGAGGCTTGGAAGAAGCGAAATGACGCAAGCCGTCAGAAGGTCAGAGTCAGCCCGGGCCCGCTGATTAGAAGCGGAGGCCGAAGGCGATCTCGAAGGACGCAACCGAGGCAGGGAGGCTGTCGAACGCGAGGTCGCCTTCCTTCGGCGGACCCTGCGAGCGCAGGCCGAAGCCGAGCTCCCCGAACAGGTGGCCGAGCAGGACGCCGACCCGCGCGCCAATGTCGAACGCGAACGACGAGCTCGCCTTGAAGACCGTGATGTCCAGGGGCGCGCCCGAGATCGTCAGGACGCCGTCGACCTTCTCGTAGCTGACGATGCCGAAGCCGGCGTGAAACTCGACGTAAAAATTCTTGTCGACGGAGAGGATCCCCTTGCCGCCGAACAGGAAGCTGCGGACGTTCATCGTGTCGGGCTTGAGCGTGTCGCCGACCGCGTCGCTCCACGATTCGCCCCGGTACAGGTCCCAATTGAGGGCAAGGTAGCCGCCGACATCGACGTGGCCCGTGGGCCAGAGGAAAGCGCCTTCGAGGCCGAACCCGGAGCCGGCACCGAAGATGTCGCTGTAGTCCAGGTCGAGGCCCGAATCGACCTCCCCGGCGATTGCGGAGGCGCGGAAGACGATGTCAACCGCCGCGCGCATGTCGCCGTCGCCGCGATCGATGACGGGGATGGAGACAGCCTCCTGGGCGGCGGCCCAGGCCGGCAGGGCCGCGAACGCAGCAAAGGCGAGGGCAAGGGGGGCGAGCCGCATTGGAGTTCGGCTAGTGTACAACCTGGGGCTGCGGGTGGTTCCGGATTCCTCGACTAAGGCTACAACGCTACTTCAGCATTCAGTTCCCCGCTGGAAGTGCCGATTAATAGAAGTAGGCACTCGGAGAGGGGGAAACGATGCGGGCCGAAGATCTTTTGCCCTTGCGTCCTGCGCTGGAC
>Ga0247727_10000498_pt1 | contig 95479 bp, 67 predicted proteins | sample WisWelCaveWW1625_FD_202498 | JGI IMG/M metagenome (GOLD analysis project Ga0247727, IMG submission 202498) | Biofilm microbial communities from Wishing Well Cave, Virginia, United States - WW16-25 | ecosystem: Environmental > Aquatic > Deep subsurface > Groundwater > Cave microbial mat | place...
CTGGCAAGCTCACCTCAGAGCCCGAATTTCAGGCTCATCGACCATTGGAATGAAACCGAGATTTCAGGCTCATCTTGTATTGGAATCAAATCGAGGTTTCAGGCTCATCCTTGGATTGGAAAATGCTGGGCGGCGTCGCGGAGGCCGGGAGGAGTCCGCATGGCGATTGTCGACGCCATGGGAGGCGGTGTCCGGCATCGGACATACTTATGATATGATGCGATTATGAAGAGGACCACCATCGTCCTGCCAGACGAGCTCCACGAACGTCTCCGCCGCGAAGCCTTTCTCAAGCGAACCAGCGTCAGCCGCCTGATTCGCAACAAGCTCGACGGCAAGCCGGACGCTGCCGCGCGCCGCCGCCAGGACCCCCTGCTGGTGGTCTCCGGAATCGGCCGCAGCGGACGGCTGACCCAGGGCATCGATGAAGCACTCTACGGCCGGTAGCCTTAAGCGCCTCTTTGTCGACACCTGGGGGTGGCTGGCGCTGGAGGACTCCGCGGACCCGGCGCATGCTGCGGTCCTGAATCAGCGGCGCGGCGACGTCGCCGCGGGCGTCCTGTGGATCACGACCGAATACGTGCTGGACGAGACCATCACCCTGCTTTTCCGCCGCTTGCCGTTCCGCGAGGCGGAACGGTTCTGCGCCGGGGTCTTCCGCACTCGTGACGCCGGCTTGCTCGACATCCAGGCGGTCACGCCGGAGCGCTTCGCCGCCGCCTGGCGCCTGCGTCTGCTCTACCGCGACAAGCCATCCATTTCCTTCACAGACCTCACCAGTTTCGTCGTCATGAAAGAGCTGGGGACTACCAGGGTGCTGACGGCGGATGCGCATTTTCACCAGGTCCAGCGCGGCTTTGAGCTTGTGCCTGGTAACGTGGCCGGCTAGCTCTCGGCTTCGCTACGATATCGGCAGCGAATGCATGTTCGTACTTACGGCCAGGCCGGGCCGCCCGTGGTGGTTCTGCACGGAGGCCCCGGCGCGCCGGGACACATGGCTCCGGTGGCGCGAGCCTTGGCCGACGCGTTCCGGGTTTACGAGCCGTTCCAACGCGGGAGCGGCGGCGTCCCGCTGCGCGTCGCCGATCACGTCGCCGACTTGCGCGAACTGGTCGAATCGCTCGGTGCGGGCGCCCGGCCGGCGCTGATCGGTTCCTCCTGGGGTGCGATGCTGGCGCTGGCGTTCGCCGCCGCGCATCCCGACTTGCCTGGTCCCCTCGTGCTGATCGGTTGCGGCACCTTCGACCGGATGGCCCGGGCGCGCATGGAAAAGATCCTCGACGAGCGCACCGCGCCTCGTCTGCGGCAGCGTCTCGAGCGCCTCGCCGGTGAGATTCCGGAGGCCGACCGGCGTCTGATGGTACGCGCCCGGCTGGTGTTGCCCCTTTACTCCTGCGACCTGGTGACGAGGGATCTCGAATCGGAGGCATGCGACGCGCGCGCCCATGAAGAAACCTGGGCGGACATGCTGCGTCTCCAGGACGAAGGAGCCTACCCGGCCGCATTCTCGGCGATTCGAAGCCCGGTTCTCATGCTGCACGGCGCCGAGGATCCTCACCCGGGGCGACTGATCCGGACCAGCCTGGAGCGCTACATCCCGCACCTGGAGTATCGCGAGTGGGAGTGCTGCGGACACTATCCCTGGCTCGAGCGGGCCGTGCGGGACGAGTTTTTCACCGTGCTCCGTGGCTGGCTGAAGCATGCGGCCGCTCCTCACGATACAATCGAGCGATGAACTGGCGTGGAGCCTGCTGCGCGGCGGTTGCCCTGCTGGCGTGGAGTGCGAGCCGACCCGCGGAAATCCCGTTTGAGAAGCACACCATCGATCTGGGCGCCAGCGAGACCTGCGCCGTGGCTGACGTGGACGGCGACGGCCGCCTGGACATCATCTCCGGTGAGCACTGGTACCAGGCGCCGGGCTGGCGCAAGAACCGCTTCCGCGAGCTCGACTACACGAACTCCTACGTCGACAACTTCAGCGACCTGGCCCTGGACGTGGACGGCGACGGCCACGTCGACCTGGTCAGCGGCGCCTGGTTCAGCCGCCGCCTCGCCTGGTTCCGCAACCCCGGCCGCGGCGCGGGCATGTGGAAGGAGCAGATCATCGATTCCGGGCACAACGTCGAGTTCGCCTTCCTGGTGGACCTGGATAACGACGGCCGGGCGCGGGAAGTGCTGCCGCAGTACGGCGGGCAGAAGTCGCCGCTCGCCTGGTACGAATTCCGCGGCGGCGCCTTCGTGAAGCACGTGGTGAGTCCCACCAGCTTCGGCCACGGCATCGGCGCCGGCGACGTGAACGGCGACGGAAGGGCCGATATCCTGACGCCGAAAGGCTGGTTCGAGGCGCCGGCGGACCCGCGCGCCGGGCAGTGGATCTGGCACGCGGAGTACGAGATGGGGTCGCTCGGCTTCCTCCACGTGCTGGACGTCAACGGCGACGGCCGCCGTGACATCGTCACCTCGATGGCGCACGACTATGGCGTGTTCTGGCTCGAGCGCGGCGAAGGCGGCCAGTGGAAAAAGCAGGCGATCGACGAGAGCTGGTCGCAGGCGCACGCGCTGACGGTGGCGGACCTCAACGGCGACGGCCAGCCGGACCTGCTCACCGGCAAGCGCTACATGGCGCACAACGGCCGGGACCCGGGCGAGCGCGAGCCGCTGGGGATCTACTGGTACGAATACCGCAAGGGGCCGGGCGGGCGGATCGACTGGGTGCGGCACGTGATCGACTACAGCACGCGCGCCGGCGGCGGCATGCAGCTCCCGGCGCGCGACCTGGACGGCGACGGCGACCTGGATTTCGTCGCCGCCGGTAAAAGCGGCCTGTTTTATTTCGAAAGCAAAAGGAAATGATTCCATGAATTCCACGCGACGCAGTTTCCTCGGCTCGGTGAGCGCGCTCGGCGCGCCGGCGCTGCTCGGCGCGCAATCGCCCAATGACGCCATCCGGGTGGCGGTCATCGGCGTCGGCAACCGCGGCTCGTACCTGCTGCGGCACACGCTGAAGATCCCCGGCGTGAAGGTGGTGGCGGTGTGCGACCTCGAGCCGGAGACGCTGGCCCGGGCGGTGGCGCAGGTCGCCGCCGCGGGCGGGGAGGCGGCCGCATACGCCGACTTCCGCAAGATGCTCGACGAGCGCAAGGACATCGACGCGGTGGTCATTGCCACGCCGGTGGACGCGCACAAGATGGTCTCGATCGCCGCGCTCGAGGTGGGCAAGCACGTCTACTGCGAGAAGCCGATGGCGGGCACCGCGGAGGACGTCCGCCTGATGACGGTGGCGGCCGGGAGCGCCAAAGGAATCTTCCAGGTCGGCTTCCAGCTTCGACACGATCCGCACCGGCGGGCGGCCATGGAGTTCATCCGCAAGGGCGGTATCGGGCGGGTGCTGTTCTGCCAGGGCTACCGCCACTCGGGCGATCTGCCGCGCAAAACGCTGTGGTATTTCGACCGCGCGCGCTCGGGCGACAACATCGTCGAGCAGGCCTGCCACATCCTGGATTTGCTGACCTGGGCGATCGACAAGCCGCCGCTGCGGGCCTTCGGCTCCGGTGGAGTGAGCCTGTACAAGGACATTCCGCCCGGCCGCACGACGATGGACAACTACGCCGTGATCTACGAATTCCCCGACGATGTGCGGCTGGTGTTCAGCCACGTTTACTTCGATCCGCCGGCGTTTTCCGGAATCCACGAGCGGGTGTTCGGATCCCAGGGCGCCATGGAGCTCTCGACGGCCACCTGGGTCGCGCTGGAAAAGAAGGGCGAAATGAAGCTGGAGGTGCCCGACGCGGGCCAGGACTCGACCTACCTTTCGCTGGCCGCTTTCTTCGACAACTCGCGCGGGCGCAAGCAGCCTCTGAACGACGCCGCCAGCGCCCGGCGGTCCAACCTGATGGCGATCCTCGGGCGCACGGCGATCTACGAGCGCCGCGTGGTGAGCTGGGAAGAGGTGGCCGGGGGCGCGTAAACCATCGCCCCTTTCGTACCCTTGCCACTATATGTCAGAAGCGCTACGCTATTCCCATGAAGTTTATCCCCTTAGCACCCCCCCCGACGCCGCGTATTGTTGTAGGAGCGGATACCGATGACACCGGGTGTTTACTTTCATAAGAGCGCGGCGATCTGGCTTTTTGTATCGACTTTGTGCCCCGTCTTGTGCATAGCGCAGGCCGAAGCCCCTACGAGAACTGTCTACATTCCAGTGGAATTCGAACGGGACAATTCCCGCGACAGGTGGGACCGGGGATTCTGGATCATGTTCAAGAGAAGCTATGATCCTGGGAGGGAGCCGCAGGTTTGGAGTTACGATCGGGATGGGAAGCTGGTGATTCCCAAAACGGACATCCGGTTCCCGGACGCCCGCTATGCGATCCTGCGCTCGGTGGCCGCGACCGGAGACGGCGGCGTGGTGGCATCGGCGGAGTTGTGGAATGCCGCGGGGGAAGTCGCTACCGTGCTTTGCAGCATCGCGCCCGGGGGACGAATAACGCGGGTGGTGCGGACAGATTCCTTCTTCGGGGACGACCTTGCCGTGGCGCCCAACGGTCACATCTGGGCATTTGGAACACCGCCACTGTTGTATAAGGAAAAGACCGCCGAATACGATACCCTGGCGCACTATGACCGCGACGGGAAGCTGCTGGGAAGGCACTTGCCGCGAGCGGGCTTCGGGGTGCCGTATAGCCCGACCTTGACTCATAATCTGGGCATCAGCAGGGTGGTTGCTTCGCCGACGAGGGTAGGCGTCTTCAGCGCCCGCGCCCAGCAGTGGATTGAGTTCAGCAGCTCGGGTGAACTGCTGGATCGCTTCACGCTCCCGCCGCCTGCCGGCCCCGACGGTAAAGCGGCAGAGACGCCCGAAGTGGTGATGACGGAATCTGGCGCTGTCTACGGGTATTTTCTGGTGTCGCCGAAACCGGGAGGGAAGTTCTATTCCGGCCTGCACCAGTTGGACCGCGCGAACCGCAAGTGGGTGCTGGTACCGCGCGAGCGGTTCATGGAGGGATTCGGCGGCTTGTTCGGCTTCGAGGGTAACAGCGTGATCCTGCGGCGCGGCTGCTGCACCTACGGCTGGTTTCCGGCGCCGGACGTGCTGGCGACCCTGGAGTTGTGATCAAGACCGTGGGTTGAAGCCCACGGCTGCACACGCGCACCGGGTCCTGGCGGCGGGAGGCGATCGCCTCCACGGCCGCCTTGGCGTGGTGAGCTGGGAAGAGGTGGCCGGGGGCGGATGGCGGCCCGTGGGAAAAACCGCTAAGGGGTCTGGAGCCGTCTACCTGACGGGCAGAGAACGCAGCATCGCGAACATGATGCCGGACAGTACGGCGATGGCGCCGACCCAGAAGGCAAAGGACCATTTGAGGAGGTCGACTTTGACCTCCTGGATCTCCTTGCGGAGGACAGCCTCCGTGTGCAGGAGATCTTCCTTGAGGCCGGATGCAGTGCGCTGGAGATCTTCCTTCGTAGCGGCCCGCTGCTCGACGCTGGTTTCCACGAACTCGAGGAGAGCCCGAGCTTCCGCGTCGCCCAGCTTTGGTTTCAGCTTCTCGTACAACTCTAGTACGCTGGACATGTTTCGGTTATGAGTATAGCAGAGCCGCATCGGGAAAACAGGGCTAAAGCCCCGCGCAGGCTAAAACGGTCGCGGCTCGGTTTACTGAGCGGCGCGCCTGAGCAAGCGGTCATTCGGGGCTCAGACCACGGTCTTCTGGCCGGCGTGGATCTCCTGGAGACACCACACGCGCACCGGGTCCTGGCGGCGGGAGGCGATCGCCTCCACCGCCGCCTTGGCGCCGCTCATGGTGGTGATGCACGGGACGCGATGGAGAACCGCGCTGCGGCGGATGGCTTTCTCGTCGCTGAACGAGTGCGCGCCGGTGGCGGTGTAGACCACCAACTGGAGCGAGCCGGCTTTCAGCAGGTCGACCGCGTTGGGCCGGCCTTCGTTCACCTTGAACACGGTCCGGCAGGCGAGCCCGGCGGCGCCCAACGCGGCGGCGGTGCCGCCGGCGTTTTCCGGAATCCACGAGCGGGTGTTCGGATCCAAGGGCGCCATGGAGCTTTCGACGGCCACCTGGGTCGCGCTGGAAAAGAAGGGCGAAATGAAGCTGGAGGTGCCCGACGCGGGCCAGGACTCGACCTACCTTTCACTGGTCGCTTTCTTCGACAACTCGCGCGGGCGCAAGCAGCCGCTGAACGACGCCGCGAGCGCCCGGCGGTCCAACCTGATGGCGATCCTCGGGCGCACGGCGATCTACGAGCGCCGCGTGGTGAGCTGGGAAGAGGTGGCCGGGGGCGGATAGCAGCCCGTGGGAAAAACCGCTCCGGGGTCTGGAGCCGTCTACCTGGCGGGCAGAGAACGCAGCATCGTGAATATGATGCCGGACAGTACGGCGATAGCGCCGACCCAGAAGGCAAAGGACCATTTGAGGAGGTCGACTTTGACCTCCTGGATCTCCTTGCGGAGGACAGCCTCCGTGTGCAGGAGATCTTCCTTGAGGCCGGATGCAGTGCGCTGGAGATCTTCCTTAAGGCCGGATGCAGTGCGCTGGAGATCTTCCCTAAGGCCGGATGCAGTGCGCTGGAGATCTTCTTTGAGGCCGGCTGAAGCGCGCTGGAGATCTTCTTTCGTAGCGGCCCGCTGCTCGACGCTGGTTTCCACGAACTCGAGGAGAGCCCGAGCTTCCGCGTCGCCCAGCTTTGGTTTCAGCTTCTCGTACAACTCGAGTACGCTGGACATGTTTCGGTTATGAGTATAGCAGAGACGCATCGGGAAAACGGGGCCGCGCGCGTCTTTCGGGACTTCTGCTGTCAGACCACGGTCTTCGCGCCGGCGTGGATCTCCTGGAGACACCACACGCGCACCGGATCCTGGCGACGGGAGGCGATCGCCTCCACCGCCGCCTTGGCGCCGCTCATGGTGGTGATGCACGGGACGCGATGGAGAACCGCGCTGCGGCGGATGGCTTTCTCGTCGCTGAACGAGTGCGCGCCGGTGGCGGTGTAGACCACCAACTGGAGCGAGCCGGCTTTCAGCAGGTCGACCGCGTTGGGCCGGCCTTCGTTCACCTTGAACACGGTCCGGCAGGCGAGCCCGGCGGCGCCCAACGCGGCGGCGGTGCCGCGCGTGGCGACCAGCTCGAAGCCGAACCCAGCGAAGCGGCGCGCCGCCTCGACAGCCTCCACCTTGTGGCGGTCGTTCACGCTGAGGAAGACGCGACCGCGCTCGGGCAGCGGCGTTCCGGCGCCCAGCTGCGCCTTGGCGAACGCCTCGCCAAAATTCTCGCCGACGCCCATGACCTCGCCGGTGGACCGCATCTCGGGGCCGAGCGCCGGATCGACGCCGGGGAACTTGTCGAACGGGAACACAGGGGACTTCACGAAGAACTGCGGTACCGGCAGCACACCGGCGGCGAGCCCGCCGGTCAGGTGCAGGAAATCCTTCAACCGCTTGCCGAGCATCAGCCCGACGGCGATCTTCGGCAGCGGAACCCCGGTCGCCTTGCTGACGTAGGGCACGGTGCGCGAGGCGCGGGGGTTCACCTCGAGCACGTAGACCTGCCCGTCCTTGATGGCGTACTGAATGTTCATCAGGCCGATCACGTGGAGCGCGCGGGCGAGCCGTTCGGTGTATTCGCGGATGACGGCCTGCTCGCGCGCGGCCAGTGAGAACGGCGGCAGCACGCAGGAGCTGTCGCCGGAGTGCACGCCGGCCTCCTCGATGTGCTCCATGATGCCGGCGATCAGCACGTCCTCGCCGTCGGCGAGCGCGTCGACGTCCACTTCGGTGGCGTCCTCCAGGAACCGGTCGATCAGCACCGGCCGCTCCTGGGAAAACACCACCGCCTCCTGCATGTAGCGGCGTACGGTCTCCTCTTCGTAGGCGATGACCATGGCGCGGCCGCCGAGAACGTAGCTCGGGCGGACCAGCACCGGGAAGCCGACGCGGCGGGCCGCCTGGCAGGCCTCCTCGACCGAGGTCGCCGTCTCGTGCGCGGGCGCGGGGATGGCGAGATCGGTCAGCAAGCGGCCGAAGAGCTTGCGGTCCTCGGCCAGGTCGATGTTTTCCGGGTCGGTGCCGATGATGGGAACGCCGGCGCGCTTCAGCGGCAGCGCCAGGTTCAGCGGGGTCTGCCCGCCGAACTGGACGATGACGCCGTCGGGTCGCTCGGTGTCGCAGATGTTCAGCACTTCCTCCAGCGTGAGCGGCTCGAAGTAGAGGCGGTCGCTGGTGTCGTAGTCGGTCGAGACGGTCTCCGGGTTGCAGTTGACCATAATCGACTCGACGCCGAACTCCTGCAACGCGAACGAGGCGTGGCAGCAGCAGTAGTCGAACTCGATGCCCTGGCCGATGCGGTTGGGACCGCTGCCGAGAATGACGATCTTGTTTCGCGTCGAAGGCTGGGCCTCGCACTCGGTCTCGTAGCTGCTGTAGAGGTAGGGGGTGAAGCTCTCGAACTCCGCCGCGCAGGTGTCGACGCGGTTGAACACGGCGGAGACGCCCAGGCGCTGCCGGGCCGCGCGCACGCTGGCCGCGTCTGTGTTCCCCATCCGGGCGAGGGCGGTGTCGGAGATCCCGGCGCGCTTTGCTCCGAGCAGGGTCTCGCGCGAAGCGTTCTCGATCGATAGCCCGGCCAGCGACTCCTCCAGCGCGACCAGCTCGCGCACCTGTCGCAGGAACCACGGGTCGATGGCAGTGCGCTCGTGGACCTCCTCGACGCTCCAGCCGCGCCGGAAAGCGAAGCGGATGTAGTTGAGCCGTTCGGGATTCGGCGTGGTCAGCCGGCTGGCGATGAGATGTTCCTCGTAGCGCTCCGCGGTGGCGGCCTTGCCCGTTTCCAGGCTGCGGATGCCCTTGGCCAGCGCCTGCTGGAACGTGCGTCCAATGGCCATCACCTCGCCGACCGATTTCATCTGCGTCCCCAGCGTGGTGTCGGCGCCGGGGAATTTTTCGAACTGCCAGCGCGGGATCTTCACCACCACGTAGTCGAGCGTCGGCTCGAAGCAGGCCGGGGTCTGGCGCGTGATGTCGTTGCGGATTTCGTCGAGGCGATATCCGACGGCGAGCCGCGCGGCGATCTTGGCGATCGGGAAGCCGGTGGCCTTGGAGGCCAGCGCCGAGCTGCGCGAGACGCGCGGGTTCATCTCGATGATCACCATGCGCCCGGTCAGGGGATGAATGGCGAACTGGACGTTGGAGCCGCCGGTATCGACGCCGATCTCGCGCAGGCAGGCCAGCGCCGCGTCGCGCATCATCTGGTATTCGCGGTCGGTGAGCGTCTGCGCCGGGGCGACGGTGATCGAGTCGCCGGTGTGCACGCCCATGGGGTCGATGTTCTCGATCGAGCAGATGACGATGGCGTTGTCGGCCAGGTCGCGCATCACCTCGAGCTCGAACTCCTTCCAGCCGAGCAGGCTCTCCTCGATCAGCACCTCGTGCACCGGCGAGAGGTCCAGGCCGCGCTGGAGCACTTCCTCGAGCTCCTCGCGCTGGTAAGCGATGCCGCCGCCCGAGCCGCCGAGCGTGAAGCTGGGCCGGAGAATGATCGGGTAGCCGATGCGGCCGGCGAACTCGATCCCGTCGCGGATATTGTTCACCAGTTGCGACTGCGCCACCTCCAGGCCGATCTTGCGCATGGCATCCTTGAACAGCAGCCGGTCCTCGGCCTTCTTGATGGCCTCCAGCCTGGCGCCGATCAACTCGACGCCGTAGGTTTCCAGGATGCCTGCTTCGGCGAGCGCCACCGAAAGATTCAGCCCCGTCTGCCCGCCGACGGTCGAAAGCAGCGCTTGCGGCCGCTCGCGCGCGATCACCTGTTCGGCGAACTCGACCGTCAGCGGCTCGACGTAGGTGTGGTGCGCCAGGTTCGGGTCCGTCATTATGGTCGCCGGGTTGGAGTTGATGAGTGTGACCTCGTAGCCGTCCGCGCGCAGCGCCTTGCACGCCTGGGTGCCGGAGTAGTCGAACTCGCACGCCTGGCCGATGACGATCGGCCCGGAGCCGACGACCAGGATGCGCTGGAGGTCATCTCGTCGCGGCATGGGCTGGACTCAGGCGGGCGGCCGGAACTCTTCCATGAGCCGGACGAAGTCGTCGAACAGGTAGTGGGAGTCGTGCGGGCCCGGGGCGGCCTCCGGATGGTACTGGACGCAGAAGACGGGATGGTTTCGATGACGGAAGCCCTCCAGCGTGCGATCGTTCAGGTTGATATGCGTCAGCTCGACCTGGGAACCGGAGAGCGAATCGGGATCGACGGCGAAGCCGTGGTTGTGCGAGGTGATCTCGACGCGGCCGGTGCGCTGGTTGAGCACCGGGTGGTTGGCGCCGCGATGACCGAACTTCAGCTTGTAGGTGCGGCCGCCGAGCGCCAGGCCGAGGATCTGCTGGCCGAGGCAGATGCCGAAGATGGGCACTTTCCCGATGAGCCGGCGAACCTGCGCCGCCTGGAACTCGAGCGGCTCCGGGTCGCCCGGTCCGTTGGAAAGAAACACGCCGTCGGGCGCCAGCGCGAGCACGTCCTCGGCGGTGGTCGCGGCCGGCACCACGGTGACGCGGCAGCCCACCTGGACCAGGCGGCGGAGGATGTTCTTCTTGATCCCGAAATCGTAGGCCACGACGCGAAAGCGCGGCGGCGGCGCGCCGTCCACCAGCTCGGAGGGCGAGCAGGCCTCCACGCCCTGGCTCCACTCGTAGGGCGCCGCGGTGGTGACGCCGGTCGCCAGGTCCAGGCCCGCCATCGACGGCGCCTGCCGCGCCCGCTCCACCAGTTCCTTGGGGTCGCCGCCCTCGCCGCTCAGCACCCCGCGCATGACGCCGCGCGTGCGCAGATGGCGCACCAGGGCGCGCGTGTCGATGGCCGAGGCCACCGGGATGCCGTGCCCCGCGAGGAACTCTCCGGCCGGCTTCCGCGAGCGCCAGTTGCTGGCGACGGGAGAGAAATCGCGCACCACGAGCCCTTCGATGTAGGGGCGCTCGGACTCGTTGTCCTCCGGCGCGGTGCCGTAGTTGCCGATCTGCGGGTTGGTGAGGATGACGATCTGGCCGCTGTAGGAGGGGTCGGTGAAGACTTCCTGGTAGCCGGTGATGGCGGTGTTGAAAACAACCTCGCCGCTGGAAAGCCCGCGCGCACCAAAACTGGCGCCCGCGAAGACCGTGCCGTCCTCCAGGGCCAGGATCGCAGTATCCAAAATCCGGTTGCTCCTGTGGGAGAGGTGTAACTCCTATTGGAACACGGTGAGGGAGGTGGTTCAACAGGTCGCCGCGGAGGCGCCGAAGGAGGCGGATGTTATGATGAATTCATTCGTGATCGTCGAGACGCAACTGGTTCCATTCGAGTCACTGTCGCTCGATTGCGGTGTGGCGCTCGCGCCGGTCGAGGTGGCCTATGAAACCTACGGCGAGCTGAACCGCGATCGCAACAACGCCATCCTCATCCTGCACGCCTTCACCGGCGACGCCCACGCGGCCGGCATCAGCCACGAGACCGGCAAGCCCGGATGGTGGGACAACTCGATCGGGCCGGGCAAAGCGTTCGACACCGAAAAGTACTTCGTCGTCTGCGCGAACATCCTGGGCGGATGCCGGGGAACCACCGGGCCGGGCTCGCGCAACCCGGCCACCGGCTGCCCGTACGCGATGAGCTTTCCCTCGGTGACCGTGGCCGACATGGTTCGCCTCCAGAAAATGCTGATCGACCATCTCGGAATCCGTCGGCTGCTGGCGGTGACCGGAGGATCGATGGGCGGCATGCTGGCGTTGGAGTGGGCGGTGAGCTATCCGGAGACGGTGGCGGCGGCGATCCCCATCGCGGCGACCGCGCGGCACAGCGCCATGCAGATCGCCTTCAACGAGACCGGCCGCCAGGCGATCATGGCCGACCCGGACTGGAACGAGGGCGACTACTACGGCCGCAAGCCGCCGGGGCGCGGCCTGGCGGTGGCCCGCATGGTCGGCCACATCACCTACATGAGCGACGACTCGATGCGCGAGAAGTTCGGACGCAAGCTGCGGGAAAAGGATCGGCCCGGTTTCGACTTCTCCGGCGAGTTCGAGGTGGAGAGCTATCTGCGCTACCGTGGGACGCAGTTCGTCGACCGCTTCGACGCCAACTCCTACCTGTACATCACCAAGGCAATGGACTACTTCGACCTGGGCGCCGGCTACCCCACGCTGGCCGCATCGCTGGAGCGCGCCGCGGCGCGCTTCCTGGTGATCAGCTTCACCTCCGACTGGCTGTACCCGAGTTACCAGTCGCTGGAGATCGTCAACGCACTGCGCAGCCGCAACCGCGACGTCGCCTACTGCGAGCTGCCTTCCAATTACGGCCACGACGCGTTCCTGGTCGACGTGGCCGAGCAGAGCGACCTGATCCGCGGCTTCCTCGCCAGCACCTTCCGGGGGCAGTCGCCGGCATGAACCCGGCCGTCAACGCCCCCCCCCAGCGGCTGCACGTTCGCGAGATTCTCGGCCGCAGCGACTACGCCATGATCGGCGAGCTGGTCGACCCTTCCACACGCGTGCTCGATCTGGGCTGCGGCGAGGGCGAGCTGCTCGGGTGGCTGGCCGCCAACAAGGCCGTCCAGGCGCGCGGGATCGAGATCAGCGGGACGCGCGTGCAGCGCGCCATCGCCCGCGGCGTCTCCGTATACCAGGGCGACATCGACCAGGGCCTGGCCGACTATCCCGACCACGCCTTCGACTACGTCATCCTCAGCCAGACGCTGCAAGAGACGCGCCAGCCGCTGAAGGTGCTGCGCGAAATGCTGCGCGTGGGGCGTCGGGCGATCGTCGCGTTCCCCAATTTCGGCCACTGGAGCGTGCGCTGGGCGCACCTGGCAAGCGGCCGCGCGCCTAGGACGAAGCTGTTCCCCTACGAGTGGTACGACTCGCCCAACATCCACTTCCTCACCATCCACGATTTTGAAGCGCTGGCGTCGTTGGAGCGCTGGGTGGTGGAGCGGCGCATCTTCCTCGCCGGGCATCGCAGCGTGCGGTTGCTGCCCAATCTGATGGCTGCCGAGGCGGTATTCTTATTCCGCAAGTAAGCGCCGCGAGAAGATCGGAATCGGCTACGATGGAGTTGGAGGAATGGCCGAGTGGTCGAAGGCGGCGGTCTTGAAAACCGTTAGCGGCGTAAGTCGCTCGGGGGTTCGAATCCCTCTTCCTCCGCCAGGCACGCGCCACGCCACTCATCCCGTCAATCGCTCTTTCTCCAGTGCCTGGTGAAGCAGCATCTTCATGTACGTCTGATACGGAAGCCCCTTGCGCTCGGCCAGGCGGGGCGGTCTCCAGATCCCTCACCGGCACTCTGATCGTCACGCTCTTTGATTTGGGAATGCCGCGCTGCAGCCGTCCCTGTTTGGATGCTTTCTCGAACTGCTCCGCGAGGAAGTCAGGGTGAGCGTCCCACCAAGCCGCCTCCTCGGCCTCGGTCTTGAATCTCGGAATAGTGGTTGTCTTGGTCGTTTTCTTCTTCGTCGCCATAAGCTATCGCTCTCTGAAGTAAATCTCCTGCTGCCGGCGGGTCATGGGGTGCGCCGTGACCACCCGGATGGCGCGGCCTCGTTCGGCATGCACCACCGCCAGCAGCCTACCCCGGTCAGTTTGTCCCAGGCAGAGCACCCCGTTCCTCGTTGGCGTGTTCCTGGAACTGAACCACCAGGGGATCGTTCCGTAGCGCCTGCTCGGCTTCCTCGGGAGTGACCCGCCAGTTGTCAGGCCCCTATCTCGCCCGCTGCTTTGAGTGGAGCCCGGGCGGTGCGCCCGTCGACCTGCCGCTGCTGAAGTGGAGACCTTCGACACAGGCCGGCGCGACTCTCAATGCGCTCCAGAGGCTGAGCCTATCGGCGCCTGGAAGCTGACGACGCGGCGTACCAGCCCTGGTAGAATAAGTCTATGCGAAGGTACCGGTTCACCGTCGTTGTGGAGAAGGACGCCGACGGCTACTTTGCGCTTTGTCCGGACCTCCAGGGCTGCTATACCCAGGGCGAAACCTACGAGGACGTTGTCAACAACATCCGGGATGCCATCCGGCTCCACGTCGAGGATCGACTGGAAGCCGGGGAAGAGATTCGGCAGTCGGAAGCGGTCAGCCTCACCTCGCTGGAAGTTGCCGTTTGAGTGAGAGGCTTCCCCGGGTCACTGCCGCCGACGCTCTGGGGGCCTTGCAGCGAACCGGCTTCACGCTCGCGCGTCAGAGCGGCAGTCACCGCATCCTGAAGAACGCGGTAGGAAGACGGGTGACGGTTCCCTGTCATTCCGGCGCGATCCTGCACCCCAAGCTACTGAAGAACATCCTCCGGGACGCCGGGTTGACCGTGGCAGCATTTCAGAAACTGTTGTAGACCCGACGCCCCGTAGCGGCCCGTGTAGATTGCAGTCCGCAGTCTTGCGAGCCCTTGCGACTGCTGGCGCTTCCGAAAAGCCTGGGAAGATCTGTTTTCGGTGGCGGGCGTACAATCGAAGTATGCGCAGTCGAGCGAGGGCAATCTCGCGGAGCGCCCCGGCCAAATCGCTTCGCCAGACCGTAACCATCCCGGCGCCGCTCGCGATGGAAGTCCGACGCGTTGCCAAGGAGCGCCATCTCACGATGAGTCGCGCTCTGGTCTCTCTGGCTGAGCGGGGCGTTCGTGCGGAATGGGATGCGAAAGCGAACCTGAAGGCGGCCTACCGGCGGTTCATGAAGGAACAGGAGCCCGCACGGAAAGGTGAGGCCGGCAAGGACCTGATCCGCGCCATCTTCGGGAAGGGCGCCATTGCCGAGGATACGATTCTCTGAACTGCCTCGAGCTCTCCGGCAGCACCTGCTCGAACGAGTCCAGCAACGCGAGATCAGCCTTGCTGACCTCGGCCGGTTACAGGAGTGGGTCAAGTCCGAGCCGCAGGGGCCCCCTGGCGACCGGTACAAGGACTTCGGCTCTTCACGAAAAACATGAAGGCGTTCGGCGAGGAGATCGAGTGACCTCAGAGCGCGGCGGGAGATCTGGCGGTCCTAGCCTGGATGCCGGATGCGAGGGAGTGTGCTGTTTGTCCAACAACCTGAGCCGTTAGCCGGAGAAGCGCACAGGCTTGGCGTCCTGACAGGTGGCCGCGTGCGGCACCTGCGCGTTCACCCCGACGGACGACGCATTGTCTTCACCAAGCAACGTCCTGGCGGCGAAGTCTGGGTAATGGAGAATCTGCTGGCAGCCCACCTGGTCCAGCCTGGCTCTTAAGCTGCCGCCTTCAGCGCCCGCTGCTCGTAGTAGCTCTCAAACAGCCGCCACCGCTTGCTGCGCTCGCGGGAGTGCGCCGGCACCGACCGCCGGGTTCATCACATCCCTTCGCCAGCCCTTGCCACTGCCGGCGCTTCCGAAAGCCTCGGAAGTATATAATTGCCCCATGACGTTCCGAGTGGTCATCGAGTTCGATTCGGAAGCGGGTTCGTATTCTGCAGTGTGCCCGGAGTTGCCGGGCTGCGCCAGGGCCGGCCTTACAGAGTCGGAAGCCCGGTCGAACATCCAAGAGGCGATCCGACTTTACCTTACGCCATCCCCGATCGACTTGCCTGACCGAGCCAAGCTTTTTGAGGTTCAGGTTGGGTGAGAGAAGTATTCCACGTCTGACGGCCGATCAGGTGTTCAAGGTCCTACGCCACAATGGCTTTGTGCGGGTAGCGAGCACAGGCAGCCACCAGAAGTGGCGCAATCCTGCGACCGGAAAGCAGGTGATCGTAGCCTACCACCGCGGCAGGATCCCCTCTCGGTACGATGAATGCCATCATCGAAGGAAGCGGGTTGGATCCCCAGGAATGGAAATAGATCCCGGCCATTGCCAGCGGGTCGATTGGGGGGCCTCAAGGTGAAGGCGATTTCCGTATCACCCGGCGACTCGACAGCGCCGGCCTCCAGCAGGGCGCGTGACAACTCGCCCGAGCGCGATAGCTCATCCTGTCAGGCAGCCTCGGTTTTGCGGTGAAGAACAATCAGTTGGTCGGGGCGGATGTCGGCGTTGCAATCCGCGATGTCCCGGTCAACTTCGGCTGCCGCAGGGCGACCATGACCGCCACAGTCCGTCAGTTGCTGCCCGCCGGCGCGCGGCGCCGCAGCTCCTCGAACCAGTTCAGCACGACGCTCAACTGAGGTGCCGCCGCGCGCTCGGAAGTGTTCGCCCGGATCATGAGGAACCGGCGGCCGTCCGGGGCAACGTCGTAGTCGAGGAACTGCTCCTCGAACAGCTTCCGCGGCGTGCCCCAACCGAACGCGGTCCCGGCCCGGACTTCCGCGACCATCATTTGGTTGCCATTCCGAAAGAACAGTTCCTTCCCGTCGGCGGACCAGGCCGGGCTGGCGCCGCCTTCGGTGGAGACCTGCCACCTGCCGCCGCCTTCGGCGAGCGGGCGTACGTAGACTTCGTTGCGGTTCGATTCATCGGACATGTACGCCACCCAGCGGCCGTCCGGCGAGAACCGCGCCCTCAGCTCGTTGAACGGCGTTTGCAGGAACAGCCGGGCCTTGCGATCTCCCTCCAGCGGGAGCAGCCAGATGTCCCACTTGCTGTTCGGGTGGGATTCCTCGAAGGCCAGCCACTTGCCGTCCGCCGACCAGCCGCTCAGGTGAGTGTGATACTGGCTGGTCCACAACCGCTCCTCGCTGCCGCTGCCGTCGGTGAACCGCTGATGGATGGTGCGCGGCTGGCCCATCCGTGTGGAGCAGTAGGCCACGCGCCTGCCGTCGGGGGAAAGCACGGGCGTCTCATCTTCCCCCTGGTCAAAGCTCAGCCGGGTCAGTCCGCCTCGGTCGACATCGTAGGCCCAGATGTCGGGGTTGGCGTCGCGGATGGTGAACAGGATCCGTCGCCCGTCGCCGGAGACGAACGGGTTAGCGTAATTCCGCGACGGCACTCCCACTGCGCCGGCGCCGCCCTGGCGGTTCACCCAGAAGGGCTTGTTCTCACCGCTCTCATCGCGCCCGGAAAGATACATCAGCGTCCCGCTCTGGGAAAACGTCCACTGCCCCGCGTAGGCCGCGGTCAACACGCCTTCCACCATCGGGACCGGCGGTCCGGTGAGCTCGAGCCGCTGCAAGTCGAACGGAACGGCGTGGATGTTCCCGCCGTGCATGAACAACAAATGTCCCGAGGAGGCGTAACGGGCATTTGTGCCCTGGAGCAGGATCCTGCGCTTTCCTGCTTCGAGCGGCAACACCGCGATCTGCGAGTTGTCCGCGGAACCCATCCACACGGTAAAGAGAACCGCTTTTCCGCCCGGCAGGACATCAGGGTTCCTGTGCAGGTTCTCTCCTGGCTCGATCTTCGTCAATTGGCGCGGCGTGCCGCCGGAGGCTGATACCGCCTGCAAGCCGGCAAACATCCCCCCCCCGGTGAAGATGATGGTGTCATTTGTGCCCCAACTTCCCATTGAATCCGGCTGCCCGATGTCGGCCAGCGTGACCGGGAGCCCGCCGCTCAGGGGGATCTTCTTTAACTTGCCTAGGTCGAAGAAACCGACCCATTTCCCGTCGGGAGAGAAAAACGGCGCGCGCGCGTGCTCCGTGCCGGCAAGCGGCCGGCATTCGCCCCCCTCGAGGCGTTGGATGTAAAGCTGCCGAACTCCCGTGGCGCCGGTAAAGCCGGCGAAGATCAGGGTTTCCCCGTCGGGCGAGAGAGCCAGCGCGTTGCCGAAGAAGCGGGCCAAGGTCGTGTTGCATTGCAGGGGCAACATAAACCGAGCCACCACGCCCGGGCGTGCGGAAGCCCGCGGCTGCCGCCACAGCAGATACCCAGTCAGCAATCCCACCAACAGCGCAGCGATGCCGGCGACGAGCGCCACCCGGTTGGACCGCACCCGCGGCGCGGCACCCGGAGTCACCGCCGCCGCCGAATGCGGCGCCGCCAGCGCCTCTTCGATCTCCATGCGCCCGTCGCCGATGTCGCGCAGCCGCCGCGCAGGGTCCTTTTCGAGCGAGCGGCGCAACAGGGTCCGGATGCACGCCGGCGTCGCCGCCGGCAGCGCGTTCCAGTCCGGCTCTGTCTTCAGCACCGCCGCCAGCGTGTCCGAGATGCTCTCGCCGCCGAAGGCGCGCCGCCCGCTGAGCAGCTCGTACAGGACGCAGCCGAAGGCCCACACGTCGCTGCGCTTGTCCAGCGTGCGGCCGCGCGCCTGCTCCGGACTCATGTAGGCCGCCGTGCCCAGGATTGTGCCCGCGCGCGTCGCCGCCGCCGTCAAGGTCGGGGAATGCGAGGGATCCCCTGCGGCGCCGGGATCCGCGTCGAACGCCTTGGCCAGGCCGAAATCCAGAACCTTCACCTTGCCTTCCGGGGTCAGCTTGATGTTGGCCGGCTTCAGGTCGCGGTGCAGAATCCCTTTCTCGTGCGCCGCCTCGAGCGCCTCGGCGAGCTGACGGCTGGCGCCGAGCGCCTCCTCAATCTCCATTGCCCCGGAGGCGAGCCGCTCGGCCAGCGTCGGACCCGGGACCAGCTCCAGCACCAGGAACGGCCTGCCCTCGGATTGCTCCAGGCCGTGAATCATCGCGATGTTGGGATGGTTCAGCGAGGCCAGCAGCCGCGCCTCGCGCTCGAAGCGTGCCAGCCGCTCGGCGTCGCGCGCGAACGCCTCCGGGAGCATCTTGATCGCCACCTGCCGCCCCAGGTTCGTGTCCAGAGCCTGGTAGACCACGCCCATGCCGCCCTCGCCCAGCTTGGACTCGATGCGATAGTGCCCCAGTGTGCGGCCGATCATTCTTTGCTCCTCAATCCGGCCCTGCTCCTCAATCCGGCAGCGCGAAGCTGTACAGCACCTGCCCCGCCGAAACGGCCACGTACTGCTTGCCATCCACCTGGTAGCTCATCGGCGAGGACTCGATCGGCGCGCCGGTCTGGAAGCGCCACAGCGGCTTGCCGGCGCGGGACTCGAACGCCATCAGGTTGCCCTCGCGACTGGCGGCGAACACCACGCCGCCGGCCGTGGCGAGCGCCCCCGCCGAGAGCGATCCCAGGTGGAACTTCTGCTCCCATTCGATGTTGCCCGTTTCGGAATTGATCGCCTTGATGCCGCCCCACTCGCGCTCCTCCACCGGCACAGTCTTGCCGCCCATGTAGACCTTGCCCGGCTCAAAGGTATCGAGCCGCTTGTAGTAGCGGTCGCCCATCTCGCGAAACGTGATGTACATCCACCCGGTGGCAGGGTCATAGGAAGGGGACATCCAGTTGGTGGCGCCCCACATGCTGGGATAGGACACCGTGCCCTCGGGGCTCGGGTCGGAATTGGGCATCAGGATCGGCCGGCCATTGTCGTCGAGTCCCTTGGCCCAGGTCTGGCGGGCGAAGGGTTTTCCCAGGAGAAACTTCCCCGTAGTCCGGTCCAGGACGTAGAAGAACGCGTTGCGATCGGCGTGCAGCACCAGCTTCCGCTGCTGGCCGCGGAACATGCGGTCCACCAGCACCGGAGTCTCGCTGGAGTCCCAGTCGTGCGTGTCGTGCGGGGTGAACTGGAAGTGCCACTTGCGTTGGCCGGTCTTGGCGTCCAGCGCTACCAGGGAGTCTGAGAACAGGTTGTCACCAGGCCGCACATCCCCGTTCAGGTCCGGACCAGGGTTTCCGAGACCCCAATACAACACGTCCGTGTCGGGGTCGTAGGTGCCGGTCATCCAGGAAGAGGCGCCGCCGTTCTTCCAACTGTCTCCGCCCCAGCTCTCGTGTCCGAACTCCCCTGGCCCGGGGATTGTGTAGAAGCGCCACAGCCGCTTGCCGGTGGCGGGGTCATAGGCGTCGATGAAACCGCGGATGCCGAACTCGGCCCCGGAGATGCCCGAGATGATCTTGTCCTTCAGCGCCAGCGGCGCCATGGTGGAGCTGTAGCCCTGCTTCGCGTCGGCCATCTGCGCTTCCCACAGCGGCAGCCCCGTCCTGGCGTCCAGGGCCACCACGAAGGCGTCCACGGTGGTAAAGAACAGCCGGCCGCCGAGGATCGCCACGCCCCGGTTCACCTTGGCGCCGTCGTACGGATTGACGATCTTCGTTCGCCGGCGATACTTCCACAACTGTCTGCCTGTGCGCGCGTCCAGGGCGAACACCTGCCCCAGCGGCCCGGTGGAGTACAGGATGCCGTCGACAACCAGCGGGGTCGCCTGAAGGACCCCTTCGCCGGGCACCTGGAGCGCCCAGCGCGCTTGCAGTTGCCCGACGTTGGCGGCGGTGATCTGCTTCAACTGTGAGAAGTGTCGTCCCTGGTAATCGCCCCAGTAAGTGAGCCAGTTGTGCGGCTCGCGTTGTGCGTTGAGAATCCGTTCGTAGCTCAGCCCGCGATCCACGGGAGCAGTGGCGGCCGTGGCCAGGTCGCGCTTGCCGAGGGTCTTCAGGTAAGCGATCAGGTTTTCGAGCTCGCCCGGAGTGAGCCGCCGGCCGTAATCGTCCGGCATGAGCGACTTGGTCTCGTAGCGCACGTCGGCCAGGTTCTTCTTCTCCAGCAGGTGGAACTGGTCGGCGGTATCCATCAGTTGCAGGGAAAATGTGTCTTCGTTGCGACGCAGGCCGCGGATTTCCCTTCCGTCGCGAGTCTTCACCACGACCACGTCCGGGACTCGTCCCTCGCGCGCGTTGGGATGGAGGATCGCTTCCCTCAATGAGGCGATGACCCAGCGGCCGATGCTGGAAAGCTCCGGCGCCACTCGCCCGCCGTGTCCGTTCACCTGGTGACACACGGCGCAGCCGCCCTTTCCGGCGAAGATCTGCCGGCCCGCCGCGGCATCGCCGGGCGCCTTCTCCTCGGCCGCCGTCCCGCGCAGGCTGCCCAGGTAACTGACCAGTTGCCAGATCTCATCGATCGGCATGTCGAAGGCCGTCATCTGCGTGCCGGGAATGCCGTAGCGGATGCTTTGGAACAGATCCCCGTCTTCACCGCCGTTCTCGAACACACCGCTCGCCAACGCCGGACCGCGGCCCCCGCGGGCGTCGCCGCCATGGCAGATCTGGCAGGCGTTTTCGTACAGCTTCTTCCCCGAGGCCGCCGCCTCCGGCCTGCCTGCCAACGGGTTGCGATCGGTCCCGCGTTGAGCCGAAAGTGGAAGCGCCAAGAGACAGTACGAGAGCAGAGCAGCGGATTTCATGGGATCCATTATCGCCCGGATCGCCCGGCGGGGGAATCGTGGGCGCCTATCAGCCCGTGGCCTGGAGTTTGTACATTTGGCCGTGGCGCGGACACTCGTGTCTGCAGCGTCGAGACTCGTCTCGACGCCAGCGAATTTCCCGGCGATTCAACGCATCAAATGTTCGTGCCCAATTCCCGCCGCCGTCTGCCACATGAGCACCCCGAGGGAAGGTGGCTTTTTGTCACCTGGCATCTGCATCGCGCTTCTGTTACCGAGAGTAAGCGCCGAGACGAGTCTCGGCGCGGCAGGCTGAGAGCCTGCGCCACGTCGGTCGCTCCAACGCTATGCCCCGGCCGCCCGCGCCGACGCGAACAGCGGCTCGGTCTCCCGCGACAGCAACACCCACAGACCATAGATGCCGAGCGCGGTGCCGAACGGCACGTTCAGCAGCTCCAGCGCGCACAGCACGATGGTCAGCGTCCGCGCCCAGGAGCGGTACTTCAGCAGTCCTGCACCGGCGATGATGTGCGGTACCGAGACCACCAGCAGGAACACGACAACGACCGCGCCCACGAGAGCGATGATCGGCGCGGCCACCATGGCATCGGCGTCGCTTTCCCCGGCCCATCCAACCAGGCCGGCGATTCCCCCGAACACCGCCAGAACCACGAGTGCGCACAGCGCACCCAGGCTCCCGAGAACAATGTTCAGCACGGCGAGTGCTTTGACATGAGTTTGCATGAGGCGGCCTCCAACCAGCCACATTGTATTACGAGCCGCGGGACGGGCGTGTTCCCGCCGTGAGGCTGCGATAATGTGATCCTTATGCGACCATCCTCGATTCTGCTGTGCGCGCTGCTCCCGGCGGCCGCGCTCGCACTCACCCCGGAGCAGCGGAAACAGATCGACCTGCTCACCGGGGCTCAGGGCGCCTACACGGCCGCCGAGGACGTCCATCGAGTGGCTTTCCCACGCACGGACGTGAAGGTCGGCGTGGACGGCCGGCCGATGCATCCTTTCCTGGGCCTCACCTCGTGGGCTGCCTTCACAACCGGCGTCCACCAGGAGGCGATGGTGATGGGCGACCTGGTGTTGTTCGAGGACGAGGTGAACCCGGTGATCTCGGCGGCGCTGGCGAACGGCCTGGAGGTCACCGCCCTGCACAACCATTTCTTCCACGACCGGCCGAAGGTGATGTTCCTTCACATCGGCGGCGCCGGAAAGCTGGACGCGCTCGCCGCGGCGGTGCGGAAAGCCCTCGACCACGTGCGGGACGTGCGCGCCGCCGCGCCGGTTCCCGCGTCGCAGTTCGGCGGGCCTGCGGTTCCCGAAGCCAGTTCGATCCCAGCCGCCGCGATCGACGCCGTACTGGGCGTGAAGGGCCAGTCGAACAACGGAATGTACAAAGTCGCCATCGGGCGGCCGGCGAAGATGCACGGCCGCGAGATCGGCAACCAGATGGGTGTGAACACCTGGGCGGCCTTCGCCGGCTCCGAGGCGAGCGCCTTGGTCGACGGCGATTTCGCCGTTCTCGAGTCGGAATTGCAGCCGGTTCTGAAAGCGCTGCGCCGCGCGGGCATCTCCATCGTCGCCATCCACCACCACATGACTCACGAGGAGCCGCGCTACATTTTTCTTCACTACTGGGGCAAGGGTGAGGCGGCGGCGCTCGCCCGTGCCATCAGGTCCGCACTCGACGCGCAATCCAGCGTGCGATGAGCAGCCCGTAAACGGGGGCGTAGATGTACCATCGCAGCGGCGTCGAGCCGTGCCAGACGCCGAGCATCTCCCAATCGATCAGCACCGCGTAGGAGAGTGGTGCGAGCGCGGTCCACAGCAACAGCGGCGCCGACGGCGCCAGGGCTGCCAGCGGCAGCATCCAGGTCAGGTACCACGGATGGCAGTTGGCCGAGAGCATCAGCATCGCCGCAATCGACCACAGCGCCGCCCGCTCGAGCGGCCAGCGGCTCAGCGTGAAACCCAGGACCGCGGCCGCCACCAGTGCGAACGTCACGTACTTGGCGCGATAGATGTCGCCCGTCAGCCACAGCACGATGCCGTAAAGGCTGTCCTGGTTGCGCCAGCCGCCGAGGAAGCCGCCCAGGAAACGAAGGTTCTCCCACACGTCGCTCCAATAGGGCCAGGCGGTGACAGCGCACACGGGCAGCGCAATCAAGGCGCTAACCGCGCGGCGGCGGCCGCTCCGGCCGATGAACATCGGGAACAACAGCAGCGGCCAGAGCTTGGCGGAGGAACCCAGCGCAAGCCAAACGAACGCCCACCACCAGCGTTCGCGCGCCGCCGCCACCAGCGCCAACACGACGAACACAACGGCGATGGCATCGTTGTGCCCGCTCCCCCAGAATTCCACCACCGGGAGCGGCGACCAAGCGTAAATCAAAATCCGCTCCACCGGTTGGCCGCGCGCGGCCAGCAGCGCCCACAAAGCCGCGATCACGCCCAGGTCGGCTAGCGCCGCCGGCAGCTTCATCCAGAAGACCTGACTGACGGGATCCGGAATCAGCGCCGCCACCACACGGTAGGTCCAAAGCTGGATGCGCTCGATAACGGGTCCGTACACGGCTTTGAAATCCTTCCCCGGAACGCCGTCGAACGCGCTGTCGCGGAGGTGGCTCCAGGCAGCATCGTTCGGGCGCGCCTGGTAGGGATTGCCGCCGTGCGCCTGGAGAAGGCCCTCCCAGCGATAGCGGTAGAGGTCGTCGGAGAGGGCGGGCGCGAGCGGAAACACGGTCAGTCGAAACACCAGCGCGGCGCCGGCGATCCACAGCACGGGGGAGGCGCCGGCCCGTGGAATGGCGGGCGTCCCTAACTGGTTGATATCCCCGGGGTTACAAGGTGAAATTTTCTTCAGGACCCAGAAGCAGGAAACGAGGTAGAATATGTTGGTCGCCAGAAGCAGGAGGATCGCTTCCGGCACATGCTGCCTGAGGGAGCCAAGCGCGTGCAGCGCCACGAGCGGTGCTTCCACCAGCAGCGCAAGGATCAACAGCCGCGTCCGAATCGCACGCACCGAGAACAGCCCAATGGTAGCAGGTCCCACTCTCCCTCTCCTGATCGCCAACGCCACCGTCGACCAGGTGATGCGGTCGATGTTCGACGACACCTTCGCCGGCATCCATCAACTGGCGTGGCTGGACTGGGCGATTCTCATTCCCTACTACACGCTGCTGCTGATCCTCTCCATCTACGGCCTGCATCGCTACGCGGTGATCCGCACCTACCGCAAGTGGCGTCGGAACACGATCATCGAGCCGGCGGCGCGGTTTGAATCGCTGCCTCCGGTGACCATCCAGTTGCCGATCTACAACGAGCGGTTCGTCATCGAGCGGCTGCTCGAGGAGGTCGTCAAGATGGACTATCCAGTCCACCTGTTGCAGATCCAGGTGCTGGACGACTCCACCGACGAGACCCATGCGTTCACCGAACGGCTGGTGGGCGCCTACCGCGCGCAGGGGATCCCGATCGAATACCACCACCGTTCGAACCGGCTCGGCTTCAAAGCGGGCGCGCTCGAGGCGGGGTCGAAAACAGCCACCGGCGAGCTGATCGCCATCTTCGACGCCGATTTCGTCCCGCCGCGCGACTTCCTCCAGCGCACCGTGCATTTCTTCACTGATCCGAAGATCGGCGTAGTGCAGACGCGCTGGACTTACCTGAACCGGCACTTCAACCTGCTTACCGAAGTCCAGGCCATGCTGCTGGACGGGCACTTCGTTCTGGAGCACGAGGCGCGCTGCGGCCGCGGGCTGTTCTTCAACTTCAACGGAACGGCCGGCGTGCTGCGCAAGAGCATGATCGAGGACGCCGGCGGCTGGCAGCACGATACGCTCACTGAGGACACCGACCTCAGCTATCGCGCGCAGCTCAAGGGCTGGCGGTTCCTCTACCTCCCCGACGTCGAGTGTCCTTCGGAGCTGCCGGTGGAGACGCACAGCTTCCAGGTGCAGCAATCGCGCTGGGCCAAGGGACTCATGCAGGTGGGGATCAAGCTGCTCCCCTCGATCCTGCGGGCGAAGCTTCCGTGGCGGGTGAAGATGGAGGCGTTCTGTCATCTCACGCCGAACATCTCCTATCCGCTGATGCTGGCTGTCTCGGCGTTGACCCTGCCGGTGTCGATCGTCCGCTTCTACATGGGCTGGTACCAGATGCTGATCCTGGACCTGCCGCTGGTGGTGGCCAATTTCCTTTCGCTGATGCTCTTTTACGCCTACGCCCAGCGCGAGCTCGATCCGCGCGGATGGAAGCGGTCCCTCCCGTTGCTGCCGGTGCTGATGGCCGCCGGCGTGGCGATCACGGTGAGCAACGCCAAGGCGGTGCTGGAGGCATTGCTCGGCATCCGATCCGGGTTTGTGCGCACGGCCAAGTACGCCATCACGGGCGAGGGGCGCGCGACCCCGCCAGCGTCGCGGTACCGCCGGCGCAGCGGGTGGCTCCCCTGGGTGGAGCTGGCCGTCGGCTGCTGGTTCGTCTACGTGATCGCCTACAGCATCGAGTGCTACAACTTCTTCGCGATCCCGTTCCTGCTGCTGTTCGTGTGCGGCTACTGGTGGGCCGGTTTCACCACGATGTACCAGGAGTACCGCGGCCGGCTGGCGTGGGAGCGCGAGCGGGGCCTGGGCGTCGAGACCGTGCGTTAACCGCTCCCTTTCACTGCGACGCCCGGCGCGCGTCGACGCAAATCAACTCCTCATCGTTGCGGGCGAAGATGTGCCCGTTGGCGTAGGCCGGGTGCGACCAGTGGACGGCGCCCAGCTCGCGCCTCGCCCCGGGAGGCGAGGTGGGGCGAATCAGCGGCGCGCGGCTGATCTCGCGGTACCCTGCCGGGGAAAGACGCGCCAGGATCAGCTCGCCGCGGTCGTTGGTAATGAAGTAAAAGTCGCCGTGGCGCACCAGGAAAGCCGAGGCGTTCCGCGCCCTCTCCGTGGTGACCTGCTGGGTTTCCCAGACGCGCTCGCCGGTAGCGCGCTTCAGGCAGCGGAGCTGGCCGAAGCTGCAAATCCCGTACAGATAATCCCCCTGGAGAACCGGCGCCGACATCAGCGCGTGAAGCCCGTCGGAGCGAACCTCGCTTTCGCTCGCGCCGCGCCATACCAGCGTCGCTTCGGGCGCATCCTCACTCAGACGGAACAGCCGCGATCCCTGGAAGAACGCCGAGATCAGCAGGTGCGGGCCGTCGCGGACGGGCGTGGCGATGGGTGTGTTCATGTGGATGCGGAACGGATGTTCCCACCAGACGCGGCCTGTCTCGGGATCGAGCGAGTGAAGCGCCGTGGCGTGCCAGACGATGAGCTGGCGCCGGCCGCCGGCGTCGATCACCACCGGCTGCGAGTATCCGGGCTCGGAGTCCCGGGAGGAGAGGGCGCGCCATAGCTCGCGCCCGGTACGCTTGTCGAAGGCGACCACCTTGCCATCGGGATGGCCCGCGACGACGGCGATCAGGCGTTCGCCATCCACCAGCGGCGCGGAGGTCATGCCCCAGGCAGGCACCTGCGCCGCGTAGTCGGCCGGGAAGTCTTTCTTCCACCGCACACGACCCGTGCGCGTGTCCAGGCAGGTGAGCACGCCGGTGGCGCCCAGGGTGTAGACGCGATCGTCATCGACCGTGGGCGTCGCGCGCGGGCCGGTGGCGTATTCCATCCCGCGGTAGTCGGCCGGCCAGGTGTGGCTCCACAGAAGACGGCCGCTCGCCTCATCCAGAGCCAGGACGCGCTCGGTTCCCTTCGTGCCGCCCTTCGTGCCCCCCTTCGTGCCATTGTCGGCCCGGTAGTCGGTGACGAAAACGCGCCCCCCCGCTACGGCGGGTCCCGCATAGCCGGCGTGCACGGCGGCGCGCCAGCGCACGGGGAGGCCGGTGGAGGGGAATGCCTCGACAATCCCGGTATCGTTCCAGACGCCGAGGCGCCCGCGCCCACGCCATTCCGGCCAGTCCTCGGCTACCGCCGCCGCCGCGAGCAACCCGGTGAGAACGCGGAGGCGGCCGGGCATCACCAATAGAACTTCAGCGCCACCTGCATGCGCCGCACCTCGTTGGCCTGGCGGATGACGACGCCGAAGGTTTGGGCATCCAGGTTGGTGCTCGGGGTGGCGAACGCCGTGCGGTTGAACAGGTTGAAGGCCTCCCAACGGAAATCCAGGCGCTTGGATTCGGAAAAGCCGAACGACTTGGCCAGGCTGATGTTCTCATTGAACGACGGGAACGAGCGCAGCTTGGGGTTGAAGCGAGTGGCGCCGCCGAAGCGGTCGTTGGGCTGAGCGGGGAAGTTTGCGCGATTCATGAACCGGTCCACGGCCGGGTCGAACTTGTCGCCGAGAATCGGCGCGCGCCAGTTGTCGTAGGTGGTGATGACGGGCCGCGTCACGCCGTTGAAGATCGGGAAAGGATTGTTGCGGCCGAGCGCGATGGGGAATCCGCTCAGATAGGCCTGGATTCCGCTGATCCGCCAGCCGCCCAGCAGCACGTTCACCAGCCCGCCGGTTGTCAGCCAGCGCTTGCCACGGCCGAAGGGCAGCTCGTAAATCGTGCTCAGCTTCAGCGCGTGGCTTTGGTCGAACGCCCCGATGGACTTCTCCAGGCGCCGGTTGTACTGGTCCTGAGTGCCGCTGCCGCCGGTGTCGTAACTGTCGGCATCGGTGATGAGCTTGGAAAAGGCGTAGTTCCACTCGAAGGTGAGCCCGTCGGAGAAGCGGCGCTCGGCCTTGATCACCACCGCGTGATAGCTGGAGTGACCGCTTTTGTCCCCTTCCTTGGCCGTATCGACGGTCAGGTATTGCGGGTACGGGCGCAGCGCCTGGTTGACGGTGCGGAATCGTTGCACCGCAGCGTTGGTGAAGTTGGGATAGGGAATCGGGATATTGGCCTGACGCGCCACCGGGGCGTTGATGTCGGCGCGCAGCAGGTTCAGAGCCTGCGTGGCGCCGTAGGTCTGGATAAATTCGTTGAGAAACCGCGTAGGGGTCTGGTTGAGGTTCACCAGCCCGGTCTGGAGGTGGACGCCGGCGTTGCCGTTGTAGGCGAACTCGACCACCGTATTGGCGGTGAGCTGGCGTTGCACGGAGAAGGTCCAGTAGTAATTCTCCGGGGCGCGCGCGGCGTCGGTGAGCTGCCAGTGGTCGACATTCTGATTGTTCTGAAAGGCGGGGTTGATCTGCGGCGGCAGCAGGTAGGTGGGCAGGCCGTTATCCCAGTTGAACGCGGGCGTCACGCCCTGGTCGGGCGAGGAGAAGCTATAGATGCCGATGAAACCGGCGAAGTGACCGCTCCCGGAAACCACCGTGACTTTGCTGAAAGAACGGCCGAAGGCGGAGCGAATCGTGGTCTTCGGGTCGAGGCTGTAGGCGATGCCCACGCGCGGGCCGAAGCCGCCGTACCAGCCCGGCACCAGGCTGCGGCGATTCTCGCGGCCCGGGCCGAAGCCGGCGAATCGGAGCGCGCCGGGATAATTGTTGACCGCCGGATTGGGGCGGTCGGGCGTGAAGTCGGAGTAGTCGTCTTGCAAGTCGACCGGGGGAAGCGTGAACTCGTAGCGCAGGCCGAGGTTGAGCGTCAGCCGCCGCGTGATGCGCCAGTCGTCCTGGGCGTATAAGCCGTGGTAGCGGTAAAGCTGGGCGACGAAGCGGATGGTTTCGGTGTTGCCGCTGATGGCGTCGCCGAGCAGGAAGCTGGCAAACGAGCTCCCGCTGGTGAATGCCGTCACGCCCGGGACGCCGGTGCTCAGGAAGCTGAAGCCGGCGCGGCCGGAGATGTTCTGCTGGCCGAATCCGTTGGCGCGCTGGCTCTGGAAGGAGTACCCGAACTTGAAGGTGTGGCTGCCCCGGATGTAATTCAGGTCCTCCTTCAAAGACCAAAGCGGCTGCTCGGTGCCGTTATAGGTAACCCCGCCCCAACCGGCGAACTCGGAGAAGGTGACGCCGGGGAAGTTGACGTTGCAATCCACCACGTTCTTGAAGCAGAGCTTGTCCTTCCAATTCAGGCCGGAGGCGGGGGAGAAGCTGTTCTTGTTGAACAGATTGCCGCCCACCGAGAGATGGTTCAGCAGGCGCGGCGAAAGCGTCCAGTCGTAGCTGAGGCGGAAGATATCGGAATCGAACGCCTGCACCTGTCCGTCCCAGAGCGGCACCGGCAGGCCCGGCGGTCCGGCGGCGCCGACCTCGCGGCGGTAGCGCGTGACGTTCCTCAGGAAGCCGAGGCGATGGTTATCGCGAATGGCGTGGTCCACCTTGACGCTGCCTTTGTCCTGCGGCTCCAGCAGCGTTCCCGAGGAGCTGATGAAGTTGTTCCGCACATAGGCGCTGGTTCCGGGAACCAGACCCGACCGGTTCGGCTTCACTACCGCGCCGTAAGGGGCCACCTGCTTGCTGAACGCGCTGAAACGCGAAGTGGGAATCGTGTTGCCGGCAAACGGCGTGCGAATCGAGCCGCTGCCGCCGGGATTCGGGCGCGTTGTGGCCGGGTCGTAGATGGTGAGGAGCTGGCCGCCGGCGTTGACCCAGCGGGAGAGATCGCCCTGGTACATCTCCGGCGTCGGCACCGAGAGGATGAGATCGTTGGCGCCGACGCGATTGCGGAAGCCTTCGTAGGCGAGGAAAAAGAAGGTGCGGTTGCGGCCGTTGTAGATCTTCGGGATCCGGACCGGGCCGCCGAGCGTAACGCCGAAATCGTTCTGCTTGTATACGGCGCGCTTGGCCGCGAAAAAGCCGCGGGCGTCAAGCTTTTCGTTGCGCAGGAAGTCGTAGGCGACCCCGTGCAGCTCGTTGGTGCCGGACTTGGAGGAGAACGTCATCACGCCTCCGCCGGCCTGGCCGTATTCGGCCTTGAAGCCGTTGGTGTCTACCGTGAACTCGGTGATGGCCTCGAGCGAGGGGGCGTTATAGGCGATCTCGACCGCGTCGGCCGAGCGGTTGGTGGCCACCGAAACGCCGTCGAGCGTCGCGTCCCAGGCGCGCGCCTGCCCGCCTCCCAACGAGAGGCGGGAGCCTTCCCCGCGCGATTCCGGAGTGATCGACACCAGGTCGAACGGGCTGCGCAGGGCGCCGCCGACCACCAGCGGCAGCTCGTCGACCAGGCGGTTCTGGACGGCGGTAGAAATCTTGGCGTTCTCGGTCTGGGTCTGGACCAGGTCGGCGCGAACCTCGACGGTTTCGGTGAGCTGGCCGACCTGAAGCTGCGCGTCGAGCCGTACGCTGGTGGCCGCGGCGACTGTCACGTTGTCCTGAAGGAAGCGCTTGAAGCCGGGAGCGGAAACCTCGACGCGATAATAGCCCGGGACCAGGTTCGGCGCGTTGTATTCGCCGCTGGTGGTGGTGGCCACCGTGGTGGATGTGTTGGTGGCGCGGTGCGTGATCGCCACCGTGGCGCCGGCGATGGCGGCGCCGCTCGGATCGTAGACGGATCCGGCGATGTTGCCGCGCTCGGTTTGCCCCCAGGCAATCGCGGCGAGAACAAGCAGTGCGACCCAACTCTTGCACATGGGCTGAACCTCCCCTTCGTGTCAGGCAGTGTAGTATGTTCCACCGGCGGCGGCAACCGGGGATTCGGGAGATGCCATCCCAACTTGCCGGTTGATGTGGATGTGGTCGCAGATTCGCGTCAGGTCCTCGCCGGCGGGCAGCGTCCGACCAAGTCCTCGTGGTCGACCAACTCGCTTCGTCGGGCCGCTTCGCGTCCTTGCTCAACCGCCTCGACGAACCAGCCCCTACAGGGGCTGCCCCCGCCTGACGGCGGAGTGGCGCCCCACAATGTAGGGGAGCAATCAGTCATACCGTTTGCGTAGAAGCTCTGGTGATCCAAGAAAGCATCCAGGGCCTCGCGCAGGATCTGTTCCGGGGGCCGACCAGTTCTAGCAGCCACCTCCGCAAGCAAGGACTCCTGTTGTGAGGTGAGTGAGACTTCCATACTTGCAGCGTAAGCCGCGAACTAGCGGGTGTCAATTCGAATCGAAGCTCGGGCAGGGCGCTACGGTGTGCAGATGGCGGACGCGCCGGCGTCGGCAGGAGCGAACAACATTGACATCATCCTGACCCGTCGCTATGCTGCTTGCAGAAGGGGGTCCTATGAAGCGCTGGCAGCTCGTTTTCTTAATGGCGGTGTTGTTGGTCCTGATGGTGGCCGGGCCCGCTGCCGCCCAGTCCTCCAGCGGGCTGATTTTGGGCGCCGTCCGGGACTCCACGGGTGCGGTGATTCCCAACGCGGGCATCCATATCACCCACCTGGCGACGGATCGTCAGGTTACCACCACGACCAATGACCGCGGCGAATACGTCTCCATCCCTTTGTCCGTCGGCCACTATCGCGTCGAGGCGGTGCTCTCCGGCTTCAAGCGGGCCGTCCGCAGCGGCATCAAGCTGGAGGTACAGCAGAATGCGCAGGTCGACTTCGTCCTGGAAGTGGGAGAGTTGGCGGAGCGAGTGGAGGTCGTTGCGGACGCCCCTCTGCTGGAATCGACGACGTCGACACTCGGCCGGGTAGTTGACAACCGCCGGATCCAGGAACTGCCCTTGAACACCCGCAATGTCTACGATCTGGTGAGACTGACACCCGGCATCACGGGCTCCATTACCGGGCGCTTTGACGGGATGAATTGGTCGGTCTACGGAACGCGGCGGCGCTCCATGGACATCCTCATCGATGGCGCCACCGCCACGCATCCCACGGTCACCGGCTACACGGCCATCACGGTGTTTCCTTCGGTGGACGCCATTCAGGAATTCAAGGTGATGGGCGCCGGAGTGCCGGCCGAGTTCGGGCGGAGCATCGTGACGGTGCTGAACGTGGTCTACAAGTCCGGTTCCAACGACTTCCACGGCAGCGCCTACGACTTCCTGCGGAACTCGGTCTTCGACGCCAACGATTTTTACGTCAACCGGCGGGGCGAGAAGCTGGCCAGCTTCCAGCGCAACCAGTTCGGCGGCGTGCTCAGCGGGCCCATCCGCAGGGGCAGCACGTTTTTCATGGCCTCCTACGAAGGACTGCGCGAGCGCCGGTTGAGCACGCGGCTGGTGACCGTGCCCACGCTGCTCCAGCGGCAGGGCAATTTCACCGAGACGTTCACGCGCGAGGGGAGGCCGGTGCTGGTCTTCGACCCCTTCACCACGCGCCCCAATCCGGCCGGCGGGTTCCTCCGCGACCCCTTTCGCGGCAACGTCATCCCGCGCACGCAAATGGACCCGGCCGGCGTGAACGTGATCGGCTACTTCCCGCTGCCGAACCAGCCCGGCGACCCCTTCACCGGCCGCAACAACTATGCCCGCAGCGGCTCCGCCGCGCTCAATACCAACAACTACGACTTTCGGGTCGACCGCCAGATCTCCACGGCGCAGAGAATGTTCGTCCGATACTCCCAGCGCAATTTGAGAGATGTGCCGGCCGTTCTGTTTCCCGCCGAGCAGTCGATCGCGGAAGGACGCATCATCAATGAGGACCGGGCCAAGAACGCGGTCGCCGAGCATAGCTACACGCTGTCGGCGAGCACCGTCCTGACTACCCGCCTGGGCTTCTCCCGCACCTTCTTCCCATTCCTGAACCAAGGCATCGGTTTCGCTCCCTCCAGCCTGGGCTTGCCGCGCATCATCGACACGGCCGTGGATCAGACGATGTTCCCGACGTTCGAGGCCAACGGCTACCTGAGCCTTGGACACCGCGATCACCGGCTCAACGCCGGCAACACCTATACTCTGTCCTCCAGCGTGGCCCAGACCCGCGGCGCGCACACCCTGAAATCCGGGTTTGAAGGACGCATGTATCGCAGCAACACCACCGAATTGCGGGCGCCCTCCGGCGAGTTCCGTTTCAACGAAGCCTTCACCCAGGGCCCCGACCCGCTGCGCGCCAGCACCACCGCCGGCAACAGCATCGCCTCGCTGCTGCTGGGGACCGGCCGGACCGGCGACCGCCTGTTCACCAAGTACAAAGAGGAAGCGGCCCAGAGCTTCTACCTGGCCGGCTACCTCCAGGATGACTGGCGTGTAACCTCGAAGCTGACCCTCAACCTCGGCCTCCGGTATGACCTCGAAACGCCGCGCACCGAGCGCTTCGACCGCATCAACTATTTCGATCCCAACGTGCGTTCCCCGCTGGCCGGCCGTGTGTCTGGACTGCCCGATCTGCGCGGCGGCCTCGTCTACGTGGGGGTCGGCGGTCACGGGCGCCATCAGTACCAATGGGACGCGCTCAACTTTTCGCCCCGTCTCGGGGCCGCCTACCGGCTCTCGGGCCGCACTGTTTTCCGGGCGGCTTACGCCCACATCTACGCGGCCTCCTTCAAGGCGGCCTCCGGCACCGATACTCCCTACGGGTTCCGCGGCGAGACGCCGTGGATCTCGACGATGGATGGAATCACACCCACGAACCGCCTGAGCAACCCCTATCCCAACGGGTTCACCGCCCCGCGCGGGGCGGCCGACGGCCTGCTGTCGGCAGTCGGCGAGGGCTTCCGTCCGAAGTTCGCCGACGACAAGGTGCCGTGGACCCGGCAATGGAACATCACCGTGCAGCGGGAATTGCCTGCGCAAATGATCGTCGAGGTCGGCTACGTTGGCACGCGGGGCAGAGAGCTGGGGCTCGAGCGGTACCCCAACCAGCTCGACCCCCGGCACATGGCGCTGGGCAGCCGCCTCAACCAACTCGTCGACAACCCGTTCTATACAGTGATCCCGCGCGGCATCCTGGCCGGGCCACGGGTCCGGCAGGCGCAGCTTCTGCGGCCCTTCCCGCAGTTCGAGGAGCTGGTCGGCGCCCGCGACACCGGAGGCAGCTCCTGGTACAACGGCCTGCTGGTGAGCGGTCGAAAACGGCTGTCCCATGGCATCGAGTTCGAAGGTTCCTATACCTTCTCGAAAACCCTGGACGTGGGCGAGGATCCGGTTCAAAACGAGTACGACCGCGTGGCCAGCCGCGCCGTGGCCGTCACCGATATCACCCAGCGGTTCGTCCTGAGCTTCATCTACGAGCTGCCCTTCGGCACGGGCCGCTACTGGGGCGGCGGCGCGCCGCGCGCCGTGCATTGGCTCGTGGGCGGCTGGCAGATCAATGGAATCGGCAGTGTGCAATCCGGCACGCCACTGGCCATTACCGCCAGCAATACGGCCGGCATCTTCAACCCACGCACCAGCGCCAACAACAACGGCCGAAGCGGCAAGCTGGACGGGCCCGCGCAGCAACGCCTGGAGCGCTGGTTCAACACCAGCGTCTTCTCGCAACCCGAGCCGTTCACTTTCGGCGCCGCCGGCACCCGCATTGCCAACCTGCGGGCCGACGGCATTCGTAACTTCGACCTGTCTCTGTTCAAGGAGTTTCGGCCCCTGGAAACGATGCGGGTGCAGTTCCGGCTGGAAGCTCTCAACGCGCTCAACACGCCGCAGTTCGCCGGCCCGAATACCAGCGTCACTTCCACGGCGTTCGGACAGGTGACGGCCCAGGCCAATTCGCCGCGCCAGCTCCAGTTCGGTCTCAAATTACTATGGTAGGGAGGGTCATCATGTCTCGAACGTCGCAACGTTGGATTCTGTTGGTCGTGGCATTCGCGGCCGGCGGGGGAACAGCATGGTCTCAGGCGCGCCTCACCGGCACGGTTCGAGACAGCTCCGGGGCGATGGTCCTCGGGGCCCAGGTCATCGCCAGAAACGTTGCCACCGGTGTGACGACTTCGGCCCAGACAAGCAGCACCGGCGTCTACTCCATTTCGTTTCTGAACTCGGGACAGTATGAGTTGAGCTGCGAGGTGGCCGGTTTCAAGAAATTCGTCCGCTCCGGCATCGTGCTGGAGACGGGCACTGCCACGACCGTGAATGTCGCGCTGGAACTCGGGGCCGCAACCGAGGTAGTGAGCGTCTCGGCCACCACGCCGCTGCTGGAGTCGGAGAGCGGATCCATCGGGCAGTTAATCGAGAACAGGATCATCCAGAACCTGCCGATCCAGAGCCGGCGGGGCGCGTCCCTGGTCCGGCTGATGGGAAACGTCGCCTTCGCATCGGAAGAGGGCGGCCAGGCCAACCCGAGGTTCTCCCTGGCCGGAGGGCGCTCTTATAACCAGATGTGGTACCTCGACGGGGGCGCGGCGCAGAACCAGACCAACGGCAGCCCGCAGCTTTCGATCAACCCCCCCAACGAGTCGCTCGAGGAATTCAAGGTAATGGCCAACAGCTATCCGGCCGAGTACGGGCGCAGTGGCAGCGGGCTGATCCTGATGACCACGCGTTCGGGCGGTAACGACTTTCACGGCGCGGCCTACGAATGGCTGCGCAACGAGCAGCTGAATGCGCGCACGTTCTTCGCCCCGGGCAAGGCGCCGTTGCGGTACAACATCTTCGGCGCCTCGCTCGGCGGACCTGTCCGGCGGAACAAGACTTTCTTCTTCTTCAACTACGAAGGCGGGCGGCGGCGGACCGGCGTCACCGTCACGCGGACTGTGCCGCATCCCGCCGAAGTCAATGGCGACTTCTCGGCGCGCACCGATTTCCGTGTGCTCGATCCGGCGACCCGCGTGGGAAGCGCCGCCGCTCAGCCCTTTGCCGGCAACGTGATCCCACAGAGCCGAATCGATCCGATCGGGAAGGCCTTCGCCGGCCTGTACCCGGCGCCGAACGTGCCAGGCGGCAACCCGGCCCGCCCGCCATCGAATAACTACCGTGCCAATGCTTCGGACACGCTGACGCAGGATTTTTACACCGCTCGGATTGACCACCAGCTTGGACAGAGAGACCGCCTCTTCGGCCGCACGACCATTATCCATGCGCCGGAGTACGTAGCCGGCGTCTTTCCAACCAAGGCCGCCGACGAGCGGGCAGGCCCGCGGGAGAACGAGAACCGCAATTTCCTGGGTAACTGGCAGCACACGCTGCGCCCGTCGCTGATCAACGAAGCGCGCTACATGTACTACAAGCGGAAGTTCATTAACCGCGGCGCGGGCACGGGCTCCGGACTCAACGGGCAGTTGAAACTGGGGGGCGTGGATCCCAACGCCTTGGCGCGCGTAACAGTGACCGGCCACGCCTCTGTTGGCCAGAGCACCCACGAGCGCCTCCAGAGCCCGATCATGACGCACCAGTTCAGCGACTCCTTGCTGTGGGTCAAGGGCAGCCACTCGATCAAGACAGGATTCGAGCGCCGTTACTCTTCCAACGTCGAAGATCAGAACTCCTCGATCGGCGGGCAGTTCGGCTTCTCCGACCGGGCCACCAACAATGGCATCGCCTCGCTATTGCTCGGATGGACGAACACCGGTCGGCTCCTGGATTCCGACATCGTTAACGCGCGGTCGAATTATTACGGCGTCTTCGTTCAGGACGACTGGAAGATCAGCTCCCGGTTGACCCTCAACCTCGGCCTGCGGTGGGAACTCGACTTCCCGCGCTTTGACAGCGAGAACCGGCAAAGCGGGTTCGATCCGCGGGCCATCAATCCGGTTTCCGGAACGCCCGGCATCATCACCTTCGCCGGCCGGAACGGCGCCGGCAAGTACGCACACGATTTCGACGCGAACAACTGGGGGCCCCGCTTCGGCTTCGCCTGGCGTGGGGTAGCCGGCCTGGTCGTTCGCGGGGGCTATGGGATCTTCTACAACGGCCAGTACCAGGTCTCGGTGAACAATGCCCTCATCCAGGGCTTTTCATTGAACGGCTCGTTCCAGTCTCCGGATGGCGGCTTTACTCCGGCCTTCCTGTTCCGCACCGGCATGCCGCCGATTGCGCGCGACGCGCTCGGACCCGCCTTTGGCGCGGTGCGCGTGGGCCAGCCTGTCACCACCCAGCCGGACTTCATCGCTCGCGATCATACCAATGGCTATGCGCAGCAATGGAACTTCACCATCCAGAAGGAGCTGCGCGGGAACACTCTCCTCGAAGCCGCCTATATCGCCAACGTGGGACACAAGCTCAGCGGGCAAACTCTGAGCATCAACCAGATCCCCCTGATCAACGCTCGGGGGCCCGCCACACAGGCGCAGACCGCCCGCCCGTTTCCGCAGTTCGCCGATGTGATCCGGGTCGCCCCCGCCTGGGGAAATTCCAGCTACCACTCGCTGAACGTCAAATTCGAGAAGCGCTATTCGCGAGGCCTGAGCTTTTTGGGCAACTACACCTGGGCCAAGTTCATCGACGATGTGGAAGGGTCCGCCGAAGTGGGTGGCGGAGCCGGCGACGGTTACCAGCACATCGACGCACGGGGTCTGGACAAGGCTCTATCCGGAGCCGACCTGCGGCACCGGTTGGCCTGGAGTTCCCTCTATGACCTGCCCGTGGGCAAAGGCCGCCGCTGGGGGATCGAGAACGCCTTCTTGAACCACGTGGCGGGCGGCTGGAGTATCGGTGGCATTCTGGAAGCCCGCACCGGCGCCCCCTACGGCGTCGTCGAGAGCACGAACCGCTTGAATACTTTCTCGCCGTCTCAACGGCCGCACCTGCTGCGGGATCCCAAGCTGTCCTCGAACCGGCCGCGCTCCGAGAAGACCCAGCAGTTCTTCGATACAACGGCCTTTCAGGCGCCCGGCAACGGCATCCTGGGCACGGCGGGTCGCACCAACGGGTCTGGCCCGGGGTTCTTCGGCCTGGACCTGACCATCCAAAAGCTGTTCCAGCTCTCGGAGCGGTTCGAGCTGTCGTTCCGCACCGACATCGTGAACTTCCCGAATGTCCCCGCGTTCGCCGCGCCCAACCAGTCCCGGGGCGACGGCAGCTTCGGCAGGATCGGGGGCGTGTTGGGCGGCTCGACGGGCCGGGAGATTCAGATCAGCCTGCGGCTCGCGTGGTGAGTCGGCCGACGCCGAGATTCGCTACCCCGGTGATCGAGAGGCGGCTGGAACCGCCTCCCTTGTATGATAAGGACGATGTCCTGACCGTTGCGCGGCCGGACAGGATCATTTTGTTCGGCTCGGCTGCAACCGGCCAGATGACCAAGGACAAGCGACATCGATCTCCTGATCGTTGAACCGGATCCGAAGAATCGCCACTCAGAAAGCGTCGCCATCGCCGACGCCATTGGTGATGTCAACTTTCCGGTTGATGTGAAGATCATCGCCTATCCGGCTCACAAGTACGGCATGGTCCTCTATGAGGCCGACTGAGGAGGAGATTCGCCGGCTCGTCGCCGATTGAATTTCCGAACACCCACGTCATCAGACGCCTGCTGATTCTTTCGCATCAGATCGATCCCGCACTCGCACAGGCTCTCGATGAAGCAAATGGTCGGCGCCGAGATTCGCTACCCCGGTGATCGTCCCGAGACACTGCCCGGTGACGAGGTGCGCGCTCGTCAACTTGCACAGACGGTCCGCGACACGGTGATGGCCGTGCTCCATCCGTATATCTACGGAGGTTGATCTGCCGATCCAGTTCAAGACCTGCCGCCGATTCCGCGAATATCAGCGCTGGCAGGACGGGAAGCCGATCGGGAGCGTTTCGATCACGAAGGCTGCTCGGGTGTCGCTACCGTCCGGAGCTTGACCTAGGCCCCCGATTCTGATTTGATGGTTTACCGCCGCTCCGCAATTCCGGGCGGCATCCGGCAAGGAGGGGATTCACATGGCAACCAACCGCGGCGTCGCCTACATGGGCACGGGCAAGGTGGAAATACAATCGATCGACTTTCCCAAGCTGGCGCTCGGCGATCGCAAATGCGAGCACGGCGTCATTCTGCGCATCGTCGCCACCAACATCTGCGGCAGCGACCAGCACATGGTCCGCGGGCGCACCACCGCCCCGCAGGGTCTCATCCTCGGGCACGAGATCACCGGCGAGGTCATCGAAGCCGGCCGCGACGTCGAGTTCATCGGCGTCGGCGACATCGTCTCGGTGCCGTTCAACATCGCCTGCGGCCGCTGCCGCAACTGCAAGGAAGGCAAGACCGGCATCTGCCTCAGCGTCAACCCGGCGCGCCCGGGCGCCGCCTACGGCTACGTCGACATGGGCGGCTGGGTCGGCGGCCAGGCCGAGTACGTCATGGTCCCCTACGCCGACTTCAACCTGCTGAAGTTCCCAGACAAGGACCGGGCGATGGCCAAGATGCGCGACCTCACGCTGCTCTCCGACATCTTCCCCACCGGCTACCACGGCGCGGTCACCGCCGGGGTCACCACGGGCTCCATCGTCTACGTCGCCGGCGGCGGTCCGGTCGGGTTGGCTAGCGCCGCCTCCTGTCACCTGCTCGGGGCGGCCTGCGTCATCGTCGGCGACCTGATTCCGGAGCGGCTCGCCCAGGCGCGCAGCTTCGGCTGCGAAACCGTCGACCTGCGCAAGGACGCCACCCTCGCCGAGCAGATCGAACAGATCACCGGCGTGCCGGAAGTCGATTGCGCGGTCGATTGCGTCGGCTTCGAGGCCCGCGGCCATGGCCGGGAAGCGGTCGTCGAGCGTCCCGCCACCGTGCTCAACTCGATCATGGAAGTCACGCGCGCCGGCGGCGGCCTCGGCATCCCGGGACTCTACGTCACCGGGGATCCCGGCGGAGTCGACGACAACGCCAAGATCGGCATGCTCGGCATTCGCATCGGCCTGGGCTGGGCCAAGTCCCACTACTTCACCACCGGCCAGTGCCCCGTGATGCGCTACCACCGCCAGCTCATGCGCGCCATCCTCTACGACAAGATCCAGATCGCCAAGGCGGTCAACGTCAGCGTGATTTCGCTCGACGAGGCGCCGCAGGGCTACAAGGACTTCGACCGCGGCGCGGCCAAGAAGTTCGTGCTCGACCCGCACAACATCGTGCCCAAGGCGGCCTGATCGGAGCCCGCGAATCGCCCCGGCCGAAAGGACCGCTCCGCCGCCCCAACAGAATTTGGGTGCTGGGTCAGTTTCCAAGTAGGCGTTTTGCGGCAACGGATGTCGGGGGACCACGGGGAGGAATGTTCTGGGACGCCACTCTTCATCCACGAACTTGCCCTGTTCCGGTTGCGGGGGCGGCAGTACTTCGGGACGGCTCTTGAGGGTAAGGTCCGCTGTTTTAGTAACGATTTCCTTATTGCTTTCTTTCGTTATTTTTGTTAGCCTTGGGGGGGCGGGATAACCACTCACGCCCCGCGCTACGCCACCCTCGGGGAGGCGGAGACGAGCGAATCTCAACGGAGTGAAGAATGGCTAAGTCTTCTCGCCGAGGACCATCACAGCGGAGAGAGCCTCTGCGACCAGGCCGAAGGATCGGAACCGCTGAAGAGTCCGGATCGAACCGGACCACGACACTGAACTTCAAGGTTCCGGTGCAGTTTCATCGAGAGTTCAAGAGCTATGCCGCACAGCACGGAATCAGCATGGTCGAACTCCTTCAAAAAGGGTTTCGGCTAATCAAAGAGCAGGACTTACAGTGACAAAACTTCCACGCAGGGAAACAGTGAATGCTCCAGCCACCGTTGTGGAAACCAAATATCCGCGGGTACAAGTCCCAAAGCTTCTCCTGGACGCAAGAAACCCACGACTCGCCGAGTTCGGCATAGGCCCTGATGCGACGCAATTCGAGGTACTAGAAACCCTCTGGAAAGAGATGGCCGTTGAAGAAGTCGCGATGTCGATCGCTTACAGTGGCTATTTCGAGCACGAACCGCTCCTAGTCGAAGAGGCCGAGAAGGGGCGGTACCTCGTGATTGAGGGCAACCGGCGACTTGCAGCGGTGAAGTTGCTCCTGGATCCCGAACTCCGCAAGCGACTCAGGGCGACGAACCTGCCAACTATTACCAAAGACGAGGCTGAGAGGATATCCGACCTGCCGGTGGTCCCGACCACACGAAAAGACTGCTGGCGCTACCTCGGATTCAAACACGTGAATGGCCCTGCAACCTGGGGCTCATATGCCAAGGCCCAGTACATTGCACATGTCCACAATGAGTACGGCGTTGCGCTCGAAGACATCGCCGCCCAAATAGGCGATTCCCATTCAACAGTGCAGCGCATGTACCGCGGGCTCATGATCGTCGAGCAAGCCGAAGCTGCCACGGTATTCAACCGCGGCGACATCGCGAAGGCACGGTTTTATTTCAACTACATCTACACAGGAATGGACTATCCCGGCATCAGTTCCTTCCTTGGTTTGGGAACAAAGGGGACAAGCGAACAGAGGCCTGTGGCTTCGAGTAAGGTGAAGAACCTCCGGGACCTGTTTCTATGGCTGTACGGGAGTGAATCACAGGGCATTCCGTCCTTGATCCAGTCGCAAAACCCGGATCTTAAAACCCTCGACAACGTCCTCACACAAGATGCCGGCGTGCGGGCTCTCCGGGACGGCCTCCCCCTCAGTGTTGCCTACGACATTAGCCAAGGAGACGAAAGGATTTTCCGGTTAGCGGTGCAACACGCCAAACAAAACCTGCAAAAAGCTCTCGGCACAGTGACCACTGGGTACTCCGTCGAGGACGCGGAAGCGCTGAGACTCGCCGCGGACGTGGAGAAGCTGTCTTGTGACCTGCTCGACGCCATGAATCAGAAGCGAATCCGCGACCGTAAAGAGGCTCGGCAATCAAAACGCGGCAATGCGTGACTTGTTAATGGTCCCATCTCCAGAAACCGACGATGCCGTCGTCAACCTCGCAGATTGGGCCGAGCTCTCGGCACGTCTGAACGCCGACGGCAACGTGTCTCGGGAAGACATCGCGCGCGCCCTTTGCCGCACCTACTCGCTGCAGGAAGCAGCAGCGAGGACAAAGGCCGGGGATGTCTTCAACGAGCTCGCCGATCGAGTGACATCTTGTCGCCAGCGTCCAACCAAGAAAGCCAAGGCGGCGTATCCATTTAACGTCGGAGCTAATCAAGGCATTTTGAGTTACCGGCCCCGGCCGAGTGGAAGCCGAGACCACGGGCTAATCTACCTGTTCTTACTGGCCATCAGCCGAGCTAACATGGACTCGCGCAGCCGCGTGTTGGCGGGGATCGACCCCACGAAAGTGTTCGAGCGTTTGTGTGCGGAAGTGCTCGCAACCTTCTGGGGCGGACACTCCGATGTATCCGGAGCGATGGTGTTCGGCACCGCCACCAATGGCAGCTTTCGAGCGAAGATTAACGACCTTTGCGCCCGCCTCAAGGAAGGAGTCGGCTGTCGGCCGGACGCGAGACTGCCCGGCGCAGGAGACGGAAAACTCGACGTGGTCGCTTGGCGGAGATTCTTCGATGAGAGACAAGGAAGCCTCGTCGGATTCGCTCAATGCAAGACGGGTGTCCACTGGCGGGAGCATCTTTCCAAGCTCCAACCGGAGGTCTTTTGCCGCCGATTCATGCAGAAGACCCTAGTACTTCGTCCCGTTCGTCTCTACATGGTGCCATGCCGTGTGGAACGGCGCGACTGGGAGACACATACAGGAGAGGGTGGGATTCTCTTTGATCGGTGCCGGGTCGTTCAGTACGCGCCGGGTGTCTCAACAACCGTTGTCCGCGACTGCCGTGGCTGGCTTCGTGAGGCTTGGCAATTGCAGAAGGAAAGACGGTTCACCCCATGAGAAACCGCTTCCATTCTCTCTGCCCTTACTTCGCGATGTTTCCAGAGTCTTTCGCCGCCGGATGGATTAGCCGCCTGACACGCCCTGGAGACACCATACTCGATCCGTTCAGCGGACGAGGCACCACCGCGCTCACGGCGACGCTCGCAGGCCGCCGAGCCGTTTCCTGCGACGTGAACGACGTCGCATACTGCCTCACGAAGGCAAAGACAAATGCGCCGCTGCTGGATAGCGTCATCGACCGCCTATCGTCGCTGCAACGCGGCTTCGAATCCCGCAAATGGGCCCGGAAGGCCCGGGAGAGCCCAGAGTTTTTTCACTACGCCTACTCCGCCGGCACGCGGGCACAACTTCTCTACTTGCGAGAAAACCTAAAATGGCGTACATCGCGAGTCGATAACATGTTGGCCGCGCTAGCGCTCGGCTCATTGCACGGCGAGTCTCTGGCGAGCCCCAACTACTTTAGCAACCAGATGCCGCGAACGATCAGCACCAAGCCAGCATACTCGATCCGATTCTGGCAGCGTCACGCAATGCAAGCACCAGCACGGGACGTTTTCGAAATATTGCGCGGAAGAGCTGCCTACCGCTACGAGAGTCCGATTCCGCGGCAAGAGTCTTTGGTCCTCCACGCGGACATGCGAAACCTTCCCAGAGAACTGAAACTCTGGACACGTCCGATCAGATGCGTTATCACTTCTCCGCCCTATCTAGACGTCACGAGCTTTGAAGAAGACCAATGGCTCCGACTATGGTTCCTCGGTGGTCCGCCACACCCAACCCGAGGCAGAGTTTCTCGCGATGACCGATACGAGAGACCGGACCAGTACTGGAGCTTCATCGCCGACATGTGGCGATGCCTGGGTGCCGTCCTGGCTGCTGAGGCCCATGTTGTCATTCGAATCGGAAGCCGCTCTGTGGCGCCGAAGAATCTAAGGCAGGTCTTGTCAGCGACGAGCCAGTTGTCGAAGAGAAAGGTCCAACTCATCTCAGCCCGTGTTAGCCAAATGAGGAACCGACAGACCGACGTGTTCAACCCAGGCAGCAGCGGGTGCTCATACGAGCTGGACTGTCACTTCTGTGTCTCCTGATGCGACTGCTGTCGATTCCTCCCAAACCCTTCGCCTCAAACCCGCACTTCTTGCGACAGCCACTTGGCCGCATAGTCGGCGTATTGGAAACTGACCCACTACCAGAATTTGGGAGCCTGGACGATAATAAGAACAGGAGTGTTGTCCGCCCACAGGGGGGCCTTCCGCGTGAGAAACATATGAAACAGGCATCGCCGAAATGGCTGGTGGCAGCGCTGATTCCGATCCTCGCCGCAGGGCTGCCCGCTGCCGAACCCGCACGGCCGCGCGCCGGCAAGGTGGAGATCCTGAAAACCTCCGAGCTGAAGCCGGGCATGCGCGGCACGGCATGGACGGTTTTCTCCGGCACCGAGCCGGAGGCCGTGCCGGTGGAGATCATCGGTCTGTGGAAGAACGCCTGGGGTCCCCGGCAGGACATCATCCTGGCCAAGCTCGGCGGCAAGGCCGAGCGCACCAACGTGGCCGGGGGGATGAGCGGCAGCCCGGTCTACGTTGACGGCAAACTGGTCGGAGCCATCGCGCTGCGCATCAGCATCTTCTCCCCGGACGCCATCTGCGGCATCACGCCGATCGAACTGATGCTCGAAATCGGCGAGTTCGACGACGCGCGGCCCGCCGAAGCGCGCACGCCGGACAAGGCGCCGGCGGCGCGGCAGGGCGCGCAGATACCTTCCGAGCTGCTCGCGCAGGCGGTGGCCGCCGGAGCCGGCTCGAGCCTGGCGCGCCAGAGTCCCATGCTGACGCCGATCGAGACTCCGTTGACCTTCTCCGGTTTTCATCAGAACGTTCTCCAGGAATTCTCCCCGCTGATCCAGCAGCTCGGCCTCACCGCGGTGCAGGGAGGCGCCGGATCGAGCCTTTCCGATCCCACGCCCGCCGCCGGCTGGGAGAAATCGCTTCAGCCGGGCGAAGCTATCGCCGGCGTGCTGGTCTCCGGCGACATGAGCGTCACCGGGCTGGGCACGGTGACCTACAACGATGGCAAGCGCGTGCTCGCCTTCGGCCATCCGTTCTTCAACCTCGGGCCGGTCGACATGCCGATGAGCCGCGGCGAAGTTCTGATGACGCTCTCCTCCAGCTTCCAGCCGAACAAGTTCGCCAACGCCACCGAAATCGTCGGCGCGCTGAAGCAGGACCGCCACAGCGGCATCCTCGGGGTGCTCGGCGAGCGCGCCTCCACCGTGCCGGTCACGGTCACGGTTCGCTCGTTCACGGAGAACAACACCATCCTCAAGCAGAAGGAGCTGCGCTTTCACGTCTTCGTGCAACAGCGCTGGACCCCGTTCCTGATGATGATGACGCTGTTCAACTCCGTCAGCGGCCTGAACGACTTCGCCGACGAGATCACCTACCGGCTGAGCGGCGACGTCGAGATGGATGGGCAACTGAAGCTCTCGCTGAACACCATGCTCGCCCCGGGCGATATCCCCGTTCCCGCGCCGATGCTGCTCGCCGGATGGTGGGGCGACCGGTTCAACCGCCTGTTCGCCAACGCGGTGAAAACCCCGCGCCTGCGCCGGGTTCGCGCGACCATCGACCTGCTGCCGCAGCGCCGCGTGGCGACCATTGAGAACGCCTGGGCCTCGGTGAGCGAAGTGGAGCCGGGCGAAGAGATCGCCGTCCGCGTCTTCCTGCGCCCCTACCGAGGGGAGCGCCTTCAGCGCGAGTTCAAGATCCGCATTCCCGCCAGCCTGCCCAAAGGCGATCACCGGATCCTGCTCAGCGACGCCGAAACGCTGAACCGCATGCAGGCCACCGCCGGCTTCACCAACCGGTTCATCGACCTGCCGCAGGCGGTTTCCCTGCTCAACCAGGAGCGCACCAACCACAAGCTCTACGTTTCGCTCGCCCAGGCCCGGCCGACCCTCTACTACGACGACCTGACGCTGCCCTCGCTCCCCGCCTCGGTCGCCAACGTCATGCAGACCGGCCGCACCGGCAGCCGCGCTTTCGTCACCGCGGCGGAGAGCGTCGAGGAACAGACGGCCATCCCGTTCGACCTGCTGATCAGCGGCAGCGCCTCGCTGCGGATCAAAGTGAAGTAAACCCCCAGACACATGGTAAAACCCCTGCTCGTGCTCACCGCCGCCGCGGCGCTGGCCATCCCGTCTCCAGGCGCCGAAACCCGATTGTGGACCCAGAACGCGCCGGCGGAGTTTGAAAAAGGATCGCTCAAGAAGCTCTCCCTGCGCAGCGACGGCCGCCTGCGTCTGGCGCCGATGCTTACCGAGCTGTATGATTCCTCCACCGCCTATCTGTGGGCGCTCGTCGAGGATTCTCGGGGAAATGTCTACGCCGCGGGCGGTGGTCCGGGCTCGGCGGCCGCGAAACTGTTTCGGCTCGACGCGAACGGCAAAGGCAGCCTGCTCGCCGATCTTCCCGGGCTCGCCGTGCAGGCGCTCGCCGTGGATGCCGGCGACCGTGTCTATGCGGCCACGTCCCCGGACGGGAAGGTGTACCGCATCACGCCCGCCGGCAAGCCGGAAGTCTTTTTCGATCCCCAAGCCAAGTACATCTGGGCGCTCGCGTTTCACAAGGGCGACCTGCTGGTGGCCACAGGAGACCCGGCCGCGATTCACCGCGTCTCCGCCGCCGGCCAGGGGAGCGTCCTCTACCGTAGCGAGGAAGCTCACGTGCGGGCGCTCGTTGTGGATGACGCCGGAAACCTGATCGCCGGCACCGAGCCGGGCGGCCTGGTCCTGCGGGTTTCACCGGCCGGTGTGGGATTCGTGCTCTACCAGGCGCCCAAGCGCGAGATCACCTCTCTGCTGGTGGGGCGCGATGGGTCTGTCTACGCTGCCGCGGTCGGCAACAAGCCGCCTGCCGGGGCGGCTCCTGAGGCCCCGCCTCCGCCGCCGCAGCCTTTACCCGTCCCAACCGGCGCTCCGCCACCCGCCGCTCCGGGGATCACCCTGGTTCAACAACCCCGCGGGGCGAGCCCACCTGCCCTGCCCGCCCTGGGCGCGCAGCTCGCCGGCGGTTCGGAAGTGTACCGGATCGATCGCGAAGGCTATCCGCGGAAGGTTTGGAGCCACGCCCAGGACATCGTCTACGCGCTCGCCCTCGACGTCGAAGGCCGTCCTGTGATGGCTACCGGGAACAAGGGCAACCTGTACCGGCTCGACTCCGACCTTCTCTCGACGGTTCTGCTGAGCGCCGCCCCCACCCAGATCACGGGACTGCTGGCCGGGCGCCAGGGGAAGCTGTATGCGGTCACCGGAAACATCGGCAAGGTGTACCGCATCGGTCCAGGTCTGGAAACCCAGGGAACCATCGAAAGCGAAGTCTTCGATGCTGGGTTTTTCTCTTATTGGGGTCGGGCGCGCATCGAGGGTCACCCTGGGGGGGCCGCGGCGGACGGCTCGGTGACGCTGGCAACCCGCAGCGGCAACCTCGACCGCCCGCACAACAACTGGAGCACGTGGGCTCAGGTTCCCATGGCTCGGCAAGCCGGCCGAATGAGCTCGCCCGCGGCGCGTTTCCTCCAGTACCGATTGATTCTCAGTGGATCCGGGGTGGGCTCGCCGGAGGTTTCCGGCGTCGAGCTGGCGTACCTGCCGAGGAACGTCGCTCCCGTGGTCGAGGAGATAGAAATCACACCGCCGAATTACCGATTCCCGCCGCAGAGCCTGATGCTCACCCCGTCGCAGACCCTTACGCTCACGCCGATGGGCCGCGCCCGGCGTGCTTCGACTCCGACGCCGGTCTTCGACCAGGGCAGCCATTCCATGCAGTACGCCAAGGGACACCTGGGGGCCCGCTGGCTGGTCCGCGACGACAACGGGGACCTGATGAATTACAAGGTCGAAATCCGCGGCGCGCAGGAGACCGCGTGGAAGCTGCTCAAGGACGGGATCAAGGACCGCTTCCTGAGCTGGGATTCGACCGTGTTTCCCGACGGCGACTATCGCGTCCGCGTCACCGCCGCAGACACACCCTCCAACCCTCCCGCACAGTCGCTCCACGCGCACCTGGAGAGCGACGTCTTCCTGGTCGATAATACCCCGCCGGGCATCATCGGTTTTGTGGCCGCACGCGCCGGCAGCCGGCTGGACGCGAACTGGCGGGTCGCCGATGCGCGCAGCGTGATCAAGAAAGCCGAGTACTCCCTGAACGGCGGCGAGTGGATGGTGGTGGAGCCCACCACGCGGCTCTCGGATTCGCTCGAGCACAACTACAACCTGACCATCGACGCGGCTGCCGGCGTTGAGCAGACCCTCGCCGTCCGCGTCACCGACGAATTCGACAACCAAGCGGTGGAGAAGATCGTGGTTCGGTAGGTTCTCATCCGCCGGTCGTTTTCGAACGCGATCCCCTGCCGGGTTTGGAGCTCCGAGCCGCCGGGCGCACGGCCGGGGCCACGGGAATCTCGACCACAGGAATCAGCGATTGGCTCGAAGCGGACTTGGCCGGCTCCGCGCGCATCGCCAGCTCGCGGTTGAGCGTGTTGACAAACTCCTCCATCTGCCGCTGCATAGCCTCCATCTTGGCACGCATGTTGAGGATGATCTCGACCCCCGCCAGGTTGACGCCCAGCTCGCGCGTCAGCTTGAGGATGATCTCCAGCCGCTCCAGGTCCTGGTCGGTGTACAGGCGCGTGTTGCCGTCGCTGCGCGACGGCTGGAGCAGGCCCTCGCGTTCATACAGGCGCAGCGTCTGCGGGTGGATGTCGTACTGCTCGGCCACGGCCGAGATCATGTAAGCGGCCTTCGAGCGCGTCCTGGGCATCCCGTCAGATCTCGCTCCAGATGTGCTCGCGCGGGTCTTCGGGGTGGAGCTGCCCCAGCTCGCGCAGAATTTCCCGGCTGCGCTCGTCCTGGGCCTTGGGCGCCTCGAGGACCACTTCGACGATCTGGTCGCCACGAGTGTCCTTGCGTGCGTTCAGCACGCCCTTCTCTCGCAGGCGGAACTTCTGGCCGTTCTGCGTGCCCTGCGGGATCTTCAGCAGCGCGCGGCCATCGATCGTCGGCACCTCGATCTTGGTCCCCAGCGCCGCTTCCCACACCGTCACCGGTATGTGGATGAGAATGTCGTCGCCATCGCGGCGGAAGAACGGGTGCGGGTCCACGCGCACGGTGATGAAAAGCTCGCCGGGCGGCTGTCCTTGCGTGCCGGAATTCCCTTTTCCGGCGACGCGCAGCCGGTCGCCGGATTGCACGCCCGGTGGAATGCGCGCCTCGATGGTTTCATTGCGCGGCACCCGCCCTTCGCCGTGACAGCCCGGACAACTGTTGCGCAGGCGGCCCTGCCCTTCGCAGCGAGGGCAGTCCAGATGGAAGCGCATCGCGCCCGCCATCTGCGACACCTTGCCGCCGCCGTTGCACGTCGGGCAGACCAGGTTGGTACCCCCGGCCGAGCCGGTCCCTTTGCAGCCGACGCAGCTCTCCTGCCGGTTCACGTTCAGCCGCACCTGGGCGCCGCGGATGGCGCGCCAGAAATCGACGTTCAGACCGTACTCCAGGTCGCTGCCCGGCTGCGGCTCCCTCGACGCCTGCCCCTGGCCGGCTTGCCCGCCGAAGAACTGGCTGAACAGGTCGCGAAAGCCGCCGCCGAAGCCGCCGAACTCCGGGGGGGGAGCGTTGCGTCGGCCCTCCGCGAACATGTCCGAGAAGTCGAAACCGCCGAATCCCATACCCGGGCCTCGCCTGGGAGCCCCCGCGCCCGGATGCACGTTGTCCGAGTAGAAGCCGAACTGGTCGTACATCTGGCGCTTCTTCGGATCGCTGAGCACGTCGTGGGCCTCCTGCACGCGCTTGAAACGCTCTTCGGCGGATTTGTCGCCGGGGTTCAGGTCGGGATGGCATTTTCGCGCCAGCCGGCGAAAGGCTTTGCGGATCTCCTCGGTCGCGGCCTTTCGGCCGACGCCGAGCGTTTCGTAGTAGTCGTGCGTGGGGTTCATCGTTCCCCTTGGGCCGGGGCGTCCTTGGGCGCCCTACGGTTTCTTGTCGTCGACGTCCACGAACTCCGCGTCCACGACGTTGTCCTTCCCCTTGGCGCCCGCCCCGTCAGCGGCCGCGGCCTCGGTGCGCCCGTCGGCGCCGCCCGTCGGCGGGGTGGCGCTGGAGGACTTGTACATGGCTTCCGCCAGCTTGTGGCTCGCGCTGGTCAGCTTGTCCATGGCCGTGCGGATCTTGTCCGCGCCGCCGCCCTCGTTCATGGCTTTCTTAGTCTCCTCGGCGGCCTGCTCGACCGCGGCGGCGTCCTCGGCGCTGATCTTGTCGCGATGCTCGCGCAGCATCTTTTCGATGTTGTAGACCATGGCGTCGGCCTGGTTGCGCGTCTCGATTTCCTCCTTTTTCTTGCGGTCGTCGGCGGAATTCGATTCCGCGTCGCGCGTCATCTTTCCCACTTCCTCCTTGCTCAGTCCGGAGGAGGAGGTGATGGTGATCTTTTGCTCGTTGTGGGTGGCACGGTCCTTGGCCGTCACGTTGAGGATGCCGCTGGCGTCGATGTCGAAGGTGACCTCGATCTGCGGGATGCCGCGCGGCGCCGTCGGGATGCCCACCAGTTGGAAAACCCCCAGCAGGCGGTTGTCGCGCGCCATCGAGCGCTCGCCCTGGTACACCTTGATCTCGACCGAGGTCTGGTTGTCGGCGGCGGTGGAGAACACCTCGCTCTTGCGCGTCGGGATGGTCGTGTTGCGCTCGATCAGCTTCGTGAACACCCCGCCCAGGGTTTCGATGCCCAGCGACAGCGGCGTCACGTCCAGCAGCAACACGTCCTTCACTTCGCCCCCAAGAATCCCTCCTTGCACGGCGGCGCCGACGGCCACCACTTCGTCCGCGTTCACGCTCTTGTTCGGCTCCTTGCCGAACAGCTCGCGCACCAACTGGCTCACCTTCGGGATGCGCGTCGAGCCGCCCACCATCACCACTTCGTCGATCTCCGCCGGCGTGATCTTGGCGTCCGCCAGCGCCTGCTTGCAGGGGCCCACCGAGCGCTGGATAATGTCGTCCACCATCTGCTCGTAGCGTGCCCGCGTCAGCTTCAGCACCAGGTGCTTGGGACCGCTGGCGTCGGCGGTGATGAACGGCAGGTTGATCTCGGTTTCGAGCAGCGTCGATAGCTCGATCTTGGCCTTCTCGGTCGCCTCCTTGAGCCGTTGCAGCGCCATCTGGTCGCGCGAGAGGTCGATCCCCTGCTCTTTCTTGTATTCGTCGATCACCCAACCCGTCAGCCGCTGGTCGATGTTGTCGCCGCCCAGGTGCGTGTCCCCGTTGGTAGACTTCACCTCCACCACCCCGTCTCCCACTTCCAGGATCGAGATGTCGAAGGTGCCGCCGCCGAAGTCGTACACCGCGATGGTCTGGTCCTTCTTCTTATCCAGCCCGTAGGCCAGCGCCGCCGCCGTCGGCTCGTTGATGATGCGCATCACTTCCAGGCCGGCGATCTGGCCGGCATCCCTGGTCGCCTGCCGCTGCGCGTCGTTGAAATAGGCCGGTACCGTGATCACCGCCTTGGTCACCTTTTCTCCCAGGTAGGCTTCGGCGGCCTCCTTCAGCTTGGTCAAAATCATCGCCGAAATCTCCGGCGGTGAGTAGCGCTTGCCCGAGATATCCACCCGTGCGTCCCCGTGCTCGCCGCCGACCACCTTGTAGGGCACCAGCCTGGTCTCTTCTCCCACTTCGCCGTGCCTGCGGCCCATGAACCGCTTGATCGAGTAAATGGTATTCTCGGGGTTGGTGACCGCCTGACGCTTGGCAACCTGACCAACCAGCCGCTCGCCGCTTTTGGCAAAGCCAACCACCGAGGGAGTGGTTCGGCCACCCTCCTGGTTCGGAATGACCGTAGGCTGGCCGCCTTCGATGACAGAGACGACGCTGTTGGTGGTCCCGAGATCAATACCGATGATCTTGCTCATGTTCTTATTATTAAAGTTTAGTGTATTGTTGTCAAGTTCCCTCCTCGCGGCGCCACGGGAATTGACTGTCGCCGCAGCCTCCGATTTCCTTCCGGTCGAGCAGGAGCTGTCTACCCGGTTCGGTAAGGTGTGCGAGTGTAAGCTGATCTTCGTGAACGGATCGAGCGGGATGCTGGCGCAACAGATCCGTAACGGCGCGCCTTTTGACGTCTATCTCTCTGCAAATGAACAATATGTGAAGGACATGGAGGCCTCCGGCCATCTCCTTAAAGCCTCGGGCCGTGTCTATGCCATCGGAAGGCTGGGGCTTTGGTCCAAGAACCGGTCGCGACGCCGGTTGGAAGACTTGCCTGGGGCGTCCGTGACTCATGTGGCTATTGCAAACCCGGTGCACGCTCCCTATGGAGTCGCCGCCAGGCAGATGCTCCAGCGCCTCAAGCTTTGGGCGACAATGGCGCCCAGGATTGTTTATGCGGAGAACGTGCGCCAGGCGCTTCAGTTCGCCGAAAGCGGGAATGCGGAGGCCGCCATTGTGGCCTGGTCGCTGGTCCACAACCGCGGCGGGGTGCTTCTGCCGGCCGAGCTGCATGATCCCATCCGCCAGGCAGGCGCCGTGGTGCGGAGCTCGCACCAGCCGGCGTTGGCCCGCCGGCTGCTCGACTTCCTGACCTCGCCGGATGGCGCGCGCCTGCTCGAGCGATTCGGCTTTTTCGCCGCCCCGGAGGATCCCCGATGAAGCCCGTGGCTCTGACAATCGCCGGCTCGGATCCCAGCGGCGGAGCCGGGTTGCAGGCGGACCTGAAAACATTTCACCAGTTCGGTGTTTATGGCGAGGCCGTCGTCACGCTGCTGACGGTGCAGAACACCTGCTCGGTGTCTCGCGTGGAATGCGTGTCGCCGGAGCTGGTGATCGACCAGTTGCTGGCGGTGGTGACCGACATTCCTCCGGGCGCGGCCAAGACCGGCGCTCTGGGCAATCGCGGAATCGTGGAGGCGGTGGCGGAGGCGGCCACCCGCTTCGCCTTTCCCCTGGTGGTGGACCCGGTTCTGATCAGCAAGCACGGCGCGCCGCTGATGTCCGCGGACGCGCTCCAGGTGGTGCGTGAGCGGCTGCTTCCGCGGGCGTTCCTGCTGACCCCGAACCTGGCCGAGGCAGCGCTGTTGGCGGGGATCGAGATTCGCGACATGGACGCCATGAAGACCGCCGCTCTCCGCCTTCGCGACCTGGGAGCGAGGGCCGTCGTGGTGAAGGGCGGGCATTGGCGCGATCACGCCACCGACCTGCTGCTCGATGAGGACGGCTGGCACGAGTTCCCCGCGCCGCACATCGACACACGCCACACGCACGGCACCGGCTGCACCTACTCGGCGGCCATCACCGCGTGCCTGGCGCGGGGTGAGAGTCTGGTGGCGGCGGTGTCGGCGGCCAAGCGATTCATCGCTGCCGCCATCGCTTCCAATCCCGGTCTGGGGTCCGGCGCCGGCCCCGTTAACCATCACGCGAACCATCACGCGAACCATCACACCGCCAGGGAGGAACCCGCGTGAGATTCTCCGAGCTACTTGTTCTCGCTATCCGCAGGTCGGAAATCCCGCTGCGTTTCGAGCCCGGCGCCGAGGATGCCGTGGCCCAGCCGGTGACCGAGTTCTTGCGCGCCTGGCTGGCCTCGCACGAGCCCACGCGGGCGTCGACCGACTTCGACTACGGACAGAAAGCGCTGCTGGGCCGCCTGCGGGAAGAACTGGAGGACGCGCGCGAGATTGTCCTGGACTACGAATGAGCCCGCGGGGCGACCGTTGACATTCAGATATCCAGCGAAGCCGGAGCCGTCGAGCTACGCTGACGAAATCGAGGTCACGACCGCCGATTCTCAGGAAGGCGGAGATGGAGGAGCCATGAAGCGCTACGCAGTCATCTTCGAGAAGGCCGACAACAATTGGGCAGCCTACGTTCCCGATTTGCCGGGTTGCATCACGACCGGGCAGACGCGCGAGGAGACGAAGCGGAATATCCGGGAAGCCATCGAACTCCATCTTGAGGCCATGCTCGAAGTCGGAGAGCCGGTCCCGGAGCCGTCGAGCTACGCTGACGAGATCGAGGTCACGACAGCCGCATAGCGACGAGGTTTGACCCGCGCCTGGTCCCGCGTGCCTTGCGGAAACGCCGATCTAAGCGGGATGCCGCCGGCGCCTGTCGGACGATGGTCGTTATGCCCCGGCTATGGCCTGGCGAAACGCGGATCGCGCGCCCTCAACATCCGATGCGGTGACGATTTGGGCCAGAAGCCATTCCAGCCGTTCTCGGTTCATGATGGCATCCAGTTCGGGCGGCGCGGCAAGATCGGGAAACCGCAACTCCCAGACCAGGCGGACGTTCCGCCGCGCCTCTTCCAGCGAGCCTTTCTCCAGGCCTTTCTCCAGGCCCTCCTCCAGGCCTCTCTCCAGACCTTTCTCCAGACCTTTCTCCAGACCTTTCTCCAGGCCTTTCTCCAAGCCCTCCTCCAGCAACATCTGGACGTAACTGGACTCCCGGATCATCTCCTCGCTCAGCATGGCTCGAACCCTCCCCAGCATCGCTGCCAGTTCGTCCTTATCATACCGCAGCCCGCCCAAAACCACGAATTCCGCCGCTGCGCGGGCATCGCCGCTCCGGCTGATCCGTCGAGCCGCCTCCTCCAGCTCCTGCTCTCTGCTCCGCATCAACGTCACCCACGGCAGAAGCGAAGGCCGCTCCAGCTCCAGAACTCGTGCCGCCTCGATCTCCCACAGCTTCACCACCTGGTAGCGCGTCTGAATGCAAACCGATCCGAACCGGGCCTCGGCTTCCTCCGGCACGTGGAGCGGTACGTTCCGTTCCGCCAGCAAGACCAGGATCGGTTGGATCGGCAACTGGAACTTGAGGGCCAGCGCCCCTCCGTACAGCGCCAGACGGCGCCCCATCTGGGCTTCGTACCGGGTCTGGGCCTCCAGGTGTATCAGCCACTCGTCTCCACCGTAACGCGCCAAAAAGATGCAGGAGCCCGCGAGGATCTCCTTCTGCCAGCGTCTTGAAAAGACTGTCGTAGGGTTTGGGCATCGCTGGGATTCACCGGCCGGCCCTGGCGCCGCTAGGGATTGACCTCGGCACGCGCCCGCTGGAACACGCCCGCGGGCTTTTCAGCGCCGAAAACCAAGGGCCCGCTTTGGCGGCCATACAGCACCTTGCCTCCGGCGAAGGTCGAGATGATGCCGGCGGAGTTGATGCGTCGAATGCGATTGCTCATCGCCTCGGCGACGAAGATGTTGCCTTGGAGGTCCACGGCAACGCCGGTCGGATTGGCCATCATGGCCAGCGGTCCCGGACCGCCGTCGCCGGAGAAACCGCTGGTCCCGGTTCCGGCGATTCGCGAGATTTGCATACTGGCAAGATCGAGTTTGCGCAGCGTGTCGAACGATTCCTCGGTGAAGTAGAGATTCGCGCCGGCCGCGTCGAGCGCCATGCCCGTGGAGGCGCCGAGCCGCACCTGAAGCGCCGGACCCTCCATCGCGGTCGAAGTGGCGCTGCCTGCGATGGTGGTAATCCTGCCACCCTGGATACGCCGGATGCTCTTGGTATTCATCTCAAAAACGTAGAGGTCCCCGTTGGGATGCAGCGCGAGTCCCGATGGGCGGCTCAGTTGCGCGGCGAGGGCCGGGCCTCCGTCGCCGGAAGAGCCCACCGTTCCGGTTCCCGCGATCGTTGACACGCGGCCGTCGGACGCCGACAGCCGGCGGAGGCGATGGTTGTTCGTATCGGCAAAGATGAGATCGCCCCGCGGATCCACGGCGATTCCGAGCCCCTCGCTGAAGCTGGTGGAGGTACCCACATTTCCGTCGCCGTTGAACAGGGGTCTGCTGGTGCCCAGAACGTGGGTGATGACCCCGGTCGCCAGGTCGATGCGCCGGACGCGATCTTTGGTGGTCTCGACCATATAGAGGTATTTCTCGCCGTCGAGAGCCATAGCGCGCGGACTCTCAATCTGAGCGCTGGCCGCCGGCCCGCCGTTTCCGGTGAAACCTGCTATACCGGTACCCGCCAGGACCGTGGCTTTGCCGGCGGGGTCGACTCGCCAGGCGCGGTTGTTGGCGTATTCGGTGATGTAGACATTGCCCCGGCGGTCCACGGCCACTCCGAGCGGAGTGTTGATCGTCAGATCGAGCGCCGCAATCCCGGGGCCCGCCTTTTGCGGCAACTGGGCAACCGTGCCGGTGCGCTCCGCCCATCGCCATCCCATCAATGCCGAAACCAGCGCCGCCAGCACGATCGCCGCGACCTTCCTGGGGCGGCGCCGCACCAATGCCAGGAAGGGGGCCCACGCTCGGGCCAACGGCTGCGCGCCGGCGGTTCCTTCGAGGGCGGCTCCGAAGACGCCTGCGAAAGCGGCAGGGGAATCGTGCCGATCCGCAGCGCGGAACGACAGCGCTTGGAGAATAACGTCGCGGGCCGCCGGGGGCAGGTCGGGGCGGAGCCGGCCGGGATCCGGTATCCTCTTCGATCGCTGCATTTCGTACAAGTGGAACGGCGTCTCGGGTTGAAACGGCCGCCGGCCCGTGACCATCTCATAGGCGATCACCCCCAGGGCCCAGATGTCGCCGGCAGCGCCCGCCTTTCCCAACAGTTGTTCGGGTGAGGCATAGTTGATGGTGCCCACAAAGGTCCAGGTTTCGGTGCGGGTCTTCAACTGGGACTGCTCCACCTTAGCGATCCCGAAGTCGATGAGCTTGACCGCCTCGCCGATTTCGCCGGCGCGCAGCAGCATGATGTTCTCGGGCTTCAGATCCCGATGGAAGATCCCTTTCTCGTGCGCGGCGGAGAGAGCCGCGCAGATCAGGCGGACCAGCCGGGCCACGCGCTGGAAGTCGAGACCATCAGCCTCGATCTGAGAACGCAGCGCCACGCCCTCGACGTATTCCATCACGAGGTAGCGCCTGCCGCCGGGCAATTCGCCGACATCGAGCACGCTGACCACGCCGGGATGGCGGATGCGGGCCAGCGCCTCCATTTCGTGCCGAAACCGGGCGCGGAGCACCGGATGCTGCTCGGCGCGCTCGTGCAGGAACTTCACCACCACCGGCCGGTCCAGGAGCTGCTCGTCGCGCGCCAGGTAGACCACGCCGCTGCCGCCGCGCCCCAGCTCGCGTTCGACGCGGTAGCGGCCGTTCAAGGTAGCGCCCAGGCGCGACGGCTCCGGCGACGGCTCCGGCCCCAGCGAGGGGTCCGTTCCCGGCAAGGGCTCCGGCCCCGGCGCGGGCTCCTCGATGGCAGCGGGAGTGCGGAGGAACGACGCGCTGGCCTGTTCGTTGTCGCTCAGCAGGCGCTCCACCTGTGCGCGCAACTCTTCGTCGGAGAGGCATGCCGACGCCAGGAAGCCGGCCCTCGCCGAGGCCTCCAGATCCAGCGCCTCGTCGAAGATCTGCTTAACGCGCTCCCAGCGCTCAGGGCTCACGGGCCTCCTTGCGCAGCTCGCCGTATAGCCACGCGCGGGCCACGGTCCAGTCACGCCGGACGGTCTTCGGCGACATGCCCAGCACTTCCGCTGTTTCGTCCACGGTCAGCCCGCCGAAATAGCGCAGCTCGACGATGCGGCTCTGCCGTGGGTCGAGTTGCTCGAGCCGATCGAGGGCCTGGTCGAGCATGTCCACATCCAGCGTCTTGGTTCGAGGATCCACAACGTTGATCTCCACGCGCCAGGCTTTCCCCCCGCCCCGTTTGACGCGGTTGCGTCGGCGGGCGTGATCGATCAGGATCAGCCGCATCATGTGCGCCGCGACCCCGAAGAAATGGGTCCGGCTCTGCCAGTCGACGCGGCGCTGGCGGATGAGCCGCAAATAGGCCTCGTGGACCAGCTCGGTCGGCTGGAGGGTGTGGTTTTCCGCCTGCCCGCGGAGACGGGCGGCTGCCAGCTTGCGCAACTCGCCGTAGACCCTGGGGATGACCTTGGCCCAGCCGTCAGCGCTTCCGGCCTTGAGCAGCAGAAGCTCGGATGTAACATCGCCCGGCAAATGCAGACCTCCCTGCTCGATTCTACTCCAGACGCGTAGGAATCATGACCACATTTTTCAAGAGTTGACGCTTGTTAGGTGTGAAGGAAGGAATCGCCATGAATACTCGATTGGTCGTATTCTGTCTGTGTCTCCTGTCCATCCCAAGCGTATGGGCGCAAGGAGGCCCGCCGAATCCTCCTCCGGGCGGCGGGACGTCCCCAACGTCCCCATTAAGCCAAGAGCCGGGACCCAACCCCCTGGCAGTTGCGCTTCTGCGCTGGTACAACGCTAACCAGACGACGAGTTTTGTCGTCGCAGGCCAGCCGGTTGTGCCGGCGTTTGATGGGGCCAACATCTGGGTGTCTAACCACACAAGCAGCTCCGTCACAAAGCTGCGGGCCAATGATGGCGCGGTGCTCGGTACTTTTTCTGTGGGGAGCGTCCCGGAAGGGGTGGCTTTCGACGGGGCTAACATTTGGACGGCGAATTCCGGCAGCAATAACGTCACAAAATTGCGGGCCAGTGACGGCGCCCTGCAAGGAACCTTCTCCGTGGGCGGCACCTACCCGGTTCATGCGGCGTTTGACGGGGCCAACATCTGGGTGTCTAACCACTTAAGCAACACCGCCAGCAAGCTGCGAGCCAGTGATGGCGCACTGCTCGGAACTTTTCCCGTGGGAAGCAACCCAATCGGAATAGCGTTTGATGGCGCCAACATCTGGACGGTGAACATTGGCAGCAACAACGTCAGCAAGCTGCGAGCCAGCGATGGCGCACTGCTCGGAACCTTTTCCGTGGGAACCAGCCCGTGGGGACTGGCCTTCGACGGGGCCAACATCTGGGTTTCGAACAACGGGGGCGCCAGCGTGACCAAGTTGCGGGCGAGTGATGGCAGCCTGCTCGGCACCTTCCCGGTGGGAATCGCTCCGCTGGGCGTGGCGTTTGACGGGGCCAACATCTGGGTGGCTAACGCCGATAGCAACACAGTCAGCAAGCTGAAGGCGAGCGATGGCACACTGCTCGGGACGTTTCCCTCCTTGGGATCGCACCCGGTGGGCGTAGGCTTTGACGGGGCCAACATCTGGGTGGCCAACCAGTTGTCCAACACCGTCAGCAAGCTGTAAGCAGAGAGGCGAAGGCCGGTTTACAACTGGAAGGAGTTCGAAATGTTTGCTGCTCAGAAGCTCGTCGGCTTGTACGTCATCCTGTCCATAACGGCCTACGCCCAAGGCGTCCTCGCCGTTACCCTTTCCTCATCCAGCATCACTTTCAACGGCAAACAGGTCATTCTCACTACCAGCGGCCCGAAGAGCGTGACGCTGACCAACAGCGGTACTGCTCCGTTGACCATTTCGAGCATTACCGCCAGCGGGGATTTCGCCGCGACCAACGATTGCGGAGCGAGCGTCGCCGCCGGAGCGAAGTGCAAGATCACGGTGACCTTCACCCCCACCGCGGCCGGGACGCGGAACGGCGTGGTCACCATCACCGACAACGCCGCCGGCAGTCCGCAGACGATTGCCCTGGACGGAACCGGCCAGGAACCCGTAACGCTTAGCCCGGGCAGCCTCACGTTCAGCACTCAGGTTGTGGGCTCGAGCAGCGCCGCTTCCGTGGTGACGCTCAAGAACAATCAGGTTACGGGGTTGAGCATTTCCAGCATTGTCGCCAGCGGAGACTTCGCTCAGACGACCAGTTGTGGCGGCACTGTTGCTCCGGGAGCCACCTGCACCATCAATGTCACGTTCACTCCCACTGCGATGGGCGGTCGGTCCGGCGCGGTCACGATTACACACAATGCCGTTACCAGCCCGGGCGTGATTCCGCTCAGCGGAACCGGCATCGTAAACTTGACGCTTTCCAGCGGCAGCTTGAACCTCGGCAACCAGACCGTCGGCACCACCGGCGCGATCCAGATCGCCACCCTGACCAACAGTTCCAGTATCCCGATTGCCATCGGCGGCATCGTTGCAACCGGGGACTTCACGCAAACCAGCAATTGCGGCTCCAGCCTTGCCGCCGGAACCGGTTGCACGATCAGCGTCCAATTCGCGCCCACGGCCATCGGCCCACGAACTGGGGCGGTCACCATAACCGACGCGGCCACCAACAGCCCTCAAGTGCTGAGCCTGACCGGCAACGGTGTGGCCCCGCCGGTGACCATCTCGCCCGGTAGCCTGAGCTTCGCCAACCAGCTTGTAGGCACAACCAGCGCGCCCCTGGCGGCGACCCTGACCAATACCGGCAACGGCATCGTGACCAATATCGTCATTGTCGCGAGCGGGGACTTCTCGCAAACCAATACATGCCCCAGCAGCCTTTCGAGCGGCGCCAGTTGCGTCATCAGTGTCCGCTTTGCACCCACCGTTGCGTCAGCCAGAAGCGGGAGCGTCACCGGCACCAATAGCGCCAGCAACAGCCCGCAGGTACTTGGTCTTAGCGGCCTCGGTTTTGCGCTGGCCTCGATCGCCGTCACGCCTGCGAACCCCTCGATGCTGCTGGGGAACACGCAGCAATTCACGGCCACCGGCACGTTCACCGACGGCAGCACCCAGAATCTGACCAGTTCGGCGACGTGGAGCTCGTCGGCAACCAATGTGGCGACGATCAACAATGCCGGTCTGGCGACCAGCGTAGGAATCGGCAGCACCACCATTACCGCCGCCTCGGGTTCGATCAGCGGCCAGACGGCACTGACGGTGACCTCGCCATCGCCATTCACTGCCACCGGCAGCATGACCAGCTCCCGCCATGGTCACACTGCGACGCTGCTGAACAACGGAAGCGTGCTCCTTGCGGGAGGCCACAGCGGCACTGCATTCTTAGCCAGTGCGGAACTGTACGATCCCGCCACCGGGATCTTCACTTCCACCGGCAGCATGACCAGCGCCCGCTATCTTCACACGGCGACGCTGCTGAACAACGGAAAGGTGCTCATTGCGGGCGGCTACTACGGCGGATCTTTGACAAGTGCGGAACTGTACGATCCCGCCACCGGGACCTTCACCGCCACCGGCAGCATGACCAGCCCCCGCGATGCCCACTCGGCAACGCTGCTGAACAACGGGAAGGTGCTCATTGCGGGAGGCGAGAACGCCTTTGGAGGCTTTGCCAGTGTAGCCAGTGCGGAGTTGTACGATCCGGCCACAGGGACCTTCACGGCCACCGGCAGCATGACCACCGCCCGGAATCTTCAGACGGGGACGCTGTTGAACAACGGCAAGGTAATCATTGCGGGCGGCTACACCGGCGCTGGAGTCACAGCCAGTGCGGAGTTGTACGATCCGGCCACCGGAACCTTCAGTCCCACCGGCAGCATGACCGGCGCCCGGTATATTCAGACGGGGACGCTGCTGAACAACGGAAAAGTGCTACTTGCGGCTGGCTGGACCAGCGCTAGCGGCCCTGCAAGCGCCAGTGCGGAACTGTACGATCCCGCGACCGGGATCTTCAGTGCCCCCGGTAGCATGGCCGGCGCCCGCTTCTACCAAACGGCGACGCTGCTGAACAACGGAAACGTGCTCCTTGCGGGAGGCCATTCTGGCTCCGCGATCTTAGCTAGTGCGGAGTTGTATCAGCCAACCACTCTCACTCCCGCGGGGCTGGTTTCGATCGCTGTCAGCCCTGCGTATCCAACGATTTCCCCGACGGGAACCCAGCAATTCGTCGCTACCGGCACATTCAGCGATAGCAGTACGCAAACTTTGGCATCGGTCACGTGGAGTTCGTCGAGCCCCAGCGTCGCGGCAATCAGCAATGACGCGAGCAATCACGGGGTGGCGGTGCCCGCGGGAAGTGGAATGACGACAATTACCGCCAGTGCGGGCTTGGTAAGCGGGTCGACCACATTGACCGTAAGAACGGCAGGCTTTGTCTCGACCGGCAGCATGACCACCGCCCGCTTAGAGCACACGGCGACGCTGCTGAACAACGGGAAGGTGCTCCTTGCGGGAGGCTACAACGAAACGGGAGGCTATCTTTACTTGGCCAGTGCGGAGTTGTTCGATCCCGTCACCGGGACCTTCACTGCCACCGGCAGCATGACCAGCGTCCGCCTCGAGCACAGGGCGACGCTGCTGAACAACGGAAAGGTGCTTCTTACGGGAGGCCACAGCGGCACGGCATTCTTAGCCAGTGCGGAGCTGTACGATCCCGCCACCGGGATCTTCACCGCCACCGGCAGCATGACCATCACCCGCGACTATCACACGGTAACGCTGCTGAACAACGGAAAAGTGCTCCTTGTGGGAGGCCAAGGGGGCGGAGCCAGTGCGGAGGTGTACGATCCCGTCACCGGGACCTTCACGGCCACCGGCAGCATGACCATCGCCCGCTATCTACACACGGCGACGCTGCTGAACAACGGAAAGGTGCTCATTGCGGGAGGCGCGCTCGGAGGCGGAGCCAGTGCGGAGGTGTATGATCCCGCCACCGGGATTTTCACCGCCACCGGGAGCATGACCTACCGCTATCTACACACGGCGACGCTGCTGAACAACGGAAAGGTGCTCATTGCGGGAGGCCAGCCGTCTACAGCGAGTGCGGAGCTGTACGATCCGGCCACCGGGATCTTCAGCGCCACCGGCAGCATGACCAGCGCCCACTTCTACCATACGGCGACGCTGCTGAACAATGGGAGAGTGCTGATTTCGGGAGGCCGCAGCGCCACGGCATATTTGGCAAGCGCGGAGTTGTACGATCCCGCCACCGGGATCTTCACTGCCACTGGCAGTATGACCAGCGCCCGCGCTCTCCACACGGCGACGCTGCTGAACAACGGAATGGTACTCGTAGCAGGGGGCGAAACCAGTGCAGTCTTAGCCAGCGCCAGCGCGGATCTGTACTAGCGTGGTCTCGCGGAAGTCACGAAAGACCGGCTTTGACGGGGCCAACATCTGGGTGGCCAACCAGTTGTCCAACACCGTCAGCAAGTTATAAGCAGAGAGGCAAAGGCCGGCAGCAAAAGGGAGATGGTGGCCATGACATTCAAACTGGGGGGGATTATGCATTGGTTTCGATGGATGCTGTGTGTTCCGGCGGGGTTCTTACTGGCCGCTGCACCGCCCGCGGTCGACAAGAAACAGATCGGCGTCGCCTACACGAAGCTGCCGCTGAGCTTTGAGGCCAACCAGGGGCAGACCGACCAGCGCGTCCGGTACCTGGCGCGCGGCAGCGGCTACACGCTGTTCCTGACCCCCCAAGAGGCGGTGGTCTCGCTGGTCCGGCAGGAACGACGGAAGCCGCACGAGCTGCCTTCCGTGACGCCAAAGCCCGCCTGGGTCACCAATCTTCGCATGCGGCTGAAGGGCGCCAACCCGGCTCCGGAGGTGACCGGCGAGGAGCCGCTGGCCGCGCGCAGCCACTACTTCATCGGCAACGACCCCGACAAGTGGCGCACCGGCGTGCCGAGTTTCGGTCGGGTGAAGTACCAGGCCGTCTATCCCGGCATCGACCTGGTCTACTACGGCAACCAAAGCCAGCTTGAGTACGACTTTGTGGTCGCGCCTGGGGCGGATCCACGGCTGATCCGGCTGGAATTTGACGGCGCGCGCAAGCTGCGCATCGACCGTCGCGGCGACCTGGTGCTGGAGGCCGGTCCGGGCGAGTTGCGCTTCCACAAGCCGGTCGTGTATCAGGATATCAGCGGCTCGCGGAAGAGTGTGGCCGGGCGCTTTGTGCGTCATGGCGCTTCGCAGGTCGGGTTTGCTTTGGGGGCGTATGAAGCCTCGCTGCCGCTGATCATCGATCCGGTCTTGAGCTATTCCACTTTCTTGGGGGGCAGCAACGATATGGACGTAGCCTATGGCGTTGCGGCGGATTCTTCCGGCAACGTCTACGTTGCCGGTCGCGCCGGCTCCACCAACTTTCCAATCACCGCCGGGTCGTTTCAGCCGGCCGCCCTTGCCGACGCCAATGCCTTCGTCGCGAAGCTGAATCCGTCGGTCTCCGGAGCGGCCTCCCTGGTATACTCAACATACTTGGGGGGCTCTTGCCACACCGTAGCCTTTGGAGTTGCGGTCGATCCCTCGGGGAACATCTACGTATCCGGAATAACCTGCTCGTCTGACTTCCCCACGACACCAAGTGCGTACAACAGCGCCCACCAGGGCGGCGGCAACGACGTCTTTTTTGCCAAGCTGAACCCAGCGGTTGACGGTGCGGGAGCGCTCCTTTATTCGACCCTTTTAGGCGGGTCATCTTTCGACGTAATTACTGATCTGGCAGTCGATTCCGCCGGCCACGCTTATTTGACCGGTTATACACTCAGCACCGACTATCCGGTTACCATCGGCGCCTTTCAGACTGCTCCGCGAGGTTTCATAGATGGAATCGTCATCAAGCTGGATCCGGCGGCCTCCGGGACGGCATCGCTGGTCTATTCCACCTTCCTTGGCGGCAGCTCTGAGGATATTCTGGTTGGGATCGCCGTGGATGCCTCCGGGAACGTCTATGTCACCGGCTACACATTCTCGACGAACTTTCCGACGGCCGGCGCCTTTCAGGCCACAAAGGGCGGCGGCTATGACGCCTTGCTCACAAAGCTGAATCCGGCGGCCTACGGGGCGGCATCGTTGCTCTATTCCACCTACCTGGGCGGATTTTCTAGCAATGACTTTGGGAGGGATGTGGCCGTGGACTCTTCCGGGAAAGCGTGGGTAGCAGGTTCCACGGATGGCAACTTCCCCACAACGGCCGGCGCCTTCCAGGTCGCATTCGGCGGGAGCAGGGACGCCTTCGTGACCAGGTTGAACCCTGGGGTTTCCGGACCAGCCGGGCTGGAGTACTCGACTTATCTTGGCGGCGGCTCGATCGAGGAAGCCCGGGGGATCGCGGTCGACGCCTCCGGTAAAGCAATCGTGGTCGGCTGGACCACTTCGGACAATTTTCCCGTCACCGCCGGAGCGATCCAAGGCGCGTTCGGAGGTTCCAATGACGCATTCGTTTCCAGGATCGACCCGGTTCTCTCCGGCGCGCCGTCGCTCGCCTACTCCACCTATCTGGGTGGAAGCAGCGTCGATTACGGGTTCGCAGCCGCGGTGGACTCCGCCGGCAATGCCTATGCCGTAGGCCAAACGGAGTCAGCGAACTTTCCCACCGCCGGCGCCTTCCAGAGCAGCCACGGCGGCGGCGGCACCGACGCGTTTCTGGCCAAGATTGGTGGGCTGAGTCCCACGGACGCCAGTCCGCCCGTCATCACGCCGAACGTGTCTCCTGGGGCGAACCCCGCCGGATGGCACAATACGAACGTCACCGTGAGCTGGACGGTGACCGATCCGGAAACCGGAATCGCCAGCTCGAGCGGCTGCGGCGCCACGACTCTGACCGTGGACACCTCGCCGCTTGGGGTGATCTACACCTGCTCGGCCACCAACGGCGCTGGGCTGTCGGACTCGAAGTCGGTGACGGTGAAGCGCGACACGGTCCTGCCGGTCATTACCGCTACGCACACGCCGCCGGCCAACGGCGCGGGCTGGAACAACTCGGATGTGACCAAGAACTTCTCGTGTTCGGATGCGCTGTCGGGCGTGGCTTCCTGCTCCACGCCGCAGATCATCACGGCCCAGGGAAGCACGACGGTGACCGGCACGGCGGTGGACGTGGCGGGCAACTCGGCCTCGCACGTCCAGATCGTGAAGATCGACAAGACCGCCCCGTCGATGGCCTGCTCGGTGGCGCCGAACCCGCTCTGGCCGCCCGACCACAGGTTGGTCGCGGTGACGTCGATGGTCACCGTCACCGATCCGTTGTCGGGCCCCAACGGGTTCGCGTTGACCTCCGCTGTAAGCAACGAGCCCGACAATGGTCTGGGCGACGGCGACCAGCCGTTCGACATTCAGGGCTGGACCACGGGGACTCCGGACACCAGTGGGCAACTCCGCGCCGAGCGCTCCGGTACCGGCAATGGCCGTATCTACACGCTGAACTACCAGGGCATGGACCTGGCGGGCAACACCGCCACCTGCGCCCCGACCGTCGTCGTCCCGATCAGCCAGGGAAATTAGGCTCTGAGTTACGAATAGCGAGGCACGGCGGGGTCGATTTCCAGGCTCCAGCGGTCCGCCGGCCTGTCGGACGATGTCGTTATGCTCCGGCTATGGCCTGGCGAAGCGCAGATCGCGCGCCCTCCACATCGGATGCGGTGACGATTTGGGCCAGAAGCCATTCCAGCCGTTCCCGGTTCATGATGGCATCCAGTTCGGGCGGCGCGGCAAGATCGGGAAACCGCAACTCCCAGACCAGGCGGACGTTCCGACGCGCCTCTTCCAGCGAGCCTTTCTCCAGGCCTTTCTCCAGGCCTTTCTCCAAGCCTTTCTCCAGGCCCTCCTCCAGCAACATCTGGACGTAACTGGACTCCCGGATCATCTCCTCGCTCAGCATGGCTCGAACCCTCCCCAGCATCGCTGCCAGTTCGTCTCTATCATATCGCAGCCCGCCCAAAACCACGAATTCCGCCGCCGCGCGGGCATCGCCGCTCCGCCTGATCCGTCGAGCCGCCTCCTCCATCTCCTGCTCTCTGCTCCGCATCAGCGTCACCCACGGCAGAAGCGAAGGCCGCTCCAGCTCCAGAACTCGTGCCGCCTCGATCTCCCACAGCTTCACCACCCGGTAGCGCGTCAGCAGGCAAACCGATCCGAACCGGGCCTCGGCTTCCTCCGGCACATGCAGCGGTACGTTACGTTCCGCCAGCAAGACCAGGATCGGTTGGATCGGCAACTGGAACTTGAGGGCCAGCGCCGCTCCGTACAGCGCCAGACGACGCCCCATCTCCGCTTCGTACCGGGTCTGGGCCTCCAGGTGTATCACCCACTCGGCTCCACCGTGCAGAACCCGGTAGGCGTGGTCCACCGCCAGCAGGGGCAATTGCAGTTCCCGCTCCACTGGCCACACCTCGGCCTCGGCATCCAGGGACAGGGCGCCAAAAAGATGCAGGAGCCCGCGAGGATCTCCTTCTGCCAGCGTCTTGAAAAGACTGTCGTAGGGCTTGGGCACGCTTCAGGTTAGCAGCGCATCACGGCTGGTCCTGGATGGCCAGTGCCGTAAAGAGATGGTTGGTCGGGGCGAGTGGATTTGAACCACCGTCCTCCTGGTCCCGAACCAGGCGCTCTAACCGGGCTGAGCCACGCCCCGAATCTTCTTCTACCAGTCTAACCTCCCACGGGGTGCTGGAGCAAGTGCAAACTCCGGCCGGGCGAGCAATCCTGTTACGATGAAAACAACCCCTCCGGCCGCGCTTCCAGCCTCACCAGGAACCACGCGGGCCAGGAGAGGCCAACGGGGACGCGGGAAATCCATGCTGCGCTTTGAGACCGCCGGGGAATCGCACGGCGAGTGTCTGGTGGCGACGCTGGCGGGGATGCCGGCGGGCGTTCCCATCTCGGTGGACGCCATCAACCGCGAATTGTGGCGCCGCCAGCAGGGTTATGGCCGCGGCGGGCGGATGAAGATCGAGACCGATCGCGCCCAGGTGGTGGCCGGCGTACGGCATTCCCAGACGATCGGCTCGCCGATCGCGATCGTGATCCCCAACGCCGATTGGAAGAACTGGACCGAGGCGCTGCCGGTGGAGGACTCCGACGACAGCCCCGACAAGGCCAAGCCGCTGACCCGCCCGAGGCCGGGCCACGCCGACCTGGCCGGAGCGATCAAGTACAACCTCCACGACGCGCGCTACATCCTGGAACGCGCCTCGGCGCGGGAGACGGCCGCGCGTGTGGCCGTGGGCGCCGTCGCGCGGCAGCTTCTCGGCGAGTTCGGAATCGGGATTCTCAGCCACGTGCTCGCCGTCGGCGCCGTGCGGATGGAGCGGCCGGCGAGCCTCGAGGAGATGGAAGCGCTCCGCGCGAAAGACGAGGTGCTACTCAGTTGCGTCGACCCGGAGGTCGAGCAGCGCATGAAGGAGCAGGTGGACGAGGCCTACCGCACGGGCGACACGGTCGGCGGCGTCTTCGAGGTGGTGGCGGTCAACGTCCCGCCGGGCCTGGGATCGCACACCACGTGGGATTCGCGCCTCGACGGGCGGCTGGCCCAGGCGATCGTCTCCATGCAGGCGGTCAAAGGAGTGGAGATCGGCTACGCCGTCGAGGGCTCGGCCAGCTTCGGCTCGCGCGTGCAGGATACGATTCACTATGACCGCGACCGGCGGCGTTTCTTCCGCGGCTCGAATCGCGCGGGAGGGCTCGAAGGCGGGATGACCAACGGCGAGCAGATCCTGGTGCGCGGGCTGCTGAAGCCGATCTCGACGCTGCGGCGCCCGCTGGAGTCGGTGGACCTGGCGACGCGGGAGCCGTCGCCGGCCGCCTACGAGCGCAGCGACGTGTGCGTGGTGCCGGCGGCCGCCGTGATCGGCGAGGCGATGGTGGCGCTGGTCCTCGCCCAGGCCTTCCTCGAGAAGTTCGGCGGCGACTCGCTCGGCGAAATGCGACGCAACTACGAGGGCTATCTGGACCAGGTGAAGAATTTCTGATGGTCTATCCGATTGTGAAGTACGGCGATCCGGTCCTGGAGCGCCCCGCCGCCGCGGTCGAGGAGTTCGACACCCCCGAATTGCACCAACTCATCGCCGACATGTTCGAATCGATGTACACGGCCAAGGGGGTTGGGCTGGCGGCGCCCCAGATCGGCATCTCGCGGCGCATCGCGGTGATCGATTGCTCGTTCGGCGAGGACGAGACGGAGAAGGTCGTCCTGATCAATCCCCAGATCGTCGAGGTGGCGGGCGCGCAGACGGAGGAGGAGGGCTGCCTCAGCCTGCCCGGCTTCCGCGAAAAGGTCAGGCGCGGGCGCACCGCGACCGCCCGCGCACAGGATGCGCGGGGAGCATTCATCGAGGTGAGCGGCAACGACCTGCTGGCGCGCGCCTTGCAGCACGAAATCGACCACCTTCACGGCAAACTTTATGTCGCCTACGTCAGCGCGCTCAAGCGCGACCTGATCCGGCGCAAGGTGCGCAAACTCGTCAAGGCGGGCGAGTGGGGTTGAGGCTGGTGTTCCTGGGCACGCCGCGGTTCGCCGTGCCTTCGCTGGAGCGCCTGGTGGCGGCGGGCTTCCAGGTCCAGGCCGTTTTCACACAGCCGGACCGGCCGAGCGGCCGCGGGCAGCAGCCGGCGGCGTCCGCGGTGAAGGAGGCGGCGCTACGGCTGGGCCTGCGGGTGGAGCAGCCGCTCAAGGTGCGGCAAGTGGAATCGGTCCAGATGCTGCGCGGTCTTCCTGTCGAGGCGATGGCCATCGTCGGCTACGGGCAGATCATTCCCCCGTCGATTCTGGAAATCCCGCCGCTCGGGATCATCAACGTACACGCGTCGCTGCTGCCGCGCTATCGCGGCGCGGCGCCCATCCAGTGGGCGATCGCGTGCGGGGAGACGCGCACCGGGGTAACCACCATGCGCATCGACGCGGGCCTGGATACGGGCGACATTTTACTGACCCGGGAGACCGATATCGGTCCTGAGGAAACGGCGCCGGAGCTCGCCGGGCGGCTCGCGGCGATGGGTGCGGATCTGCTGGTGGAGACGCTGGAGGGACTGGCGGCGGGAGCCATCGCGGGGCGCCCGCAGGAGCATGCCCTGGCGACCCACGCGCCGATACTGAAGAAGGAAGACGGAGAAGTGGACTGGAGCCGCCCGGCGGCGGAGATTCACAATCGCGCGCGCGGTTTCCAGCCCTGGCCCGGGGCGTACACGCGTTTCCGCGGGCGCCTGCTGCACCTGTGGAGGACCCGCATTGCGGAAAAGTCGGCCGCGTGCGAGCCGGGACGTCTGATGCCGGCCGGGCGGCGGCTGCTGGTCGCCTGCGGCGGCGGGACCGCGCTCGAGCTGCTGGAGGTGCAACTGGAAGGACGAAAGAGGATCCCGGCGCCGGACTTTCTCCATGGGCAGCGAGTGGCGAACCAGGAAACACTGGGAGGGAAGGGATGAGGTTGAAACTACCGCGGGGATTTCGGTACGCGGCCGTCTACGCCGGAATTCGCAAGCGGAAGAAAAACGACCTGGGGCTGATCGTCTCCGACCTGCCGGCGGCGGCCGCGGCGGTATTCACCACCAACCGCGTACAAGCCGCGCCGGTGCGACTGGCGCGCCGGCACTTGCGCGAATCGGGCGGGGTGGCGCGCGCCATCCTGGCCAACGCGGGCAACGCCAACTGCGCCACGCGGACCGGCGACCGGGTGGCGCTCGCCTCGTGCCTCGCCCTGGCGCGGCGGTTGAAGATTCCGGTGCGCGAGGTTCTTCCGGCCTCCACCGGCGTGATCGGCGTCGAACTACCCGGGCGGCTCATCCTGGACGCCATTCCCGCGCTGTGCGCGCGGTTGAAGCACGGCCGGTTCGCCGAGGTCGCGCGCGCCATCCTGACCACCGACACGACACACAAAACGGCCGCCGCCGAGATGGCGCTTTCCGGCGGGACGGTCCGCATCGCCGGCATGACCAAGGGCGCCGGGATGATCCACCCGCGGATGGCGACCACGCTCGCGTTCCTGGTGACCGACGCCTCGCTCGCGCCGGCAGCGCTGCGCGCGATGCTGCGCGAGGCCACCGAGAGCAGCTATCACCGGCTCTCGGTCGACGGCGACACCTCCACCAACGACATGGCGGCTATCCTCGCCAACGGCGCCTCCGGCATCCGGCCGGCGGGCCGTGACCGGACTATCTTCGGCGAAGCCCTGGCCAAGGTGATGGAGGAGCTGGCGTCGCAGATCGCCGGCGACGGCGAAGGCGCGCGCAAGCGCATCACGATCCTGGTTTCCGGCGCCCGGAGCGTGGAAGACGCGGCGCGCATGGCACGCGCCATCGCGAACTCGCCCCTGGTGAAAACGGCCATCGCCGGGGCCGACCCCAACTGGGGCCGGATCCTTTCGGCGGCGGGCAGCGCCGGCGTCGCGCTGGATCCCTCGCGCGTCGACATCTCACTCCAGAACGTCACCGTCTGCCGCGGGGGCCTGGCGGCTAGCTTTTCCGAGAAAGAGCTGAAGGGAAAACTGGCCGCGCGGGAATGCCTGATCCGCTTCGCGATCCGCGGCCCGGGCCGCGCGAGCGCGCGCTTCTGGACCTGCGACCTGACCGAGGACTATATCCGCATCAACGCCAGCTACCGAACTTAACGGCGCGTGGCAAAAACCGCCGTCGCTCAGGGGCCCTTCGTCTCCGCCTTCCGCATGACCCCCCGGGCGTAGTGGTTGACCACCGTGGCCTCGTTGCGCGCTACTTCGTAGTAGGCCGCGCGCAGCAACTGGTCCTTGCGGTTGAGCAGCGTTTCGCGGATGCTCTGTTGCACCCGCGGATCGTTCAGCTCGCGCTGGCCGGCGGGCTCCTTCGAGATGACCTTGAGGATACGGTAGCCTTCCGGTGTGCGGATGGTCTGCGAGACCTGGCCCGGCTGCATCGTAATCACCATCTTGCGCAGATCGACGTGGGCCTTCTCCAGCGCCGACTCGGGCACGAACCCCAGGTCGCCGCCGTTGGGCGCGGTGCCCGGATCCTCCGAGTAGTTCTGCGCCACCATCGCGAAATCCTCGCCCTGCTTCAGCCGCGCTTCCACAGTCACGATCTTCTGCCGCGCCTGCTCCTCGTTTTGCGCCTTATCGTTTTTCAGGTTGCGCACGTTGGGGTCGGGATTGGCGGTCACCAGGATCTGCGCCAGGTGCACCTGGGGCTCGGCGAGATTGAAGCTGGCCCGGTTGGCGTTGTAGAAGTCGGTGACGTCCTTGTCGGTGATCGAGATCCGCGCGGTGATCTCCTTGTTGAACAGCTTCTGCACGCTCAGGTCGCGCCGCAATTGCGCTTTCAGATCCTCCACCGTCATTCCGCGCGACTTGAGCTGGCGCAGGAACTCTTCCTGCGTGTAGGGGGCCTTGATCTCGGTGAACTTGGCTTCGACGTCGGAATCCACCGCCATCAGGCTGAGCTTTTCCGCGCGCTGGAGCATGATCTCGTTGTCGACCATGCTGCGCAGGACCTCCAGCTTCTGGACGGCCGCCTGGTCCTCGCTCGCCTGTGGGGAGGTGGAAGAGAACTGCGCCTTGTATTGTTTCTCCAGGTCCGCATAGGTGATGGGCCGGCTGTTGACGGCGGCGGCAAGGTTGGCCGGCGACGACTTGCGGCAGGAGGCGAGGAAGAAGGCGCTCGTCACCAGACAACAGGCGATCAGAGGGGAGCGCGACATGGACCTCATCATTCTAGCGTAACTTTTAACCACTCCCTTCGGTCGTGGCTCGGTTGTCACCCCTTGCGGAAAGAGAGCCCCAGCTCCTTCCACTGCTGCTCGGGGACGGTGGAAGGCGCGTCGCACATCAGGTCGGTGCCCTTGGCCGTCTTGGGGAACGGGATGACGTCGCGGATGGAGGTCTCCCCGGCCATTACCATGACCAGCCGATCGAGGCCCAGCGCGATGCCGCCGTGCGGGGGGGCGCCGTATTCGAGCGCGTCCAGGAGAAAGCCGAAGCGGTGGCGCGCTTCCTCGTCGCTGAAGCCGAGCGCGGCAAAGACCTTGGACTGCACGTCGCGGCGATGGATACGGATGGACCCCGAGCCCAGCTCGACGCCGTTCAGCACCAGGTCGTAGGCGCGGGCGCGGCATGCGGCCGGGTCCGTCAAGAGCTTGTCGAGGTCCTCGTCGTGGACGGAAGTGAAGGGGTGGTGTGCGGACACCCAGCGGTTCTCCGTCTGGTCCCATTCGAACATCGGAAAATCGACCACCCACAGGAAACGGAAGCTGGCCGGGTCCAGCAGCTTGTGGCGGTCGTTATACTTCTGCCCGGCGAACAGCCGGAGCTGGCCGCAGGCCTGAAGAACGGTCTCCTGGGGGCGATGGCCCTTGGGCTCTCCGGCCCAGCCGGCCACCAGCAGCAGGTCCTCGACCCCCGCTCCCGCGCGCGCGCGCACGCCGGCCATGGCATCGGGGAAGTCGCGCTCGAGCCGCTTGGGGTCGTCGAAGACGCGCAGGCCGCGCTCGACGCCGAAGGCCTTCAGCTCGTCGCGCTCCTTGCGGCTCAGCGCGCCGGCGCCCGGGATGGTGATGGCCACCAGCGGCATGCCGGGCGTGGTCATGGCGGCGTCGGGAAACAGGTCGTTGACGACGTGGAACGGAGGAAGGCGCAGGTCGGGCTTGTCGATGCCATAGGAGCGCATGGCCTCGGCGTAGGTCATGCGCGGGAAGGGGGCGCGCACCTGGAACCCCGCGACCTGGCAGACGCGCTCCATCAGCGGCTCGATGACTTCGAAGATCCGCTCCTGCTGCGGGAACGACATTTCCAGGTCGATCTGGGTGAACTCGGGCTGGCGGTCGGCGCGCAGATCCTCGTCGCGGAAGCAGCGGACGATCTGGAAATACTTGTCGAATCCGCTCACCATGAGGAGTTGCTTGAAGATCTGCGGCGACTGCGGCAGCGCGTAAAAGCTGCCCTTCTGGACGCGGCTGGGAACCAGGTAATCGCGTGCGCCCTCGGGCGTCGAGCGGGTCATGAAGGGCGTCTCGATTTCCAGGAACCCCCGCGCGGTGAGCACCTCGCGCACGGCGAAGGAGATTTTCGAGCGGAGGATGATGTTGCGCTGCATGCGCGGCCGGCGCAGGTCGATGAAACGGTGCTTCAGGCGCGCCTCCTCGGTGACGTCGACGGTGTCCTCCATCGGAAAGGGCGGCGTGCGGGACTCGTTGAGAATCCAGACGCGCTCGGCGACCACTTCGACCTCGCCGGTCGGGATGGCGGGGTTAACCGTCTCCGCCGAGCGTGCGGCCACGCGGCCTTCCACCGCGACGACGAATTCGGGCCGCAGCAGCCCGGCCCGGGCGTGCAGGGCGGGGTCCGCGTCCGCGTGGAAGACCGCCTGGGCGACGCCGTCGCGGTCGCGAAGGTGGATGAAGAGCACGCCGCCCAGGTCGCGGCGGCGATGGACCCAGCCCATCAGCAGGGCCCGCTGGCCAGTATGGGAGGCGCGCAGCTCGCCGCAGGTGTGCGTGCGGCGCAACTCGCCGAGGAGGTCGAGAGTCGTGGGTTCCATTTCGTTACTGGGGAGCGGCCAGCCGCTCGGCGAGCCGGGCGCGCGGGACTTTCTCCTGCTCGCCGGAAGCCATGTTCTTCAGGGTATAGCTGGCGGAGGCGATCTCGTCGTCTCCGACGATCAAGGCGTAGCGCGCGCCGATCTTGTGCGCCGTCTCGAGCGCCCGCTTCAGGCGGGCTTCCAGCGCCAGCTCGACGATGACGCCGCCGCGGCGCAGATCCCGCGCCAGCTCGCCGCAGTGGCGCGCGGCCGCTTCGCCGACCGGCGCGATAAACAGGTCCACCGTGTGGCGATGCGCCTCGGGCCGGCTCTGCTCGAGCGTCATGACCAGGCGGTCCTCGCCGATCGAGAAGCCGATGCCCGGCGCGGCGACCTTCGAGCCGAGCTGCTCGGCCAGCCCGTCGTAGCGCCCGCCGCCCAGCAGGGAGTTCTGCGCGCCGAGCGAGCCGTGGACGATCTCGAACGTGGTCCGCATGTAGTAGTCGAGGCCCCGCACCAGCCGTGGGCGCAGCGTAAAGGCGATGCCACCCTCGCCCAGGCCGCCCTGGACTTGCTCGAAGTGGGCGCGGCAAGCGGGGCACAGCGAATCGAGGATCGAGGGCAGCGCCTCGATCACCGGCTGATCCTCGGGAACCTTACAGTCGAGCACCCGGAGCGGATTGGTCCCGGCGCGGCGGCGGCAGTCCTCGCACAGCGAGCCGGCGACCGCGTCCAGGCGCTCGCGGAGCGACGCGAGGAATCGCGGCCGGCAGCCGGAGCAGCCCACCGAGTTCAGAAACAGCTCGAAGCCGTCCAGCCCGAGGCGGCCGAACAGAGCCATCACCATCTCGATCACCTCGGCATCCACCAGCGGCGACTCCGAGCCGATGGCCTCCGCGCCGATCTGGTAGAACTGCCGGAAGCGACCCTTCTGCGGGCGCTCGCGGCGGAACATCGGCCCGAGGTAGTAGAGCTTCTGCATGCCGGCCTGCTGATCGAGCCGGTGCTCGATGTAGGCGCGGATCACCGAGGCGGTGCATTCCGGCCGCAGCGTGAGCGAGCCGCCGTCGCGGTCCTCGAACGTGTACATCTCCTTGGTGACGATGTCGGTCTCCTCGCCGACGCCGCGGGCGAACAGCTCGGTCTGCTCGAAGACGGGCGTGCGGATCTCCTGGTAGTTGTACGAGCGGAACACCCGGCGCGTGACGTCCTCCACGTGGTTCCACACGGCGCTGGAGGGTGGAAGAATGTCGCGTGTTCCCTTGACGGCGTGAATCACGACGGCTCTTCCCGGTAAAACTGGCGCAGCTCGACGTAGTGTTGGGCGTTCACACGGAACCGCTCGCGCTCTTCGGCGGTGATCTCCCGCCGCACTTTCCCGGGGACTCCCATCACCAGGCTGCCCGGCGGCACCTGGGCGCCTTCCGGAATCAGCGCGCCGGCGGCGACCACCGAGCCCCGGCCGATGCGCGCGCCGTTCAGAATAATGGCGCCGATCCCGACCAGGCTGTCGTCCTCCACCACGCAGCCGTGCAGCACCACCGAATGCCCCACGGTGACGCGATCGCCCAGCAGCAAGGGGAAATCTCCTTCGTCCACGTGCAAAACCGAGTTGTCCTGGATGTTGCTCTCCACCCCGATGCGGATGCGGTTCACGTCGCCGCGCAAAGTGGCGTTGCACCAGACGCTGGAGCGCTCGCCGATCGCCACGTCGCCGATCACCTGCGCGCTCGGATCCACGTAAGCGGACGCCGCCACCTGGGGTGTGACACCGCGATAGGAACGAATCATACTCCGGTTGCGGGTTGCCCGAGCCCTGGCGCGACGGTCACGGGCAGGAATTCACTATCCTAGCACAGCGGCCACAGCCGGCAGGGCGAGGGACGATACAATACGATGAGTATGTTCACCCGCCGGTGCTTATTCTGGCTGTTGTTCCTGTGGATGGCCTGGGCCGCGCCGGCGCAGAAAGCGCCCTTCGACGCCCAGGCGATGCTGCGCCTGAGCCGCATCGGCGATCCGCAGGTTTCCCCCGACGGCAACCGGCTGGCGTTCACCGTCCAGACAGTGGACGTGGAGAACAACAGCAAGCCCACACAGATCTACGTGGTTCCCCTCGCCGGAGGAGCTCCGCGCCAGCTCACTCGCGAGGGTTCCCTCAACCAGCGCCCGCGGTGGTCGCCCGATTCCAAAAAGATCGCCTTCCTCTCCACTCGCGGCGGCTCTTCCCAGGTTTGGATCATGGACGCCGACGCAACCAACGCCAGGCAGGTAACCGACCTGGCCACCGAAGCCGGAGGCGTGATGTTTACCGGCGACGGCAAGCGTCTGCTGTTCACCAGCGACGTCTATCCGGAATGCCCCGACCAGGAGTGCAACAAGAAGAGGCTCGAAGCCGAAAAGGCCGGCAAGGTTAAGGCGCGCATCTACACCTCGCTGCTCTACCGTCATTGGGACAACTGGCAGACCGCGCGTCGGTCCCACCTGCTGGTCGCTCCCGTTTCCGGCGGACCGGTCAAGGACCTGACCCCGGGCGCTCGCCACGCGCCGCCGTTCTCGCTCGGCGGCCCGGACGATTACGCGGTCTCGCCCGACGGCTCCGAGGTGTGCTTCGTCATGGTGCAGGATGCGGAGCCGGCCACCAGCACCAACTCCGAGCTGTTCGTGGTTCCGGTGGAGGGAGGCGAGCCGCGGAGGATCACCGAGAACCCGGGGGCCGACAACTCGCCGCTGTACTCCCCGGACGGCGCCTACATCGCCTACCGCACCCAGTTGCGCGCCGGCTATGAGAGCGATCGCTGGCGGCTGGCGCTCCTGGAGCGCGCCACCGGCAAGTCGATTCTGCTGACCGAGGGGCTGGATCGTTCGGTGGGGAGCTACACCTGGTCGCCGGACTCCAAGCGAATCTTTTTCACCACCGAGGACCGCGGCCGCAGCGCCATCCAGATGATCCCGGTCACCGGCGGGGGCGCCCGCTCGATCGCCGCGGGCAACAGCCACCTGGACGACCCGCAGTTCACCCCGGACGGAAAGTCGCTCATCTACACCGAGCAGAGCGGCGCGCGGCCGGTGGAGATCTTCCGCGCCTCCTCCAGCGGCGGCACGCCGACGCCGCTGACCCGGCTCAACGACGCTCACCTCGAGCAATACCAGTTGACGCCGCTCGAAGAGTTCTGGGTGGAAGGCGCCGAGAAAGCTCCCGTACACAGCTTCCTGGTGAAGCCGCCCGGGTTTCAGCCGGGCCGGCGCTACCCGGTGCTGTTTCTCATCCATGGCGGTCCGCAGGGCGCCTGGGGAGAGAACTGGAGCTACCGCTGGAATGCGCAGGTGTTCGCCGCCGCCGGCTACGTGGTGGTGATGCCCAATCCGCGTGGCTCCACCGGCTACGGCCAGAAGTTCACCGACGAGATCAACGCCGACTGGGGCGGCAAGGTGTACGACGACATGATGGCCGTGGTCGACCATGTCGCCCGCCTTCCCTACGTCGATGCGGACCGCATGGCCGCCGCCGGCGCTTCCTATGGCGGCTACATGGTGAACTGGATGTTAGGCCACACCCAGCGGTTCAAGGCGTTCGTCTCCCACGCAGGCGTGTTCGACCTGCGGAGCATGGGCGGAGAGACCGAGGAGCTTTGGTTCACCATCTGGGAGTTCCGCGGCATGCCGTGGGAGAACCCGGAAGTTTACGAGCGCTGGTCGCCGAGCAACTTCATCAAGGAATTTCGCACGCCGACTCTGGTGATTCACGGCGAGCTGGACTACCGTGTGCCCACCGGGCAGGGCTTGCAACTGTTTACCGCGCTGAAGATGCAGAAAGTGCCGTCCAAGCTGCTGCTGTTTCCCGACGAGGGACACTGGATTCTGAAACCCCAGAACACCCTGCTGTGGTACAAGACGTTCCTGGACTGGGTGGAGGAGTGGGTGAAGAAGCCGGCGGCTCCGGGGAATTGAAATCGCCCGGACGGAGGAAAACCGCCGGCTGGGAGAATCGGTTTCCGTCTTCGGCTCAGGCCGTTGTGGTCGCAGCGGCGCGGGTCTCGCCGAAGACCGCCTTGCCGAGCGCCGCGCGTTGGCCTTCCAGTTGAGGAACCTGGTTGCCAACGGTGTTCCGCACTTCACGGCTGACCTGCGCGTCCAGGGCCTTGCGTGCGATCCCCGGGCCGGCGCGGCGCAGCACGCGGCAGAAATGGTAGGTGAACACGCCCCGCCGTACCCCGTTGATGGGCAGCTCCTGGGAGAGCTGGTTGTCCCGGCAGGCGGCCCACAGCACGTGATTCAAAGCCGGCGTCGCGATTGCGTCCCGCGTCCCGGCACGCCCCTTGAGCAGCCCGCGGGTCGGGATAGTCTGATCCACTTCGAGGAAGATCGCTTCGTCCAGCGTCGGCTCGATATAGCGGACGACGATCTGCTCCGGGACGATCCCATTGGTTGCGGCGCTGGTTGCGGCGGTCAGATCCCGGGTCCCTTGCCCGGAGTGGCAGCAGTCCAGAATCACCTCGAGGTTGACGCCGACCGGAAGGTTCTTGAAGATCCGGGCGAGGTCGTCGTCCTTGATCATGCCCGCGGAGTTGAAGTCATGCGGGCAGAGGGTCTCGTCCTTGGCATCGATCTCGTCCCGTTCGGGCACGATATCGGGCAACTGGGAGCCGTGACCGGAGTAGTAGAACACCAGTTGATCTCCAGTCTTGGGCTTGGAAATCAGCCAGTTCAGGCCGCCGAGGATGTTGGCGCGGGTAGCATTCCCGTTGGTGAGAACGCGCATCGTGGCCGGCGTGGCCGGCACGATCCCCAACACATGCAACGTGTTCGCAATATCCCTGGCATCGTTGACGCACCCGCCCAGGTCCGGTCCACCGGCGCCGGCCGGAGCGTAATCATCGATCCCGACGATCAAAGCCTTCTTCGCCATGTCTTTGTTGTCCTTTCAGCCGAGAGGGGAATGGGGCAGCCGCACTACTCCGGCTCGTCCGTACCCTGTCAGCATTAGGATGGTTGGCGGAAGCCGGGAAAAATCGAAAACTATTTTCGACTTTTTTCAACCGCGCCCGCGCGTGGCGTCTCAAATTGGCGGAAGGCGTAGCGGAAGGCGTTGCGGGCAAGCTCTTCCAGCCCGGCGGCGGAGAAGCCGAAGCGCTGAGCCGCCAGTTCGAACTCGGCCGCGAGCGTGGTCTGGAACATGGCGGGGTCGTCTGTGTTTAGTACCACCGGTACCCCTGCGTCGAATATCTGTCTCACGGGATGTGCCTCCAGGCCGGCGACCGCGCCGGTGGCGACGTTGCTCGTGATGCAGACCTCCAGCGGAACTCGCTCCGCGGCCAGGCGGCGCAGCAGGGCCGGATCCTGGGCGGCCCCAATGCCGTGGCCGATGCGGTCGACGCCCAGATCGAGGGCATCGCGCACCGCATCCGGGCCGCCTGTTTCGCCGGCATGACAGGTGAGGCGCAGTCCCTGGCCGCGAGCGAAGCGGAACACCTCGGCGAACAGTGGAGCCGGGCCACGCAGCTCATCGCCGCCCAATCCGAAAGCAACCACGCGGTCGCCGGCCCGTTCGGCCGCAAGCTGAGCCACGGGCATGGCGTCCTGGGGGCCGAACTGGCGGACGGCGTCCAGGATCCACCAGACCTGGACCGGACCGCATGCGGCTTCGCGCCCGATCGCCTCGTAAATGGGCTGGAAAGCCTGGTTGCGCCGCAGGATCACGCCGGCCGAGACGGTGACCTCGGCGTAGAGGACGTTCTCGGCGGCCAGCCGGTCCAGGAGGCGCCGCGTGATGAGGGCATAATCGTCCGGGCAGTGCAGGTGGCCGACGATCCACTTGAAATTTTCGAGAAATACGAGAAAATCTCCGTGGCGATAATGGGGCGCTATCTCCTCGGCAGTGAGCGAAGGTTCCAGCTCGCGCAGCGTGTCCGGTTCGATGGATCCTTCCAGGTGGAGATGAAGCTCGGCCTTCGCCGGGCTCGAATGAGGGCTGGGCACTCTTGCCATAATAGCTGCGATGAGCCCGAAGGAAGTGGAATCCATCGTCGGCGGCTATCACGGGGACCCGTTTCGAATCCTGGGACCGCATCCGGCCGGCGATACGGCCTGGGAAGTGCGTGCCTGGCTGCCGCAGGCGGCCTCGGCCGAGGTGGTCTGGAGCGGGGACCCGGCAGCCATGGAGCGCGTCCATCCGGACGGCTTCTTCGTCGCCACCCTCGATGCCCGCCCGGATGTCTACAAGTTGCGAATCCGGCTGCCCGGCGGCGCGGTGGTGGAGAAGGAAGATCCCTATCGTTTCGGTGGTCTGCTAACAGACTTCGATCTGCACCTGCACGGCGAAGGGACCCACCATGAGGCCTACAATACTTTCGGCGCGCACCTGACGGAGGCCGCCGGCGTGGCCGGCGTGCGCTTCGCGGTCTGGGCGCCCAACGCCGAGGCGGTCCTGCTGGTCGGCGATTTCAACCATTGGGACACACGGGCTCATCCCATGCGGCTGCGCGGTGGCGGCGTGTGGGAGCTTTTTGTGCCGGGGCTCGGCGAAGGGACGGTCTACAAGTATTTCGTGCGCTCCCGCTATCACGGGCATCGGCAGATGAAGGCCGACCCGTACGCGTTCGCCTCCGAAGTTCCTCCCAAGAGCGGCTCGGTGGTAGCCGATCTGTCCTGTCACCAATGGGGCGACACCGAATGGATGGAGCGCCGGGCGCGCACGGACTGGCTGCGCGAGCCCATCTCCATCTACGAGGTGCACCTGGGTTCCTGGCTGCGCGGCGAAAACAACCGGACGCTGAGCTACCGCGAGCTGGCCGACACGCTGATCCCCTACGCCACTCGCATGGGCTACACGCACCTGGAGCTGCTGCCGGTGATGGAGCATCCTTTTTCCGGATCCTGGGGCTACCAGGTGATCGGCTTTTTCGCCCCCACTTCGCGGTTCGGCCCGCCGCGCGACTTCATGCACTTCGTCGACCGCTGCCACCAGGCCGGCATCGGCGTGCTGGTGGACTGGGTGCCGGGCCATTTCCCCAAGGATGCGCACGGGCTGGCCTGGTTTGACGGCACGGCGCTCTATGAACATTCCGATCCGCGCCAGGGCGAGCACCAGGACTGGGGAACGCTGGTGTTCAACTACGGCCGCAACGAGGTGTGCAGCTTCCTGATCTCGAGCGCCCTGTTCTGGCTGAGGCAATACCACATCGACGGCCTGCGGGTGGACGCGGTGGCATCCATGCTTTACCTGGACTACTCGCGCCAGCCCGGCGAATGGGTCCCCAACATTCACGGTGGCCGGGAGAACCTGGAGGCGATCGACTTTCTGCGGCGGTTCAACGAACTGGCCCACCAGGCGGGCGGCGCCATCACGGTGGCTGAGGAGTCCACCTCTTTCGGCGGCGTGTCGCGGCCCGTGTACCTGAACGGCCTGGGCTTCACCATGAAGTGGAACATGGGCTGGATGCACGACATGCTCGAGTATTTCGGGCACGACCCGGTGCACCGCAAATATCACCACCAGAACCTGACCTTCTCGATGCTGTACGCCTTCTCGGAGAACTTCGTGCTGCCCATCTCGCACGACGAGGTGGTGCACGGCAAAGGCTCCCTGCTCGGCAAGATGCCGGGCGACGAGTGGCGGCGGTTCGCCAACCTCCGTGCGTTTCTCGGCTACCTCTACGGCCACCCCGGCAAGAAGCTGCTGTTCATGGGCTGCGAGATCGGCCAGTACGAGGAATGGAACTGCGAGACCGGCTTGCCATGGGAGCTGCTGAGCTTCGACTATCACCGCAAGCTCCAGCTCCTGGTCCAGGAGCTGAACCGGCTCTACCGGTCGCAGCCGGCCCTCTACGAGGTGGATTATCACTGGTCCGGCTTCGAGTGGGTGGATCTGCACGATGTGGACGGCTCGGTCATTTGTTTCCTGAGGCGGGCCGAGGACCCCGACGACTTCCTGCTGTTCTGCTGCAACTTCACGCCGGTGCCGCGCTGGTCCTACCGGATCGGCGTGCCCGAGACGGGGCTGTATACGGAGATCTTCAACACCGATTCGGAAATGTTCGGAGGCGGCAACTTGGGCAACTTCGGCCTGGTGCGGGCCGAACCGGTTTCGTTCCACGGCCGGCCGGCGAGCATCGTGGCAACGCTGCCGCCGCTGGCGGTGGTGGTGTTCCGGAGGCAATAGCAGCCATGCCGCAGCGTTACGATGCGATCATTGCCGGCGGCGGCCACAACGGGCTGGTGACGGCCGCGTACCTGGCCAGGGGCGGCCTGAAGGTGCTGGTGCTCGAGCGGCGCGAGATGGTCGGCGGCTGCGCGGTGACCGAGGAAGTGTGGCCGGGATACCGTGTTTCGACGGCCGCCTACCTGAGCAGCCTCCTCCAGCAGCGCATCGTCAGCGAGCTGGAGCTGGAGCGGTTCGGCTACCGTGTGGACGCCAAGGATCCGCCGTTTTTCTCGCCCTTCCCAGACGGCCGCTACCTGTTCCTGTGGCAGGACCCGCGGCGCACGCTGGATGAGATCGCCAAGTTCTCCCCGCGCGACGCCGCCGCCTACCCTGCCTATGAAGAGCACCTGGAGCGGCTGGCCGTGGTCGTGGAGTCCCTGCTTCTGACTACGCCGCCCGGCTTCCCGCCGGCGGGCCCGGGCGACCTGGTGGACTATTTGAAGCTGGCGGCGAAGCTGGCCGGGCTCGGCTCGCGCGACCTGGCCGCGCTGGTGCGAATCTTCACCCAGAGCGCGGCGGATTTTCTCGAAAGCTGGTTCGAGTCCGAACAACTGAAGGTCACGCTCGCCACCGACGGCGTCATCGGCGCCAACGGCGGGCCGCGATCGCCTGGGACGGCCTACATCCTGCTGCACCACTGCATGGGAGGAGTGGGCGGACATCGCGGCGTGTGGGGCTTCGTGCGTGGGGGCATGGGCGCGGTCTCGGAGGCGATCGCGGCTTCGGCGCGCAGCCGCGGTGTCGTCATTCGCACCTCGGTCGCGGTCGAGAAGGTCCTGGTGCGCGGGGGCAAGGCCGCCGGCGTGGCGCTCGCCGGGGGCGAGGAGATCCTGGCGTCGATCGTCGCCAGCAACCTGGACCCGCGGCAGACCTTCCTGAAGCTGGTGGACGAACAACACCTCGAGGCCGGCTTTCTCGAGTCCATCCGCAGGTTCCGATGCGAGGGCACTTCCTGCAAGATCAACCTGGCGCTCTCCGGTTTACCGGAGTTCCGCGCGCTTCCAGGCGCTCCGGGCCCGCAGCACCGGGCGACCATGCACATCTGCCCGTCCATCGACTACGTCGAGCGCGCCTGGGACGACGCCAAGTACGGCGCGCCGTCGCGGGCGCCGCTGCTCGAAATGACCGTCCCCACCATGTACGACCCGAGCCTGGCGCCGCCCGGCCGGCACATCATGGGTATCTTCCTGCAATACGCCCCCTACACGCTCAAGGATGGCGACTGGGACCAGCTCCGCGAGCCGTTCGCCGACCGCGTCATCGATCTGATCGCCGAATACGCTCCCAATATGAGGTCGATCGTCGTCGAGCGGCAGGTATTGACGCCGCTCGACCTGGAGCGGCGCTTCGGCATCACCGGCGGCAACATCTTCCACGGCGAGATGAGCCTGGACCAGATGTTCGTCATGCGCCCGGTGGCCGGCTGGGCGCAATACCGTACGCCGATTCACGGGCTCTACTTGTGCGGCTCGGGGGCGCATCCGGGCGGCGGCGTCATGGGCGCGCCGGGCTACAACGCCGCGCGCGAGATTCTCAAGGACCGGCGGCGGCTGGCGTAAACATCAACAATAAGCCCGCTTGCGTACTACAAAAACCACCCCCTTGCATTCGATCTCGCAGAGTGATAAACATTTAATCCATTGTTGGCCCCACAAAGGCCGGGGCGCAGCATCGGAAAGGAGTACAGAGTATGATTATTTCCGTGATCAACCACTCAGGTGGCAAGATCTCCGACGAGGAAGTTCAACGTACAATCCGCAGTATCAACCGCCAGATTGCCGAGGATGTTTTACCGTATTGGAGCCTGGGAGCCACGCTGCGGCTGGAAGGCAAGAGCGGTCCAAAGCCGAAAAAACAGGACATTGCCGACATGCGCGGCGATGCGGTGCTCTATCTCTGGAACAAGACGGATGTCCCCGGGGCGCTGGGATATCACGACGCCAACAACAGCGGCATTCCGTACGGTTTCGTTTTCACGGATCTCGTGGCGGAACTGGGCGAAAGCTGGACGGTGACGCTATCACACGAGGCGTTGGAGCTGATCGCCGATCCGGAGGTGAACCTGCTGGTGATGGGACCGCATCCTGCCAGCCCGGATCAGACGGTCTTTCACTGGTATGAGATGTGCGATGCCGTTCAAGCCGAGACCTACAAAATCGACGAGATCGATGTCTCCAATTTTGTCCTGCCGCTCTACTTTACGGGCGGAGAGGAAGTGGCCGGTCGGAACGACTTCCTGGGACGGTCATACACCACCAAGACCTTGCAGTCGTTCGGCGTCAATCCGGGCGGTTACGTGGGGTTCTTCAACCCAGCCACAGGGGACCACGACACCTTCTCGATGAAGGACGACAAGGAAGCCGCACGGCGTCTGAAGATCAAGGGGACCGCGCTGGAGGCACGGCGGGCAGGACGCCACCAGGTGCTGGGCACGGGCCGGGCCGCCCGGGCGCTGCTGCACCGCAGGGGTAAGGCAGCGAAGGCGGGCAGGGGTCGCTGAGCCCAGGCCCGCCCTAGGCGCCCAGCAGACGTCGCAGCAGATAAAGCTGGCCCAGGTGGTAGGCGTTGTGGTCGGCCGCCAGCAGCGCCTCGCGCAGAATCGTTTGGCCCTCGCCGTGGGGAATGCGGGCGTGGAGGTCGGTGGCGGGGTTCGCCACCAGCTCTTTCATAGCCTGGAGGTCCGCGCGGAGCTGGCGCACGCTGCGTGTCCAGGCGGACTGGCTCGGGGGCGTCGCGGACACGGGCCAGTAACCCTCGGGAAACTCCAGGCTGACGTAGTTCGGATTGCGGCAGAAGTCGAGGATGTCCCACTGCGCGATGCGCATGTGCTCGAGCAACTGCCAGGCGGTGTGCGGCGCGCCGCGCGCCTTGCGGCCGCGCAGCTTCAGGGGCCAGCGGCCGATCACGTCGTCGAAGCGCAGGTGCGCGTGGCTGTTGTCGAGCGCCTCCACCAGGTGGCGGCGCAGGCTGTCGTCGGACTTCACGGCAACACCTCGCGCGCTTCCAGGTTGGCTTCAATCTCCTGACGCGTGCGCCAGACCGGGCGCATCTTCTTGGCCGCCAGCAGCTTCAACTGGTCGCCGTGGTGCGGCGATCCCGGCTGCGACGCGTTCCCGTAGCTCAACACCGACATGGCGCGCACCGGGTTGGAGAACTCCACCGCCAGGACGAAAGAATCGCCGCCGGCCGCGGCGAACCGCTGGTCCTTTTGCGGCGCGAAGCCGATGTTGCGGAAGATCCCGAGCGTATCCGGGCCGCCGTTGGCCGGCAGGTCCACGTCCCCGATGCGGAACCGGTGGACTTCGCCCCATGCGACGTCGAGCGTCTTGTGGTTCTTTTCCACTTGCGCGGCGGCGGCTTCGAGCGCCTCGACGGCGATCGCCGGATCCGCCAGCCCGTCGGGCGTGGTTCGCGGAGCCGATTCGTTCCACGGCGTGGCGAAGGGCTTCCCGCGGGACCGGCGGTTCCATTCGATGGCGAACGCCTGGAACAGGACCGAGCCGCGCGAAGCGGCGTCCGCGCAGCGGTCCCAGGCTTCCAGAACGGCAGCCGCCCGGTGGGCCGTTTCGCCGCCGTGTTTGCGCGCGGCCGGGATCAGGTCGTCCAGAATACGATCGGCCAGCTCCATGCGGCTCGAGTGCTTGTACTGGATCATTTCCTCGAAGGTGACGCTGGAGTCCTCGTCCAGCATGCGCGCCGAGCGCTGCGGCCGGAAAGCCATCGCGCGCGGGGCCATGTACGGAGGATAGCGGTTGGGATCGAGCGCGGGCGGGAACGTGGTGGTCCACGGCGGATCGTTGGCGTTCTGCAACCAGCCGCTCGGGGGATCGAGCACGCGCGGCAGCTCTTCCACGGGATGGGTGTCGGTCCACAGCGTGGCGGAGGTGTCGCCCGGTACAATGCGCTGCCAGTTCCACTCGCCCTTGGGACGTACCGGGACGCGGCCGTTGAACAGGTGGAGGATGTGGCCCTCGCGGTCGGCGTACATCACGGTGAACATGGGGATCTGCAAGCGCTTCAGCGCCGCCTCGAACTCGCGCAGGTTGCGCGCGCGCCCCATGTCCCACCATTGGTGGAGCAGGCCGGGCTGATCCAGGCCGACGACCCGCATGGCGAGCGCCTTGCCGGGGCGTTCGGCGATCACCGGTCCATGCACCGAGCGGCGGACCAGCAGTTTTTCCTCGCGCATCGCGCCGCCGGCGCCCTTCACGCGGATGGTCTGCTCCTCGGATTCAAACGGACGCACGGCGCCGTCCCAGCGGTAGCCGCCTTCGGCCAAGGTGAGCTCGTAGTGATCCGAGCCGTCCAGCGTGTTCACCGTGTGTGTCCAGCCAAGGTTGCTGTTGAACCCGATGCCGGGCCCGGGGAAACCGACCAGCGAGGCGCCGTACACGTCGACGCCGGGCGCCACCAGGTGGGCTTCGTAGAACAGATACAGGTCCGACCAGCTCAGGTGCGGATTCGCGAGCAGCATCGCGTTGCGGCCGGCGGAGCGCGTCGGGCCGATCGCCCAGGCGTTGGAACCGGCGGGCTGCCAGAACTGGTTGAGCTGCTCGGCGCCCAACGGGCGGCTGACGAAGGTGAAGTGGATCACCCGCTGCGTATGCGCCATCACGTCGATGGCGTCCACCGGCAGCACCACTTTCACGGCGGCCTCGATGCGGTCGCCGTGTTTGGCGGCATAGGCGTTCACGCCGGCGGCGAACGCGTCCAGGTAGCGCCGGAACGCCGGCGGCTGTGAGTCATACCAGCGGCGCGCCCGCGCCGGGATGCCGTTCAGCCGGACCCAGCGGTCGGTGGCGAGGTATTGCTCGCCCCAGTACTCGGCGCCCCGGCCGCGCGCCTGGCCGTAGAGCCGCAGCAGGAGATTGCCGTGGCTGGCCGCCTGCGCCCAGCCGAAGGCTCGCCCCATGCTTTCGACGTCCTTGCCGAAGACATGCGGAACACCCCAGGTGTCCCACAGGATCTCGGCGCGGTTGTTGTTGGCCGCGAACGTCAGTGCGGCAAACACAAAGGCGCACAACAGGTATCGGACCCTCATAAGCGCTCCCAGTTTACCCCTTCCCGAGGTAGAAAAATCGTAACAAAAACAGGATGGTGAGAAGGTAGACCAGCCAGTTCACCTGCCTGTACTGGCCCCGCAGCACTTTCAACAAGGTGAACGAGGTGAAGCCGAGGGCGAGCCCGTTGGCGATGCTGAACGTCAGCGGGATCGTCGTGATGGTGAGAAACGCCGGCACCGAGACGATCGGATCGTTCCAGCGAATCTCGACCACGTGGGTGAGCATCACGGCTCCCACGATGATCAGCGCGGGCGCGGTGGCGGCCGGCGGAATCACCCCCACCAGCGGAGCGACGAACAGCGCCGCGGTGAACAGCAAACCGGTGACGATGGCGGTGACGCCCGAGCGTCCCCCGGCGACGATGCCGGCCGCGCTTTCGATAAAGCTGACCACGGTCGAGGTGCCGGCCAGCGAGCCGAACACGGTGGCCAACGAGTCAGCCGTCAGGATGCGGTTCACGCGCGGGATGCGGTTGGCCTCGTCGAACAGGTTGGCCTTTTTGCCCACGGCCACCAGCGTACCGATATTGTCGAACATATCGACGAACAGGAACACGAACACGATCTCGATCAGCCCGAGCCTGAGCGCACCCGCCACGTCGAGCCGGAACCAGGTGGCGGTGATCTCGGCCAGGCCGGCCCAGCGCGGCTCCCAGCGCGCCAGCCCGAACACGAGCGCCACCGCGGTGGTTCCCAGGATCCCGATCAGCATCGCCGCGCGCACCCGCCAGGTGTAGAGCGAGGCGATCAGAAGCAGCCCGAACAGGCTGAGCAGCGTCCGCGGATCGCGCAGGTTTCCGAGCGTGACCGTGGTGGCCGCATCCGCGACGATGAGCCCCGAGTTGCGGAACCCGATGAAGGCGATGAACAGCCCGATGCCCACGGCGACGGCGGCGTAGAGCTCGCTCGGGATCGACGAGACGATCAGTTGCCGGATCCCCGCCAGCGTGAGGATCAGAAAGGCGACGCCGGATAGAAAGACCGCGCCGAGCGCCACCTGCCAGGCCACGCCCATCCCTTGCACCACGGTGTAGGTGAAATAGGCGTTCAGGCCCATGCCGGGCGCGAGCGCGATCGGGTAGCGCGCGAAAACTCCCATCAGAATGCTGGCGAAGGCCGCCGAGAGGCACGTCGCCGCAGTCACCGCTGCCAGCGGCATGCCGGTTTCCTTCAGGATGGCCGGGTTGACGAAGATGATGTAGGCCATCGTGATGAACGTGGTGCAGCCGGCGAGAATCTCCGTGCGCCAGTCGGTGCCCAGGGCCTGGAATTCGAAGTACCGCTCGAGATGCGCGCGCATGGGCGAGGCGAACGGTTCCGATCAACCCTTCTGCTTCACTCCGGCAAGCGGCAGGTTGTCGCGCACCAGCTCGGCATTGACCAGCTCGGAGATCACCCCGCCCAGGCGGGGGTTGCGCAGCGCCCAGACGTAGGCCTTCTGAGGGACTTTGAGCGGCCCGGGGACGGCGTCCTGGATCATCTTCACCCGCCGCGAATCGTCGGGGGTGGCGTTGTTGCGGCCGTTAAAGACCGGCCGGGCCACCTTCATCGCGATCACGCCGACGTCGTTACGGGCGGCTTTTTCCAGCGCTCGATCGACCCAGCGGTGGTTGACGATACTGTAGGCCACCATGGCCGCCGAGTAGACCTTCGCATCCACCGCGGCCTCCAGGATGCCGCCCGGATCGTTGTGCGCCGAGAGGCCCAGGTGCCGCACCTTACCCTGCTTGCGCAGCGTCTCGAAGGCTTCGAAGATCTCCGGATGATTCAGGACCTCGTACGGCGTGCAGGCGCCGTGCGGGCACATCAGCAGGTCGAGGTGGTCGGTACCCAGCCGCTGCAAGCTCTGGTCCACCGAATCCAGGATCAGTTGCCGGTAGTTTTTGCCGCGGTCGATCTTGTGGCCGTACTGCCTGGAGAGCACGTTGCTCAATGCGGACTCCTCCAGCTCCTTCCGCTGCCCCTGGAAATAGTCGCCGAAATAGTCCGGCTCGAGCGCCTGGCGGCGGTCGATCTCCTCCTGCGCCCGGGCGCGCAGCTTCGTCTGCTCGCTCTCCGGCAGACCGGCGAAGATTTCCTGGTAGAGCCGATTGCGGTTGATGTCCCACAAGCTCACCTTGCTGTTGAGGAAGAAGGTATCGCGCTTGCGCGCGCGGATCACGTGGGCGTAGCCGCGCTCGCTGTTGCCGCCGCCGTAGGCGGCAGCCGTGTCCAGGTAGTTCAGCCCCATGTCCATCGCCAGCAGAACGTGCTCGTGATTGTCGGGGGCGATGCGATTCCCTCCCATGACCATCTCCGAGATCATGAAGCCGGTGCGTCCCAGCCGCCGGTAGGCCATCGACGGCTGGCGGTTCCTCCATTCGCCCTTGGTCGAAGCGGGCGCGGCATCGGCCTTGTATGCCAGCGCCGACGCCAGCGCGCCGGCTCCGGAAGCCAGGAATTCTCTGCGGTGCATCATGGTGGATAGCCTCGGTGTCATTGTATTCGAGCCGGACGGGTCGCGGCGAAGGGCGCGGGCCAGCGCGCGTTCTACGGAACGCGGCGCAGCGCGGAGAGCGCCAGCACCGACGACAGCTCGAAGACCGAGCGCTGTTGCGAGGCCGCCTCCGCTTTCAGATTCCCCCACAAACGCTCGAGCGATTCCGCCGACGGCAGCTCGGGCACCCGGATCGCGCGTACCTCGGCGCGTACGGCGTCCCACTCGCGCCGCAGGCCCGCCACGTCCAGCGGCGGCGTGTTGATGGCCTCGGCCGCGCGCCCGGCGCTTTTCTCCAGACCGTCCAGGACCTGGTCGACGGTCTCGAAACGGGTGCCCGGATCGAGCAGGCCTTCCTTCTTCAGGCTGTCGGAGATTTCCGCGATCAAGTGGCGCCCGGCGCCGGACAGATCGGCCAGCGCCGCCAGGACCCAGACCGGCGAGGCGCGAAACGCCAGGATGCCGATCATCTCCAGGCCGTTGCCGGCGGCGCGCCGTATGGCGAAATCCTCGGCCAGCCGGCCCGCATCCGGATAAGCGCCCTCGACCTGGCCGACCTGCTCAATGAGGAACCGCAGCGTCGAGTCGACCAGGTTCTGGTAAACGCGCGTGCGGCGCAACGCCGCCGGCACGGCGACATCTCCCACCTCGCGCAGCAGGCCCCCCGCCAGCGCCGTGGCCGAGCGCAGGATCCGCTCGGGAAGCGAGAGCAGGTAATTCCCGATGCGCTCGCTGCTCAGGCCGGATCGTCCGCCGCTCTCGTTGTTCATCTGTTTCGGGATAGTAAGACAATTATGAACCGGCCTTCGCGCCGCCGCACCCGCGCCGCATCCCGCCGCACGCCGGGTTCTTACCCGCCGCGGGCACTATCCGGAGCGTCCGTTCCCGGCCGCTACTCCCCGGTCGCCTGATGGTAGGATAGCGGCCTTTGGAGCTGTGAATCGTGGTTCGAATCCATGCCGGGGAGCCAACATTTTTCTACCCCAACTCGAAGCGCCCATTTTGTTGACGGCAGCACCCGCCGCCGACTTTGCCCGTATCCGCAACATTCCGCACGTTCTTGCGCGCCGCGCGTTCTCTCCAGTTGGAAGAGAGGCATCGCGGGGGTGCAAGCTCAACCCCCAGGGTTGAGGCCGAACCCCACGTTTTCACCTGCGAATTCTCCAGTTTCTCTGGTTGACAGGAGGCGTTTGTTGACGGCCCCGTCCAAGGCGGGGTGGCGAAAGATCGCAGTCGAAACCATAGGCGGCGCTTGACTGAGAGAAACCTGCGTGCGACTTCGGAAGCTACGCGGCTATGATCCTCCATCAAGCAACCGGATTACCGTCGGCGTCGCGCGGTTTGGACACACAAGAATGTGGAACGGCAGAACGTTTATGAAGGCGCGGTAGACCGACGGAATATTCGATCCGTCCGACGCCTCCGAGACTAGGGCCGACCAGTTTTGTGTCTGATTCGGGAAGCGGGAAGCGTTCGTCCCGTCTTTCGTTCGCCAGGCGAAGACGTCCTCCGGTCGGTCTGGGATGAATTCATTCTGCTGGCAGTATGTGAGCCGGCGCCACTTCGCTGCGATCAGGTCCCGTCGGCCCCGACGGGCGAGCATTTCGAGAACGCTTCTCAGCACATAGGAACTACCCCTGTAGCCGTCGAAATCCGCGTCCTGGAGCCGGTCTGGGATAGAGGCTGCCAGAATCTCCTCGACGCCGAGGTACGGGCAAGGAAAAACCGGCCCCTGCTGCTGATAGTTGGCCTCAACGAGGACCGCGAACAATTCCTCCAGCAGGTTTAGCGCGAGCGTCGCTTCGTTCCTTGCCTCCAGGAACTTGATGATGTAGAAAAAGTAGGGGAACGCCGACTCGCCCCAAAAGCCCCGCCGACCGAAGTGTTCGAGAATCAGCTTCAGAACCTCGCCAGGCGACTTGTCGGCCTTCGGATTTGCCCCTGGAAGAAGCTCGTGACAGGCAAGTACCCCAAGCACGATGGTCGTTCTGGCGTTGAGCATCACTCCACCGTCAGCGCGAATGTCACTTTCCAGAAAATCAGGCCTGCTGATGGCCTCCTTCCGAAGGAGCGCGAGATTTGCTTCAAGCTCAGCCATCACCAGATCAAGCGAGCCGCGCCATTGATCTGGAGGGACTGAGTGTCTGCTCACATAGCGAGCGATGCACGCCGCAAGAATTGACCAACCTTCCGCCATCGCGCCGTAGTTTGCTGACTGTTCGAACGAGCTCAACAGGTAGCTTACGATGATCAGGCTGCTCGTGATGGCGTCAATGGCATCCGACTTCTTGCTCGGAGATTCGCCGAAGACCGTGCCATCTAGCACCGCAAACAACTTCTCCTTGGGCAGCATGCCACACCCATCGTCCAGGTACAGTTCGAGGAAGGTGCGAATGTCCGGTAGGTCCCTCGGCACGAAGCGCCCCTGCGCATCGACGAACGATTTCAGAAGGGAGTCCTTGCTGATGACCTCCAGATGGGCGTACTGACGGTTCTTCCGCACATTGTCGTCGTTGCGGTCGGTGATCTGAACCCGGACCGGATCTGTAATCGTGCCGTTGGTGACCAAGTAGGCCTTTGGCGTTTTGGATTTGTCCACGCCTGGGTAATTGATCGGCAATTCCATCAGCTCGTGAATTTCGCCCTCGATCTTGCGCCACTCACTTAGGCCCACGTCGCCCGTCTTGGTCTGATAGGCGTGATATTCCCCGTCAGGGCCGACCGTGATGATGTCCTTGCCCTGTTCCATCGGGCCGTGAGAGGAGGAATAGAGCACACGGTGGCCCTGGTGCATGAGCACCTGGCAGAACGCAGCCTGATAGTTGCGCTCGTTGGTTTTAGTCAACCAGTTTTCGATTGCTCTCTCGATCACGCCACTCTTCTCGTTTCTTGAGCATGATTTCCCTGTACCTGCTCTGGAAGGATTCGTCTGCCTGCCACTTAGTCATGAGTAGCTGAACGTGCTCTGACTGGTCCGGGTGCATGACCAAATGCACTCCAGATGTGTCAGGTCGGCCGTAGGAATCGAAATCGATGTGTACTGTTTCCAGCATTTTGAAGTAGAGGTCTGCGGAAAACGGTTGGCCACCAGCATCGATACGATTGCCAACTCGTTCTGTCGCCTCACCGGCCTTCCGAAGCAGCATCTCGTGCATGGCCTGAATCTGAAGCACCACAGCCTTCCTGGTGCTCTCGATGAACGCATCTACTCCTCGCTCGATGATTGCCGACCGCTCAACCTCGTAGGGAATTGCGGTTACCTCTGGTGTGGATCGCCAGCACGACGGGGATCAGTGTGGGCGACTACGTTTTCATCGAGCGCACCGGCACGAACGAGGAACTGGTGCGCGTCGAGGCCGTCGGCACGGGAACGATCCGTTGCGTGGTCACCATGAACCACCCATCCGGGAGTTTCGTCACGCTTCAATTGGGCGCGAAGCACCTGCTCCAGAAGCTCGCCCAAATCATCAATACGCCGGGCGATCCGGTCGCGGGCCGCTTCGGTCCCGACCAATCCGGTGTGATTTCCGCGACCGCGACGGCGTTCTCGACTTCGGTGGCCAACGTCAGGCTTCAGTTTGTGATGCCCGCGCTTCCGGCCGCGCGCTACGGCAAGCTCGGCAACCTGGATCGCGTGCTGGTCACCTCGGGCCACGTGGACGCCGATCCTCCGGACCCGCCCGGGTCGCAGCAGATCGATTGGTCGGGCGGCACCGGTACGTCGCGACGATTCTCCGGGGGCGATAACGACACCGAGTACCACGTCACCCTCGACTTCACGCAGCCTCTTCTGGACAAGCTCAACCGCACGGTGCCGATGAACGATTGCCGCAAGATGTACATCGTCTTCGCGCCGCGCTTCGAAATCACGGAGCAGGAGTTAGAGGATGGCTGCTTCCTCACGGCGGGCGTGGGTGTAACCGAGACCGTCTGGCACGTGGACGACTCCTCGAAGCTTTCCGGAGGCCGGTACTTCATCGGCACGCCGACCGCTGAGGAGCGCGTGCGCCTTGTCTCCCTGGACTCGCCCACACAGATTACGGTCGAGCGTGGCTACCAGTCCTCGACGCCCGGTACGTGGGCGGCTGGCGTCCGCGTCAACAAGCTTTCGCCCATGAGCGGCTTCGCCTCCGATGCGGAGTGGGCCGCAACGATCTCGAACATCACGGTCACCGGCGACCGCGCTCTCAAGGTGGGCGGTGCCGCGCCGCGCATCGAGGACTCCGATGCCCGGTGCAAGTACACCGGATCCTGGGAAAACTACACGTACGCCGGCGGCTTCCCGACGCAGTGGTGGAGCGCGGGCCACGCGAAGCGAACCGCGCCCAGCAGCGCGCTCGACGTTCGCAAGGTCCGGATCACGTACTCCATGCCGGTGACGCACGATCTCTATCTCGGGACGTTCCTGTACACCAACTGCGGGAAGGTGAGCGTGTCGGTGGATGGCGCGGCAACCACGCACGATCTCTACCTTGCGGAGTTCGGCGGCACCACGGCGAACCTGAAGGTCCGCGGCAACGTCGCGGCCGGAAACCACACCGTGGAGATCACCGCCCTGTTCGACAAGAACGCTGCGTCCACCGGGTACTACTTCTACTTCGACTACCTCTGGCCGATGGTGCCGCAGGACGTTCCGGACGCGCCGGAGGTCCTTTCGGACGTGTCGCTCGCCATCGACTTCGACACCGACCACGGCTACAAGAAGCCTCCCGCCTGGCATCTCTGGCACCTCCAGAAGCTCGGGCTACAGGGCCATGCCGACGTGTACATGGGCGTCTTCTGGAACAACAAGCGGCGGCGCGTGGGCGCGACGTACCCGTACGCTACCATCGAGTTTTCGGGCAGCCCCGTTCCGGGCGACGTTGCCTCCATCACGATCTCCGGGACCACCATCAACCATGCCATCGGCTACGGCGACACGCTTCAGAGCATCGTGAGCCAGATGCGCGCCGCGCTCAACGGCACGTTCGCGGGGGTGTGGGCCGATGACAATTTCGGGACGAGCGCAACGCTCCGCATCCAGTCGAAGGCCCCCTCTTGGACGTTCCCGTCCGTCTCCGTCGGCGCGCCGAACTCGGTAACCCTCACGCTAACGAACAACCTCGGGACGGCGGGCAACGAGGGCGATTGGGAGTTGATCGACTCCGTTTCGCCGGTCATGACCGAAGGCGCGAGGAAATGGATTCGCGACCTCGCCGGCCAGTTCCAGTCGGCGGGCATCACCGCGTCGTTCGCGTTCTCAATGGAGGTCTACAATCCTCCGGCCGCGATGCGGGCGAAGTACCTGCTGTACACCGGCGGCGTGGTCCAGCCAGGCGCGGACGTATTCCTTGAGATCCCGTCGCACCAGATGCACTTCGGCCAGCGCGTCCGGAACTACCTGCGCCAGATGTATAAGGAATGCGCCGACGAGATCGCGGCGGCGGGCGCGCCGGTCGTGCTTCAGTTCGGCGAGACGCAGTGGTGGTACTTCCCGAACACCTCGCAGGACCCGAATGGCGGGATGGGCTTCTACGATCAGGAAACCATCGACGCCTTCCAAGCGGCGAAGGGTCACCAGATCTGGCCGTTCACGGCGAACACGAATGATCCTGCGGGCGATCCGGCGCACACCTACGAGACCGCCGACTACCTACGCGACCGCATCTGGCAGTACTGCGCCGATGTGATGGCGTACGTCCGCTCCTACCATCCGACCGCCGTGTTCGAGTGCCTCTGGCCGCTCGACGCCAACCAAGGGAAGCCCGCGCCGGACGCCGCGTTCCGGAGGCTCCTGATGCACGTCAACCTGCCGAACGAGTGGAAGACGTCTTCATACGGGATCAAGTACTTCCGGTGCGAGGGATTCGATTACGACGTGTGGCAGAAGAACTCCGTTCGCATGCGCCAGACGATCACGTACGCGAAGGAGGTCCTTGGCCGGCCCGCCGCGGAGTGCATTTACCTGGCGGGAATCTACGGTCCACCGGACCCGCCCATCGCTCAGGCGTTCGGAATGTGGCGCGCCGCGAAGCTCTACTCGATGTGCTTCTGGGCGTTCGACCAGTTCTGCCTGAACAGCAGGCCCATCCCGCTCGAAGCATGGACCCAGGCACGGGCCACGGCGGTCGCGTACCACAAGCCCCGCGCGGCTCGGGCGCTGGAGGCCATCGTCGCAGTGCCGGTCGTGTCAACCGCATCGGGCGCAATGAATCGTTTCCATTTGAACGAGGGCAAGCTCAATGGCTAGCCAAAGATATTTGAAATTTTGAACCTGCGCTCCAGCGTGGCGAGCGAGCGTGAATTCGTAACGGGGGTGTTCGAGTACTCCGCAGCCTCAAGGGA
>Ga0247727_10000499_pt1 | contig 95298 bp, 94 predicted proteins | sample WisWelCaveWW1625_FD_202498 | JGI IMG/M metagenome (GOLD analysis project Ga0247727, IMG submission 202498) | Biofilm microbial communities from Wishing Well Cave, Virginia, United States - WW16-25 | ecosystem: Environmental > Aquatic > Deep subsurface > Groundwater > Cave microbial mat | place...
TGCGGATCATCCATCTTAGAAATCGGGAAATCATTTTGCGCATGGCCGGAACATGATCGTAATAATTTTTGCTTCTGACTCCAATCACAATGTCTGCTTTCCCTGTTTTCAACTTTTGATAAAGTTCGATCAGGCTTTCTTCCTGATAAGGAAAATCAATATCCGTGTAAATGCAAATGTCCGCTGATGAGGTGCTTATTCCCTTTCGCAAAGCAAAGCCTTTGCCCATATTGTTCGGATAATTAATGAATTGAAAATTCGTGATTCCTGATTTTAGTCGTTCAATACTTTTTTCAGATAAATGTTTTTGTGTACCGTCATTCACCACAATCAGCGAAACAGAACTATCACTCAACGAAGAGGAAAATTTCGAATAACTGTGAACAATTTGTTCTGCCCAATCCGCTCGGGGGTTATAACAAGGCAAAACAATATCGAGAGTAGAAAGAGGCATGAATGAATTTGAAAGTTGCGGGCAAATCTAATTCGAATGCATCATTGGTTTTCGGGGATGTATTTGTAGATGAATGATTCCGCAAATCCGGATTTGAATTTTTCAATCAAGCGCATTTCACTTTCATCGGGCATCGGATATCCGTACGCACCGGGATGCATGATAGCAATATAAGAAACCGACTGATCCAAATCTCCGAACGCAACGGAATCATACTCATTAAGATAACCAAGTCGTTTATCACTCAATCCGCAAACCAACGGGAACTGGGAGTAAACATGACCGGATGTAACTTCAAGTTCTTCCAGCTTTTCTGTTGCCGATCTCTGTACGCTCACAATGTGCTTATACGACATATCAATATCATATCTGAATTGATTTTCGTCAGAATTCAGGAAAGGAAAAACGAGAAACACAATTACCATCATGAGGTAAAGAGTTTTTCGTTTTTCAAAAACAGACCATAACGAGTAAGACAAGAGAATAGAAAGCACCACAAAAACAAACATCAGGTAGCGTTCCATGAACGGATTGATAACTGTAAAAATTTGATACAAGAAAACAGGAGCAAGCAGCAACAGAATTTTCCTTTTTGCGTGAAGTGATTTCAAAACATTTTTGCAAACGAAATACAAAATGAGATGAACAGAAATAATTCCCAACCACAGAAAGCGTGATTGTTCTATCAGGAGAAATACAAATGAATCTTTGATTTTGGTCTTGACATCATGCTGTTCAAATGTGATGAGATCGATATGATAGGGAAAAAAATACCATCCGTTTTGATTTTTCTGAATCAATAGAAATATTCCGAAGACGACAGCAGGAGTTAAACAGGCGAGTATGAGTTTCAAAAAATCACTTCTGGATTTTTTTTCATTCAGATAAAAAATGAAAAAAATAATTGCGTAACCGAACAGAATGATGAGTGCGGTTTCCTTTGTCATTACGGCAAGAGAAGAAAAAATTCCGAACGCGAGATAGCGGGATTGATACAGAAAATAAAGTGAGAGAACAAGAAAAAGACAAAGCAACATTTCCGGCAGCAACATCGTTGACTGAACAGCAAATGCTTCCTGAGACATGAGAATTAAAGCCGATGTAACTCCGATTAATTTATTAAAAAGTTTTGATGCGGTGATGTAAACCGCTATTACCAAACAGATCGAAATGAAAAGTGCAAAGGAATGGGCGCTGATCAAACTTGTTCCAAATATTTTAAAATTCAATCCGTGTAAAAAGAAGAACAACAACGGATGTCCGCGTGATAATTCAGGAGGTAAACTGTTTGGCAACAAACTGACGCCATGATCATGCATATATAATGCAGCAGGCGCAAACACACCTTCTTCATCCCAGAAGTACGGCATGCTAAGATCAAACGAACGGTAAATGACAAAAAGTATTATTCCGAGAAACAGAATGAATTCAATGCGGAAATTCCTGACTAGAAGGTTTGGCAATTGGAAGATTTGATTTTGAAAAAATACAAATCAAATCTTAAAGCCTACTGTCTGATTTTTATTTCATAGGATTTTCCGCTCTTATTGGTGAGCGAACTGCTGCGCAGCCATTCATTGAGCAGTTTGAGATTTTTATAATTTATTCCCTGATCAATAGCAAAAGAAGCGAGGTCCGAAATTGCAGTATCAACTGTTACGACTTTGTATGGAACGAAATTGTACTTCTCACTTTCATCAATCAAATATCCGTAGGTCTGTGCGTTTTCAAAAATTTCTTTCACCGCAATGATTCTGAAAATGTATCGCGAAGTTTCATCGCGAAGAAAGAGATCATAGTAGTTGTTCGCTTTCTGACGCTCCATGGTGTTTTCTAAACCCTGCATGCCCATATTGTAGGAAGCAGCAGCTAATGTCCAGCTTTCGAATCGTCCGTATGCTTCAAGAAAATATTTACATGCCGCCTCAGTTGATTTTTCAAGATGATATCTTTCATCCACTTCCGAATTTATTTCCAGTCCGAAATTTTCACCCGTTTCATCCAGAAACTGCCAGATGCCTGTCGCATCCTGAGGTGAAACCAAATTTCTTAATCCACTTTCGATTAATGCTACATACTTGATATCATCCGGCACTCCGTTTTTTTTCAGTATCGGTTCAATAACAGGAAAAAATTTATGTGCAAGTTTGAAAAGTTGAATGGTGCTGGAATGCCAATAGCTGTTCACCAATAATTCACGATCCATTCTTTCTTTCACATCGGGTTCATCAAGCGGAACGGACTCACCTGCAAATGAAAGTTTTTGCGGAATCAGTATGCTGTGTATCTGCTGTACAAATTTCGATTCATCATCACCTGTTGTTTTTTCAGCCGGCAATAAATTTTCTTTTATCGCTGGTGTCTGTTCATTAGGATTTGCAAGCGATGGGTTATTGTTTGAAACGGCATTCACAAACAGAAGAATCAATGCTGTTACGGTGAGTGAAATAATAACCGGAACAAATTTGTTCATGAGCTTTTGCTTTGTTTAAAAATAGGAACGGTTGAACACGGTTCGCCATACATAATACTCTTCACTAACGGCTTCAATCGTCTTGTTATCTCTACAAACGCTGAATCCGGTATTTTCTTTTCACCACATCCTTTAATCACAATCCGTTGATCCTTAAATAGATTCACATCGAGAGATTGAATGGCTTGCACCAATAACATATTTTCTGCCTGTTCTATATCTCCGCTTAGAATTGCTTTGGCGTAAGGTTCCAAATATGTCGCGACTAACATATAAGCCCATGAAGGAATAATAGCATCCGCAGAGCAATTTAAACTCACCAATTTCCCGCTATAAATTTTCCAATCAAATTGAGCAAGTGCATCACGGAAATCCTTTTCACGCAATATCAATCCCTGAAATAAAAAATCTTTCAGATCAAAAATCAAAATCTCTTCCTGGGGGAAATAATCAGCCAGATCAATGGTGACTAGTCCACTGCTTTCAACGCGATTAATGATTTCTTTTGTTTCCATGTTAGTTTAAACGAATGAGTAAACTACAAGTTGTAGAAGAAAATAATTCGTTCCCGAATTAATAAAAATCAATACGGTTATCTTTTACATTAGACATTTCAATCATGATTGGGAACAAACTATTATCGGCAATCGTCTTGAGTTTGGTTTGTACCTGATAGATATAAGCTGAAAAATCAGTTTGCGGTTGAGCAGCAATAAAGCCGGTAGATTGTATCACGTAAACCCCATCAGCACCAACAATCGGTTTCGATGTGGCACCTTGAGCGAGGGCTACGGCTGCTGCTGCAATTTTAGGGTCAATAATAGCTGGCACCTGGGAGGACGTGAATGTAATATTAGGAGCTGACGAAACGGATCCTCCGCAAGCAGATGCGATGGAATTCAAATCGTTTGAAGTTTTTAACGCGTCTTCAATTTTTTGTGTGAGTAGTTCAGCTTTTTTCTCTTTCATCAACTCAGCAGTTACCAGATCGCGAACGTCTTCAAGATCTACCATTCCTTTATCGCGTTTTTTCTCTAACAATGCGACATAATATTCGCTTCCGTTGGAAAGCACCGGTGAAATGTCTCCCGCTTCGGCTTCAAAAGCCCATCGAACCAAATCGCGGGAACTGGCGAGTCCTGTAACCGTGGCATCGGACGGCTTAACAGTTTCTGCCAGTCGCATGTTCATGAGTTCTCCTGCCTGCGTAAATAATTCCTTAGTTCTGTTCGTTGCAGCAAACTCACTGGCAAGTGTATAAATGTTTTTTTCTGTTTCTGCGCTGGCTTCAATCGGAACAACCACATATGACAATCGTACTCCTTCGGTAGTTGGTGTTGAGGAAGTTATATAAACGATTTCAAATCCCTGACCTGTATAACAAACCTTTACATCACCCTGTTTGCCCTCATAGAAAAGAAAATTATTAACCAGTTCAGGTTTTTCACCAGGCTTTATCCAGCCCCAATCAATCATGCCTGATTGTTGTTGGAGGTCAGCAGGCAATTTTTTAAATACCGTATCAATAGCGGTGCCTTCTGAAATGGTATTCGCTAAGCTATCTGCAAAGTTTTTTCTGAGTTCTCCTTCTTCTCTTGTGCGAATGGCGATGAATATATGCTTAGCCTGAACAGAATCTGCAATTAGTTTTCGATCAAGAACTTTTACGCCTTTGATAAGACCATTTTCAAGATATGGACCGAAGGCTTTCATTGTGTCTATCTCAAACACGGTGTCCTTAACTTCGCTCATACCAAATTCTGTTTGTGAGATATATTTCATCCTCACGTAGTTATATCCATCAGGATTATTGAGTTCTGCAAAAATGGAATCTTCGGTAACGGTTTTATGTGCAGCAAATTCAGCAAATAATTTGTTGTACTGTTCCATGGCATTCACGCTGTCCTGCCCTGATGGCTCAATCGGCCAAATCACATAATTTAATTTAACACTTTCATCCTGCTTAAATGCTTTCAATGTTTTATGGTCTTCAATATAGGCTTTCAAATCACCATCATCAATTTTCACGGAGGCTTCATCCACAGAGGTAAAGGGTGCAAGCATGTAGTTGATACTCGCTGCATTGGTCATGTCAAAATATTCCTGTTCAGCGAGAAAAACGGGAATATAAACTGCCTTTCGCACCAGCGTTTGGTATTTGGTGTCATAAAGATCTTTGCGCAGTTCCCTTTTTAAATATTCCCACAACTGCTTTTGTTGAGGGGTGGTTTCGGGGTTTTCAAGTATGGATACAAAAACAGGAATCTGTGCAGGATCAAATTCACCGGTTTCCTGATTAGCGAATAATTGCTTGACCAATGGATGAGGATTTACCGGATCTTTCATCACACTGGTAATTTCTTCAGCAGAGATATAAATCCCGATTTTGTCGTATTCACCCCCCATCAGAATTTGATACAATGAAAGTTCCCATGCCTGATTATTACTTACGCTGCTGAATTGCGCGTCCTGTATGGTTTGTGGATTGAACAGCAATTGGTCTGCCTGTACTTCTTCAACTAATCTGCTGAAATCTTCAAATTTGATTTTTTCTCCGTTCACTTTTCCTACCACTGATTTCTGCCCGCCACCTAACGCATCCGGATTGTTATCCGTCACATCCATCAAAAGAAATAGAACAATAGCAAGCGATATTACCACTACGATAAGACCCACCCACTTTCTCATTTGTATAAAAACTGCCATAACCCTGATTTTTTAAGAAGCGCAAAGAAAAACCTTTTTGGCGAATGGTGAAACGGAATCTTTTTACTGATTCATATGCCTATGTCAGGCAAGAAAAAACGTCAGACAATAAGCTGACGTTTTTGCGCGATATCGAATCTTCATCAATCAATCTTGACACCCTTCACTGTACGTTCGTTGATGTTTTCTTTGTTTATTTTTTTCATATCAACCAGCAGCAGACAACGCGAACTGTTGACATCAGTAAAATATTTTTCGTTGCCATAAGTGATCTCACCAATATCTTCTTTCCAGTCAGAAGCAAGCAATAAATATCTTCCGCCTTTTGATTGTACTGCTCCAAACATCAGGTAATACGTTTCGCCTTCTTCAAAAGTCACGGCAAATCTTCCGTCATTCAAAAAAGTCAGCACACCCGGAGTTCTGCGCGGAATGGTTATCATCTCTACTTCTTTACCATTTACAATTTTTATTTCTCCATGAACAATCGTAGTGCTACCTTGAACCGCCTGACGATAGAGTTGAATCTCATGCGAAGTATAAAACTGAATTTTTTTCAGATCCTCTTCTTTCCATTGATTTTGGGTAATGATTTTTTCGGTGATGGGTGCGTACGTCACGCAGGAAGAAAACATGAATACGATGACAGAAAGTAAAAACAGGTTTTTCATGATTATCAATTTTTTGTAAAGGTGCTTTACAAGATTGTTGCCAAAGTTATGGACTTGATAGAATGATGGACGTTTAACCGAACTGAATTAACCGCACCTCTTAATTATTAATATTGAACCAAACAAATTCCTGCGCAGCCTTAATTTCGAACGCATGATCATCATCGGCATTACAGGAACATTAGGCGCTGGCAAAGGAACGGTGGTTGAATATCTGGTGAGCGAAAAGGGATTTGCGCATTATTCAGTACGCAAATTTCTGACGGAGAAACTGGAACAATCTCATCTGCCTGTTAACCGCGATATGATGGTGAAAATGGCGAATGAATTAAGAACCCAAAATTCTCCCGCTTATATCGTGGAGCAGCTTTTTGAACAGGCCAAACAAAGCGGTAAAAACTGTATCATCGAAAGCATTCGCAATGCTGGTGAGATAGAATCACTCCGAAAAAAAGAAAATTTTATTTTGCTGAGCGTTGATGCGGACATCGGGAAAAGATTTGAGCGGATTACCGAAAGAGGAAGCAGTACAGATCAAATTGATTTTGAAACCTTTGCAGAAAATGAAAAACGCGAAATGCAATCTGCAGATCCCAATGCGCAAAATCTTTCCGCCTGCATGAAACTCGCGGACATCAAAATAATCAACAACGGAACCATCGAAGAATTATTTCACCAAACTGAAGACGCACTAAATGGAATCGAAAACTGAAAACAAAGAAAATCATATCCGCCCGAGCTGGGATGAATATTTCATGATGGTGGCGGATTCCATTTCAAAACGCGCTACCTGCGACCGCGGAAGAAGCGGATGTGTGATTTCGCGTGACCGCCAGATTCTCGTCACCGGATATGTCGGCTCACCCCGCGGATTGGCACATTGCGATGACATCGGTCATCTGATGAAAAAAGTAATTCATGATGACGACACGATCACGATGCACTGCGTGCGAACTGTTCACGCTGAACAAAATGCTATTTGCCAGGCAGCGCGATTAGGAATTTCTCTGCAAGGCGCAACCATTTATTGCCGCATGACACCCTGCCGCACCTGCGCCATGCTCATCATCAATTGCGGAATTGAAAGAGTGGTTTGCGAAAAAAAATATCACGCAGGCAAAGAATCTGAAGCCATGTTCAAAGAAGCGGGCATCGAACTCGTCTATGTTCATGATGAGGTGATGCAATACACCGATCAGAGCGAAGAAAAAAAATGAGCATTTTCAAATTCATATTCTATCTCGGTATTATCAGCGTGGTGCTGAACTGGCTGTGGGGTGTTTTTTCATGGGCGGTTTCTGTTCTGCTCAAAGCAATCGGAGTGCGCGAAGGCGATTCTTGTTTCCTGATGCGGTTGGTGGGATATATTTTATTGGTCAGCATTTCTGCCTTGCTCACCATTCACAGCATCGAAAATTTTTCAACCGGCAATCAAATTCTTTACAGCATCATCGGTGCGATGGTAGTTTATATGAACGTGGCGGGAAGCCTTAACCGCAAACGCATGATCGCCAAAATCAAGGGAGCGCAAACAAAATTGATTTCTGAAAAAAATGAAAAATTCATTGTGCTGCTGGCGATGATTTTGTTTGTGGTCATTCTCTACTATCCAATGATTGCAGAAAATGACGTAACCGCATTGTTTCAAAAAGCCATTGAAGATATTTATGATATACCCGTCATCAACTGGATCATCGCTATCGGTGCTTTCTTTTTTATGATCCGCATGATATTAAACGGTGTGGCACTAACGATGAATATTCTTTTCGGCAAACCGGAAAATCCAAAACCTTTCGGCAACGGTGTTCATGTTGATGTTAGTATGGGCAATAAAACCGAAGACACGGATTATGAGGAAGTGAAAGACGAGGAAAAGTAATTTGAGAATTTGATGATTTGATAATTTGATGATGAAAGAAAGTGGGCAGTAGGAAACCCGAACGATCATTGTTTTTGTATCACCAGTTTCTGTGAATAAAATTTTTCTCCATCTGTGAGTTTCACAAAATAAATTCCTGAAGAAATTTTTGGAAGTTGAATATCTGCGGTTGATGTATTGAAAATCTTTTGCTCAAAAACTTTTTGACCAAGCGAGTTGAAGATTTCAATTATTCCTTCGGCAATAATCTGATCGGTGTTGATGGTGAAATGGGTGGTGGCGGGGTTGGGGGAAAGGGAAAATGGGGTTTGAAGAATTTGTGGCTCTTCGATTCCGGTGGAAAAACAAAGAAGAGTTTCTACTCCACCACTATTAACGATTGTAGGAGGATTACCAGTGATGGTATTGGTGGTAGTTACCGTTGTTGTCGGAGAAGAATATTGTGAAACCGTGATATTTTCAATGAGAATAGCAATACTGTCGTTACAGTTACTACTTCCGTTGTTGTCTGTTTTAATTAAATAAACATCACCAGGTGCAGATCCGAAATTCTGTGTATGACCACAAACCACATAACCGGAATCCAATGTTTGTTGACCTGAGAAAGCAGGATCTCCATGAAGACCGCCAAAGGCCTTTGACCATAACACATTTCCGCTCTGGTCGATTTTCATTAAAAGTGCATCACCGTTTCCAGCACCACAACTATAAGTTGAGCCTATAATAATGTACGAATTGTCAATAGTTTGCCTTATTGAATGAACTCTTTCGGTACTTGTATCACCAAATGCTCTTTCCCATAGAATATTTCCATTGTTATCGGTCTTGATGACATAAATATCTTCATCGCCTGCTCCAAAGCTTTGAGTGATTCCGGCCAAAATAAAACCTCCATCAGAGGCTTCAAGTGCCGCATTACCATAGTCGTCCTCACTACCACCATAAGTTTTCTCCCAAAGTATGTCTCCAAATGAATTTGTTCTCAGCAAATAAGCATCAGTATTTCCAGCACCAAAACTTTGAGTTGAACCAGAAAGAAGATATCCTCCATCTGAGGTTTGTAAAACATTTCCAGAAGATTCATAAAGAAATGCGCTTACTTCATCCTCAACTCCCCCGTATGTTTTCGCCCATTCTACATCTCCTCCCGAATTCGTTTTTATGAGATACAAATCAAAGTTACCTGCTCCAAAACTCCAGGTAATGCCATTCACTATGTAACCACCATCATTCGTCTGAACTCCACTGAATCCATAGTCAACATTTGAACCTCCATAGGTTCTTGTCCAAATTGTATCACCATTTGAGTCAGTTTTTATTACGTAAACATCGCAACTACCTGATCCAAAACTATACGTGTGTCCACAAATAATGAAGCCATTGTCCACAGTTTCCTTAACTGAATATGCTATTTCCTGATTAATGCCTCCAAAGTTTTTTGCCCATAACAAGTTACCGGCAGAATCTGTTTTTAGTAAATAAATGTCGCAACTACCAGCACTGAAACTAAAAGTATATCCCGCTACCACATATCCGGAGTCACTAGTTTGTTGAACTGAACAACCCCAATCTTCTTCATTACCTCCATACAATTTCTGAAAGGTTGTTTGTGCCCGTAAGTTGAAAACACAAACCAAAATGAGAAAAAGAAAGAAATGATTGTTCACAGAGAGAATTATTCTTCCCCTAAGTTCCGAAACTTTCTTCAACTTCATGCTTCGGACACGTTTCGACAAGCTCAACGTGACAAACATGATAATGATAACGCGCTGTCACCCTGAGCTTGTCGAAGGGTTTTCAAACCCCAAACACCCCCAACAAAATCTCTTTCGATTTTTCGGTGAGTACATATTTATGTGGCGGTTGTTTGCGGATCAAGCCCATTCGTTCCAACGAAGGATAATGTTTTGCATAACCGGGTTTTGACAAGCCGGATATTTTGCGCATCTCCGCGGAGGTGGCAGAAAGATTATTATGCAAAAAAATCATCAGGTCAGTAATGCTCTTATACTTGCTGTGTTTAACGCGGGTAGGGAAAAGTGTCATCACCACATCACGGAGTTTTGAGTAGTTGGCAACATTGGCTTCAATAGGATGGGGTAATGTTCCGGATTTAGCCCCCGAAACGTCACTTGTACCATTTCCTTTTTCGGAAACGGTACTCCTTGCCCCAGGTGTACCATTACCTTTTTCGGAAACGGTATTCCTGTTGTAAGGTGTAGCCTTTCCTTTTTCGGTAATGATACTCTCTGCTTCACTTGTACTATTTCCTTTTTCGGAAAGTAGATTCATTGCTTCTAGTGTACCGTTTCCTTTTTCGGAAATGGTACTCCTTTCGTCAAGAGGCGTGTTTCCTAAAAAGGAAACGGCATTATTGAGCTTGATAGTCTCAATATGGTCTAATAACACGCTTATTGTCTTGTTCAAACGGTCTATTTCAATTCGGAGAAGGGTATTTTCATCCATCAGGAATGGTTTTGTTTGAACGAAAATAGGGAAAATAAGCGGAAACCTCAAACCCCCGCGCTGAACGGTCGGTTTCAAGTTGGGTGATCAATAAATGGTTATGAAAATTATAAACGGATTACCCAAAAACTATATTTTTCCACATAAAAAGACTTTGCGGACTTTAATTCCCTTTAAAATCAGACTCTTTAAAGCAGGGCTTTGACAAAGCCGGATATTTTGCCGCATCAGATACCACCTTCAATGAGGGTTTTGCCAAAACTGGCATAAAAAAATAAATTCGACTTCCGCCTTTGAATCTGCTGATCAAGGCAGCATTTTTGATCCCCCTGCGTATAGAACAGTTCAAAACAACAGCGGGGGAGGCGCATAGATCATGAAGCGGAAAATCATTTCACAGAAAAAGAAAGTAGTCAGCAAGGTGTTGTCCATCAACGGAAAAAAACAACGCGTGCGGGTTCACTACGAATTCAGGCGCGACAGCACAGCGGTGTTCCGAAAAAACGGAATCAATTTTCATATCTCTTATTTATTGACGCCAAACGAACAGCAAAAAACTTTTGACTGGCTGGCTGAATGGCTGCGCAGGCAGGTGAAAAAACGCCCGGGGCTGGTGACGGAGTTTGAACGCAGAAAATATTATGACGGCAAAATTCTTCGTGTAGGAAAAAGCTTGTTCAGCATCCGCATCAAATATGCAGACCGCAAAACATCCATTGCCGATTTTCAGGATCATACGATTTCTCTCAGCTTGAGTAATCAGTTAACGATCAAAGAAGAGCAGCAGCATATTTCATCATTAGTGAGCCGTTGTGTGGCGGAGAAAAGGAAACCGGAGATTGAGGCGCGCGTGAAATTCTTCAACAAAAAATATTTCAATAAGCGGATCAAAAGTGTGAGGCTGAAAAACAGTTCGACCACATGGGGCAGTTGCTCGGTGAACGGCAACCTGAGTTTTTCAACCCGTTTGCTTTTTGCGCCTGACAGGGTGATCAATTATATCATCATTCATGAACTGGCGCATCTGGTTCACATGAATCACGCGCCAAAGTTTTGGGAATTAGTAAAGAAGATTATGCCTTCGTACAATAAAAAGGAGGAGTGGTTGAAAATGAACGCTCATCTCTGCAAATTCTAACCTGCGATAAGCATGTAGCCATACTTCAAGTAGGTTAATCAGAGGGGCGCTGTGCAGCAGCGCCCCTTTTTTTATGTGCAATGAGCAGATAACTCATGATTCAGACTCCTTCTTTCTGATTTGAAACTTACGCAACACTGAAAATGATAAGCCGGGGAAATGCGCCACATAATTTCCTGAAAACGCTAACCCTAGTGTGAAGTATGCACTCCATTTTTCATCGAAGAAATAACCGGCTTTAATGAGCGGAGAAAAATACTCCTGATCGTTTACATAAAGTGCCGTTTGCGCAAAATTCATATCGTCCCGTTTTTTATTGAACAAGGATTTGCGAAAGACAAGTTCACCGGCAAAAAAGAATTTCTTTTTTATCGTGGTTCCTATTTCAAGCGCAGCGTTGATGTCATCGCTGAATTGGTTGGTCTTTAATGAAACACCAAAGCCGGAACTGAAATAGAATTTCTTAAAGCTTTTTGCAATTTGTATTTCAGGCGCAACAATAAACGCATCATATCCTGTGATCAATCCGCGGCTATCATCTTGCATGATGGTGGGTAATGAAATCAAAGCCTGAACAGACAGAATAAAATTTTTCTTCAGCAGATTAATGCGCATGCCGAATTGATTATTGCTTGTTCCCAATAAATTTCCGTCAGCCAAAATGGTAGATGATTGATGGTTACCGAAAACCGTTTTGCCTGTTGCGATATATTTAAACGGAAGATTTGAAATGAACGTGAATCGATCTGTGATTCCATATTCCAGATAATGATTGAGGGTAATGTCTGTCACATTTCTGGCAAGAAAAATATCCTGACCGCTTTGGCTGAAATATCGATGCGCGGAAATGAAGGTAAACGATAACGAGTTGAAACCATATCCTTTTTCCTGGGTCCATCCGCCTCCGGCAATGGTGGTGAACGCAGACATCAGCAAAATCATCATGCCCGCAAGACGTAGTTTATTTTTGAAGGCAACATGAAATGGACTTTCGGGCTTCATTTTTTTTTAATCTTTCAGTTTATTATTCTCTCCTGTAAATCTGGATCAGAAAATAATAATTCGCTGGGTTCAGCAGACGAAAATACTTCTACTCAGGATTGGGCAAAGGCACCACCAAAGGAATTCGACTTAAGCTCTAATGGATTTCCGCTCACGATAAATGCTCCCGAAAATGCAATGATCTACAATATCAAAAACAACGGAAAGAATGTGGTGGTGATTCAACCGACCGATCAGCGTGCTGTACGAATGAATATTTATGAGGACTACACAAATTTCAATTCGCTGAAAACGGAAATTGAAAAAGGCACGGATCCTGATTTTTCTGAATGGATATTGAATGAAGAGGACGGTGGAATTTATTCAGTGCTTTATCCTAACAATGATGTTGAATTTCGTTTCGCTTATTTTGTTAAGATCAATGGAAAAAATTATCGCTGCGATTGGGATATGATTCACGCACTAACGCGTGAAGAAGCAGAAGCTTTGTATAAAATGGCAAAGACAATCAAATCAGTAAGCAGTGGGCAATGAGCAGGTGGCAGAAAGACGAAATGAAATATTATTTGCTCCTCACCACTTACAGAGAATGAAATGGATCAGTTAACCGATTGGCAGGCGTATATGGTTTTGTTTTCTGCGGGAATTCTTGCGGGCGGAATTAATACACTTGCGGGAAGCGGTTCACTCATCACACTTCCTCTCTTGATTTTTCTCGGACTTCCTGCAAATATTGCAAACGCTACAAACCGCATTGGCGTGATCGCACAAAGTACGGTGGGCGCTTTTTCATTTAGAAAATTGAATGAGTTCGGATTGAATGATAGTTTATGGATTATCATTCCATCTGTTATCGGATCGTTTGCGGGTGGTTTGGTGGCCGCAAACCTGAACGAAGAGATCATGAATGCGCTGATCGGAGCCATCATGATTTTCATGCTGGTCATCATCATTTTAAATCCTGATAAATGGCTGCGAGATCAAACGGATAAAAACACGCGACACAAAACATGGTGGATGTTTCTGATCATGTTGGCGGTTGGTTTTTATGGCGGATTTATTCAGGCAGGAGTAGGGGTAATCATGCTCGCGGTTTTTGTTCTTCTCGGAAAATACAGTTTGAAACATGCGAATGCATTGAAACTGTTCAATGCTTTTCTTTTCACGATTCCGCCTGTTATCATTTTTATCGTCAGCGATCTGGTGGTTTGGAAATATGCAATTGCTATGATTCCCGGGCAGGTAATCGGAGCTTTTCTCGCGGCAAGATTTTTTAAGAAAAATCCGGAGGCGAATGTTTGGGTGCGCAGATTACTCATTGTAATCGTCCTCGTTACCATTATCAAATACTTCAATCTTTGGAATCTTATTTTTGGCTGAGTTTACTGAGATGAAAAAAATTCTTTTGTTGTTCTTCGTTTTTACTTCCTTGCGCATCTGTGCGCAGAATTATCTGGACCGTATCACGGATGAATACACCATCCAATATCTCGACAGCGGCAGAGTTTTTTATAAAATGAAAGAAGACACCGTCCATCATTCATCACGATTGAAAATTCTTTTTGCTGGCGATCTGATGATTCATCAACCGATGCTTGCAGCTGCATACGATCCATTTTCTCATGAATATAATTTTCATCCTTTGTTTCGATTTGTCAACCCGATTGTTCACGATGCTGACCTCGCGGTGTTAAATCTCGAAACCACATTTGGAGGTAAACCTTATGGAGATTTTCCCGATATGTCTGCACCGGATACACTGGCAGCTGCCATCAGGCGCGCAGGGTTTGATTTTGTCATGACGGCAAACAATCGTGCAGGTGATACGGACAAAAAAGGATTGGACAGAACGATTGACATTTTGGATCAGCAGGGATTGATGCACACCGGAACTTTCAAAGATTCACTGTGGCGCGATCAGACTTATCCCGCGTTGGTGGAAATGAATGGTTTCAAAGTGGCGTTGCTGAATTATAGCTATGGAATGGATCAGCATGAATTTGATAATGCGGGCAATATCAATGTCATTGATACAAAATTGATCTTGAGCGATTTGAAAGATGCAAAACGATTGAAGGCAGATATCACCATCATTTATTTACACTGGGGTTATGAATTTCAGCGGCAGGCCAGCAGTCGCCAGCGATATTTTGCGAGGTATTGCATTGAGAACGGAGCTGACCTCGTGATCGGCTCCAATCCATTGGTGGTACAACCGATTGAAAATGTTTTTTTTGAAGAAGGCAGTAAAATCAAAAGAGGATTGGTGGTTTATTCACTCGGAAATTTTGCTTCCAGCTACCGCCAGCATTATACAGATGGTGGGATCATGTTTGAAATAGAAGTGTCGCGCGATTCTTCTAATGACGTAATCATAGACCGCGCAGGTTATATTCCGACATGGGTTTATGTAGAAAAAAAAGACGACAACACTGAATATTATGTTCTGCCCGTTTCAAAAATCGAAGAAGATTCAACCGTCATGCCGTTGAATTCTTCTGCAAAAAACAAAATGAACCTTTTTGTGGGTGACACGCGAGAGCTGATGACGCGCAATGATATTATCAAAGAAATTTCACTCGATTCATTGAGTTTCGCCAATGTGCGCCAGCATCTGCTCAAACTTCCTTATATCGATTGGTATTCAGATACGGTGAGTGTGGATGAGAATGATTTTCAGGATTCGTTGCTGATGAATGACAATATCCGTTTCCGCATTCAGATTTTTGCGAGCAAAAAATATTTCGATCTGTATGATGAGCGCAGTGAGTATTTGAAATCAGTGAGCATTGAGCAGACAATCGATGGAATTTACCGGTATGTGATTGGAGATTTTGAATCTTATGATGAAGCCAATGCAATTTGTAAATCCATCCGGCAGTCATTATATAAGGATGCTTTTGTTTGCGCGTATCGGGATGATCAGCGTATTGATCTGGATAAAGCATTGCTGCTCTTCAAACCATGAACCTCGTTATTGACATCGGCAACAGCCGTATCAAGTCAGCTATTTTCAACAGGAAGAAATTGATTTGGCATGGAGATTCTGCAAAGCAGCTTTCAAAAAAATTATTGAAACAATATGAAGTGAAGCACACATTGGTTTGTAATGTTTCAGGGAAAACTTTTTCGTTCATTCAATTTCTCAAAAAGCAAACGGATTATATCGAACTGACTGATCGCACTCCTCTGCCAATCAAGAATAAATATGAAACACCAAAAACTTTGGGTAAAGACCGCCTCGCAGCAGCAGTAGGTTTTGCAAGTCTTTTTCCGAAAACAGATTTACTGGTGATTGACATGGGCACCTGCATCACCTGCGATTTTGTGAATTCAAAAAATGAATTTCTTGGCGGTGCCATATTGCCGGGAATAGAAATGCGACTGAAGGCGATGCATCAATTCACGGGCAATCTTCCGTTGGTGAAAAAAGGAAATTCAAAAAACAAATTGCTCGGTAGAAATACTAAAGATGCGCTTCTTGCCGGAGGAGTTACCGCAACGGTGTTTGAAATCGAAAGCATCATCAATGGATACAAATTGCGTTATGAAAAATTAAGAGTGGGAGTCACCGGTGGCGATTCCACTTTCTTTGCGGCTGAATTCAAAAAGGGCATCTTTGCAAACCCTCATCTGGTATTAATCGGACTCAATGAAATTCTCGAGTATAATCGGTCACGTTCAGCATAAATTTTTGATTGTATTGATTTTTACGGCAACGTCTGTAATGGCGCAGCAAAGCTCACCTTATTCGCGTTACGGATTGGGAGATATGATTTCGTTGCAATCTGCCGTTACAAAAGGAATGGGAAATTGGAGTGCCGCTTTTCAAAGTCCTTATTTCATGAATCTTGATAATCCCGCATCGTTTGCGTTTTTACGCACCACGGATTTTGAAACAGGAATTTATTACAACGCATCTTCACTCAGCGATTTGAATACAACTTACAATTCGGATGATGGAAACATCAATCGCCTTTCAATAGGATTTCCGTTAAGTCGCGGCAAACTGGATACTACGGATAAAAAGAAATTCCATTGGGGTGCAGGATTTGGAATGGTGCCCACTCACCGTGTATTTTACAATTTTCAGGAAAATCATGAGGATTCCGTCATTGGAAATTATTCATCGCTTTATCAGGGAAATGGCACTTTGTATCAATATTATTTAGCGAATGGCCTGTCCTATACGTTTGAAGGAGATTCAACTTATCATGATCTTGCGCTGGGAGTTCATACCGGTTTTATGTTTGGTCAACTTGCCTATAGCGAGGCGCTGGATTTCGTTGATTCTCTTAATTATTTCGATACAAGAAATGTGAACAGCCTTTCTTTTAATGAATTGGTCTGGCATATGGGTTTTCAATACCGCCTTCGGTTTCATAAAAATGCAGACGAAGGGAAATGGAATAAATACGAAGTAACAGTAGGCGCGTTTACGCAATTAGCGTCTGATCATACGATCACTTTTGATAATGTATGGACCCGTTATGATGACAATGTTTTGTTAGATACTTTATTATTTGACGAGAATGCGGATTCAGCAGCGAGATTACCCATGAGATTTGGTGTGGGATTCATGTTTGAAAAAAAGCGTGCATGGAGAATTGGTGCTGATTATTCTTTTATCAAATGGTCAGAGTTGGCTATCCCTCTTCATCATGATGTACTGAACGATCAATGGCGTGTTGCGCTCGGTGGCGGAATAACACCGGATTATAACGGAGATCGTTACGGTGAAAAAATTGACTATCGTTTGGGTTTCTATTATGGCAACAGCAATATTTCCATCAACGGAAACACGTTCGATGAATATGGCTTAACACTTGGTTTCGGATTACCAGTGTTCTATCGTAAATCATTACAACTCGGCATGCTGAATTTTTCTTTCGAACTCGGACAACGCGGTACAACGGAAAACAATCTTATCAGAGAAAACTATTTGCGCTCAACGCTCACTTTCACACTGAATGATTACAAGTGGTTTCGCAAACGCGAGATTGAATAAATATGACAAACCGTTTTCTACCCGGTCTTTTACTTTCTCTTCCCGTTGTGTTTGCTTTTTCCTGCCATACGTATGAAGGTGGTTTATCGAAAAATATTCCGGATAAGAATAATATTCAACCTAAGGATTCAGTTGCGCATAACGATACCGTTGTAGTTATTTATTCTCCATGTCCCGGCTGGGGTAAAATAGAAGACAGCCTGAATGCGGTTAAAACGTATTCTCTCTACAAAGAATTATTTGATACGGGAAAATTTAGTGAAGCACTTCCTCATTGGCGCGAATTTGTTACTCATCATGGCGGAGCGAAGCAAACGCCATATCCTGACGGAATAAAAATTTATGAGGAACTGATCAAACTGCAAACCGATGAGATAAAGAAGCAGGCAATGATTGATTCCCTGGTATTAGTTTATGATCAATGGATTCGTTGTTATCCGGAAAGAAAAGGAGAATTGCTTGGATATAAAGCGATCAAAATGTACAATTACAAAATTGACTTGCTCACAGTTTTGGAAACGTTTAATGAAGCTATTAAGATTACCCGAAATCAAACCAAATCAGTTTTTCTCTATCCATGTATTGTTACTGCAATCAAAGTTTATGAGAAAGGAAATCTGAGTCTTGCAGAATTGATTGATCGCTATGCTTACATTTCATTAATCATGGATAAGAGCATTGATGCAGATATTCAAACGGTGAGAGAAAAAGTGGATGAAGCGATTGCTGATGTGGTGAGTTGTGAATTAATAAAACCAATTCATGATCAATGGTTTTCGGAAAACGCGGATGATTTGACGGTGTTGGAAAAGTTAGTAAATCAAAAAACATTACTCGGATGCACGGACGATACGCTTTATTATCAGACTTTGAAAAAATTGCAGGATAAAAAGCCAAACGCGCGCAATGCATATTTCCTCGGCAATGCAGCATTGAACAACGGCAACTTCAATTCTGCCGTTGACTATTTTAAAGATGCCATCCGGTTGGATAGCGTGGAAGATATTCATGCCGAATATAATCTTCAGATTGCAGAAGTGTATAGATTGTTGGATGATTTTCAATCTTCCAAAAATTATGCGTTGAAAGCAGCTGAGATTCGGAATGATTGGGGCGCACCTTTTATTCTCCTCGCTCAATTGTACGCAGGAAGTTTGGGTGATTGTAAAGACGGAAGCCCGCTGAATGGTAAAGAAGTTTTTTGGGCGAGTATTGATTTGCTTGAACAGGCAAAATTGGTTGACTCGGAATCCGCTGCTGAAGCCACTGTCCTTATGGCACTTTACACTCAGTTTATGCCGACAGAAAATGAATGTTTTTCAGCCGGGATCGAAACAGAAGGTTCCGAATACAAAGTCGGTTGCTGGATAAATGAAAAAACAAAAGTTCGTTTTGGAAAAAATCACGAATAAAATGATTTCTGATTTTGTATTTCGGATTTCGGATTTGCGAAAATCGGTGTATCTGTTTTTCGCTTTCTCATGCTGTTGGTTTTTCGTTTCATGCACTAATGATTTGGAAGACATCAAAGAGGTAGAAAAGGCAGAAGCTATTTATATCGAAACCGCCAAAGACGTAGAGATCATTTACACCGAAGAGGGAAAAGTGAAAGCAAAAATTTTTGCACCGCAGGTTAGGCGCAATACCAAGGAAAATCCCTGGACAGAATTTAATGCAGGACTTAAATTGTTGACTTATAATCCGGAAACATCACAGGTGGAAGGGGAACTAACGGCCAATTACGGAATATCACATGAGAAAACAGAGCTGATGATTGTACGCGACAACGTCCAGGTGACTAACGTTGATAACGAAAGAATTGAAACGGAGGAACTTTTCTGGGATCGGAAAAACGAAAAAGTATACACTGAGAAATTCGTTACGATCACCACGCCTGACGAAATTATTTACGGCAATGGCATGGATGCTAATGAAAATTTCACCGAATGGAATATCAGGAATATTAAAGGAACAGTATCAGTCGAATCTGACAGCCTTGACACGGAATAAATGCCGACCCGGACTGGGCAGCTCAATTCCTCCTTCATCATTCTATTTTTGATTTAAATAATTTCTGATTGGAAATTCAATACATTCTTCTTTGCCTTCTTCTTTCTGCATTTTTTTCAGGAATTGAAATCGCTTTTCTTTCAGCGAACAAACTGAAAATTGAACTCAGCAAACAGAAAGGCGAACTGAGCGGCAAAATTTTATCACGGTTCACTAAATCGCCTTCCCAGTTATTGGGTGCTATGCTCATCGGCAGCAACATTGTGCTGGTGGCTTACAGTATGCTGATGGCAAGATTGCTCAATGACCCCATCAGTAATTTATTACCGGAGGAGATCAACACTCATTTCGTTAATATACTTCTTCAAACCATAGTGGCAACCATCATCGTTTTGATAACCGGTGAGTTTCTTCCAAAAGCGATTTTCAGAATTAATCCCAACGGCATTCTGAAAATTTTCACTTATCCGCTATTGATGTTTTATTTTCTGCTTTATCCCTTGGTTTACATTTTTGTTTCTATTTCACGTTTTATCATCCGCACTTTTTTTGTCAAAGAATTCAAAGAAGCCGAACCCACATTTTCAAAAGTTGATCTGGAGCATTTTGTCAAACAACTTTCATCAAACCCGAATGAAGAAGTAGAACTGAATACAGAAATATTTGAGAAAGCACTTTACCTGCCTCTTGTTCGCGTCCGTGAGTGCATGATACACCGCACCGAAATTGAAGGCATTGATGTCAACGAACCGGTGACTGCGTTGGTTGAAATGTTCACGAGAGCAAAACTTTCCAAATTGTTGGTTTATGATGAAACCATTGATAAATTATTGGGATACGTTCATCACCGCACGCTGCTCAAAAAACCACAAACCATTCGCGAAGCCATTTTCCCTGTTGATGTGGTGCATGAATCTATGCTCGCTAAAGATGTACTCAATAGTTTTATCCGAAATCACAGGAGCCTTGCGTGGGTGGTGGATGAATTTGGAGGCACTGCCGGCATTGTTACATTAGAAGATGTACTCGAAGAAATTTTTGGCGAAATTGAAGATGAACATGATGCAATTGATCTCATTGAAAAGAAAATGAATGAGAAAGAATTTCTTTTATCCGGGCGACTTGAAGTGGATTATCTCAACGAAAAATATCATTTCGATTTACCCGATGGAGAATACGAAACTCTGTCAGGATACATCACTGCTCAGACCGAAAATATTCCCAAGAAAAATGAGATCGTTGTTTTCGGTCATTTCGAATTCACAATTCTGAAAGTGACGGATACACGAATCGATGAAGTGAAACTGCGCTTGTTGAACGAGTAAGCAAAAAAAATGCCCCGCATTTCTGCGGGGCATTTCGGTAAATTATTTCAAATCAGATTATTCAACAACAATTTTCTGAACAATTGTTTGATCTCCCTGAATGATGCTAACCAAATAATATCCGTTAGCATAATTACTTACATCCAGATATAACAGGTTATCACCTGCGGTTACCGAATGTTCCGTATTAAACAATTCGCGACCTAGAATATCTGTGACGATCACTGTTGCGTTCATATCGATCGTAGAATTGAAAAATATGTTTACCATAGCATCAGCAGGATTAGGGTAGAGATTCACATTTGACAAAATACCATCCACTGACTCCACATCTTCCATAAGGCGACTGGAATACGGTGTTGCTTTGGTTGCCGCTTTTAAAACGTAAGAGTCTGTATTATGCATGGCACCGTTGTAACCATAAACGCGAATCTTGTAGCTGCCGACTGCACCATTGTTATAAATGATGGTTTCGTCCGAAGTCCCACCATTTGCCGATGAACCAACCAAAACATTGCTCGGATTGTATAACTGCATATCATAATCCGCTGGCAAACTGATCAATGTAACTTTGATGTGCTTTTTATTCGAAGTGTTGCTGAACGAATACCAATCTTCATCACCAACAGGACAGATATATGAACTGTAATTCACACCCACTGAGATTGGCTTTGGTGTGCTGATCGAATTATTTGGTTCGTAGTTCGTATTACAAGATCCACCTCCACCTGCGGTAATGTTCACCGTATAATCTTCCACTTCTCCATATGTAAATGTTTCGCATGAAGTAGCAGTGTATGCACCGTATTTCATCTGAACTCTCATTCGTGTATTACCAATAGTAGCATTCGCAGGAACAGTAAAGGTTGCTGTGCGCAAACCGGTTCCGGTTGACGAAGCCACGTTTTCTCCTGCATCAGCAAAATCAAGATCAGCATTATAGTCAATCCATACTTTCCAATACTCGGTATAAACCTGTCCTGCAAAACCAGGTGTCATATTAATGGTAACTGATGCACTCTGAGCAACTGAAGTAGAAAGATTGGTATAGTTTGCATAGCCTCCGTTATTTCCTGAAGTATTATTAATACTTCCCATCGTGATATTGCTGATCCATTCGTCAACCGTGCTGTTTCCTTGAGATGAGCAATAAGATGCCGGACAACTGATGGTTGAAAAATTAGTGGATGTCGTGTAGCTGCCTGAACCCGAAGAACAAACCGCCTGCACCTGCCACTCATAAGCCGAACAAACTACAAGACCGCTCACGACTTTTGAATTGGTTGATGAGGTTGTCGTTGTCCATGTCTGATCAGAAGTCAACTTATATCGGATGTTGTAACTCGTTGCTCCGCTCACTGCGTTCCAGTTGAATGTTGCACCGGTGCCTGATATGGAAGACGTACTCATTCCTGTTGGCGTGCCACATCCTGATGGAGTACCACAACCATTTGAAGAAAGCAAACTATATCTCAATCCACCGGAAGCAAATAATGCATTCATTCTTGTTGCCTGTGCCGTGGTGAAAAGATTCATACAAACATCATCTGTATAATCCATATAATTCATAAACATGTCGCCATTCGGTCCGTTGCTGCAACTGATTGCCGGAAAACTCGGACAACCATAATTTTCATCAGCTTGATTCGGTGTATCACTCACCTGATCTGATCCGGTACATGATGTACCATCATCGCCCCAGATATGATAAAGATTTAACCAGTGACCAACTTCATGTGTTGCTGTTCTTCCCAAATGAAAAGGAGGAGTTGATCCGATGGTTCCGAAATAAGCGTAATCACAAACTACTCCATCAGTAGCTGCAGGTCCGCCCGGAAACTGAGCATAACCCAATAAACCACCACTCAGATCACAAACCCAGATATTCAGATAACTTGATGAAGGCCATGCATCATCGCCACCCTGAGAAGTATATTTTACTGCATCATTGGTGGAGAAAGAAGTAACGCTGGTTGAAACTCTGCGGATACCATTGGTTGCCGCACCGGTCGGATCAACAGATGCCATACAGAACTCAATTTCCGAATTGGCAGCAATGCCTTGAAACGCAGCCGGTGTATTCGATGCATCCGCATTGGTTCTTGTAAAATCAGCATTCAACACTGTGATCTGCGAAAGGATTGCTGCATCGCTGAGATTTTCAGGTGATGTATTATATACTACGTGAACAACCACCGGTATCGTTTTTAATGTGCGCGCATCATCTGCATGATGAATCATCCATTCCTGAACCTGTTGTTCAATATCCTGCATTCTTAATTCCAACAAAGGATCCTGAGATTTCAGGTATTCCAGATGTTCCATGGTGCCGCAATCGCGTTGAGCGTTGGTTACAGTTACCATCGACAGAAATGCCATGCTAAGGACAAAAAGTTTTTTCAACATAATCAATTTTTTTTTGAGGTTTACAAAAAGGTTTACGAACATAGACAAATCATTTTGAAAATCCAACAATTCTCAGTTGTTGTTTTCAACGTGGTTTGCTTTAAAAAGCCTCGGTTGCGGGGGTTGCTGATGAGGAAGCGGGGGTGTTGGAAAATAATCAGGGCTTTATAACGGCAGGGCGATGAAATAGGTTTCAAAGTGAATGAAGAGAATTGAAATAGGATTCGTTTCATCTGTTCTTCTTCAATCAAAAGATCGGAGTGCAGAGGTAAAGTGGAAGTGTGTAAATTCGTGGCATCCTAATCACATGAACCATCTTTCACAAAAAATTTTATTATTTACGTTTTTGGTGATCGTATCTTTTTCTGCCCGGTCGCAGACAAACATCAGCGGATTTATTTCAGCCAACACAACCTGGGATATGGCAGGCAGCCCATATATAGTGGTAGGTAATGCGTTGGTTTCCTCAGGTTATACATTGACTATTGAACCGGGTGTAGTTGTAAAATTCAATACGGATAAAGCTTTACAGTTTGATGGAGAGCTCATTGCAATCGGAACCGCGCAAAACAGAATTACATTCACTTCTAACCAGGCAAATCCCGCTGCCGGTGATTGGGCGAAACTTCATTTCGCGGATCCTTCTGTCGATGCGGTTTTTGATGCGAACGGAAATTATCTGTCAGGTTCAATTTTGAAGTATTGTGACGTGCTGTATGGAGGAGGGTTGGGATTTGGGGCGATACATAATGAGTATGCGGCTCCATATATAAGCAAGTGTCATATTGCAAATAGTGAAAGTTGTGGAATGTATTCCGATGGTAATTCTGCAAATGCACGGGTTGACTCCAGTTTAATTGAAAATTGCTTACAACAGGGACTAAAATATAAAGATGATTTTCTATCAATTACAGCAAACACATTTATCAATAACGGAAACGGAGGAGTGGATGCAGAATGTGATAATGGCTACCAGCTAAGGAGCATTTGTAATAACTATTTTATTTCGAATGGCGGATATACCTTGCGAATCCCAAGCACGGGTAAAAACTTATTAATTAGTGGTAACTATTTTATAAGCAATATAGGCGGAAATGTTTGCTACATATCCGCAAATGCAACCTACGATAAATGCATTATTGAATGTAATTCTTTCATAAACAATCAGGTACAGTATTACATTTTTAACTTCTCCGGCAGCGACACTTGTCTCATAAGAAATAACACTTTCCGATGTAACACATCAAGCCAATCTCCAAACATTGGAATTTTACCGGCCCAAGATTATATGCTAATTGAGGATAATCTTTTTGAAGACAATATTTCATTTTCCTATGCAACCTTTTCAATACGTTTTCATGATGCATTAAGTATGACGCATAATGAATTCAGGAACAATATTTCTCCGGCAATCATTTGGGTATGTTGTCCCGGGGAAGACTATGAATTCAAATTCAATAATTTTTCAAATCCCGATGCAGTATATGAATTTTACAATAATGTTGATTATGGAGAAGACGACCTACACATTGACAGCAACTATTGGGGCAGCATCTCTGCTCAACATGTTGATTCAGCGATTTACGACTACTTCGATTATGCAAATCAATCTGTAGTTTATTACTCGCCATTTCTTACTTCTCCTGCTCAAATTGATTCGTCTTGTTTTACTTACAGTTGTAATTGTATACCGACATACAACACGATTTCGGTATCAACTTGTGATAGCTATACTTCGCCCAGTGGAAATTATGTTTGGACAGCCACGGGAACATACACGGATATAATTCCAAATGATGCAGGTTGCGATTCGGTGATTACAGCGAACCTGACTATTTTGAGTTCATCAAGTTCAATCAATCCTTCTACTTGTGATAGTTACACCTCGCCAAGCGGCCAATATGTTTGGACATCTACAGGAACATACACGGATATAATTCCAAATTCTGCCGGTTGCGATTCGGTGATTACAGTGAACCTGACTATTTTGAGTTCATCAAGTTCAATCAATCCTTCCACTTGTAATAGTTACACCTCGCCAAGCGGCAATTATGTTTGGACATCCACAGGAACATACACGGATATAATTCCAAATTCTGACGGGTGCGATTCGATCATCACAGTGAACTTGACAATTTTGAATTCATCAAGTACAATCAATCCTTCGACTTGTGATAGTTACACGTCACCAAGCGGAAATTATGTTTGGACATCCACCGGAACATACACGGATATAATTCCAAATGCTGCCGGTTGTGATTCGGTTATCACGGTGAACCTGACAATTTTGAATTCTACAAGTTCCATTGTCGATGTCACAATATGTAGTGGTACGTACATTTCGCCCAGCGGAGATTATGTTTGGACTTCTACAGGAACTTACACTGATACAATTCCGAATTCTTTTGGTTGTGATTCGGTGATTACAGTGAACCTTACTGTTGCGAGTCCCACAAGCTCATCAATCAATCCAACCAGTTGCAGCGAATTTATCTCGCCAAGCGGCAATTATATTTGGACGAGTTCAGGAACTTATCAGGACACCATTGCAAATTCTGCAGGTTGTGATTCGGTGATTACGGTCATCCTGACGATTTCAAATCTGAATGTCAGCGAAAGTCACACAGATGTTTCCTGTTATGAAGGGGCGGATGGTGCAATTGATTTAACCGTAAGTGGTGGCACCCCGGGTTACTTATATAATTGGTCGAATGCCGCTACAACTCAAGACTTAACCAATCTGATCGCAGGTTTATATATGGTGACGGTTGTTGATGCAACCTCTTGTTCCCAAACTATTACAGTAAGTATTTCAGAGCCTTCCCTTCTCATAATGAGTGAAACTCATACAGACGTTTCTGTTTATGGTGGTAGTGATGGGTCCATCACACCAAGTGCGACTGGCGGAACGCTGCCATATACCTATGATTGGAATCCACCGGTGTCTGATCCAAACAATTTAAGTGCCGGCACCTATTCGATAACTCTTACTGATGCAAATGGCTGTCAGGATTCTCTCACTGTTATTATCACTGAACCAACAGGTGTTAGTCTGATAAGTGAGAACAATTATGTCAGTGTTTATCCCAATCCCGCAAGTGATCAACTCTTCATCGAATCACCGCAAAACATTTCCTTCATCAGAATTTATGATGTGCTCGGCAGAGAAATTTTCAGCAAAGAATTTAATTCTGCTCTATGCCAATTGAACATTGCCCACTTGAACAGCGGTGTTTATCTGGTGAAGATTATCATCGATGAAGGAGAGGTAGTGAAGAAAATCGTGGTGGAATAAATTCTTTTCTGCTCCTGCCACTTTTTTTACTGCTACCGGAAACTGCTACTGCCAACTGCCACTGCCTACTGTTTCACCATCGTCAGCGAGCATTGCTTCAAAGTTCCTGAGATATTATAATCCATATACAGCGTGATCTGGTTCAGTTGAGGGTTGAAAGAACCTTGCCCTTCAATTTGCATACCGCCCACCGCCTGACTTGGAATCAGAATAGAATTTTCAGAAATATTGGCTGTACAAAAAAGCCCGGAGTTTGCGATATTGCTGATCTCCACTTGCTCAATCTGGTAGCCTTCCGTGATTTGGGAATAATAATTTTGCGAACCGCTGGTAGGGCAGTTTTCTCCCACAAAATAATTCCCGATGATTTTAGTGCGACTCACCGTGTCGCAGTTTTCGCCTTCATAACCCGCGGGGCAAATGCAGAAGCCATCCCAACATTCCCTGCCCGCGGCACAGATCACGTCTTTGCATTTATCCCTGTTGCACGAATTAAGCGCAAGGTTGGAAAAAAGTACACTCAGCGCAATGATTAAAAACGAAATCCAACGGATTAATTTCATACGATCAATTATACTCATCAAAATTAGCCAAATAGCAGGGCGAATATTTTTTTTCAAATCCTGTAACAGATTCCATAAAGAATCGTCTCCTCTTTGTTCATGACCCTCGAATCATTCAAAAAAGAAATTCTTCCGCTCAAGGACAAGTTGTTTCGCTTTTCGCTGAGCATTGTCAAAGAGCGGATGACAGCAGAGGATGTGGTGCAGGAAGTAATGATTAAAATCTGGAGTCATGAGGATTTATCTCAAATAAAAAACATGGAAGCCTGGGCAATGCAGTTAACACGCAATCTTTCGATTGATAAAACACGGTCGAAACATCGCAAAACAGTAGATGTGCTTCATGTGGCTTACAATGCCGATCATTCCACCTCACAGGATTTGCATTATGAACTGAGAGATGAAGTGGAACAGGTGAGAAATCTGATTGATGAACTGCCTGAAAAACAAAAACAAATTATCACCCTGCGCGAAACAGAAGAAATGGAATATCACGAAATTGCGGAAACACTGGAAATCTCGATGGAAGATGTGAAAGTGAATCTGTTCCGCGCACGACAAAAACTGAAAGAACAAATTTCAAAAATCAAATCCTATGGCATCAGAACGAATTGAAAAACTGCTCGAAAAATATTTTGCGGCAGAAACAACAGTGGCTGAAGAAAAAGAACTTACAACGTTCTTTAACTCCGCTCATGTTCCCGATCATCTGAAAGAATATCGGTCGCTGTTTGTCTTTTTTGTTGCGGAGAAAAAACCTTCCGTCAGTTCATCATTTAATGAAAAGGTGTTGAACGCCATTGAGCCGGAAAAGAAAAATAATATCCGCTGGTTGATTTTAACTGTGTCTGCCGCGGCTGCCGTAATTCTAATTGTGCTGTCGCTCACTTTTCTGATGAAGCAAAATGGAAACGGAAAAGAGATTGTTTACGATCAGCCCGATCAAAAACAAATAGCTTACAACCAAACCAAGGATGCATTGATGTTTGTTTCTTCCAAAATCAATATTGGAAAAAAGCAAATGAAGAAAGTGGGAAAATTCAACGAAGCAAAAAACCGATTTATTAACTCAAATAAAAATTGATTGAAATGAAAAAAGTATTGATTGCATTATTGTTGACTACCCCTTTTATATCCATGGCACAGGATGCCGTTACCCAGATTTTTGAGAAATACAAAGGCAAAGACGAGTTCACTACGGTGTATGTAACGCAAAAAATGTTTTCGCTTCTCGCGGATATTGATGTGGATGATCCCGATGATCAGGCGGTGCTGGATATTATTGCCGATCTCACCGGAATAAAAATTCTGGCTTATGAAGACAGCACAAGCTCGTCAAAAAGCAGAGTGCTCTACACAGAGATTGAAAAATCTTTACCGCTTTCCACTTACGAGGAATTGCTGATTGTGAATGACAAAGATGAGGATGTGAAAATCCTGATCAAAGAAAGCGGAGATAAGATAATCGAACTGTTAATCCTGACCGGTTCTAAAACTGAATTTGCTTTGATCAGCCTCACCGGTTTGATTGATCTCAAACAAATCGCGAAACTTTCAGAAACCATGGATATTGATGGCATGGATAAATTGGAATTACTCAACGAACAGGAGCAGAAATAATTCATCATCAGAAAAAACAAAATCATGAAAAAATCTGCAATACTGATCATGATCCTGGCGGCAACGTTCGCAGCCATCGCAAATGACAATGATACCAGTTCACGCAAAGTGATTAAATCTTTAAAGCACAGTGAAGACGAGATGACGAGAATCACCATCTCCAAACCACTTCTTTGGATAGCCTCCTGGTTTATGAATGATGACGAAAGCAAAGAATTCAAATGGATTTTGAAAAGCATCCGCAAAATCAAAGTGCTGGTTTATGAAGGCGATAACCTGGACAAGAAAAACCGGTTGTTCAATAACGCATCGCGCATGATTGATTCAAATAAATATGAAGATCTCGTTTATATCAACGAAGGAAGCAGCGAAGTGAGTGTCCGCATACGCGAGAAGAAAGGCAAGATCAAAGAATTTTTTGTGCTGGTAAATGATGATGAAACTTTTGCGCTGGTAAGTATCAAAGGCAAACTGGATATGAATAAATTGAAGGAAGTTTTAAAGACACTCGATCTGGGTCAGGATGACGGAATCGAATTGTAAACGCTTAAGAAAAATCCCGAAACTATTTTGGAAGTCCCGGAGCAGGCAACTGCTTCGGGACTTTTTTTTAGAGCAGCGACATCTGCCCGTTCTTCGTTCTCACAAACAAATCAGTTCTCAATGCAGGAATACTTCTGCCTGCCAGATATTTTTTTCGTGAAGTATGAAACAAGTCACGGATGGATTTGGCGATCTCACCTTCACCTCGCATGCGTGTTCCGAAACGTGAGTCGTTCAGTTTGCCGCCATGACAGTCTGCTATCTGATGCAAAACTTTTTCGGCACGGTCAGGAAAGTTTTTATGAATCCAGTCAGTGAAAATATTTCCGATCTGTCCGTTTAATCTCACAATTGTAAAACCCGCAGAACTTGCTCCGGCATCTGCAATGGCTTTCATCACTTCAGGAATTTCGTGCGAGTTGAGCGAAGGAATAATAGGCGCGATCATCACGTTCACCGGAATTCCTGCTTTGCTTAATTGCTCCACCACCTGCAATCTTTTTTTGTACGAAGCTGTGCGCGGTTCCATTTTCTGGCGCAAGTCTTCGTTCAAACCGGTGATCGATACACTCACCACCGCGAGTTGAAGTTTTGCGAGTTCTTTCAATAAATCCATGTCGCGAAGGATCAGAGAATTTTTGGTGATCAACCCGACCGGATGTTTGTATTTGAGCAGCACTTCCAAAACCCTGCGCGTGATTTTCATCTTGCGCTCCACCGGCTGATAACAATCCGTGTTTCCTGAAAGCATGATGGGCGCCACTTCCCAATTCGGTTTGCGCAATTGTTTTTCCAATACCTCAGCCATATCATGTTTGATGATGATCTTGCGCTCGAAATCCAATCCCGCGCTGAAACCATAATACTCATGCGTGTTGCGCGCATAACAATAAATGCATCCGTGCTCACAACCCTGATAAGGATTCATGGAATATCCCGCACCGATGTCAGGACTTTTCACTTTGTTCACCACTTTGCGCGCATGTTCTTCAAAATATTCCGTGTCGGTATTTTCCAGCATCTCTTCATCCAATCCTTCAATATGCTCCGTCACCAACTTGTTTTTTAAAAAACGGTTGAAAGGATTGTATTGCGATCCGCGACCTTTGAAATATTCTTTCATCTGGATATTCGATATTGGATGTTAGATATTAGGGTGGCGTCAGTTGGAAACAACTTACGCAATTGGTTAAAAAACCCTCACCATTTGCATGATGAGGGCAGGAGTAAAAAATCTTCTTTTGATTTATTCCGATGACAAGATTATGCTACGCCATTCTATTTTGCAAATAGTACATCTGCACAAGGTGGAGTGCATAAAACGGAAAAGAAATTTTGATTGTGAGTTACAACTCAATCATGCACCATACGCACAGAGAAACCGAAATGCTTGTCGCATTGATCGGGCAACACATGCGTCTGGTCGTAAAACAGATTTATGTAGCGGGCTATGTCGGCATCTACTGCCGTGCCCGTCCAAAAGAAGGCTTGATAGCTTTCATCTGAACAATGCCCATCAGCCGGCCATCGTAAACCGCCTGGTAGTGCTGTAAAACCTGATGTATTATCGCCTCCCGTATTCGGTGGATTCCAGGTCACAGTACCGGCCTGTTTCATATGCCCTCCGGCAAGAGAGCTATTGACTAAAGAAATGATCAGGTCTAAATAATCGTCCTGTGTAGCTACATGCCATCCGGGCGGACATAATTTTCTTGAATCATTTACTGCGTACCAGTTATACAACAATCCATAAACAGCGCGGTTGTTGGGATCATCTTCATAATCACAACAGGCACCCAAAGCGGTGACCATACTCCATGTCGCATCATCCTGCACAAGAGTAATCGCAGAACCATCACGATACTTAGTTACTTTGAGATTTGTTGTTGTCCAGCATTTATCTTCGATTTTAACTACCTGATAAGTGTTGCCGTCAATATCTGTAACGCTTGGCTCGCATTCCGTTGCAGGATAATCAGCGGATGCGGTGCATCCCACGTCATCTGTTACGGTAACACTATAACTTTCGTAAACACTGTAAGTAACATCTGAGGTTGTTGCACCTGTGTTCCACAAATAGGTATAAGGAGGAAGTCCACCTGATGGTAAAGCAAAAAGCAGAGTTGATAAGTCTAGGGTTAAAGACAAGATGCACGGGTCGTTCGGGTCTTCTTTTTTACAAGTGGCGGCATTAAACAGAATGGAACCAAGCAGTAAGATGAAAAAGTATTGTAGTTTCATCGGGTAGTGGGTTTATTGATACGAAAATAATAAATTGCACTGAAAAAAAACCCTCACCATTTTCATGATGAGGGTTTGTACTTTTTATTTTTTCTAGTCTCAATACCTGATACTCACTACCCGATACTTTTTTCAGCTACATCCCAAACTACTTCCGCAATTCAAACATTTGTAGCAAGTGCCTGAGCGCACGGTAATATGTCCGCAGTTGTCGCAGGTTGGTGCATCGCCCATCATGCTTTTCAGATGTTCCTGAGTAGAGGAAGCAGAGCCCGCTTCAATATTGCTTGCCATAAAACTGCTTTTTATCTCCCGCACTGCTTCAGCAACCACGGGTTGTTCAACAGGTTTATCATTCGTAACAACGGTTACATTGTGATCACCGGTTTCTGTTGTCAGATCCATCGTGGAGCGTTGGCGTTCTTCCAACTCATCAGGCGATACATGAACCAAATCCTTGCGCCCGAGATATTCAAACGCGAGCAAACGGAAAATATAATCAACTACTGATGTTGCGTTTTTAATATTCGGATGATCCACTCCGCCACTTGGTTCAAAGCGCGTGAACGTAAACTTGTTCACGAATTCTTCGAGCGGCACACCATACTGCAACCCGATGGAAACAGAAATCGCAAAACAGTTCAACAGCGAACGGAACGATGCACCTTCTTTGTGCATGTCAATAAAAATTTCACCCAATGTTCCGTCTTCATAATTTCCGGTATGCACGAAAACAGTTTGTCCGCCAATTTTTGCTTTCACAATAAATCCGTTTCGTTTGTGCGGCAGCTTTTTGCGCTCCACAATTTTGGATAACTGGCGTTTCAGTTTGGTGTCTTTGGAATCGTTCATCAGTTTCTCCACGGCATTCAGAATTTCGTCTGCCGTCATCGGGTGAAATCCATGTTCGGTATGCGAACCGTTTGAATCGGAGCTTCTTTCTCCCTTCTCCTCAAGGAGAAGGGTCGGGGAAGAGGTCTCTTTTTTCTTCGTGTCTTCTTTTTTGTTTGACAACGGCTGCGACAATTTACTTCCATCACGATAAAGCGCATTGGCTTTTAATCCTAATGTCCAGGAGAGTTTATAGCATTCTTCAATTTCTTCAACGCTTGCTTCATTCGGTAGATTGATCGTTTTTGAAATCGCTCCGCTGATAAAAGGCTGTACAACCGACATCATGCGGATATGTCCGTGGGCATGAATAAAGCGTTCGCCTTTTGATCCGCATTTGTTGGCGCAATCAAAAACAGGAAGATGTTCGTCTTTTAATTCGGGCGCGCCTTCCAAGGTCATAGCCCCGCAAATGCAATCACTCGCTTCTTCGATTTGTGCATCACTGAAACCAAGAAATGATAACATACTGAAATGTTTATCCGTGTAAACAGCTTCGGAAATTCCGAGGCGGTTCATCGTTTCTTCGCCCAGATTGAAATGATTGAACGCAAATGAAATATGAAATGCAGTTGGCAATCCCGCATTGATTCTTTCAATATCCTGTTTGGTGAATCCGAGTTTGATCAATGATTCTTCATTGATATGCGGAGCGCCTTTCAAACTTCCTGTGCCGATTGCATAAGTGATCATCGCATCAATCTGACTTTGGGAATATCCCAGATTTTTCAGTGCAGCCGGAATCGAGTTATTGATGATTTTGAAATAACCGCCACCGGAAAGTTTTTTGTATTTCACCAAAGCAAAATCAGGTTCAACTCCTGTTGTGTCGCAGTCCATCACTAAACCAATCGTTCCTGTCGGAGCGATAACAGTTGACTGCGCATTGCGGTAACCGAATTTTTCTCCGAGCATCAAGGCTTCATCCCAAGCGGTGGTTGCAGATTTCAATAAATAATCAGGACAGTATTTCGGATCAATTCCCTGCGGAATAATTTCTATTCCTTCATAAGATTCTGCTGGTGCGTTGTAAGCCGCATAGCGGTGATTGCGCATCACACGCAACATGTGTTTTTTGTTTTTCTGATATTTCGGAAATGGTCCGAGTACTTCAGCCATTTCTGCAGATGTTTTGTAAGAAATACCGGTGAGTATCGCGGTAACTGCTCCTGCAATGGCGCGTGATTTTTCGCTGTCATAAGGAATGCCCATGATCATCAACACGGTGCCGAGGTTTGCATAACCCAAACCGAGTGTGCGGTATTCATAAGAAAGCTGCGCTACTTCCGGTGATGGAAACTGCGCCATCAAAACAGAAATTTCCAAAACGACCGTCCAAACGCGAATTGCGTTTTCATATGCTTCCACATTGAAAGTCATTTTTTCTGTATCGAAAAATTTCAACAGATTCAGCGAAGCGAGATTGCAAGCCGTGTTATCGAGGAACATATATTCGCTGCACGGATTCGATGCATTGATGCGTCCCCCTTCAGGGCAAGTATGCCATTCATTAATAGTGGTGTCATATTGAACGCCCGGATCAGCACAACGCCATGCCGCGTAAGAAATTTTCTCCCATAAATCTTTTGCCGGAATAGATTTCATGATGCGGCCGTCTGCACGCGATGTCAGATTCCAGTTTCCTTCTTCTTCCAGTGCTTTGAAAAATGAGTTCGGAATGCGAACTGAATTATTTGAATTCTGACCGGAAATAGTTTTGTATGCTTCGCCTTCATAATCGGAAGCAAAACCTGCATCAATCAAAACTTTTACTTTGTCTTCTTCGCGTACTTTCCACATGATGAAATCCATCACTTCAGGATGATCGAGATCAAGACAAACCATTTTTGCTGCGCGCCTGGTTGTTCCACCTGACTTAATTGCACCTGCTGCGCGGTCACCGATTTTTAAAAACGACATCAAACCTGAAGAATAACCACCACCGGAAAGTTTTTCGTCTTCTCCGCGGATTTTTGAAAAGTTTGTTCCTACTCCGCTGCCATATTTAAATATGCGTGCTTCGCGAACCCACAAATCCATGATGCCGCCACTGTTCACCAAATCATCGTCAACAGAAAGAATGAAACATGCGTGAGGTTGCGGACGCTCATAAGCGGAAGTTGATTTCTCCAACTTTTCAGTAACGGGATCAACATAATAATGTCCCTGCGGTTTTCCTGTTATGCCATAACTATTACATAAGCCTGTGTTGAACCACTGCGGAGAATTGGGCGCTGCATATTGACCTACAATCATATATGCCAACTCATCATAAAATATCTGTGCATCATTTTTCGATGCGAAGTATCCATATTTTTCTCCCCAGAATTTCCAGCATTCCGCCATGCGATGCGCCACTTCTTTGATCGAAGTTTCGCGACCGAGCGAACCGTCCGCTTGCGGCACTCCGGCTTTGCGGAAATATTTCTGCGCTAAAATATCTGTCGCCACCTGCGACCAGAATTCCGGTACCTCCACACCATGCATTTCAAACACCGTTTTTCCATTCGGATCTTTGATCACCGATGATCGCAGTTCATAGTTGAACAGATCATACGGAGACTTTCCGTCAGCAGTAAAATGGCGGTGAAATTTCAACCCTTTAGGGTTGTTTTTAGAGGTGAGTTTGCCCATGGTGTATAAATTTAAAAATCATAAAAATTGGTTTGCTCTTGTTTCGGCTGGAAAGCTGAACAAATATTCATCTCGTCAACCGTTGTTACAAAATCGAAAAAATCAACACGCTGTTTAAAAGGAATTGGTTTAAAACACAATGCCTGATTTTAAAGCGTTTCAACTGTTGATAAGAAATTTTAAAAAAAATTCTGAGTGAATTCTTGTTTATCAGACGAATTTTTTTTTAACTCTCCAACAGTTGTAAAGAACAATGATTCTTCTTTTTCACGAGACAGATCGGATGGTTGTCTGCCAATCTGAACCGTTTCTTCTCTCTTGCTAAACCGAATGTAGATGGACATTGATCTAAACGCAATTGCATCAATGCACAAGACTTTGTCATAACGAATATTATTAAAGACAATGCGCTATGAAAAAATTATTTTTGACTCTGTACAAATGAAGGAAGGAAAAATTTTACAGTCGCTGAGAGAAGCACGGTTGGCGAATCAGAAAAAATTTGCGGTACTGGTAGATCCGGATAAAGCAGATGAAAAACATTTGCTCAATCTGATTGATCTGTGTGAGCAAACCAAAGTTGATTTTTTCTTTGTCGGAGGAAGTTTGCTGGTGAATGATCAATTGAATGATTGTATCCGCATTGTTAAACGTGAGTCAAAAATTCCTGTTGTTATTTTTCCGGGTAGTCCGTTACAGATAAGTGATAACGCGGATGCGATTTTATTTCTCTCACTTATTTCAGGACGCAATCCTGAACTGCTCATCGGTCAACACGTGATTGCTGCACCGCATCTCAAAAAAATGAATCTGGAAATTCTTCCAACGGGTTATATGCTTGTTGACGGTGGAAATTCAACCACCGTTTCTTATATCAGCAACACATTTCCGATTCCGAATGACAAACCGGATATCGCTGCATGTACTGCTGTTGCAGGTGAAATGCTCGGACTCAAATTATTTTATCTTGATGCGGGCAGTGGCGCACGTAATTCTGTGTCATCGGAAATGATTCGGGAGGTTTCAAAAAGTATTTCTTCACCATTAATAGTTGGTGGCGGGATCAGAAATCCTGAAACCGCACATGAGAGTTGCCGTGCAGGAGCAGATGTGATTGTAGTTGGCAATGCATTTGAAAAAGATCCGATGCTGATAGCAGAAATTTCTCATGCAGTTCATTCTGTTACTTCGACAACCAATGTGAAGTAGTACATGATTTTATATTTCACCAATCGCTTGTCCTCAATCCCTAATCCTTGTTCATGAAAGGCATCGTTACCCGTTCAACCGGCAGTTGGTATAATGTGAAATGCGATGATGGTGCGATGATGGAATGTCGCATTAAAGGAGTTTTTCGTTTGGAAGGATACACCACCACTAATCCCATTGCAGTAGGCGATCATGTTGAATTAGTTCCTGAAGGAAATCGAGCGACAGGAATGATTACTGAAATTCTTCATAGGAAGAATTGTATCATTCGTCAATCTCCTAAAAATCCTATTGCTGTTCATCTTGTTGCAGCGAATGTTGATCTCTGTTTAATTGTAGCAACAATCTCACAGCCGCGAACATCATTTGGTTTTATAGATCGGATTCAAATGACTGCTGCTGCGTATGAAATTCCTTCCATTGTTGTTTTTAATAAACTGGATATTTATTCACCCAAGGATTTTCGCAAACTGGAGGAGTATGAGTCGGTTTATCATCAGGCAAAAATTCCTTTTTTCAAAATTTCAGCGCTGAATAAAAATGATGTGGATACTATTCACGGATTATTGAAAAATAAAGTGACATTGATTACCGGACATTCCGGAGTAGGGAAATCAACACTGATCAATCAATTGATTCCCACACTGGATTTGAAGACGATAGAAATTTCTCAAAGCACACAAAAGGGAATGCATGCCACCACTTTTGCTGAAATGTTTGAATTACCCGATGGCGGATTTCTGATTGATACGCCAGGCATGAAAGAATTCGGAATTCTTAAAATGGAATTGTGGGAGGTAGCGCACTTTTTCCCCGAGATGTTGCCGCATATCGGTCAATGTCAATTCAATAACTGTGTTCATATTAACGAAACAAAATGTGGAGTGAAAGCGGCTTTTGAAAGAGGAGAAATTCCAACACAACGATATGACAGCTATCTCAGCATTGTTGCAGATATACAGTCAAAAAATAAATGGTGAAATGCGAGTAGTGATTCAGCGGGTAAAGAATTCTTCTGTTACGATTGACGGAAAAGTTAAATCGCAAATTGGAAAAGGTTTGCTGGTTCTTCTAGGAATTGAAGATGCCGACTCGGACGAAGACATCGAATGGCTTTCAAAAAAAATTGTTCAGCTTCGGATTTTTGATGATGAAAACGGTGTGATGAATTTGTCAGTTGCTGATGTTGGCGGAGAAATTTTATTGGTCAGCCAGTTTACTTTACATGCAAGTACAAAAAAAGGCAACCGCCCGTCTTATATCCGTGCATCAAGACCTGAATTCGCAATTCCGATGTATGAAAAATTTGTGAAGCAGTTAGAAAATGATTTTGGTAAAAAAATTCAAACAGGGGAATTCGGAGCGATGATGGATGTTGCGCTGGTAAATGATGGTCCTGTTACAATTATTATTGACACCAAGAATCGTGAGTAAGAGTTATTCAATTTTGTTTTGTCTCAATACTAAATACTCACTACTTAATACTACTTCATGACAATTCAACAAGCGCAAAAAACAGTTGACCAATGGATCAAAACAAAGGGCGTCCGTTATTTTAATGAATTAACGAACATGGCAATACTGACTGAAGAAGTGGGCGAAGTCGCAAGAATTATTTCCAGAAAATACGGTGAGCAATCATTTAAAGAATCGGATAAAGAAAAAAATCTTTCTGATGAACTGGCGGACGTATTATTCGTTTTGATCTGCATTGCCAATCAAACGGGAGTTGATCTGACCGAAGCGCTGAAAAAAAATCTGGATAAGAAAACAGAAAGAGATTCGGAGCGGCACAAACAGAATAAGAAATTGAAATAATCAGAATTTTTTTCTCAGTTCATCAATAGCTTTATCAATTTCATCCACTGCCGATTGAAAACCTTGCTTCATTTCATCAAACAGCTTCCCACCTTTTTCATCCAACGATCTCAATTCCACTTTGAGTTTTTCCTGTTTGCGTTTCCACTCCGCCCATTTCTCCGGATTATTTTCTTTCCATTCTTTTGAAGCAGTTCTGATTTTCGTTTCTAATTTTTTCAGTTCATCCAATAATTGCTGAAGATGTTCCTGAAACTGTTCGCTGAATTTTTTATTGTCGGTCGTTTTCATTTAACAAAATATTAATCTTCTTCCGCAATCGGAATAGCAGCAAATTGTTCATGCAGAATATTATCATAGTAATCTGCCTTTTCAAATAGGTCCTGAAAGATTTTCATGCCCGCTTCAACAGTCAGATAATGATCATAAATCAGAAAAGATAACATCACCTCCGTTCCTTTTACACTGAACACAAGATAATCCATCAGGTAATTTTCGCGAAGCATGAATTCATAAAGCGGTCCGATGTTTTGTTTAGGCAGCCGGCAAAGTGCTGCATCACCGGTGATGAATCCAATCTGTTCTGAATAATTGATTTTGATGTTCGCACTTCCTTTTTCAATTTCCCAATTGTTGGTTCCGCGTCTGGAAAGTTTTATGTCATAACCCAGTTTAGTAATGATCTCTTCCACTTTGGCGGGGTAGCCCTGTGGTGTATAATCCTGTTCCGTTTTTTTATCAAAGCCTTCCAGTTTTGTTCCGCAGTTGGGACAATATCCATCTTCGATCGTTTCGCTTGTCACCATGTTTGAGCAACTTGTGCAACGTACAATTTTCTTTCCTCGGTGTGGTAAGAACTCCGCGATGGTTTGTGCCACATAATCTGACGGAAGAGCAAACCCGAGATTGTTTCCATCCTTGAAAATGAAAGTATTTACTCCAACCACTTCGCCTTTTTGATTCACCAACGGTCCGCCACTGTTGCCGGGATTGATGGCAGCATCAACCTGTATGTAGTTGATGTTGTTGTAAACGCGCTGCGCTTTCGAAACAATTCCGGAGGTTGCTGAATACTTTAAACCATAAGGATGTCCGATTGCCAAAATTGAATCGCCTTCATGCACATCTGATTTTTCTGCAACGCGAACTTCAGGCAATTGCAAATCGGAAGCTTCAATAAATGCAAGGTCATACATCGCATCATCATACACCACTTTGCTCATTCGTTTTTCAAACGCACGACCGGATATCACCACTTCTGCGTTTCCTTTCACCACATGTTCGTTGGTCACAATCAAACCATGTTGTTTCAGAAAAAATCCTGTGCCGGTAGCCTGAGGTGTGGCTATCTGAATAATCACATCTCGGTAACTTTCAATTATTTCTCTCATAAATAATTGTAATTCAAAAAAGTTATCTCGGTCAAATAGCTATTCAGAAATTCAAATAGCTATTCAGAAATTCAATCTGATTTTCCCATTTCAGGGTTTGCTCGTTGAAAGTCAGTTTTGGATATTGTTTCACTCCTTCGCTGATAATACTCCTGATTCGTTTCTGCATTTCATCCTTATTGATGAGTTTGGATGCAGGTGTAACAACCGTAACAGGCACTCCCAATTCGATAAAATAATCCGGATTCACTGTTTCAAAAAACAAATGCATCAGTTGCCGTGTCGGTTTATGCATGCCGTAATAAAACATACTGTAGCCCGGAATATATTCCAGCACCGCAACGGCAATATCCGGATAATTATTATCGCGATACCACGGCATATTTTTTTGTTCGTTTTGGATCAGGTTTGCTACATCCGTATGCGGCACAGGATTCACCATTCCGAAAGTTGACTTCACGCGGTAGATGCTTTTATAAAAATCATGCTCACTGATTTTCTGCAATTCTTCTAACTCCGAAATCATCGCTTTGTTTTTGTCCTGTGTTGTTTTTCCGTCCTTGGCAAAATAGAGACGATGGATTTTTTCCAACCGTTCTGTCACTGCACCCCCGGGCGAAATCAGATAATCAATTTTGTATGACAGATCCAGCAACAGATAGGAATTGGCTCCCGAAAATTTTTCCGCATCCAATCCTTTCACTCTGTCCAGAGTTTCTTTCATCCATCGTTGAAAATATTTCCACTTCACTTGTTTTTCTGTAATCGGAATTTCCTGGACATGATGATTGTCCACCATTTGCAGACTGGAAAATTCATCTACCAACAAATCATCATGGCGGTCAGCGCTGTTTGCCATTTCCTTCAAGCCGTAATACAATTTCTGCGGGTTGCCATCCAGCACCGTAGTAAAAAACTTCATGCAGATAGTGGAATCCTTCAGGCAATAACGGCTGTAGCGCAGGTTGTAATTCATTTCCATCAGTTTGCGCATAAACGCCACGCTCATTTTTTCAGCTTTGGCAACCGATACTTCTGCAATCACTTTTTCTTTGTCCGCCACACCGTTGATGATTTTTGAACCCTGCATAAATTCAAACTTTACTGATGTGCTGTCATTGGAATAGTTCACATTCTGCACCGCGTCATCTCCCAAATAATTGAAAAACGAATCGTAGCTTTTCAAATAATCTTTTGCTTTGAATGCATCGTCCGACTCGGTCCATTTTTTCACCTTCTCCGGATTCTTGTAACTGTCCGTGTATCTTCCAAATTGAAGTGTTGGCGTTTGCGCAGCATTTGATGATCCGCTGCTTTTGAAAATTTTGTTGAATAGTCCCATGAAACAATGATAGAGAAAATGTATCGATTGGTTAATGGGTTATTGTGACGACAGTTGGAAAGAGGCTGAAATAGTTTTTGGGGCAAGACATTGCATTGCGAGAAAAAAGCCCATGCTTTTAGAATTTATATGCGTTTTTTTGGCTGTAAATTGCTGAAAGTACGCTGTAAAATGCTAAAAGTCGGCTGTTAATTGCGTAAAGTTGGTTGTAAATTGCTAAAGTACGGCTGCAAAATTCGTCTTATTGGTTGTAAATTACTAATATAAGACTTCTGATTGCTGATTTATAATTTATAAATGCGTAATTTTGATTTACAAATGCGAAAAGTTGGGTGTAAATTTTTAGTTTTGATAGTTAAATGGTTGGTGGGTAAGGATTGTGGACATTTTATGTGCTGATGTGCTAATATGCTGATGTGATGATTGAAGAAATGAAGTTGCACGCAAAGGCGCAGAGAACGCGGAGAAAAACACACCCCTAACCCCTCTCACTCGCGCATAAGGCAACGCGCAGAGGGGGATAAGAAAAAAAATAAATACATATATATATGGTAACGAACAACACGGCAATTGGAAAGGTGATGCGGTTTGAGATTACGAAGCAGCGATTAAGGGTGAAGGCGCTGGCAGCGAAAATCAATATGCCTTATTCTACGCTGAGTAAACTGCTTTTGCAGAAGAAGATGAATACTGACCAGATTAGAAAAATGAGTGAGGCGCTGGGGAAGAATTTTTTTATTGAGTTTTTGACGGACGAGGACAGGCTGAAGATAATGAATGAGGAGATTGAGAAACAGGAGGTTTTGAAAAAAATGAACTCTGATAAAGAGGAACTAACTAAACAGGTGAATGATCTGCAACAGGAACTTGCGGTGTGCAAGGCGAAGATTGAGGGGTTTGAGTTGGCGAAGAGAAACTAATTTGAAAATTTGACGTTGGGCTGATTTGAAAATTTATTCGTTAATCAATAATTGATTTTCAATTGTACTCATGAGATCGCTTCGCTAAGTTGATGATGGAAGAAAAGAGCGGATTGGCGGGGACGCCAACCGCAGGTTAATGCGTCAGTTGGAAACAACTGACGCCACTCCGGGGAAGAACTGACAGCACGGAACTGACGCCACTTCAGGAAGACCTGACAGCACAGAAAATTTTGCGATTGTTTTATCTGGAGAGCCGAAGGCTGAAATATATTGCGCGTGTGATGGGATATTCTTCTTCTAATTCTGCGAAGGTGATGTTGTGCAGGGCGCGGGGGGAATTGAGGAAAATTGTGAAGATGAAAATGAAGGGACCGGGCGATTGAGCAGCGTCAATTGAAAGCCGATTTCCTCTTCTTAAAAAATTGGGTTAACTTCGGGAGAGTTTATTTGAACCAACTGGCTCTTCCATGAATTTTATTTGCCTACTCAATAGAAAAATCAGATTCATTACCTTTAAATTTTCTGACATGAAAAATTCAGTTAAGACTTTCTTCCTTTTGCAATTGATTGTTATCACAGTTAATGCTCAGCTTCCGACAGGTTTGGATGATTACCAATTGGTTTTTGAAGAAGATTTTTCAAACACTACGGTTGAAGAGCTATCACAGACCTGGTTGTTCACTTTTCCCTGGGGAGACGACAATGGTAACTGCTGCGAATCGTCCTTTTACCATCCTGATCAGGTTACGTTAACAGGAGGTTGTTTGAAATTATCTGCCGAAAGATTAAACACGTACCAAATTGATGTTTGTATTCCACCAGAAAACCCAACCGGCAACTGTGTAGATGTACCGGGGAACCCTTCATGTAACTATGAATGGTATGTTTCCGGGATGATATTTCTGAATGACGAAATTGACTGTCCTTGCTGGGCTTCTTCCAATATAAAAGGGTTCTCATATGGTTATTATGAAATCAGCTGTAAATTAACTGATGGAGTTGGCTCATACCCTGCATTTTGGTTGTTTGGGGGTAATCAAACAGAGATTGACTTGTTAGAAGCCCCCGGGGAAGAATCTGTGTTCCATTCTGGAGTAATAAATTGGACGAACGAAACGACTCTAGCTAATACTAGAAACAAAGGAGATCCTGCGTCATTTCATACATATGGCGCATTATGGACCCCTGACGAAGTTATTTTTTATTATGATGGACAGCCCTGGTTCACAGTACCTTCAACTCAGATACAAACCTCGGAATGTCCGGTTTCGATTATTGCCAATCTGGCTATTTTGTGGAATGCCAATCAACTTCCTCTTCCGGATGAGGAGTTTCTGATAGACCGGATCAGCGTGTATAAGGGACCAATCAGAGAAATTGATACGCAGGAGACCTGGTCTGTTCCCGAATATCATTACAGAGAAAGTATTGGGGTTCTTTCAAACGGCATACTGACTGTTAACGCTGAATTGCATTTCATTGCGCAAACCAAAAATGTAGTTAAACCGGGAGGAAAAATGATTGTAGAGAATAACGGGATAGTTAGAAGTCCAACCGTTTGCCCTAGTGATCCCAATATTGTCCCTCCGCCATTTGATATGAGCGTTCAGAGAGATGCAACATCCGAGGGTGAGCTTATTATTAAAAACGGTGGCGAGTATGTTGTTCCAGCGGGGGGCAAATTAGAGGTTGCCGGCAGCTTGACACTGGAGCAAGGCGGTAAAATCCGGGTCAAAGGAGATTTGTTGGTGAACGGAAATTTTTTCATTGATCCTTTGGCAGATTTGTTCGTTGAAGGGGATGGAAACATAACCATAATAGTTCAAAGCGGTGTGACTATTTCAATCCCTTCTACAGTAGTTTTTGGTGAGCAAAGCAAGATCATTGTTAAACCGGGCGGAAAGCTGGTTGTTGACGGTGGAACGCTCACTGCCGGGGCCACCTGGCGCGGCATCATCATCGAAGGGGATGCCACCCAACCCCAGACCATTGACGGAAACGGCATGCCGGTGTATCAAGGCATGGTGGAATTGAAGAACGGGGCAACGATTGAAAATGCCGAAGTCGGAATTTCCACAGCACATGAGCAATACATTTCGGGTTTGGATTACGGAACCTATGGAGGAGGAATAATTTGGGCGGAAGATGTTACGTTCCGCAACTGCCGCAAAGCTGCGGAGTTCGTTTATTACAACCAGCAGAGCTATGCAGGATTTACCAAAGACAAAAGCCATTTCCACAATTGCACATTTCTGATTGATGATGATCTGAACAACGACAGCGAGCCAACGAATATGGTTACCATGTGGGGAACGGCAGGTATTGATTTTGTAGGAAACATTTTCAGAAACATCAATCCGAATAAAACGGATTACAACACAAACGACATTGGCATTTATACCATTGATGCAAATTTCACGGTTAGTGGTTGTGATGATAATCAGGTGTGCCCCCCAAACAATCCATGCTGCGATGAGAACCCGAATGTTTTTGATAACCTGTACTATGGAATTCTCGCTACCAATGCCGAATCGGGAAGAAACTTTACGGTTGACGGTAATCAGTTTAACAATTGTGTTTTCGCAGTAGTGAGTTCTGCGGTTGATCATGCGGTAGTAACGCGAAATGAAATCGTCATGGGTGATTTGGAATATTTCGATGGCTCGAATGGTGGTTTCGCGATACTAACTGCGATTGGTGTTGGAAACAGCACGGGATTTCGAGTTGAAGAAAACACAGTTTCACTTGCCGCAAATCCGGATGAACAAATAATTACCTGCGGAACATGGGTTGAAAATTCTGGCGATGCGGTAAATGAAATTTATAAAAACGAATTCAATGAAATTCATTATGCCGAAGTAGCTTCAGGACAAAACAGGGAAATTGGTAACCCTGACCTGAAAGGATTGCAATATCTCTGCAATGAAAATTACAACAACAGTAATTTTGATTTCTATATTGTTGATGATGGAATTGCTGAAACGCAGGGTACAAATGTTCCGGGATTAGAACAAAGCGCAGGAAATCTTTTCAGCAATTCCTGTCCGCTGCCGGCTTCCGACTTCAATAATATTTCCACCCTAACAACAATCACATACATGTATGACGCTGGAGGTGTTTTTGAAGAACCAATTTGTTCAACAGGAATTAATCGTATTGGTATTACTGATGGGGGGCATCCGTGTAAAACAAATTTTGATTTGACTGATATCAGTTGCCTTGGCTGTGGAACAGGTCCGGGTGATGCAGATGATACAAAACGCTTAGCTCTTGAATCTCATTACGAAACATATCACACTATTTGGAGCCAAACCGAAGCACTTTATCTTTCACTTCTTGACGGAGGCAGTACGGAAAACCTTACCGAAGAAGTTTTATCAGCCTTTCCGAATGAGACCTGGCAATTAAGGGCAGAACTCCTTGAGCGGTCACCTTATCTTTCTGCATCAGTATTGATTGAAGTTGCTGATAGAACAGATGTGCTCCCTGAACCGGTGATGTTCGAAATCATGGCAGCTAATCCTGAAGCGCTCCTTGACGGGGGCTCCTCCACCAGCAATCAAAATCAAAACGTGCTTCAATATCTGTTGGAAAAGGAAGAACCGATGTCTGAAGCGATGGTTGAAGAACTTGGTGACATTGCAAAAGAAACCACCACTTACCGCACCGTGTTGGAAGGAACATTAGCGAACCAAGGATATAACTGGCGGATGGCGGTGAATTATATCATCCTTGACATATTGAACAGCGGCAATGATTCGACACCGGTGGATTATGATTCTTACCTTCAATGGCTGGATACGCTGAACACTGTCCGTTCAGATTATGATCGCGTGGATTATTATATCTCCGCTGGCAACCTGGCAGATGCACAAGAAATATTGAGTACAATACCGGAAGAGTACAGATTGTCCGAAACAGAGAGTGAGGAATACGAGAGTTATCTAATCTTGAGCGGGATTCTGAGAAATTTAAGATCAGAAGACAGAAGCATATTCCATCTTGATTCATTGGAAGAAACAGCACTGCGCGGAATAGCGGACAGCGGAATCGGAAAAGCCAAGATGAAAGCCGAAAACATTCTGCGCTTTGTTTATGGCGATGCGTATAATCACTATCCGCCAATTCCATATATACCTTCTTCTCCGAGAATGAAAAACAACAAATGGAAAAATGAAGATCAAAAAAAGCTGGTAGAATTTTTCCCTAATCCAGCGGATGACGAAATTCAATGCAATTATAATCTTGAATCTGTCACAGGAACTGTGACACTCAGAATCAGTGATGTTCAAGGTAGAATAATTTTCAGTCAACCAATGGCTGAAAAAACCGGTTCAATCGTTTTGGACATCAGATATTGGATTGCAGGATTGTACTTCTGTACCATTTCAGATGAACAGTCTTTGGTCGCATCAGGTAAATTTTCAATAATCAGATAAACATAGGGGAGCTACGCTCCCTTTTTCGTTGTCATGAAAAAAGCCATTCTGATTATTATAATTTTTCTTTCGTGCATTCAAGTTCATGCACAATATTTTAACAATAGATATTTCTTTGATAGACCCCTGATGTCATACCAGAGTTTGATTGTACAAGACAGCATAGTTTATGTTTCAGGAATTTCTGTAACCTCATATTCTCCTTACCCAACAGTGCCTTGCCTGTCCACAATTTCGCTCGTTGGAGATTCTATGCAGAACAGCATATACATTGGTGCTGATTCAAATAGATTTATCCAAACGTGGTTCAATGCTCTGAATGTAAGTAGTGATGGATACTTCTATAACATCGGATATACTGATCCAGGAGTTGCAGGCGCTGATAGCGCCCTATTGATAAAGCATGATGATTCACTGAACATGATTTTTTACAAGGTTTATGAAAGACCAGGAGGCGCTGTCAGATCATTTCCATTATTTGATGTCTTAGAAACGGATAGCGGATTTATGTGTTTGGGAATTTATCATTATGACCCTGATGGATTAACCAACATAGTTTTACTTAAAACCGATTCGTCAGGAAATGAATTGGACAGGAAAGTGATTGGAGTGCCGCAGTATTGGGATTATGCAAGGACGTTTACCGAAATAGATGGTAGCTATTGGATAACAGGAACACGCGGAACATTCATCAGTACTGATTCGAATGCAATTTTCTCAAAGGCTTATATCATTCAGACAAATGAAAACCTTGACATTTTGGATTCATGGATTGACCCTGCTAATGGTTCTTATTTTATTACTTCGGTAATTGAATCATCAGACAGCACAATTACCTATTGCGGTGCTTATACAACAGGTAAGGAATATATCGGAGGTGGAAACTATTTCTTTTTACTTCAAGGATACATCCGCACCATATTAAAAAGTGATTATTCCACTGTTTGGGATATTAAGATTGGTAACCCAAATAACTGGACACATTTTAATGAAATCAAACAACTTCCTGATAAGAGTTTTATTGCCATAGGAGAACTAATTGACACTATTTATCCTGAAGGCAGTGATTCTGCAATTTGGGCTGATGTGGGTTGGCTTGTCAAAGTTTCAAATATGGGGCAATTGATTTGGGAAAGAAAATATTGGGGAACACTTGAAGGTAGTGAAACAAATTACCTGAGTGATTTTGAAGTTTTACCCAATGGAGATATCATCGCTTGCGGAGAATCAAGATCAAATGTTCCGGGCGATCCAGTTCCACAACAGGGATGGCTGATTCGTGTTGATAGTTTTGGTTGCTTGGTGCCCGGTTGTCAATTGGTAGGAATAGAAGAACCGGAGCAAGAAACAAAAATTGAGTTCATAAAAATTTTTCCAAACCCAACGGATGATTGGTTGTATATCTACTTTAATGCACCGCAGAGTTTTGATACAGAGGAATTCAGTTTTACGATTACGAATATGAATGGAGAGATAATCGAACAGCAACCGGCTGTGCAAAATTTTACGACTTACTTTTTAGAAACGCGGAATTATGCGAGCGGGGTTTATTTTGTGTACTTGATGAGAAATGGAGAATTGGTGCAGACGGAAAAATTTGTGAAGCAATGAAAACAAAAATTTGGCTGGGCGGGGTGGGTGGTGCTTTTCTTATAACTGATATTTACGCCAGCGCCAATTATATAGTCGCAGCAGCTTCACTCCGCGCGAAGGAAAAAGTAAAGCAGAGGAAGCTGCGTTATCGAAGCACGCAGCTTCCTCTGCTTTGCACAAACCCACACACGGAGTGAAGCTGCCTGGCACATAAGGATGACAGCCGTGCTATTCGGGGGGATGGCCACATCCCGATGGCTATGCTGATTGCTTTACATCGGGATTCGCCATGAGGGCTTCGTTGATTAAACCGGAATGAGAGTGACGTTTAGTGTTGTGGTTTGGTTTGCGATGACGTTGAAAGAAACGGTTTGGCTGACGAAACCGGGAGCGGAAACGAGAATTTGCTGAGCGCCTGTTTCTACTTCATCATATACTGCGTTGCCGTTTCCATCTGTTGTTTGTGAATCGCCCGAACCCTGCACTACGCCTGTTGCATTTACGATTGGTGTGTTGCCCACTGAGGAAAACACGTTGAGAGAAAGAATGCCTGTGTCGCCAGAGGTAGTGCCCACGCCACCGAGGTCAATGATTTCGCGTGCCTGGAAATAGCGGTCAACGAGTAACTGATTTGGAGGTGTTGCGATGAGGAATTGAGGAATGAGTTTGTCAATACGGTCTTTGAGCATATCATCCATTGCTGACATTGTATCGCGGATGTTGATGGTTGCGATTTCCTTGTCGTTGATGGCGAACTGGGGATCGTCAATGAAATTGTGATAGGTGGTGATGAGTCCCAGCAAGGTTGTAAGGATTGGCGCTGTGATGCCGTAGGTTGCGAGGGCAACGAGATTTGCATTTGCCTTGTCGTGAATTTTCTGCGCGATTTGTTCTGCTTCGGTATCATCGGCACCTAGAATATCAGACTTGGAATAGTTGACTTCGGCTTTGAGGGTTTCGTTCACTGGTGTTTGGTTATCTGCATAAGCGAAGACGGCACCTGCAACGATGGCTGCATATTCTGCCATTGCGTTTTTAGCAAATGCTTTGTCGGACGCTACTCCGTTTGTTGCATTTAATTGCTGCTGACGAAAACCGTTGAGGGCTGTGTTGAGTCCTTTGAATAAAGTGACGAGTGCGTTGAGTGCCGCGATGGTTGCCAATTGTATGGGGTAGAGATTGAATACACCGATGACCACGAGATACATGTTTGATTTGTTTTCCTGACGTTGATTCATAATTGAAAAGTTTTTTTTGGTTTAGAAAATGTTTTTTTTTAAATGTGATGTGATTAGATACGATGGAAATTGGAGGATGGTTTTTTTGGGGATGAAATATTTTTTTAGAACCTCACCCCTGCCCCTCCGCCTGATAACCAATTACTATTAATTGTCAGGCTCCTTGAGGAGAGGGGTAAGAAAAAAATTGTCTGAACCGGAATTTTCAGGATTAAAGGATTAAGAGGATAAGAAAAGAATTGGAAGAAAAACACACCCATAACCCCTCTTGCTCACGCACGTGGCATCGCGCAGAGGGGAATAAGAAGGCTTCGATTTTCAGTTCGGTTTTGGATTTTCTTTTTTGGGTGTGTAATTAGGAAACGGGAATGGAATAATCGAAGCGGAAATTCGCGACACGGATTGAAGTGGAAATCCTTCCTATGAATAGCTTCTTCGAGTGGAGCCAAAAAAGATTGTAACGGAAAGCCGGGCAGAGGGCTGTGTTGTTGGCCGCCCAAATAATTTTTAAACTTTTGTTATTGCATTTTCACAATCGCGCCATTCACCAATCCCGTTACAATGGGGTGGAGATTGAGCGAAAGGCAATAATCAATATCATCGTCCATGCCCAATGAATTGAGGCGGGTGAAATGGGAAGAATTGCGCAGCACGCGCATGACATTTTTTTTCGACTGGCGGTATAAAGTGAGCGAACCCCAAACGGCATCGGACTCGATTAAAAAATGGGGGCGGAGAATATCGGCAGCGGCACCGGCAAAAAGGGTGTCCTCGAAATTGACCTGATCTTTCCATCCCGCGCAGAGGAGCAGAACATTATCGCTGCGGTCAATAAGGTAATCCGTGGTGGCTTCGAGATTTAGGAATGAAGAAGTGAGAACCTGGAGGGCGTGTTTTGATTTTTCAACGGCATAGGTTCCGTTGGTGGTGGTGAGCACGAGGGTTTTTCCTTTGACTGAATCGTTCTGATAATCGAGCGGGGAATTTCCGAATTCAAAACCGGGGTATTTATGACCGTTGCGTTCGGCTGCGAGTAAAAATCCTTTGTCTTTGTAAGCGAGGCATTTTTCAACCGTATCAACGGGAATAATTTTTTCCACTCCGTGATCAAGTGCAACGGTGATGGTTGAAGTGGCGCGCAGGATATCAATTGCCACTACGATGTATTCCTCCAATTTGAAAAGAGGAAGAAGCAGAGGAGAAATACAAACGTCAAGACGGGGTTTTGACATGGTGATAAAAATAGATGTTAGATATTCGATGCTGGATATAGGGAAAAAGAGTAGATCGCGATAAATTTTGGAAATTGACTTCTCTCATCAGGAATTGTTTTGATTACCCTAATATCGAATATCCAGCATCGAGCATCTATTCTTAAACAAATGGATATTTTACCACCTGCGCTTTCAAAAGTTTTCCGCGCGCATCAATGAAAATTTCTGTTCCTGTTTTTGCAAACTCAGGTTTCACATAACCCATGCCGATGGCTTTATTTAACGATGGTGCCTGAGTGCCGGATGTTACTTTTCCAATTACATTTCCTGTTGCATCCGCAATCGGATAATCATGTCGCGGGATGCCGCGGTCAATCATTTCAAAACCAACGAGTTTTCTTTTTACTCCGTTTTTTTTCTGCTCTTCAAAAATTTCGCGGCAGTTAAAATCTTTGGTGAATTTGGTGATCCAACCCAAGCCTGCTTCGATGGTTGAAGTAGTATCGTCAATATCATTTCCGTAAAGCGCAAATCCCATTTCCAATCGTAAAGTATCCCTCGCTGCCAATCCGATGGGTTTGATTCCGAAATTTTTTCCGGCATCGAAAACTGCGTTCCACAATTTTACTGCGTTCTCGTTTTCGACATATAATTCAAATCCGCCTGCGCCTGTATAGCCGGTTGCTGAGATCAGCACATTTTTTATTCCGGCAATTGTTCCTTTTCTGAAATGATAATATGGAATGGATTTCAGATCAACTTCTGTTAATGATTGCAAAGCATCGATTGCTTTTGGTCCCTGCACAGCAAGCAATGCGGTGTGATCAGAAATATTGTGCATCTCCACGCCATCGGTATTGTGCTGCACAATCCAGTCCCAGTCTTTTTCAATGTTTGATGCATTGACCACCAACATCCAATTTCCATCTTCGAGATGATAAACCAAAAGATCGTCCACCAATCCTCCGTTTTTATTTGGCAGAGAAGAATACTGCGCTTGACCAGGTTGGAGTTTGGATGCATCATTTGTGGTAACGCGCTGAATGAGATCGAGTGCTTTGTCTCCTTTCAAAACAAACTCACCCATGTGCGACACATCGAAAACGCCAACCGCATTTCTTACTGTAATGTGTTCGTCATTAATTCCTGAATAGGAGATGGGCATATTATATCCTGCAAACTCAGCCATCTTGGCTCCAAGAGAAATATGAATGAGTGTGAGTGGTGTTTCTTTCATGAATTTATTTTAAGTCGCCAAAGATAGTTTGTGGAAATTCTCAAGAATAATTTCAGGTGTCAATAATTGAAAGACAGATATGTCAAGGTTAATTGAACACGATCGCGAAGTTCAAATCGCACTCTGCTATTTGGAAGGAATTGAGATCTAATCGTTGAAATCTTTCACGTTGAGTTTTTGTAAAAAAAAGTACCTTCCGTCAATAAAGATTATTATTCTGAACATGATCTGTGTCATACTTTAAAAAAGTGCAACTCCGCACTTTTGAAAAGAATTTTTCATCACCTCAAATCATCGCTATGAAAAACAATATTTTGAATTTACTGGTAGCCGTTATGATTATCATTCTGGCAGTCTCTTGTGAAACATCTATTGACAAGCAAAAAAAATCGGGAGAGAAGGATGACGAAGCCATGAAAGGCGAAATTGAAGCCATCCTCACTTTCCCTCCTGATGTGCCACCTCCGCTCACTCGTGACTATCCGACAAAAGTCAAAGTACGACTTGAAGTAATTGAGAAAGTAATGCCGATTGCAGATGGCGTAGATTATACCTTCTGGACCTTCGGTGGAACGGTTCCGGGAAAATTTATCCGCATTCGCGAAGGTGATTTGGTAGAATTCCATTTGTACAATAATCCGCAAAATAAAAATCCGCACAATATTGATTTACATGCGGTAACTGGCCAAGGTGGTGGTGCTGCGGCATCATTCACCGCTCCCGGACATGAATCCGTTTTTTCATTCACTGCTTTGAATCCCGGCTTATACATCTATCACTGCGCAACTGCTCCTGTTGGAATGCACATTGCCAACGGAATGTACGGTTTGATTTTAGTGGAGCCCAAAGAAGGATTACCAAAAGTGGATCGTGAGTTTTATGTTGTGCAAGGAGATTTTTATACCAAGGGGCCGAATGGAGAACAAGGAACGCAGCCTTTCGATATGGAAAAAGCAATTGAGGAAGATGCAGACTACGTTGTGTTCAATGGTTCGGTAGGCGCTATTGCGAATGACAAGGCGTTAACCATGAAGGTGGGTGAAACCGTGCGGCTATTCATCGGTAATGGTGGTCCGAATTTAATTTCTTCATTTCATGTGATCGGAGAAATTTTCGATGAAGTTTTTACAGAAGGCGGCACGACAGCTAATCAGCTAAACGTTCAAACAACTTTAGTTCCAGCCGGTGGTTCAGCAATAGTCACTTTCAAAGTAGATGTTCCCGGTAATTATATTTTGGTTGATCACTCAATATTTCGCGCTTTTAATAAAGGTGCGCTTGGAATGTTAAAAGCTGAAGGAGATGAAGACCTCGCTATTTATTCAGGTAAAACTGATGACAGAGTTTATTTAATGGAAGGTGGAACGGTTCAGGAAATGCCGGGGGGTGACGAAGTTCAACTGACTGTTGCAAAAGATATTGCGCAGCGTATTGAAATGGGAAAGAATGTTTATGCTTCAAACTGTCAGGCATGTCATCAGGCAAATGGACAAGGAATGCCGGGTGCGTTTCCACCCCTTGCAAAATCAGATTACTTCGCCAAGGATGTCAAGAAAGCAATTCATGCTGTGAAGAACGGAATGGAAGGTCCGATCACCGTGAATGGAAAACCCTTTAACAGCGTGATGCCGAAATTGCAATTGAGCGATGCAGACATTGCCAATGTAATTACATACGTGATGAATACTTGGGATAATCCCGGAGGTGAGGTAACACCGGATTTAGTGAAGGCAACGCAGTAATTCTAAGATTGTATGAGAACCATTTTTTCTGTTGTGCTGAATTGTGTGGTGATGATAGCAATGCAACGGGCGTTTGCGCAAACGGACGAAATGGTTCTTCTTCCTTCAGGAAACTATGTTCCGCTATATGCAGCAGAAAAGAAACCCGTTGAAATACAATCGTTCTATCTCGATAAATATCCGGTAACCAACCAACAATTTTATGAGTTTGTGATTTCACATGCTGAATGGGCAAAAGAAAATGCAAAGCTGGTTTTTGCGGAAGAAAATTATTTATCGCATTGGAAAAATATTTTCATCCAGTTAACCAACGTTGATTTTGCGAACGCTCCCGTCACCAATATTTCCTGGTTCGCGGCAAAAAGTTATTGCGCCTGCCTCGGAAAACAACTACCAACTACTGATGAATGGGAGTATGCGGCCATGGCGAGCGAATCAAAAGCAAATGGTTCGTCAGATTCCTCGTATTACCAATTCATTCTGGATTGGTATTCAAAGCCATCTCCTAAACAACTTCCGCAGGTAGGTGCTACAGTAAAAAATTTCTACGGCATTTATGATTTGCACGGTTTGGTTTGGGAGTGGACACTTGATTTCAATTCTACATTGATGACGGGTGATTCCCGCAATAGCGATGAATCGATGAACGCTATGTTCTGCGGTGCCGCGGCTGCGGGCGCAACCAGCATAAAAAACTATGCGGCATTTCAACGTTTCGCATTTCGTTCAAGCCTTCAGGCAAATTATGCGGTACTTAATCTCGGATTTCGTTGCAGTAAAAAATCAGAAACACCATGATCAGAATGAGTTTGTTTTTCTTCTTCATTATTTTCATTTCGTGTAAACCGGAAAAGACTGAGCATGTAGTAACCGTTTCAGAAAAAAAATCTGCAGAACTAACAACCAATTCAATTTACAATCTTGAATCAGAATGGATTACTCAGGATTCGCAAACAGTGAAATTAAAGGATCAGCTAGGCAAAGTACAGGTGCTTGCCATGGTTTACACGAGTTGTCCTTCCGTTTGTCCGCGTTTAGTTTTTGACATGCTGGAGATTGATAATCAGACGAGGGAAAAATATTCCGATCTGCGGTTTACTCTCGTAACAATGGACCCGGAAGTGGATACGCCTGAACAGCTCAAACTATTTGCAGAAGAATATCAACTCGATCTAAGTCGCTGGCAGCTATTGCAAGGGAAGGAAGATGATATTCTTGAACTCGCAGCCACTCTCAATGTGAAGTTCAAAAAAGTGAGCGATACCGATTATTCGCACTCTATTCTCATTTCAGTTCTCAATCAAAATGGCGAAGTGGTTTATCGTCAGGAAGGCATGAATGCCAATCTGAATGCTACCTTGAAAGCCATTGAAGATTGTTTTAAAAATCATTAATCATGAGCAAGAAAATTATTTTGTTGATGCTGATAATATTTTATAGCATCAGCCAATCGATTGCACAATTATCAATCAACGCACAAATCCGTCCGCGAGCAGAATATCGTTACGGGTACAAACAATTACCTTCCATAAATACTGATCCTGCTTTTTTTATTTCACAACGCTCGCGAATGAATCTTGATTTTGAAAATGAAAAACTGATTTTCAAAATCAGTTTGCAGGATGTGAGAATATGGGGTGATGAAACTCAGCAACTCGATATGCCTTCCGCGTCAATTCATGAAGCATTGGCAGAATGGAAAATGAATGAGAAAATTCATCTTCGGGTGGGGAGGCAGGAATTAGTCTACGATGATCACCGTCTTTTTGGAAATGCTGATTGGGTTCAGCAAGCGCGAAGTCACGATGCAGCGGTGCTGAAATTTTTCTGTGACAAATGGAAATTTGATTTTGGCGCAGCGTATAATCAGGAAAGTGAAAATCTTTTTGGAAGCAGTTATTCGCTCAACAATTATAAACTACTTGCTTTCGGAAGAGCGAATTCAAAATTCGGGGAGCACGCTGAACTTTCGCTGATTGCTGCAACCGATGGATTTCAATCTGCCAGCGATGAGCATGTATTATATGTACAAGCAACCGGAGGAGGTAATTTCATTTTTATCAAACCAAAATTCAATTTCACTGCAACTGCATTTTATCAAACGGGGCATAACAAAACCGGCAAAGAAAAATCCGCTCAGCTCGCGAGCTTTCTGTTCAACTTTACTCCCAATGAAAAACATATTATCTCAGCAGGAGCAGATTTTCTTTCCGGTGATGATGCAACAGATTCTGCAGACGTTATTGATAACACTTTCAATACACTTTATGCTACCAATCATAAATTCTATGGTTGGATGGATTATTTCCTCAACATTCCAGCGGATACAAAAAACGGTGGATTGATTAATGCAATGCTGAAATACAAATTCAAGGCATCAAAAAAAGTAACTCTCCAATTGGATTATCACAATTTCAGCTTGAACGGAAAAGTGTTCGATGATGCGGATCAAACAAAAACATTGGATGCAGCTTTGGGAAGTGAATTTGATGCAGTAATTAATTATCAGGCTTCTCCTGACATCAATTTTCAGCTTGGATATTCCCTGATGTTCGGAACAGAGTCAATGGCAAAACTCAAAGGCGGTGACTCCGATATTCTCGGAAACTGGGGATGGGCGCAAATAAATTTCTCACCAATACTTTTCACAAGTAAGTCTGATTAAGATCATCTTTTATCATGATGAATGTCATTGATTTTGTCGATTCGGAAATACACTTTTGCAGTGAAACAAAAACACATAATCATGAAATACAATCTGAGTTTTACTGAAGTTGTTTTCCGATATGTCGGGCTGATGTTCTCCGGAATTTTGTTCGGAATTACATTGAATTATTTTTTTATTGTTCTCACAGTTGCATTTTTTATAACAGCCATTATGGGATGGTGCCCGATTTATCAATTGATGGGCATTGATCATTTTGGCAAGACTAAAGAACAAGAGAAAAAGCACAGGCAAATTGAGTCCTCATCAAATAGTGAGCGACAAGCAGCATAAACGTGTTCTTCTTTCTTTTGTACGAAGAATTGTTGAGAGTTAAAGGTTAAAAATTGACCTGCCCAACGTCAACACTCCTGTAAGCAGGACAAGACTTAGCACCATTGCTTTGAATTGCTTTTCAGAAATCCGGTTTAATATTTTCTTGCCGATAAAAGTTCCGGCAATACTCACCAGCAACAAAATCGGAATCAAATAAAGATCCTTTTGCAGGACATAGCCGTTCAAGTAGTAAACTACACTTCTGCTGGAATCAATTCCCAAATCAATGATTGCTGAAGTGGCAATAAATACTTCCGTTTTCAGATTAAACGCAGCCAGGGTAATTCCTCGAATAGCGCCTCCGGTCCCGATCAGCCCGGCAACCATACCGGAAAAAACACCACCCGAAATCGCGTTGATCAACGTAGTTCTTAAAGCAAGATTTTTGAAAATCAAAAATGTGAGGCTGACAAGAATTAAAAATGCGGAGAGAATAATTTCCAGGAATTTGGTTTCAATGAATTTGCTCAGAAAAGCTCCAAGGATTACAAACAGAACTGCGGGTATGCCTATTCGGATAACCAACTTTTTATCAAACCCCTTTCTGAAAAAATAAATCTTGGCGAGATTGCTTAGCACATGAAACAAAGCGGTGACGCCTAAGACCGAATGGAAATCTAAAAAGTAACTTGCCATCGGCACAAAAAACAACGAAGAACCAAATCCCCCAACAGTCCCAAGTATTTCTGAAAGCAAGGCAAGCAAAATAAAGAGGAGCAAATATTCCAATTCTGCGGCTTATTTATTGTGAAAGATACAGACTGAGTCAATCATAACTGGAATTCCACTTTCGGCATGAGTTCTTTTGAGATCCAACTCCGTTTGTTTCTCATCAACTCTTAAACGATAATCTCATCTAATTTTTCATTTTAATTCTGAGCATACTTTCAATCAAAACATGATCTATATCATATACCGGAATGATGACGAACTTTACTTTTGAAACAGTAAATCCAAAGCAATGATGAACCCAAAGAATTTCGAAATCCCCGATTGCGAAACCTGTTCCGTAAAAAATCATTCAATTTTTGCGGTGCTGCAAAAGGACGATCTGCATGAAATTTCTTTTAACAAAGGATGCAGTTTTTACAAACGTGGCCAGGCAATATTTCAGGAGGGCAGCAGACCCATCGGTGCATTTTGCATTAATTCGGGTAAAGTAAAGGTTTCTAAAATTGGGGATGAGGGACGCGAGCAAATTGTCAGGCTCTCCAAAAAAGGAGATGTGGTAGGTTACCGCGCACTCATCAGTGGTGAAAATTATACAGCGAGTGCAACCGCGTTGGATGATTGTGTGATTTGTCAGATTCCTAAATCTATTTTCCATGAGATTCTTAGAAAAAATCCCGAACTGTCGCTAAAGGTGATGCAATTGTTGTCGCACGATTTAAAAGAGTCTGAAAAAAAAATGGCTGACCTGGTTCAAAAACCGGTGCGGGAACGGCTGGCACAGGCATTGTTAATGCTGGCTGAAATTTATGGTTATGAAAATGACAACAAAACATTGGATGTGATCTTATCCCGGGAAGATGTTGCAAACATTGCAGGAACAGCTACGGAAACGATCATTCGCCTGCTTTCAGATTTCAATAAAGAAAAATTGATTGCGCTCACAGGTAAAAAGATTCAATTGCTCGACAAAAACAAACTGGTAAGAACAGCCAATGTTTTTGATTGATTTTGTCTGATCATCTTCTCCGCTGACGATCATCATTTTCTCTGTACGCTGAATTCATTTTTTTTGGCGCAAACAAACTGACCATGAATCGAAATACAAAACTCACTCCCATGGAAAATTATTTTTCCAATACATGGGTAAATACCCGTCAGGATTTGACATCGCGGAGATTCATAAAAGGAGAATTTCTTTTCAGGAAAAATGATCCGACACTCGGAGTTTACTTAATTCAACAGGGATTTATAAAAGTGCGTGGTCATGTTAATGGGGACATGGTCTGCATTACCAGTCTTCACAAAGCGGGTGACTTTGTGGGTTTGCATTACATACTGGATGGAAAAAGCCAATTCAGCTCAGATGCAGTTTGCATGAGTAACACTGAAGCCATTTTCATAAACGGAAATGATTTTCTCAGTTTCCTATCTGCTAATTACAATGTTTATATGGAAGTACTCAAAAAACTTTGCCTCGAACTGGAAACCATGGAATCGCGAATTAATGCGTTGACAAGCAGAAATGTCCGTCAACGTTTGGCAGGGGAGTGTTTAAATCTCCAAAAATTTTTCAGTTCCGATGAAAATTGCAGCTTGAATATTAGCATTGATCTAAGTGAACTTTCTGAATTAATCCATGCATCCCTATCAACAACCGAAAAACTGTTGAGAGAATTAATTCAACATGACATTATCAGTTACACCAACGGATTTCTTAAAATTCTCCAGGCAGACAAGCTATACTGTGTTGCCAATTTAAGTTCATGAGTTTTTTTTCAAAACAATTCTCCCTGTTCCGCCAATGGATAATTCTGAAAAGTTTTGCGGTGATATTTACTCAGTCCGTGTTTCACGATTGCTTTGCGGTGAAGTTGTGTTGCATATCCGAAATTTTGCGCCCATCCGTAAACTTTATGCTTTGGATGAAGCCGCGTCATATATTCATCGCGATAAGTTTTTGCAAGAACTGATGCAGCGGCAATGGATTGAAATGTTGCATCGCCTTTAATAATGGTGTAGAACGGAATGTCTTTGTACGGCTTAAATCGGTTACCGTCAATCAACAAATAATCGGGTGCGAGTTTCAGCTTTTCAATAGCGAGATGCATAGCTCTGAAAGTGGCTTGGAGAATATTGATCTCATCAATCTCCAGATTATTCACCGACCCAACCGCATAAGCCAAAGCGTTTTTTTTGATGATGAGTTTTAATTCTTCGCGTTGTTTTGCAGTGAGTTGTTTTGAATCATTCAATCCGGGAATAAAAAAATCATGCGGAAGAATTACCGCTGCAGCAAACACCGGTCCTGCCAAACAGCCGCGCCCAGCTTCGTCAACACCACATTCTATTTTATCGGGAACAAGATTACCTTGAAGCATGCATGAAAAATAAAAAATCCCTGCCGGAAATCCGGAGGGATTTTATTATCAGTGGAACTATCACTTAATTGCAATTTGCATCCAACTGAGCCTGCGCAAGTGTTGATCCGTATTCTTTTGACTTTCTCCAATCCGCACAAGCAGCATCTGTTTCACCCAGTTTTGATTTTGCTAAACCTCTTTCGTAAAATGCATCACTTGCCTGAGGGCTCAGTTCGATTGCTTTGCTGTAATCCAGAATGGCGCCTTTATAATCGGCAAGATCATATTTTGCATAACCACGATTGTACCATGCGTCTGACTTTGTCGGATCAATTTCAATAGATTTGGAATAGTCGGCAATAGAACCATAAAAATCATCGAGTTTGTATTTGGCGAGTCCGCGGTTGTAGTACGCATCCGCATTTTGCGGTTCCAGTGAAATCACTTTATTGAAATCTTCGATAGAACCGCGATAATCTTCCACATCCTGTTTGGCATAACCGCGCTCGAAGAGCGCATCAGAATATGCGGGATCAAGATTGATCGCTTTTGTTTGCGCTTCAATTGCACCCCAATAATCAAACAAATTGTAACGGCTTATTCCTACGTAATACCAGCCTTCCTTGTCAGTGGCATCGAGGGCGACCACCATTTCAAAATCCTTTTTCGCGCCTTCATCATCCCATAAATAATATTTGGAAAGTCCGCGGTTGTAATAGGCATTGACGTCTTGAGGGTCTTCCTGTATAACCAGGTTAAAATCGGCAATTGCTCCTTCATAATCGCCATCAGTATATTTCTGAAATCCACGGGCGAAAATCTCATCGATGGTCTGTGAATTGGCAACAAAGGAGGAAGCTACAAGCAAGAAAAGCATCATTTTTTTCATGACAGATAATTTTTTTGTTTTGATTTTTTTTAGTTTAAGAAAATTGCATCCGGTTTTCAGGCGGCAAGTTACAATTTTCATTACAAGGGAAAATAGTTTTTGACTTTTTACAACATACTTGTTTGCACATTCAATTGTGGAAACAGAAATAAGTTTGTATACCCTTGTAACTTCGCCATCATAAATACAAAGATTGAACAACCCGATTAAAAGACTTGCAGGGCAAACCGTAATCTACGGACTGAGCAGTATCATCGGGCGGTTTCTCAACTATCTGTTAACACCGCTTTATACTTTCCTGCTCGTTGAAACTTCGGATTATGGCGTGATCACCGAGATGTATGCATATGCGGGATTTTTTACCGTGTTGTTTACATACGGAATGGAAACTGCTTTTTTCCGGTTCAATGAGTCATCAGCCGAAAAGCAGAAAGTCTTTTCTACAGCACAGATTTCTGTTCTCATCAGCAGTTTTCTTCTTTTCATTTTCATGATCTTGTTTTCAGGCAATGTGGCGGGTTTGCTGAGTTCAAATTCCGATACAACTCAAACAAGTCTCAGCGCAAGTTCATATCAATCTTATATCATTTGGTTTGCATTGATTTTTGCGCTGGATGCCATTACTGCAATCCCGTTCGCAAAGCTGAGGGCTGAAAACAGACCTGTGCGTTTCGCGTGGATCAAACTGGTGAACATCGGACTGAACATCGGATTAAATCTCTATTTCCTTTTGGCAGCTCCTTATCTCGCAAAAAAAATGGGACTTGAAAACGGAAATTTTTTAATCCCTGCAAGTCCGCAGGTTGCTTACATTTTTATTTCCAATCTGATTGCGAGTGCTGTCACTTTTTTGTTGCTGCTTCCGGAAATGCTCAGATCAGAATGGAAATTTGATTTTTCTCTTTGGAGAAAAATGATCGTTTATGCGCTGCCTTTATTAATTGTAGGATTTGCAGGCGTGATCAATGAAATGCTTGATCGCGTGATTCTCAAGTTTCTGCTTCCGGGAACAATGAAAGAGAACATGGCGGAATTAGGAATTTATGGTGCATGTTATAAATTGTCAATTCTGATGACATTGTTCATTCAGGCATATCGTTACGCGGCAGAACCGTTTTTCTTTTCGCAATCAACCAAACAAAACGCAAAAGCAGTTTACGCTTCCTCGATGAAATATTTTGTTATTGTGAGTTGCATTATTTTTTTGGGTGTCATGCTTTATCTCGACATCGTTAAATATTTTATTCCTAATGAAAAGTATTGGGAAGGTTTGAAAGTGGTGCCGATTTTACTACTCGCAAATCTCTTTCTCGGCATTTATTTCAATCTTTCGATCTGGTACAAACTCACGGACAAAACAAAATGGGGAGCGTGGATCAGCATTGGTGGTGCATTGATCACCGTTTTTCTCAACTGGCTTTGGATTCCGTGGATCGGATATTTGGGTTCGGCATGGGCGACATTAATTTGTTACGCAAACATGGCAGTTGCTTCTTATTTCCTTTCGATGAAATTCTATCCGGTCAAATACAATCTGCGGAAAATTTTCTTGTACATATCCCTCGCAGTTTTAATTTACATCGCCAATGATCAGTTTTTGAAAATGACAGGAATTGAAAACCCATTGGTTAAATATTCAATGCAAACAGTTTTTCTTTTTGCTTATCTCGGTTTTGTTTATTTGTTTGAGAGAATGACAAAATCCCCGAAACCGATAACAGCGGATGTGATTGAAAACGCAACGTCATCTAATGACAATTGATTGAATAAATTTGACAGAGATGAAAATCAGCATTATCAACCACTCTTCCAATCCGCTTCCCGCATATCAAACCCATGGCTCGGCAGGAATGGATTTAATGGCATTTCTGGAAAATGCTATTATTCTGAAACCACTTGAACGCACTGCGATTCCCACCGGATTATTCATTGAACTACCGAAAGGATTTGAAGCGCAGATTCGGCCGCGCAGTGGCATGGCATTGAAAAAAGGACTTTCTATTCCCAATTCACCAGGCACTATTGACAGTGATTATCGCGGAGAGATCAAAGTCATTGTGATTAATCTTTCCAACGAAAAAATCACCATTGAAAACGGAGACCGCATTGCGCAAATGGTGATTTCTAAATATGAAAGAATTGATTGGACAGCAGTGGAAATGATTGAAGAAACTCACCGCAGTGATGGAGGATTCGGAAGCACCGGTAACAAATAACAGTACGGCAATCGAAATTCCAATCCCTGTTTGAATTCTTAAAACCATCTTTGCAATCAGAAAAGACTCACCGTTCAGTATTTAATATGAAGATTATTATCCCGATGGCTGGCGCAGGAAAACGAATGCGCCCTCACACACTCACCACTCCAAAGCCTTTGATTCCGTTGATAGGCAAACCAATGGTTCTTCATATTGTTGAGGAATTGGCTGCCATGAGCAAAGAAAAAATTGAAGAGATCGCTTTTGTTATTGGAGATTTTGGAAAAGAAGTGGAGCAGAATCTTGTTTCTATAGCCAATGGGATTGGTGCAAATGGAAGTATTTATCATCAGTTGGAACCGCTCGGAACGGCCCATGCAATTTATTGTGCAAAAGAATCGTTAAGCGGACCTGTGATCGTTGCATTTGCTGATACCTTGTTCAAAACCGATTTTCATCTTGACATAAAACAAGACGGCTATATCTGGGTGAAGCGAGTAGACAACTGGCAACAATTTGGAGTGGTGAAACTGGACGAGCAAAATATGATTTCGGATTTTATAGAGAAGCCATCAACTTTTATCAGTGATCTTGCCATCATCGGCATTTATTTTTTTCGTGATGGAGACTACCTGAAAAAAGAAATTGAGTTTTTGCTCGAGAACAATATCAAAGACAAAGGAGAGTTTCAACTCACATCAGCATTGGAAAACATGAAAAACAAGGGAACCCGGTTTATTCCCGCACCGGTTACTGAATGGCTGGACTGCGGAAATAAAGATGCAACGGTAGTCACTCACGCGCGGGTTTTGGAATTCAGCAAAGAAAAAAACATGGTTCATTCGTCAGCTCAAATAGTGAATTCGAAGATTATTCAGCCCTCTTATGTCGCAGAAGGTGCGAGCATCATAAACTCAGAGGTCGGTCCTTACGTTTCTATTGGAAATCAAACGAAAGTTGAAGACTCAGTGATCAGCAACAGCATCGTTCAAAATAATTCTTTCATAAAAAATAAAACGATCCGCAATTCAATGATAGGAAGTTACGTTACACTGAACGGAAATTCTGAAGAATGGAGTATCGGAGATTACAGCACCCAGGGATGAAATTATTTTCTTTCATAGCAGTCATCGTTGCCCTCGCGGCAGGTTTTTTTATTACCACCTCATGTGGTACTGAAAAAAACGTAACGGAGGATGAGAAGAAAAATTACAATCTTGTTGACGGAGGAGTAGTACCTGTTGACAAAAAAGCAGATGTAGCAGAAGAAAAGTTTTTTGACGGACTGAAAGCAAAAGCGATCGGAGATTATCAGAAAGCGTTGAATAGTTTCAAGGATGCAGTCAAAGCTGATCCTAAAATGGATGCGGCACATTATGAAGTTGCCCGGTTGCTTCAGTCATCCGGTAATGAAGAAGAAGCGCTTGTTTATGCAAACAATGCAGCGGACCTTGATCCTTCTAACAGGTGGTATATGGCGTTGTATGCACTTCTTCTTTCTGAAAACGAAAGCTTTTCCGAAGCAGCAAATGTTTTTCAAACTATTCTCACGTCCTTTCCTGATGAATATGATTATTATTTCGAGTGGGCTTTTGCGCTTTTGCAAAATGATCAACCGATAAAGGCGATTGATGTTTACAATAAACTGGAGGAGAGGATTGGGGTGACGGAAGAAGTAATTATTCAAAAACAACAAATCTATCTGGGGTTAGGAGAATTTGAAAAAGCAGTTGAAGAAACCAGGAAACTTATTAATGCTTTTCCTCAGGAGCCGCGATATTATGGAATGGTTGCTGAGTTATTTCAGGCGAACAATCAGTTGGATGAGGCAATTGAAGTTTATCTCAAACTGCTTGAAAAAGATCCTGAAAATCCTTATGCGCTGCTGGCGTTGGCTGATATTTATTATATCAGAGGCGAACACGATCCGTATTTGGATTATCTCAAACGCGGTTTTGCGAGCAATAAAATGGATATAAAACTGAAACTGCCATATATGCTTCCTTTTCTCAACGGATCGGTTAGTGATGAAGCAGCGAAACAAGAAGCATACAAATTAATTGAAATTCTGATCGCTACGCATCCTGAATCTGCGGATGCTTACACGGTGAAAGGCGACATGTTAAGTGGTGAGAAGAAAGAGATAGAAGCTTTGACCGAATACAAAAAGGCTTTGAAGCTGGATGAAAATTTATTTGAAGTGTGGAGGCAGGTACTGCTGATTGAATCACAGAAAGACATGTCGGATTCATTACTGAAAAATTCCGGTGAAGTGATTGAATTATTTCCGAATCATCCGCTGGCTTATTTATTTAACGGAATGGCGAACAGTTGGATGAAAAAATATCCTGAAGCCGAAAAAGTTTTGAAACAAGGTGTTCCTGTGAGTTATTCAAATACCGAACTGTTGGTTGAGTTTTATTTGCAACTCGGTGATGTTTATCACTACATGAAAAAACATGAACAAAGTGACAGTTGTTATGAATTGGCGTTGAAGATCAATCCTGACAATGCGTATGTGTTGAACAATTACGCCTATTATTTATCACTGAGAAAAGAAAAATTAGAGAAGGCAAAAGAAATGTCCCTGCGTTCGAATCAATTGATTCCGAATGATGCAAACTTGCTGGATACTTATGCATGGATACTCTATCAGCTCGGAGATTTTGATGGCGCAAAGCAGTGGCAGGAGAAGGCGTTGGCGGCTGACATGAAAGCAAGTGCAGTCATTCTGGAACATTACGGAGATATTCTTTTTCAACTCGGACAAACTGATGAAGCCATCAATTACTGGAAGCAGGCGTTAGAGAAAGGCTCAGAGGATGATGAAAAACTCAGTAAGAAAATTGCGGATAGAAAGTTGTACGAATAATCACACGCCCATCGTTTAATAATCAAACATCACAGATTGAAATACAAGCACTCCTTACTTTTTGTTTCACTGGTCATCTCTCTTTATTTTATTTCCTGCAAGACTTCTGAACGCGCCATCCGGAATAACGATGGGGGGAATGATGTGGTCAAACAACTGGTATCCCAACATTTCAATTTCGAATGGTTCTCTGCAAAAGCAAAACTGGATTTTGAAGACAAAAGTGGCAGCACTTCATCCACTGCTAATTTCCGTTGCCAAAAAGATAAAGTCATTTGGATTTCTTTCTCACTCTTTGGAATAGAAGGAGGTCGTGCGCTGATCACTCCTGATACACTCAAAATTCTCGACCGCATCAACAAGCAATATCGCATTGAGCCTTTTTCGTTTATCAAAAATTTTGTGCCTTATGATATTGATTTTACCACTTTGCAAGACCTCGTTGCCGGCAATGTGATTTTTTTCAATAAGGAAAATGCTGTTTCAAAAAAAACAGAGGAAGGTTATATCATAAACAGCACAAAAGATCCGTTTAATAATGAAACAGTGCTTGATCTTGAAACCATGCTGATCAAATCAATGAAAGTGAGGGATACAGAAATGAACCGTGATTTTAATATCAGCTTCGCAGATTACAGGTTGGTGGATGAACAACCTTTCTCATTTATGCGGACAATTGAACTTAAAGCAGGGGAAAACGTGAACATTTCGCTCGAGTTCGACAAAGTAGTTTTGAATGATTCACTCAGTTTTCCTTTTTCTGTTAGCGAAAAATATGAAAGAATCCATTAAGATCATTTGAATTCTAAAATCTGTTCCATGTCGCGAATTTTTGTTGTCACCCTTTTTTTGTTGGTTGTTTTCTGCAATTCGTTTGCGCAGAACAAGGCGGACCTGCAGGATAAATACTCAAAAATCCTGAATGAAATCACTGATGCGGAAACGGTTTTGAAACAAACCAAAAAGAATAAAGAGAAAACACTTTCGCAGCTCGAAATCATCAAATCCATGATTGACTCACGCGAAAATCTGATTGAAAATATTGCAGGGCAGGTAAAAGAAATTGACAACGATATTTCAGAAACACAGGATGTGATCAGCTCCTTGGGACAGGATCTGGATACACTCAAAGCGAATTACGCCAAACTGATTTATTACGCTTACAAGAATCAGAGTTCGGATGATCAGTTGCTTTATGTTTTTGCCGCCAGCAGTTTTAATGATGCTTTTCAGCGGTTGAAATACATGCAGCGCATTGCGGACTACCGCGAAAAACAAGCAAACCTCATCATCGAAACACAATTGGATCTGCAGGATAAAATCGTTTCGCTCGAAGAAAAAAAAGAAGAAAAACTTTCTTTGCTGGGCGAGCAGAAAGAACAGAAAAACCAATTGGACTCAGAGAAAAATGAAACCAATCAACTGGTTACTTCGCTCAAAACGCAGGAGCAAAAACTAAAATCAGATATTGACGCCAAGAAAAAAGCTGCTACCGATCTTAATTCTTCTATTCAAAAAATTATTGCCGATGAAATTGCCGCAGCCAAAAAGAAAGCGGAAGAAGAAGCTAAAAAGAACGCGTTAACTAACCCCGTTGCGGAAGTGAACCCGGCAACACCCAAAAAGGAATCTGATGTTCTCGCATTGACACCGGAAGATAAATTGCTGTCCACTTCTTTCTCAACCAACAAGGGAAAACTGCCCTGGCCTGTGGAGCGCGGAGTGATCACCGGCAAATTCGGTAAGCAGCCTCATCCTGTTCTGGAAGGCGTGTTCACCAATAACAACGGCATTGATATCAAAGCGGAACCGGGTTCTCATGTGCGCTGCATTTTTGAAGGCACTGTGGTAGCCATCACTTTCAATCCCACATTTCAAAAAGCGGTGCTGGTGCGCCATGGTGATTATTTCACCGTTTATTCCAACCTCACAGAAACCTTTGTAAAAGTGGGCGACAAACTCACCACCAAACAGGAAATCGGGAAAGTCTATACCAATCTTTCAGACAACATCACAGAAGTGCATCTCGAAATCTGGCAGGGAACCACCACACTTGATCCGGGTGTTTGGGTGAAGTTGAATTGAAAAATTTAGAAGCGCAAACTGTCAGTTTTGTTTTTTGTCTCATTTGTCACTGTTGCTACAGCTTACAACTGTCTACTGTTTTGATTTCTTTACATTTGTACTCAATAAAATTTTTCAAAAATGAACACACTGTTTTTAATCGGAATGCCGGGTATGCCGGAGATGATAGTTATTGCATTGGCAGTACTCGTTTTGTTTGGCGGTAAAAAAATTCCTGAATTCATGCGCGGTCTCGGTCGCGGCATGCGCGAGTTTAAAGACGCCCGCGACAATGTGAAGGGTGAAATCGAAAAAGGAATGAAGGACACGGACGAGAAACCGAGTAACTGAATCGCTTAAACACCCTCATTTAAAATTTATAAAACCTTACAGGCAATGTCTGTGAGGTTTTTCTTTTACCCCCTCTGAGAAAAGCCTTGTGCGTAAGCAGCTTGTCCCGTTTGCGGGAAGAGGGGGCAGGGGGTGTGTTCTTTAAATTTTTATTTTCACCCGCTCCTATTATGAACCCCGAAAAAATAAATTCTCTCCAATCCGTTCAATCTGAGTTGGCTTTGGGAAATCTCACTTGCCGTCAATTGGTGGAATATTATTTATCGCGTATTGTGGAGAACAAACACCTCAATGCCTTTCTTGAAGTTTATACCGATGAGGCATTGCAGCGCGCAGATTTGATGGATGCAAAAATCAAATCAGGCAAAGCAGGCAAACTGCAGGGAGCGGTTATCGCGGTGAAAGATGTGATCGTTCATAAAAATCACCACGTATCATCTTCATCAAAAATTCTCAAAGGTTTCACTTCTCTCTATTCTTCCACTGCTGTTGAGCGGTTGGAAAATGAAGATGCGATCATTATCGGTCGCACCAACTGCGATGAATTTGCCATGGGTTCTTCGAATGAAAATTCCGCTTACGGAAATGTTTTGAATGCGTTGGATAATTCCCGCGTACCCGGTGGTTCATCAGGCGGCTCGGCAGTTGCAGTACAGGCAGGGTTATGTCTGGCATCTCTCGGAACAGATACCGGAGGCTCCATTCGTCAGCCCGCTTCCTTCACAGGAACAGTCGGCATAAAACCAACTTACGGAAGAATATCGCGGTGGGGTTTAATCGCCTACGCATCCAGCTTCGACCAGTGCGGAACATTCACCAACAATATTGAAGATGCCGCAAAAATTCTGGAAGTGATTTCAGGCGCAGATGAATTTGACAGCACAGTTTCGCGCCAACCTGTTCCTGAATATTCAGCACAATTAAATCTCACGGACAAACTTCGCATCGCGTATTACAAAGAACCGCTCGAAAGCAAAGGCCTCGATCCTGAAATCCGCGAAGCCACTTTTCGCATTATCGAATTTTTGAAATCAGAAGGTCATGTGGTTGAACCCGTTGAACTTCCCTGGCTTGATTATATGGTGCCAACGTATTATGTGCTGACCACGGCTGAAGCATCATCCAATCTTTCGCGCTTCGATGGAGTTCGTTTTGGGCACAGAGCAGAAAATCCTGCGGATATGGAAGAGGTTTACAAACGTTCGCGCACAGAAGGTTTTGGTGCTGAAGTAAAACGAAGGATCATGCTCGGCACTTTTGTTTTGAGTGCGGGATATTATGATGCCTATTATTCCAAAGGACAAAAAGTGCGCAGACTTATTCGCGATCATACGCGCGAGGTGCTTTCAAAATTTGATCATATCATTCTCCCCACCACTCCGACTGCCGCATTTAAGATAGGAGAAAAAGCAAGCGATCCGATTCAACTTTATCTCGCTGATATTTTTACAGTTCAGGCGCCCCTCTGTGGTTTACCGGCCATTTCACTTCCGCTTTGTGAAAACTCCAAGGGACTACCTTTTGGTTTACAAATTATTTCCGACAAGTTTGAAGAGGCAGGCATGATGGCATTTTCGAAATATCTGATGGATCATCGCGCGCAGTTATCCGGAAGAAATTAATCCTGCCTTACTTTTTTTGACTGAAAACAGCAATAAAAAAGCCCCGCCAACCGGAATTACCGACTGACAGGGCAATCACCATGAACCCCTAAGTGTAATTTATAGTGACGATTCGAAATTGTCAATATTGTTCAATTGCGAACCGGAGTTTTCAAAATGGTCCCCCCTTCCAACATGAGGGGACCGGCACTATGAACATTTAAAAAATTAAAGAACTAATGATTATAAAAAAGAACCCCAAGACTTTTATCAATAAAAACTTAATGACAGTGCGTTATCCAGAAAAACAATACCCGACTTCAGAATATCAAAATATGGTTTGATATCAATACCTACTTTTTATTGCCAGTCCTTAAACGAATAATAGTCATGCAGGTCTTCACGAATCATGTTTTTGATCATGTACCGCACCACGTTCAGCGTTTCATTATCCTTATTTACAAATTCTATGGCTCCGTCTTTAATCAGGCTGATAATCTTGTCCTGATCTTTAACCACCGAAACCATGATTACTCTGGTTCTCGGAAACCGTTGTCCTAAATATTTCAATACTTCCGAACCATTGCTCACCTCATTTTCTCTGTTCACTTCAAACTGATAATCAAGGATCACCACATCCGGACGTTCACTCAGACTTTTCAAAAAGATTTCTGCTGATGAAAATGATTCAACAAGGAACCTCACAACTGCTTCATCAAACTGCTCAACCAGATTTTCTATATGTTGTTTAAGCAACTTGGTGAAGAAAACATCATCATCTACCACGTATATTCGATAAGTTTTCATAATGTTTTGGTTTTAATCAACTGACAGATTGAATTGAAATAATATGCCAACTGCAAATGCGCTTGAAAACCAGCGATGTAGGTTGCGGTAGAGAAAAGTAGAATTCCCCTTTTGGGATTAATTAGAATGAAATGGGAAGAAAAGAAAATTACTTGCCTGCCTTAAGGAGCCGGTAGATGGTAGATTTTCCGATTTTGAGTTTTTCTGCAACCTTCAACACGTTATCATCATACTTCTTCAAAAAATGTCGGATGATTTTATCGTTGAATTCATCGAGTGTTAATTCTTCGCTGATCAGGTCAGTCATTAAATCCGCTTCGGTCAGAGAGATGTCGCCATCCTGAATAATCTCAGAATTCGAAAGCACAACAGCGAGTTCAACAATGGATTTGAGTTCTCTCACATTACCGGGAAATTTATAGCTTACTAATTTCTGCTGCGCTTCGCGACTCAACTTTTTTGATTTGATTTTATTTTCTGAACAAAATTTATCAATAAAAAAGGTAGCCAGAATGAGCACATCGTTATCCCTTTCGCGAAGAGGAGGTAGTTTGATTGGCAATCCAAAAACGCGGTAGTAAAGATCCTCCCTGAAATTACCTTTCTTCACTTCTTCCAGCATATTGCGGTTAGAGGCAACAATGATCCGGCAATTAACCGGGATTGGTTTGTTACTTCCGACACGAATTACTTCTTTTTCCTGCAGAACCCGAAGCAATTTCGCCTGAAGAGAAACATCCATTTCTGTGATTTCATCAAGAAATATGGTACCGCCATCTGCTTCCTCAAATTTCCCGATTCGCGAATTCACCGCTCCTGTAAAGGCTCCTTTTTCATGACCAAACAATTCACTTTCCGCAAGTTCTGCCGGAATAGCAGCCATATTGATCGGCACAAATTTGCCTTTCTTAAAAGGTGAATTAAAGTGAATGGCGTTGGCTACCATTTCTTTTCCTGTTCCGGTTTCACCGGTTATTGAAACCACTATATTATTCTTCACTGCTTTACTAATCAGTTCAAATACAGTTTTCATCGCGTCACTTTTGCCAATCATGTATTTCTCAAACTCATATTTGCTATCAAGTTGTTTTTCTAATACAGCCACTCTGCTTTTGAGCTCGAGCTGTTTGATACAATTACGGATAGAATTGAGCAGGCTGTCGTTGATCTGTTTTGATTTAACGAGGTAATCGTATGCCCCGGCTTTGAGTAGTTGCAGCGCGGTCTCAATTTTTTCCTGCTCTGAAATAACGATCACTTCTATTTCGGGATTTGAATCTTTGATTCTCTGCAAAAGTTTTGCTCCGTCCATATCGGGAAGTGAATAATCAAGTGTAACGATATGCGGTTGCTCATGTATGTGGAGTAAAAATTCTTTCGCGTTTGCAAAAGCCGTGACTTCGTAATCAGGATTGAGTGCGATCAGATGATTGAGAAATTGTCTGAACCAATCATCATCTTCGATAATAAATATTTTGAAAAGTTCTTTGGAAGCCATAATATCAGTAGCAGATAAATGTATTGTCCAAAAATAAACTTCAACTGCCGAGTCCTTGACTTAGTCTTTAACTGGCTTTTTAACCGAGCGATTTTCAATTTCTATTTCAAGTAATTCAAAGACTTTCTCTGATTCAGTTTTTATATGCAAGAACAATTCATGAATTTTTTCCAGATCCTTTTTATCCAACGCGCTGCGCTGCAATTTTCTCATCTCAAAGGCTGCTTTTATTCCGAGCTGTTCATAGGAGGGAATTAATTTATGAGCCATCATGCCGGCTGCTTCCCAATCTTCCTGTTTCAGGAAAAATTCAATTTTGTAAAGAGTCTCGCGAGCGTTCTTCAAAAAAATCTCGAGCATATTAATTATGAATTCGGGATCATTTTTGCCAACCTGCTCCAACACAGAAAGATTAAAAATCTGTTCCGCTGTTTTTGTAACGCTGGTTAAATCAACCTGTTTTGTATAGATTTCATCCAACTTGTTTCCATCTCCAAGTTGTCGGAAAATTTTGACCAGAAGTTCCTTCTCCGAAAATGGTTTGAGTAAAAAATCATTGATCCCGGAATCATTAAGATTTCTTAATTCATCATTAAAGACATCGGCAGTAATGGCAATAATTTTTATATCCGCATTTTTTCCAATAACGTTGCTTCTGATTCTCTTTACAACCTCAATTCCGCTAACCTCCGGCATGTGCACATCGATCAGAACAAGATCATAATTTCTTAACGAAATTTTTTCCAGCGCATCCTGTCCATCAACTGCAAGATCAATATGAGCTCCTGCATTTGTCAGAATTGTTTCTCCGAGCAACCTGATCATTTCGTCATCATCTGCAAATAATATATGCTTGCCCTCTAAGCGGTCATTCTCAATGGAATGCAATTCTTTCTTTAAGATACCTGCAGTCTTCCCTGCTTTTTTAAATGAAAGCGAGAAAGTAAACACCGATCCTTTCCCAGGTTCACTTTGCAGTTCTATTTTACCGCCTTGCAGTTCTATCAATTTTTTCGTGATGGCAAGACCCAGTCCGGTGCCGCCAAACTTACGTGTCTCGGTATTATCAGCCTGAACAAATTCGTTGAAAATTTTTTCCTGTTCGCTTTCTTTGATTCCAATGCCCGAATCAGAAACCACCGTTGTGACAACAATGTGTTCTTCATCTTCGCTTTCCAAATAGAACCCCATTTCAACGTATCCTTCATCGGTAAATTTGATTGCATTGCCGCCCAAATTGTACAGTATCTGTTTGAGCTTAAAATGATCTCCGATTAATCTCACATTTTCAAGGTTCGGCATTTCATAAGTGAATCGAATTTTTTTCTCCTTTGCTTTGGTGCGCAAATCCATATAGACTGATTCAACTACATCTGGCAACATAAATTCTGTTTCTTCAACATTCATTAATCCGGATTCTATTTTTGAAAAGTCAAGTACAGAATTTACAAGTTTCATCAGGTGATCAGATGATTTATGTATCGCACCGAGAAATTGTTCCTGACGCGGGCTGATCTTTGTCTTTGATAATTGTTCGCTGAACCCGACAATAGCCGTCAGTGGTGTTCTGATTTCATGACTCATGTTGGCAAGAAATTCTTCTTTGACTCTTGCCATATTTTCTGCGTGTTGTTTAGCCTCTATCAGCTCGTTTCGGTATTGATTGCTTTTTGTAATGTCGTTGAATATGAGCCAGGCAAGCAAAGCAATGATGCCCAAAGTCAGAACAATTAAAAAACTCACAACCGTCCGGCTGCGATTTGCCTGTGCTGCTGCGGTTGCAGCCCGTTCGGCAATCCTTGAACGCTGAATAAATTCCATTTCATTCACCACATTTTCAATACTGGTCATCACCTCCTTATCCTTTTTCAGCAATGAAATTTCTTTCTGCGCCTGTACTTCATATTTGATGAGCGACTTTTTCTGGATCGATTCAATTGTCTTATCAAGATCAATGATCACCGTTTTCGTGGGTTTGGTGGAATTCCTTTTCTTTTTCTTGGAATCATTATCATTCTGATCAACCACTTGGTGAGAAAGATCACCGAACATCTGTTTGATTACATCTTTATAATGTATGCTAACGAGATCCTCATAGATGGAAAGTTTCTGTCTAATCAGATCCGACAACTCGATGATCTTAATCTGTTGCGCGAAATCAAACATCGTTGACCGCTGCAATGAATCCATATGATCGTTGATCGAACTGATGAGTTCATAATAAGGCGTCAGGTAATATTCGTCATTGGTTACAACGTATGCCCTTATTCCGCTTTCTGCATTGTTGATTTCAGTGATAATTTCTTTGGTTTCAATGAGGATTTTATCTTGATAAAAAGCTTCCTTCGAGGTTCTTACAAGAAAAGAGAGACTATTAAAACTTAAATAGCCGGCAACGAAGAGGCAAAGGAGAATCGCTGAAAACCCAACGATCACCTTCCATCTCATATTCGCGAACATCTGATTATTTTTTTTCAAAAAAAAATTCAATAGTTGAACACAGCAGGTAAACAGGTAACTGAGTAGAAAAAGTATACTCCTCTGTCCTTAGATCATTAAATAAGCCATCTTAATTTAAAAACAACATTGAAGATACATTCAAAAATTTTCCTTCACTTTTTTGATTCATTTCTCCTGCATGTTAGGTTGAGAGGTTGGTCATCCGCATTTCTTTTAGCTAAGCAAGTTCCGCCAGAATCAATTATAGATTACAAAAATTCCCAAACTAAAAATTTTGTCCCAAATTGATTCAAAATGAGAACAGACTATTTATCCAAACTCACTCCTGGATGAATCATGAATTTTTATTTTAAAATTTTCTGAGATAGCTGAATTGCCAAGGACAAACCTGCATATTGGCTTAAGTCATTCGTTTCAAATTGCCCGATAAATATTTGTATTTAAAAACTGGCACGTCATTCCATAATACACCGACCGTGGCCGTTGTAAAGCATGCAATTAACAATAACACTTTACCTCAGGAGTCACTTTTCTTAACCATTAAACTTTTAAACCATGTCAGAACACACATTATCACCTCGCGAAAAGAATCATAGAACCAAACGCGTTCTCAGCACTCTTTTCATAAGCTTTCTTGTTCTAACGATTGGAACCTGCATTTATTTTCTGGACAAAAAACAAAGTGAAAACAAACAGATAACAGCAAGCAATACCGAGTTAAAAAGTGATTTGGATATTGCTCAACGCGAGCTCGAAACTGTGAAGGTTGAGTTGGAATCGATGAAAGGGCGAAATACCCGTCTCGATAGCCTTATTGAAGAATATCTTGTTGAGATCGAGATAGCAACTGATGAGCTGAATCAATACGCTGATGCATCGAAGCTCGACAAAAAGCAAATCAAAGAATTGAAAAACAAAATTGCTGTGATGCAAACGGATATGAATCTTTGGATTGCCAGAGCTGACTCATTCAGTAATTTGACCATTGTGTTGACAAAAGAAAACGCAGAAATGCAACAGACTCTTGTGTTCGTTCAGGAGAAAGCAACAGAGATAACAAAAAAACTTACGGATGAAAATCAAATCTTAACAGAGAAGGTTAGAGTTGGTTCACTCCTGGAGGCTAATGAACTTGAGGCCACAGCAGTGCGCTACAAAGGCAACGATAAAGAGGCAGAAACAAGTAATGCGGATAAAGCAGAAAGCATCAAAGTGAGTTTTGTAACGGATGACAATGACGTGATTGATTCCGGTGCAGAAGTAACATTTTTGGTCCGATTGATAGGTCCTGATGGTGCAACAATTGCTGTTGAACCAATGGGCTCAGGATATTTTGAACTGGCTGACGGAGAAGAAAAAATGTACACAGTTGACAAAACGATTAACTATGCTAACAAGCCGCAGGAAGTAAATATTTACTGGTCACAGAATTCAGCTTTTGCTGCCGGTGAGTACACCGCCATTGTTTACCAGAATGGATATGAGATCGGAGAAACAACTTTCGAATTGAGAGATGGTCTCTTAACTGCATCGCGATAGCAGTCAGTAATTCGTGAATGCTAATGGTGGATGCACTCGTCAATATTCCGAAAGTTCAATTTCGAACAGTCAGAAATCTATCTGCAGAAATGCAGGTAGATTTTTTTTATTCAATTACCATTGTGTTGTTTATCGGGCAATTTGATTTTGCATTGTGAAAATTATCTCTGTCTTCATTTTGGTTTACAGGTTATTTCAGATAAATTTGAAGAAGCGGGTTTGCTGGCGTTCTCAAAATATCTGATGAACCACCGCCCGCAGTTAACCGGAAGGAATTAATATTTAACCATCAAGAGAGACTATCGTCAAAACTTTTACGTTTTAGTTTAATCAAAACATCTTACAGGTATGAACGGAAGAAATGTTTTTCTGCTTGGGGCAATTTTATTTTCCTCAGCCAATGTGTTTGCCGTCAAAACGCAAAACGATACAACACAAACCAAAATTGATTTTACTCAGATCATCAGTTCGATTGACAGTCTGAATAAGCTGGTTTATACATTCGAATCTCTCGAAGCGCATACAAACAAATTCGGGTTTCTCGCTACCGATGTTCCGTTGGATGACGATACAGTTTATCAGAACAGACTTCGATTGATTCCCTCAACCATACCGCTTGATTATAATGAACAGGTACAATCGCTGATCGAAATGTATGCATTCAGAAAACGTGATCAGGTCAATCGCATGTTGGGATTAGGAAAATATTACTTCCCGATTTTCGAAGCTGAGTTGGACAAGAACGATATGCCTCATGTATTGAAATATCTTCCTGTAATTGAATCAGCTTTAAATCCTCATGCTGTTTCCAAAGCAGGTGCAACAGGTTTGTGGCAGTTCATGTATGGCACCGCGCAGATGATGGGATTGAAGATGAATTCATTTGTAGATGAAAGACGTGATCCATATCTCGCTACAAAAGCAGCAGTAAAATATCTCAAGAGTTTGCACGCTATTTATGGCGACTGGCAGTTGGCAATTGCCGCTTACAACTGCGGACCGGGTAACGTAAACAAAGCGCTCAAGAAAGCAACGACAGGTACAGATTTCTGGAGCATCTCACCATTTCTTCCAAAAGAAACCCGTGGTTATGTTCCGTGTTTTATTGCGGCTGTTTATGTGATGAATTTTTACGAAGAACATAATTTGTATCAAACAGAAATTCCTAAGAATTACGGAATACTTGATACGATGATCATTCGCAAGCAAACCACATTCGAAAATATTTCCCGTTACACAGGATTTCCTTTGGAGGATTTGAAATTTCTGAATCCGGATATCAAAGAGGAAATGGTTCCTGCCTCGAAGGATGGTTACATTCTTCGTCTGCCGTTAAATACAGTCATTGCATTTTTGGATCACGAAAGAGATATTTATCTCGATTATCCGGCTGCTGTTTCAATGGATGCCGTGGTAACAAATAATACGGAAATGACTTCTCAAACGATTTACACCTATACTTATTCTCCGCCTTCCGGTCAAAGTGAATTGTCCTACACCATAAAAACAGGAGATAACCTTGGGTTGATTGCGGATTGGTACGACATCACCACTCAACAAATCAAAGATTGGAATTCGCTGACAACGAACACCATTGTTCTCGGACAGAAATTGAAAATCTATATCGATGCCTCTGTTTACGACAAGTACAAAGACATTGAAACAAAAACGGTTGAAGCAAAAACAGTCACTGCATCGGCTGTTACCACTTTGGTAGATGGCGAAATTGTGAAATACAAAGTGCGCTCGGGCGATTCGCTCTGGAAAATCGCAAATAAATATGATGTGACGATTGACTCCATCATGCAGAACAATGGTTTGAAAAAATCCAGCACCATTTATCCCGGTCAAATTCTGAAAATCGAAATCTGATCTCTTTTCCGATTGAGTTTTGAAACATAACATGTTCCGGAATATTTCTTCCTCTTTAGTCAAGCGACTTTTTTTTCTGTCGCTGATACTGATGCTGACGATACGTACATTTCCATGGGGATTCTGGGCGCATAAAAAAATCAACCGGATGGCGGTAATGACTCTGCCCCCGGAGATGATGGTGCTTTATAAAGAGAACATCGAGTTTATTACAGAAGAATCAGTTGCCCCTGATCGGAGAAGATATTCTTATCAGGACGAAGCACCACGACACTATATCGATCTCGATCATTATGGAGTTTATCCTTTCGATAGTTTGCCGAGATATTGGAATGATGCGGTTGCGAAATATTCTGAAGACACTTTGATGAAACATGGAATTGTTCCGTGGTATGTGGTGCTCATGATGTATAAACTCGAAGAAGCATTCAAGGTGAAGGACAAATACAAAATTCTGCGCTACTCGGCAGATATAGGTCATTATATTGCTGATGCTCACGTGCCACTGCATTCTACATCAAACTATAACGGACAAAAAACAAATCAGGTCGGTATCCACGGATTCTGGGAGTCGCGCATCCCTGAACTTTTCGCAGAGGATTATGATTTCTTTGTCGGCAAGCCTGAATACATCCGCTATCCGCAGACCAGAATCTGGAAAGTAGTGCTGGAAAGCGCTTCAGAAGTTGATTCTGTTTTACAATTCGAACGGGCATTAAACGAAAGTTTTCCTTCTGATCAGAAATTCAGTTTTGAATCGCGGGGGGAAACCACGGTAAAAGTTTATTCAGAATCATATTCAAAAGCTTATGAACTGGCACTGAACGGAATGATTGAAAAAAGAATGCGCAGCGCGATAAAAACCGTAGCAGATTTTTGGTTTACCGCCTGGGTGAATGCGGGTCAGCCGGATTTATCTGACCTCGTTGAGAATCCATTGAGCGAGGAAGAATTAAAACAAATGGAAGAGGAAAAAATAAATTACATGAGGGGGATTCTGATTGGAAGAGATCATCAGGATTGAAGCGGTCACATTTCGATCAAAATACCCTAACTTATATTTGCGAACCAATAAAAAAACAAACATGTCAGGAATCAAAGGAAAAGTGAAATTCATCAATGCCGATGGCAGCGAATTTTTTGCTGTGTTACGTAGCCGCGTAGAAAATTATTTTTCACAAAACGGGATTTCAAAAAACGCAAATGCTGCGATGGTTTTTAAAACCATCTTCATGCTCACTTTGTTTTTTGTTCCTTATTTGCTCATGCTATCTAATCTGTTTACACCTTGGATTGACGTTGCCTTGTTTTTATTTATGGGAATTGGAGTATCCGGCATCGGGTTGAGCGTGATGCATGATGCCAATCACGGTTCTTATTCTGCATCTCCGGCAATTAATAGCTTTCTCAGTTACACGATGGAACTCGTTGGCGGCAGTGGTTACAACTGGCGCATCAAACACAATATTCTTCATCATACCTATACGAATATTAACGGGATGGATGACGACCTCAATGCGGGAATTATTGTTCGCTTTTCTCCCGAACAGAAAAAATTAAAACTTCATCGCTACCAGCATATCTATTCATGGTTTCTCTACGGAATGCTTACCCTTCTTTGGGTAACTGCGTCAGATTTTATGGGTCTCATCAAATACACACGCAGAGGATTAAACAAGGGAGGATTGCCGATACCTGTTCAGTTTTTAAAATTGTTCGCTTTGAAGGTTGTTTATTTCGGATACATTTTCGCTCTGCCGCTTTTACTCACAGATATCGCGTGGTGGCAATTGCTGATCGGATTTGTGGGCATGCATTTTATTGCCGGATTAATTCTCAGCTCCATTTTTCTTTGCGCGCATATTGTTGAAGAAGCAGATTATCCTGTGCCCGATGTGGATGGAACTATCAAAAACGAATGGGCTATTCACCAGTTATTTACCACTGCAAATTTTGCCCGTGCAAATAAATTTCTCACATGGTTTATCGGTGGGTTAAATTACCAGGTTGAGCATCATCTGTTTCCGAAAGTTTGTCATGTTCACTATCCTAAACTATCACTGATCGTACAACAGACGGCTCGTGAATTCAAATTACCCTATCACGCTTATCCCACGTTTACAAGTGCATTGATTTCACACCATAGAGTGCTGAAGAGATTAGGCAGATAAAAATTCGAAGATTTTTTTTGAAAAGTATTGTACGGAGGAGTGAAGGAATTTCTTTTTGTACTCAATACTCACTACGCGATACCAGATACGTTTTCAGGTATTCAGCATCACCGGCATCACCAGCATCAGCACTTCTTCATTCTCTTCCTGAACCAACGGAAGTAAAATACCGGCACGGGTGGAAGAAGCCATTTCCAAACGGATTTCATCACCGTCCATTACACCCAGCATTTCAACCAGGAATTTTGCGTTGAATCCGATTTCGAGATCATCGCCTTCGTAGGTGCAATTGAGGCGTTCGCTTGCTTCGTTTGAAAAATCAAGATCCTGTGCGGAAACATTCAGGTCACTTCCTGAAATTTTCAACACCACCTGATGAGTTGTTTTATTGGAGAAAATGGAAATGCGTTTGAGGGAATTCTGGAATTCATCACGACCGATTGTTAATCGTTTGTTGTTGTCAACGGGAATGACTGCGTTGTAATCCGGATAACGCGCATCAATCAAACGGCAGGTGAGATTCACATCACCGAAAGTGAAAAAGGCATTTGAATTATTGTATGAAATATTTACAGAAGTATCGTCACCGGGCAATGAACTCTTGAGAAGATTCAATGCTTTTTTGGGAACAATAAAAGTGGAAGGATTATTTGTTGTGGTATCTGTTCGTTTGTAGCGAACTAATTTGTGCGCGTCCGTAGCTACGAAAGTGATTCCGTCTTTATCTAATTGAAAATAAACTCCGGTCATCGCAGGGCGAAGTTCATCCGTACTCACCGCAAAAATGGTTTTCGCAATGGCTTTGCCTAACACGGCAGCGGGTATCGTTACCTCCTGGACATTTTCAGCTATCGGTATGCGTGGATAATCATCCCCGTTTTCACCGGAGAGTTTGTATTTACCGTTCTCCGAAGTGATTTCAATCGCATAGGTTTTTTCATTCACCGAAAAAGTGATCGGCTGTTCCGGAAGTGTTTTCAGTGTTTCAACCAGAATCTTTCCGGGTATGGCGATTTTTCCTTTGTCCTTGGCTTCAATTTTTATTTTGGTTGACATAGAAGTTTCCAGGTCAGTTCCTGAGATAGTCAGTTCACCGGGTTTGATCTCAAACAGAAAATCCTCGAGAATCGGTAACACCGTGCTGGTGCTGATCACACCCTGAATCATCTGCAATTGCTTTAACAGCGAGCCGGTGGAAACGATAAACTTCATAGCTTTTGTCGTGTTTTTGGATTGGGACAAATATAGGATTTAGTCGGAAGTATAAAGGTATGAGCTAATGAACCGGTTTTTATTTCTCCGATGATGGTCGTGTGAGGAAATAATCATAAACCATCATCAACCTGGCAAAGATGACATGTTGCGCAATCACAAAATCTTTTGCTCCATTTACGAGTGCATAGTATCGGTCCGGATCAAAAGGAAGTGCATTACCCTCCAAATCAAACTGAACTTTTGTTCGCTCACCAACAGGGAAATGCCAGAGCATAATTTCAGACTCCCCGTTTGTGGAAGTCGAAATATAAATGCTGCAGAACGGAGTGGACGAGGCAATCGAATCGCGTTTTGAATTGGTGTTATCAAATGCTTCGAAAGTGATGTTTTGAAAATTGCTCAGATACTGACTGATGAGTAGCGCATCCGGTTGACGCGTGTCTTCAGAATGAAAGTCTTCTTTGCCGCGCAAGTCAAATTGATCACCGTTGACTTCGATGCGATAGGCGTGTTCAGGAAACTGCGGATAATCCACCGCCACGGCTTTAAAATCTTTTACATCGAAGTCGAAAACCGTACGGTCGCGCCAGGCTTCTTCGTTCAGAAAAAAGCGCGGAGTCAGAAAACCTTCCTGCCCGGGCACATAAACAATAAACGGCTGGTCTGCAACTTCACCATCTTCTTCCATGATGGCGTAAGTTCCTCTTGAATCATTGGTAGAACCTCCGATATAAAACGATTTGATCAGATCATCTCCTTCATAAACTTCTGTTCTGATGCCGAGGCTGGCGAGTTCTTTCACCACGTTGTTATATGCTGGATCGGGTACTTCAATTTTGATTTGAATGCGCAGCAAAGTCATCAGCAGTACATCCACCGCAGGATTAAAGGCTTTGTATTTACCGTTGATCATCCAATCACCTGCTGATTTTTCGAGCAGGGCAGCGGCACCTGTTTTATCGCTCAGAAAAATTTTAGTGATGGTAGAAGTATCCTGAACTGCAAAATCATCCGCCTGCCATTTACCGGTAGATTTTTTATTATCCAATAAAAACTTTCCCGCCAGTATTAAACCAACGGCTGCAAGGATAATGAGCAGAATGAGATTGTTTCGTTTCATTGCGGCAAAGATGGGAATTGTAGCCGCTTTGCACTGTAAAAATTATGTAATGATTTAAGCGTTCGCGAGTAAACAGCCGGAACGGTAAATTACTCCTGATTGGAGAGCCAGGCGTTAAAGTAATTGACTTCCATTTTTTGAACCGCAGCCATATTTTCAGCCATTGTTTTCAATTCCGGTTGAGTGCCGTTCAGCAATTCAACTTCAGCCATGGTGATCGCACTTTCGTGGTGAGGTATCATCATCAGCACAAAATCCTTATCCGTATCACCGGTCGTTTCAATGCCGCGCATTTTATCCAACATGGCCGTCATCGCATCGCTGAGTTCATTATTCTTTTCAGCCATGAGCGTGTCTGCTTCGGGCATTTCGTAGTTTTCTATGAACTGCTGCAGATGTTCGATCTCTGTTTTTTGTGAGACGATGATATTTTGCGCCATTTTTTTAATCCATGGATCGGTTCCGTTCTCCGCTTCTTCCATGCTCATATCAATAGCCGCCTGATGATGGATGATCATCATATTCGCAAAGTCAAGATCAAAATCCCCCGTCATCGGTATGCTGTCCATTTTGTCCATCGTGCTGCGCATGGATTGCATCATGTTGCTGCCCACTTCGGGGTCAGCCGATTTTTTTTTATTGGTAAAACCGCATGACTGAAGAAGGCTAGCACTCACCAATAGGGTGACTGCGATAATAATTTTATTTTTCATTGCATAAAGGTGGCTGCATTAACTCCGGAAGTTGTTACACAATTCCGGAAATGGATTACATCATTCACACATTTGCGTAGCCGGCACTTATTCACCAACCTGTCCCGATTTTTCATCGGGAAGGTAAGCCACAAAAGTGGGTTGGGTTTTTTATTTCTTTTAATCTTTATGTTAGTTTCTGCCCGAATATTCCCACGAATCGGTTTCGGTGCAATTTTGCAGAAATATTTGTAGGGGCGATTTATCATATTTCGTTTAATTGAGTCGTTGCTTGTTGACGTGATAAGTATTTTGGTTTGTAAATAATAATTGTCAAGATACCCCAAACGGTTATTAAAAATCCCATGTAGTTCACAATGTTTTTGTCAGCAATGTCGGCAGTAAATGCAATGTAAATGGTTGAATGAAAAACAGCACAAATTAAAATGCTTGCTCTTGATGAGTTATATAACCATGTAAGCAAAATACTTCCTGTCAGCAAACTAAAAACCCAACCTAAAATTCCTGTCCACTCCATTGTGGTGTAACCGGTTCTGTAAAAAAATAACGGCAAATGCCACAAGGCCCAAAACAATGTCAGCAGAATACTTGCGGTCAATGCGTTTGATTTGTTGAGCAGTCGCGGCAATGCAAACCCACGCCAACCAACTTCTTCACCGAAGCCAAAAAATATTAAGTTGTAAAGGAAAAACACCAGCAAACTCCATTGTGGAAATTCTTTTGTTGTAAGCATTCCCGAAAAATTGATTGGTGACTTGTTAATGAAATGACTTGCCAGAGAAGCAATGACAGCAAGAATAAAGGGACTGAACAATGCAATAACCAAATATATCATTGGTTTGATTTGAAAGCACTTTGCTAAAAGTTTTTTTACTCCGTCTGTTTTCAAGAAAATCCAGGTTGTCAGAAAGGAAGCGATTAAAGGTCCAAACCCACCAATGGCATGATTAAAAGGAATTGTAGGTAAGTTGGTCAGCCCGAAAATGTGTCCATACAACGGCAACCAAATTGTCCACGAAATAAAGTAAGCAAGCCCGAAATATAGTAGCAACTGTTTCATATTTATCGGTGGCTAAATTTTATTGTTTGCTTTCCGCATGTATTAAGGTTTATTTCTTGCAATTAGTATCAGTTTAGCACTTTCGCCAAAGCGTTGCTGCTAACATTTAAGTATACAAACTTCCCCAACCAAAACATTTGTTAATCCATAAGCCGTATGTCGGATTTACGCACCGTCAGCCTTTCTCCGTTTCGCCTAACAAAACACGAGGAGTTTTTTTACCCGAGTGCTGCGCAGCCCGGTTTTTTTGAGAAATTTTCTCCGTGTTAGCTGAGCACTCTCCGTATTTACAGCTTGTTAACCGCTCTTCTTTTTCTTGAGTTGGGGTAGTCTGAAAAGTCCTTGCCCTATCGGAGGCATGGTATCGCCAAGTAAAAAACCCCAGGCATTGAGTCCGTCAATGCGGTCAAAAATTACTTTGACGATTGCGGTAAGTGGAATAGCGATGAACATCCCAGGAATACCCCAAATTGCTCCTCCGATCAATACAACGATAATGGATATAAGCGCGTTGAGTTTGACTTTGGAACCTACAATTTTTGGAACAATCCAATAATTATCTATGAGCTGCACCACCACATACATAATGAAAACCAACAGAGCCGCAGTCGGAGATTCGGTTGCAAGGGCAATAAGCATGGTGAGTAAAACAGCAACCAACCCGCCCACATAAGGAATGACATTGAGTATGGCTCCGATCACGCCTAACAAAAGGGCATATTGAATTCCGAGAATAAGTAGTCCGGCACAATTGAGAGCAGCAACCAAAACCATTTCCATGATTAAACCGATGAGATAATTCTGAATAAGATGTTTAGTTTGTTTTAAAACATCGCCCACTGTTTTGTGGTTATCAGATTCGAAAAGCTTGCCGATGAAATCAAGGAGTAATGGTTTGTAAAAGAGAAACATGAAAATATAAACCGGTATCAGAAAAACAAGAATCAGAATGCCTTTAATCGCATTTAATGTTTGTCCGACAACGATACTGCTGTTTTCTATTCCCTTGCTACGCAGATTATCAATCCAGGCATTAACCTGTGCAGTACTTATGTTAAAAGTTAAAGAAACCCAATTAACGATATCGTGCAACAGAAGTAATAGCTGATCCTTCATTTCCGGAAAGGATTCGCTGAAACGAATCATCTGGCTGGTCAAAAAATAGATGAGTGCGGCAACAAGAATGATGGTCACGATCACTGCCATAAAAATGGCGATCACTCTGTTGATTTTTCTGCGATGAAGAAAATTGACAAAGGGGTTAAGCAGAATGGCGATCACCAAAGAAAAAAGCACCGGCAAAATAATCGCGCTGCCGATATAGAGAATAAAAAAGAAAGCGCAAATGCCAATCAGCAGTTGCGAAACTTTGAGATAAAAAGGTAAACGCGGAATAATCATCGGTTATCGGTTAGTATAGGAAATGAAAAAAAATCTATTTTTTATCATGAGGCAGAAGTTGAACCCTATCTCTGACTGCGATATTATTCACTCCTTCAAAAAGTGTTTTCCAGATGAGATTGAAAAATGATTTATAAGGATCGCGGTTAGACAAAACATAGTTGACCACACGCACTTCTTCATCCTTCATCGGGTTGTCAGGAAAAAGAGCGAATTTGTTCAACAGCCAGGACCCTACCGCTTTATCTTCTCTCTTGTTTTTTTCTTTTTTGTCATTTCCCCTGTCGTCATTCTTCTTTTTATCCTCTGAGTTGTCAATCAACTCAACATCCAGATTTTGGTAAGTCATCCGTAGATTTCCTTCTCCTGCTAATTCGTTTCCTGCCATATTAAAAACAAGATGGCCGACATCAAATGATTTCAAACGTGTATTTGCAAGTGGCACCATAAGTTTATTTAATTGTGTGGCATCCATATTATCTACTTCGCACCAGGCGCTGAAATCTCCCTCTTTTGATTTCAGCTGAAATTGAAAGGCTGCTTTAAGTCCTCCTCTATCCATCATAATGCAATGCAGATCGGCAACACAAACAGAATCTATCAATAATAACAGTGAGTCATTGGTTACGTTTGAAATAGTGCCGCAAATTTTATTCATAATTAATGTGCCTACCATCTTGGTTTCTGCGTTTTTCTCACCATAACTCACCTTTGCGTCATCGGATTTAATCTGTCTGATATGAATGCCAAAGGGTGCTTTCTGAATTAGCTGATTCGGAAATTTTCCAAGTTTTGATTTTGCTGATGGCGCAGCAGTGCGGTCATTGTAAACATCTATAACTGGCGTTACAAGCGTCAATGTATCCGCAATGAGTTCATTATTATTCAGCCAATCCGTGAGTGAGAAATTTTTAAAAATAAGCGCGGCAATTTTTATATTGTACATGTCTTTTTGCTCCGCAACTCTTTCATAGTATGCCTGTTCATCCAGCATAGGGTGAAGATCAAAACGATCAATTTCCAATACTGAGGCTGACGAAGAATATCGCAACGCTCCGGTGCTGATGCTGTACATGGAATCAGCGGTTTGAAAATTCAACTGCGTAAAATCAAAAGCAAGTTTTTTGCAGAAAAACATTCTTGAAGTATCGGGTGCAGAGAGGCTATCCAGAACAAAATCCTGAACATCGGCATAGCAACTGTCAAAATCAAACTCAAGCGCCTGAGTAGAATCCGCAATCAGATAAGAAAACTTCAGGTTGTTCATGCTGAACCGTTTGACATAAATTCCGTTGAGATCAGGCTGAAGGAGTTTCCAGAGGGGGACCACGCTTGTATCTTTTTTCAAATCGGGTTGATCGATGAACTGGCGGCACATTTTGATTGAAGCATCACTCATCACAATTTCGCGGATATGAATTTCATCCTTGAACAACAACGAAAAAACCCTGAATCCTTTGATCGCTCCTTTGTCAATCGTCACATCAAAAGTGTTTGGCGGCAAAATGTGGTGTTCGCTCATCTCGTTAAAGCGCGTGCTATCCATTACCAGATGAAGATGATCCAACTTAACCCCACCTGTAAAAACATTGATATCCAGTTTGCGCAGCTCCAGGCGATACAAACTATCCGAACCTCTCAGAACCGCTTTCTCCAGTTTTGATTTTACAATCGGCTCCAGATAATTGCTTAAAAAAATCTGTGTCGCAAATGCAATCAACAGTAATGCGGAGAAGGTGATAATAATTACACGAAGAGCTTTTCTCTTAATCATTTTTTTTGGATTTGTTCTCTTATGATCAAACGGTCAGATCGAAAGACCTGACCGTTTGATTTCTGGCAAGCGAAAAGCTGATATTACTTCAGTTACAATTTTATTGATACTCCGAATTTGCCACCGGAGAATGCGTTGCCGCCACCGAATTCAAGATTGAGTGCAACGGTGTTTGATAAATACGCTCTGAAACCTATTTGTCCTCCAAGTCCAAGACCTGAACTGTGGTTGCCATAATAAGGATGAGGCGAAGACCAAACATAGAAGCCCACGTTTAATCCTGCATAGAAATCAAATTTTTGCGACATGTGGAGCAGGCTGTTAAAATGATAGTTGCCGTTGCCGGAAAATCCCATGATATCATGATGATAAAAATTATCATGCCAATGTTCGCGATAAGAGCGATAGGAAAATTCACCGCCAACGGTGATGTCCTTGTGAACGCTGTAATCCAGACCTAAGTAAAAAGGAACGCCCCAACCGGATAATCCAACTCCGAGATTGAGTTGTGTTTTACCAACGGGTAACGGACTTTGTCCAAATGATGAGCCTGCAAAAAGTAAAAGTGCAAATGCTAAGAAAAGATTTTTCATAATGATGTGTATTTTAATAGTAAACTGAAAAAAAAATTATTTTAAAATTTTATTGCCGCTGATAATTCTTAACAAAATGGCAATGACTGCAATTACAAGCAGAATATGAATAATATTACCTGCATTGTATGCAAAATATCCGAGCGCCCAAAGGATGATGAGAATGACTGCGATGGCATAAAGAAGACTGTTCATATTGTTTTTTTTATAGTTAAGGATAAGATTATCGTGTTCCGGTAATGGTAAATTGTTCTCTTTGGTCTTGCCAATAACTGACCAGCAGTTTGTAGGACGGTTCATCTTCTTTGTTTCCTTCAAAATGCAAATCGGATGAGTTCAGTTTGGTAAATCTTTCTTTGAGTCTGTCGTTTTCCTCTTTCCAGTTTCCTACCAAAGGAGCCGGGGAAATTGTTGAGTTTGTCATGTTGTTTGAGTTTAACTTATCATTGAATCATTACGATGCAAAGGTCTGTCCGCATAGGAGGGTAAGCGTTACACAATTCGGGGTAAGTGTTACATGATTCACACATTTTGAATTGGTTGAATGAATCTTCCCGGAGGTCTCGTTTATTTCGGGATCAGCGCTTGAGGTACTTTAAATAAGGAAGGTAATCGGAGTAAGAACGGTTACTCGTTTTCGTAGTTTTCAGTGGTCTCAACATCAACCTTGGGTTGGCGTCTGAGCATTTTGAAAAAGCTGTTTCCTAATGATCTGACTGTTTCAGGATTTTTTGCCACTACCTTGGTGATGCCCAACATGATTGCGGAGCCGATGAGTTTAGTAAATGGACCCCTGGTCACGCCTTCAAACAATTTTTTGGAGATGTATCCGGCAGTCAGACCTGCTGAGGTACCGATGATTTGATCTTTTACATCCGGGGATGTGGTTACTTCTTTGAAAACACTTTTGAGAAGATTGATTGGCTTGATGCTCTCCTGAGCAAGGTGAAATTGTTCTTTCAGCAATTTTTCATCAATGTCTTTCTGTATTTCCAATTGAAGAATGGCATCTCTGAGCGCAGCGGTTGAATTTATTTTTTGCATGATCAATTACCGCAGTGCTTGTTTAATGATTAATTCGCTGATCGGTTTTTTAATCCAGCTTTGAAGGAAAAAATAAAACACGATGCCCGCCAAGAGATAGAAACCCCCGACAATAAAAAATCCATAATAGGGTTTTCCAAGCAATTCACCCAGCCAAAATGCGATGCCGATATTCAAAACCAGCGTGAAAAGAAAAAACATGAAAGCCACACTCAGCCAGGAAACCAGCGAAGGCAATACACGCGTTGTTGTTTCCAGTGCTTTGAGCTTTGAAAGTTCAAAGGTGGTTTTAGTGTATGCCTCCGCTTTCTCAAACAGAGATTCTAACTGATTGGGCGGAGTTTCCATATTCAAAGTTTTAAGCTCTTGCATTTTTCACTTCAGCTACCGCTTTTTCCACTTTGGCCTTTCCGTTTTCAACGATGCGGCTTGCTTCATCTTTCACCGTTTCAAATTTCTTGGTGATGTTGCCAATGAATTCGCTGAATTGATCTTCCAATTCTTCCGCGTACTCATCACCTTTTTTGGAAATTTTCTTGCGGGTAGTTGAACCTTTATCCGGAGCGAATAAGATTCCTAATGTGGCTCCAATGGCAGCACCTGCCAACACTCCTAATAATATTTTTCCTGAACTCATGATTTTTTTGTTTTTGATTGTTATTTAAATAAATATAGAAAGCGTAAAAGTGAGATGGTTGGTTCGGAAAAGCATTACACAATTCCTGCGAAGTATTACATCATTCACACATTGATTTTCGGTATGCTATTCGTATCCGCTTTTGATAACGGTTGAAATCATTTTGAACTTTACGTTTGCATTAAAACAGTGCGCAGCATGTGCAGGTATGATAATGCCATTTCCGGGCTTAAGCAGATATTTTTTTTCGTCAATGGTGATCTCTGCTGTACCGTCTATAATCTGGATATAAGTGTCAAACGGAGAAGTTTTTTCGGCTAATTCTTCACCCGTATCAAATGATGATACAGTGATATTCCCCGTTGACTTCTTAATAATGGTTTTACTTACCACCGCGTGAGGTACATATTCAAGGATTTCAACAATGATATGTGCTTTGGATTTTTCAAGCTCACTATTATCCATTCCCGGTTTAATTCGTATTGTCAACTGTTAAATCTCTCAAGGCGTCACCAAGCTCATCCATGTCATGATTAAACTCGCGTTTGAATGTTTCCCAATCGCTGTGATTCTTATCATAAGCATCAATTCTTGCCTGCAGATCCTTGTTTTGTTGTTCCAGTGCGTCAATCCTTTTTTCGTAAACGCCATCAAATGTTTTTCCCGGTTCTTTCTTTGCTGCTTTTAATTCAGCGATGCGGATTTCGTTGGCTTTGATTTTCTCTTCAGCTGCCGGTTTGAAGGATATCCATTCTTGATCATTTGCCGCCTTTATCAATTTTGCGTCTGCCTCTTTTTGCGCTTCTTCCAATGCGAGTTTAGCTTTCTCTACTTTTTCCTCAGCGGCTTTAATTTTTGCATCGGAAGATTGGCATCCGGTAAAAACTGTTCCGCCAATCAGTAAGGCTGCGATCGAGATTTTAATAATTGTCTTTTTCATTTTTTATGATTTTACAGATGATTAAAGCGCTGAGATAATTTTATGCAGTTCTTCTTTTGTTTTCCCAAGTTTGATTTGAAGTTTTCCAAACATCTCTTCTTTCTTTCCTTCCGCAAAAAGCAAATCATTGTCGGTTAACGTTGCAAATTTTTGTTTGAGCTTTCCTTTCTGCTCATTCCAGTTTCCTGTGACTTCAGTTGTGTTCATTTTTTTTGAATTTAAATTCCCGCTTCCTGCGGGACAGGTGTGAATAAATTTTCACGCTGCAAAAATGAACCCCTCATGAATGATATGTGTTACACAATTCCCGTGAAGAGTTACATCATTCACACATTACGCCTGGTCCTTTGTTGTACGTACCAAACCAATACCGGCAATGAAAAACACAAGCCCAAGTATTCCGTAGGTAATAAGTGTTTTAATATCGCGCGAATCGCCAGTGGCATTAACGAACAGTACTGCGGCATAAATAAGACCACCAATTCCGAGAGCGGTAAGTAATGCTCCAAAGATTCTTTTAAGATTCATACTTTAATTTTTTTAGTGTTTTAAGTGTATCCACCTTTTTACACCTTCATGTCACCGAAGTAATTGAAGAGCCCGAATATTTTCAGAAGCCAAATGATTACAACAATGACTACAACTGAGTTGAGGATCTTTTTGATTTTCCCATCCATTGGGATGTATGTATTGACAAGCCAAAGAAGAACGCCCACAACAATCAATATAATTACAACGTTAATTAGCGGCATAATAATTTTTTAAAATGATCCAGGCAAAATTTTGCTCATACCTTCTCGCAGGTATATCCTAATTTCCGCACCACCGATCTCTTATTGATTCAGCAGTTCGAACAATTCAGAAAGATTGGGCGAAAGAATGATTTCGGTCCTGCGGTTGCGCGATCTTCCTGAATCCGATTCATTAGAATATACCGGGAAAAACTCACCTCTTCCTGATGCCGTTACGCGATGCGGATCAACTCCGAAATCCTCGGTCAGCAAACGAACGATGGAGGTGGCTCTTGAAACACTTAAATCCCAATTATCAGAAAACTGTCCGCTGATCGGAATACTGTCTGTATGTCCTTCAATATTTACATTGATATCCGGATTATTATTTAAAACCGTTGCCAGTTTTTGCAACGCATCTTTACCTTTCGGATCAACCTGTGCGCTGCCTGATTTGAATAATAATTTTTCCTGAAGTGATACATAAATATTCCCGTTCTTAATTTCAATACTCAATTCTTCAGGTGTAAATCCAACCAACGCATCGGAAACCATTTTCTTCAGATTGCTCATAATATCTTTTTGAGACTGAATAATTTTTTGCATATCAGCTAATCGTTTTGCCTGATCAGCTATTGTCATTTGTGAGTTGGTTGAAAGCTCCAGTAGATCTTTGAGTATCGATGCATTCTTATCACCGAGTTGTGAAACCAGATCAAGAGAAGATTCAAGCGAGTTGTTGCATTCAAATAATGAATAGGTACATTCCATGACGGATTGATGTGTAGCACTGCTGTCGTTCCGCAGTCTTTCAACATGCGCCTGTGATGCTTTGAATTTCTTGCCGGAAACGCAGCCGGAATTAAAAATGGATACTACGCTAATGGCGAGCAGGATAGAAAAAATTGTTTTCATAACAGGTTTTTTTAGTTGTTTATTACGAGACAAAGGTCTGCCTGATGGTTTCCGGAATCGTTACACAATTACGGAGAAGAGTTACATCATTCACACATTGTCTCTAGGCGCTTTTGTGTTTAAGCACAAATAAATGGTAATCATCTCATCAAGAAACTTTTTCAACATTATTCGACAATCATGGTCAGACTGGGTTTGTTGAAGCCTCTTTGCGTGTTCAGAGAGAATGATCGTCAATGAAAACAGAATGATGGGCTAATTAAAGAGGGGCTGTTGATTTAACAGCCCCTCTTTTATTAGAACCAACGACTTAACCTCTTTTGTGTTACTTCAATAAGATGTCTTTAATTCAACTCGTCTGTTTTTTGCGCGACCTGTTGAAGTACCATTGTCAGCAATCGGAACGCTTTCGCCAAATCCTTTTCCTGTTAATCGCGATTCCAGAATACCCTGTTCCATCAAATAGTTTTTGACTGACTCGGTACGCTTTTGCGATAACTCAAGATTGTATGCATCATCGCCCTGACTATCGGCATGTCCTTCGATCAATAAGTTTGATGCTTCATATTTTTTGAGTATGGAAGTAAGCTCATCTAATTGTGCAAGAGAGGCTACTTTGAGTTTATCGCTGTTGGTTTCGAAGAAAATTTTACTTGCAATTTTCGTAATCTTTTTCACATCTTCTTCTTCAATTTCAGGACAACCTTTATTTGCGATAGTGCCTTTCATAGTTGGACAACGGTCCTTGTTATCTGCAACACCGTCACTATCACCATCAGGGCAACCGTTAAATGCCAGAGCACCTGCATGATCAGGACATGTGTCTTCTTCATTCACAATACCATCTTTATCATTATCCAAGGGGCAACCAGCCATATCCACTATGTAACCTGCTATTGTACCCGGGCAATTGTCATCTATGTCAACCACATTATCTCCATCCGTATCAGGACAACCTACTAACGCATCTGATCCTGCAACATCAGGGCAGCGGTCATCTTTGTCCGCTATATTGTCACCATCTCTATCAGGACAACCATTTAATGCTTTGGTTCCGGCAACATCAGCACAGGCATCTAAATAGTCAGCTACACCATCGTTGTCCTTATCAAGCGGACATCCGGCTTTATCAACGGCTACAGATAAAGGAGTGTCGTGACATTTATCAAGGCGGTCAACTACATCATCCTTATCAGCGTCTTTTTTCTTACCAAAATTGAATGTGAATCCCAGTGAGTGAAACAGGTACGCGTCATTTTCATCTGCAATAAAACCATCTCTGTTATCGCTATCAGTATACAGGAAAGTTTCCTGGATATTCAGCATAACAGATGGGCCAAGTCTGAAATTTAATCCTGCTCCGCCCGAAGGGGCGATGTAATCCATTTTCTTTTCTGTAATTTCTAAATTCTTATCAAACAGTACTGCTCCACCACCTACAAAAACATACGGTCTTATGAGTGATTTTGGTCCCAATATGTTAAACCGGAAATTCAGCATTGCCGTAGTAACGTCCCTTCTAAAATTTCCATTTTCGCGGCTAAATCCAAATTTGCCCTTAGTGGCGAAGAAATTCAAATCGAAATGTCTTACAATGTATCTTGAAATTGATATGCCACCCATTCCATAGGCTGGCATGTCTGTTTTGTAAAAATCATTTCCAAGATCACCCTTGTACTGGGTCAATCCCACATGCAAACCGATGTTCCATTTTTTGTCTGGCGTTTGTGAGTAAGTAACTAATGTAAATGCTAAGCACGCACATAGTAATAGTAGTTTTTTCATTGTTATAATTTTTTTTGTTTGAAAATATTGAAATGCAAAGGTGAGTCTCGGTAAGACGACAAGCATTACACAATTCCTGAAGAGAGTTACATCATTCACACCTGATGAAAATGCCAGGTTTTATTTTTTCTTCTTCCGCTTCTTTAACCTGCTCAACGAGTTCAGCATATTCTCTTGAAAGCACAGTTAGCGAAAACATTGATTTTTAATTGATGAGCGATTTACTCCCTGCAGTCACAGCAATTCAAAGATTAAATGGCATTGTGAAAATAATCTCCGATAAATGCCTGGATTTGATTGCCGGTCATTTTACCTGCGTCTTTTACTACCACTTTTGTTTTGTCAAAATGATGATCGGCTTTCAACAGGTTAGCCAACTCATTTTTCGCAGTTGTTGGTCCAAATAAAACGACCTCCGTGTAATTTCTGATAACTGCACCCAATTTTTTGTAGTATTCAGAATTGTGGCGCTGCTCTTTATTGTGCATCAGATTTTCGCTCTTACCCAAGCTGTCTTCTTTACTCTCGCGTGTAAATTTTGATTCAATGATTTTTGTTTCAACCGGAGAACTTGATAATTCCATAACATGAGCACTTGAATGGTCCATCCAAATGCCTAATTTTTTTGATGTTGACGTGTTCATTTTTAATATTTTAGTTGATGAATGAATATTCGCAATAACTCAAAATTGGTTCCTCCATGCTATGATTGTCTTTGTGCAAGGATAGAATCGGGTAATGCATTTGCACAGTGGAAGAATTCATAATTGTGATGTTAACGTGATGATTTTTCTTTCTCCTCATCCTTAACCTGCTCAGCCAATTCAGCGTATTCTTTCGAGAGCTCGGTTAACTCATGTTCTGTTTTTTTCTCCGTGTTAATTACTGCGTTGCTTGCCGGTTCATGTGATGACACCAGTTCATTCACCTTTAAATGAAGCGATGCGGAAAAGCGGTTAAAAGTCTTTTGGATGATGAACAGACTTAAAAAAGTGACACCGAGAATAATATCGCGGATGCTGTCATGAATATCCTGCGTATAGAATTGTTTGTTGCTGAGCCAGAAAATAACCGTAGCCAAAGCAATGATAAACGTGTAGGAATTACCAAGTATGGCAGTAGCGATGGAAGTAAGTCTTTCAAAACTTCTTTCTGTCTGCCGGTGTAAACTTTTCATAATGGATTTTCGGAAGCCTTCAAAAAATATTCAAATAAATTCTTACGAACTACTGATCGACTAAAGCAATAGAATTAACAAAAGAATGATAATGATAACGGCTCCGGCAGAAAGATAAACTCCACCGCCAATATCTTTAAGTTGTCTCTGGATAGAATTGACTTCTTTGCGCAATTCCTTTTTTTCAACAGAACTCATTTCTGATTTATCCATCGCTTTGATTTCATCTAACCGGGTTAGCAAAACCTTTGCTTCTTCTGATTCAGCAGGTTTGTTTGCGGGCATTGAAGTTGGAATGATCTCCGTTCCGGCTTTCAATGGCATTGGC
>Ga0247727_10000500_pt1 | contig 95151 bp, 87 predicted proteins | sample WisWelCaveWW1625_FD_202498 | JGI IMG/M metagenome (GOLD analysis project Ga0247727, IMG submission 202498) | Biofilm microbial communities from Wishing Well Cave, Virginia, United States - WW16-25 | ecosystem: Environmental > Aquatic > Deep subsurface > Groundwater > Cave microbial mat | place...
GACGGCGCCGGGCAGCAATTCTTCGCCGGCAAAACCGGCCCCAACGCCCAGCAAAAACTTCGTCGCGGCTTGATCGCCTTTGATATCGCCGGCGCGCTTCCGGCAACGGCCATCATCGACAGCGTCAAACTCAGACTTTCGATGACGCGAACGACCTCCGGGCCGGAATTGATGCAGTTGCACCGCGCGCTCGCGGATTGGGGCGAGGGAACTTCAAATACTTCAACGGGCAGTGGCGCTCCGGCAACGCCCGGCGATGCGACGTGGATTCATAAATTTTTCAACACGAGCCTCTGGGCAAAAGCTGGCGGTGACTTTGCAGCAGTAGCAAGTGGAAGCCAAAGCGTCAGCGCCGTCGGGGTTTATTTTTGGAACTCGACGCCGCAACTGGTCGCCGATGTTCAAATGTGGCTGAAGACCCCGGCGAGCAACTTCGGCTGGGTGGTGCTGGGAAATGAAAACCGTTCTCAAACCGCAAAAAGGTTTGGGACCCGCGAAAATGACAATCCCGCCGATCGCCCGGCGCTGACCGTCTTTTATCGTATGACCACGCGCGTCGAGGACAACAATCAAAACTCGCCGTCAACGTTTCATCTCGCGCAAAATTATCCGAACCCGTTCAATCCCTCGACCAGCATCGCCTTCGCGCTTGCCAAAGCCGGCGAGGTGAAGCTTGAGATTTACAACGCGCTCGGTCAGAAAGTTGCCCCATTGGTCAACGGCAAGATGCCCGCTGGTCAGTACAGCGTCACTTGGGATGCAAGGAACGTACCTTCAGGCCTCTACTTCTACAAGCTCGAAACCGGTGCATTCAGCCAGACGCGGAAAATGGTTTTGATTCGATAATGCGTAAAACGTAATTCTTACGTGTTAACTCGTTACGTATCACGCATTACGATTTACGCGTTTTTGCACATTTCGGCGATATTCAGTGACTTCTTCGGCGATCTTCGGTGGGAAAAAATTCTCGCCGGTCAACGCTGAATTTTACTGAATGTCGCCGAAATTGTTTGGAACCGTTTTAAGGCAAAACCATTTTTCGGCGAATCTTGGTGTATTCGGCGTTTATCGGCGGCAAGGCTTTTCCGCCGAAATCACCCTACGGGCATAGCCGAGTGTCGCCGAAAATTTTATGCAGGATAATTTATCGGCAGAATCATTCCCAATCGTTCTGCCGAAAAATTATCCTGCATAAAATTTTCAGAATTTAATTCTGAGTTTGAAAAGCTAAACGCTTTTTTAATAATGTTGCCCAAAAGCGTTTTGGCGTTGTGGAATGGTGAAACCGGCATGTACTATCACAACACGCTTTATCTCAAAGGCGCAGTGGATTTTCCGTGCCCGCGAGGATGGTGCTACGCTGAGAACATCGAATTTTTCTGCACGCGCAAAACGACGCCACTTTGGCACGACGGCTCGAAAAACCAAGATCAAAAGTTGGTGTTGAAGAATGCAACTTTCGATGGCGCGACCGAATTTCGGCTGGCGCGCAATCATCGCGACGGCGCCTTCTATTTGTTGAATTGCGTGTTCTCGGAAAAGATGGCCGATCAACCTTTCTATCGGCCCGAGAGCAGCCCGCGCCTTACCAATGGGCCGTCGTGATTATTTTCACAACTGTGTGCGTCCAGCCGGAAATTATGATTGGCATAAAGTAGAAAGCTGTCATTCCGAACGAAGTGAGGAATCTTTATCGAGCTCCAATTCGCCAAAGAATTCTCGCTGCACTCGAAGTGGCAAATAGCCTGATTAGCTGCAGGTTTTTATAATTTATTTCCGTGAGCTGTTCCAATTCCGTGAGCGACTAATTCCTTGATCATTTTGCCATAATTATTTGCTGAATAAAAACCGAGCTGACCTCATGAAAACCTCTTCCAAGCACGGCATCTGGATTTTTGCTTTATTGCTTATTTCGAACCTGGCTATAGGGCCATCGGCGACGGCAAAACCATGAATACCGAGGCCATCGCGAAAGCTATTTCAGCATGCGCCAAAGCCGGTGGCGGCAAAGTTGTGATTCCGGCTGGAATCTGGCTCACCGGCCCGATTCAAATGAAAAGCAATCTCAATTTGCACGTCGAAAAAGGCGCGCTGGTGATCTTCAGCCCGAATCACCAAGATTACCCACTCATCGACACTTGGCATGAAGGCCGGCCGGAATATCGCTGCATGTCGCCGATCTTCGGTGAGAATTTGGAAAATATCGCCATCACCGGCGCAGGCGTTTTCGACGGCTCCGGCGAAGCGTGGCGGCCGGTAAAAAAATTCAAGATGACAGAAAGACAGTGGAAAGAATTGCTCGCTTCCGGCGGCGTCGTGGATCAAAAGGGAACGACTTGGTGGCCTTCCGAAGCGGCGATGAACGGCGCAGAATATCTCGAGAACCTGAAAAAGACCAATCCGCAACCGCAGCGTGAAGACTATGAAAATGTGCGAGACTTTTTACGGCCGGTGCTGCTGCAATTGAGCCGGTGCAAAAAAATTCTGCTTGACGGCCCCACTTTCCAAAATTCGCCTGCGTGGAATTTGCATCCGCTGATGAGAGAGAACATCACCATCCGGAACATCACGGTGAGAAATTCGTGGTATTCGCAGAACGGCGATGGACTCGATCTGGAATCTTGCCGCAATGTTGTGGTTTACAATTGCAAATTCGACGTCGGCGATGACGCTATCTGTTTGAAATCGGGAAGAGACGAAGCCGGCCGGCGCCGCGGCATGCCGACGGAGAACGTGCAGATTTATGACTGCGTGGTTTATCACGGCCACGGCGGATTCGTCACCGGCAGTGAAATGTCCGGCGGCGTGAGAAATATCGAAATCCGTGATTGCGTTTTTATCGGCACCGATACCGGCTTGCGTTTTAAGAGCACGCGCGGCCGCGGCGGCGTGGTCGAGAACATTCACATCCGGCGCATTTTTATGAAAGATATTCCGGCGGCGGCAATTACATTCAACATGTTTTATAGCGGCCAGGCACCCATTGTTGATCCCGGCCAAGCAACAGGATTTGACGCGGAACTGGCAGTGCCGGTGAGTGAAAAAACGCCGCAATTCAAAAATATTTTCATCAGTGACGTGACCGCCCGCGGCGCTGCGCGGGCGGTGGAATTGCTGGGGCTGCCGGAAATGCCGCTGCACAATGTCGAATTAAAAAATGTTTCGATCTCCGCGGAAAAAGGATTAATCGCCGTGAATGCGGATCAAGTGAAGCTGGTGAATGTCGAAATACTTCCACAAAATGGTCCGGTGCTGGCGTTTCATAACAGCACGAATATCACCATCGAGCGCGCCGGCTATCCCGCGGATACAGATTCGTTTCTCGCTTTGTCCGGCAACAAGACGGCAAAGATAAATTTGATCAGGACGAATTTATCGGATACAAGAAAGGAAGTAAAGTTGGCTCCTGAAGTGAATCCAAATGTCTTGAATTGGGGAAATTGAAAGGGAACAAGCGTATGAAAAATTTCCATCAAAGAGTATGGCGTCATTATGCCGGCAGATTTTCGTCTTTTGCTGCGATGGCGATTCTGTTTTTAGTATCCTGCCAATCCGGTGCGCCTCGCGAGCAAAGCGCGGCATCGAATCACGTGCCGTGGTCGATCCGTATGGCGGAATCGGAAATGCAGCGCCTCGGCGATTCGTTTTTGTTCAATGACGGCACGAAGACGTCGTGGGTTTATGAGACCGCCGTCTTTTTAAAAGGGCTTGAACAAGTCTGGCGGCAGACCGGCGATGAAAAATATTTCGCTTATATCAAAAAGTTCGTCGATTCTTACGTCGAGCCTGACGGCAGCATCAAAACCTATGAGCTGGAAGAATACAACATCGACCACGTGAATCCCGGCAAATTGCTTTTGACTTTGTACAATGCCACGCAAGATGAAAAGTACAAGAAAGCCGCACTTTTGAACATGAAGCAGCTTGAGACGCAACCGCGCACGAAGGAAGGCGGTTTTTGGCACAAGAAGATTTATCCGTGGCAAATGTGGCTGGACGGCATTTATATGGGATCGCCGTTTTATGCCGAGTTCGCCAAAATGTTCGATCGCCCCGAAGCTTTTGATGATATCGCAAATCAAATTATTTTTGTCGCCAATCACACGCACGATCCCAACACCGGCTTGTTTTATCACGGCTGGGATGAGAGCAAGCAACAGAAGTGGGCCGACCCCGTGACGGGTTGTTCGCCCAATTTCTGGGGCCGCGCGATGGGATGGTACGCCATGGGCATCGTCGATGTCTTGGATTTTCTGCCCACCGACCATCCCAAGCGAGAAAAGATTCTTTCGATATTTCAAGGCCTGTGTCAAGCGCTCGTGAAATATCAGGATCAAGAAGCCGGCTTGTGGTATCAAATCGTGGATCAAGGCAAGCGCGAAGGCAATTTTCTCGAGGCCTCGGCGTCGTCGATGATTGTTTATGCGATGGCCAAAGCGATTCGTAACGGCTATCTCGGCGAGGAATATCTTCCCGCGGCCCCAAAAGCTTATGATGGCATTGTCAAAAATTTGATCAAAGAAAATGCCGACGGCTCGATCGACTTGACGCAAGTTTGCCAAGTTGCCGGCCTCGGCGGCAATCCCTATCGCGACGGCTCGTATGAATATTACATTAGTACGCCGATCGTGAGCAACGACCTCAAAGGCGTCGGCCCGTTCATCATGGCCGGCATCGAGATAGAAAGGTTGAATGGAAGTGGCAATCAAGCGGCGGCCACAAAGTAATCAAGCGCAGGCGCAAACTGACTAGAAAAAATTCTGGACGAATAACGTGTCACGCTGGAAGCATCTTTTTTTTATCAAGCACCGTGCTAGGATTAAAAAGGATTCCCTGGCCTGCCTCAACAAAGCGATGCCATCACAGAATTTGATTGGATTCGTTTTGCGCGATTTGCAAAGCCCGTTTTTTTCATTGATCGCGCAGCATGCCGAAGAGGCGGCTTATAAGCAAGGCTATAACGTTCTTCTGTCAAACTCCTCCGGCCGTGCTGAAAAGGAAGAGGCGCAAATACGCCGTTTTCGCCATCTCGGCGCCCGCGCCTTGATCATCGCTTCGATGACCCACATCTATCATGCGGCGCCAGCGATGCGCGCCTTGCTGCGCGAACAGTTTCCCTTTGTGATGGTGTCTTATATGGCCGACGCAGACGTGCCTTTTATCGGAACCGATCACGAGCAAGGCGGCTATCTCGCGACGCAACATTTGCTGCAACTCGGCTATAAGCATATCGGCTATATCGATGGGGAGGAGGGCAACCTGGTTGGTGAGCTGCGCCAGCGAGGCTACGCGCGCGCGTTGGCCGAATATGGCTATCGCATTGACAAGCGTTCGGTGTTCCGGCTCCGGCATCGCGGCGAGTGGCACGATTATCAATCGGGCTATGAAATCGGCAAGCGCTTCACCAAGCTTGCTCGCCGGCCCGACGCGGTCTTCGTTTACAACGATCTTGCCGCGCTCGGTTTCGAGCAGGCGACTCTCGATCAAGGCCTGAAAGTGCCGGATGATGTTGCCATCGTCGGCTTCGACAACATCGTGCGCGGCTCTTATGCGCCGGTTCCCCTCACCACCATTCATCAGCCCACGACCGAAATCGGCAATATGGCTGTGTCGGCGCTCATCCAAAAAATCGCCGGACAGGAAGTGCCGGCCAGAATTATCCTGCAACCTAAACTCATCGTGCGCGAATCCTGCGGATCGAAATTGCGGGCTTTTGCTCGCACTCGTGCAAAGCGTGACAAAGGTTTAGTTCTTGCCTAATTTTGTGGTTTGCCCAAATTTATTTTTCTGATAAGAGGCCAACGCATGAAACCAACGCCGGCATTTTGTGCCATAGCCATTGCGGCAAGTCTTTTGGGATGTTCGGCAAAAGACGAAAGCAACGGCATTCTCAAAAAAACTTTTCCTGAGTCAATAATTCTGTCTGCGAAAAATCCAACCGCTTTGGCGCGTCAGGATGCCGAGATTGTTTTGGAGATCGCGCAGCTCAAAGCCAAAGCGCTGGAGTTTACTGGCGCAGCTTTTGTGATCTTGGCGGATATAAAAGAGCTTGCCAGCCAAGCCAAAGATCTTGACGGCGATGGCAATGCGGATCAAATCGTCGTCGTCGCTGATTTTGCGCCGAATGAGACGAAAGCATTGACCGTGCGCTACGCCGAATCAGGTGAACTGCCGCGAGAATATCCCAAGCGCACGCAGGCGGAGCTTTCCCATAAATTTGGCGGCAAGTTCGTCAATCGCAAATATGAAGGCGGCGCGTTTCAGAACGTGCAATCGTTGCGTGTTCCGCCCGAGCATACCGATCATTCATTTTATATCCGCTACGAAGGCCCCGGCTGAGAGTCTGATAAAGTCGGTTATCGTTTTTATCTCGACTGGCGTAATGCCACGGATATTTTTGGCAAGAAAACACCGAACTTGGTTTTGCAAAATGTCGGGCAGGATGGCTTCGATTCATACCACGCGATCTTAGATTGGGGCATGGATATTTTGAAAGTCGGTGAAGCGCTCGGCATCGGCTCGCTCGCGATGTGGCACGAAGGCAAAGCTCAACGCGTGGCGCAAACCGACAGCGTGACATGCGCCATCATTTCGAATGGCGCTGTGCAATCTCAAATTCAAACCAAATATTTTGGATGGAAAATCGGCCCCGGTTCGTACAATGTCGTTTCTAATTTATCCATCACCGCCGGCAGTCGTTTGACCAGGCATACTGCCGAGATTTCCGGAGATGCAGAAAATTTGTGTACGGGCATCGTCAAGCTCGATAGTACCACGCTGCTTTCTTCGTCGGCAGCGGGCGAGGGCTGGGCTTATTTGGCAACCTTCGGCAAGCAAAGTTTGGCAAATGACAATCTCGGCATGGCGGTTTTATACCGGAAGAATGATTTGATTGAAGTGACCGAAGATCAATTCAGCCACGTCGTGGTTCTCAAACCGGCGAATGGCCAATTGACTTACTATTTTCTGGGCGCTTGGGAACAAGAATCCAATGGCATTAAGACCGCCGAAGAGTTTGAAGCTTATCTTACCCAAACTGTGGCGGAATTGAATTCGCCGATGGTGATTAACTAAAGTTAGGCGAGAATGAATCGTGTCCCGAAAGGGACAAAATGAAAATAGTCCAGAAATTTATTTCTGGGTAAGAAATCAAAATTCCAATTAGAGTCTCGTGAGGGACGAATGAAAATGACGCCGGGAAAGAACATCATTATACCATACCAACGGTTTTTCATTCGTCCCTAGCGGGACTGATAAGGTATGTATGAAACATCTTTCCCACCAATGAATTGGTGGGCTATGTTCACATGTCCCTTCGGGACGGTGGACAGTTCCGATAATTTTTTTGTTCGTGGAGAATCCCAATGAAAATTTTGCCAGCTATAGATCCTATCCGCACTAAAAGCCTGACCACCTCCGAGCTTAGAGAAGCATTCTTGCTCGAAGATTTATTCCAACCTGACAAAGTGCATTTGGTTTATTCGGAGAATGATCGCGCCATTATCGGCTCGGCGGTGCCGGTTAAAGAAAAATTGTCTCTGCAGGCTTCCAAAGAATTGGCGGCGGATTATTTTGCGCAACGCCGCGAGATCGGCGTGCTCAACATCGGCGGCGCGGGACAAATCAGCGTGGACAAAAACGTATTCAATTTAGCGAATCGGGACATGCTTTATATCGGCAGAGGTGCAAAAGAGATTATCTTTAGCAGTGAAAAAGACACCGAGCCGGCGGCATTTTTTCTTTTGAGTTTCCCTGCGCACCAAAGTTATCCGATCAAGCTCATGCGTTTTGCCGAAGCGGAAGCGGTTCGTCTCGGCTCTCCGGAGGGCGCCAACCAACGCACGATCTACAAATACATTCATCCCGGCGGCATTCAAAGCTGCCAGTTGGTGATGGGTTTCACCCAGCTCAAAAACGGTTCCATCTGGAATACGATGCCGCCGCACACACACGCCCGGCGCATGGAAGTCTACATGTATTTCGATCTGCCGGACAACGCGCGTGTTTTTCATTTCATGGGACAGCCCGAAGAAACCCGCCATCTGGTGATCGCGAACCGGCAAGCGGTGATCTCTCCAAGCTGGTCGATTCATAGCGGCGCCGGCACGGGCGCTTATTCATTTTGTTGGGGCATGGGCGGCGAAAATCAAGCGTTCGAGGATATGGATGCGGTTCGCATGGAGCAGCTACGTTGATGAGAAGAGCACTTCTAAAATAGCCTCATATTGAAAAATCGTCATTGCGAGGAGCGGAGCGACGAAGCAATCTGTAGATTACAAGGAGATTGCTTCGGCAAAAAGCGCCTCGCAATGACGATGTATTGTAACATTTGACGGAACACTATGATACTCGACAAATTCAAACTCAACGGTAAAGTCGCGATCGTCACCGGCGCTTCGCGAGGGTTGGGCCGCGGTATGGCGCTCGGACTCGCAGAAGCCGGCGCGGACTTGGTTCTTGTCGGTGTTAGCGATATGACGGCCTCACGCGAAGAAATCGAAAAACTCGGCCGGCGTTGTGCAACCGTCACGGCGAATTTGAACGATAAAGATTGCGTTGCAACCATCGTCAAAACTGCGGTTGAGAAAATGGGAGGAATCGACATTCTCGTGAACAATGCCGGAATCATCCGGCGCGCGCCTTTGCTCGAGTTTGCCGAAAAAGATTGGGACGAGGTAATCAATGTTAATTTGCGCACGTTATTTTTTCTCAGTCAGGCCGCGGCGCGAGTGATGGTCGAACAAGACCGCGGCGGCAAGATCATCAATGTCGCTTCATTGTTGTCGTTTCAAGGCGGCATCTTGGTTCCATCTTACACGGCCTCGAAAAGTGGGGTGATGGGTTTGAGCCGTTTGTTCGCCAACGAGCTGGCGCGCCACAACATCAACGTGAATGCCATTGCTCCCGGCTACATGGCGACGGACAATACCAAAGCGCTGCGAGAAGATCCCAAGCGCAGCGTTGAATTACTCGCGCGCATTCCTGCCGGCCGTTGGGGCACACCCGATGATTTAATAGGCGCGGTTGTCTTTTTGGCGTCGGAAGCTTCAAATTACATGCAAGGCCACACACTGGTCGTCGATGGCGGCTGGTTGAGTCGCTAATGTCACACGGATATTTCTCATGAAAAAGGGAGTTTTATGAAAACGATGGCTGCCGAAAGAGAAGTTTCCGTCGCCCAAGCAGGCAAACCCTAAGTCGGCTATTTTCGCTGGGTGGTTTGCGCGTTGCTGTTCTTCGCCACAACGATCAACTACATCGATCGCCAGGTCATCAGCCTCTTGAAGGGCACGCTGCAAGAGCAGTTCAAGTTCAGCGAGCTTGACTACGCCGCGATCGTTTTCAGTTTTCAATTGGCCTATGCCATCGGCTTGCTGCTCGCCGGTCGCGTGATGGACAAGCTGGGAACGCGAAAAGGTTTTGCGCTGGCCATCATCGTGTGGAGTATCGCCGCAATCGCGCATGCAGCCGCCAATTTGTTCCCCGGCTTGCAGGTGCCTACCGTTTTGATCAATCCGCCGTCGATCGTGTTGCTCGCCGGCGCCGCGGCAGGTTTCGCGCTCGCGCGTTTTGTGCTCGGCTTGGGCGAGGCCGGCAACTTCCCGGCGGCAATCAAAACTGTGGCTGAGTGGTTTCCCAAAAAAGAACGCGCGCTCGCCACCGGCATTTTCAACTCCGGCAGCAACGTCGGTGCGATCATTTCGCCGCTTATCGTGCCGTGGATTGCCCTGCATTGGGGCTGGCAATGGGCATTTATCGCCACTGGCGCGATTGGCTTTCTCTGGCTATTTTTTTGGCTGCCGCTTTACCGGCCACCCTCCGAACATCCGCGTCTTTCGCCCGCCGAGTTGGCCTATATCCGTAGCGATCCGCCGGAGCCGATCACGCCGATTCCATGGCTCAAGTTATTTCCTCATCGCCAAACCTGGGCTTTCACCATCGGCAAGTTCATGACCGACCCGATATGGTGGCTCTATCTGTTCTGGATTCCGGACTTTCTGAAACGCAATCACGGTCTCGATTTGAGTTCGATCAGATGGCCGATTGTGGTCATTTATCTTGTCGCCGACATCGGCAGCATCGGCGGCGGCTGGTTGTCGTCGTCACTCATCAAGCGCGGCTGGACGGTCAACCGCGCGCGCAAAACCGCCATGCTCGTCTGCGCGCTCGCGGTTGTGCCCATCGTGTTTGCCGCGAACGTTTCCAATCTCTGGCTCGCCGTGGCGCTGGTTGCTCTCGCTGCTGCGGCGCACCAGGGATGGTCGGCGAATTTATTCACCACGACTTCCGACATGTTCCCCAAGCAAGCGGTAGGCTCGGTGGTCGGCATCGGCGGCATGGGGGGCGCGGTCGGCGGCATGCTGATCGCGCTCGTAGTTGGAGAAATTCTTCAAACCACCGGCAGCTACGTGCCAATTTTCATCATCGCCGGTTCGACTTATTTGATCGCCTTGTTGATCATTCATCTCATCGTGCCCAAGCTGGAAGCGGCCAAAATAGCGGAGTGATTTATTCGTAGGCAAATACTATGAGGCGGGGAAAAATGAGTTTCAGCGCAATTCAACTTCAGATTTTTTTTCGCTTTTGCGCGCCGTTGCTTTTTGCGGAATGAAATGAGCGCGGCTTGAAAGCTTTATCATTCCAGATGCGGAGGTTGTCGCCGGTTTGCGTCAGTACGAATAAGCCTTGCTTGTATGCAAAGCGATCAACATCTTTGTCGATGCTCATGGCGGCCACGCCACCATAGAGCACGGGCCGGCGGAGCAAAGGGAAATAATCAAAAACGTGGGAAAGTGACTGTAGAAATTTTTCGACGTGATCCTGCTTCAATCTTAGCTTGACTTCGATAACCACCGCGCATTCTGGCCCAATGCCGGCAATGTCAAGTTCCATTTCACGGCCATTTTGTACGGCGGGCAAGCGCCCCCAAAGCTGATTGATTTGAATGCCGCGCTTTTTTAAAAGAGGAATGACCGCAGGAAAAACCGTGCTTTCTGCAAATCGCCCCAATGAGTCAGTGACGTCGCCGACTTGTCGCGCCAAACGGTCGATTTTTTTGTCAGTTTCCTGAAAGCGCTTGTCGGTTTCTTTGAACCCGTGATAGATCAGCTCTTCCAGTTTTTCAAGAGTGGTCATAATTTTTGCCTTGCTATGGATTGTTTGAAATTGCTATAAGTAGATATTGAAATATACAACACATTGATTAAAAAAGCAAGCAGAACGGCAGCAGGCCTCAATCAATCAGAAAAGGCAAGGAGACTTCGTGGAAATCTTCATCACCGAAAATTTTCTTTTGCACAACGAGACGGCGGTCGAGCTTTATCATACGTATGCCAAAGCCCAGCCGATCATCGACTATCATTGCCATTTGCCGCCGAAGGAAATTGCCGAGAATAAAAAGTTCGCCAATCTAACCCAAATTTGGCTGTACGGCGATCATTACAAATGGCGCGCGATGCGAACCAACGGCGTCGCCGAGTGCTATTGCACCGGCAATGCCTCTGATTGGGAAAAATTTCTTGCGTGGTCGGAGACCGTGCCGAAAACGCTGCGCAATCCGCTCTATCATTGGACACACATGGAGTTGAAGCGGCCGTTTGGCATTTCCGACAAGCTATTGAATAAAGATACCGCCAAAGCGATTTGGGAGACGTGCAACACTAAACTTGCGCTCGATGAATTTTCGACGCGCGGCATCATGCGGCAAATGAATGTCAGGCTGGTTTGCACCACGGACGATCCGATCGACAGCTTGGAATATCACCAAAGCATTCGCCAAGACACCGGCTTCAACATTCGCGTGCTGCCGGCGTTTCGTCCCGACAAAGGCATGGCCATCGAAAATGGCGCCGCGTTTCGAGATTGGGTGAGTAAGCTGGCAGCGACGGCCGATGTTGACATCAATAATTTTTCCGACTACCTCGCCGCGCTCAGAAAACGGCGGGATTTTTTTCACGCGCAAGCTTGCCGCGTGTCCGATCACGGCATTGAAACCGCGGATGCGGAAGATTACACCGAAGCCGAGATCAAAAATATTTTTGGCAAAGCGCTCGTCGGCAATAATCTCGATCATAGTGAGATACTCAAATTCAAATCCGCGATGTTGTATGAGCTTGGCTTGATGTATCACGAAAAAAGTTGGACTCAACAGTTTCACCTTGGCGCGCGGCGCAACAACAACAGCCGCATGTTTCGCACGCTCGGGCCGGACACGGGATTCGACTCGATTGGAGATTTTGAAATCGCGCGCCCGCTGGCAAAGCTGTTGAGCCGGTTGGACGACGGGAACAAACTGGTGAAAACCATCTTGTACAATCTCAATCCGCGCGACAACGAATTGATGGCCACGATGATCGGCAATTTCCAAGACGGCAGCGTGGCCGGCAAAATGCAATACGGCAGCGCGTGGTGGTTTCTCGATCAATTGGACGGCATGAAGAAACAACTCGAAACGCTTTCGAACATGGGCTTGTTGAGCCGGTTCATCGGCATGCTCACCGACTCCCGCAGTTTTCTTTCCTATCCTCGCCACGACTATTTCCGCCGTTTGCTTTGCAACATGCTTGGTGAGGATATGGAAAACGGGTTGATCCCCAATGACATGCCGCTCGTTGGGAATATGGTTGCTGATATATGCTTCAACAACGCGAACGAATATTTTGGATTTGGTCTCAGTCGATAGCTGACAGCGAACACTCCGCGGTGCGGAATCATGACAAATTTGATCTGCTTGCGGAGCATTTTTCTGCCCTCCATCTTTCTGGCTTTTGAATGTTTTTATGGGATGATTTTGCTATGAGCTTGATGCCGATTATTGAAAAGCTAAAGACTGCTCCCAGAAACGGCAATCAGCCCTTGCTGGTCGAGCTTTCTAAAAGTGCGCCCATGCGAATTTATCCGAAATCGATTCATCAACTGGATCCTGCTTACTTTTTCATCGCGCGCCGAGACGAGAAAAAATGTTTGTTCGTCTCGCAGACGGCAGATTCCCACGCCGCGCTTGATCGATTCGACGGTGAAGCACTCGCGGCGTATCCGTCGCTCAAATGTTGCCCGCTGAATCATCAGAACGCTGCGCTGCTGCGCGAGCTTTTTGATTTTACGCGGCCGGTTTTGAAATGAATTGAAGCGATTGGGCGTCAAGCTCGTGAGCCTCGCGCCGCGTTTCGTCGGTGATTTTGAAAAAGGTATTGACTTTAAAGGCGATCTTGCTTTATTCCAAAAAGAGTATGTCAAGCACGTCAAAATCGCCGAGACGCTCGGCCCGTACAAAATCAGCTTCCATTCGGGCAGCGACAAATTCAGCGTCTATCAGGCGATTGGCGCGTTAAAGCTCGGTCGCGTCCACGTTAAAACCGCCGGCACGAGTTATCTCGAAGCGCTGCGAACCATTGCGGCAAGAGAGCCCGAACTGTTTGGCGAAATTCTCGACTTTGCGCGCGGCCGGTACGAGGCGGACAAAGCATCGTATCACGTCTCCGCCAAACTCGATCAAGTTCCGCCCGCGCAAACCTGCACGCTGGAGCGCTTTCTCCGCCTCTTCGATGACGACGATGCGCGGCAAGTGCTGCACGTGACGTTCGGTTCCGTTCTCACTTGCAAAGACAGCGCCGGCAAACCGGTTTTCAAAGACCGCATTCTGCGCGCGTTGGAGCAGCACGAAGCAGCGCACTATGAATATTTGCAGCGCCATTTCCGTCGGCACATTGAACCGTTCGTAGTTACGCCTTCAGGCGTTGCCGTTTCAAACTGAGTATAAACGTTATATCTTAACAAAATATCGCTATGACCCTCGAACAACTAAAAACCATATACGATTTGTCCGGCCGGACGTTCGTTGTTACCGGCGGCACCGGCGTGTTGGGCAGTGAAATGGCCTGTGCGCTCGGCGGATGTCATGCCAACATAGCCATCATCAGCCGTAATCCCACCGCCGCAGAGCGAATCGTCAAACGCATCGAAGCAGGCGGCGGTCGAGCGCTTGTTGTCCACGGGGATGTATGTCAAGCCGATACGCTCAAAAAAGCCGCGGAAGAAATCATCAAAACCTTCGGCCGCATTGACGGCTTGCTCAACGGCGCCGGCGGCAACAATCCCCGCGCCACGACGAATCCGGAGCAATCTTTTTTTCAGTTGCCGCAGGAGGCGCTGGAGTGGGTGGTCAATTTGAATTTGATGGGAACCATTTTGCCGAGCCAGATTTTCGGAAAATATCTGGTCGAGCAAAAATCCGGCGTCATTCTCAATGTCACTTCGATGAACGCCTTCCGGCCGTTGACGCGAATTGCCGCTTACTCTGCGGCGAAAGCGGCGGTCAGCAACTTCACGCAATGGCTGGCGGTTCATATTGCGCAAGAATATTCGCCGATGATTCGCGTCAATGCCGTCGCGCCAGGATTTTTTTTGACCGAGCAGAACCGCTTTTTGCTCACGGATAAAGCCACCGGCGAATTGACGCCGCGCGGAAAAAAAATCATTGAGCACACGCCGATGGGACGATTTGGCAAACCCGAAGATCTGCTCGGCGCCGTGCTCTGGCTGCTCTCGCCGGCCTCGGAGTTCGTCACCGGCATCGTCGTGCCGGTGGATGGCGGTTTCTCGGCGTACAGCGGCGTTTAGCCGGAGTGCGAAGCTTTAGCTTCGCACAAATAGAAACGACTATATATTTCTGCAAAACCTCTGCGCAATTTTTTATAAACCTCTTTCAGGAGAATACTGAGTATGAATGGAAAAGCTGATATTGGCTTGATTGGCTTGGCCGTGATGGGCCAGAACCTGGTTCTTAATATGAACGATCACGGCTTCACGGTGGCAGTTTATAACCGGACGACTTCCAAAGTTGACGAGTTCATCAACGGCGCCGCCAACGGCACGAAAGTGATCGGCACGCACTCCATTGAAGAGTTCATTGGCAATTTGAAAAAGCCTAGCCGCGTGATGTTGATGGTGAAGGCCGGCCAGGCGGTGGATGATTTTATCGAGTTGCTTCTCCCGCATCTCGAAGCGGGGGACATCATCATTGACGGCGGCAATTCCAATTATGAAGACACCATTCGCCGCACGCAATATGTGGAAAACAAGGGTCTCCTTTATATAGGCGCTGGTGTTTCCGGCGGTGAAGAAGGCGCGCGCCACGGACCTTCGATCATGCCGGGTGGCAGTCCAAAGGCTTGGGAAGCCGTGAAGCCGATTTTTCAATCCATCGCTGCGAAAGTTGATGGCGAGCCTTGTTGCGATTGGGTGGGGGAGAACGGCGCCGGCCATTACGTGAAAATGGTACACAACGGCATCGAATACGGCGATATGCAACTGATTTGCGAGGCCTACGATCTGATGAAGCGGGGCTTGGGCATGAGCAACGAGGAAATGCACCGCGTCTTCGCGCGCTATAACGACGGCAAGCTCAACTCGTATCTCATTGAAATCACCCGCGACATTTTGGGTTATCGCGACGAGAACGGCGCGGCCGTGCTCGATCTCATTCTCGACGCCGCCGGGCAAAAGGGCACCGGCAAGTGGACGGTCATTTCGTCGATGGACTTGGGCATTCCGATCACTTTGATCAGCGAAGCGGTTTATGCGCGCTCGCTTTCCGCGATGAAAGACGAGCGGGTGCAAGCCACGAAGATTCTCAAAGGGCCGGCGGCAAAATTCGACGGCGACAAGGAAAAATTCGTCAACGATATTGAAGAAGCGATGTACGCCGCGAAGATCATTTCGTATGCGCAAGGTTACATGTTGCTGCGCGCCGCCGCCAAAGAACATCAATGGAATTTGAATTACGGCGGCATTGCGTTGATGTGGCGCGGCGGCTGCATCATTCGCTCCATTTTTCTTGGAGACATTCGCAACGCTTTTCAACGCCATCCCAATCTCACCAATCTGCTGATGGATTCTTACTTCAGCGCGCAAGTGATGGCGGCGCAATCCGCGTGGCGCCGGGTGGTGATGAAGGCAACCGAGCTGGGAATTACGATTCCCGCCATGGCCTCGGCGCTGAACTTTTTTGACGGCTACCGGCAGGAGCGCCTGCCGGCGAATTTGCTCCAGGCGCAACGCGATTATTTCGGCGCGCACACTTACGAACGAATTGACCAGCCGCGCGGACAGTTTTTTCATACGAATTGGACGGGACGCGGCGGCGAGGTGACAGCGGGCAAATACAACAATTAGGGATATTGCGCCATGAATGCGATCATCGGCAAAGGCTCGCTGGAAATTCCATTGACCGAATCTGAGGTAAGAGACCTATGCGAAACGGCTCTGGCCTCGCTATCGCTGGCAGAAAAGCGTGTGTTGGTGCTCATTCCGGATCACACCCGGCACACGCCAATTGATATGTTCTTTCACATCATCTGTGATCTGCTCGGGCAAAAAGTGAAAGCCTTGGATTATCTCATCGCCACCGGCACGCACCAGGCGATGAGCGTGGAGCGAATTTACCAACACGTCGGCATTACCGCGCGCGAGCACCGGGAACGATATACCAAGGTTCGTTTCTTTAATCACGAGCATCAGAATGCGTCGGCGCTCGCCACGATTGGAACCATCCTCGCTGCTGAGATTCATGCGTTGTCCAACGGCTTTTTGAATGAGGATGTGCCGGTCACCATCAACAAAAAGGTTTTGGAGTATGATCAAGTTTTGATGGTGTCGTCGGTGGTGCCGCACGAGGCGGTCGGGTTTTCCGGCGGCAACAAATATTTCTTCCCCGTTTCTCAAACGAGCCGAAACTCATTCTGGCGCACTCCACGAATGTGCGCGGGGTCGGCACGTTTGAAAATGGCGTCGAGTCGCCGCGCATCGCGGTGACGCTGGCGACGAGCATTCCGGAAGAAGTTTGCCGCAGCATCAATCTCGGCTACCGCGATTATCGCCGCATCGATCTCGACGCCTGGCGCGCGCAGCAGGACGACGATCATCTCGTCGTTGAAAATGCCGGCCAGCTTTTGTATCGATTGAGAAATTAAAATAAAGTTTACTTGCTCACGGAATTGGAACAGCTCACGGAAATGAATGATTAAATTTTTTTTACTTCCGTGAGAGTTCTATTTCGTGAGCTAAAATTTCTTTGCTTTTTTTTGCAAAGAGTTCACTTTGCATAAGGTGAGATGACTATGGCGCTAAAAATCAAAGCTGCAACCGAAACCGAATTTGATCTGCTTGCTCTTGGCGAATGCATGATTCGCTTGAGCCCTCCAGGACATCAACGCATCGAGCTGACGCCCGTCTTTGAAGCGTATGCCGGCGGTGGAGAATACAATGTCGCTTATGCGCTGGCGCGGTATGGCATGCGCACCGGGTGGGTGTCGCGGCTCGTCGAAAGTCCGCTGGGCGCATTCATTAGAAATCATGCGCAAGCGAGTGGGATGAACCTCAGCGAAGTCGTTTGGGTGCCTTATGACGGGGTTGGCCGGGCCGACCGCATCGGTTTGAATTTCACCGAAGTCGGCATCGGCGTGCGCGCCAGCGTCACGCTCTACGATCGCGGCCACTCGTCGGTATCGCACATGAAAACTGGAGACGTGGACTGGAAGCGAATTTTCAAGCAACGGAAAGTGCGCTGGTTCCACACCGGCGGCATTTTTACGGCGTTGAGCGATAGTTGCGCTGAAGTCGTGGAAGACGCGATGCAAGCGGCGCACGAGGCTGGCACGATCGTGAGTTACGATCTCAATTTCCGCAGCAAGCTGTGGTCGAGCCAGCGCGCCATCGAAGTGACAAAAAAACTCGTTCCGTATATCGACGTGCTCATCGGCAATGAAGAAGATTTCCAGAAAGTGCTCGGCTTCGAGGTCGAAGGCACGGATGAACATTTGAAGAAGCTGCCGATCGAGGGCTACAAAAAGATGGTGGAAAAAGTGGTGAAGACCTATCCCCACATCAACGCCGTCGGCACCACGTTGCGTGAGGTGGTGAGCGGTCTCGTCAATAACTGGTCTGCCATCATGTATTATGACGGCCAGTTTTATCAGTCACGGCGGTATGAGAATCTCGAGATCGAAGATCGCGTCGGCGGCGGCGACGGCTTTTGCAGCGGATTTGTGTACGGCCTTCTGCATAACATGACGCCGCAGGAATGCGTCGAAATGGGCGCGGCGCACGGCGCGCTCTTGCAGAGCACGCGCGGCGACACCAGCATGGTGACGATGGAAGAAATCAAGCACGTGATGGGCGGCGGCAGCGCCAGAATCAAACGGTGATAGACGAGAGGGCAATGACTCTCGTTAAGAGTTATTTTGTAACGTCATTGCGAGCGTTTCTCAGCGAAGCAATCTCTTTGAAATTAGCAGATTGTCCCGCAGAAAAGCGGGACGCCTCGTAATGACAGTATTCTGTTACATTTTAACCCTTAATCGGTAAATAGGGCACGGAAGAGGAACAGCACACGGAATTTTTTTCTGTTCTACTTCCGTGAGCTGTTCCATTTCCGTGAGCCAAAATTTCTTTGCTTTTTTGTACCGGTTTAACTTTAAAGACACTAAGGTTCTCAACATGAGTATTCCCACGAAGGAAAGTTTAAAGCAATTTCGACCCAAGCACTCTTATTTCATTGGCTTCGATTCGGATGGCTGTGTGTTTGACTCGATGGAATTGAAGCACAAGGAGTGTTTCATTCCCAACATCATCAAGTATTACGATCTGCAGCCGGTCTCAAAATATGCGCGGGAAGTGGCGGAGTTTGTGAATTTGTATTCGCACTGGCGCGGGATCAATCGCTTCCCGGGGCTGGTGATGACATTGGAGATGCTAAAAGGGCGGCCCGAAGTGCGCGAGCGCGGCGTCAATATTCCCGACTGGACGTCAATCCAAAAATTCGTTGACGCGGCGCCTTCGCTTGGCAATCCCGCGTTGAAAGCGGCCATTGCCAAGACCAACGATCCGGCCTTGAAGCATCTGCTGGCCTGGAGCGAAGCGGTCAACCGTGACGTCGAGAGCATGGTGAAAGGCTTGCCGCCGTTTCCGCATGTGAAGGAGGGCCTGCAAAAACTGCAAAATCGCGCCGATATGATGGTGGTTTCCGCCACGCCCGCCGAAGCGCTGCATTGTGAATGGGAAGAGCACGGCATCGACCAGTACTTCGCGCTGATCGCCGGACAGGAGCTGGGCAAAAAGGAAGAGCAGCTCGGCCTCACCGTGCAAGGAAAATATGCTGCCGGCCACATTTTGATGGTGGGAGATGCTCTTGGTGATTTAAAAGCCGCGCGCGCTGCCGGCGCCTTGTTTTATCCCGTCGTCCCCGGACGTGAAGAAGAGTCGTGGCGTATTTTTCAAGAAACGATTATCGAACAATTTTTGAATGGACAATATACGTCGAATACCGAAGCAAAATTTCTCACTGATTTTGAAAAGGCGCTTCCGAAAACGCCGCCGTGGCAGTGACAGCGCGTTTTTCGGCGTCCGGCCAAAAAACACTTGCTTTTTCCTCCTGAATTTGTGATATTAGACCTGTAACCAGTAAATGGTCAAATTTGGGAGACAAATTCGCCATGGCATACATAGAAAACCCCGAGGCTGATGGCTTACCCGAACACCTGACGTCGCCCCGGGTTTTTGCGTTTCCTTAAGAAAAGATGCGAAAGCTCTTGATCCTCATGACGAAGCAAAAATCTTGCACGGAAAATTATTAAATTGCCCCGTTTTGTCTACAATTAATCAAAGTTGAAAATGCAATTTTGTGTCGTTGAATCCAAGTTGAACAAGATCTAAGTCACATAGAAAGGAGGCGGTTATTATGGCAACAGTCACATTTCAGCATCTTGCGACTGTAACAAGCATTTCCCCTGGCGTGACGCATCATTGGTGGTGGAACAACGCACCGGATGAGAGAGTTTGGTCATTCAGCGTGGATTCGAGGATCCCATTGAAGTTTGCTTTCCCTAATTCATCCGCCCGAGTCGAAGTCACCCGTGTAGAGTATCGCCAGAATTACGAAGGTGGAAAATTCGAGAGGGAAATTCACTTTTGGGTGAAGAACACAGGAAAAGGCGAAGCACACTACCTCATTCATATGGCGACCATCAGAGAGTAAGGAGAAAGGGACAACATGAAAAGAGAAGGAAACACGAAGCGAAAGGGCAAGATTAAGATTATTGTGCTCTGTGACGATCGTGGAGGCATCCAATCGGTGGCAATCCCAAATCCGAAAATCGCCGAGAGGATCAATATGCAGGTGGACACTGGTGGACGTGTTCACAGACTTGAAGTTGACGGGAGTGTGATAACTCCAGAGATTCTTTTGGGAGTCAGAGGTGAGGATGCTCGCAAGAACGCTTATGACATCCTCAGGGCGATGATTGAATGATATGCAGCGGGCTTCGTCATGTAGGTTGAACGCATCCGACGGCCCATACCCAAGTCGCCTTCTAAGCAAGGGCTGGAGCGAACTGTGGGTAGAGGCATGATTTTCACGAATCGGTAAAGGTTAACGTTTTTTCTTTCAATCATCGTCTGTCTCGCCCCGCAGCCGGTAAACTTCGCGTTCGGGCCCACTTGATAAAGGTAAAATATTTAATGATCTAAAAAATTAATATTAAACAAAATGAAGACGATCATGACCGGCAGGGTGGTCATGACGGCGCCGGCCATTATCAGCTTTTTATTGCGGCGGTTTTTTGCTTGCCGGCCCGGCGACTTCCGGCGGCGATGGGGGAGCTGAGGGAAGCGGTGTTTGCGGCGGCCGCTCGCGGTAATGGCGTTCCATATTCGCTTTTCTTATGCTATCTGCTCTCAAGGTTTGCAGCCTCGCCCGGCGCATTTGAGATCTGAATTGGGGATTCTGTTCGAGAGCCTGCAGCACGCTGTCGGCCACCTGAACCTGCACTATGGCCTGGCGCATTTGCTGTTGGTGTTCGGAACTCCGCACGAAGGCTCTGCGCACGCTATCGGCGAAGTGAGTCTGCCTCTTGATTTTTCGCATTTCAAACTTGAGCGCCGGCAATTCACGCGCCAGCTCGCGCAAGACTTCCCGTGGCGGCATCATCAGCACTTGTGGTGCTTGCCCGGCAAAATGCTCCGCGTGCGTCACGGCTATTTCCGCGATCGCCGCGGTGTCAATCTCGACGACGAAATTGCTCGAAATGCGGTAGATCGGACGCGGTGGTATGCCCGGCGGCCCGGCCGAATCCGGCGGCGGTGGCGGCATTATTTTTTTCCACTGCTGCTCAAATTCCTGAAACGCTTGCACGCGCTCGCTCATCGCGATCAGCTCTTCGTGGCGCTCGACTTCGTCTTCGGCGCGGGCCGCCTCGGCTTGCTTGATCGAAGCCAGCATGCTGTCGACCTCGTGGCGCCGGAACTTCCGGCCTTCGGCTTCCGCGTTGAGAATGGCGACCGCCACGCCTTCAAATTGCTCGTTGCTGATTTTGCCGTTGCGGGTTTGCTCGCGAAAGGACTCGAACTCTCTTTCCACGTGCGGCTTTTGGTCTTGCGGCACCATCGCCAAAAGCTTGCTGCCCAAAAACTCCATGGACGCATTCACGACTTTATCGTCGATTTTTTCGTCCGGCGACAGCAGGAAGAATATCGCCGTCGTCATGGCCAAGGCCCCGGCGAATTTCAATATGTTGGGAAACGCTTGTTTCATGCTAATGCCCTATTTTGAAGCGATCGGCTACATCCATATAGACTGATGAGCGCAGTAAAAAGTTGACAAGAATTTTCAGTGATGCCGCTGCAGATTAAAATTACAAAAAATAATGAAGAAAACAAGAACTTTCAAGAAAGACCGTCACTTGCATGCGGCATCCGTTCATCTCCAGCGCACTGCCGGCATGACGAAATCAAAGCGCTTAAGCCGGGTTGCCCAAATACTGTCACAGCGATTCAGCATGCCGGTTGTATCGGCTCGGCCCGACAAAATTTCCCCAGGTGTGCGAGTCAATAAAAAATTGGCCGTGTCTCCAAACAAAACAGTGGGATAATTATTCCCGGCAACGATCGCGACCGCGTTGGCGGTTTCTCTGGCATGCGTTTTGTAAAACTTTATAGTGAACACAGAACCGATCTTATATCTTCGACTTGACAACTCTGTGGAGGTGACGAACTACTCAACCAAGTTGGATGTGGCTGTGGCATGACCGAAGCCCTTTTAGGGAAACCTTCGGGAGGCTTGTTTAGCAGCGGGCCAGGGAAGGAGCGAAACATTAGTCTCAAAGGAGTGGGCTATGAAACATGGAAAGGCAGGTTTGACGGCCCCGAATTTCCTGATGAGATGGTGGAAAGGAAAGACGGGGTGTGTTCCGCGTCGCGTGCAGGGATTTCTCCAACCGTCAGCGGACACAATCTCAAGATTCCAGGGCGAGCAGCGTAACGGAATCCGGAGAAGTGTGGTGAACGTTGTGCAATGGATGTTGCTCGGTGCTATCATTGCGGGACCCAGCTTACAAAATCTGCACTCACAAGACTCTCGTCCTGCGCGTATCGCGGAAAAAACACAACCGACAACCTCGGCCAAGCTGCGGCAGTCCGGGCCGCTGGGGTCCTCTGCAAAAGCTGCTGAGCCGGCAAGAGTCTCGGCGCCTTCGCGTGCTGAAATCGTTCTGCCCGACATTTATATAACGTTGCCGGCGGATACGATCGCGGCGCTCAAAAAGCAATTGGAAAAAGCTGAACAGAACCTCCGGCAGTTGGAGCGTGAGCGCGGCCGCCTCCAGAAGACAATCGAGCAACTCGAAAAGCGTTCGTTTAATGTGAACCCGCCGGCGCAACGAACCAAAGAGTTGTTTAGGCGTCCCAGCGTGTAGCCTCTGGGAATCAGCCGAGGGCCGGCGACTTCACGCCGCCGTGTTTGCCGAGGGGTGGAATCGGCCGAGCGGGAAGCAGACCGCGAGGTGGATGCGGTCAGCAGGGAAGCAGACTGCGGGGTGGAGCAGGGATGCAAACCGAGGGATGGAATCGGCCAGCAGGGAAGCAAACCGAAACAGCCTCATGCGCCAGGGATAGAAACGACCACAGGGAGTGTGTGTCTGGGCAAGTGAGAGCGATCTCGTTGCAACCGTCCTGAAGTGAAGGGCGGGCTGCACGAGAAATACGCGCCATGAAGTGCGGGCTTTGACTCCAAGAAAAGCTCGCGCCGTGGGCGCCTCAATCGGAGCCTGTTTTCATCAGGGAGGTGAAAACGGGCTTTGTTTTTTGTGTGATCTGGAAGGGGCTTCTTGAATAAAACGATCTACCGATATTGATGCGGGCATCCGCCGGCGCTACGACTTCCCCTTAATCTGCCGGTTCAACTTCGCCAGCCGAATAAACAATTCCTCAATCTTGCGATTATATTCCGTTTCCGGCAAAGTGTTTTTGCGGGCTTTGAGATTTTCAATTTCCGCCAGCAGGCGCGCTTTTTCTTTTTCCAGGGGATCGTTGGGGTTCAACGCGGGTTGCGGCGCAGCACTGCTGGCGCTGGCAACGAGAAAAGTGCGCGCCGCGAGTTGGCCGTCGCTGTTACCATAAGCTGCCGGCGTTTCACTGCCGTTGCTGTCACCATTGTCATCGAGCAGCGGGTGCTCCGGACGCAAACGATTGGCGCTCTCGTAAAAACGCACGACGCGGTCGCGGCTGTAGTCGAACGCTTCCAAAATCGAGACACGGCTGTTTTTGTCGAGATCGGCCTCGTCCGGTTTGAGAAAAGCTTCGACAAAAAATTGCGGAAAAACCGTGGCGTATTGCTCGTCGCCGCTGCGCGTCGCAGCGATGACGACGCGGCCTTGCCGCGACATTTTCTCGATGAACGGCCCGCTCGCCGCGGTGGTGTTGATAAAAATCTGGCGCTCGGCGGGGAGACGCTCCAGCAATTGCGCAAAATCGAGATCGCGCAAATCCGGGCCTTCGAGATTGAATTTCGCCCAATCACCGTCAAACGTGCCGTGGCCGAAGAGAATGATTGCCGCAAGGTCGTTTTTTTGTACGGTATTGGCGAGCCGCTCAAAAGCAGCGCGCACGTTGTCGGCCAAACACGCCGTGCTGCTGAGCGGCAATTTTGCGCCGCTCTCGGCAAACAGGGTGATTTGCGCCGCCGTAAAACCCTGCTTCGCAATCAAAACGTCGTGCAGTTGGCGGGCGAATTGCGCGTATTTTTCGGTAAACTCCGGCTGGCCGCCTTTGCCGGCGATGATGATGACGTGGTCGGCCGCAGACAAGCAAAACGGCACAAAAAAGATAAAACAGAAAAAAAAGCGAAAATGACGGGAAGACGAACCCATCGTGAAATGAGGGCGGAGTTTTCGCTTTTGCGGTGAGGCCGTTAAACGGCTAACTGTGGAGAATGTTTTCATGTTGACAAAATAAGAAAGAATCGTGCAAAAGTCAACTCAGATAAAAATGCAAAATCATTAATAATCAAATTTGTGCAAAAAAGCAAAAATTTTAAAATGCAAGATGATTATGGCAAAATGATTAAAAAATTATTTTGCCATAATCATCTTGCTATTTGGTTCCGGCTTGGCCGGGTTGGGACAAAATGATCGCTAAAATATTTTGCCTTAAGCAGTTTGTTATTTAGTAAAGGCTTTCATTTTTTTGTTGCGCTTGTGGTCAAAATTTAGTATCCTGTCCGCAATCGGTATTTATTCAATTATTATTCAACTTTAAAGGTCCGAGGCCGTCGATGAGCCCAAAACGCATGGTTGATATTCTCATTCTTATTTTACTCGCTGCTGCCCCTGTCGCCGGCCGGCAGGAGGGAGGCGCTCGGCAAACGTCGCCGGATTCTACAGCAGCGGTGACGGTGGCTGCCGGTGCCGAATACGAAGCCGGCGGCCTGCACCGGTTCTTTTTCGGCGCGCATTACCGCGATTTGTGGACCACGCCGTTGCGAGTCGAGATGCTGAATCTCGACCGCTTTGCCGGGGGATTAACCCCGTTGAAGCGCGGCGGCGGCTTTCAAACCAAAAGCTTGCGCTTCATTGGAAAAGACGGCAGGCAGTATGCCTTTCGTTCAATCAACAAAGACCCCTCCAAAGTGTTGCCGCCGGAATTGCAGGAAACTTTGGCGCGCAGCATTGTGCAGGATCAAATCAGTTCCGCGCATCCTTATGCTGCTCTCGTCGTTGCGCCATTAGCAAAAGCGTTGGGTGTCATTTACGCGGAACCACGTTTGGTGATTTTGCCGGACGATCTCAAGCTCGGCGAATTTCAAGCGGAGTTTCGCAACGTTTTGGGGTTCATCGAAGAGCGCCCAACCGACGGGCCGGACGGCGAGCCCGGTTTTGCCGGCTCGAATAAAATCGTCGATACCGCAGAGCTCTTTGAAGAACTTGCAGAAGATCACCATGACGACGTCGATTCCGAAGCGTTTCTGACGGCGCGGCTCTTGGACGTTTTTGTCGGCGACTGGGATCGCCACATCGACCAATGGCGTTGGGCGCGCTTTAAAAAAGACGATAAGAAGCTTTGGTATCCGATTCCCCGCGACCGCGATCAGGCCTTTGCCAAACTCGACGGCCTGCTGCCCTCGCTGGCGGAGAAGCGTTACGTGGTCACGCAAATGGAAAATTTTGCGAAAAAAACGCCGGACATCATCAGCCTCACCTTTTCGGGCCGGCATCTCGATCGCCGCTTTCTAAACGATCTGGATAATGAAGCCTGGCGCAAGGTCACCGAAGCTTTTCTCAGCAAGCTCACCGGCGACGTTATCGCGCAGGCGGTGCGAAACCTGCCGCCGGAAATTTACGCCAAATCCGGTGAGGCGCTCACCAAGAAGCTTGCTGCCCGGCGCAGCCTCATGAGCAAAGCCTCGGATGAGTTTTATCGCAACCTCACGAAGTTTGTCGACGTCAAAACCAGCAATCAAGACGAATTTGCCGAAATCACCCGGCAAGGCAGCGGCGATATTGACGTTAAAATTTACGCGCGCGACAAGAATACCGGCGACAAGCAAGACCGGCCGGTTTACCAACGCCTATTCAAAAAAGGTGAGACAAAGGAAATCCGTCTTTATCTTTTGGGCGGCGATGACACGGCCGCGGTGCAAGGCGAGGCCGGTGGCATAGCTTTGCGCGTCATCGGCGGAACGGGTCGCGATGAGCTGATCGACCATTCCAAAACTAAAAACTATTTTTATGACGTGAAAGACGGCACGCAATTCGTCGCCGGTGCCAAAACGAAAATCAACGCCGGCAAGATCGATTCGGTCGTCAACCGTTATGAAAACGCGCCCCTAACGCCCGACTACGGATCGCTGGTGAAGCCGCTGCCGTTTTTCGGGTATAATGCGGACGACGGCATTTTTCTCGGCGGCGGCCCGATGATTTTTAAATATGGTTTTCGCAAAAGCCCGTTCGCCCGCCAGATGACTTTTCTCGGCAACTACGCTTTTACCACCGGCGCCTTCCGCCTGCGTTACGCCGGCGTCTTCATCGGCTTCATCAACAACATTCATCTTTATTTGGAAGGGGAGGCGACGGTGCCGAAACGGGTGGGAAATTTTTACGGCTGCGGCAATGCCACGCGCCGTGACAAAGCGCTGGAAAAAGATGATTTCTATCGCACGCGCTTCAACGAATATTTGGTGCGGCCGACTTTGTTCACTTATCTACACCGGCGCGCGTATGTTGCGCTCGGCGCCGCCTACAAATTCTCCGATTTGCGGCCGCGCGGCGGTACGTTTATTTACACGCAGCTTCCGTATGGATCGGAACAGGCCGCTTTGCTCGAGCTTTCGAGCGCGATTCAATACGACAGCCGCGATCGTGCGGCCGCGCCGACGCGGGGATTTTATGGCCGGCTCGAAGTGTTGCACTTCCCCAAAGTTTTTGACAACAAGAGCGATTTTACGAAGTTGCGCGGCGACAGCCGGGTTTATTGGGGCGGCAAAAATGTGACGCTGGCTTTGCGCGCCGCGGGCGAGCGCGTGTGGGGAGATTTTCCATTTTATGAAGCGGCCTATTTGGGCGGCAGCGGCAACCTGCGCGGTTTTCGTCTTCAACGTTTTGCCGGCGATGCCTCGGCATTTGGCAGCGCGGAGCTGCGCTTTTTTCTGGCGCGAATTTTTATGCTGGTACCCACCGACATCGGTCTTTTCGGTCTGGCGGATGCCGGCCGCGTCTGGTTCGATGGAGAAAGTGAGGGCAGTTGGCACAAGGATTTCGGCGGCGGCCTCTGGCTCGCCCCATTGCGGCGTGACCTGACGTTTTCGATTGGCGCCGGCGTTTCCAACGAGCTAACGGCAGTGGTGGCCGGACTCGGGTTTGGATTTTGAATTTTATTTCGCAACTTTTGGATGTTATCTTGAATTGGGAACAATTCGGAAAGTTGGTCGCAAATAAGCGTGCCTTGTTTTTTGACAGGATAACAGGATCGACTCGATTTTCTGAAATCCTGTAAATCTTGTAATCCCGTCAAAAAACCAACTTTTGGGAATTGCACCATCTTGGATTGTCAAATAGGCAAAAAAGTAAAAATTTTTAGTCTGCCCCAAACGGATAGAAGAACCCAACGGATTTTTGATCATTGGGGTTCATCTATCCGTTGGGAACGTTGTTTTTAACAACTTTCTAAATTATTAAGGATGGCTATGGATTTTTTGAAGCTGCAAAGGTCACCAAAAAACTTCCATCATTATATTTTGTTTCTCGGCCTCTGGCTTTGTTCTTGTCAAGCCTGTGGTCAAAATATTTCTGTATCGACAAGCCAAACCGGCGTTCAATCCGGCTTTTCTTTGGTCGCCATCGGCGACGCCGGCGAGCGCAACGGCATTCTCGAAGACAACGCCGGATCGATGGCTGCGCTCTTTCGCCACGAGCGTTTCGATCTGCTCATTTTTCTCGGCGACAATTTTTACAAAACCGGGCTTAATTTCGAGTCCAACAAAAATCCTCAAAAAGAAACCCCCCAAAAGATCAATAGCGTGCTCGGCCCGTTTTTTCCGTTGATGCGAGCGTTGGGCCGGCAAAATGTTCATGCCATTGCCGGGAATCATGATTATTATGCCGAGCTGGTGGTAAATAAATCCTTTCTCTGGGGCCTTTTTTCGGTCGACGCGCTGCCGGTCGGGATCACGAGCAAAGGAAATCAACGGGCCGATACGATCTCGAGCTGGACGTATCATTATGGCCTGCCGCAGCACGCGCTGTTTCCGGTCGAGCGCTCGACCGGCGATTCGCTGCAAATCATTTTTTTTGATTCGGCGATTTTGTTGCGCACCAAACTCGAGACGTGGCGGCCTTATTTTGCAGCGCTCGAACGGTTGCTCGTTTCCACCCAAAATCGGCCGCAGATCAAATGGCGCATCATGGCCGCGCACCATCCGCTTTACAGCCTCGGCGAGCATGGCGGCTACAGCGAGTGGGATGCGGAGGCGCGCACCGTGCAATATTTGAATCATTGCGATCCGGACTCAGATATTGTCGGGTATTTCACCAATTTTTCCGATCCGGAAGATTTGTGCGCCGAACGCTACCGCGCGTATCGCGATTCGCTGTTTGCCACGATTCAACGCAGCGGTGTGGCCATCCAACTCTTCATGGCCGGCCACGAGCATAGCTTGCAGTTGCTCAATTATCCGAGTCGCACGCCGGACTGTCCGAACTGCCCGCAAGCCTATCTCGTTTCCGGCGCCGGCGCAAAAGCGAGTCGCGTCAGAGCGCCGGCGCCTGAGCTTGGTGAGCATACCTGGCCAGACAACAACTCGAAACAACGCGGCAAGAGCCGATACGGTTTTGCCCGCATCGATGTGCAAGGCGAGCAGCTTCGCGTGCGGATTTTCGACGGCAAAACCGGAAAGGAGTTGGATATGGGAGGGGGGCGAACCGAACTTTGGGTCAGACCCGATGGTACTCTGGCGGAGAGATAAAATTGTATGGACCAACTCATTTGTCACCTGGTGGGAGATTATATTTTACAGACGAATTGGATGGTACGCCACAAGCACAGCAAGATGACGGTGGCCGCCGTCCACGCACTGTTTTATGTTTTGCCATTTCTCCTGATCACGCTAAAGCCGGTGACGCTATCGATTATTTTTGGCACTCACCTGGTGATCGATCACTATTGCCTGGCGCGATATCTGATTCGATTGCGCAATTGGTGCTGGACCGACAGCGGCTTCCCCACCGAGACGCCCAACCACATTGCCCAAGCCATCAACATCGTGATCGACAACACCATTCATCTTGCCATCAACTATTTGGCGATCAAATATTTTGGGTAAGATTCGCAACAACACTTTTCGCTTGTCTCTCTGCCCTTTGCTCTAAGCCCTCCGCCCAAAAATAAAAAAGGCCCGAGTCTTTCGACCCTGGGCCTCTTGGCTGTGAGGGGGAGCCACAAACTTATTACTTTGACATTCCCTGTCAAAACATTCCTGATGTTTGCTTGCCCTATTCTTTTGCAACTCACATGCCATGAATCAGCAATAGCGAACCACAACGGAAAAGGCCTGCAACGAGAAAGCGTAATCCCTTGTATTGACTGGCGATGGAGCATTGGATAAATAAGCTGCTGCCAGCCTTCTGAATTGGCATAACAACGCCGTAATAGCCGGCAAATACAAATTCGAAATTACATTAGCGCAATTCGTATGTCGATCCGAAACGCTCGATGTGGCTGAAATTCGAGTTGAAAGATAATGGGACGATTGCGAACAGGCGATTTCCTCAAGAGCAGTGGCGGACATAAAAGGACCCGGTATTCTTTTCGATAACAGATGGATTGCGTGCAAACGGGGCTTGACTTTTCATGATCTTTCGTGTACTTTGTGGACAATCAATAATCCGGAGGTTTCGGCAAATCCGGATACTCTAAAACGAAGGAGGAGCAGATGCGTTACCTCTGTGGCTTTTTTATTTTGATGCTACTGTCTGCTTGCAGTCGGCAACAGTATGCTGATTTGGTTGTCAGGAATGCCAAAATTTGGACGGTCAATCCCAACCAGCCTGAAATTGAAGCGCTCGCTGTGCAAAATGGAAAAATCGCCGCAGTCGGCAGTGCTGTAGAGATTGAAAAATGGATCGGCAATTCGACGCGCGTGATCGATGCCGCCGGAAAAAGAATCGTCCCGGGCTTCACCGATGCCCACACGCATTTTCTTACCGGCGGCCAGAGTTTGATCACTATCGATCTGCGCGACTGTCAAAACGAAAAAGAGTTTCTGTCGCGCTTGAAAGCTTACGCTGACAAGCTGCCGGCCGGACGCTGGATCACCGGCGGCAATTGGGATCACGAGCGCACGTTTGGCGGTGTGTTGCCGACACGCCAGCTCATCGACAAAGCCACGCCAAACAATCCAGTTGCTATCAACCGCACCGATGGCCACATGCTGCTCGCCAACAGCCTGGCGCTGAGAATGGCTAAAATTACTATTGATACCTCCGAGCCGGAAGGCGGCGTGATCATCAAAGATCGCCGAACCGGCGAGCCCACCGGCATTCTCAAAGACGACGCGATGAGTTTGGTTTATAATGTGATTCCTGATGCAACTCCCGAGGAGTTGGATGAATGCCTGGCCGCGGCCATGAAATATGCTGCCGAAGTGGGCGTCACTTCGATTCACGACATGCTTGGATGGAACGACTGGTCTGCTTATGAACGCGCGCGGAGCAAAGGCACGTTAACGGTTCGCGTGAGTGCTTATTTCCCCATCAGCACCTGGGAGCGCGTTGTCACGCTGCGAGATTCTGTCAAGAATGACGAATGGCTGCGCGTGGGCGGTCTGAAAGGTTTCGTCGACGGCTCGCTCGGTTCTTCAACCGCATTGATGTTCGCGCCGTTTGCGGATGATTCCACCAACCACGGCACTTATGTTTCCGATTGGTTTCCGGAAGGCATCATGTACCAACGCGTGAAAACGGCGGATGCGGCCGGCTTGCAAATCGCTGTGCATGCGATCGGCGACAGCGCCAATTCGGAGATGCTCGACATTTACGAACAAGTTGTAAAAGAGAACGGCCCCAGAGATCGCCGCTTCCGCATCGAGCACGCGCAGCATTTGCATCCCAAAGACATTGCTCGCTTCAAAGCGCTCGGCGTGATTCCGAGCATGCAACCGTATCACTGCATCGACGACGGTCGCTGGGCCGAGAAACGCCTCGGCGCCGAACGCAGCAAAACCACCTACGCTTTCCGCTCTCTGCTCGATGCCGGCGCCAATTTGAGTTTCGGTTCCGACTGGTTCGTCGCCCCGCTTGATCCGATACACGGCATTTACGCTGCCGTCACGCGCCGCACGCTGGATGATGGGCATCCCAACGGCTGGGTGGCGGAACAAAAAATTTCTGTTGCCGAAGCGGTGAAATGTTACACGCTCAACGATGCGTACGCTGAATTTGCCGAGAAAGAGAAAGGCAGTTTGGAAGTTGGCAAATGGGCGGATTTGGTGATGCTCTCTGATGATATTTTTACGATTGATCCGGTGCAGATTCGTGAGGTGAAAGTAACAATGGCGGTGGTAGGAGGGAAGGTTGTTTTTGAGAAATAATTGGTGATATTTTGTTTACTTTTATGGGGCAATACGGGCGATGAAGATGCGGATAAGGGGCGTTTTATGCTTTTTTCGCTAGCATAGTATTTCTTGGTATCTCAAAAGTCAACTGCAAAACCCTGTAGAGCGCGGCGCAAGCTGGCATGACGGTTTACCATACCCGGCTTGGCCCGTAGCAAACATGCACGGCAGGTGACAATATCGTGTAACGCTTTCTACAATGAAATTTTGTGCTGTCGCGAGATGAAACATCTTTTACGAGTGGGGTGCGGGATTGCCTTGTTGTTGCCTCCGGCCCTTTCCGCCCAATTTGCCTTTTATGATTCGACAAATGACATGGCGTGGTCACAAATCGAGCCCCCCAGCTTTGAACATTTGGTCAATTGCCAAATCGTCAACGCCGGTTTGGGATACGTTCTTACCACGACCGGAACCTTGTACGAGTTCGATGCCACACGACGTGAGTTCTGGCGTCCGCTGCCGCGTCCGGAAGGACCCTATGCCATCGAAAAATTTTTTGCGCTGGCAAAAGACAACATTTGGGCGAGCGTGAATACCCCGGCGCTTTATAAACGGACGGTGTTTCATTGGGATGGGAAAAGCTGGTCGCCCATCGCTTCACCCAATGTCTACAACATTCGGAGCTTTTTTTTTGCTTCAGCCGAAGAAGGCTGGTTTGCCGGTGACTATGGGGAGTTGTGGCGTTATCAGCGCGGCCAGTGGGAACAAGAAACGTTGCCGCTATTTATTCACGCGGATTATCTGGCCTTCACCGCGGATAACGCGCTTTACGTCGGCTGCGAAGCCCCGGGTCAAGAAGCCGTGCTGCAGCGCCGGCAAGGGAGGTGGCAAGTATTTGAAGCCAACACCTTTCCCCGCCCCCTGGCGATTGCGTTATCGCCTTTGCGTCGTTTGTTGTGGGCTAACGTTTACTACTCGCCCCAGCGGGTCGAAATTTTCAACCAGCCTGTTTGGCTATTGCCTTTGAAAAAGATGGAATTTTTTCCTACCGGAGCCGGCTATGGTTTTCCCGGGAAAAAGATTTATGCGCTTAAGGATACCGCGTATTGCGAGGTGGCAGAATCACCCGTAGAAATTTCCGATCTGGCGGTTTTTGGCAAAAATTTTTCGTGGATAATCGGCGCGCATGGCTTGATGCTGGCGCCGCAACAAAGCCCTTCAACCGTTCAGGCTCCCAAGGATCGGTTCTTTGATTTCAGAGAATACAGCATGGCAAATCTGTACGGCATGGCCGTCTTGCAAAACCGGCCGGGCACGGCCTCCCATCTTTATTTTGTGAAAACCGCCAATGCGAATTTGGTTTGTGAAGCGCAGAATTTCCTGAATAGTCTCAACTGGACCGATCGTGCTGCAAATTTAAATCTTGCCGGGCCGGCCGTCTATGATGATTTAAAACTTTCCAATGGCGCATCGCCGATAAATTATGATCAAGCCGCCGCCAGCGGCGATCTCAACGGCGATGGTCTGGACGACATCGTTGTGATCAGCATGTATGGCCATCCCTTCGTGTATTTTAACAGCGGCCACGATTATTATTATGATGCCACTACCTTTTCCAGTTTGAAAAGTTGGGGTGATATTCGCCAACGGCCGATGCTGGCTAATCTCTTTGACGCTGACCGCGACGGCGATCTCGATTTGTTTATTGCCTGTCAATTTCACAGCAATGCTTTCTTCATCAACAACGGCCGCGGCAAGTTCACGGAAGTCACCCAAGCCGCCGGCCTCGCAACCGAAGGCGGCGGCATTGGCGGTTACGTCGCAGACTTCGATGGCGACGGCTGGGAAGACCTTTACGTCACGCGGGTCAATCGCCCCAATTTGTTGTTTCGCAATCTCGGCCCGGATTCACTCAGCGGCATGCCGCGTTTTGCCGATGCCAGCGCCGAGAGCGGTGCGGCTTGCTGGCAAACGCTCAAACAATCCCAAGGCGCGGCCATCGCGGATTACGACAACGATGGTGATTTCGACCTGTTTGTTTGCAACCTGGCAACCGGCAACCGCCTGCTGCAAAACAACGGCAAAGGATATTTTACCGACGCCGCCGCCCGCGCCGAGCTTGCCGGCGACGACCAAAGCGTCGGCGCAACTTTTTTTGACGCGGACAACGACGGCGATCTCGATTTGATCGTGGCCAACAAAGGTTTTGAGCGTCTTTACAAAAATCAAGGCGAGGGGCGTTTCATCGAGCATAGCAAGCATCTCGATCTCGGAGGCGTTTTCAGCAATGTGATGTTGAATACCAGCCGGCAATTCGGCGGCAACAGCTCCGGCACGCTCGTCCATGACCTCGATGGCGACGAAGATCTCGACGTGATGGTGAGCAATTACGATGTGGGCTTGTTCGTTTTCACCAACGGTTTGAACGCACCCAATTCCGCCGTTCAAATTTTTCCTGAGGGCATTGTCAGCAACCGCTCCGCCGCCGGCGCGAAAGTGTTCCTGTATGAATCCGGCAAAATCGACGATCCCGCCGGGTTGGTGGGTTTGCAGATGATCGAGTCCGCCAATAGCTATGGCTGCAGCCCGGCAAAAGTCGCGCATTTCGGCGTGGAGCCGGCAAAAATGTACGACGCGAAAATTGTTTTTCCATCCGGAATCGTGCGCACGGTTCCCGGCTTGCGCGGCGGTGAACGCCGAGTTGTACGTGAAATAGAAGGCTTGCAAGCCAGCGTTATCAAAGCCCGGCGCGCCCTGGCCAATCTGCTCGCCGGCTATCGCAGCCGCGAGCGCTATATCGTGCTGCTTCTCGGCCTGCTGCTGTTTGGCATCACCCTGATTGCCGGCAAAAAATTTCTGGGCGTGTCGAGCTACGATCAAAAAATATTGGCCGCGCTCTTCAGCGCCGGCTTATTGATTTGCCTCATCCTGTGGTTTGCCCCGAGCCAGCGCGAGTTCGTTCTCCGCCCGCTCGTGGTGAGCTCGGTGTTGACATGGCTGGCGATTCTTCTCCTCCGCAACAAACGGCTCTATCAAGCCCGACCGGCCTCGATGGAAATGTTGCAGATGCGCTTGAATGCTTTTGGGCACGGCACGCTGATCAATCAACTGATGAACCGTTTCGCTTTATTTGAAGAAAACTTCGAACCCGGCGATGAATTGCCGGCCGCGGCTAGAGTCAAATTTGCCGAAGTCATTGCCGGTCTGCTGCATTTTCTCCAGAATGAGATCCGCGCGATTTTGAATTACCAGTATGGCAACAACTTTGCAATGGATCTGGCCTTTCGTTTGGAGAACATTTGGAGCAAGCTCAAAAAAGCGCTGGCGCGCCAGCTCAAGACCGGGGAAAAATTGGACAAGGCGCGCTTAACAGGAATTACGGCGCTCCTCCACCAATTGCGTGAGCTGGTGCCGTCAATACAAAAGCGCTTGAACACGCAATATCTAACGGATGCTTCGGCAGCGATTGTCGATTTTATTCAGCAGGCCAGGCATTCCGCCATTCGGTTCGCGGCAACGCCGAACCTGCCGGCGGCGCAGATCACGCCGGCTGATCTTATCTACGTTCTCGACGAGCTGGTGCAAAACGCCCTGCGGCACGTCGATGGGCATCCGGCGCAAATCGATATTTCGTTGCAACGTTCGCTCGACGAACTGCACCTCGACGTGCGCGATAACGGCAGAGGCATTCCGGAAAATCTTTGGGAAGAAATCTTCCGCCCCGGCTTCACCACCAAGACCGGCGGCGAAGGCGGCTTCGGGCTTTATCACGCCCGCCAACGCATCGAAAAATACGGCGGCAAGATCTTCGTCGCGACGAGCGCATTGGGAAAAGGCACGACGATGCGGATTTGTTTGAAAACGGGAACTTAAACGCGGTGACGGCTTTTCGGCAATGAAGTTTGTCACTGAAAATCTGTGCTTGGAAATAAAAAGCGAAATTGTTATCTTGAAATACCCCGATTTTGCATCGCAAGAATAAAACCGCCACCCAATTGATTTTTGTAACTGTAGGATAATCGGGGTTTGACTTTTTAGGTGCAAAATTAAGGAATAAATAAAAACGGGAGGTTAAAATGCAGACAGCAAGACCAAGCGCCTTCAAAATAACGCCGACAATAAGGCAGGAAATTGCCAAAATTGTTGATACGCGAATAAGAGAGGCGCATGTGACCAAAGAGGATTTCTCCGAGCTTAAAAACATCGTCAAGGATTTGGCTGCGGCACAGAAGCGAACGGAGGTCAAAGTCGAGGAATTAGCGGAAGCGCAGAAGCGCACGGAGATCAGACTCGAAGAGCTTGCCACGGCTCAGAAGGAGTTGGCGGAAGCGCAGAAGCGCACGGAGACGGCGATCACCAGGCTCACGGAGAATGTAGATGCGCTCACAGAAAAAGTGGGTGAGCTCACGGAACGAGCCGATGCAACAAACACTAAGCTTGGCGGTTTGGATAGAAGCCTGGGCTATGCCTTTGAGAACGAGGCCTATCGACATTTGCCCGAAATTTTGAAGAGCCAGCATGGGATTGAAATAAAAGAAAAAATCATCCGGACCCACATTGGCGGCAGGGAGATCAATCTGCTCGGACATGCCATGAGAGAAGGACGGGAAGTTTTAGTCGTTGGGGAAGCCAAAACCAAACTTGACGAACGAAAAGAGCAGCCGGAGGTCTTTGCCGAACTGGAAGACAAGGTAAAAGCCGTGCTTGCGGTATACCCACAGACCGAGATTGTCCGCGTGTTGGTCACCCATTTTGCCATCAAGAGTTTAATCGACAAAGCCAATGCCAGAGGAATCATCGTCGTGCAAAGCTTTGAGTGGTAAAAATTGAGCTGTTGTCAGTGGCGCTTTTCAGACAGCAGAAAACCAATAATCTGTTGACCGCCTTCATTCACTGGCAATTTACGCGAATCGCATTTCAAAACCCCGGAGCCGCCGCATGCCGTCTCTCTCCGCAAATCGTGCCATCCTCATCATCGATGATAATCCGCAATTTGCCGAAGATCTCCGCGCGCTGACCGGTGAGGAATTTCAGCTTGTCACCGCCGGCAGCGGCGAAGATGGCGTGCGCAAATTCTCCGAGTGCAGCGTCGATTTGGTGTTGCTCGATCTCAAGCTCGGTCGCGGCATCGACGGACTCGAAGTGCTGCGCCGACTCAAGCGCATCGATCCCGACGTGCCGGTGATCATGGTCACCGAGCACGTCTCGCTGGAAACCGCCCATCAAGCCGGACAATTGGGCGCCGCGCATTATTGCGACAAAGCCCCGAGCCTGAAAGAGCTGCGGCTGCTCATCAACCAGCATCTGCAGAATCTCCCATGGCGGCGCGCTTATCGTGACGAGCTGCGCCAACGTCACATTCCTTTTATCGGTGAAAGCGCGGCGGCCCAGCGGCTCTTTGCTGAGATTGAGGCCATCGCGCCGGCAGATTGTCTTGTGCTCATCACCGGCGATACCGGCAGCGGCAAGGAACTGGTGGCGCGCGAGATTCATCGCCGCAGCCACCGCGCCAATCTGCCGATGTTGATTCTCAATTGCAGCAACCTGCCGCCGGCGATTTTTGAGAGCGAATTCTTTGGCCACGAAGCCGGCGCTTTCACCGGCGCGAGCAAGCGCCAAAAAGGCAAATTTGAAGCAGCACATAATGGCACGCTTTTTCTCGACGAGATCGCCGATTTGCCGTTCGAATCGCAGCCTAAGATTTTGCGCGTGCTCGAGACCGGCGATTTCCGCCGCTTGGGCGGCAACGAAGAGCTTCATGCCGATGTTCGCATTCTCGCTGCGACCAACCAGAATTTAAAGGATGCCGCTGCGGCCGGCCGCTTTCGCACCGATTTGCTCTACCGCCTGCAAAGCGTCGAGATTCATGTGCCGCCACTGCACCAACGCACCGATGACATCCCACTCCTCGTCAAATACTATCTCGACGAATTTAGCCGCGCTTTGCACAAGCCGGCGCCGTCCATTCCCGACGAGCTCATGGAAATTTTTTGCCGCTACGATTGGCCCGGCAACGTCCGCGAGCTGCGCGGCGAGGTGTATAACCTCGTGCTCTTCACTCGCGACGGCAAGTTGGATCGTTCACGCCTGCGCTTGATAACTCACAGCCGGTTGAAGCAGACGGCTAGTCATACGTTGCTCGTTGCTGGATAATAGTCGTTGCCAACCAACAATTTGCCTTTTGCTCCTTGCTCTTTGTTTCTTGCCCTGTTGCTTTCCTGCAACAATGAATAACCCTTGTCGAAACAATGGAAATCCCCAACCATGCGCACGCTTCGCGTTGCATCCCTGCAACAATCCGTGCTTTAACGATTTTCACTTTGATCCACTCGCCCCACGTTAACTCGTTAAGCTTCAAGCCAGAGTTGTTCAGTTACGAAAACTTTTGTATGGTACGTCGTTTGTCTTGGTAAATGCGCAATAAGAACTTAAGCAGGGCAACTTTTATGCTTTTTGATATCATTTGGACGCAACTGCCTCCAATGCCAACATTTCAGCAGAAAAAGATCGACGACCCTGCTCATCGTTCTCGCACGGGTAAATGGATCTCGGCGCTGGGATGGTTGGTGACGGGTGGCGGTGGCGTCAGTCTTGTCGTCGGCCTTTCTGATTTGAATAATTTGACCATACTGGTCATCGGCGGAGTCATCTTTATTCCCATCGGCTTGCTGCTGATCACCAATGGCCAGATTCTCAGCGGCCTCGCCCGGCTTGAAAAAAACACCACGACGGCGCATGCAGCGCCACCGCCGAGCGACTCAACGAGCTAACGCAAGCTTGTGACAACGTTGTCAAACTGGATGAGAAAACGTTTTTCAGCCTATATTAATTTCGATAATTGCCGCCATCTATGAATAACGTCACTCTCCCGAGCCGTAAGGGGGACGGCTCGGGCGGAGTAAGGTGATGCTAGGAGATCACCCCTCTTCAAAGAGAAGATTTTTAGATAAAAAGTGACAGAATTTTAGGTACTCCCCGATAACACGTTTGTGTGAAGGAGAAATCACTATGTCAATGATCGTCAAAGTTCAGTGGGAAGACGGCAAGCCCTGCTGCGGCACGCGAGTTCAAGTGTGGATCAGTGGAGAAGGTCAAAAGTCAGTCTACACCGATGAGGACGGCGAAGCCGACTTCGATTATGGTCCCGGCACCGGCACCATTATTGCGATGGCCAGGAAGTGGTAACGGAACGCTCGCTTTCACGACGCGAGTTGATCACCTGCGAACCCTCAGGGTTATTCAGCTATTCTTATTATTGATGAGGCCATATCATGCCAATTACATTCACGCCTGCCCCAATTGCGGCGCCGACAAAAACGACATCAGTTGGTCCGCCGCTTATTTCGATGTCTACAAGTGCAACGACTGCAGCGAAAAATATTACCACAAATGCCACAGCAGTAAGGGCGGCCGGCAGTGCCCACATTGCGGCAGCGCGTATCACGCAACGTATGGGAGAGTTTCGAAGCCTTAGATTTACAGAGGTAGGCTGGCGTAATAATTTAGTAGAAGGTATCAGCTACAATCGTTCAGCATTTTTCAAAAAAACCTTGACTTTTCGCCAAAAACGGCGTATCTTTTGTCGCAATTTTTTGTTAGATGGCACCCGACCATCGCGATTGAGAAATCCTTCCTTCGACGCTTATGACAGTCGGGTGGGTCTTTGCCATCTTGATCCCATGTCATGTCTAACGCTTGACGAATGCCAAGGTGAACCTTTTTTTCTCTTAGAGGGCATTTGAAAAGTCAAACAAGGGTGTAATATGTTCAATATTTTACCTACCAAATAGGCCAACGAAGCCAAACATTTAGTCCTACTGAGGCGAAATATTGAACTGCGTAGCTGATTCCATGGTTACCAAAGAGATGAAGCATTGAACATGTTATCCCCTTTATTACTTTCAAAATGCCCTCTTAGCTGTTTTGTAAAACATCCAAATCTGATACCGCTTGATTTTAGCCGAGGCAGACACACCATGCCCAATTACATTCATGCCTGTCCGAACTGCGGCGCCAACAAAAACGACATCAGTTGATCCGTGGCTTATTTTGATGTTTACAAGTGCAACGACTGCGGCGAAAAATATTGCCACAAATGCCATGGCAGCAACGGGGTGCGCTATTGTCCGAATTGCAAGGGCACCTCACGAAGCACTTACGGCAGAGTTTCAAAACCATAGTTGTAATTCGTAAAAATTCTGAAGGAGGAGCAATATGAGAAATAAAAGCGAGTTGGTTTCGCATCTCGTAATGATACGTGCGTTAATCTGCACCTTTGCTGTAGTATGTATTCCGCTGTCATGCTCGTCTAAATCTGTTATTACCGGCAGCGTCAAACACGCAGTAAAAGGATTCTCCCTTGAGAATGTGATCGTGAGAATCGAAAACAGTGGTTTTCAGACCAGAACGGACAAAAGTGGCCAGTTTCAACTCAACTACGCGCCTGGCAACTTTACGGTCGTTTTTGAATGTTTGGGGTATATGCCAAAAGCGACCTCCTTGTCATTGACGTCCGGTGGAACTTATCCAATGGGTGAGATTTTTTTATTCGTATTTCCCACTTTAGTTGATATGTACGGAAAATCTCTCAGTGACGTCCAAGTTGAGGTGAGACAGGCTACATACAGTGGAAGTGGAGCAGTTCTTTCGCAAACCAATAGTGATTCGACAGGAAAATTTCTAATCCGATACCAGCCTGGCCCAATAAGATTGGTTGCAAGCAAACCAAACTACAAAACCAGGTCTCTCATTTGTAACTTCGATCAGCCACAAGCGGGTATGCAAGAACAATGGATGTTGCCTCCCGAACAACCTGGCATATATTTTAATGGCAGGTATTTGCAGAAGAGCACCTTTAATTTCGCCAAAAAGGGAATGAGTGGCTTGATGATACCAGCTTATTATGATGGCACTTATTCTGTGGTTAGTGAACCAGAAATTATTGAAGTAGATGATAAGGCAAGTCTTTTTTGGGTTCCAGAGCGTGCTATTACCATTGGAGAAAATGTCTTTGCTTCTGGAGGTGGACTCGTTTGCTATACGGTCGAGGGAAATGGGGTTTTTGTAAGATATGACAATGGCCGTGGTGAAGGCCAAAGCATCCCACTAAAGTTAGAAACAATTCTCAATGAAGTGGAAGCTGGTTACGGCGGTTTGGTACAACAAAAGATACAAATCTTTCGTCTAGAGGCAAATCTTGGTTTGGGCGACTATGTATTATTTCAGGCAGGTGGAAACCCCTTTGATAAAGAACCACATCCAGAGGAGCGAACAGGATGCTACTATCTAAAAGTAGTTAACAAACAATTAGGAGGAACAAGCGATGATACAATTAAGCAAAATAATCTTGCGCAGATTTTTAGTCATGGGAATTACCACTTTTTCTCCTTTTGCTACCTTTGCCCAACCTAATTTCTGGCAGCAAACTAACGGACCGTATGGTGGAATAATTAATTCCCTTATCATCAATAATGCCAGTGGGCATATTTTTGCGGGGACAGATGGTGGCGGAGCCTTTCGTTCGACAAATAATGGCGAGAGTTGGACTGCGGTCAATACCGGTTTGACGAACGCTCGTGTTTTTGCTCTTGCCATCAATTCTAACAGTCATCTTTTTGCGGGGACTTTTGGCGGCGGAATCTTTCGTTCGACGAATAATGGCGACAGTTGGACTGCGGTCAATAGCGGTTTGACGAACACTCGTGTCTCTGCTCTTGCTGTCAACTCCAACGGGCATCTTTTTGCGGGGACAGAAGATGGCGGAATCTTTCGTTCGACGAATAATGGTGACAATTGGATCGCGGTCAATACCGGTTTAACAAACACTCCCCCTCCTGTCATTGCACTTGCCGTCAATTCCAGTGGGCATCTTTTTGCAGGAACTTCCGGTTTTGGCCATACAAGTGGGCAAATTTTTCGCTCTACGAATAATGGTAACAGTTGGACCGCTGTCAATACCGGTTTGGCGAGCGGAGTTGCTGGTGTCTATGCTCTAGCCGTCAACCCCAATGGTCATATTTTTGCAGGGACTTATGGCAGCGGAATCTATCGTTCGACGAATAATGGCGACAGTTGGACCGCGGTCAACATCGGTTTGACAGATTTTAACTTACGTTCTTTTGTCATCAACGCCAGTGGATATATTTTTGCAGGCACAGATGGTTTGGGGGGATACACAGATGGCGGAGTCTTTCTGTCGACGAATAATGGTGACAGTTGGACTGCGGTCAATACCGGTTTGACGCGCCCTGTTGTCATTGCTCTTGCTATCAACTCTAATGGTCATCTTTTTACGGGGACTATCGGCGGTGGAATCTTTCGGTCGACGAATAATGGCGACAGTTGGACTGCGGTCAATACCGGTTTGACGGGTGCTTATGTTTATGCACTTGCTGTCAACTCCAATAGTCATCTTTTTGCGGGGACTTTAGGAATCTTTCGGTCGACGAATAATGGCGACAGTTGGGTCGCGGTCAATACCGGTTTGACGCGCCCTGTTGTCTTTGCTCTTACCGTCAACTCCAGTGGGCATATTTTTGCGGGCACAGATGGTGGGGGTGGAATCTTTCGTTCGACGAATAATGGTGACAGTTGGACCGCGGTCAATGTCGGTTTGACAAACTCTCCTACTCTTATTACACTTGCTGTCAACCTCAATAGTCATCTCTTTGCGGGGACCTACTCTGGCGGAATCTTTCGTTCGACAAATAACGGCAATAGTTGGACCGCGATCAACACCGGAGTGACGAGCGCTGATGTCTATGCTCTTGCCGTCAACTCAAGTGGGCATATTTTTGCGGGGACCTTTGGCGGAATCTTTCGCTCGACGAATAATGGCGACAGTTGGACCGCGGTCAATGTCGGTTTGACGAACACTTTTGTTCGATTTCTTGCTATCAACACCAGTGGGCATATTTTTGCGGGGACAGATGGCGGCGGAATCTTTCGTTCGACGAATAATGGCGGCAGTTGGACCGCAGTCAATACCGGTTTGACAAACACTCGTGTCTTTGCTCTTGCTGTCAACTCCAGCGGGCATATTTTTGTGGGAACCTTTGGCGGCGGAATCTTTCGTTCGACGAATAATGGTGGTAGTTGGACCGCAGTCAATACCGGTTTGTCGAATGCTTCTATCACGTCTTTCGCCATTAATGCGAGTGGGCATATTTTCGCGGGGACCGGTGGCAGCGGGGTCTTCCGGAGCGTGCAGTCAACAACTTCAGTGCAGGAGAATGCTGGTCAAATACCAGTATCCTTTTCATTAGAGCAGAATTATCCCAACCCATTTAATCCAAGTACCACAATCCAATTTTCTTTACCCTATCCAGACTATGTTACGCTAAAAGTGTATGACGTCTTGGGGAATGAAGTTACAACATTACTTGCGAAACACCTCCCGGCTGGAAGACATCAAGTAGTGTGGAATGCCAATAATATTTCTGGAGGAATCTATTTTTATCGTTTGAATGTTGGTAACTTTACACAAACAAGAAAACTAATTTTGCTGAGATAACGAAAGGAGCAATGTGTATGAAGTCACTTAACTTAATGGCGATTTCACTGGCCATCTGCTTGTTCGCAACGCAAACTTATGCGCAAGCGACGAAGATCGAGTATGTTAGCAAAATCATTGAACAGCCCGACGCACCGATCAAGATTCTTACTTACAAAACCTCATATGGCATGCACTCCAAAATTGCAATGGTTGGTGAAAAGACCGAAGGGGTTCGCCATCAGACAGAGTATCAAAACATATCTCAGCGTGGCATCTTGGCTGTACAAATCGAATATGAGATGTTTAATGTCTTTGACGAATACCTTGGCAGCAGTTGGGCAGTAAAAACCGATTATCTCAAACCTAACGATAAGGATAAATCAGACGGCGTCGCCGACCAAGGCTTCACGTTTTTGACAGGAGTCGCATTCGTTAGTAAGGTCCGTTTCGATAATGGCGAAGTATGGCATGCAAATTTGGATGCAATTGCTCAAGAACTTGCCAAAATTGACAAGGCATTTCAAGCTTCAACATTAAAACCTAAATCTGGTTCCGATGGGCTACAGAAATAGTCGGTTGCAGACATAAAGTTCGTGGTAAATGGCAAACTAATGCAGCTAACTTTGGCGTTAGCCACATCGAAAAAGTTCTAATGAGGAGGCCACATCATGCGAAGTAAATACATTGGGCTCATGCTTCTATTGGCATTGTTCTCACCGAAAATCGCCGGCGGCCAACAGCCGCCCTACCCCATCATTTTCGTTCACGGACTCAATAGCGATGATGGCACGTGGCAGACGACCATCAACTATCTCCGTGACAACTTCGGGTGGAATGATCCTTATTTTAATGATCAAGGCATTTTTCATGCTCTGCTCAACGCGAGCGATTTGTCGACTCATTTCGGCATGGATGTGAAGACGCAATTTCCCAATGAAAATAATGATCTTTACAATGGGAATATCTATGCGATCAATTTCAAAAACTGGTGGGATCCGGCAACGGAAGATTTAAAGCCCAGGCAAAATCGTTTCGCATTGACTATTGATTTTTCTCAAAGCAATGAATCGGCCATCGCCAAGCAAGGCTACGCGCTTGGGCAGATGATTAAAAAGGTGCTGGCGGCAACAGGAAAATCCAAAGTTATTTTGGTTGGGCATTCAATGGGAGGCTTGGCCGCGCGTGAGTATTTGCAGCGAAAAGATGCCAATGGCAACCCCCAATGGTGGGCTTTCCCTAATGAGCCTTTCGGCCATCGCGTGGCAAAACTGGCGACGATCGGCACGCCTAATGCCGGGTCGAATATGACAGAATTTGGCGCCCCCGCTGGGATCAATCCCAAGTCGGAAGCCGCGCGCGATCTGAGTTATAATTATTACGCCTCGGGACCGCCTAATTTCGGCAACAACCCGGATCATGGCGTCTATCTTTTTGGTGGAGGCGAATCCATCATTCCGCGCTATGATCCATCTCATCCTGTCGCCGGTGGTTATTTTAATATCGATGTTGATTGCGACGGCAGTGAGAATTCCACCGTGGCTGGAATAAACTCCAATGCAGTCGTTCGCGCGGACAATCCGCAAATACCGCTTCCGGTTGACAGCGATTATACGTGGATCGTGTCGGATGAAGGATTGCTCAACGGTGATGGCGCGGTACGGCTCGACCGGCAATATTTGGACAGCGAAGGTGATACGTTGTTCATTCATAGATTGCATCTCAATGAAACCAACGATCCCCGCGCTATTATCCGCGGCCTTGACGAGCCTGACGAGTCGCAAAAAGCCTATGCTTTGACGTTTGGCCAAGCCATTCATGGTTTTATTGATAGCCCCAGCGGTCCGGGGGCGGCTGATAATGACTGGTTTCGTTTCAATGTCTCACAAGCGGGCAACTTCACTCTCTCACTCTCAAACCTCGCCACGCTGCAGAATTTCACCACAATGGTAGTGGAATTATTCAGCGTACTTGATTTGACCCAACCGGTGATCGACGGCAGAAATACCGGCGGAACGACTCAAATTTCACTCATCACACCGGTTTTGAATCCGGGCGATTATTTTGTTCATCTGCGGGGTGTGGTGACAGATCAAAGCTGGAACAGGCCGCATACATTGCTCATTCAGCCCATCGCTGCACCGACGCAAATCACATTGTCCGCCAGTCCCAATGCCATACAAGCCAACGGCGCCTCTGCAACGCTAATTGCCGAGCTGCGAGATGCACAGGGCAATATCAATCCTGTCGCCACCAACCCGGTGACCTTCACCCTCACCTCGGGTGCCGCTTCCGCCACTCTCGTTGGACCCCGTCCAGTTAATGCGGTGAACGGGGTCGCAACGATTACGCTTCAATCTACCACCACGCCGGGGTTAGTGACCATTCAAGCTTCGTCGCCGGGATTAGCGTCCGGAACAACCACGGTTGCGGTTTACAGCAATCCAACTTTAGTTTCCGGCGCCATCACGACGAATACCACTTGGACGTTGGCAAATAGCCCTTACCAAGTGACGGGAGACATCGATGTGCGGGCAGGTGTTACGCTGACCATCGCGCCGGGCGTCTCCGTGTTGTTCAATAGCGGCACAGACATGACGGTCAACGGCGCGTTGATTGCCAACGGCAACGCGAGCCAGCGTATCGCTTTCACTTCCTCCTCTGCCAACCCCGTGGTGGGCGCGTGGGGCGGTATCCGCTTGAACACACCGCAGAACAATTTACGCAGCAGTTTCGACTATTGCGATTTCCGCTACGGTGGCCAAGGCGGTTTCGGCGTCGCTGACGACGTTTTAGAGATGTTCGGCTATGCCGAGCCCACGATCACAAATTGTACCATCACCAACTCGCGCCGAAACGGCATCGACCTGATCGGCGGAGACTATTTGAGCAATTTTCGCCTGAGTATCACCGGCTTGCCAATTTTTCTGCTCGATGATCTCAAAATGAAACCCGGCGCGTTGCTCACGATCGATGCTGGTGTGCACCTCAAGTTCGCTGCCAATGCGGATCTCTTCATCGAGGGTGCGCTATCTGCACAAGGCGCGCCCAGCAAACGCATCATTTTCACTTCCCTACGCGACGACGCGGTTGATGGTGACACCGGCGGCGACGGGCCGACCGCCGGCAGCATGGGCGATTGGGGCGGCATTTTTTTCAATGACACCGTCAACGATGCACTATGCCAAATGCTGTATTGCGATTTGAGATTCGCCGGTCAAGAGGGGTTTGGCAACGTAGGCACGCCCATTCGCATGGATGCGCGCGCCAACCCGACCTTCTTGGCTTTGCGTTTTACCGATTGCCGCTATAACGGCATCGATATTGAGGGGGAGGATTATTTCACTAACATCACATTTAATCAAACCGCCGCGCCATATATTCTGCGCGATGATCTGAGCGTGCGCCAGCCGGCGGTGCTCACCATCGCTCCAGGAACGCTTTTCAAAATGGGGAATGGCGTTGACCTGCGTGTGTATAACGGCCTGACCGCGGCTGCTGTTGCGGGCAACCCTATTCATTTCACTTCTCTCAAAGACGACAGCCGTGGGGGCGATACCAACAACGACGGCCAGACCGTGGGCAACGCCGGCGATTGGGGCGGCATCTATTTCGATGCTGGCGTTAAAAGCAGCAGCATGAATTTCTGCGAATTCCATTTTGGCGGCGGCGGCGGCTTCAATAATACCGGCCGTCCGCTTTTGCTGGACCTGCGCGCCGAGGTGACGTTTGCCAATCTCAGGTTTGACGATTGCACGAGCAATGGCATCGCGGTGAATCCGGTCAATTATGATTCCGACGCGCGCATGCTTTTTCCGGGAAATACGCCTTACGTGCAGTTTGGCGATCTTGCCGTTGCCACCGGCTCCAAACTAACCATCGATCCAGGCTGCGTGATCAAATTCAGCGAAGGCTCTAACATGCATATCAATGGCGGCCTGATTGCCGAGGGTACGGCCAGCGCACCGATCATCTTTACGTCAATTGCTGATGATTCGTTATTGGGTGACACGGACAATAACGGCCGTGGACAAGGCGTGCCCGGGCAATGGGGAGGCATTTCTTTTAGCGGCAGCGCGATGAGCAGTCTTTGCCGGCTGCACTATTGCCAGTTTCGTTTTGGCGGCCGCGGTGGCTTTGGCAATGTCGGCTGGGTCGTGCAAGTCTCGCCGCTGGTGAATCCCGCTTTTGCCAATCTGCGGTTCACTCAAAATGCCTATAATGGAATTCGCCTTGCCAATGGTTCTTATGCCTCAAATGTTTTGTTCGACCAAACCGCGGCGCCGTATCTTCTCTCCGGAGATTACGTCATCGATGCCTCGGGTGGATTGACCATTGCACCGGGGACACTTTTCAAGTGTTTCGGCAGTTCGGATATTTACATCAGAAGCCGATTGACTGCGGTTGGCACGGCCACGGCGCCGATCATTTTTACTTCCATTCGTGACGACCGTTATGGAGGAGACACCAATAATGATGGCGCGAGCAACGGTGTAACCGGCGATTGGGGCGGCATCGTTTTTCAGCCGTCAAGTGTGCCGGGTGCCAGTGAAATTGCTTACGGTGAATTTTGGTATGGGGCCAGCGGCGGATTCGACAACTCCAACGCCGCGATTTATTGTGAAATTTCCGCGCCTAAAATTCACCATGTCAAAATCCGGCAAATGCGCGGGCACGGTATTTATGCCAACGGCAGCGCCTCACCCGATCTCGGCGGCGGTGCGTATTTGAGTCCCGGACAAAATTCGTTTCTCGATTTTATCGGCACGGCGAGCGGCTATGCGGTTTACAACGACGGCAGTGCGACGATCTTTGCCAAGAACAATACCTGGGATGGCGCAACGGCTGCTGCAATCGCGCCGGATATTTACGACAAGTTTGACAACGCCGCAAAGGGCGAAGTCATCTTTCAGCCTTTCATTCCTGCCGGCGACAACGAAGCACCGCAAGTCTCCGTGCTCTTTCCCAACGGCGGCGAAACGTTGTTGCAAGGGAGCAGGGTTACTTTGCGTTGGTATGCGCGTGACAATGTTGGCGTGACACAAATCGACATCGCGCTGTCGCGAGATGGCGGACAGGTTTTTCAGCCGCTCACGTCTTTCACGACTCCACAAGACGAATATATCTGGACGGTGGCCGGGCCGTTTTCTTCACGCTGCATATTGAAAGTGACGGGCCGCGATGCCGCCGGCAATGAGCGGTTCGAGGTCTCCGATAATTTCTTTGCGATCGTCGATTCTGCTGCCGGCGTGAATTACCCGCCTTCCATTCCACTGCCGCTGCGGCCGTTGGCGGGCGAAGAAATGCGCGGCAGAGATTTGCTCGTCTGGCAGGCGAGCGTCGATCCCAACCCCTTCGACGAGATTCGCTATCGCTTGGAAATCGATAATAATGCCAGCTTCTCTTCTCCGGAGCTGGTGGAAGGCAATATCGATAGCTCACGCACGGGTATCGTTTCCCCGAGCATGAAGTTGGCGATACCGGCGGGCGGCAACGTGATTGCCATTCGACTTGACCGGCTCGCGGGTTTTGCGAATTTGCAGGATGATGTGACTTATTATTGGCGACTGCGCGCCAGCGATAAGCAAAATGCGGTCTCGGCATTTTCTGATGGCACGGCGCGCTTTTTCATGAACAAAATCAATACGCCGCCGCAAGCCGTGGTCAGCGGATTCTCACCTGCCAATAATCTCGAAGTGCGCACCGCACGGCCAACGATTTCCTGGCAAGCCGCCGACGATCCGGATCCGAGCGATGGCGCTGACGTCTTGCAATATCGCTTGCAAATCGATGACGACGGGGAGTTCGTCAATGATGTGGAAATCTCGACGCAGACCAATCCGGGCGTGACGTTTTATATTCCCACGCAGGATTTGCATGAGAATGCGCGCTACAGTTGGCGTGTGCAAACCAGCGACGACGAAGGCGCCGTCTCGCCGTGGTCTAATGAGCATAACTTTTTTGTCAATGCGATTAAAGAACCGCCGCAGCTTTTTGAGATTCTGACGCCGGCTCCAATTTTCACCAGCCGCAGCGATTCGGTGATTTTCCGCTGGCAGGCGACAACCGACCCCGATCCCTTTGACAGCGTGCGCTACGTCGTGGAATGGAGCACCAATCGCGGCTTCTCACCGTTGAACAAGCTGCTCCCGAAATCCACCACCACGCAGTATGCTTTCGTCCGTCCGGGCCGGGTCGATTCGGTTTTCTGGCGGCTTTATGCGGTCGATGCGGATACGCTTTCCACTTATGCCAGCAATAGCAACCAGCAGCCGCGCCTTATACGCTGGCAGACAACAGCGGTGAGCTCGAGCGAGAACGGTCTGCCAACCGAGTTTTCACTCGCGCAGAATTATCCCAATCCGTTCAATCCGGAAACGATTATCGCATTCGCTTTGCCCAAACCCAGCCGCGTCTTCATTCGCGTCTATAATTTAATTGGTTCAGAAGTTCGCACACTCTTGGATGAACCCATGGCTGCGGGTTACCACAAAATAATCTGGGACGGCAAAGACGCCGCCGGGCGAACGGTGCCAACAGGCGTTTATCTTTACAAGATGCAAGCCGGAGAATTCTTAGCGGTGAGAAAGAGTGTGGTCATCCATTGAAAAGCATGTGAAGTTAGACTTGCGCAGAAAAATCGAGGTCCCGCGGGCGCTTTTATGTGCAAGTCTGACTTCGTGTTTGAGAAGTGATTGGGCGCTTTGGTGTTTACTTTTAACGGGCAAGACGGGCAAATAAGAGGCAAGAAAGGGGCATTTTTGCGCCGTGAAATTATGTCCCTCACCTGAACTGCATCAACATCCTCAAACTATCCGTCGCCGTAATGATATCTTCCGTGCTCATCCTCCGAAACCGTTCTGGCAGCAAAGCCGGATACGAGCAGTGCATCGCCGCCACGTGCATCTGAAATTCTCGTTCACGAACAATTGACATTCCCGCGCGCCAGTAATCGAGTACTTGTAGCACGCTGATTTGCGGATTCTTCCGGCGCGCGTGCAGCATCTCGGCGGTGAGGTTACGAAAATCCCGCGCGGAGAAGTTGGCGGTTTTGGTGATGAGCGAGTCCCAATCGGCAGGGGAGAGGTCATCGAGCGGCACGGCTTTGCGTTTGAACAATTCGCGGATGAACGCGATGCGCTTTTCGCCTTCGGGATCGAAGACGGCGATTTGAATCGGGCTGCGGCTTTTCACGTCGGGGTCAAGCTCGTCGGGACGCGAGGTCATCAAACCCCACAACACCTTCACGAGGTTGCGTTCGTCGCCCATCATTTGAATGATGTTGCCGGCAAGCTGTTTCTCCGCCTCGTGCGTCGTCGAAGAGTGTACCGAGCCAAATGCGGTGTGCGCTTCATCGACGAGAATGAGAATCTTGCCGAACGTGAGCACGTACCAGCGGAACAGCTCGAACATCACCGAAGTCTGGCCGTAATACATGCTGCGCAGATTTTTGATGCGAATGACGACGCGGCCGGATTTTCCTGCGTAAGCTTGCAAGAGAAAAGTCTTGCCGCCGCCGTTCGGTCCGGAAATGAGAATAGCCGACACGGCGGTATCACGATGCTCGCAGCGCTCGAACACGTCGTCGAGAATTTGCTTGTGCTCGTCGTTGCCGATCACCGCGTCGGGACCGAAGGTGGGAATCTCGACTTCGATGATGTCGCCCAAATGCTCGCGCAGCAAATTGTTGATCTCGGCCAACAGCATGGCGCGAGTGACCGGTTTTTTCTCGCTGACGGCATCTTCAAAAAGATCTTTCAGCACCTCCAATGTGAGTCCGGCGCTGTCCGCAATAAATCTCTCCTTGCCGCCTTCGAGTTGTAGCGCCTCGCCAAATTTAGGATTCTTCAAAAAATGCTCAACGAATTGCTGCCGCTGTTCCTCGTCGGGCAGTGGAATGGAAATGCTGGCGGTATGCGGCAGCGCGCGCAGGAGACTGTTCACTTCGGAGTTGGTGCGGTTGAGCAGAATGAAAAAATCTTTCTCGTCGCGAAATTCGGGCTGCGTCAGCCAGGCATAAAAAAACGCCAGCCGGTTCTTATCCAGCTCCGGCAGCCGGTTGATCTCGCCTTCGGGAAACAGCGTTCCGGCCAGACGCACGATGATCGCCAGCGGCTTCAGTTCGGCATGTTTTTTCCTAAAACGCACCATACGCTCGGTAAGATGCTTTAACATGACTAGCGCCGCCAGCGACTGAAAGGTGTTGTTTGCCACGGCATTGCGAAATTCTTCAAGCTCCTGCTCGCGAAATCCTTCAGCAGGCAAAAGATGCTCGGCGGATTTCCACACGCGCGCAAAATCCAATTCATCTTCGGCGCTTAAAAATGAAATGCCGGCCATGTCCACAAACACCACGGTGAAATGCTCGCGCAGCGTGCGATAGAGCACTTGATCCATCGGCGCGAACTCACTCGTCGTCGTGTCCCAAAACGAGTCGTGAATGTTACCTGTCATCAGGATGACGTTCTTCTTGCGCTGGCGGTAGAGGCGATTGAGGTCGTCGAGGAAGTTTGGACGTAACTGCACTATTTCTTCTTTCATTCTCGTGTAACGTGAAACGTGTAACGGTCTATGAGTTGACAGCTTTATTAGCTCGGTACTTTATCAGGTCGTGCAACGTGAAACGTGTAACGTTCTCATTCCTGAGTGTTTTCTCTGGTTTGTGGCTTTTTGCCGTTTTTCACCGTGCCATTATCGTTTTTCGCATTTTTAGCTTTTGGCTTATCAATGCCTTTGATGAGCTTGGCGATCATTTGAATGACACCGACCAATTCTTGTCGCAATTTTTGGTGGTCATTATCATTTAACGCTTCCAGCGAGCAGGCCAGTGCAAGTATCGGAACGCATTCACGCGCGGAATTGTATGAATACTTGTAATACCGCTTCTTTTGCGCCTTCGAATCTTGTCCGCTACCCTCGGCGATATTGGTTAGAATCGACAACGCTGCACGCCGCAATTGATCACCCACTGATGACTGCAACAAGCGTTTGAACTTGAGGCTGCGCCTAAATACATCGCGATTCCATCGAAAAGCCTTTTGATACGATTCCAGGTCTTCAAAATCGAAACGAAATTTCGCCGTAGCCATAACTTCCTCCTTTCAAGATTAAGACAATATTTAAAACTAAGAACGTTACACGTATCACGTTACACGGTCTGCTGCCACGAATCCGGATGCGACAAATCAAACTCGCTGATGTGCTGTTTATAGTCCTTCACAAAGCCGCGCTGTTTGACTTCTTCGAGCAGGGCATTGAATTCCGGCGAATATTTGACGCGCGTTGCGGCCGGGCCGGGCAGTTTGCGATCCATCACGATCTTGGCGCCTTCGGCAGAGCCGTTGTCAACCGTGTAATATGGCGAGAGCACGATGATTCTGGTGCCGAGAAAGAGCGCTTCTTCGAGATCGTGCGTCACAAAGAAAATCGTCATCTGGTATTGCTCCCACAGCTCGAGCAGAAACACCTGCATATCCTCGCGCGTGCCGGGATCGAGCGCGCCGAATGGCTCATCCATCAGAATGATCTTCGGCTTCATGATCAAAGCTTGCGCAATGGCCACGCGCTGTTGCATGCCACCGGAAAGCTCGTGGGGATATTTGTTGGCGTGCTCGCTCAGACGCATGCGTTCGAGAAACGTCGTGGCTTCGTTGACCCAAGTCTTGCGGCGGCGCAGATAACCGGGGTACCAGAGATATTTCTCCAAAAATCGAATCTGCTCCAGTTCCAGGCCCAAAATGACATTTTCCAAAACGGTAAGGTGGGGAAAAAGCGAATATTTCTGAAAGACGATGCCGCGATCGCGATTGGGCGGGCCGGCTGCGATGTCGTCAATACGCACCGTCCCAGCTTTCGCGCGCTCCCACCCGACGATGAGCCGCAACAATGTGGATTTACCACAACCGCTCGGTCCGACGAGAGTGACGAGCTCCTTGGGCCGCACTTTTAAATCAATATCGTTGAGGATGGTCATCAGCTTCCCATCACGCTGATAGCGCTGGTAGACGTCCGCGAGTTTCACAACAAAGATGTCGCTCAATGGCTCATGCTCCTACTCTTTCGATCAAGTAATCAGTGACCAGTTTTCAGTGATCAGTTCAACTTTACTGATAACTGGTCACTGACAACTGATGCATTTGCTCTAACGCAGAAACCAGTCGGACCGACCGGACTACGGGCGAGCACTATTTCATCAAAGTCAATTTTCGTGTCAACACTTGTTGCTTGCCATTTTTCTCGGTTGCCGACAAGCGATAGAAATAAATGCCACTCGCCAGCTCGGCGCCGTCCAAATGAACACGATGTCTTCCTGCTGCCAGGCGTTCGTCGAGCACGCGACGCACCTCGCGGCCTTGCAGATCGTACAGGATCAACGTGGTTGGCGCGGCAATCGGCAGCTCAAATTCAATGGTCGTCGTGGGATTAAAAGGATTGGGAAAATTTTGCGCCAGCGCAAAACGCTGCGGAATTTCAGAAGCCTGTTCCGCCACCGCGGTTTGAATATCCAATTCACTCAGCACCGCGCGCATCACCGCCACGCGATCTGCCGCCAAATTGATGGTTTCAAAAGGGAAGGCCATATAAACCATGCGAGCCGAAGGATTGCCGATCGCGCCATAATTGCCGCGATAGCTCACCGCCGCGCCGCGCAAATTTCCATAATGCAAAACGATTTGCCCGCCGCCGGAGGCGTTGATGTAGTCGGGAAAATCTTCGAAATAATTGTCGTCGGAAGCCGTGGTGCCGTAGCCGAAAGTGAGCCCTTGGAAAGCCGAACCGGCAACGCCGGCCACTTGTTTATTGGCGGCATCGTCACCTTGATAAACGGCTTTGAAAAGCTCTGCAAAACGGGTGGCTTCGGGACGGCCGCTGCGCGCCATTTCGTAGCCGAGTTCGGAACCGGAAATAAAAAGACGGCCGCCGCTCTCGAGATACTGTCGCACCCGTTGCTGATCGACAAAGGCAATCGCCTCGTCGGCGTCACTGTCATCTCCACAGAAATAAATGGCCGCGCGATAATTTTGCAACGGAATTTCTCCGGTTTGCACGGCGTCGTTGACGCAGCTATGGAATCCCACGCCCAACGCGCTGAGCGCTTCGCCATAACTCCTGACAAACGGATGCTGCAGTTTAGTCCAACTGGCTCGACGATCGAAATTGTCAACAATCAACACGGGTTGCGCCGTCGCCTTGATCCCGTAAATGTCCGATGGCTGGCTCGTTTGGTAATCGATCTTCCCGCCTTCAACTTCCACCGAAATCGAGTCGACCGTCACCAGATAAAAATAAATTGGGGAATTAGCGTTATCGGCGTGAACGTAACGCGAAATTGCCGGCGTCAAAATTTTTTCGTCGGCAAGCGGCGGCCCCCAATTTCTCCCATCGCTGCTGGCAAAAAGGCGATAGCCGATGATGTCACCGGCAAGATCAGGATACCAACTGACTTCGATGCCACCACTCACCGGACGTACTGCTCGCAGCGCCGGCACCGGCGGTGGAGTGCCCGCGGGAATTTTTTCAAAGCGAAACGCATCGACCACCATGCGCGTGAGAATTGTTTTGAAACCGATCAGCTCGATTTGAAATCCGGGCGTCGCGCCGGCTTCGATTCGCACCGGCCCATTGCCGAAACGTCCCCAAGTGTTGCGATAAACCGCGTTGTGCTCGATCACCAGCGGCTGGCCGCGGCCGTCGCTTTTCGATAATTGATAACGCGCGTTGTCGCCAATGTAATCGCGCCCGAAAGCGAGGGAGATTTGATAATCGCCGGCTTCCGCTACCTCTGGCAACACGAGGGCGTAATGGCTGCTATCGGCATCAAATGCCGCGGCGCTGACGCCGTTGCTCAATCCGGGCAATGCCGCATCCGCCGCATCGGTGGCCCAACTGCCCTGCAATTGCACGGCGCCGCGCGACATGTTGTTCAGATTCAGGATTTCGGCGAGCAGCGCCACCGCCGCAGTTTTGAAGCGAAACAGGTACGCCATCAAGCTGGGAGGGGAGGCCAAGTCCTGCGCTTGAATTTCCACATTGACGATTTCCGAGTTTTGAAAGTTGACCGGCGGATCGTACGTGATGTTGTATAGATTGGGTGTTCCCTGCAGTTGCGTTGGATTCACTGCGACGCCGGAGACTTTGAGCGCGAGCGAAGACGGGTTGACGCCCTCTTGATCGTCAGTTAATTGAAATGAGATATTCGCGGCGGGATCGATATCCTCGCGAAACGGCTGCGGGAAAATGTTGGCGAGGTACGGTGCGCCCATGCCCAACGTGCGTCGGACGCCGGTGCGAATATCTGCCAGCCGTATGTAAACATTGTCGCCTGGACAAGCCGTGCTGTTGTAATCGCGATGGCTGAAGAGCGAGTCAATATTGACGCGGTACTGAAACGCCAGCCAAGCATACAGCGCCGTCACCGAATCCAATTGCGCCGTCGTCGGCAACACACCGGGCTCCTGATAGTTGCCAAGCATGCAAACGCCAATGTTGCCGGTATTATTGCCGCCGGCGTGCGTCCCGCGAAACTGCTCCGGCACGCCTTGCAAGATGCGGCCGGCATCGTCAAGCAGAAAATGATAGCCAATGTCCTGCCAGCCGCGGCCGTTTTGATGAAAATCTTGAATGAATTGCAGCTCGGCAACGGTTTCCGCAAAAGTTGAAGTGCGGCGGCCGGCGGTGTGGTGCTGCGCAAAACGGTAGGGAATATGCGGAACGTAAGCGCCGCGCGGCGGTTGCGCTCCCCACGAGCTGCGATCATTGATGACCGGCTGGCGTACGGAACTAAAATTTTCGCCGGAATTTTCCGGCGTCGAATTCTCCTCGCGCGGCGAGTTTGCCTCTTTGTCGTTTTGTCGAAAAACTTCGACAGCGTAAATTGTCAGGACCGGCGCTTGCATTGAAAACTGTTGGGGCCGGAAAGCGCGAAGTTGGATGGAGGACACCGCTGTTCCTGCCGCATGCCACTTCGCCCAAAACCTGCCGTTTGGGAACGGCTTCATCGCCACCGGCCGCCACTCTCCCCAAACGCCTTCCGAAGTTTGCCCGCGAATTTCAATCAGGACGTCACGGTCTTCAAGCTGGCCGTTGAGCAGGAGGGAGTCAAATGGCTGTGACGTCGTGCTGCTGGCAACGCTTTGCCAGTGTGCCGCCAAAGCCTGGCGTTGCAATTGCGCTGAGCCGAGTTGGTAGTGATCGCCGAAGCGCAGCATTTCTCCCACTTCTTGCGAGCGTGAGACAAGCGGTGTTAGCAGAACGATTGAAATTAACCAACCAGCGGTTATCAATTTTCCGAACATGATTGCACAACCTGAGCTAATTTTTGAGCCACTTAAAACCTTTTGTCACCCACAGCCGCAAAAGAAAATCCATGAGAAAAGCAAGCAAAGCGATCCAAATGACATAAGGAATGATGATGTCCATCGCCAAATAGCGCCGCACGACGAAGATGCGATAGCCGAGTCCCTCGGTGGCGGCGATGGATTCGGCCGCGATGAGAAACAGCCATGCGCCTTTGAGATTGAGCCGCACCGAATCGAGCGCTTTGGGGAAAATTTGCGGCAGCACCACTTTGTACGTTACCTCAAAATCCGAAGCGCCGAGCGTGAAAGCTTTCACAAATTGCTCTTGCGGAATTTCTTTGGCGCGCAAGTAGGTATCAAGCGTAATCGTCGGCACGATGCCGATGAAAATCAAGGCGACTTTCGCCGTCTCTTCCAATCCCAGCGTGATGAACAAAATGGGCAACATCGCGAGCGCCGGAATTTTGTCGAAAAAAGTCACGAACCTCAAAAAGGTCGCTTCAAAGAACGGCATGACGCCGAGGTGCAGCCCGAACAATATCCCGACGACAGTGGCGAGCAAAACGCCAATGCCCAAGCGCCGCAGACTGACGAAGGTGTCAACCCACAAACGGATTTTGCCGTCACGATCCGGCTCCGTTGCAGTTCGCCAAAAACCGTCGACGAGTTGTTGCGGCGTGGGCGTGACTTTATCGTTTGGATTTTCTTCGTGACGCTGGTCGGCAATAACAATGTAGCCGGAAATGATGAACGCAAAAGGCAGAATAGCCAGAAGCGTTTTCAGCCAACGTGGCAGGTTGGCGTAAATGCCGAAAATGTCGCGCAATCGCAATGCGAGAATCTCCTCGTCGTTTTGGTCTTTCGGTTTGATCGTGTAACGTGAAACGTGTAACGCTCTTACCATGAAAACGCATTACACGTTTCACGAGTTACGTCTTACGAATTACGTTTTACAGTTTTGCATCTGCCGCCATCTGCATGTGCTCCGTCGAGAACCGCATCTTCACGTTTTTCGCATCGCCCAAAATTTTCCCATCGGGGAATTGGATGCCGACTTGATCGGCCGAGGTGGCGTTCTCGCCGAGCAGCTTGTGCTCGAAGCAGAATTTGCGGACGAAATCCATGTTGCGGAACAGTTCGAGCGATTGCGTGAACGCGACGGCATCTTGAGCGCGATAATACATCGCCGTGGTTTTGAGCTGCTGTTTAAATGACGCCGGAGTGGCGCCCGACAATTCCGCCATGCGCGCGATGGCCTTTTCCGCTTCCGGGCTGCGAGTGGACATGATGCCCATAATTTCGTACCACGCGCCGGCCAGCGCTTTGCCGAGCTGGGGATTCTTTTTCAGCACCTCGGTTTTCACCACCAGCAAATCGAGAATCTCGCCGGGAATCGCCGCCGAGTCGAATACGCGCTTCACGCCGGGCGTTTGCTCGATTTCCAAAGCCATCGGATTCCACGTCACCACCGCTTTTTGCGAGGCGTTGGAAATAAACACCGGCGCGATATCCGCATCGCTGACGTTGAGAATTTTAATGTCTTTCTCGGTCAAGCCTTTGCCTTGCAATTCGAGCGCGCGCACGAGCAAATAATGCGACACCGTCAATTCCACCAGCGCAATTTGCTTGCCGCGCAGTTGCGGAACTTGTAGATTGTCCCGCGTATAAAGCACGTCATTGCCATTTGAGAAATCGCCCACAACGACAACCGTGTTGTCAATTCCTGAAGCGGCCGGCATGTCGAGACATTCCATGTTCGTCATCACACACGCATCAGCCTTGCCGGCCACATACGCTTCGATGGAGGGAGTGTAATCCGCTTGCCGCACTTCAATTTCGATGCCGTATTTGTCCGCCCACTTTTTGAGGATGCCGGACCCCGCCGCATACGGCCATGGCATCCAGCCAACGTAGATTGACCACATCAAGGTGAATTTGGGCTTTTTGTTTTGGGCCAGGCTGGTCTGAGTTGACGGGATGATCATGCTCGTTACCAGGGCCAAAATCAAGCTAACTGCCGTCACGGCAAAAATCAATTTACTGCGTTTCATCTTCATTGGACTCCTATAATAAAATTTTCTACGATTTTCACACAACGATAGAATGTCATTCTGTAAGAATCTTTTTTGTATTCAAGAAATATCTTGATTTGAAAAAAGATCCCTACGGGATGACAGACGGAACCAACCAATATTTTCAAAACAAGATCGTTACACGTTACACGAAAAGTCAAATCTTCGGACGATCATTGCCGCCTTTGCTCTCGGCGATTTTCTCTTTTTCCGCCGGTGCGGTTTGCGTTTCCTTCTGCGCCTTGCGCGCGGCGAGCATTTTGGTGAAAACGTCGCCGCTTTCGGATGAGCGGCCGGCGTCGGCATACATGGTGTCTTGCAATTCGACATTCGTACCGGCCATCTTCTCCGTTACGCGCGCTTGCGCCGTGAGCCGGCGATTTTCTTCGAGCACGAGCGAGACCGGGCCTTCTTCAAACGAAGTCTTGATGCCCATCAATCTGTGATTCAATTCGATGATCCGTTTCGCCGAAACAAAATCCGCCATCGCTTCGGCTTTCTTCGCGGGCAACGATTGGACGTACGCCTGCATTTTCGTGAGCTGCAGCATGTATTTTTTCATGCTGTCTTCATATTGCCTGGTTTGCTCGGCCAACGATTTCTGCCGTTCCTCAACCTCGTTGATGCGGCTTTGAAAGCGCGCGAACGCGGCGTGATGCTGCGCAAAGCCGTCGTTGTTGCCTTCGACCTGCGCCTTTTCCGCCAAGGCCAGCGCGCCTTCGCGTTTTTTCAGCAGATCTTTTTCCTCGTTGTTCAAGCGTTCCAATTCGAGGCGCTTGCTTTCGATGACATTTTCAACTTCGGCCACCGCAGATTCGAGTTGTTTATATTCCTGCACCTTCTGATTCATTTCGATATCGAAGGCGTCGCGGATGCCGGAGGTCGAGCCGGTGAATTGCTCGTTGGCCGCGCGCACGAGGCCGAGCGCTTTGCGCACCCGATAAAATGTAATAAAGCGCCACAACGCTTGCATAATGCCGGGTTGTTCTTCCATCTTGTTTTTCTCCTTAATTTGTTTGCTCGTAAAAAAATATGAAAAATTTCCGGTTATTCTCGATAAAGCGTCACAAAAAATTCCTCGCCGCTTTCGTGAAAATCCGGCTCGCGGACGCCGAGCTTTTTCATTTCACGAACGACCATCGGAATGCCGCGGCCGAGCTTTTCGACGAAGTGATAATCTTGCAGAAATTTCATAAAGCACCTCTTGACATATTGGGATCTAATTGGCCTTCTCGCTAGCGGCCAGGTAAATCTCGTCTGCCGCACTCATATTTTTGATCCGCGTTTCGACGCGCCGTGCCGCCGCAACTGCCGTTTCCAGGCGTGTGATGGCATTATCGACATTGGATTTTGGCAAAGCCGTAGCGGATTCGGCGCCGGCAAATTGCATGTACGCTTCTTCAAGGCTCGCTTCGCAAGCTTCCGCTTCGGCAAATAATTCTGCCAACGCGCTTTGGCGCTGGCGATAAGAATCGAGCCGTTGTTGATTCAACTCGATGCGGCGCTCCAAAGCGCTCGACTCACGCTTGGATTCGGTATCTCGCAGCTTTTGTAATTGTTTTTGCCAATCCTGCACTTCGCGTTGAAGCTTTTCGGCGTTGAACTCCTGCAGCGCGCGCGTCATCTCGGCGGCAGTGCGCAACACCTCGACGCCTTGGAAATAAGTGTCCTCGGCGAGAATTTGTAATCGCATCGATTTCATCATTGAGGCGTCTTGCGCTTCGCGAGCCTGCAAAAAGTTTTTGAATTTCTGATAAGCTTGGTGCAATTCCAGCGCTGCTTGTTCACCTTCCTTGTCATTCAACCGGCGAAATTCATCGCGAATGGCAACGATCTCGTTTTCACGATTGGCGCGACGCCGCTCCAATTGCGCGCGCACGTAGTTTTGCGCCAACTTTTCGCCGCGAATAAAGTAGTTGAAGATGAAAGTTCCAAGGCTGAGAAAACCGGCGCCCGCGGCGAGCAGGAGGGAGGCCTGATTGGCGCCAAAAGCCAACATATACAATCCGGATAAAACCGCGATTGCGGCGGAAAACGTCGTGAGCGGATGCTGCAGAGTTTCAGTCAAAATGTATTTCTCAATGGCGCCGGGCGTCACGTCTAATGTTTGAGGTTTTGTCGGACTTTCAGAATTCACGGCGGCTAAATTTTTTAAAGAAAAACGCACGCAAAGACGCTAAGTCGCAAAGGGTCGCAAAGAAAAGCTTTGCGCAATCTTTGCGTCTCTGCACCTCGTATATTAAAAATGAATTTAATTCTCTCTGCCTTTATGAATACGCAAGATAATTATGGCAAGATGATTGAAAAGCTTTTTAATTATTTTGCCACAATCATCTTGCAAAAAATCTCTTGGCGAGTCTTTGCGGCTCGTGTGAATGTTTTTGTTTTGAAGTGTGCAAATCAAATCGTATTTTCTTCCACGAGCACGAACTCGACGCGCGGCAAACGATATTGATACGCGCGCTCGGAGTCGTTGGGCAAGCGCGGCAACGGCTCTGCCGAGCCTTGCCCGACGGCGCGCAGGCGGTCGGGATCGATGCCATGCACCACTTCGAGATATTTTTTCACCGCCTCGGCGCGCTCTTGCGAGAGCTTGAGATCGGCTTCGGCGTCATAGCCACGCGAGGTGTGGCCTTTGATCAAAACGCGATATTGCGGATAATTGTTGATGAGCGCCTGCGCCGCGGCATCAACTTCCAGCTTGCCGGCCAGTGCCAACATGCCCGCGCTTTGTTGAAAGGTGATCGGCCGAATCGCCATGGTGCCGATTTCGCGCAGCGTTTTCCATTGCCCCTCGGAAAGCGGGGCGAAATCCTTGGGCGCGGTGGGTGGCGCGCCCAAACTGGCGAGGCCGCCGCTCTGATACAGCTCTGCAACAAAATCGCGGTTGGTGATGAGAAAAGGATTGTTCTCCAACGGATCGGCGCTCAGCTCGCCGTTGCGGATCATAATGTCGGTGATCGAGCGGATGGAGTTGATGATCTGCTCATCACCGACGATACTGCTGCTGCTGAGATTGAACCACTGCAGCGCATTCTCCGCGAGATCGGCATAATCGATTTTGTTGAGCACGCTCTCGATGTTGCGCTCTCCCAAGCCGGCAGATTTCGCAAACTCTTTGAGCATGCGCGGCCGGTCGTTGGTATAAATTTGAATCGCCCGAAAATAGTCGCGATGAAACATCTTGACCAACTCCGGCCGTTTGCGAATCGCCTCGCGGCTGAAGACGATAACGTCGATGATCAAGCCGCGCACCTGCTCGGAGCTGAAAATGACTTTCACGCCGTTGATCTCAAGCGCGCGCGACACATCCGGCTCCCAGAGAATCGCCACATCCACGAGCTTTTTTTGCAATTTTTCCAAGGCGTCTTTTGAGCCTTGCGCTTCGACGCGCCATGGGCCGGCGTAGCGGAGCTGATCGAGGCCGAAATGCACTACCGGAATGCTCAAGAGAAACGAGCTGGGTGAATCCGGCGTGAACGCGATGCGAAGATTGGCATTATTCAGCGCATTGATTTTGACTTCGTGACCGTTCGTGGCAGTTACACGATCTGTATAGCCGACAATCGCATCCGCGCCTTTAGACTCGCTGATGACGGCCGTAATGACGCCAGGGAATTTGTGCGCCGCGCCGTGAGTCAAATACGAGTTAATCGGCAGCACGATGAAGTCGTATTTGCCTTGGGCAAATTCATCAAGGCGTTGATTATATGCGCCGTTGTCTTCTTTCCAATCCAGTATAAGGCCTTGTTGGCCAAGTGCTCGATTCATTTCATTAGAACGAATGAACTCATATCCAATATAATTATCACCAGCGCCGGTAATTTTACCTTTGATTTTGGCAGCATCAGAGGTAACGATTTGACCCTTGGCAAAAAAACGGGGTGCGAGAAGTTTCCACACCCCGATAGCCAATATCCCTAAAATTAAGAGAAGAAAAACACCGACAGTTGAACGCTTTAGTGGCATACAATTTCGATAATTTTTACGACATGGATTGTGAAATAGCCAAAGAATTACGGGTTGTTAAAAAGTTTCTGAGGCTGTTTATCTCACCATGCTGTTGATTGAAATGAAAGATAAGAAATTCCTTGGCCAAATGCCAAGGTACGGCAAGTTGGAATTTCTCGCGTGTACCATCAAACTGAATAACTTCTGCAACAATATGACATTTTGTCGCTTGAAGATTGAGAAGATTTTCCTGTGTAATTCGAAAACCGAATTTTTTCAGAGTTATTTGTATTCTTCCGCTGAAGCCTTCTTTAATCAATGCTGCGCCTGAAGCGGATTCATGGACAAGAAGAGAAAAGGTTTGAGTTTCGCCGTCTCCCTTGTCAAAATTGAGCTCAGCCGATCCAATACTTCCCGGGCGTGTGCCTAAATTAGAGGCAATCAATGAAATATATCCTTCCTCAATTCCTTGAAATGCAAGCACCACATTGGAATTATCTTTTTGTAAAGCATTTTTTATTACCGGCAGCGATAAGGTGATTACAGATACTAATGCCACTAACCACGCAAGCACAGAACCACTGAAATTGAAGTATTCTCGCCAATCCTGATAGCTATCGCAATGAATACACTTACGAGCGCCGGCTTTAATCTGCTCTCTACAAACTATGCATTCAGATAATTTGCGTGATGACGGAACCTTGGATTTGGCTTCATCAGAATTGTCTTTAGGCATTACAGCACCTCACGCTTCATTTCGTTGGAGCGGATAAATTCGTAGCCGACATAATTGTCACCGGCGCCGGCAATTTTGCCTTGAATCTTGGCGGCATCCGAGGTGGCCACTTGCCCCTTGGCAAAAAAACGGGGCGCGAGAAATTTCCACACCCCGATGGTCAAAGCCCCTAAGATGAATAGCAGAAAGACGCCGATGGTTGAGCGTTTGATGGGCATGTCTTCTATAGTAATAGTTTTAAGTATGCTAAATACTGGAGGTTTGCTATTATTCAGTTTTGGCTTGTTGCTTAATGTTCTTTTTATTCGAGACTGATATTTTTTTTAGTTTACTCCCAATCGCATTACTTTTGTTAGTAATGAATTTTGCAAAAGATGCAGCGAACGGCCCCGGCCCTAAAGTGAAAATAGCAATAATAAGGCCAATGACAGCTAAAGCAACTTGATATTCTTCAGTCCAACTGTTTACGTGATAATCAAACTCTTTGCTCGTAACCTGCCAAGACTTTCCATCGGTCGAGTATGTTGCGATCAAAGTTACTTTTTTATCGCCAGAGCTTGATGGTTGTATAAAAAGTTTGTTAAACGGAGACTTTGAATCAGTTTTTAAGAAAAGGTAATCAGGATAACCATCAAATTTTTCTCGAAATGTATTTTTTCCTGTAGACGGTTTTAAGGCAATAAATATTATCTCATAGCTAGAATCTCTATCTCCATAGCTCAATTTAGAGTCTTTTTCTGAATACGCTACAATTTTTATATTTGCTGGATCAAGGTCTCCGTAGCCAGAAAGACCAAAAGTAATTGCTATTGTTTCGCCTTTGTTGATTGTATATTTATCGGGCACTATCCAAAGTTCCCAAGCACTTTCATTCGATAAACAAGTGGCGGTGGTTAACATTATCAGAAGTGCTGCAATAATGTAAAAATAATTTTTAAAAATGAACATAAACATAGCTCTTGAAACAAGGTGGACTATACCGTATAATAAATCCTATTATCAAGAAAGTAACCATTCAAAATTTTCAGCCACTTTTCCCTATCACCGCTTCGATTCCATCTCCTGTGCCCCCAGCGCCTCAAACGTCTTCGCATCATAAAACTCCGTTTCCGCCACCGTCGCTTCGAGCGCTTTGGCCAAGTCTTGAAAATTATCGGCGGCACGATAGGAGACGGCATATCGGCGCAGCGGATGATCTTCTTTGATGCACAGGCCAATAGCGTAAATTGGGATGGCGTTCTTGGTGGCGTATTCAGCGGCGATGGGAATTTCGTCCGCCAGGCCGTCGGTTACGACAATCAAACGAAATTCGCCGTAACCAAGCTGTTTCTCGCGTTGTCGCGCCAAAATTTCGGTGCCACAGCGGATGGCATAAGCCAGTGGCGTTCCACCGCCGGCTTCGATGGCATTCACCGCTTGCAGAAAAGCCGCGAGATTGCCTGGACCCAACGGCACTACTTCGCTCTGTGAGCGGTTGCGATGATTCTCATCAAAAACATACAGCCCGAGATTCACGTCTTCCGGCACTTTTTTCAGAAATGCCGCTACCGCCCATTTCGCCCCTTCGAGCTTGCGTTGAAAAGTTTGATCGCCGCCGCAATCGCTGCTCAGCGGATCGCGCATGCTGCCGCTGCCGTCGAAGATGAAGTAGAAATTTCTGGCTAACGAAATTTGCCCTTCAATTTCTTCTGGCATTGGGGTTTGCTCTGCTGCCGCCGTTGTCGTTTCAACAGTTGTTTGCGGTTGCGGCGATTTTTGATCTTGCTGTCTTTGTTGGCATCCCATGATAAAAGAAAAAGCGTAGAGAATGCCGATTAAGCTTGATAATTTCATACGAATGCCTCTTCCTACTCCTCTAACAGTTTATCCCGAATTTGTCTAATGCTCACTCTGGACTTTTCTCTTTTTGCTGCGAGTCTCCGAACCTTTTCCTCATTTGCCGGTTTGTCCTCGATGGCATATAAATAATCCAGCGTGCTGTCAATGTAATTCTGAATCACGGAAAAGCTTCGTTCACTCTTGAATTTTTCAACTAAATTTGCAGAAAAATTTCCCAGCAAGACCAGAATGATTCCAATTAAAAGCTTGTCTACTGAAATTTTTATAAGCTCATCCTTCAGTTTTTTATCGATGGATGGCATGGCATCCGGCTCCTCACATAAACGACGCGCTTAATTATTTCATAACACGTTACATCATTGTATCGGAGCAAACTCGGTTGCTTCCGCCTCGACTTGCTTGAGACGAAAAACGACGCGGCGATTGGCCGCCCATTCTTCTCTGGTTTTAGGTGGATTGTATTTCGGATTCGAGATTCCCAATCCGGCCGCAACGAGACGAGATTCATCAAGCACGATACCGCGTTTTTTGGCATAAGCCAGAAAACTTTGGACAACCGACTGTGCCCGTTGGTAGGAAAGATTTTTCGCCACCTGCATCATTTGGTTGATCACGGCCTGTTGCGTACCTTTGGCGCGTTCTTGTAATAGGCGCTGTGGATCTGAATGTCCTTCCACAATGAAAAGAGCGCCGGCATAAGTTTGCGCTAGCTCAAGCCCCTTTTGAAAATCTCCGGCATATTTGTTTTCCGGAAAATCGCTTTGTTCCGGCTCAAAATATATTTCGGATAGAAATAGAGTCCCTTCATCAGCCCACTCGGCTGATTCGACCGCGAGCTTCTTTTCAACTTTCCTCGGATCGAAAGCTGGTTTGGCAAGCGTGACACCAGCGGTATTTTTCAGGCCGGCAGAGAGTTTGGCATAATCCCAATTGGCGTGATTGAGCGACGCTTTGGCCGAAAGCAGCCCGAGACTCAAGAGCGAGCTTTGAATTTCACTCGTCAAGCGTTCGAAATTTCTTAGCGTACCTTGGCCGGTGAAGAATGCAACGTTGCCGGCATAGCCAACAAACTCACAATCACCGAGCAGCGCTTCGGCGTCGGCGGTGGCTTGCGGGCTGCCGAGCAGAATGTCGGCGGCTTTGCCGAGCAGTTGCAGATTTTCAGCTTGACGCGAGGATTTTTGCTGCTGCAAAGCTTGCAGTGCTTCTTGCGCGCGCAGCAAACCATGCGTGAGTTTTTCAACGGCATCTCGATTGCGCTCAAGATAATCCGAACGCACGGCGTAGACGTCGGCAATAATTCGAGAAGCTGTTTTGGTGGTGAGCAAAACGCGTGCGCCCTTCACTGACATTTCGGCGCCGGTGCCGACATTGCCGCCGGAAGTGAGCGCCAGCGCATCTGGAATGATGGCGAGCGCCGCATCAATCGTCGGATCGGCGCGCATCGCACTTGCCGGATCGGTCGCCATGCCTTTGGTGTCGTAGGGAGGAAGAGTGAGATCGGGCAGCCAGACAAGCGTGACATCGCGAAAGGTGAGACCGTCGTCAGCCAACACTTTGCCGAGATATTCGAGATGCGGGCCATAAGCTTGCAAGGCAATCTTCTTTCCGCGCAGGTCGCGCACGCGTTTGATATTGCCGCGCACGATCATCGCGTCGCCGCCGGTTGACCACGTGAGTTGATAAAACGGCACGAGATTGACGCCTTTCGCCGCGAAAGCGGAAGCCGCCATATTGATCATTCCCATGGTGCCGCGCAGATACGACGTTTCGCCGTCCAAACATTTTTGCGCCTGGGTGACGAAATTGTCTTCGCGGAAGATTTCAATCTCGAGGCCTTCATCAGCGAAGATACTGCCTTTTGCGGTCGTACTGCCGCCGTTGGCGTAAATCGTCGCAATGTCGCCGCCCCAGGTAATGACCGGCAGTTTCGTGGCGCCGGCGCTGCGCACCGGTTTGGGCGAGCCGCTCAGAACCACGCTCAGTGATTTCGGCGTGTCGAGGTATTTGACGCGTTGTGCGATAGCCTGATTGGTTGCAATCGCTATCATGAGGAACGTCAAGACTGTCTGGCAGAAAAGGGCGCGTTTCATTTTTCATTCTCCATTAAACTTTGTGTCACTTGGTCAACATGTTACGAGGGCACTGCAAAAAAGTTTTGTTAAAATAAAATTTTCACGTTTTGCTTTTAAAACGAACACCCACTCGAATTAGTGTCGCCAATCCGTGAAACCTGGACTCGGCGTCCTCCAAATAAAATATAAGCGGTTTTGGCGCAAAATCAAATGAAATTGAAAATAAAAAACCCTGGAGGTCCTGAAGCGCGTCGCTTCCAGGATTGACTCCGGGGTTTCCGCATGACAGCGAATTTGTTTAGCTGCCGGCAAAGAGACCAACTGACTTACGGTATCGGCGCGGCGAGGCCGGTGATGCTACCGCCGCCCGTGTCAATTTTTCCCAGCTTGCTGACTTGGCCCGTAGTGAGATCGATCGTCACCAAGCGGTTGTCATCGTCGTCCGCCCATGCGGCATAGGCGACGCCCGAGGCGGCGATGTCAAAACCGAGCAATCTCTTGGCATTGCGGCGCAGCGAGCCAACCGTGTTAAGAGTTCCGTCGTTCGGTGGATTCTGAATGACCAGAATATCCAAACGTACGTCGATGTCATACAAGGTCGTTCCTGTGGCTGGATCGTTATCAGGATTTGTGTATGCCGCACCTGCAACCGATGGCGTGCGGCCGGTGTTGGCGTCGGTCGCCGCGTAAACCAAAGCAGCGTCAACTGCGGCGACAGTACCATCGTTAGGGTTCAGACGCAAGTTTTGGCCCGTGTTGCTGACCACGCGAATGCGGTCCACGGTCGGGTTGAAGTCGAAACCGAAGGCCGAGCCATTCAGCGCCGTCGAGAACGGGCCGCCAACTGGAGTAGCAGCTCCAGTAGACGGATCGATAAGGTACAGCCGGCTGCTGCTGCCAAGCCCGTATAATGCGCCGTTAGCGGGCCGGAAGTCAATGCCGAGTAGACGCTCATTGCTTTGCAAGCCGGTCACGCGCCGCTTTGAGATGATACCGCCCGGTTCATTGCTGTCAAATTGAATGAGACGGTTTTTTTTGCCGGTAATGGCATACAGCAATTGTCCCGAGGAACGATGACCGCCGCCCTTCGCGAGGACGGCGGGATCGCTGGCAGGGTCGGCCGAAGACAGAATTTGGTCGCTCTTCTCACAGCCGATAATGAGCAAAGCCAAAACTGCCAATGCTCCAAACGTGAATTTGATTTTGTTCATCGTGCTTCTCCTTCGTAAAAGTTGGTTCGGAAAAATTAAGTTCACTAATGAATTTGAGGCGGCAAAAGAGCAAGGTGCATGATGGAAAAATCAGAGGGATAAACCACATCCATATCCTCGAGGGTGAAGCGCCATCCCTCTGAGTGATCGGCCAGCGTCGTTTCTCCCCGGCATGACTCGCGCTCGCGTTAATGATACGAATGATAAAGAAGTTTGGATTTACACCGAAGAGGCTTGGGGGAAAATAAAAAGCGAGAGCCGGTTTGATCCGACCCTCGCTTTTAATGTTTATCGTTACGCGTACAAGCGTCTTTAAGTGCATTTGCTCCAATGCCTAAAAACTCATGCCAAACGGATACAATTCCCCAAAATTGTTTTTTGACGGGATTACAGGATTTACGGGATTTCAAAAAAAATCAGGTCGATCCTGTTATCTTGTCAAAAAACAAGGCTGTTTAATTCTCGACCACTTTTTGGAATTGCTACCGTGACAAACTATTTCGTCAAAATCATCTTGCGCGTCACCGTGAAATCGGCGGCCTCGATCCGATATAGGTAGACGCCGCTGGCAACTCGTTCACCGGCGTCATTGGCGCCAATTTGTTTGCTTCCCGCGCTTTCGGGCGCATCGACGAGCGTCCGAATTTTCTCGCCGAGGAGATTGTAAACCGCCAAATCCACTTTTTCGTTCCGCGGCAGCTCGTAGCGGATAATCGTGGCGGAATTGAAAGCAGATGCCGAAAAAGGGTTGGGAAAATTTTCGTGCATCGCAAATGCCGCCGGGTGGCGCGGATTCTCTTTTACGGCCAGAGTACCGGTGTAAGTAACCGTCAACAGCGGACGCGATGCCACGTTAGGACTTTCCCGCGAGTCAAATCGTTTGGAAGTCGAGGAAATATTCTCAACGCCACGCAGCAACCATCCAAAGTTGCTTGCCGGCGCGTTCAGCCAGGTTTGCACGTCGTTGACCATCTGCGGCGTCGAACCCCAAGTATAGAAGCCGGTCGTGGAAACCGCTTCGCTGTCGCTGGCTGTGGCTGAAAAATCTCCTCCAGGGGTTGTCCAAAGAACGGTGTCGAAAAAACGGTGTTGCCAGGTCGCCTCGCCGGTTGTCGAGGCCGCGCCTGCGCCTTCTTCTGCGATAGCGTTGGAAGTTCCTTCACCCCAATCCGACAGCACGCGATGCAGCTTGATAAATTGCGCTGCGAAAATGGTTCGCGACATGTTGAGTCTGAGCGTGACGCCATTGATGGTAGCCCCGGCCGGAATATTGCTCGCAATGTCAAACCTCAGCAGCCCACGCCGGCGTTCCTTTCTTGCCGTCGTGCCGGCGAAAAAATACTGGCCGGCGCCGTTGCTGAACGCCCCGGTGGTGCTTTCATAGAGGGTGTTGTCTTTGCCGGCTGAAATGGTGATTTGCGTCTGCGCCGACGCGGTTGGCGCGAGGGAAACGAAAAGGGTTGTTATGATGATAAAAAGAAAGAGTCGACGCGGGATTGGCTTCATCTGGCTTTTCCGAATGCTTATAGGTTCTTTTTCTGAGCCTTGCTTTCTTGTCCTGCTCGCTGATGAAGCTCACCAGCGAGCAGGTATTTGGAACAACGTGGCTTATTTGTTCAACAGCATTTTCCGGATTTGCATTTTCTCAGCACTTTCCAAGCGGTAGAAATAAATGCCGCTGGCTTGGGTGGCGCCGTCGAAGGAGAATTGGTAGAGCTTCCCAGCTTCGGCTTGGCCATCAAACAGCACCGTGACTTCACGCCCTAACACATCGTACACCGCGAGTCGCGCCAATTGCGTGCGACCCAACACAAACTCGATGTTCGTCGCCGGATTGAAGGGATTGGGATGATTCTGGCGCAATTCAAACGTTTCGGGATGGAGACGACCAACTGTCTCGGCAACCGACACTGTGCCGGCAGGCCGGAAATCCGCGCGCGCCGACGGCTGAATTTGCGGCCTGCCAGTGAATTGCGTGGCAACGCCTAAAACGTCGAATGGCGTTGCAGGTTGCTGCGAGCCATAATATCCGTGTCCCGATCAAGGAACATCTCCAAGCTATCGCCGGAAGCCTCATTGAGAATAATTGTCCCATTGCTATTGGCAGTGGGCCATGCTCCTCTTTTGATGCCGGCGTTCTTGATGCCGATATACTGGCCTTCAATCGCGGCTTGATTCGCTTTATACTCCGTCATCGTCACGATTTTGGGGATTGGCATACCTGGTGTGCCCAATTGCTCGACAGCGTTAGCCTGCACTTCAATATTCTTTTGCCCGTTATTGGTGTAGACGAACCCATGTCTTACTTGCACCAGGGTGCCCTGCGGCAACGTCAATTTGCTGCCGCGCATAAACATGCGTATGCCGCCACTCTGGTCTTGAAAATAATATTCCGAATTGGGAGGCGTGGCGGTGCTCGACAATTGAAAATCTACTGTGGTGATCACGCCTTGCAAATTTACGTTCGGCGTGGTATCAGGAATGGCGCGGGCAAAGGCGATCGGCACAGTTGGCAGGAGATTGACGTCCGTGATCACTTGGCCGCGGATTTCACCGCCCACGAAATTGTTCGAGTGGACATTAACGTAAATTCGACCGGCAAGAAGCTCAACTAAGAACGTGGCGGTTAGCGGTTGCGCCGTTTCGGAGCTTTTCCAGGAACCGCTGGCGTTCCGATTGGTGAAATCAATGTCGCGAACCGGAGAGCGCGCTTGGCCAATTGCGGCGTTATGAAAATGCCCAAACCGCAACGAACTGCTCAAATTGGTGTATGTAATTTCGTAGCTCAATTCATTGCCTTCATCGGCCAAAACAAACGCACCGGTTCCTGTGGCTTTGGTGGAAACGGGGTTCGGCGCTTCTTGCATGCCGGTGAGCTTGGCGGTGAAGCTGATGCCGAGATTGAGCTTGAGTTGGCCGCGGATTTCCCCGCCAGTGTTGGCGGCAGTGTGGATGTTGACGTAAACACTGTCATTCAGCAGTTTTCTGAGAACGTTGGCATCAAAGGGCGAAGCATCAGTGCGCTTCAAAACCCCTGAAACCGAACTGCCAAAGAAAGCGAGGTTGCGAAACGGCGAGGCGATTGCCCCGGCCGGGCCATCGTGCAAATGGGCGTTGGTCATTCTCCCACTTAAACCGGTGGCGGTAACGTCATAAGCCAATGAATTGCCGTCCGGACTCACGATGAAAGAACCTGTGCCTGTTGCTGAAGTGGGCGTTGGCGGCGGGGGCACTTCTTGCGCGCCATCCAATTTGGCGGAAAAACCAATGCCGGTGGTGACGAGCACCTGGCCGCGGATTTCGCCGCCCGGATTGTTGGCGGTGTGAACGTTGACATAAATTCGGCCCATCAGCAGCTCCCTAACCAGAGCCGGTGTTAAAGGCTCTGTAGCGTCGTCACTTTTCCATGAACCGGAAGCGGTGTTGCCGTTAAATGAAATCGCACGGACAGGCGGATTGCCAAGCACACCGGCTGGCGCATTGTGGAAATGCGCCGCCGCGATTGAGCCACTCAAACCGGTAACAGTGACATGATATTCCAACTCCGTCACCGTGCCGCTACTCGAGCTTTTGAGCCTGAATGATCCGGTGCCGGTTGCATTGGTGGTGACGGGCGGCACTTCCTGCGCGCCATCGAGTTTGGCGGAAAGACCGATGCCGTAATCAACACGCATTTGGCCGCGGATCTCGCCACCGCTAAAATTAGCCGAATGCACGTTGACATAAATATTGCCGGCCAAAAGTTCGTTTACCAAAGTCGGGGTGAGCGGCTCGGCATCATTGGCTTTCCACGATCCGGAGGCGGTGTTGCCGTTGAAGACGAGCGCGCGGACAGGAGGATTGCCGACCACACCGGCCGGCGCATTGTGAAAATGCGCCGCCGCAAAATTGCTGCTTAAACCGTGGAAGGTAATATGGTAGGCCAACTCGGTTCCCGTGCTATTTAAAGTAAAAGTCCCGGTTCCGGTAGCGGTTGTGGCGACCGATGGAACTTCCTGCGCCCCGTCCAGTTTTGCGGTGAAATGAATTTGTGCGTGAGCGACTTGATACAACGAGAAGAATATCCCAAAAGCAAAAATCAGCGATAGCACTCTTTTCATAGAGAGCCTCCTTGCTTAGTGGATCAAAAAGAGAAACGCCGTTGATTGGTCTTGAAATGACAACCGCAAAAGAGTCTCAAAAGCAATGCCACAAATAACAGCAGGCAATAACATTGCATTTGCGCAGCGGCTTCGCTGGAAAAAGACCTCATCTCACTATGCCAATTGCAAATTATGGAAGAGCAATGGAAGGCTTATTGTAAAAAATACAACGGCAACCCTAATTGGCTTTGGTCGTATCGGGTGTGCTGGCGGTTTCTTCCGAAAACCATTTAATCAGCAACTCGTTTTTGTCGTTGGCTTTAACTTCGACGATTTGCCGCTTCACACCGAGGGTTTCGTGCCACATCACCATATCGTAGCGTTCCGGCGGCAGCTCCGGCAACTCGAATTTGCCTTCAATATTAGTAAGGGCGAAATAACGATGCGGCATTACCAAAATATAGCCCGTCATCCAATCATAGCCGGCATCCGACCGCAAGCGAATCAAGCCGGGCTTATTCAGCGTATCCACGGCAACACCGCCCTTTTGGGAGAAAGCAAAATTGAAAGAGGCTTCATCGGTGTCTTGGAAAATGTCGAGCGTGCTCGTTTTATCCCAGCCGGGAATAAACTCGTGCAACCGGGCGTGAACGTTGTGCAGCATCGGATCGTTGTTGTGGATCGTCAATTGGCTGCCGACGCCGAGCGCCAGCACGTGCGGTTGAAAACGGCAATTGAGCGTTTGCACATCCAACTCAAGGGGAGGCAATGTTTCCGGCTTGATATTGGCAAGGAAGACGAGAACGTTTTGGAGGCCGCCTTTTTTGTGAACGACCAGCGTCTCGTTCGGCAGGCTTTGGCCGCAGAGGGCGCGTTGGCTGGAGACGGCGAGGGGTTGCAACGCCGGCACAGCGCGGTTGTAAAGAATAATGCCTTTGAGACCGGCGGGAGGGGGATAAGCCGCGGCCAACAGAATAATGGCAACGAGCACCAACAAAGCGGCGGGTAGAAATTTCCTCATGATCAACTCCTTATCATCCGTGAGTTACAATTTTTTTCTTCTGAGCATGTCGTGCGATGGTGCAGCCCAAGATGATAGAAATTCATTATAACAATTTTTTTGAAAATAACAAGCACGAATTTTGCCGAGCCGTCTTTGGTGGAAGAACACCGTCCGGACGCTTTGTTATACACGATTTTAGTAAGTTCACGAAGCTCAGCGTCCGGACGGTCCACCTATAGCGGAGATATACTCGTTGCGGGTTGGAATGTGAGTCATTGCGAGGCGCTTTTTGCTGAAGCAATCTACTGGTTTTAAAGAGATTGCTTCGCTGAGAAGCGCTCGCAAAGACAGTTACAAAATAAACCTTAACGAGTATATTTCGACGAGCCACAAGAAATATCGCGCTTGGGCGTTATGTTGAAGAAAGAGATTGCTTTTACAAAAAATGCAGTCCATATTATTGGTGGAAGCAAACGAACAAATCTGGAAAGTACTTTATATCAGGAGCATTTTATGGATCTTAAAAACAAAGTCGCTTTGATAACCGGCGCCGGTCGTGGCATCGGTCGCGCTATCGCCCTGGCATTGGCGCAAGAGGGCTCGAAGCTGGCGCTCGCCGCTCGCAACCAACAAGAGCTGGAAAGTGTCGCGCAAGAAATCCGCGCGCTTAAAACTGAAGCTTTGATTATTCCCACCGACGTGCGGGATGATAAACAAGTTCGCGAGATGATAGTCAAAACCGTCGATCACTACGGCGCGCTGCACGTTCTCGTCAATAACGCCGGCCTCGGTCATTTTAAAACGGTGGCGGAAATGAAAACCGCGGAGTGGGACGACATGTTCGCCGTCAATCTGCGCGGCGTTTTTCTCGCCACCAACGCAGCCATCCCGCATTTGCGACAAGCTAAAGAGAGCTTTGTGATCAACCTCGCCTCGCTCGCCGGCAAAAATACTTTTGTCAACGGCGGCGGCTACGCGGCCACCAAATGGGGCTTGCGCGCGTTCAGCCAATGTTTGATGCTCGAAGAACGGCAATATGGCGTTCGCGTGTTGGTGGTTTGTCCCGGCTCGGTCGATACCGGTTTTGCCACCGGCCGTACCGGCTCGCCGCATTCCGCCAAGAAAGAAATCATCCGCCCGGAAGATGTCGCCGCAACGATCGTCATGTCCATCAAAATGCCGCAACGCACGATGGTCAGCGAGATCGACATTCGCCCGACCAATCCGTAACCCAGTCGGCCCGACTGGAACGCGCGGGATTCTCAACAGGCAAGCTACCCAATGCTGCTAACTTTTTGGAGCCGGCAAAATCAAAAAAGAAAGCACGCACTAAGGCGTAAAGAAAACGCAAAGATAAATGGAATTTCAATGCCTTTCTGAATACGCAAGATAATTATGGCAAGATGATTTAAAAGCTTTTTAATTATTTTGCCACAATTATCTTGCAAAAAATATCTTTGCGAGTCTTCGTGTCTTTGCATACGTTTTTTGCTTTTCTTGAAAAGTTAGTGACATTGGGCAAGCTGCCCGTGCTACGAAATACCGCAACGCACGATGGTCAGCGAGATCGACATGGGCCCAACCAACCCGTGCCAGCCGGAACCAAGCAGGGAGAAAGTTTTTGGTATTCGGATTTCTCGAATTTCCCGGATTAAAACCAAAAGCTTTATCCGGACGATTCGGCAAATCCGGATACCTCTTAAAAAGGCCTTGCTTTGTAGCATAAATCTAACTTTTAACTGACTAAATCTTGCATTGACTTTTTGCGTGAAATTTCCGATATTGAATTTGTCGCAAATTCGCATCAATTTTTGTTCATCATTCACCAAAAGGAAATAGGAGGTTGATTATGGCTTACGAGTATAAACTCACCCTGCGTCCGTACTCCGATGAAGAGGCGAAGACGTTGCTCAAAAACGTCGTCAGCCCGGAGACCACGGATTGGCATTACAACACGCACCACAAAGGCTATGTGACCGTTCTCAATAATATTGAGAAAGCGCTTGAAACGGCAGATCGCAGCAAAGCGAACGGCAATCACAGCGAGATCGGCGAATTGAAACGCCGCTACACCTGGAACCACGCCGGCGCATTGCTGCACGATGTGTATTGGGAAGTTCTCGGCGGCGACGGCGATGCGGCCAAAGGCGCGGACGTCAAAGCGGCAATCGAGAAAGAGTTCGGCTCGTTCGATAATTGGAAAGCGGATTTCAAAGCCTGCTGCGTTTCGGCAAAACTGAGCGGCTGGGGACTTTTGGTTTACGATGCGCTATGGAGCAAGCGCCTGCTCAATGTTCTCGTGGACGAGCATCATTACGGCGCAATTTGGGGCGGCATCCCGCTCATCGCCTGCGATGTGTTCGAGCATGCGTATTACCATAAAGACGGCCCCGGCCGCGCGAAATACGTTGACAATTTTATCGGCAACCTGCACTGGGGCCGCGTCAACGACCGGTACAAGAAATTCGCCAAGTAATTGATGTTCTCATATATTTGTTGAGGATTATTTTTTAACTGTCATTGCGAGCGCTTCTCAGCGAAGCAATCTTTCGAAGATCAAGAGATTGCTTCGGCAAAAAGCGCCTCGCAATGACTGTAATTTTACCCCTTAACAAGTATATCCACTAGAGAGATCGGTCTTGGGATTTTATTCTCAAGGCCGATTTCTTATAAGGAGTCATTTAAAGCAACGTGCCCAAAAAAGATACTGATCAGCGTGTGACGTTGATCCCCGGCGATGGTATCGGCCCGGAAGTGAGTGCCGCAGCCGTCAAAGTGATTGATGCCGCCGGCGCCAATTTAGAATGGGAAGAAGCCGAAGCCGGCATCGGCGTGGTGGAAAAATATGGCAAACCGCTGCCCGACCACGTTATCGAGGCCATCAAGAAAAATAGAGTGGCGCTCAAAGGCCCACTCACCACTATTGTCGGCAAGGGCTTCGCGAGTGTCAATGTCGAGTTGCGCAAAACGCTCGATCTGTACGCGAACCTCAGGCCGGTGCGAAATCTGCCAGGGATTGCCTCCCGTTTTGGCGACATCGATCTCGTGGTCGTGCGTGAAAATACCGAAGATTTGTATTCAGGCCTTGAGCAAAAGATCGCACCCGGCGTGACGCAAAGCCTGAAGATTATCACCGGCAAGGCTTCAAAGCGCATCGTCGAGTTCGCTTTCGATTACGCCGTCAAACACCGGCGCAAAAAAGTGACGGCGGTACACAAGGCCAACATCATGAAGATCAGCGACGGCCTGTTTTTGGAAACCGCTAAAAAAGTTGCCAAAAAATATCCAAAGATCAAATATCAGGAAGTGATCGTCGATAATTTGTGCATGCAGCTCGTGATGCGCCCGCAGCAATATGACGTGCTCGTACTCACCAATCTTTATGGCGACATCGTCTCAGACTTGTGTGCCGGTTTGGTCGGCGGACTGGGCTTGGTGCCCGGCGCCAACATTGGCGACAAGTACGCTGTCTTCGAGGCCGTTCATGGCAGCGCGCCGGATATTGCCGGCAAGGGCATCGCAAATCCGCTAGCCATACTCTTGTCCGGTATATTGATGCTGGAGCATATTGGGCAAATGCGAACTGCACAAAGAATCCGCCAAGCCATCCATCAGGTGACGCAAAACGGCCAAGTGTTGACGCCCGATCTCGGCGGCAAGGCCTCAACGATGGAGATGGCGGAGGCGATTATCGCGGAGATGAACTCGTAGCGCAGACTTCCGGTCTGCGACCAAACGAATTGAAAGTTTTAAATTGTGAGGTAACCGATGGAAGTCACTTTACAGCTTTCTCCACCGCTATCCGAGTCGGTCCGAGAGATTGCCAACAAGCGATTTAAAGGAAACCTAACGGCGGTTCTCAATGCCGCACTTGAGTTTTATTTAGATAAGGATGCCCGCAAGCGACAGGAGCTCAAGAAAGTGGTAAAGCAGATCCGACAGGAGGTGGAAGCGCGAGGCGGCCTTGACGAAAAGGATTTAGATCGACGCATCCGCGAGTATCGACGCGCCAAATATGCGAAATCCCGATAAGGAAATGCCTATTAAAACCGTTTTAGATACGAACATCCTTGTCTCCGGCCTCGCTAATCAATCAGGCGCTACGGCCAAAGTTATTGATCGTTGGCTTGACGGACAATTTGTTATTTTGTCCTCGAAACCAGTCTTTGATGAATACTCGCGAGTATTGCTCAGTCATCCTAAAGTGTCGAGAAATAACGCAACCACTTTGCTCAACGGACTAACGAAATTGGCACAAGTCGTTCAGATTGAAGAGAAACTAACTATCTGCAAAGATCCAAGTGACAATGTTTTTCTAGAAACCGCTATTGATGGAGACGCCAAGTATCTGGTGACAAAAAACATCAAACATTTCCCATTCAAGCGCTATCAGCAGGTAGAAATTGTGCGAGTTGCAAAATTTCTTTCGCGCTTGGAAAAGGAGTTCGGATGATTGGAACCATTGAAAAATGTCCAGTTTGTGGAGGGGAGCTACTCGAGAAAGAAGTAGAGAAAATTTTAAGGGGAGGGATTCATACTGCGGTCTTGAAAGTTCGTGCGGAAGTTTGTTTGCATTGTGGTGAGCGCCTTTATTCAGCGCAAACTATCAAGCGATTCGAGGAAATCAGAGCCAAGCTCGAACGCCAGGAAACGACGAACTTCCAACTATTGGGATTATCATTTCAAGTGGCGTAAATGCTGTCAGCTTGAAATACGTTGTCTTCATTATGCCCTCCAGAATGGGTTGTCATGAAAAAGAGCTTTTTAGTTGTAGCGCTTTTGCTCTTTAGTGTTCAGCTTGGCTTTTGTCAAAAAGGTGCTGTAACAATTGGTTTCAATTGGGAGGGGTTTTCGCGCGGCGGCTTTACCATTGGCTATTTCGTCTCAAATAATTTGGCGATGGAAGCACATTTCGGCGGAGCGCCACATTTCGGCACTTGGGGATTATCTGCAAAATATAAGCCGAGTTCTGAGTACTCGAGTTTGTACCTTATCTTCGGTGCAGCGAATGTGATATCTTTTGGCCATATTCGCGAAGACTCTTCGGGAAAGAAATTTTATAATTATTTTTCCGGTTATGGGATAAACGTTGGCTTCGGAAAAGAAATCAATTTCAAGAATCCCAGATGGAAAATGCCGATTGAATTAGGCGTTTTCAGAAGCTTTTATTTAAGCGCCAAGCGAATTGAAATCGAGCCGAGAAAAGTTCAGCGCATTAAAATGTCAAACAAAGATGCACTTTTCTTGTTACCGTTTCTCGGTTTTGGAATGACTTGGTATTCCCGTTGACTTAAATGTAGCTGTATATTTTAGGACATTGTTCACATTTAGGAGGAAATTCGCATCACCATGTTTGAGCGTATCGCTTTGTATCTTTATTTGACCACCCTCTCATTGTGGGTGGGTGGCGCTTTTGTGCTCGCCTTTGTCGTGACCCCGAAAACCTTCCAGTTCGTGCCCTCGCCGAGCCGTGCCGGCACGCTCGTTGGCACGTATTTGAAAACGTTTGACATTTGGAAAATATTTTTTATATTGGGATTGGTCGCTTTCAGCACCTCGCGCTCTTCCGAGGGCCTTTTGCCTGCGCCCTCACTCGCGGAAGTCGTCGCGATCGTTTTCCTGTCCGGCAGTTGGATGGGGCAATATTTTTATCTGAATCCACGGATGGACGAATTGCGCCAAATCATCGGCTGCTTCGACAGCGCACCGGCCGATTCACCGGCGCGCGCGAGTTTCGCCACGTTGCATCGCATCGCCATGTTTCTCACGCTGGGAGATTTGGCGGCAGGCTTGTTTCTTTTGTTCTACGTGGTTTTTCAGTTGCATTAAACAGAAACATCTTGAAAATTTTTTTTTTACCAACAAACCTCATAGTGGATAGAATCTCATGGCTGACTTCCAGCAAAAAGGATTGCCCTTAGCAACACCTCCGCAACCGCAGCCGAGCCGCCTTGCGGTGCCCGGCGCCAAGTACATCATCGCCGTCGCCAGCGGCAAAGGCGGCGTTGGCAAATCGACTGTCGCTGTGAACTTTGCAGTCGCGTTGGCGCAAACCGGCTCCAAGGTCGGTCTTTTGGATGCCGATATTTACGGCCCCAATGTGCCGATGATGACCGGAACCGAAGGCAAACAATTGGCCGGCGCGCCTTCTGGAAAAATCGCGCCCATTGAAAAATACGGCTTGAAAATCGTTTCCATCGGTTTCGTCAATCAGGGCGACGCCGCGGTGATTTGGCGCGGCCCGTTGGTCGGGCGCATGATCCAGCAATTTCTCACCGACGTCGAGTGGGGCGAGTTGGATTATTTGATCGTCGATATGCCGCCAGGAACCGGTGATGCCCAGCTTACGCTTTCGCAATCTGTCGCGCTCACCGGCGCGGTCATTGTGACCACGCCGCAGGACGTGGCATTGAGCGACGCAAAAAAAGGCATCAACATGTTCCGCAAAGTCGAAGTGCCGGTGCTAGGTTTGATCGAAAACATGAGCTACTTTGCGTGTCCACACTGCGGCGAACGCACGGAGATTTTTTCACACGGCGGCGGCAAAGCCGCAGCGGAGAAGTTTAACGTGCCGTTTCTCGGTGAAGTGCCGCTCGATATCCGCATTCGCGAGGGCGGCGATCGAGGCGAGCCAGTGGTGGCGCAAAAAGCCGATTCGCCGGTGAAGGAAGCGTTTCGGCAAATCGCCGCGCGGCTGGCTGAGCAAATTAATGCGGCGAACGCCGAGGACGAGAAAGGCAAGACGATTCTCGGCAAGGTTTTCAAATTCTCGTAAGAAAATTTCAAGAATACGGCGAGGGAGGAAAACATTGCTTGTTTCTTTTATCATTGATTTTTCCGTGCAGCTCAAGAGGAACTTATGGCCATTAGCAACCTCCCTTCGGCAGCGCATCCGAAGAAGGGTTCTGCTCAGGAAGACATGCGTGCGGTAGATCAAGCCCAAGCGGATTCTTCAAACCACGGGGGCAATTCGTCGAAGGGCAAATTCGTGGTGAAATTCTGGGGCGTGCGTGGAAGTTATCCCGTTCCCGGCCCGAAGACGGTAAAATACGGCGGCAACACCTCCTGCGTCGAAATTCGCAATCCCTATCACCGCATCATTCTTGACGCCGGCACCGGCATCATCGGTCTCGGCGATCTGATTCTCTCGGAATACCGCGCGCAAAACGGCGGCAGCCCGGACTCTTCTACTGCCGACAAGTCGCTCGTCTTGTCGATCTTGCTCAGTCATACGCATTACGACCATATCCATGCTTTGCCATTTTTTCAGCCCGCTTATTTGAGCCAGACTTCGCTTTATGTTTTCGGCCCGCAAGTTTTAGGCTTTGATCTGCGTGAAAGCATTTCGGAAACTATGACGGCGCGTTATTGTCCGGTACGGCTGGAGGCGATGAACTCGTACAAGGTCATTGAAAATACCGCCGCTACGGATCGGCTGCTCTTTCGCAACTCCAACAAAGTGCCGCGGCACATCAATGCGCGTGAAGAATTGCCGGCGTTGCAAACGGAAGATTTGCTGGTGAGTATCATGCACAGCTACGCCCACCCGAAGGACGGCGTATTCATTTATAAAGTGCAAAACAACGGCCACATCGTCGTCTACGCTACAGACACTGAAGGATACACCGGCGGCGATTCACGACTCATCAAGTTTGCACAGGGCGCCGATGTGCTGATTCACGATGCACAATACACCCACGAGGAATACACGGATTTGCTCTCTCCCAAACAGGGCTTTGGCCACAGCACGGTTGACATGGCCTGTGAAGTCGCCGACAAATCCCAGGTGAAACAACTCGTGCTTTTTCATCACGACCCGCGTCACGATGACGAAAGTATGGCGCGCGTCGAAGCGTATGCGCGCCAGCGTTTTAAAAATGTGATCGCCGCACAAGAAGGTTTGGAAATTCATCTCGGCGAGTAACGTAGCACAGACGGCCTACGGCCGCAGGCTAGTCTGTTTTTATCGTATCATCACGATCACCTTCCGAACATGAAAGAAGACGCTTCCGCCTTTGTCGCCGCAACCACCGCTGAAATGATGGAAATGGTGCTGCCCAATGACGCCAATATTTTGGGCAACATTCTCGGCGGCAAGGTCATGCACTTCGTCGATATTTGCGCTGCCACCGCTGCTACCCGCCATTGCCGCCGTCCCGTCGTAACCGCCAGCATCGATTATCTTGAATTTCGCCATCCCATTAAAGTCGGTGAAATGATCATTATCAAAGCTGCGCTCAATCGCGCGTTTAAAACATCCATGGAAATCGGCGCCAAAGTTTGGTCGGAGAATCTGCTCACCGGCGAGCGCAAACACACCAGCTCGGCGTATTTGACTTTTGTCGCGCTCGACGATCACGGCAAGCCCACGATGGCGCCGCCATACCAACCCGTCACACCGGAAGAAACGCGGCGCTGGCACGATGCCAACGTACGCCGTGAGCATCGGTTGGCGATTAAGGCGAGGTTGTCGCAGCGGAAGGAAGGGTGAGTGATGATGAACTCAACGGAACATGTCCACGATGTGATTCCGCTTCTTGTGGAAAGAATCAAAGAAAAGTATCAGCCGGATAAGGTCATTCTCTTTGGCTCGTATGCCTACGGTGAACCGAATGCGAGCAGCGACGTTGACCTCCTAATCATTAAAGAGACGGAAAAGGCTTTTTATAAACGCTGGGCTGAAGTTTGTCGTATGGTTTCTGACCTGCGTCACCGCATTCCTTTCTCACCGTTTGTTTTGACGCCAAAGGAATGGCAGTCCCGATTGGAGATGCGCGATCCATTTATCAAAGAAATTCTTGCGAAAGGAAAGCTTTTATATGAAGCTTGAATTCTTTGCATTGGCTTATAAACACTAAAATAGAGTCTGGCCTGGAAAGGAGGAAAAATCACCATGGCTATGCACGCAAAAACTGTTGCAGAACTCAAGAACATTGATAAGAACCCCTCTAAAGTGAGAAGCTCTGAGTTCAGCAATCCCAACACTTATAGTTTCAAGAATATGGTGAAATATATCTCGTCTCTCCACGAAAAAGGCATTGTTGATGACGAAGGTTTCACCAACCTGTTATTATATGCCTGTTCAATCTTTATTGAAAATGAGGTCAATGAGAGATTTCAGAAGATTTTAGCAAACAAATTACCGCTTCTTTATAATTTGGGGAGATAGCCATGCCAGATGAACGAATTGCTTTGGATGAGGCGTCCGGCAAAAAGGAACAAAGTCGCGAGGAAAAAGAACAAAGTCTAGAGGGAGAAATCCTCGAAAAACTTCCACCAGAAGTGAGAAAGATAGTGGAGGTTGGCTTCTCGATGCAACGTTTTGCCGGCCCAATACCCTCGCCACTTCTGTCCAAGATTAATGAAACGCACATCTCAAAGATACTTGAAATTGCCGAAAAAGATGATGAGCGATCTTTCGCCGATGCGCAATTATCAAAACGATACTTATTTGCTTACATACTCATCTTTTGTGGGATGTTTGTTTTTGCCACGATCTTTTTAGTTGGCAAAGACCCAGGACTTTACAAAGAGATTTTGAAGTTGCTTGCCGCTTTCTTGGGTGGTTTAGGAAGTGGTTTCGGGCTTAAAGGATACTTGGATAGAAAGAAGGAATAGATTATGCCATGCAAAGCTCCGCAACCACACTCACAGAACGCATCAAATCCTTCGCCCGCGAATTAGGCTGCGAGTTGGTCGGTGTGGCTCCGGTTGCCCAATTTCAAGAGCTTGACTTTTATCCGCAATGGCTGCGAGAAGGCCATGCCGGCGAGATGCATTATTTGGAGCGGCAATTGCCGGCGCGGCTTGATCCGCGACAGATTTTGCCCGAAGCCCAGTCGGTCATCGTCATCGGCGTCGTTTATCACACCGCGCAACCATTATCGACAGAAATCAAGGATTCGCGGCGCGGCTGGATTTCGCGTTATGCCTGGGGTGATGATTATCACGACGTTCTTCGCGAAAAACTGACGGCATTGCACAAATTTCTCGAGCAGGAGGTCGGACCGGATTACAAAGGCCGTTACTACGTCGATACCGGCCCGGTGCTCGACCGCGTGTTTGCCAAATATGCCGGACTCGGCTGGTTCGGCAAAAATACCAATTTGATCAACCAACGCCTCGGCAGTTGGTTTTTCATCGGCGAGCTGATCACCAACCTCGTGCTCGAACTTGATGCGCCGCCGCCCGATCGCTGCGGCACGTGCCGCCGTTGCATCGACGCTTGTCCGACCGAAGCGATCATCGCGCCGTATCAACTCGACGCGCGCCGCTGCATTTCTTATTTGACCATCGAGCTGCGCGGCGAAATTCCGGAAGCGCTGCGGCCGCAAATGGGGCAGCATGTTTTCGGCTGTGATATTTGCCAGGATGTTTGCCCGTGGAATCGCAAAGCCGCGGTTACTTCCGAACATGCTTTTTTGCCGAGGCCGGACAGCGTCGCACCGCTGCTCGCGGCGTTGGCTGAGATGGACGAGAAAGCGTTTCGCCAAAAATTTCGCCGCTCGCCGATCAAGCGCGCCAAATGGCGCGGGTTCATGCGCAACGTGCTGGTGGCGCTCGGCAACAGCGGCATAGCCGAATACCTGCCCATCGTCACGCGCTTTCTGCAACATCCGGAGGCGCTGTTGCGCGGACATGCGCGTTGGGCTTACGAAAAGCTAAAAACTAAAGTGGATGGAACTGTGATGGAAAAACCTGATGCTACTCCAACGTATGCTCGCCCGTTTCGGGAAGGAGGGAAGCCATGACCCTGCGCGAACGCCGCCCGACGGGCGTAACTCTCCCAAAGATTCCGATCTTTCCGCTGCCGAACGTCGTTTTCTTTCCAAAAGTTTTCCTCCCGTTGCACATTTTCGAGGAGCGCTATAAATGCCTGATCCACGACGCGCTCCGCCGCGATCAAAAGATCGGCATGATCTTGCTGCAAGAAGGGTGGGAGCGTGATTATTTCGGCGTGCCGCCGGTGCATCAAATCGGCTGCGTCGGCAAAATCGAAGCGCACGAGAAATTGCCGCAGGGGCGCTTCAATATTTTGCTGCGCGGATTGAGCCGCTTCAAGATCGCCGATTTCGTGCAGGAAGATCCTTATCGCGTCGCACGCGTCCGGCTGCTGGATGACGACCCCTTGCTCCTGGAAACCGACCAGCAAATGCACGAGCGGAAAGCTTTTCTGAATCAATTCTTGCGCTATTTGAACGAGGTGCTCGGCGTCGAGCTGGAGGAGCACAAGCTCGATCGCACCGCCTCGCTCGAGTCCGTTGTCAACCAAGTCGCCGCCGTTCTCGATATCCCGATTGTCCAAAAACAGCAACTGCTGGAAATGTCGGGCGTGGCCAAACGCTACGGCATCGTTCGCGGCATCATCGACGAGCGTTTGTTTCACGCGGCGAAGCTCCGCAACGTCGTCCGCCATATTCGCGTCATACCGGATGATCCCAGTTTGAATTGAGAAATTATGACCGTCGAATTTATCTGCCCGCATTGCAACGTCGAGCAAAAAACGGATTGGAATCCGGAATCGAGCTTGTCCTGCCAAGCGTGTCATGTGAACTTGTCTCACTTCACGTCCGCGAAAACCGACATGGTCGAGCGCTGCGGTGTTTGTGGACACGAAAAATTTTATTTGCAAAAGGATTTCAACCCGCGTCTCGGCTTGCTCATCTTTGCCATCGGCGTGATTTTTAGTTATCACACCAAATTCATCAGCTTGTTCGTCGCCACGGCCATTGACTTCGTTCTCTATTACCTGATCCCAACCGTGGCGATTTGCTACCAATGCCGCGCCATCTATCGCGGGTTCAAAGAGAATCCGGCGCATCAAGGCTATAACCACGTCCACGCGCTGAAATATGTACCAAAGCCAAAGCCGGAAAAAGCATAAAATTTCTTTTCGTTGCCAAGTTTGCCAAATAAAATGAAGATACAAATACAGCTTTTTGCCATTTTACGCGAAGCCGCCGGCGCCAACCAATTGAACTTGGAAGTGACCTCCGGAACAACGGCTCGCCAAGTTGCCCAAATTTTAGCCGAGCGTTTCCCGAAATTTCGCGGCCACCTCGGCACGCTCTCGTTTGCGGTCAACGGCGAAATCGTTGCGGCGGAAACGGTGTTGCCGGATTCGTGTGAACTGGCGCTGTTGCCGCCGGTGAGTGGGGGATGATTCACAAAAGTTGTTTGCTTCAAGCCCTTGAATTGAGTAAATTGAATAAGTTCACTATGCGTCTCATTTCCAAACAAGAATAAAATGATGCTTTAGTATGGAAGGAGATAAATTGTTATGATTGAAAGCAAATTAATCACCAGCGACCGAGAAATTTTGGGTGGAATCCCAGTCTTTACAGGCACGAGAGTACCGGTGAAAACCCTCTTTGATTATCTCGAGCAAGGTCACCCGTTTGACGAATTTCTAGATGATTTCCCGACAGTCAAACGCGAACATGCTTTGACTGTGTTGGGGCTTATGAAACAGAAGCTGCTGGAAGAAACCTATGAAAGTGTTGCTTACGCGCAATAAAATTTGCCATCATTGTCTTGAGTGCGCCTGATAACACTTTCGATACCTTAAACCCGCTGATGCCAAAAGCCGCCGAGTCGTTGAAAACAATAAAAATTGGAGAAATCGTTCACATTACTACTTGACACGAAACGAGATTCCAGCAACGAGCGACCAGCAACCATGATCCAACTTACCAATAAACCAATCAATCCAAACGATGTCCTTGCCCAAATCGGCGACGACGGCACCGGCGGCGTCGTGCTCTTTCTTGGCCAAACGCGCGACAATTCTCGTGGCGAAAAAGTCATCGGCCTTGAATATGAGGCTTACGAGAGCCTGGCACTGAAGCAAATGGAGAAGATCGAAGCCGAAGCGCGCCAGCGCTGGCCGGTACGCGCTATCGTCATCGTGCATCGCACCGGTTATCTCAAAATCGGCGAAATCAGCGTTGCCATCGCCGTCGCCTGCGCCCATCGCGGCGAGGCATTTGAAGCGTGTCGCTTTGCGATTGACACGTTGAAGAAAACGGTGCCGATCTGGAAAAAAGAATTTCGTCCGGATGGGAGTTTTTGGGTTGAAGGAATACCAATTCAAACGGAGGAGAAAATGGCGGCCAATAATCTAACACTGGAAGAAAGAATCACAAAACTTGAAAAGGAAGCCGCCGCCCTCAAGTTGCTGTTTTCTGAAAAGCCAAAAGAGCCTTGGTGGCAGAAGATGGTCGGCATGTCTGAAGACAACCCTCTCTTCAATGAGATGGTGGCGCTCTGCGAAGCCAATCGGGAAAAAGAACGTCGCGAGGCCGAACAAGCAGATTGAAATTCTGAGAAACAGTTGATAAGGAAGTTGCATGTTTTGACGCTTTCGCGCTAGGGGTAGAAAGCCCTTGACAACGGGTTAAAGATTTTGTATCATATTGCAATGATTTCTTTTCAGGGTTTGCCGAATCTAAAATTTTAATGGAGCAGTCAATGGAAGCAAATAATTTGACATTATTAGAAGAAAGAGTGGCGACGCTGGAAAGAGAACTCAAGACTCTCAAGACGCAACTTTCTGCAAGACCGCCGCGCGTGTGGTGGCTTGAGAATGCGGGTTTATTCAAGGACGATCCCGCTTTTGATGAAATTTTAGCTTTAGGCCAGGCGATTCGTGAAAAAGAAAATTATTCAGTATTTTAGCACATCGCAAATTCTTGCTTTTGACGAAAGTGCAGCCGATCTTGCTGAACAGTTGAAGCATCAGCGTGTTCGGATTAGCACATTGGATTTGAGAATTGCGAGTATCGCCTTGTCGCAAAACGCAACCTTGCTGACGCGCAATCAACGTGATTTCAGCAAAGTGCCGAATCTACGAACCGAAGATTGGACATTGTAAACAAAGATTTCTTGCGTAAATGAAATATTGGCAAAGTGCTTTCCCAATGAGAATAAAAGCAACTGAGAGGAAGGCGAAACACAACACATGATGATCGAATTCAGCATCCTGCCCATCGGTGAAGAACCCCATATTGGTAAATACATCGCCGCTGCCGTAAAAATCGTCCACGAAAGCGGCATGGAATATCGCTTGGCCCCAATGGGAACGATTTTAATTGGAGAATGGGATCCGGCGATGACCGTCGTCCGCAAATGCCACGAAGCCGTGCGGCAAATGTCGGATCGCGTCATGACGCGCATCAAAATCGACGATTTCAAAGACGGCGAGCGTTTGCCGGAGGACAAAATCAAGTCGGTGGAAAAGCTACTCGGTTTTGCCGTCAAGAAATAGCCGTGGTATTTCCAGCTTATTAATAGCCCACGAAACACACGAAATGGCACGAAAAATTTTAGTGTAATTCGCGTGTTTCGCGGGCTATTTTTTTAAAGAATGATTCATGACGACCAAGGCAGAGGAAGGAAAGATGGCCGGCCCGCGCATTCGCCGGCTCCGGAAAAATCCATGGCTGTCGCGGCCGCGGCGCGAAAGGCTCGGCTTCGCGCTGGCGGCATTTTGCCTCTTTGCGCCGATCGGGATTCTTAATCAACTGCTGCGCTTGCCGGCAACGCCGCGACCGCTTGGGTTTGCTTTGCTGGCTTTGTTGCTTTCGGGCATTTTTGCTGCTTACATGGTTTTCACTTTTGACCGTGCCATTTGGGTGGTTGCCGGATCAATCGCAGTCTTTTTGCTCACAGTTGCGCTGGCAAATTGGGAATCATCATGGCGCGCGCAACTGGGCGTTCAATTAGAAAACCAACAACAGACGCCAGAGCAAATCGCCGCGCAAAATGCCGTCAACCAATATCGCGATAGTATGAACCCCGTGCTGGCGCGCGACATCATCATAACCATCGGCATGATCGTGTTGGGTTATATTTTTTTCGTGCGCGCCTTCGGTCGTGAAATGGAGAAACGCGCGGAGATGGAATCGGAATTCAAGGTTGCTCATCGCATCCAGGAAAGCCTGTTGCCGCCTCGGGAGAGAAAAATTCATGGTTGGCATCTCTTCGGCACCGTGCGGCCGGCGAGCACAGTAGCGGGCGATTATTTCGATTACATTGAGCTTCCGGACGGCCGGATCGGCGTGTTGGTGGCGGATGCCTCCGGCCACGGCGTCGCTGCCGGCTTGCTGATGGCTATGCTCAAAAGCCAGATGTCTAACTTGACCGTTGAAGATGAAGATCCGCAAGCTCTTTTCCAACGCCTGAATCGCAGCGTCCGCCGCCTCGCGCCGAAACATACATTTGTGACTGCGGCTTTTGTTATTCTGCCCACGACAAATTTTGCCGCCTCCCAGCAAAACCAGGTTGAAATCCTCACCGTCGGCCACCCGCCGGTTTTGCTCTATCACGCCGCCACCAAAGCAGTCGAGGAAATTCGCACACCGGCGCCGGCTTTGGGTTTGAATGAGAATTTGGCGGTTGACTCGGTTAAATGCGCGGTGGAAACAGGCGATCTGCTTTTGCTCTACACCGATGGCTTGTTCGAGCAATTTGATGCAAAAAATAGCGAATGGGGAATGGAAAATGTGAAGAAGGTTTTAAAGCAATTCACACATTTGGCTCCGCCGCTGCTGTGCGAACAAATTTTCGGGCGTGGCATGAAGCATCGCGGCAATCAACCCCAACACGACGATATTACGCTTGTCGCGGTTCGACCAACCGATGAATCGTCAGTTTGACAAACAATAAATTTATCCGAAAAGAAGCCAAATCCCGAAATGCTGCAACCGCGTCCAGAGCAGAATCATGGCGATAATTGGCGCAGCGACAATTACGATATAAATGAATGAATTGCCAGGCCAATCGAATGTATTGACGCCAAGTTTCTCGTGCGCTTGCCCGTGTAACCAAATCACTGCAGCATTCGCCAGTACCACCGCTGTCCCCAATCTTTTTATCTTTTCTCGCATTTTTTCTTTGTTAAAATTCGTACGTGGTCAGTTCCAGCCGGTGCCCGTCCGGATCGCTGAAATAAATCGAATGCGCGATATCGTGATCTTGAAATTCATACGCCATGCCGCGATTGCGTAGCTCAACCTGCGCCTGCTCGAAATTTTTGCGGCTAACGCGAAAAGCCAGGTGCCGCATCGCAATCGTGTCGTAATCCGGCGCCGGTTTGGGTTCCTGTGTTTTGGTGGGAAAGAGTGCGATACAAGTATTTCCCACACACATCATGGTTGGCACCTCACCCCAAGCCTCTTCGTAGCGCCGTTCTAATCCCAACACTTCTTGATACCATTGCCTCGAGCGCTTGAGATCTTTCACCGCCAGCGCCACGTGGTCGATATGATCGATTTTGATCATAGCCAACTCCTTTCGATTGCCATAATATATCAACTGCCATTCGTAAAGTCAATAAAGAATTTGCTTGAGTTTGTGAACGTGTTGCATTATTTTACTACACCGTTTCTCTTTCGTTGCCAGTCATAAAAATGCTCACTTTTACATTAAACGCCTTCGTTGCGGTGTTGGTGATTACCGACCCTCTCGGCAACACGCCGATTTTTGCCAGCCTGCTCAATCACTATTCGCCGCCAGAGCGCCACGCCATCATTCGCCGCGCTTGCATTGCGGCGGTCGCCATTCTCATTCTTTTCACGTTAACCGGCAGCGTCATTTTTAAAATTTTCGGCATCACTATCGGTGCGTTTCGCATTGCCGGCGGTTTGATTCTCTTCGGTATCGCCTCGCATATGCTCTCGGCGCAAAAATCGCGCGTGCGCATCACCCCAGGCGAGCAGGTCGAAGCGCAGACCAAAGACGACATCGCCATCGTGCCGCTCGCCATTCCGCTGATCAGCGGCCCCGGCGCCATCGCCACTGTGATGACTTTACAAACCCAAGCCGCGAATACTCTCGAAACCGGCATTCTCATTCTCGCCATTCTCACCGCCGGTTTGATTTCTTATCTCACGTATCGCTACGCCAGCACGTACCTCATGAAAATCGGCGAGACCGGCATCAACATCATGACTCGCCTGCTCGGCCTGATTCTCGCGGTGATGGCGATTCAATTTGTGATCAATGGGATTCGCGATTCGTTTCCGGAGATTTTTGGATGAACAAAGAACCTCTTGATCAACCCCAAGACATCCGCGCTGGCGAAGAGCTGAACACCGCGCAGCTTGAAGTGTATCTCAAAAAACAAATGCCACAATTGGGCGGCGTATTGCTCGTCCAACAATTTCCCAGCGGCTACTCGAACCTCACATACTCTCTGCAATTTGGCGAACGCGAACTGGTCTTGCGCCGCCCGCCGTTTGGCGCAAAAATTAAGTCTGCGCACGACATGGCGCGTGAGTATAAAATCCTCACGGCCTTGATCAGCGTGTATTCCAAAATACCGCGGCCTTTGCTTTATTGCGACGACGAGTCCATAATCGGCGCGCCGTTCTACGTGATGGAGCGTGTTAAAGGAGTAATCCTGCGCGCTAAACCACCCGCCGAAATAAGTTTATCGCCGGAACTCATGCGCCGCTTGTCCGAATCGTGCATCGACAATCTTGTTGCAATTCATCGAATCGATTATGTCAGAGCCGGCTTGAGCGATCTCGGCAAGCCGGAAGGATATGTCGAGCGCCAAGTTCGCGGTTGGACACAACGTTATCAAAATGCGCGCACGGATGATATTCCTGAAATCGAGCGAGCCATCGAATGGCTCAATGCCAATCTGCCGGCAGAGTCCGGCACGGCGCTCATTCACAACGACTACAAATACGACAACCTCGTGCTCGATCCCAACGACCTTGCCAGCATCATCGCGGTATTGGATTGGGAGATGGCGACTATCGGCGACCCGTTCATGGAGTTGGGTACAACATTAGGTTATTGGATCGAACCGGATGATCCGCCGGAGATGAGGATGTTCGGCTTGACGGCTTTGCCAGGCAACTTGAATCGCGAGCAACTTGTTGAATGCTATGCTCAAAAGAGTGGACGTGATATTCCTCATGTTGTCTTTTATTATGTCTATGGCTTGCTCAAAATCGCCGTCATCGTGCAGCAGATTTATCATCGCTACAAGCAAGGATTGACGCACGACAAAAGATTCGCGCCGTTGATCCACCTCGTTCGCACCTGCGGCAAAATGGCGGCGTTGGCGATGGCAAAGCAGAGAATAACCCGATTGCAGAAATAGAGGTGAAAAATGAAAAAAACCAAACTAAATCCTTCTAAAATCTTTGGGTCGTCAAATTTTTTATTTTTGATATTTTGCTTTTTCGTTATCATCAGTTCGCCGGCTTTTTGGAATTGCAGCAACATTTGCGAAGTCAAAAATGCCCGACGGGCTGAATTTACGGTTCCGGCCAAAACGCCCGGCGTGAAATATCTGCAATTCATCGCCCTCGGCGATTTTGGCACCGGCGGCTTGGGGCAACGCGCCGTGGCCTTTGGGATGGCAGGCAAGTCCCGTCTTGATCCCGTCGAGTTCGTTTTGTTGTTGGGAGATAATTTCTACGAAGATGGCGTGGAGTCTGTCGATGACAAACAATTTCAGTCCAAATTTGAAGGCATGTACAATTCGCCATCTCTGCAAGTTCCTTTTTACGTCGTGCTGGGAAATCACGATTATCGCGGCAATGCGGAGGCGCAAGTCGAATATACCGGCTTGAGCAAAAGATGGAAAATGCCGGCGCGATATTACACTTTTACTCAGACGATTGATGATTCTACCGAGGTGCAGTTTTTCGCTTTAGACACGAACCCGATTGCCGCCGGTGATTCACAAGCTGCGGAACAAATCGCCTGGCTCAAAAGTGAGTTGGATAAATCGCGCGCCCGCTGGAAAATCGTTTTTGGCCATCATCCGCTTTATTCCGGTGGCCATCACGGCAACGACGAAGAAACGCTGACGATACGCGCCCGGCTCGAGCCGATTTTGGAGCCGGCGATAGATTTATATCTCTCCGGCCACGATCACGATCAACAACTCATCAAACCGCTTGATAAACGCCTGCATTACGCTGTTTCCGGCGCGGGGGCAAAATGCCGCGACGTGGAGTGGAAAGACGGCACCATTTATGCCGGAACGAATCTTGGCTTTGCCTGGTTTCGCCTTTCTCATCGCGAGCTGCTGGTTGAATTTTTGACGGCGACGGGGAAAGTGGATTACGCCCACGTCATTGCGAAAAATTAACAAAATTATTTTCGGAGAATCCATGTTGCCAAGACAGCCTGCCGCAAAAGCAATGCGATTTCGCGTCTTGCCTGCCGCGCTCAGTATAAGCGCATTTATCTTTGCCGCCTGCAGCCACACGCCTGTCGATCCGGATAAATCGGCGATTACCCCAACCTTTACAAATCTCAAAGCGAATGGCAATGCCAATAACGTGTTGAGTGCGATAGTGACCGCGCGCGCGATCAATGCCACCGCCATAGCCGTTGAATATGACAGTGATTCGCCTTTCTCGCAAAGTACGCCGTTCGTACCGGTGAAAGGAGATTCAGCGCGAGTTCCGGTGCTCGGATTGAAAGCAAGCCGGTCGTATGCGATGCGCGCCGTGGCGATTTCGGCCAGCGGCAACAAGACCACCAGCACGCCCTTTTCTTTCAACACACCAAAACTTCCGGACGAGCTGCCGCGCGTTGCGGTTGTAACCAGCCAATCACCGGCGGCAGGCTTCATCATGCTGGGCTTCTCGACCTCCGAAGCTGCAAACAAATACTACGCGCTCATTATTGACAACGACGGCATTCCCGTCTGGTACAGAGAATTTCCCAGCGCCGTGGTCGATTTTCAAAAACAAACGAACGGAAACTATACGGCTTTTACCGCAATAGATGGCTCGCCTCCGCACTTTTATGAGTTCGACAATTTGGGAAACCTCACGCGGGAATTTCGCGCCGGCAACGGGCGCGAGACCGGCCCGCACGAATTGCGACTATTCGACGATGGCTACTGTCTCTTTGGCGTGCAATTTCAAGAAATGAATCTCACTGCCTCTGGCGGCCTGCAGAATGCCCGCATCAGAGGCACCGTCGTTGAATATCATCGCAGCGCCCAATCTTTATTATGGAATCCCTTCGAACACTTTCAAGTCACTGATGCGGCGCCGGATATTTCGCTGGCAGCCGCCAACGTCAACCCGTGGCACGGCAATGCCATCGACATCGATAGCGACGGCAATTTGCTCGTTTCATTTCGCAACTGCGATGAAATTACCAAAATCAATTCGCGTACCGGAGAAATGATCTGGCGATTGGGCGGCAAGAAAAATCAGTTCACCTTCGTCAACGATCCCTCGCAAGGCTTTTCTCATCAACACGGCATTCGCCGCTTGCCAAATGGCAATATCATTCTTTTCGATAACGGCAATCTCCACTCGCCGCCGGAAAGCCGCGCAGTAGAGTATCGCCTCGACGAGCGAGGAAAGATTGCAGAGCTGGTTTGGGAGTACCGCCACCAGCCACCGCTCTATGGATTTGCGCTGGGGTTTGCGCAACGGCTTGCCAATGGCAATACCCTTATCAGCTTCGGAACCGCACAACGCGTCATCGAAGTAGATCAGGCGGGAACGAAAAGATGGGAGCTTTCAATTCGCGGTTCGCAAATGTTTGTCTATCGCGCTTGCAGGATCGATTCGCTGTATTAATCTGTGCAAATCCGTCTGATCTGTGTCATCGTGTTCTATTTTTGACTCATGAAAAACTCCAAGCACATTCAATGGCTTTATCGTGAATTGCCGGCGTTGATGAATGACGGCGTCATTACCGCTGAAATTACGGAAAAGCTTCGCGCTTATTACGGCGAGATCAAAGAAGGCAGTAAAAACCGAATTGCCTTGATCGTTTTCGGCGTGTTGGGCGCGTTGTTGGTGGGTTCCGGCATCATTCTCTTGCTCGCGCACAATTGGGACGAGCTTTCGCGCGCGACTCGAACGGTGCTTTCATTAACGCCTTTGCTCATCGGCCAATTGCTGGCAGGGTGGACGCTCATCAGAAAGAACGAGTCGGTGGCATGGCGCGAAGGCACGGCAACCTTTCTCATGCTCGCCATAGGCGCGTCGATTTCACTCATCGGCCAAACCTATCACATCTCCGGCGATACTGGAAAATTTTTGCTGACATGGATGCTGTTGAGTCTGCCGTTGGTTTATCTGCTTGGCGCCAGCGTTCCGGCGCTGTTGTATCTTTGGGGAATCACCGCGTGGGCGGGTGTTCGACAATATGAAGCCGGACACGCGCTCTTCTTCTGGCCGTTGGCGGCGCTCATCATTCCACACTTTTGGCAAGCCGTGAAAGAGAATCGCTACGGCATTCGCACCGTCTGGCTTGCGTGGGGAATTTCGCTGAGTCTCTGCGTCGCAACCGGCATCGTTTTGGAAGGCGCGCTGCCAGGACTTTGGATCGTGGTTTACAGCGGACTCTTTGCTGCTTTGTTTCTTGTGGGGAGTTCTTATTTTGGCGAAGCGCCAACGCTTTGGCAGCGTCCGTTTCAAACGTTCGGCGCTACGGGTATCGCTGTGCTGGCCTTTCTGCTAACATACAAATGGCCGTGGGAAAAAATCGGGTGGGAACACTATCGAACCGGCGCAGCGTTTCACTTTGTTGCCGCGATTTTTGATTACGTTTTGGCCGCCGTGCTTGTCCTTGGCACGTTGTATCTTCTCTTCAGCCAATGCATCATTGGCAAATCACGACACTGCTCTTCGGTATGATGCCGATCATTTCAATCATCGGTTATGCGGCCACTGAATCATCGACGAACGAGGCATTTGCACTCATTCTGTTCAATCTCTATTTGTTCGTACTCGGCCTCGCCACAACTATTAGCGGCATTCGCAACGGCCACTTGGGCACCGTCAACGCCGGCATGCTCATTCTCGCCGTGTTGATCGTGGCCAGATTTTTCGATAGCGATCTGGGGTTCGTCATTCGGGGGCTGGCTTTCATCTTGGTGGGACTTGGATTTTTTATTACCTGAATTTTGCACCGAAAAACAGTTTTTGAAAAAGTTGTTGCAAAATCATGTGGGAATCCGCTTATTTATTGGGTAAAATCACGGAAGTCTTTCTTTTACCCAACTTGCGGAGGATACCCACAT